>CEPQ01052771.1_pt1 | contig 312101 bp, 282 predicted proteins | sample 530411 | NCBI WGS metagenome assembly CEPQ01 (sample SAMEA2620039, study PRJEB7988) | marine metagenome | isolation source: saline water (ENVO:00002010), including
CTCCAGCAGATTGCCGCGCCGGTAGGCCGCTTCGGTCTTGTTGGCGATCATATGGGCGAGGGCGGCTTCTGCCACGTCGCTCGGGTGGTTCGTCTCTTCGCTCACCCAGTCGCGGAACGATGATCGGAACCCGTGAGGCGTGTAAGGCTGGCTCATCTCCTTCATGAGCTTGGACAGCGTCATATCGGACAGGGGCCGGTTGTTCTTGAAGCCGGGAAACACATAGGGCGATTCCCGAAGGCGCAGCTGGGCACACCGACGGATGATCCGCAGCGGTCGGGCGCTTAGCGGCACGACATGCTCGCGAAATGCCTTCATACGTTCCTTAGGAAGTGTCCAGAGGCCGCTTTCCAGGTCTACCTCATCCCAGGTCATGCCGCGCACCTCGCCCGATCTGGCGGCGGTGAAAATGGCAAATTCGAGCGCAAGGCGGCTGAACGATTCCCGCGCCCGCAGCTTCTGGATGAACTTGGGCACTTTCTCGTAAGGCATGGCCGGGAAATGGCCATCGCGGCGCGGCTGGCGGGGCAGGCCTTTGGTGATCGCCCGCATCGGTGCTTCATTCTCGCGATAGCCGGATGCATAGGCCCAATCGAGCACCATGCCGATCCGCTGGCGCACCCGCCGTGCGGTTTCCGGCTTCGTTAGCCAGATTTCAAGCAGTACATCGCGGATCATCGGGCCCGTGATCCGATCGACCCTCACCTTGCCCAGCTGCGGGAAGGCGTACATTTCCATGGTGCGCATCCACTGGCCGTGGTGCTTGCCGTTGCGCCAGGTCTTCGAATGAATGTCGAAGACCTTCTGAGCCGCGTCCTTGAAATTGGGCACGGCCTCGACCTTGCGCCGCTCGAACTGCGGATCGTAACCTTGCTCGACCTGACGACGCACAACCTGTGCCCGCTCGCGCGCTTCTTCCAGTCCGACCGTTTTGCAGCTGCCCAGCCCGAAATCTCTCCGGTTGCCTTTGTGCTGCACCCGGCAGACCCAGCTGCTGGTCCCTCCCGGCCTCTCGTAGCGAAAGAGGCCGTCGCCAAAACTGACACGGCGGCTGGACTGAGCCTTGCCTTCCGAACCGGTGTTCGAAGTCGTTTCCATGGACCTGATCATAAAATTTGTTCCCACATTGGCAAAAATGTCGGTCTGGACGACGTGGGACGCACAGGGATCCGAATCACCAGCGAACCCCGCAGGAAAGCTGGACTTTCGGAACTGATCAGGGATGCTGTGGGATTAGTAGGTGGCGGAGACGGAGGGATTCGAACCCTCGGTACCGGATTTACCAGTACGACGGTTTAGCAAACCGTTGGTTTCAGCCACTCACCCACGTCTCCGCATGGCAGCATGTCGATGCTTGCTTGCCCCAGCTACGGGGCCGGTCGATTGGCCAGAGCGCGCTATAGCGGCGGGTGGGGCAGGGATCAACCGGTTAAGTTCGCTTTCCGCGCCCGCTTTTGCGCATTTGCTGTGGATGGCCCGCAATCGCCCGATTCAACCGCATTTGTCGCAAATCGGACTCGGGTCGGCGCACCACCGACTCGGGTCATCGCCCATTCATTGTCTTGGGTCCAGGAATGCGGCGATTGTGGTTAATGATGCACAGGCGGGAGGCAAGCATGGCAATGGGCTGGTTCGGACAGGGTCTGGCGATTGTCGCCCTGGCGACATTGGGGCTGGGGGCAGGGCCTCTGGCCGGGCCGGCATCGGCCCAGGTCAGGACGATCGATCCCAATGACGCAATCGATGCGGACCTGGCGCCGGCGCGACCCAGCGGCACGGCCGAGCCGGCGCGTGAGGCGCCCCTCGACGGCGGATATGATTATGGCACGCCCGACAATGGTGCCACCAGCAGCACCGAATCACTGCCGCCGGTAGCCGACAGCAGCGCGCCTGCCGCGAATGCGGCGGTGCCGCCTGCGGTTTCCGGCAACGGCTATCAGAAGGATGATCTGATCGGCGCGGCAGAGGGCGTGTTCGGCAAGGGCGCCGAAGGGCTGGCCGGGCTGATCGAGGACATATTGCGCAAGCAGGGCGAGCCCAATGGCTATATCGTCGGGCGCGAGGCATCGGGCGCATTCGTCGTCGGGCTGCGCTATGGTTCGGGCACGCTGCACCACAAGGTGGAAGGCGACCGGCCCGTCTACTGGACCGGCCCTTCCATCGGCTTCGATGCCGGGGCCAATGCCGGCAACACCTTCGTTCTGGTTTACAATCTCTATGACACCGAGGACCTGTACAAGCGCTTCGGCGCGGGCGAGGGCGCGGCCTATCTGGTCGGCGGATTCCACACCAGCTATCTGCGCCGCGGCGATGTGGTGCTGATCCCCGTGCGCATGGGGCTGGGCCTGCGCCTCGGCGTCAATGCCGGGTACATGAAATTCACCCGCAAGCGGAACTTCGTCCCTTTCTGACGGATCGCTTCGCGGCAGGCATAGCCCGCAGGGTCGCAACTGCCATGGGCAAATACGGGGCCGGTTGTCGCACTCCAAAGCGGCAGCCGGCCTTTTTGCCTTGCCCCGGCGCGCAACGGTCGGCATGGAGGCTCGCGCATTTTCCTGACGCCGGAGAGGTGGTTTCCGGCAATTTTCAAACGTGAGATGGGGGAATTACCCGTGCTGGAACAATTGAAGGCGCAACCGGCCGATGCGCTGCTCGCGCTGATCAAGCTTTATGCGGCCGATGACCGCCCGACCAAGATCGACCTGGGCGTGGGCGTCTATCGCACCGCCGATGGCGCCACCCCGGTGTTCAAGGCGATCAAGGCGGCTGAGGCGCGCCTGCTCGACGGGCAGGACAGCAAGAGCTATCTCGGCCCCGAAGGCGATATGGGCTTTGTCCGCGCGATCATGCCCTGGATGCTGGGCGATTTCGATCCGGCAGGGCGCATCGACGGCCTGCAGACCCCCGGCGGCACCGGCGCGGTGCGGCTGGCAGCGGACCTGCTGCTCAAGGCCGGCGTCAAGCGTATCTGGATGGGCACGCCCAGCTGGCCCAACCATGTGCAGATCTTCAACGCCGTGGGCCTGGCGAGCGAAACCTTCCGTCATCTCGACGTCGCGACGCAGAAGCTCGACTTCACCGCGCTCGAAGCCGCGCTGGACAAGGCCGATGCGGGCGATGCGGTGCTGCTGCACGGCTGCTGCCACAATCCCACCGGTGCGGATTACAGCGAGCAGCAATGGCAGCAGATTGCCGAGACGGTCGCGGCCAAGCGACTCTTTCCGCTGATCGATCTGGCCTATCACGGCCTGGGTCATGGCTTTGAGGCCGACGGCTATGGCCTGCGCACCGTCCTTGCCAAGGTGCCCGAGGCGCTGATTGCCTATAGCTGCGACAAGAATTTCGGCCTGTATCGCGAGCGCGTCGGCGCGCTCTATGTGATGACCGAAAGCGCCGAGCAGCAGCCCGCGATCCAGTCGAACCTGGCCGCGCTGGCGCGTGCCAACTGGTCGATGCCGCCCGATCATGGCGCGGCTGCGGTCAGGATCGTGCTGGAAGACGAGGGGCTGACCAAGATCTGGCTCGCTGAACTCGATTCGATGCGCGAGCGGATGCGCAGCGTGCGCGACACGCTCGCTTCTTACCAGTCGATCGGATCGGTCAATCTGGCAGCCGTGGGCCAGCAGAACGGCCTGTTCTCGGTGCTCCAGCTGACGCCGGATCAGATTGCCGCGCTGCGCGCCGACTGGGGCGTGTACATGGCGGGTTCGGGCCGGATCAACATTGCCGGGTTCACGGAAGCCAATATCCCGCATTTCATCGAGGGGCTGCGCGCAGTCACCGCGTGATTCCGGCCTGACTGCGATCTGCCGCACAGCGCGCGCCCTGCGCGCCGTGTAGGCGGATCGCATGTCATTGTGTTCCACCCTGTTGCGGATGCGCGATCACTTGGCCGCTCTGGCCACAGCGATTCTGTGCGCGCATGCCATCGGTCTCGTTCGCCTGCCCGACTTTGTCCCCCACGGTTCGCTTCTGATCGAGGGGCGCGCGGGCCAGCTGATCGGCGTCGCGCTGTGTGCGCTGGCCCATGCCATCGTGCTGACCGCGCTGTATCGCAGGCGGCTGGTCGCAGGGCCGCTCTATCGCTGCGGCGAGACGCGGCCGCCCGATGCCTTTGACCAGCCCTATCGCCCCGGCACCTCCCGCCTGCTCGAAAGCTGGCACTATCGTTGACCGGCGCGCGCGCAGCATTTACCGCTGGCCCCCATGAAACCACCCCATATCCTGCTTATCGTCGGCGGCGGCATCGCCGCGTACAAGGCGTGCGAGTTGATCCGGCTGATCCGCAAGGCGGGCATGAGCGTGCGCTGCGTGCTGACCGATGGCGGCGCGCAGTTCATCACGCCGATGACGCTCGCGGCGCTGAGCGAGAACGAGGTGTTCACCACGCTCTGGGATCTCAAGAACGAGACCGAGATGGGGCATATCCAGCTGAGCCGCGAGGCCGACCTGATCGTTGTCTGTCCCGCCACCGCAGACCTGCTCGCGAAGATGGCGGCGGGGATTTCGGACAGCCTGGCGACGACGGTGCTGCTGGCCACCGACACGCCGGTACTGGCGGTGCCCGCGATGAACGTGCGCATGTGGCAGCATGCGGCGACCCAGCGCAATGTCGCGCGGTTGCGCGCCGACGGCATCACGGTGGTCGATCCCGATGACGGCGCGATGGCATGCGGCGAATACGGGCCGGGCCGGTTGCCCGAGCCGGTGGCGATCATGGAGCAGATCGAACAGGCTCTGGCCGTGCGGGCGGGTGCTGCCGTTGCTCCAACGCTACCACTTTCCGGCAAGCGCATCCTTATCACCGCCGGGCCGACGCACGAGCCGATCGATCCGGTGCGCTATATCGCCAACCGGTCGAGCGGGCGGCAGGGCTTTGCGATTGCCGAAGCCGCGGCGGCCATGGGTGCAGAGGTGCAGCTGATCGCCGGGCCGGTGCATCTGCCGACTCCGCCGGGGGTGACGCGCATCGATGTCGAGACCGCGCGCGAGATGGCGGCGGCGGTCGATGCGACGCTGCCAGCCGATATCGCGATCCTGGTCGCGGCGGTGGCCGACTGGCGCACCGCGGATGCGGCGGAGCAGAAGATCAAGAAGACCGGCGGCGCGCTACCGGTGCTGCAGCTGGCGGAGAATCCAGACATTCTGGCAGGGCTGGCCCGGGACGCGCGGCGGCCCGCACTGCTGGTCGGCTTTGCTGCGGAGACCGAGAATGTCATCGCGCATGCCCAGGCCAAGCTGGCGCGCAAGGCGTGCGACTGGATCGTCGCCAATGACGTCTCCGGCGATGTGATGGGCGGGAACGAGAACGCGGTGCACATCGTCACCGCCGATGGCGTGGAAAGCTGGTCCAACCTGCCCAAGGACCAGGTCGCGCGCAAATTGATGGAGAAGATCGCTGATGCCGTCCGCTGAACACCCGCTGGCGCCGATCACGATAAGGTTGAAGCGGCTGCCGCGTGGCGAGGGGCTGCCGGTGCCTGCCTACGCGACAGCGGGCGCGGCGGGGATGGATGTCGTCGCGGCTGAAGAGCTCGACCTGATGCCGGGTCAGCGCTATGCGGTGGCCACCGGCTTTGCGATGGCGATTCCCGACGGATACGAGGTGCAGGTGCGCCCGCGCTCGGGCCTCGCGCTCAAGCATGGCATCACCGTGCCCAACACGCCCGGCACGATCGACAGCGACTATCGCGGCGAGCTCAAGGTCATCCTGATCAACCATGGCGACACGCCGTTCCCGATCCGCCGGGGTGACCGCATCGCGCAACTGGTGGCCGCACCGGTGCAGCGCGCGGATTTCGCCGAGGTCGATGATCTCGACGCTACCGAACGCGGCACCGGCGGCTTCGGCTCGACGGGGGTATAAAAATCCTCCCACAGCTTGCTGGGGGAGGGGGACCGCGCGCGCAGCGGGTGGTGGAGGGGCAGCGGATGTGCACTGCCGCGATTCCAAGCGTGATCCCGCTTCCCCTCCACCACCGATCTTTGATCGGCGGTCCCCCTCCCCGAGACAAGCTCGGGGAGGATTTAGGAGGGTTAGCCTATGCTCACCGCGTCTCGCGGATCGGCTTCACCTTCTTGCCTTCGGGTGCGATCGAGATGCGCACCGTCTCGCCCGAGCGGCCGGGGAAATCGGTGAAGATCGCATCGACAAGGTTCGGCACCAGATATTGCAGGTTCTTGCTGCGCGACTGGGCCTCGGCCTTGCCTTCAAACAGGCGCTGATTGTCGGCGACGCGGTCGATCTTCAGGTCGAGTTCGCTGGTGTACACGGTGTAGCTGCGCACATCGTTATTCCAGCCAGGGCCGAAGATGAACGGGTCATAGAAGCCGAAACCAAAGGCACGGCGACCGTAGAAGCCGCCCCAGGGACCGCCCCACGGACCGAAACCGGCGCCCCAGCCGCCGCCAAAGCCGTCGGACACGACCTTTTCGCGGCCATTGTCGACATCATAGGCAAAGCTCACCACCATGTCGGCGCGCGAAGGATCGCTGGCGGGGACATAGCCCAGCTGGCTCATCTGGCGCGTCACCAGCCCGGCATATTGCGCGAATTCCAGCCCGCCTTGCAGGCGCGGATCGGATGCGGTGACGACAAAGCTCTGGCCCTGGGGAGCGGGCAGAGCCTGGAAGCGGGCGACATCGGCCTTGAACGGGGTGGCGCAGGCCGAAAGCGCAAGGGCAAGGGCGGGCACCGCAAACAGCGCTGCACGACGGGTAAAACGGCTGCGAACAGTCATTTTGTCTCTCCATGGCGGACGCACGCGACCCTGCGCCGTCCGACTCTGGATATAGGACTAACTGGCCGCGAATGAACCCCGTTTGAACGCAATTCTGCGCAGGTTCAGCTTCGGCTCAGCGCATCAGGCCGAGCGCCTCATAAGCTCCGCTGAGTGTCGGCGCCGCGACTGACCGCGCCTTTTCCGCGCCCTTGTCGAGGATCGCGTCGAGTGCAGCCTCATCTTCCTTGAGCTCGACGAAACGCTCGCGAATCGGGCGCAGCGTCTCGACCAGCACTTCGGCGAGCGCGGGCTTGAACGCGCCGAAGCCCTGGCCTGCAAACTGGGCGCAGACCGCATCGGGCGTCGATTCGGTCAGCGTCGCATAGATGCCGATCAGGTTGAGCGCCTCGGCCCGGCCTTCGAGCGCGGATGCGACGTCCGGCAGCGGTTCGGGGTCGGTCTTGGCCTTGCGGATCTTCTGCGCGATCTCGTCGTCACTGTCGGTCAAGTTGATGCGGCTCATGTCCGACGGGTCGGACTTGGACATCTTGGCATTGCCGTCGCGCAAGCTCATGATCCGCGCCGATTCCTTCGGGATGTACGGATCGGGCAGGGTGAACAGCTCGACCCCGAAATCGGTGTTGAACTTCATCGCGATGTCGCGGGTCAGTTCCAGATGCTGTTTCTGGTCCTCGCCCACGGGAACGTGCGTCGCCTGGTAGAGCAGGATGTCGGCGGCCTGGAGCACCGGATAGACGAACAGGCCGACACTCGCGCCCTCGCGGTTCTTGCCGGCCTTGTCCTTGAACTGGGTCATGCGGTTGAGCCAGCCGATGCGCGCGGTGCCGTTGAGCAGCCAGGCAAGCTCGGCATGTGCGGGAACGCGCGCCTGGTTGAACAGCACGCTGCGGTCGGCATCGATGCCGCAGGCGATCAGCGCGGCGGCCATCTCGCGCACGTTGCGGATGCGCGTCTCGCGCTCTTCATGCACGGTGATCGAGTGGAGATCAGCGAGGAAGAAGAAGCACGCGCTGTCCGCGTCCATCTCGTCCTGCATCTTCACCCAGTTGCGGATCGCGCCCAGATAATTGCCCAGGTGCAGATTGCCGGTCGGCTGGATGCCGGAAAGGACGCGCATGTCGGTTACTTTCTCGCCTGAAGGGGCGGGCCGCTTCACGCCTTGCGGCGCAGCATGCCCTTGATCTCGCTGAGCCGGTAAGCGCCCAGCGCCAGCGTTGCGAGCCCATATACCGCCGCGCCGCCGCCGCACAAGACGGCGAGTGCGGCGATGCGGTGCTCGAGCCTGCCTTCCATCCAGCTTTCTGCCAGATGCCCGCCAAGCCAGAGCGCCACGCCCATCAGCGCCGACGCAGCGATGATGCGCCACATCTTGGCAATCAGTCGCCCGTCGGGCTGGATATGCCCGCGCTTGTACAGCACGCCGAACAGCAGGCCGACATTGACCCAGGCCGACAGCGCGGTGGCTACGCCCACGCCGACGGGGCCCAGCGGCCAGATCAGCACCAGATTGCCGACAAGGTTCACCAGCATGGCCGCTAATGCGAGGCGCACCGGCGTCTTGGTATCGGCTCGGGCATAGAAGCCGGGTGTGAGTACCTTGATCAGCACATAGGCCGGCACCCCGCAGGCAAAGGCGGCAAGCACCTGCGCGGTGGCCAGCGTGTCCTCGGCGGTGAACGCGCCGTACTGGAACACGCCGTGGATGATCGGCCCGGCGGCGGTCACCAAAGCGACCGCAGCAGGCAGCGCGAGCAGCAGTGCGAGTTCGAGCGCGCGGTTCTGCGTGTTGAGCGCGGCCGCGCTGTCGCCGCCGCCGATCTGGCGCGAGAGCATCGGCAGGATCGCGGTGCCGACACCGATACCGATCAGCCCCAAAGGCAGCTGGTTCAGCCGGTCGGCATAATAGATCCACGAGACCGCACCTTCGCTCAAATAGCGTGCGGCGAGCGAGGTCGAGATCAGCAGGTTGAACTGGATCGCACCCTGGCCGATTGCTGCCGGCGCAATGAGCAGCAGCATTGCCTTGACGTCGGGCGACAGGCGCGGGCGCGAGAGCTTGAGCACCACGCCATTGGCGCGGCAGGACAGGATCAGCCAGAGCAACTGCATCGCGCCCGAGACGGTGACGGCGATCGCCTGGGTGATCGCGGTGTCGACCTCATTGTCGCCGCGAAAGAACAGCAAGGCGACGATCATGCAGATGTTGAGCAGGATGGGCGCTGCGGCATTGACCCAGAAGCGGTTCAAGGAATTGAGGATGCCGCCCAAGAGCGAGACCAGCGAGATCAGCCCGAGATAGGGAAAGGTGATGATCGTCAGGTGCCGCGCGAGCGCGAACTTTTCCGGCCCGCCATCGGGAAAGCCGCCGGTCATCGCATAGACGACGGGCCCTGCAGCGAGCATCATCAGCGCGGTGAACAGGACCAGGAACGGCACCAGCACCGACAGCACCTGGCCGGCAAAGGCCTTGGCGATGTCTAGTCCGGTACCGGGCGCGTCCTTGTCCGCCTCGGCCATCTTGCGGTTGAACATCGGCACGAAGACCGCGGCAAACGCGCCCTCGGCAAACAGCGCGCGGAACAGGTTGGGCAGCCGCCAGGCGATCAGGAACGCGTCCGATGCCATGCCTGCGCCGACATAGCGGGCCATCAATATGTCGCGCACCATCCCCAGCACGCGGCTGACCAGGGTCAGACCGCCGATGGTGGAGACGGCGCGCAGCAGGTTCATCGGATGATGCCCCAGGAAGCGAGGATCAGGCGTTGCCTTCCGCAGGCGGCATTGCCGCACCGAAATTCGGGTCCTGGCTCTGCTGTTCGTACAGTCCGACGAAATCGATCGGCTCGAGCACCAGCGGCGGATAGCCCGCATCGCGGATGACATTGCCCAGGATCAGGCGGATGTTCGGGAAGACCATGCGGGGCGTATCGGCGAACAGGAAGCGGCGGGTCTGCTCCTCGTCCATGCCGCGCAGGCCGACCAGCGCGCCATAGGCGAGTTCGACCAGATAGGCGGTGCCCTGTTCGGCCTTGGCTGCGATCGTGTAGGTGCACAGCATTTCATGCACCTCTTCATTGAGCTGGCGCGATTCGGCGCGGAACTGCACGTCGAAGCTCAACTGACCCGGCCACTGATAGCTGTCGGGGGCGTTCGGGTTCTCGACCGAAAGGTCCTTCACATATTGCGAGATCAGGCCAGCCTGCGGTCCCGCTGCGCCATTCAGCGCCGACTCTTGCGTGTTTACGGTGCCGTCTTCGGCCATGAATAATCCCTTTCGATGCAGTTGCGCGCCCCGCGCGTCCTGTGCCGCGCTCTAATCGGGCTGTGCTGCATGCGCAAGCGTCGCGAAAGTGCAGGTCCGGCGCAACGGATATCGGGCCAAAGCGATTTGCATATTGGCCGACATGTCCTATGTTGTGCTTTCAACCTGCTGCGCTGGCAGCATCACGTTCCACACGGGTGGGCAAACGGGAAGTCTTGTGACGGTAGAAATCATCATCCTGGCCATGGTTGCAGCATTTCTGGGGCTCCGGCTCTATTCGGTGCTGGGCAAACGCACCGGGCACGAGCAGGAACCGCTGACCCGCGGGATGGACACGCCTGTCACCAAACGCCCCACGGCGATCGAGCGCCCGCAGCTCGACGACAAGCCCGCTGGACTGACGCCGGGCACCTCGACCGTGTTCGACATCGCTGCCGAGCCGGGCATCCGCCAAATTCTCGCGTCCGATCGCAGCTTCGATGTCGGCCGTTTTCGCGAAGGTGCCAAGGCTGCCTATGGCATGATCCTCGAAGCTTTCTGGTCGGGCGACCGCGAACAACTGCGCAGCCTGTGCGATGATGAAGTCTACGAAAGCTTCGCCGAATCGATCGAGCAGCGCACTGCGCGCGGCGAGACGCTGGAGAACCGGCTGGTTCGCATCGACGAAACGCGCATCGTCGACGCCGAATATGACGCGCCGATGGCGCGCATCACCGTGCGCTTCGATTCCGACATTGCGGCGGTCGTGCGTGGTCCCGATGGCGAGCTTGTTGCCGGATCGCTGACCGATGCAGTCGAGACGCACGATGTCTGGACCTTCCAGCGCGACCTGCGCAGCAATGATCCCAACTGGATTCTGGTCGAAACCGACCAGGCCTGATTGCGACGGGGCAGGGGGCTGCTATGCAAAGGCTGGCGCTTGCCCTAGTGCCGCTGACGCTCGCCGGATGCGCGGGTGTCGTTCCTTCGGGGGACACGGCATCCACGCCAGCGCCATCGCGCCTCCCTTATGAAACGGTCACGCCTGCGCCTTCGCGGCCCGTGACACCGCCTGCTGGGGGTGCTGTTTCCAATTATGTGATCCCGCGCGCCACGCCCTTGCCTGCAATGACCGGGGCGGGCGTGATCGCGAGCGCAGATATCGCGCAGGCTGCGGGGCAGACGCTGCGCCGCGGTCCCGATATTGCCAGCCTGCCGATCGCGCCTGACGATGCGCGCGCCGCGCTCGCCGCATTCCGCCTCACCTGCCCGTCGGTCACCAAGCGCCAGGATGCGAGCGGCCTCACCCGGCCCGAGGACTGGCGCGCTCCATGCGACGCCGCTGCTGCCTGGGGCGACAAGGACCCCGCGCGCTTCTTCGCCGAAGCGTTCGAGGCGGTACAGGTCGGCGAAGGCGCGGCCTTCGCCACCGGCTATTTCGAGCCCGAAATCGCCGGCACACGCACCCGCCAGCCGGGGTTCGAGGTGCCGGTCTATGGTCGGCCATCCGATCTGGTGGATGTCGACCTGTCGCAATTCTCCCCCGAATGGGCGGGCAAGAAGATTCGCGGCAAGGTGAAGGGCAGCGATTTCGTGCCCTATGACGACCGCACCCAAATCGAGCAGGGATCGCTCAGCGGCCGCGCGCCGGTGATTGCCTGGGCGGCGGACGAGATCGAGTTCTTCTTCCTCCAGGTCCAGGGCTCGGGCCGCCTGCGCGCGCCTGATGGGTCGGTGGTGCGCATCGGCTATGCCAGCCAGAACGGGCGCGATTATACCGGCATCGGCGCGCTGATGCGCGATCGCGGGCTGCTCGCGCCCGGCCAGGCCAATATGCAGGGCATCGTCGCCTGGCTGCGCGCCAATCCCGAACAGGGCCGCAGCATCATGCGCGAGAACAAGAGCTTCGTCTTCTTCCGCGAGCTGACCGGGCCGGGGCCGCTGGGGGCGCTCGGCTATCAGGTCGAGGCCGGCAGCTCGGTCGCCGCCGATCCCAAGTTCATCCCGCTGGGCGCGCCGGTCTTCCTGTCGATGGACCGGGCCGAGCCCAATGGGCTGTGGATCGCGCAGGATACCGGCGGCGCGATCAAGGGTGCGAACCGGTTCGACACCTTCTGGGGCGCGGGCGATCAGGCGCGGACCATCGCCGGCGGCATGTCCGCGCGCGGGCTGGCGCTGATCCTGCTGCCGCGCGGGAGCTACGACCGGCTCGCTGCCCAGGCGCGCTGACGATGAGCCGCAGGCCGCTGACCGATGCGGAAGCGGCCCTGTGGAAACGGGTGATCGCGACAGTCGAGCCGTTCAAGGATCGGGTCAAGGCCCCCAGCACACCCAAAGCCCTCCCCCTTGATGGGGGAGAGTTGGGAGGGGGTGATGGAGCGTCTGCCGCTGCACTCAAAGGCTCGCTCACCCCCACCGCTGCGACTAGGCCGCATGCGGCCAAATCTCGCGCCTCCCCCATCAAGGGGGAGGATTGGCTCAGCTCAACTGCAGCCAAACCCACCCCTGGCTGGACCTTCACCCCCGCGCCTGTCCCCACCGTCAAGGGCAATCTCGACGGCCATTGGGATCGGCGCATGGCCAAGGGCGGGGTGCAGCCCGATGTCACGATCGACCTGCACGGCCACACGCTCGCCAGCGCTTACGCGCGGCTTGACCTGGCGTTGGGTCAGGCGGTCGCGGCGGACATGCGGTTGATGTTATTGATCACCGGCAAGGCGCGCGCGCCGGAGACGGGACGTGGAGCGATCCGCGCAGCGGTCTTGGACTGGCTCGCCTCGTCGCGCCATGCGGGCGATATCGCAGCGGTCCGCAACGCGCATCCGCGCCATGGTGGGGACGGGGCGCTGTATATCGTGCTCAGGCGGCGGCGGGGCTAGTTAGGTGCGCACGTCCCTCGACTGCGCTCGGGACAAACGGATTTGGGTTAAGCCGAGAATGCACCACTTCCCGTTTGTCCCGAGCCCTTCGACTGGCTGACAGGCCAGCCGCTCAGGGTAAACTAAAGTCGAGGGACGTGGTGTCAAATCTAGCGAACATCATCCCAACCTGTTCTCCGGCGAAAGCCGGAGCCGAGAGCGGCTACAGTGCAACCTCGCCTCTGGATTCCGGCTTCCGCCGGAAAACAGAGAGGCCGATCAATCCTCTTTCGGCTCGAAATCCAGCGAGGCGCTGTTCATGCAGTAGCGCAGCCCCTCGGGTCCCGGACCATCGGGGAAGACATGCCCCAGATGCCCATCGCAGCGCGCGCAGCGCACTTCGGTACGGACCATGCCGTGGCTGGTGTCGACGATCTCGCTGACGGCTTCCTGCTCGACCGGCGCGGTGAAGCTCGGCCAGCCCGAGCCGCTATTGTACTTGGTGTCGGATTCGAACAGCGGCGCACCGCATCCGGCGCAGCGGTACATGCCGGTGCCCTTGTGGTCGTTATACTTGCCGGTAAACGCCCGCTCGGTGCCGCCTTCGCGCAGCACATGATATTGTTCGGGGCTGAGTTTCGCGCGCCACTCGGCGTCGCTGATCTTCGTGTCGCTCATCTGTCTCTCCTGGGGAGACAGTAACATGGCCCAGTCGGCCCAAAGATCAAGATGCGCGCGCGGCGACCAGGGCGATTTCGAGCAGTTCCTGCTCGAGCAGCAGCGCAGGGCCGGGGCTTGCCTTCATCATCGCCTGTTGCAGCGCGAGCAGCCGTTCGGAAAGCCGCGCCACCGCCTGCGGGCGGCCCCAGGCGCGCAGCTGGCGCGTCCAGTCGTTCGCGCTGCCGCCGCCCCACAACCTGCGGCTCTGCATTTCCTGCCGCACCCAAGCCGAAACATCGCGCGGTTGGCCCATGCGCTGTGCGTGCCCGGCAAGCTGCATCACCTGACGCTGCATCACGATGACCAGCCCGACCTCGGACACTGCCTGCTCGCGCATTCGCTTGAGTTCCTCCGGCAGGCGCTTGAGGTCGCCGGAGAGCGCCGCGTTGATGATCGGCTGCATCGCGTCATCCTCGGCATCGGCGCGCAGCGCGGCGATCGCCTCGCGCGTGACCGGCTTGGGCTCTTCGGGGCTAGCATCGAGATAGAGGGAGAGCTTCTCAATCTCCTGCGCCGCCAGCCTGCGATCGGCAGCGGTGAACCCTGCAATGACATGCGCCAGCTCGGCATCAATGGTGAGCCCCGCCGCGCGGCCGAGTTCGGTGACGATCCGCGCCATGTCGTCCGGCCCCGGTATCTTGGTCTGCACCGCCATGGCATTGGGCGCGGCGAGCACCGCCTTGGCGATGCGCGACTTGTCGGTCACGCTGGTGGCCAGCATGACGACCGGGTTCACCGCCTTGTCCGCCGCGAGCAGCGCCTCGACCGCGGGCAGGCTTTCCTCGCCGCTGGTATGGACGCGAATATAGCGCGCATCGCCGAACAGCGAGAGCGAGGCGGCCTCGGCAGCGAGCAGCGAGGGGTCCTTGGCGAGCTGATGCCCGTCGATATCGGTGCGTTCGGTGCCCTTGGGGAAGCTCGCGATGATGTCCGCCATCAGCGCGGCATTGCCGCCGTCATCGGTACCGAAGATCAGATAGAGCCGGATATCGGGGCGCGGCTTGCGGGCGAGCGCCTGGATCGCGCCGACATCGCCCTTCATCGCGCGGCCGAAACCTCGCGCGCGAATAGCGACAGGCGCGTCACGATCTGGTCGGCAATCTCGAGCGACAGGTTTTCCAGCGCGCGATTTTCCGCCGCGATCGTCGCATATTCGCTGCTGACGATATCGATACCCGCGTCCGAGGCGGCGGTCGCATCGAGCACCGTCTCGCCGCTGGCGATATCGACCAGTTGATAGCGCGCGCGCAGCGTCCTGCGCTCGCGCGTCACCTGGTCGTTGGCGAGCAGACCGAAACCGGTGATCTTGTCGTCGAGCACGACCTGAAGCTTGTATTTCTGGTTGCCATTGCTCAGCGCATCGAGCTTGTCGTCGAGCGCATTCTTGACCAGCCAGCCTGCGCGTCCCTGGATCGGCGCGACCGCGACGTCGCCCAGCGTGGTCGAAACCGCGCCTTGCGTGCCGTTCGAATAGAGCGGCTTCATCCCGCACGCGGACAGCGTGGCGAGCAGGGCGAGGGGGAGGAGGGCGCGCATCAGTTCGCTCCGGTAAGGTGGGAGGCAGTTATCTCGCCAATTTCGTCATGCTGAACCTGTTTCAGCATCCATCGTGCCCCAGCAGCCGAAGCCGCATGGGGAGAAATAGACCCTGAAACAAGTTCAGGGTGACGCAAGTTGGCACGTGCATTCATCACACCACCAGATTGACCAGCCGGTCGGGCACCACAATCACCTTGCGGATCGCCGCGCCGTCCAGGCTACGCTGCACCTTGTCGGATGCCAGTGCAAGCCGTTCGAGCTCTTCATTGGGCAGGCCCTTGGCGACGGTGAGCGTATCGCGCAGCTTGCCCTTGATCTGCACCGCGATCGTCACCTCGTCCTCGATCAGCAGCGCCGGATCGACCTCGGGCCAGCTCGCATCGGCGATCAGGCCATGGCCTTCGAGCACTTCCCAGGCTTCTTCGGCAAGATGCGGCACCATCGGTGCCACCAGCCTTGCCAGCGCGCGGATCGCGACGTTGCGGCTGGCGCTGGGCGCGGCCTTCTCGATCGCGTTGGTCAGCTCGTACAGCCGCGCCACCGCCTTGTTGAAGGCGAGCGCCTCGATATCCTTGGCGATCAGATCGATCGACTGGTGCAGCTTGCGGTCCAGAGCCTTGTCCTGGCCTTCGGCCGCCTCGACCGAGTTGAACACGCGCCACAAGCGCTGGACGAAGCGCCAGCAGCCCTCGATGCCCGCCTCGCTCCACGGCAGGTCGCGCTCGGGCGGGCTGTCGGAGAGCATGAACCAGCGCACCGCGTCTGCGCCATAGCGGTTCACGATCTCGTCGGGATCGACCACGTTCTTCTTGGATTTGGACATCTTCTCGACGCGGCCCGCAATCGCGGGTTCGCCGGTCTCGGTGATGATCCAATCCTCGCCGTTCTTCTCGACCTGTTCCGGGCCAAGCCACTTGCCGTTCGTGTCCTGCCAGGTCTGGTGCGTCACCATGCCCTGCGTGAACAGGCTGGCGAACGGTTCTTGCACGTCGAGCTTGCCGATCCGCGCCAGCGCGCGGGTCCAGAAGCGGGCGTAGAGCAGGTGAAGGATCGCATGCTCGACCCCGCCGATATACTGGCCGACCGGCAGCCATTTGGCGATCTCTTGCGCGTCGAACGGCTTGTCCGATGGCTGGCTGGCAAAGCGCAGGAAATACCAGCTCGAATCGACAAAGGTGTCGAGCGTGTCGGTCTCGCGCACCGCAGCCTTGCCGCATTTCGGGCAATCGACATGCTTCCATGCCGGATGGCGCACCAGCGGATTGCCGGGAATGTCGAAGCTGACATCCTCGGGCAGGGTGACCGGCAGCTGGTCCTTCGGCACGGGGACGACGCCGCAATCGTCGCAATGGATGAACGGGATCGGCGTGCCCCAATAACGCTGGCGCGAGACGCCCCAGTCGCGCAGCCGCCAGACGGTGGTGCCCTGGCCCCAACCTTCGGCCTCGGCGCGCGCGATCACCGCGGCCTTGGCCTCTTCCGCCGCCATGCCGTCGAGGAAGCTCGAATTGATGATCCTGCCCGGCCCGGTATAGGCCTCGTCATGGATCGGGGCGTTCTCGTCGCCCTCGGCTGCGACCACACGGGTCACCGGCAGCATGTATTTGCGCGCGAAATCGAGATCGCGCTGGTCATGCCCGGGCACACCCATCACCGCGCCGGTGCCATAGTCCATCAGCACGAAATTGGCGATGAAGACGGGCAGTTCCCAGCTCGGGTCGAACGGGTGAATGGCTTTGAGGCCGGTGTCGAAACCGAGCTTTTCCGCCGTTTCCAGCTCGGCCGCGGTGGTGCCGCCCGCCTTGCAGCGCTCGATGAACGCGGCGGCGTCGGCATTGCTCGCGGCGAGTTCGACCGCCAGCGGATGGTCAGCCGCAATCGCAACGAAGCTCGCGCCGAAGATCGTGTCGGGCCGGGTCGAATAGACGGGGATGGTCCTGGCACCGCCGGAAAGCGTGAAGCTGAATGTCAGCCCTTGGCTCTTGCCGATCCAGTTGGCCTGCATCGAGCGGACCTTTTCGGGCCAGTCCTCGAGTGTATCCAGCCCTTCGAGCAGCTCGTCGGCAAAGTCGGTGATCTTGAGGAACCACTGGCTCAGCTTGCGCCGCTCGACCTGCGCGCCCGAGCGCCAGCCCTTGCCGTCGATCACCTGCTCGTTGGCGAGCACGGTCTGGTCTACGGGATCCCAGTTGACCGCGCTTTCCTTGCGATAGACCAGGCCTGCTGCGTACAGGTCAAGGAACAGCGCCTGTTCGTGGCCGTAATATTCGGGCTCGCAGGTCGCCAGCTCGCGGCTCCAGTCGAGCGCGAAGCCGAGGCGCTTCAACTGCTTGCGCATCGCCGCGATATTGTCGCGGGTCCAGCCGCCGGGGTGCACGCCCTTTTCCATCGCGGCATTCTCGGCGGGCATGCCGAACGCATCCCAGCCCATCGGGTGCAGCACCTCGAAGCCCTGCATCCGGCGATAGCGCGCGATGACGTCGCCCATCGTGTAGTTGCGCACATGGCCGATATGAATGCGCCCCGACGGATAGGGGAACATCTCCAGCACATAGGCCTTTTTCTTCGGGCTGTTGCTGTCTGCCTTGAAGGACTGGCGCTCGTCCCACACCGATTGCCAGCGGGCATCGGCGGCCAGCGGATTGAACCGCGTCTTCTCGTTCATTGTATCCCTCTGAAAGACAGGGTGTTATTCGCGAATGGCGGACTGGCGCAGGTCGCGGGCCTTGGTGAGGATGACCTCTTCCAGCTTCTGCACCGTGGCAGCGCGGACGGGCGCATCGACCCACTGGCCGTTCTGGTTGACCTGGCGGCTGGCGGCGACGCGCAGCGCATCGGCGCGCAGATCCTGGTCGAGGATCGATACGGTCACCTTCATCCGCTCGGACGGGCTCTGCGGATTGGCGTACCAGTCGGTCACGATCACGCCGCCGGCGCTGTCCGCCTGGAGCAGCGGCATGAACGACAGCGCGTCCAATGAGGCGCGCCACAGATAGCTGTTGACGCCGATGGTGGTCACCTGGCTGGCGGCGATATCCGCCTCGGCGCGCTTTTCCCCGCCACCGCAGGCAGAAAGCAGCGCCAGCGTGCCAGCGGCGCAAAGGGCGGCACGGGCAAAACGGGGTACGGGCATGGCGGCTTCCTTATATCTTCGCAGCTTGAAACAGCGGCCTTCTATAGTGGCTTGGGCTGCTTCGGCAAGCACTTGCGCATGCCGGTGCATGTTCAGCGCGCAGCAAGAATTCCCCGGATATTCTGCCGTCTGGCAGAGCTCTGGTACCCCGCAGGACGGGGCAGAAAGAGCCGCAACCGATTGTGGATTGTTTGCAACGGTTTGAGATTATTTTTACGGGAAGGTGCTTTGATCCCCCATGGACGCGTTTTTGTGTTAACGCGTTTTACAGGGATGCGGCGGGGTCGGAATAAGACGATGAAAGCGGGAGTTACAAAAAAGCTGGCAATTTCAGGGCTTTTGCTCGGGTCTGCGGCATTGGTGCCGTCGATTGCGCTCGCTTTTTCCTCCGGTTTCGACTCGCGACCCGTCTCGATCGATGCGCGCGGCGGCATCGGTTCGTTCACGCCTGCCTCGGTCGATCCGCGTCTGGCGGACAAGCTCAAATTCTCGGCACTGCGCGGTGACAAGATGTTCCGCTTCACGCCTGCAGCGTCTGCCGCGACCGACGGTCCGCGCGCGCTGACCATCGCGGTGCGCATCCGCCCCGACTCGGCCAAGGCGATCAACATGCGGCCTGATCTGGCGAGCGACGGCGGCAAGGGCGACGGTGTCGTCCAGATCACGCCGACCGCCTACAGCCTGGGCGTGGCCAAGGGCTTTACCAAATTCGCACTGCCCACCAGCATCCGCCAGTCGGATGATGCACTGCCCGATATCGGCGAGCTCGGCCGTGGTGCATCGCAGCGCAAGAGCCGGTTCAGCCCGCGGATCGAGATGGACGATGTCCAGGCCCCGACCACCCGCGCGGTGCGTCCGTTCAACGACCAGGGCAGCTATTCGCTCGACGTCGGCGGCGCCTACAAGGTCACCCGCAATCTCGACGTCACCGCCGGCATCCGCCTGCGCAGTGAACGCGACCGCCTGACCGGGCTCACCAACGAGCAGTATGACAGCCAGGCTGTCTATGTCGGGACCGAGTTCCGCTTCTGATTTCGCGATGTATCAGCACTGACTGCCCTCTCCCTGGATGGGAGAGGGTTGCGAAGCCTTGTGAGCGAAGCGAGCTAGGCGAAGCTGGGAGAGGGTGATACGGCGCCGCTCACCTCACACCGTCCGGATCGTCCCTCCATCGATGACGAACTCCGCCCCGTGGATGGCCGCCGCGCGATCCGAGGCGAGATAGGCGATGAGATCGGCCACCTCGTGCGGCTCGGCCCCCCGCCCGATCGGAATGCCGCCCAGCCCGTCGATCACGCGCTGCCGCACCTGCTCGATCGTTCCGCCTTCGGCCGCCTGCAGCCGCTCGAGAAACTCCGAGGATGCTTCGGTCATGATCCAGCCGGGCGAGACGCTGTTCACGCGCACACCCTGCGGCCCGATCTCCTTGGACAGCGCCTTGCTATAGGTCCTCAAGCCGGCCTTGGCGGCGGCATAGGCGGTGGTCGATTCGGGCAGCGGCATGACCGACTGGATCGATGTCACATGCGCCACCGCACCCAAACCGCGCGCGGTCATTTGCGGGACCAGCAGCCGGTCCAGACGCACCGCCGCGATCAGGTTGAGGTTCAGCTCGGCCAGCCAATGCTCGTCCGACAGCGCGGCAAAGCCGCCGCCCGGTGAGGAGGACCCGCCGAGCACATGCGCGACGATCTCGACGCCGCCGAGATGATCGAGCGCGGCCTGAGCTAGCGCCGTAATGCCTTGTGGGGTGGTCAGATCGGCCTGAACCGACAAGACGCCTTCGCTCGGTTCCACGCTGGACCGGGCTGCAGTCACGACCCGTGCGCCGCCTGCCACGAAGCGCTCGACGGTCGCACGCCCCAATCCCTTTGAGCCGCCGCTGACGACGATGCGCTTGCCCGCAAACTCGTTTGGATCGACCCGCAACGTCACAGTGTGATCTCCAACGCCGCGATGGCATCGCCGGTCAGCGCGAAGTCATAGGTGAAGCCAATGGGGCTACCGTTGAAGCTGCCATGCACAGGCCCTTCGACAATCACCCGATCGCCTTCTGTCCGAACCATGTCTGGCGTGAAGATCGCCGCGACCGGGATGACCTCCCGCTCGAAAAGTGTGCGGATCTGCGCTGTGCCTTGATACCGCTTGCCATTGTCGACCACGATCGCGTCGGGCGTGAAAGGTTTGAGCATCGCATCGATATCGAGTCGCGCGTTGGCAGCGACATAATCGGCAATGGGGCAGGGAAGATCGATCGGCATGGCTCTGCTCCTTGATGGGGTCGGAGCGATTATAGAGAGGCCAATAATTGCTAATAAGCGGGATAGAGAGGTATGTAGTGTTGCGAAAGGAAGGATAATGTCGAGACAGGGCTTGATCGAGTTCGACGCCGTGCTGGCCATTGTGCGGCGGGGATCGTTCCGCGCCGCGGCGATCGAGCTCGGTCTCTCGACCACCAGCCTCAGCAACCTGATCGGCGCGCTCGAACGGCGGCTCGGCGTCCGCCTGTTCAACCGCACCACGCGCAGTGTCTCGCTCACCGATGCCGGTCGCAGCTTCGTCGATCAGGTAGCACCCGCCGTTGCCACGCTGCACGATGCGATGCTGGCGGCGAGCGCCCAGCAGCATTCGCCCTCTGGCACGATCCGGATCAACGCTTTCCCGACCGCTGCGCGCGAAATTCTGGCACCGCTCCTGCTACCATTCCTCCAGCGCTATCCCGAGGTGCATATCGATCTCGTCACCGAGGGGCGCATCGTCGACATCGTCGCCGAAGGGTTTGATCTTGGGCTGCGCAGCGCGCATCTGGTGCCCAGCGACATGATCGCCATCCCCGTCGGGTCGCCACGCCGTTTCGCGGTGGTCGCATCCCCCGCCTATCTCGATGCGCATGGCGTGCCGGCAACACCGCCGGATTTGTTGCGGCATCGCTGTCTGCGCGTCCGGCTGCCAAACGGCGCGCTGCACCGATGGCAGTTCGAGAATGACGGCCAGCCGTTACAGATCGATGTCGAGGGGCCAATCACGCTCGACGAGGCAAGTCTCGCGCGCATCGCCGTGCTCGAAAATGTCGGCATCGGTTATTTCATGGAATCGGATATCTGCGAGGATCTGGAGGCGGGTCGGGTGGTTCGCCTGCTCGAACCATGGACACCGCCGCTGGAACGGCTTTGTCTCTATTATCCAAACCGTCGCAATGCCTCGGCCGCGTTCAAGGCCCTGATCGAGATGGCGCGGCGTTCCTTCGGCTGACGCGATAGCTCAGCCCGACAACCCGTCGATCGCCGCCCAGCCTTCTGCAATCCGTGCAACCCTTCGGAACCGCGCCCGCGTCATCCCGCCCAGTGCGATCACTGGCAGGCGGGATAGCCGCGCCAGTACTGCGAATCGTGGGACGCCGAGCGATGCGCCCCCGGGATGCGTGCGCGTGGCGAAGACCGGGGAGATCAGCGCCTGTGCTGGTCCAGCTTGCCGGTTGGCGCGGGCGAGTTCACGCATGTCGTGAACGGTCAGCAATCGGATCAGCCGCGCATCCGCCTTGCCGCCGGGCGCCCCATAGCTGCCATCGGCGCGCCACTGTCTTGCGGTGCGCCCATCGCCCGCCAGTACGATCATGCCGCCGCGCGCGCGGATCAGTTTGGCGAGCCGCTCGAACCGCGCGCGCCGTGACTCGGTGGTGAGGTGATAATGGCGAAACACCAGCCCTGCTCCCATCGGCAGCCGCCGGATCGCGCGTTCGAGCACGGCATCGTTGCGTGCATCGCTGATCAGCCAGAGTGTGGGCAGGACGTTGCCTGACGTCGTGTTTCCGGGCTGGCGGCGGCGCATGTCCGGGCTTATAGCCGCGCCCCATGGATATACAAAGCGACGCCCCCACCACCCCGCTTTCGACCGTGCGCGACAATATCGCCCGCTCGGAAAAGATCGCCGGTCGCCCCGGCGGATCGACCACGCTGATCGCCATTTCCAAGACCAAGCCGGTCGAGGCCATCGAGGCGCTGATCGGCGAGGGGCAGCTGGTCTTCGGCGAGAATAGGGTGCAGGAGGCCGCGCTCAAGTTCCCGGCGTTGCGTGAGCGCTACCCCGATCTGCAGCTGCACATGGTTGGCCAGCTGCAATCGAACAAGGCGGACGAAGCGGTCGCGCTGTTCGACTGCATCCACTCGCTCGACCGCCCGTCGCTGGCCAAGGCGCTGGCATCGGCGATGGACAAGGCGGGCAGGCGTGTGCCGTGCTTCGTCCAGGTCAATATCGGCGAGGAAGAGCAGAAGGGCGGCTGCGCGATCGCCGAGCTGCCGCAGTTTCTCGCCGATGTGCGCGCGCTCGATCTGCCCGTCATCGGGCTGATGGCGGTACCGCCCGCCGATCTGGAGCCTTCGCCCTATTTCGCGCTGCTCGCCAAGTTGACGCGCGACCATGGCCTCGATCAGCTCAGCATGGGCATGTCGGGCGATTACGAGACCGCCGTGAGAATTGGCGCGACGCATGTCCGGGTCGGTTCCGCCCTGTTCGGGGCCCGCTAAGCATTTCCGGACGATGCCGACAATCATATCCATAATGAAGCAATCGCACGCTTTCCCATAGAATAACGGACACAAGTTATTCTATGCTCCCATGATGGAACGGGGGTAGGGGATGCGTGCGATATTCGGCCTTTTGGCTTCGCTTCTGTTATGGGGGGCGGCGGTTTCGGCTCCGGTACTGGCGCAGGAGCGATCGGCGGTGCGTCAGGGCTTTGCCCTTCCACCGCAAAGCGGCAAGACCATCCTGGTGCTGCGCCCCTCGGTGCGCGTGGCCGAGCAATCGACCGGGGGCATGGCCGAGCCGCGCGCCGAATGGACCGATCAGGCGCGCCGCCATATCGATGCGGCGCTGGTCGAGCTGCAGCGGCAATTGGGCAATACGGTTGTCGCTGCGCCCGAAGCCTATGGCGAGGATGCCCGGCTGGTCGCGGAGCATCAGGCATTGTTTGCCGCGGTATCGCGGGCCGTCATCGAATATCAGTTCTTCGTCGGCAATCGACTGCCCACCAAGAAGCGTGACAACAAGGCGGGCCAGTTCGACTGGTCGCTCGGGCCCGGTGTGGCGAAGCTGCCCGGCGCAGACCAGGCCGATTATGCGTTGTTCCTCTATACGGACGATCAATATGGATCGACCGGGCGGAAGATGCTGCAGATCGTCGGACTGGTGGCGGGGGTCGGCTTCACCTCGGGCGTGCACGCGGGCTATGCCGGGCTGGTCGACCTCAGGACCGGTGACCTGCTGTGGTTGAACGCCGATTTCCAGATGGGCGGCGATGTGCGCGAGGCCGAGGGCGCGATGAAGCGCGTGCGCCAGCTGCTCGAGGATTTTCCGGGCAGTACGATTGCGAAAGAGGCCGCAGCGCCAGCCGCAACCGCGCAGGCCAGACCATGATCGCGCGGATGCGGTTGGCGATCGGCATGCTGGCCCTTGCTGCGGGCGTTTCCGCTCAAGCCGAACCTCCGCTTCCGCCGCCTTATGCCGGGGCCTATCAACCGCAGGGCGTGGATGAACAGGGTCTTTGGCGCGAAATGGACGAGGAGGAGCGCCGATTTGCCCAGTCCGACATGATCGTCCGCGATCCGGCCTTGCAGGCCTATGTCACGAAGGTTCTGTGCGATACGGTCGGGCAGGATCGATGCGGCGCAACGCGAATCTATATCGTTCGCGTGCCGATGTTCAACGCCAGCATGTCACCCAATGGGCTCATGCAGGTTTATTCCGGACTGCTGCTGCGTGTGCATAGCGAGGCCGAGCTGGGCGCAGTGCTGGGCCATGAGTTTGGCCATTTCGAAGCGCGCCATTCCCTCGAGAGGCTGAAGGCGCAGCGCTCGGGAGGCGATGTGCTGGCCTGGGCGGCGGTGCTCGGCTCGCTCGCTCCGAGCTATGACATGCTGCGCACCTATCGCAATCTGCAGCTGACCATTATCGGCAGCATCTATCGCTTCAATCGCGACCAGGAGCGGGAGGCCGATGGCCTCGGCATTGGCTATCTCAACACCAGCGCGCTCCGACCTCAGGCGGCGGCGCGGGTCTGGGAGCGCCTGATGGCGGAGTTTACCGCCGATGCCCGAGCCAAGGGACTCAAGAAGCCGCGCTTCGACCGGATTCCCTTTTATGCGACGCACCCACCCGAAGCGGAGCGCGCCACGACGCTCGCCCTCCTCGCCCGGCCGGATGCTGCGACGCGCGACGATGGCGCGGCGCGCTACCGGGAGGCGCTCGCGCCCTGGCTGCCGCAGCTGCTGGACGATCAGATCAAGCTCAACGATTTCGGCGCAAGCGAATATATCATCCAGTCACTGGCCGAAAGCGGCTGGACCGCGCCGCTCTGGCATGCGCGCGGCGAGCTCTATCGCTTGCGCGGCGCGCCGCGCGATCTCGTCCATGCCGCACAATTCTATGGCGAGGCGATCACGCTCGATCCCGCCCATCCCGAGGCGCATCGCGGCCTCGGCCTGGCACTGCTCAAGACCGGTCAGGCGGCCGCAGGGCAGCAGGCGCTCCGCCGTTATCTCGAACTCAAGCCCGATGCAGCGGATGCGAAGCTGATCGGCATGATGATCCCCGAAGAGGTGCCCGCGCCATGATGTCCCGTCTTATCGCTGCATTTGCCGCGACGCTGATCATCGCATTGCTGCCGTCCACCGCCATGGCGCACAAGCTGCGCGAGCAGGGGGTGGCGGTCAGCATCGCCGATTCGCCGCTCACCGTCACACCGGGGCGCGACTGGAACCGGCTCGACGGCAATGTCGGCAAGCATACGGAGACCTGGACGCTCGATGGCGGGCAGCTCAACGATCTCACCTTTTTCGCCGGGATCGAGCCGGGCAAGCCGCTCGTGCGCGAACGCAGCAAGAAACGCGAGCCCTTGCCCAAATTCGGTGCCGGAACCCTGCTCGTGGAACTGCCCGAACTGTTCGAGGCAACCTATCGCACCGCCAAGCAGATCGCCGATTTCCGCGTTACCGATGTGCAGCCGACGCGCTTTCTGGGGCAGGATGGTGTCATGTTCACATATGAATATGTCGACCAGGATCAGCTCACCCGCAAGGGCGAGGCGCATGCCGCGATCATCGCAGGCCGGCTTTACATGATCGGGTTCGATGCCCCGCGGCTCCATTACTTCGAACGCAATATCGACGATTTCCATCGCATTGTTCAAAGCGCGCGCCTGTCCTGAAGCAGCCATGGCCGCGCGCCGGTATTTCGGGACATTCGTACAGGCTTGCGAGGCGCTCACACGTGCAAGACGGGGCGCTGAGACCGGGGCAATGTTCCCCGGATGATATCCGGCCCGTAGCGTTGGCCATAGAAACGGGGCGAGCGACCGCATGCTCCACAGGTCGATCTCCAGAAGCGATCGGAGCGGCGATGCGCCCCACCGCCACGTGTCGCTGCTCGGAGCAGCGGATCGGGCTGGACGATCGTACAGGCCTGGGGCCAACCGGTGGCTATTCGGTGACGTCGTCGAGTGTGAAATAGCCGAGTTTCAGCGACTTGAGCACCAGCTGCGCGCGGTTGGACACGCCGAGGCGGCGGCGCGCATCGGTGAGATATTCGCTCACCGTCTGGTCCGAAATGCCGAGCACCGCCGCGATTTCCCAGCTCGTCATGCCGCGTGCGACCAGCTTGATGCAATCGACCTGGCGAGGCGACAGGCGCTCTTCCTGGGTCACCTGCACCTGGGGCAATTGCGATTGCCATAGCGTGCGCGCCTGTTGCCCGGCGGCAATGCCGAGCAGGATGGCGAGCATGAACGGACGCGCTTCGAGCGGCTCGCCGCCGGCGACGACGAAATGCACCGAGATGGTGGGCCTGTCGGGCATGTGCCCGGCAATGGTACAACCCGAATTCAAGCCCAGCTTGCGCATCTCTTCCAGATATTCGCGCTGGATGCGGGTGAGCGGAATGATCGTTTCCAGATCTTCCCAGCGGATGGCGCCACCGCGGCGCTGGCATGCCGCGAGCACCGGACTGGTCAGGCCATAATCCCGTCGCGCGAACAGATCGTGCCAGGCCTGTGGATAGTTGGTAACCATTTCGGGCTCCATCAGCCCGGATTGCACGTGCACGTGACGCGCCAGCGCTGCATGCGCAAAGCCGAAGGGCGTTGCCGCTTGCGCGGTAATTTCCAGAAGTTCCTCAAGCGTTTGCGCAGCCTCTATGGCCTGCGATGCGCGCTCGACATGGTCCAGTTCGGGCATGAGGCTGGTCGAAATCCCGGTTGGCAATGGTTACGCGCAATAGCAGGGATTCGCCTGCGAGTAACACGGTTAATTGATAATGATTTGCGAATCGCTATTGACGATACGTTCGCTACGCAACGATTAAACCGTTACATCGATCCAGTTCGGATCAATTTCGTCGTCGGGGACAAGATCGGGCGGGGTGGCGCTGGCCGATCGTTTCAGGCGCCAGGGACGCCCAGGGCCGCTGCCGCTTCGCGCACCTTGCGCTGGTCAGCAGCCTTGTTCTTGAGCGCTGCCGTGGCGTCGCGCAGCGCCGCCTGGGCCTTGCCCGTCTCGCCAAGCTGCATCCGGCTGCGCAACAGCATGATCCAGCCATCGGTATCGCCGGGCTCGCGCTTGAGGCGCTCGGCCAGGCCATCGACCATCTGCTGGATCATCATGTCCTGCTGGCCCTGGGGAAGGGCAGCGGCCGCCGCCATTTGGTCGGGCGTCGGGCCGGGGATGCCAGCGGTCGCGGTTTCGGCGCCGTCGGTGCGGAAGCCCGCCGTGGGCGGCGCGAACTTGGCCGAGGCGAGCCGCTTTTCCACGTCGATCCCGCGCTCCTTGCCGACATTGCGGATCACGTCACGAATGTCCTTGGCATAAGGCGCGTCGGCGGGCGTCTCGGCGAGCAGCGCGAACCAGTCCTCGATCGCCTCAGCATGCTTGCCATCGATATCCTTGGCAGCGGCGAGGAAATAGCGCGCGCGCGCATCCTTGGGATCGAGCTCGACCGCGCGTTTGAACGCAGTGCGGGCATCCTGGCTGATCGCCTCGTCCTTGCTGGCCATGACCAGCGCCTCGCCCAGCATCGAGTGATATTCCGAATTGCCGGGGGCCAGCTGGATGGCGCGGCGCATCGCGGTGGCCGATTCGGCAAAGCGCTGCGTCTCGAAATAGCTCCAGCCCAGCATCCGCCAGCCTTCGGCGTCGTTCGGGTTTTCGCGCAGCCGGGCTTCGAGCTGGGTGATGACCTCATCGACCGATGCGGGCTGTCCCTGCGCGTTCAGGGGGGCAACGGGTCCCGATGCAGCGGGTTTCTGGTCGCTATAGACCTTGTACCCCACGGCCGTGACGGCGATCAGCGCGGCGGCCGCCAGCGCGATCGTGCCGACACCGGGGCGGCCGCCGGAAGCGCGCGCGGAAGCCGGTTCTGCCGCAAGGGGCATGTCGGTATCGGTCTGTTGGTCGGTCATGCGGGCTGTCTCTTTGTCGCGTCCGGGTGGAAGGCTAGCCGATCGGCCAGATTTTCCAATTTCTAAGTGGTAAAGATCACATTCTTTGCTAGAAATATCGGCATAGGGTTCGCAACCGAATTTTGGGCAAGTTCTTGCGGCAGCGGGGCAATCTGGCGATAGCAGCACCGATCGGGGAGAAATCGGGTTGCGGGCCGCCGGATGGGGCAGCGTTTGCTGGCAGGCGCGGTCGCGCGAGCGTCCGCAATTGGGGGACGCGAACCAGTGAGCGAGATCTACCGCGTTGCTATCATCGGGTCGGGCCCGGCAGGCAAAAGCGCAGCCGCGCGTGCCGCGAGCCTCGGCATGAGCCATGTCCTGCTCGAAAAGACCGACCATCTTTCGGACACGATCTACAAATACCAGAAGGGCAAGCACGTGATGGCGACGCCATCGCAGCTGGTCCTGCGCTCCGACCATGAGTTCGAGGCGGGCAAGCGCGAGGCGATCCTGGAAAAGTGGAATGCGCGCACCAAGGAACTGAACGTCAACGTGAAGTTCAACGCCGAGGTGAAGGCGATCAAGGGCACAGGCCCCGCGATCGAGGGCAGCGTCCATGTGATCGAACAGCGCGCGCGCGACGGATCGGTGACGAAAAAGGAAATCCAGCGCTACGCCCCGCCCTACGAGATCGAGCTGACCAATGGCGAGAAGATCATCGCCGAGAATGTCGTGCTCGCCATCGGTACCCAGGGCAATCCCAACCGCATGCGCTGTCCCGGCGGCGATCTGCCGCATGTGCAGTACCAGCTGGATGACCCCACCGAATATGTCGATGAGCATATCGTCGTCATCGGCGCGGGCGATGCGGGGATCGAGAATGCACGCGGCCTGGCCGAGGATTCGGCGCAGGGCAACGTCGTCACCATCGTCAACCGCGGACCCGAAGCGCCGAGCCCGAAGGAAACCTTCCCCACCGCCAAGGAGGCGAACGCGCTGGCGCTGCTCGCCGATCGCAATGCGGGCAAGCTGCAGATCCGCTTCGAGACCGATACCGCCAGCATCGAACCCGGCTGGATCACCTTCAGCACCCGCGATGGCGAGGAGCGGGTGCGCTGCGACCGCATCATCGCGCGTATCGGTTCGGCGCCGCCGCGCGCGTTCATCGAGGAATGCGGCATCGCCTTTACCAGCGCCGATCGCCTGGCCTTCCCGCAATTGTCGCCGGTGTTCGAATCGACCGCGCCCAGCATCTTCGTGATCGGCGCGCTCGCGGGCTATCCGCTGATCAAGCACTGCATGAACCAGGGCTATGACGTCATCGAGTTCATCAACGGCAATACCGAACTGAAGCCGGCGGACGAGCCGATCCTCGAGGGCAAGTTCAAGGACCTGCCGGGCCGCAAGTCGGTGGCCGAATGGCTCGACCTGCTGCGCGCGAACGTGACGATCCTCAACGGCATGAACCCGCTGCAGATGCGCGAGTTCATGCTCGATTCGGATGCCAAATTCTATCGCCGCGGCGATGTGATCTTCGAGCGCGCCGCGCCCGGATCGTCGCTGTTCGCGATCGCCGAAGGATCGGTCGCGGTGCAGATCGACCCCAATGACCCGTCGAAGACCGTACCGATCGGCAAGGGTTCGATCTTCGGCGAGGTCGGCCTGATCTCGGGGCGCCGTCGCGGCGCGACCGTGGTCGCTGCCGAGGACACGATCTGCGTCGAAATCTCGCGCAACGCCGCGCTCAAGCTGCAGAGCCAGGTGCCGACCGCGAAAAAGGCGATCGAGCGCATCTCGACCGAGCGCCTTTTGCTGCAGATGTTCGGCTCCGGCCTGAAGCCCGAGGATATCCGCGAAGTCGTCGATACCAGCAAGATCCGCCAGGTGCGGCCGGGCGAGGCGATCCTCAAGGAAGGCGATGAGGGCAACGAGATCTATGTGATCCGCGTGGGATCGATGATCGTCGAGAAGGAGATCGGCGGCAAGCCCGTGTTCCTCTCCTACCTGCCCGCCGGGTCCTATGTCGGCGAAATGGCCTTGATCGCGGGCGGCAGGCGTACCGCGACGGTCAAGGCGGCGATCAAGTCGGAAGTCATCCAGATCGATGGCGATGCCTTCAAGAAGGTGCTGGAGGCCAATCCCGAACTCTTGAAGCGCGCCAAGCGCGACATGGCCAGTCGTCAGGACATCAACGCCTTTATCGAGGCGAAGAAGGACAGCTTCTCGGGCGTGGTCGACATGTATTCGGGCGTGGCCAACTTCCTCGTCGAAAACGGCATCGGCGAGGCGACCGACGTGCTGCTGATCGACGAGACGCTGTGCGTGGGCTGCGACAATTGCGAAAAGGCCTGTGCGGACAGCCATGACGGCCTGTCGCGGCTCGATCGCGAGGCGGGGCGCACCTATGCGCATCTGCACGTGCCGACCAGCTGCCGCCATTGCGAGCATCCGCACTGCATGGCCGATTGCCCGCCCAATGCGATCAATCGCGGCCCCGATGGCGAGGTCTATATCAACGACACGTGCATCGGCTGCGGCAACTGCCAGCGCAACTGCCCCTATGGCGTGATCCGCATGGACAAGGTGCCGCCCAAGAAGCCGAGCCTGCTCTCCTGGCTGTTCTTCGGCTTCGGCCCCGGCCCTGGCGAGCCGAGCAAGAAATGGTCCTATGCCAATAGCGACCACAGCGTCGAAAAGCCCAAAAAGGCGATCAAGTGCGACATGTGCGCCGGGATCGAGGGTGGCCCCAGCTGCGTGCGCGCCTGCCCGACGGGCGCGGCGATCCGCGTTGCGCCGGACGAGTTCCTGACCGTCGCGCGGCTCGAGCAGGAGGAGGCTTGACCATGGCCAGCCAGGCGCAAACCGCCGCACCCGTGGTGCGCAAGAAGACCACCGGACGTCAGCGCAATTCGATGCATGACGGCTTTCTTCGCCACAAGAATTTCCGCTGGATGAAAATCGCGACGGTGCTCAGCATCACGTGCCTCGTCAGCTATTTTCTCATCGACGTGCAGCCGCGGCACAATGGCGGTTCGTGGTATGGCTATACGCTCGGCACCATCGGCGCAGCGCTGATCCTGTGGCTGACCTGCCTGGGCTTGCGCAAGCGCGCGATCACGCCGGGGGGCTGGTCGCTCAAGGCCTGGACCAGCGCGCATGTCTATCTCGGGCTCAGCCTGATCGTCATCGGCACGCTGCACACCGGCTTCCAGCTCGGCTGGAACGTGCACACGCTGGCCTGGTCGCTGATGATGATCGTCATCGTCTCCGGCATTGTCGGCATCTATTTCTACGCGACCTTGCCCGACAATCTGTCGAGCAACCGCGCCGATACCGATGGTGCGGTGACCGAAAAGATGATGATCGAGCAGCTGCGTTCGCTCGACCGGCAGCTGCACGATGCCGGCCAGCCGCTTGATCCTTCGCAGGCCGCGCTGGTCCAGGCTTCGCTCGAGCAGGACCCGTTTGCCGGCAATTTCATCCAGCGCATCACCAACAGCTATTCGGGCTGCGAGACCCGTGCTGCCATTGCCGAGCTGCGCCGGATGCGCGCCTATCAGCCGCGCATGGGCGACGACCCGCTCGACAAGGTCGACGGGCTCTTGCAGCGCAAGGAATCGACGCTGGCGCGGCTGCGCAAGCATCTTCAGATCAAGGCGCTGCTGCAGGTCTGGCTCTATGTCCATGTACCGATGACGTTCGCGCTGCTCGCCGCGCTGTCGGCGCACATTTTCAGCGTGTTTTTCTACTGGTGATCCAAAGTCCCGGGGCGGGGTGTCGGCAAGTGTTGGGGGCAGTTGAATGATGTTTATCGTCCGCCAGGTGGCCTTGAAGGCAGATGGCAGCGAGATCGTCCGCCAGACCGAGGTCGCGGGCGAGGAGATCCTCATCGGCCGCAACGCCAGCAACGGCGTGCACTTGCCCGACCTCGCGGTGAACCCAGTCCACGCGCGCATGGTGCGACGCGGCGGCGAGCTAATCGTCACCGCCGAATCGGCGCAACCTTTCGATGTCGACGGGCGCAGCGTCGAATCGACCTCAATTGATGTGGCGCGCGGTGCCGAACTGCGTTTTGGCGGCCATATCATCGCGCTGGGCACCGAAGGCGATGCGATCACGCTGACCGTTCGCCGCGTCGAAGCGGTATCGGACAGCGCCGAGGACAAGGACGAGGCCGCGATCTATTCGCTGAAAGGTCTGCTGCCCGGCAAGCGGATGAGCGCCTGGGGCTTTGCGCTGCTGGTCCTCATCGCGTGCCTGGCCTGGCCGGTCTATACCTGGTCGAGCTACAAGGACCTGGCCTACAAGGAGAAAATCTCGCGGCCCGCCGGTTTTCATGCCGACACGATGTGGTCTTCGGGCAAGCTCAGCCTGGCGCACAAGACCCTCAAGAACGATTGCCAGTCGTGCCATGTCGATGCGTTCGTGTCCGTCCGCGACAATGCCTGCATGACCTGCCACCAGAAGGATGCAGGACCTCACGCCCCGATGGCGCGTCAGCTCGATGCACGTGGCGACCCCACCGGATTTGCCGCTTTCACCCGATTCGTTGCAGCCAGTTTCAACAAACCTGCGGGACGTTGTGTCGAATGTCACACCGAGCATGAGGGTGCGGGTGCTATGGAACCGACACAGCAGCGATTCTGCGCTGAATGTCACGACGGGATGAACACGCGCTTGACCGACACCAAACTCGGAAATGCCGCCGATTTCGGTAAGGCCCATCCGCAGTTCCAGGCGGCGGTGCTGGTGCGTCCGCTGGTCGGCGACGATGCCAAGGCGCCGCGCAAGCGCATCTCGCTCGACAGGAAGCCCAAGGAAAATAACGGCCTCAAGTTCCCGCACGACATGCATCTGAGCAAGACCAACGGCGTCGCGCAGATGGGACGGCGGCTCAGCGCCAAATACGGCTTTGGCGACGCGCTCGAGTGCAAGGATTGCCACGAGCCGGACAAGAACAATGTCGGCTTTGTCGAGGTTGACATGGAGAAGAGCTGTGCGATGTGCCACAGCTTGGCCTTCGACAAGATCGGCGACACCTATCGCACGCTGCGCCATGGCCAGCCCGAGCAGGTCAAGGCGGATCTGCGCGCCTTCTACCGCTCGACCCCGCCTGCACGCCCGATCAACCTGGGCAGCCTGGCACGCCAGCGCCCCGGCGTCGTGAACTCGCGGCGGACGGCGGCGGATTATGCGCGCGCGGTCAATTTCCGCGGCGGCCGGGCCGATCAGGCGATCCGTCAGGTCTTCAGCCGCGGCGGTGCCTGTTATGACTGTCATGTCGTGGTGCCCCCTTCGGGATCGGGCGGGCTCGATTTCCGTATTGCTCCGGTCGCGCAGACCAGTCGCTACATGCAGAAGGGCTGGTTCACGCACGACGCGCATGACAAGGAAGAGTGCACCAGCTGCCATCTCGCCGAAAAGTCGAGCGATGCATCCGACCTGTTACTGCCCGGAATCAAGGACTGCCGGACCTGTCATGTCGGCGAGACTGGCGCTTCGCTGATCAAGGTGAAGAAACCGGTCGAATCCACCTGCGCAATGTGTCACGATTACCATGCCGATAAGGGGGCGCCATGGCTGCTTCGCGAGCAAGACAAGAAGAAAAAGCGGCCAGAGATTACGGCCTCCATGGCGCATCCGGGAGGGGCAGCGGCGCGGCTGCGACGATAGCTGCCGCGCCTGAGCGCACAAAAGACAGGGGACCGGGTCGCACAATGCTGATAGCTCAGATCACCGATATTCATCTGGGCTTCGATCCGGATAATCCCGCCGAATTCAATCGCAAGCGGCTCGATCAGGTGATCGCCATGTTGCGCGATCTGGACCCGGTGCCCGATCTTCTGCTCGCCACCGGTGATCTGATCGATCGTGGTGACGAGGACAGCTATCGCCGGCTCAAGAATGCGTTTTCGGTCTGCCCGTTCCCGGTGCACATGTGCATGGGCAATCACGACCAGCGCGACACCTTTGCCTCGCAATTTCCCCACGTGCCAATGGTCGACGGCTTCGTGCAGTACGAGGTCGACGCGGGACCCATCCGGCTGCTGGTGCTCGATACGCTCGAAGAGGGGCGGCATGGCGGCGCGTTCTGCGAGATCCGCGCCGAATGGCTACGCGCGCGGCTCGCCGAACAGACCGATCGCCCCACGCTGATCGTCCAGCATCATCCGCCGATCGAGGTCGGCATCGAATGGATGAACACGCACCCCGAAGAGCCCTGGGTCGAGCGGTTGCGCGGATGCCTGGCGAACCGCCCCAATGTCATCGGCATGGTCTGCGGCCATGTCCACCGCGCGATCGTCAGCCAGTGGAACGGCTTTCCCGTCGCGATCTGTCCGTCGAGCGCGCCGCAGGTGGCGCTGGAGCTTGCACCGATCGATCCCGACCGGCCCGATGGCCGCAACATGATCATCGCCGATCCGCCTGCCTTCGCGCTGCACTGGTGGAACGGGCGCGAGCTGATCACGCATTACGAGACCGCCGACGAGCACGTGATGCTGGCGCGCTTCGACGAGAAGATGCAGCCCCTGGTGCGCAGCCTTCTGGCCGAGCGGCCCGCCTGATCGCGGCCCGGGCGGGGGCGGAGGGTCACGGCACCTTGCCGCCTGCGGACCCGGTGGCTATCTAGCGGCGATGACCATTGCACCGACCACGCTCGACCTGATTGGCAACACCCCGCTCGTGCGCCTGCACGGCCCCAGCGAGGCCGCCGGGTGCGACATCTTCGGCAAGTGCGAATACGCCAATCCCGGCGCGTCGGTGAAGGATCGTGCGGCGCTCTATATCGTGCGCGATGCCGAGGAGCGCGGAACGCTGCAGCCCGGCGGCACGATCGTCGAGGGCACGGCGGGCAATACCGGCATCGGCATCGCGCTGGTCGCCAATGCCAAGGGCTACAAGACGATCATCGTGATGCCCGAGACCCAGTCCAAGGAAAAGATGGACACGCTGCGCGCGCTGGGGGCGGAGCTGGTGCTCGTCCCGGCAGCGCCCTATGCCAATCCGGGCCATTTCGTGCACACCTCGCGCCGCCTGGCCGAAGAGACGCCCGGCGCGGTCTGGGCACAGCAATTCGACAATATCGCCAACCGTCGCGCGCATATCGAGGGCACGGCCGAGGAAATCTGGGCGCAGATGGACGGCCGGATCGATGGCTTTACCTGCGCGGCAGGCACTGGCGGCACCATCGCGGGCGTCGGCATGGGCCTCAAGGCGCACGACCCCAATGTCACGATTGCGCTCACCGATCCGCACGGTGCGGCCCTGTTCAATTATTATGCCAATGGCGAACTCAAGGCCGAAGGCTCGTCGGTTGCCGAAGGCATCGGCCAGGGGCGGATCACCGGCAATCTGGAAGATGCGCCGATCGACACGCAGTTCCGCATCTCGGACGAGGTCGGGATCTACTGGGTTCAGCGGCTGCTCAAGGAAGAGGGGCTGTGCCTGGGCCTTTCCTCGGGCATCAATGTCGCAGGTGCGGTCGAGCTGGGGCGGACACTCGGCCCGGGGTCGCGCGTGGTCACCATCCTGTGCGATACCGGGTTCCGCTATCTGTCCACGCTGTACAATCCCGAATGGCTGCGTGCCAAGGGATTGCCCGTCTTCCCCTGGCTGGCCGATTGACCTATACTGGCGCGATGGCCGCTGACAAAGCCCGCACGCCGGGGGGCAATCCCCTGATGCACCGATTGCAGATCGGCATCGGCGGCATCTTTGCCGTGCTGGTGATGGTCGCGCTCGCCGATATGCTGCTGCAACGCGCGGCCACCGAGGCTCCGGCGGAGAGCGCCAGTGTCGCCGAGCCCGGTGTCGCTGCGACCACCGCTCCGCCCGTCGTGCAGCCGCCCGCCGCCAGCGAACCGCTGGTCGATCTGGGCGTCGTCCCCGATCTTCCGGCAGAAGGCATACAGCATAGCGCGGGCGGGCAGACGCCGGTGGTCGGCGAGCTGCAGAACGCGCCGCAATCGGGTTCGCCCAGCCAGCCCCAGCAGTGATGCGCGCAGGGCACGCGCTCGCGGCGGCAAGCCTTGCGGTCACCGCCTGCGTCCCTGCCTCTTCCGAACAGCCGGCCCAGCGCGCTGAACCATCCCCGATCGTCCCCAGCCTGCCGCGACAGAAGATCGCGCTGATGAGCAGCCTGCCGCTGGTCTATGGCGCGGGGGTCGACATGGCGGACGTGATCGCGGGCAAGGCCGATCCGCACCCGCTGCATGCGGCGCTCGCCGCGGCGCATGATCTGGTCGTACCCGATGCCCTGGATGCCGCTGCGCTCAAGGATGTGCGGCTGGCCATATTGGTGCAACCGCGCGCGCTCGGCCCCGACGAATTGGTGGCGCTCGATGACTATGTGCGCGCTGGCGGCCGGCTGCTGCTGTTTGCCGATCCGCAGCTCGATTGGCCGCACGGGGTCGGGCTGGCCGATCCGCGCGGTCCGCAGCGCACGTCGCTGATCTCGCCCTTGCTCCGCCATTGGGGATTGGAGCTGCAAAATCCGGGAATCGAATCGGTCCGGCTGGGTGAATCGGGCGTGTTACTGGTCCATCCCGGGCAATTCGGGGTTCTGCTGGGGAAATCTGGGGACGGATCATGCCACCCGGCTTTCCACGCTTCGGTGGTCCGCTGCAGCATAGGCAAGGGGCGTGCGGTGATCGTTGCCGATGCCGATCTGCTCGATCCTCAAATCCTCGCAAACCGCGCCGTTTCCGGGGCCGCCAACCGCACGTTCATTCGCGATCTGCTGCTCGAACTGATGCAGGAGGACAGCGGATGATGCCAACTGCCCGAATATTTTCGGTTCACCCCGAATATGGAACATTGACCCCAATGTTACCGTTCTAGACCCAAAAAACCCCTTCCATCCCCAACTATCCCTTGTTATGAACCTCCTTAATCGGGGTTCAACCATCTGTGATTCCTTTCCGACCTGCGGCGCTAGCGCGGCGTGGGGGCCTGAGGACTTTGCCTGCGGAGCGACGGGCAAGGGCTGTTTGCAGGTCAGGCAAGGGTCAGGCGAACACCCCCGGCATGTCAGGGATACGCAAGGGCGCGGAAAAAGGGGTGAGTCGACCAAGTGGCGGAAATCAGTGCCTTTTTGGGTTCTGCATTGACCACCATCGACCCCAAGGGGCGGATGGCCATCCCGGCTGCCTTCCGCAATCCCATCATCGCAAACTCGAACGGCGAAAGCGCAGTCGTCTTCTCGTTCAACGCGCAGGGCCAGTGTCTCCAAGGCTATGGCACCGAGCGGCTGAACGCCTTGCTCGAACAGATGCGCCGCCGCGAGGAAATCGCCAACGAGACCGGCGAGGAATTCCGCACCGAACTCTTCGGTGGCCCCAGGTTCAATTCCACCTCGACGATCAGCTTCGACGGCAGCGGCCGTCTTATCCTGCCCAAGATGCTGGTGGCGATGGCGCGGATCGAGAAGCACGTGTTCTTCAGCGGCAACGGCACCGATTTCAGCGTCTGGGGCTACGAGCATCTGATGTCGCTCGACGACCCGCGTCTCGCCTCGCAGCAATTCAACGCGCGTTTCCTGATGGAAGAACTGGGAGGCAAGCGCTGATGGCCGCTGATTCTCCCGCGATGACGCACGACGCGCCGCACATTCCGGTGCTGCTCGCAGAGGTGCTCGAAGGCCTGGCGATCCTGCCGGGTGAAGTGCATGTCGACGCGACCTTCGGTGCAGGCGGATACAGCCGCGCGATGCTGGCCGCCGGTGCCCAGGTCCATGGCTTTGACCGCGATCCCGACGCGGTGGCCACCGGAGCTGCTTTGGCCGGGCAGAGCGAAGGCCGCTTCACCTTCCACGCCGGGCGCTTCTCGCAGCTGGCGCAGATGCTGCGCGCGGCAGGCGTGACCCAGGTCGATGGCATCGTCTTCGATATCGGCGTCTCGTCGATGCAGCTCGACCAGGCCGAGCGCGGCTTCTCGTTCCAGTCGGACGGTCCGCTCGACATGCGCATGGGCCAGGACGGCCTCAGTGCTGCCGATTTCGTCAACACCGCCGACGAAGGCGATATCGCCGATATCCTGTATCTCTATGGCGAGGAGCGTCAATCGCGCCGCATCGCCCGCGCCATCGTCGCCGCCCGTCCGTTGCAGAGGACGCTCGAGCTGGCGACGGTGGTGCGCAAGGCTCTGGGCTATCGCCCCGGCGCGCCGAAGGATCCGGCGACGCGCACCTTCCAGGCGATCCGCATCCATGTGAATGGCGAGCTGGACGAGCTGCGCGAGGGCCTGGTCGCGGCCGAGGCGATGCTCGCACCGGGCGGGCGGCTTGCCGTTGTCAGCTTCCACAGCCTGGAAGACCGCATCGTCAAGCGCTTCCTCAAGGCGCGCAGCGGCGGCGAGGGCGCAGGATCGCGTCACCTGCCCGACAATCCCGGCCAGCGCCGGACCCCCAGTTTCGAGAAACCCGCCAGACCGACCCGGGCGGGCGAGGCCGAATGCGCGCGTAACCCCCGCGCGCGTTCGGCCACCTTGCGGGTTGCAGTCCGTAGCGATGCCCCGGCCTGGGGCGCGCATGACGATGCGGAAAGGCAGGCGGCATGATCCTGGCAGTCAAGCGCCTCAAGACCATCGGCTGGATCGCGCTGATCTTCATCGTCGCGATCGCGCTCTATCCGCTCTCGCTCAGCGTCGCGACGCTGCGCAGCGACCTCACGCGCACCGAGCGCGACATCCTGCGCACCCGCGCCGAGATACGCTATCTGGAAACCGAATTCGCCACCCGCGCGAGCCTTGCCCAGCTCGCGATGTGGAACGACCTCGAATATGGCTATGAGGCGCCCAGCGCCGCTCAGTATCTCGATGGCGAGCGCGAACTGGCCAATCTGGGCGAGATCGACAAGCCGCTCGACGAGCCGGTGCGGGTCGCCGCGATGACGATCAAGCCGCAGGCCGAACCTACGCCGATCAAGCCCGCCGAGCTTGCTGCCAACACGGTCAAGACGCCCGAGCCGCTCTCGGTCTCGGCGAGCGTCGCCATCATCAGCCCGGCGCGCGCTGCGACATCGGCGACCGCACCCAAGGCCGCAAAGGCGGGCGAGGAAAAGGGCTCGGGCCGTCGTCTGCTCGATGACCGGCTGCTCGACCGGATCAACAAACAGGCCGATGCCGAACTGAAGAAGACGGGGGGTCAATGACCGCGCTTGCATCCGGAAGTCACAGGGTTCGTCTGGCCAGCAAGCGCCAGCATCTCACGCTCACCGCGCAGGTCCGCCTGGTCGCGGTGCTCGCGTTGTTTGGCCTCGGCGTCGGCGCGATCCTCCTGCGGTTGACGTTTATCGGCGTGTTCGGCGAACAGGCCCAGGCCGCGACGCGCGGCGCGCTGGTCGATCCGGGGCGGGGCGATATCGTTGATCGCAATGGGGTGCCGCTGGCGCGCACGATCGATGGCTATGCCATCCGCGTGGTGCCGTCGAAGCTGATCGGCAACCGCAAGGTGCTCGCCGCCAAGCTGGCGGAAATCTTCCCCGACACATCCGAGCAGCGCTTCCTCAAGCTGCTCAGCCGCACCAAGCCCACCTATCTGCGCCACCGCGCGATTCCGGAAGAGGTCAATCGCGTCCACGCGCTGGGCGAGGTCGGCATCGAGTTCCCACGCGAGAAGGAGCGCTTCTATCCGCAGCTGCAACTCGCGGCGCATGTCCTCGGCTATGTCCATCCCGATGGCCATGGTGTCTCGGGCATGGAGCGCGCGATGGACCAGGAGCTGCTCGATCCGAAGAAGCGGCTCACGCCCTCGGCATTGTCGATCGACATCCGCGTCCAGGCGGCGCTGGAGGACGAACTCGGCAAGGGCATGAAGGCCTATGATGCCAAGGCCGCAGCCGGGATCGTGCTCGATGTCGAGACCGGCGAAGTGATGGCGATGACCTCGCTGCCCAGTTTCAACCCCAACCAGTTCAACGCCAATAGCGTGGCGTTCGAAGCCAACCAGGTCACTTATCGCTTCTTCGAGCTGGGTTCGACCTTCAAGCCGCTGACCGTCGCGGCCGCGATCGATGCGGGCACGGTGACCAGCATGGCGCGCCGATATGACGCCAGCCGGCCGCTCAGGGTCGCAGGTTTCCAGATCCGCGATTCCCACTCGTCGGGCCGCTGGCTCAACGTGCCCGAAACGCTGGTGCACAGCTCCAACATCGTCACCGCCCAGATTGCCGACGAGCTGGGTCCGGAACGGCTGCAGGCAGTGATGCGCAAGCTGCATTTCGATCGCCAGGCCGATATCAACCTGCGCGAGCGCGCCAAGCCGCTCTGGCCGTCGCAATGGGGACGGTTGACCAACATGACCGTCAGCTACGGCCATGGCATCGCGGTGACGCCGCTGCATCTCGCCTCGGCTTATGCGGCGATGGTCAATGGCGGGCTGTACCGTCCTGCGACGCTGATGAAGCTCAATCCCGCCGACGTGCCGCGGGGCGAGCGCGTGTTCAAGGCCTCGACCAGCGCGCGGATGAACCAGCTGCTGCGCATGATCGTGCGCGATGGCACGGGTCGCAAGGCCGAGGCCCCGGGCTTCCGCGTCGGCGGCAAGACCGGCTCTGCCGAAAAGCCGGGCGCAGGCGGCTACAAGCGCAGCTCGGTGGTCGCGACCTTCGCTGCCGCCTTCCCGATGGACAAGCCGCGCTATGTCGTCATCGTGATGATCGACGAGCCCTCGGGCAACCAGGCGTCGTCCTTCCAGCGCACCGCAGGCTGGACCGCCGCGCCGGTGGTGGCCAAGCTGGTTCCGCGGATCGGCCCGATGCTGGGCGTCATCCCTGACGACAGGCGCGATGTCGATGTGTCCGAACTGATGCCGCTGCTGTGGAAGGCGCCGGGCAAGAAATCGGACGATCCGGTATAGGCAATTATACACAGGCGCCGCGATGCAGGGGGTTGCATCTGAAGCGGCGAAACATAGAGGAGGCGGGGATTTTCAGGGTCGGCAAAAGGGACGTGCAATGAAATTGGGTGAACTGGCTTCGGGTCTTTCCGGCGACGATGCGGCGCGGACTGTCACCGGATTTGCCATCGATCACCGCAAGGTCGCACCCGGCACCGTCTTCGGTGCCTTTGCCGGTGCCCGTTTCAACGGCGAGGATTTCATCGCCGATGCCGTTGCTGCCGGCGCCATCGCCATTGTCGCTGCGCCCAGTGCGAAGGTCGAGGGCGCGGTGCACATCGCCGACGCCAATCCCCGCCGCGCCTTTGCCCAGATCGCCGCGCGCTTCTTCACTCCCGTGCCCGCGCATGTCGCTGCCGTCACCGGCACCAACGGCAAGACCTCGACCGCCGAGATGACCCGGCAGCTCTGGCGCATGGCCGGGCACAACGCTGCCTCGATCGGGACGCTCGGCGTCACCACCTCGGTCGATCAGGCGTCCACCGGGCTCACTACGCCCGATATCGTGACGTTCCTCGGCAACATGTCCGGCCTGGCGCGCGAGGGCGTGACCCATGCGATCTTCGAGGCCTCGAGCCACGGCCTGTCGCAGTTCCGCACCGAAGGACTGCCGGTCCAGGTGGGCGCCTTCACCAATCTCAGCCGCGATCATCTCGATTATCACGGCACGATGGAGGCCTATTTCGAGGCCAAGATGCGGTTGATCGACGAGGTCGTGTCCGAGGACGGCCATTTCGTCGTCTGGGCCGATGACGAATGGTCGGCACGCGTGATCGATCGCGTCAACGCGCGCGGGCTCAAGCTGATGACGGTGGGCGAGGGCGGCGAGGCGATCACGCTCGTAAGCCGCACCCCGACCCAGCTCGGCCAGCAACTGGTGCTCGAGCATGATGGGAAGCAGGTGAAGGTCAACCTGCCGCTGATCGGCGCCTATCAGGCGGCCAATGCGTTGGTGTCCGCCGGCATCGTCATCGCATCGGGTGGCACGCCGGCGCAGGTGTTCGACCATATGGCGCGGCTGCAGCCGGTTCGCGGACGGCTCGAGCGCGCGGTCATCACCCGCGAAGGCGCGCCGGTCTATGTCGATTATGCCCACACCCCCGATGGTCTGGTCGCCGCGATTGCCGCACTGCGCCCGCATGTCTCGGGCAGGCTGATCACATTGTTCGGTGCGGGCGGCGACCGCGATGCCGGCAAGCGCCCCGAAATGGGCAAGGTGGCGGCCGAGCTGTCCGATGTCGTCATCGTCACCGACGACAATCCGCGCTCCGAGGACCCCGCCAGCATCCGCGCCGCGATCATGGCCGCGGCGCCCGGTGCGACCGAGATCGGCGGACGGCGCGAGGCGATTGCCGCTGCCATCGCCATGGCGGGCAAGGACGATATCGTGCTGCTCGCCGGGAAAGGCCATGAGCAAGGTCAGATCGTCGGAGACCGTGTGCTGCCGTTCGACGACGTCCAGGTTGCGCGGGAGTGCGCCGCGTGAGCCTCTGGACGTCCTCCGAGCTCGCGAAGGCAACTGGCGGCACCGCCTCGGCGGAGTTCGAGGTGACCGGCGTCGCGTTCGATTCCCGCGAAATCCAGCCGGGCGACCTGTTCATCGCGATGCGCGGCGAGGCGACCGACGGGCATCTGTTCATCGACCGCGCGATGGCGGCAGGCGCGGCGGGCGTGATCTGCGAGCAGCCGGTCGATCACCCGCATGTGCTGGTGGCGGATAGCGCCGCCGCGCTCACCGCGCTAGGGCATGCCGCGCGCGCGCGGACCGGCGCGACGGTCATCGGCGTGACCGGATCGGCGGGCAAGACCAGCACCAAGGAGGCGCTGTTCCACGCGCTCGACCGGATGGCCCCGGGCGCAGTGCATCGCTCGGTCAAGAGCTACAACAACCATGTCGGCGTGCCCTTGAGCCTGGCACGCATGCCGCGCGACGCCCGGTTCGGCGTGTTCGAGATGGGCATGAACCATGCGGGCGAGCTGGCCGAACTGACCCGCATCGTCCGCCCGCATATCGCGATGATCACGACGATCGCGCCTGCCCATATCGGCAATTTCAGCAATGGCGAGGAAGGTATTGCCGATGCCAAGGCCGAGATCTTCCAGGGTCTTGAGCCCGGCGGTACCGCGATCGTGCCGCACAACAACCGCCATTATCCGCGCCTCTATGCCGCTGCGCAGGCATGCGCCCATGTCATCCGCCGCTTCGGCAGCCAGCCGGACAGCGAAACCCGGCTGATCGATGCGATCCGCGCGCCCGAAGGCGGATCGCTGGTCACTGCCGAGATCGGCGAGGCGCGGCTGTGCTTCCGCGTCTCCGCGCCGGGCGAGCACTGGGTGATGAACGCGCTCGCGGTAATGACCGCGGTCGACGCGGCAGGCGGCGATCTGGCGGTGGCTGGCCTCGCGCTCGCCGATCTGCCTGGCATGTCGGGTCGCGGCGAGCGTGTGCAGGTTGCGACGCCCGATGGCGGCAGTGCGCTGCTGATCGATGAGGCCTATAACGCCAACCCAGCCTCGATGGCGGCGACGCTGGCACTGCTCGGACAGGAACAGGCCAGCCGCCGCATCGCCGTACTCGGTGCGATGAAGGAGCTCGGCGAGACCTCGGACAGCTATCATGCAGGGCTCGCCGCGCCGATCCTCGCGGCCAAGGTCGATCATGTCATTCTGGTCGGCGACGAAATGGCACCCTTGGCCGATGTACTCGCCAATTCGCTTGAGTGGCGGGGCACAATCGCGCATGTGCCCGCCGCCGATGCGGCGCTGAACGCGCTGACGGCCATTTTGGGCGATGGCGATGCCCTGCTCGTCAAGGGGTCCAATTCCGTGGGATTGTCCGCACTGGTGCGCGCGCTGGCAGCATCGCCGGCCGCATCCGCCGTGTCGCGGGAGGGGGTTTGATGCTGTATCTGCTGGCGCAATATCTGGAATTTGAAGGGCCGCTCAACCTCATCCGCTATCTGAGCTTCCGCTCGGGCGCGGCGATCGTCACCGCGCTGTTCATCGGCCTGATCATCGGCCCGCGCTTCATCCTGATGCTGCGCATGCGCCAGGGCAAGGGTCAGCCGATCCGCCTCGACGGCCCGCAGACGCACCTCGCCAAGCGCGGCACCCCGACCATGGGCGGGCTGATGATCCTGATTTCGCTCACCATTTCGGTGCTGCTGTGGATGGACCTGACCAACGTTTTCGTCTGGGCGTGCCTGTGCGTGACGCTGGGCTTCGGGCTGATCGGGTTCCTCGACGATTTCGACAAGGTGCGCAAGGCGAGCCACAAGGGCGTGTCGGGCAAGGTGCGGTTGCTGGGCGAGTTCCTGATCGCCGGCGTGGCGAGCTGGGTCATCCTGGGTCAGACCGGAACCTTGCTCTATGTGCCCTTCATCAACTATCCGCCGTTCGACCTGGGGCTGTTCTACATCCCGTTCGCCGCGTTCACCATCGTGGCTTTCGGCAATGCGGTGAACCTGACCGACGGGCTCGACGGCCTTGCCACCTTCCCGGTGGTGATCGCGAGCCTCGCGTTCCTGCTGATCGTCTACATGGTCGGCAACGCCAAGTTTGCAGCATATCTGGGCATTCCGCACGTGCCGGGCGCGGGTGACCTGGCCATCTATTGCGGCTGCATCATCGGCGCGTGCCTTGCCTTTCTGTGGTTCAACGCGCCTCCTGCCGCCGTGTTCATGGGCGATACCGGCTCGCTGGCGCTGGGCGGCGCGCTCGGCGCGATCGCGGTCGCGGCGCACCATGAAATCGTTCTCGGTATCGTCGGCGGCTTGTTCGTGGTCGAGGCGATGTCGGTGATCATCCAGGTGTTCTTCTTCAAGCGCACCGGCAAGCGCGTGTTCCGCATGGCGCCGATCCACCACCATTTCGAGCAATTGGGATGGGCGGAATCGACCGTTGTCGTGCGCTTCTGGATCATCTCGCTGGTGCTCGCGCTGGCCGGTCTTGCGACGCTGAAGATCCGGTGATCACGTCGCCCGCCTTTGCCGCGAAACGCTATTGCATCCTGGGCCTGGCGCGCTCGGGCCTGGCGACGCTCGATGCGCTGATGGCATCGGGTGCCGAGTGCACCGTATGGGACAATCGCGACGAAGCGCGCGAGACGGCGGTGTCGCACCACCCCGAGGTGCGGATCGGCGATCCGATGGAGATCGACCTCCAAGGGTTCGATGGCCTTATCGTTTCCCCCGGCGTGCCGCTCAACCGCCATCCGGTGGCCGATCGCGCGCGCGCTGCGGGCGTTCCGATCATCGGCGATATCGAATTGTTCGCGCTCGCCCGGGCGAGCCTGCCGCCGCACCGCGTGGTGGGCATTACCGGCACCAACGGCAAGTCGACCACCACTGCGCTGATCCACCACATCATCCGCGAGGCGGGCGTGCCGACGATCATGGGCGGCAATATCGGCCTGCCCATCTTGTCGCAGCCGCCGCTTCCCGAAGGCGGGATCTATGTGCTGGAACTGTCGAGCTATCAGATCGACCTGACCTACAGCCTCGATTGCAATGTCGCGGTGCTGCTCAACATCACGCCCGATCATCTTGACCGCTATGAGGGCTTTGCCGGTTACTGCGCCGCCAAGGCGCGGCTGTTTGCGATGCAGCATGATCCTGAGCATGTCGCGGTGATCGCCACCGATGACGAGCCGACCCGCGGCATCGCTGCGACGCTGACCGACCCGATCGAGGTTCACGCAGCCGATATCTTGGCCGAAGACCAGCGCGCCTGGCCCGCATTGCAGGGCCCGCACAACGCGCAGAATGTCGCGGTCGCGCTGGCAGCTGTCGATGCGCTGGGGCTCGACAAGGCGCGCAGCCGCGCGGCGCTCGCCACCTATTCCAGCCTGCCGCACCGCATGGAGCGCACCGCCGAGCATCGCGGCGTGCTCTATGTCAACGACAGCAAGGCGACTAATCCGGCCTCGACCGCGCCTGCGCTGGGGGCCTATCCGCGCATCCACTGGATCGTCGGCGGCCTCCCCAAGGGCGACAGCCTCGACGAATGCGCGCCGCATTTCGATCATGTCGTTCACGCCTATACCATCGGCGAGGCCGGGCCGGTGTTCGCGGACCAGCTCGAAAAGGTCATGCCGGTGACCCGTGCCGAGCTGATGGCGAACGCGGTGCGCAGCGCGATGGCCAATGCGAAGCCGGGCGAGGTGGTGCTGCTGTCGCCGGCCTGTGCCTCGTTCGACCAGTTCCGCGATTTCGAGGCGCGCGGCGACTGCTTCCGCAAGATCGTCGATGCGCTGATTGCCGAAGATGCGAACCACGAGGAGGATGCCGAGCGATGAGTGATCTTGCTGCCACCGCCCCCGCAACCGGTCTTTCGGGCAAGCGCGCGTACAAGCTGCCGCGCAATCTCGGGCGCAGGCTGGGCCGCAGCGACCGGTCGCAGCTGGCGATCTGGTTCTGGGAACTGGACCGCGTGCTGCTGGCAATGATCATGATGCTGATCGCCATCGGCCTGATCGCGGTGCAGGCGGCATCGCCCGCGACCGCGCGCCGCCTTTCGACCGCGACCGAGACGCTGAGCCCGCTCTACTTCTTCTACCGCCAGCTTGGTTGGGTGATCGTCAGCCTGGGCTTCATGTTCGTGGTCTCGATGCTGCCCAAGCGCGAGGCGCGCCGCCTGGCGATCATCATGGCGTGCGTATTCTTCGTGCTGCTCGCCCTGGTGCCGATCTTCGGCAATGCCGTGAACGGGTCGAAGCGCTGGATCGGCTATGGCATCGGCATCCAGCCGTCCGAATTCCTGAAACCCGCCTATGCGGTGACCATGGGCTGGATCATCTCGCTGCGCGTCAAGGACCCGAGCCTGCCAGTGCTCAAGCTGTCGATGGCGATCACCGCGTGTATCGCGGTGCTGCTGATGCGCCAGCCGGACCTTGGCCAGACGATCATGTTCATCGGCATCTGGTTCACGCTGATGCTGCTGGCTGGCCTGCCGATGCAGGTGGTCGGCCTTGGTGTCGGTGCGGGCGCGGTGGGCATGACGCTCGCCTATTTCTTCTATCCGGTGGCGACGCAGCGCATCAACGGCTGGCTGTTCGGCGCGGGCGAGTATGACCATGTGATGTTCGCGCACAAGACGCTGACCGGCGGTGGGCTGATCGGCACCGGACCGGGCCTGGGCGTGCACAAGTTCAACCTGCCCGAGGCGCATACCGATTATATCTTCTCGGTCATCGGCGAGGAGTTCGGCCTGCTCGCCTGCGCCGCCATCGCTCTGGTCTATTTTGCGATCATCGTGCGCATCTGCATGCGGCTGCTCGACGAGCGCGACCTGTTCACCATCCTCGCGGTGACGGGCCTTACCGCGCAGCTCGGCGGGCAGGCGTTCATCAACATCGCGGTGAACCTGCAATTGTTCCCCTCCAAGGGCATGACGCTGCCGTTCATCAGCTATGGCGGCTCTTCGATGATCGCGCTCGGCATCGGCGCGGGCTTGCTGCTGTCGCTCACCCGGCGTAACCCGTTCGAAGACCGCAGCCTGCTCGGACCGGACTGGAAGAACTGATGACCATCTCACGCCATTATGTGCTCGCCGCAGGCGGCACCGGCGGACATTTGATTCCGGCCTATGCGCTTGCGCGCGAATTGCAGCAGCGCGGGCATCATATCGCGCTGGTGACCGACGAGCGCGGCGCGAAGATCCCCGGAATTTTCGAGGGCGATCAGGTGCACATTCTGCCGCCCGGACGCATCGCGGGCGGGCCGATCGGCTGGCTCCGCGGCATGAGGGGCATCTGGGCGGGCCGCTCCATGGCGCTCAACCTGTTCGAGAATTTCCAGCCGAGCGCGGTCATCGGTTTCGGCGGCTACCCCGCGCTGCCGACGCTGCTCGCGGCGCAGAAGGCGCGCATCCCGACGATCATCCACGAGCAGAATGCGGTGCTGGGGCGGGTCAACCGCTTCATGGCAGGCCGGGTCAACGCGATTGCCACTGCGTACAAGCAGGTCGACCGGCTGAACCCCAGGCTCAAGGATCGCGTTCATCTGGTCGGCAATCCGGTGCGCGACGCGGTGCTCGGCTTGCGCGGCGAGAATTACCCGCCGCTGTTGGAGGATGGCGTGTTCCGCGTGCTCGTCACCGGGGGGAGCCAGGGCGCGCGGGTGCTGTCCGAAGTCGTGCCCGATGGCCTGGCGATGCTGCCGGTCAATCTGCGCCGCCGCCTCCAGGTGGTCCAGCAGTGCCGCGAGGAGGATATCGAGGGCGTCCGCGCCAAATATGCCGAGCATGGCATTCCGGCGGAACTCGCCACCTATATGAACGACCTGCCCGAAAAGCTCGGCTGGTCGCACCTGTTCATCGGCCGTGCGGGCGCATCGACGATCGCCGAGCTGACGGTTGCTGGCCGCCCGGCGATCCTGGTGCCGCTGCCGATTGCCACCGACGACCACCAGACCGCCAATGCGCGCGAGATGGTCAAGGCCGGCGGCGCGCGCTCGATCCGGCAGGAGGCTTTCACGCCCAAGGAACTCGCCAAGCAGATCCAGAAGATGGCGCTCGACCCGCAGGCGCTCGAGAATGCGGCGCTTGCCGCGCACAAATGCGGTTACCCTAATGCGGTGCGCGATCTCGCCGATCTCGTCGAGAGCTTCGGCGCCGCGCCGCTCGCAGACATTATTCGCGTGGCTCCCGCCGCCAAGGGCCAGGCCCTGGGCGGCGAGGCCCTGGCCCGCGAAGCTGAAGGACAGGAAGCATGAAGGGCGTCGGAATCGACATCGGTACCATCCATTTCATCGGCATCGGCGGCATCGGCATGTCGGGCATTGCCGAGGTGATGCACAATCTGGGTTACAAGGTGCAAGGGTCGGACATTGCCGAAAGCTATGTCGTCGAGGGCCTGCGCAAGCGCGGCATCAAGGTGATGATCGGGCACAAGGCGGAAAATCTGGGCGACGCTGCGGTGGTCGTAACCTCGACCGCGATCAAGCGCGGCAATCCCGAAGTCGATCTGGCGCTCGAGAACCGCGTCCCTGTCGTCCGCCGCGCCGAGATGCTGGCCGAGCTGATGCGGCTCAAGTCCACCGTCGCGGTCGCCGGCACGCACGGCAAGACCACGACCACCTCGATGATCGCGGCGATGCTCGACGCAGGCGGCATCGACCCCACCGTGATCAACGGCGGCATCATCAACAATTACGGATCGAACGCGCGCCTCGGCGACAGCGAATGGATGGTGGTCGAGGCCGACGAGAGCGACGGCAGCTTCCTGAGGCTCGACGGCACGATCGCGGTCGTCACCAATATCGATCCCGAGCATCTCGACCATTATGGCAGCTTCGACCGGGTCAAGGACGCCTTTGTCGAGTTCGTCCAGAACGTGCCCTTCTATGGCGCGGCGATCCTGTGCCTCGACCATCCCGAGGTCCAGGCGATCCTGCCGCGTGTCAAGGACCGGCGCGTGGTGACCTATGGTTTTTCCGCCCAGGCCGATGTGCGCGGCGACAATGTCGTCTCGATCCCCGGCGGCAACCGCTTCGACGTGACCGTGCGCGAGCGCGACGGCTCCACCCGCCAGATCACGGGCATCGAACTCCCCATGCCGGGCCGCCACAATGTGCAGAACGCCATCGCCGCGATCGCGGTCGGGCTGCAGATGGGCATGGCGGACGCCGATATCGTCACCGGCTTTGCCAAGTTCGGCGGGGTCAAGCGCCGCTTCACCAAGGTGGGCGAAGTCGATGGTGTGACGATCATCGACGATTACGGCCATCACCCGGTGGAAATCCGCGCGGTGCTGGCGGCGGCGCGCGAGGGGGTCAAGAACCGCATCATCGCGGTGGTCCAGCCGCACCGATATTCGCGTCTGGGCGATCTGATGGACGAGTTCCAGCAGGCGTTCAACGATGCTGATATCGTCTATGTCGCGCCGGTCTATGCGGCGGGCGAGGAGCCGGTCGAGGGCGTGAGCGCCGAAACGCTGGCGAGCGGCCTCAAGCAGCGCGGCCATCGCCAGGCGCGTACGATCACCGGGCCGGACGAGCTGGCCGATCTGCTGGCGGCCGAGGCGCAGGACGGCGACATGGTCATCTGCCTGGGCGCAGGCGATATCACGAAATGGGCGGCGGGCCTGGCTGCGGCGATTGGTTCGCGGAGAGTGCCTGCGTGATTTCAACCGCGCCTCGTCCTGAAACCATGCCCGATGTACGCGGCAAGCTGACGGCGCATGCGCCGTTGGCCCCTTTGGTGTGGTTCAAGGCCGGGGGCGCCGCCGACTGGCTGTTCGAGCCCAAGGACGCCGATGACCTCGCGCAATTCCTGGCCGCGCTCGATCCGTCCGTGCCTGTGATGGCTTTGGGACTGGGATCGAACCTCATCGTCCGCGACGGCGGCGTGCCCGGTGTCGTGGTTCGCCTCGGCAAGGCTTTCTCTAAGGTCGAGCGGATCGATGACGTGACGCTGGCCTGCGGGGCAGGGGCCTCGGGCATTCTGGTCTCCTCGACCGCGCGCGATGCCGGTATCGGGGGCCTGGAATTCCTGCGCTCGATCCCCGGCACGGTCGGCGGTTTCGTGCGGATGAACGGCGGTGCCTATGGTCGCGAGGTCAAGGATATCCTGATCGACTGCGAAGTCGTGCTGCGCAACGGCAAGCGCCAGACCCTGCAACTCGCTGACCTGCACTACACTTATCGGCATTCGGAACTGCCCGAAGGTGCGATCGTGATCGCGGCGACCTTTCGCGGCCATCCCGATGCGCCGGAGGCGATCCAGGCCGAGATGGACCGCATCGCCGCCTCGCGCGAGGCGAGCCAGCCGCTGCGCAGCAAGACCGGCGGATCGACCTTCAAGAACCCGGAAGGGCACAAGGCCTGGCAACTCGTCGATGCGGCCGGCTGTCGCGGCCTGATGCTCGGCGGCGCGCAGGTCAGCGAGAAGCACACCAATTTCCTGATCAACACCGGCACCGCCACCAGCGCCGATATCGAGGCGCTGGGCGAGGAAGTCCGCGCCCGCGTCCTCGCGCAATCGGGTGTCGCGCTGGAATGGGAAATCCAGCGGATAGGAAAGCCGAATTCATGACCCTGCCCAAGCTCCATATTGCCGTGCTGATGGGCGGCTGGTCGGCCGAGCGCGAGGTGTCGCTGATGAGCGGCGAGGGCGTCGCCAAGGCGCTGGAATCGCGCGGGCATCAGGTGACGCGGGTCGACATGGACCGCAATGTTGCTGCCGTGCTGGCGGGCATCCGTCCCGATATCGTGTTCAATGCGCTGCACGGCACGCCGGGCGAGGATGGCAGCGTGCAGGGCATGCTCGACCTGATGCAGATTCCGTACACGCATTCGGGCATGGCGACCTCGGTGATCGCGATCGACAAGGTGCTGACCAAGCAGGCGCTGGTGCCGCATGGCATCCCGATGCCGGGCGGGTATATCGTCCGGTCGGAAAGCCTTTATGCGGGCGATCCGCTGCCGCGTCCCTATGTGCTGAAACCCGTCAACGAGGGCTCGTCGGTGGGCGTCGCCATCGTCAAGGCGGACAGCAATTATGGCGACCCGATTGCCCGAGACGCCATCGGCCCATGGCAGGAGTTCGACGAACTGCTCGCCGAACCGTTCATCAAGGGCCGCGAACTGACCACTGCGGTGCTGGGCGACCGCGCGCTGGGCGTTACCGAATTGCAGACCAAGTCGGGCTTTTACGACTATGACGCCAAATATACCGACGGGCTGACGCTGCATATCTGTCCGGCGGAAATCCCCGAAGAGATCGCGCAGCGCTGCATGGAGCTGGCGCTCAAGGCGCACAACATCCTTGGCTGCAAGGGCGCGTCGCGCTCCGATTTCCGCTGGGATGACGAAAAGGGGCTGGAAGGGCTGTACCTGCTGGAGGTCAACACCCAGCCGGGCATGACCCCGCTCAGCCTCGTGCCGGAACAGGCGGCGGCGATCGGCATCAGCTATGCCGATCTGGTCGAGATCATCGTTGAACAGGCATTGGGGGGCACCCGGCATGGCGACACGGATTAAGCGCGGCACATCGGCGAAACGGGGCGCGACGCGCGCCAAGCCGCGCACGCCGCAGCGCTCGCGCACCAACGCGTTTCTCGCCCGTCTGCCTTTTACCGAAGAGCAGATGCAGAAGGCCGCGACCATCGGCATCCTGGGCATTCTCGCACTGGGCGGCGTCATCACCGCCCAGTTCATGGGCGTGCCCGGAATGGTCCAGGAAGAAATGGCGCTCGCCGCCGGACGCGCCGGGTTCGAGGTCAAGAAGGTCGAGGTGCGCAACGTCGACAAGATGAACGAGCTCAAGGTCTACGAGATCGTGCTCGCGCAGAAGGACCGGTCGATGCCGCAGGTCGATCTGGAAGAGCTGCGCCGTGAGCTGACCCGGTTCAGCTGGATCGCCGATGCGCGTATCTCGCGCCAGCTGCCCGACACGCTGATCGTCGATATCGTCGAGCGCGAGCCGCTGGCGGTGTGGGAGGATCGTGGGCGCGTGATGCTGGTCGATGCCGAGGGCGTCGCGCTCGAGCCGAGCGCCGGCCAGATCGATCCGAAGATGCTGCGCATCGTCGGCAAGCGCGCCAATACGCGGATCAAGGATCTCACTAAGCTGCTCGACGCCGCGCCCGCGCTGACCCCGCAGGTCAAGGAGGCCGAATGGGTCGGCAACCGACGCTGGAACCTCAGCTTCCATACCGGCGAGGTGCTGGCGCTGCCCGAGGGCGAGGATTTGTCGCAGGCCGCGCTGATCAACTTCGCGCGGATGGACGGGGTCAACCGGCTGCTGGGCAAGGGCGTGACCTATTTCGACCTGCGCGATCCCGAGCGCGCCTATCTGCGCCGTCCGCGTAGCCCCGCCAAGCCCGAAGGCGATGCCCTGGCATCGGCAGCCGACCAATGAGCAGCGGCAAGGCACGCAAGGGCGGCGCGGCCGTCCCCCGGATCGAGAAGACCTATGGCGCGCTCGACATCGGCTCGTCCAAGGTCTGCGCGATGATCATCGGGCGCACCGACGCGGGCGAGCTGCTGGTGCTGGGCACTGGTCAGCGCGCCAGCGAGGGCGTCAAGCGCGGCTATATCACCGACATGGCCGCGACCGAGCTGGCGGTGCGCGAAGCGGTGGAACAGGCCGAGCGGATCGCGGGGCTCAACATCGACCATGTCCATGTCGGCTGCACTTCGGGCGGGCTGACCAGCACGATCGCGCGGGTCGAGATCGATCTGGGCGGCGGGCGGATCGACGAGGATGATGTCGACCATCTGCTGGCAGCGGGGCGCGAGACGATCCAGCCCGGCGGTCGCATGGTGCTGCACGCGCAGCCCGCGCTCTACACGCTCGACGGCGCAACCGGCGTCAAGAAGCCGATCGGCCTGCATGCCGAGCGGCTGGGCGTCGATATCCACGTGATCTTTGCCGACGGTGCGCCGGTGCGCAATATCGACCAGACGGTCGCGGCCGCCTATCTCGGCGTCAGCGGCATCGTTGCCGCGCCGATCGCCGCGGGCACTGCGGTGCTGGGCGAGGAAGAGCGCGAGCTCGGCGTCGCGCTGGTCGAGATGGGCGCGGCGGTCACCAATATCTCGCTCTATGCCGGCGGCATGCTCGTCGGGTTGTTCACCATTCCCTTCGGCGGCGCGGACATTACCGATGCCATCGCCTCCGCCTTCGGGCTGCGCCGGGCGGAGGCCGAGCGGATCAAGTGCTTTCATGGTGCCGCGACATCCTCGCCGCGCGACAATCACGACATGATCGACCTGCGTCTGCCCGAAGAGGACAGCAAGCTGGTCGGCGCAGGCGGGAGGACGGATGACAAGCATTCGATCAGCCGCGCGCAGCTCGTCTCGGTGATCCGCCAGCCGCTCGACTATCTGATCGGCGAGATCACCAAGGGGCTGAAGGAACTGGGCTTTACCGGCGCGCAGGGCCAGCGGATCGTGCTCACCGGCGGGTGCGCCGAACTGCGCGGGCTTGCCGATCACATGCAGGTGGCGCTGGGCCGCACGGTGCGGATCGGTCGCCCGACCGGCATCGCGGGCCTTCCCGATGCACATGCGGGTCCGGCCTTCTCGACATTGGCGGGACTGGCGCTGTTCGCGGCCGACGAACCGGTCGATATTCGCAGCGTTGCCTCCAGCTATCAGCAGGTTCACCGTCATTCTGGCGCTGCTGTTCTGCAGCGATTGTGGCGTGCCCTGGTTGGAAATTTCTGACGATGCGGCGCGGTTCGTCGTCTTGCATGCAGGAAGTGGTGGAAAAACCCGATTTTTTGGGTGAATTCGCGAATCAATCTGTGCAATGTGGTTTTTGGTATTTGCTTCAGAATAATGAAGCAGGGGAGAATTAAGGCATGAGCATCACCATCGGACCGCCGACCGTCGACGAACTGCGCCCGCGCATTGCGGTGATCGGGATCGGCGGGGCTGGCGGCAACGCCATCGCCAACATGATCGCGGCCAGCGTCGAGGGCGTCGATTTCATCGTCGCCAATACCGACGCGCAGGCGCTGAACAGCTCGACCGCCGAGCAGCGCATCCAGCTGGGTCCCGATGTCACCCAGGGTCTGGGCGCCGGATCGCGGCCCGAAGTCGGCCGTGCGGCAGCGGAAGAGACCGTCGGCGATATCGAGGCGATCCTCGAAGGCACGCACATGTGCTTTATCGCGGCCGGCATGGGCGGCGGCACCGGCACCGGTGCAGCGCCCGTGATCGCCAAGGCTGCGCGCGATCGCGGCATCCTGACCGTCGGCGTCGTCACCAAGCCGTTCACCTTCGAAGGCACGCGGCGCATGCGCGCTGCCGAAGCGGGCATTGCCGAGCTGCAGAAGAATGTCGACACGCTGATCGTCATTCCGAACCAGAACCTGTTCCTGGTCGCCAACCCGAACACGACCTTCAAGGAAGCCTTCCAGCTGGCGGACGAGGTGCTGCAACAGGGCGTGCGTTCGATCACCGACCTGATCGTCAATCCCGGCCTGATCAACCTCGACTTTGCCGATATCCGTTCGGTGATGCGCGAAATGGGCAAGGCGATGATGGGCACCGGCGAGGCCGAGGGCGATGGTCGGGCGCTCGAAGCCGCCGAGCGCGCGATCGCCAACCCGCTGCTCGATGGCGTGTCGATGAAGGGCGCCAAGGGCGTCATCGTTTCGATCACCGGCGGCGACGACATGCGCCTGATGGAAGTCGACGAAGCGGCCAACCATATCAAGGAACTGGTCGATCCCGATGCCAACATCATCTGGGGCAGCGCGTTCAACCCCGATCTCGAAGGCAAGATCCGCGTCTCGGTGGTCGCCACCGGAATCGATGGCGATGCGATGCAGCAGGGGCAGGAAGAGGCGCGTCCGTTCTCGCTGAACCAGGCCGCCCCGCGCGCCTTCGCTGCGCCGACGCCCGCACCCAGCTTCGCCGCGGCCCCGCGCCCGGCACCCGCCCCTGCTCCGGCGCCCACGCCAATTGCGGCGGCCGAGCCCGAAGCGCTTGACCTCGGCGTTGCAGCCCAGTCGCTCGACGACGATGCCGGCGCCGATGAGCTGCTGCTCGATCCCGCGAGCGCCCAGCTGCCGCAGGAGCCCGCACCGTTCGTTGCGCCGCCCGCGCAGACGGCAGATCCGGTCGCCAAGGCCCCGCGTGTCGCAACCGGCGGTGGCACCCTGTTCGAACGGATGTCGAGCCTGTCGCGCGGCGGTGCCCGCAGCGAGGACGAGGGAGATGACGACGGTGCCGATGCACCGCCGCTCAACATCCCGCGCTTCCTGGGCCGCCAGAACAACCAGTAATCCTGCTGCCCGCCGCGTGCCTGTGCACCCGGCGGGCATTTGGTTCCCGCAAGCCACCGAATACCGCACACGCCCTGCCGTGATGCCCGGTATGCTGCGCTTGCAATCGTGCCTGCAAAGCGCGACTGACGGGGCGATATGGCTTTGACCCCGTTTTTGCGTCACCGGAAACTTCGTTTCGCTGCTCTGCTTGGCGCGGTTGCCAGTGTTTCGCTCACCTCTGCCCAGGCGCAGGAGGAAGGGCCCGATGCGCCCGAAACCGGTTATAGCTCGCTCGATGTCGCGCAGCCACGCGGCACGCGCGAGTTGCAGAATGCGTTGCAGCGGCTGGCGCTCTATCCCGGTGACATCGACGCGCTGATCGATGCAGGCAATGCCGCCCTGCTGCTGCAGGACCCGCAGGCGGCGATCGGCTTTTTCGCGCGCGCCGATGAGATGTCGCCGGGCAATGGCCGGGTGAAGGCCGGGCTGGGCTCGGCGCTGCTGCTCAACGAGAACCCCTATGAAGCGCTGCGCCTGTTCGACGAGGCGAAGAGGCTGGGCGTGCCTGAGACCGTCTATGCCGCAGACCGGGGTCTCGCCTACGACCTGGTCGGCAATTCGAACGCCGCGCAGGACGATTACGAACTGGCACTGCGCCGCGGAGCCGATGACGAGACCATCCGTCGCTATGCGCTGTCGCTGGGCATTTCGGGCGACCGGGCGGCTGCCGAAGCCCAGCTCGATCCGCTGCTGCGCAAGCGCGACGCTGCGGCCTGGCGCACCCGCGCCTTCGTGCTCGCAGTGTCGGGCGATGCCGAAGGGGCCATTGCGATTGCCGATGCGACGATGCCCAAGCGCATGGCCGCGTCGATCGAGCCCTTTTTCCGCTTCATGGGCCGGCTCACCCCGGCACAACAGGCTGCAGCGGCACATTTCGGGCATTTCCCGGCAGCGGCGGCGGTGGGCAAGGACGATCCGCGCAACCGGCAATATGCATCGCTGGGTACGCCGCGCGTCCGTTCGGGCCGTGCCGATGCAGGGCTGATCCCGGCGGGCGAGCCGCTGGGTCCGACGCCCGAGACCAAGAGCCGCCGGGTGGCAAAGGTCGACAAGTCGCAGCGGCGTATCCCGGGCAAGCTCTCGAAAAAGGAGCGCGAGGCGATCGCGCTTGCCCAGGCGCAGGCCGCTGCACAGCCCGTCCCGGTTCAAACACGCGCGCCGGGTCCCGTGCCGCCGCCCGATCTGCTGATGCCCGGGCGCGGCACCTCATCGGCGCCATCGCAGCAGACCATCCAGACGATCCAGAATGTGCAGACCGCCCGCGCGACCGTTCAGCCGCTGCCCGGATCACGCGCGACCGTTCAGTCCTTGCCCGACAGCAGTGCGGCGTCACGCAACGCGGCGGCAGCCCCGGCCAACGTCGCACGTGGCGGCGGCGATCGTCCTGCCCTGGCGACCAACGTCCAATCCGGCGTACAGCCTGACCGACCGGCGGATAACCAGCTCGCGCTCGCGACCTCGGTCAGGGTCACTGACCTCAAGGAACTGCCAGCACCATCGTCCGCGCGCGATCGGGCAACGCAGGGCCCGCTGATCGGCCCTGATGACAAGGTGGTCGTGCTTTCAGGCATGACAGAGTTGCCGCGGCCCGGCTTCACTTCGGTCGCCAATCCGACAGCGGCAACGACGAGCGCGACGCCGCCCCCTCCGCCTGCGACCAGCGCGCCAGGCTCGGCAGCGCCAACGGGGCTTGCAGGCTCTGCAGTGACGTCGACCAATGCCGTTGCGCCGGGGCAGGCGCCTTTGACCTTGTCCAGTTCCAGTCCGGCGGCGGCCAGTGCCACGACGGCCAGCGCGGGGGCTTCTCCGGCGACTGTGCAGCCGCTGCCATCCGCACCAGAGCCTGCCCGGATCAGCCTGGCGTCGGTCATTGCCAGCATTCAGGTTCCCGCAGCCGAGCTCGCGCCAGCGGACTATGCGGTCGATGTTACCAAGCTGCCGCCAGCACCGAAAAAGCCCGACGAGAAGGAACTTGCCGTCAAGAAGGCGGAAGAGGACAAGAAGCTCGCCGACAAGAAGCTGGCGGACAAGAAGGCAGCGGACAAGCTGGCAGCCGAGAAAAAGGCTGCGGCTGCGAAAAAGGCCGAGCCCAAGCATCCCAAGCGCTATTGGGTGCAGGTGGCAGGCGGTGCCAATCGCGCCGACCTTTCCAAGGAATGGAAGCGGCTGACCACGACCTCGCCCGCCCTGTTCAAGGGCAAGCAGGGCTGGTGGACGCCGCTCAATGCCACCAACCGGCTGCTGACCGGGCCGTTCAAGAGCGCGGACGAGGCGCAGGCCTTCGTCAACACGCTGGCCAAGAACAAGCTGTCGGGCTTCACCTTCACCAGCCCGGCGGGCCAGGAAGTCACCGCGCTCGGCAAGTAAACGTGCGGATTACATCACCGCGTCGCGGATCAGCCGGTGCACATTGGTATTGGCTTTTAGCCGGCTGCCGAGCAGGAACACGCCGCCGATCTTGCGCTGGATGAACAGCGTATCGACCGGGGGGACCTGCCAGAAGGTGCGTTCCTTGGCAAAGGCCATGCCCTCGTCGCGCAGTTCGCTCGTCATCTCGTTGGAAGAGAAGTCGAACGGCCCGTCGATGCGCAGCGGCTCGAACGCCGTGTCGAACATCCCCAACACCGCCACCTTGTGGCTCTCGGGCGCATCGGGATGAAGCATGCCCAGGGTCAGGCCTCCCTCGCGCATCAGGGCGATATCGCGCTCCAGCCCTCCGCGCAGCAGCGTGCGATAGGCGTTCGACACCCGATCCTTGACGATGCGCGTTGCGCCGAAATCGAGCAGCACCAGCTTGCCGCTGGCCGGATCGAAGCGGTAATTGGCGAAATTGGGGTCGGTCTGCATCAGCTTGAACTCGAACAGCTCGCGCAGCAGCAATCCGACAAGCCGCAGCACGATGCCGTCGCGCGTCGCCTGGTCCATGGCGATCGTGTCCTCGATCGCGATGCTCTCGACATAATCCATCGCGAGGATGTCGGTGGTGGTGAGGTCGGCATGCAATGCGGGGACGCGGAAGTCCGCATTTCCTGCGAGCAGCTCGCCGAAGCGCGCCAGGTGCGCCGCCTCGTGCGCATAGTCGGCCTCTTCGTGCAGCTGCGCCTTGGCGTCGGCCAGCATCGGGTCGATGTCGAGCTCGGGCGGCAGCAGCCCGGTGAGCTTGATCAGCGCGGCGACATTGTCGACATCGCTGTCGATGCTCTGGCGCACGCCGGGATATTGCACCTTGATCGCAAGGTCGCGCCCGTCGAGTGTCTTTGCGCGGTGCACCTGGCCGATCGAGGCGGCGGCGACGGGCCTGAAATCGAAGCTGGCAAAGCGCTTTTCCCAGCCGCGACCCCAGTTCTGATTGAGCACATTGCGCAGCTGGCCCTGCGGCATGTGCTGCGCATCGGCGCGCAACCGGCTCAATATATCGGTCAGCTCGGGCGGAAGGAAATCGCCGGTGTCCATCGACATCAGCTGGCCCAGCTTCATCGCCGCGCCGCGCATCGTCGCCAGCCGGTCAGCGATCTTGCGCGCGTTGGCGGGGGTGAGCAGCAGGTCGCCGATCGAGGGACGGCGGCCCTGCGCGAGCTGCTTGGTGCCATCGACGAGCATCGATCCGGCGACGCCGCCGACCATGGTGCCGAAGCTGGCAAAGCGGGAGAGGCGGCCGCTGGGGACGGCCTGGCCGGAAGATCGCGTTCTGGGGGGGAGCATCGGGGTGTGTCGGCCTGTCAGCTTGGCGCGACCGGGATAGGCGCGCGCCTCGCCCGCTATGTAGGTGCGCGCCTGCCTAGCTGCAACTCGCCCCGCCCAGCACGCAGAAGCGCGCGCAATGCGGATGGTTGAGCGATACCGCGCGCGATGCCTCGGCCAGCGTCGCGCCCATGTCGAAACCGGGATCATGGGGCAGCAGCGTGCACGCCGCGACGGTCGGCGCATGTGCGCCCTTGTGCTTCACCACCATGCGGCTGGTCGCGCACATCATCGCATCGGGGCTCTTGCCCAATATGTCCCAGCAGCCCGTGCTGATCTCGGCGATGTCGGCGCCTGCGTCCATTTCCGGAAACATCACGAACTGCTGCGGATTGCCGGTGTCGATGGCAAGGCCCAGCCGGTCGAACAGCGCCGCAAAACCGGCGCGCGCTTCGGCATCGCTTTCGTGCGCCAGATGCCGTCCGGCGATCGCGATCCTGAAGCCGTGCTGCGCCAGCCATTGCAGGCCGGACAAGGCCTTGTCCCAGCTGTTCGCGCCGCGTTCGGCCTCGTGGACGGACTGGGTGTAATGGTCCAGGCTGACGCGGATGGTGAGCCGGTCGCCATGCCGCGCCTTGAGCTCGAGCAGCGCCGCCTCGTGCCGCCGCATCGGGCGCATCGCGTTCGACAGGACCAGCGTCTCGAAGCCGCGCGCCAGGCAAAGTTCCAGGATCGCGATGATGTCCGGGTTCATGAACGGCTCGCCCCCGGTCAGCCCGATCTCGCGCGTGGGGAGGCCGCTGGCAGCAATCTCGTCGAGATATTCAGTGACCTCGGCGAGCGAGAGATAGACCAGCGCATCGTTACGCGGAGAGCTTTCGATATAGCAGCTCAGGCACGCGAGGTTGCACAGGGTTCCGGTGTTGAACCACAGCGTCTCCAGCCCGGTCATGCGGACGCTCGCGCGCGTTTCGCCCTTGGCGGTGACCAGCGGGTCGCGGAACTTGGCCGGGTTGAGCGGCGGGGCATTGTCGATCGCGAACGGGCTGGCGGCGGTGCTCATGCTGCTGACTATATCGCTGCGTCGCCGATCGCCGCCAAGCGAAAAGCGTCAGGCCTCGTCGTGTTTCGCCAGTCTGGATGCCAGCGGAGCCGATAGAACGAGCTGCAATTGGTGATAGATCAGCGCGGGCAGGATAACGATGCCCGCCTGCGGCCCTGCAAACAGGATTGCGGCGAGCGGCGCGCCGGTCGCGATGCTCTTGTGCGATCCCGCAAACAACAGGCTGATGCGGTCGGCGCGGGGCAAGCCGAGCAGCCCGCCCAGCCCCCAGGCGGCTAGCATCGAGAGCACCAGCATCAGCAGGATGATGGCGCACAGCATAGCAAGGACGCTCCAGCCGAGCGTCTGCATCTTGCCGCCCGCGACCGCCGAGCTGAAGGCGACATAGACCGCGATCGCGATCGAACTGCGGTCGAGCAGGGTGAGCAGAGACTTGTTGCGCTGCGCCCAGGCGCCAAGCCAGGCTTGAACGATCTGACCCAGCGCAAAGGGCAGCAGCAGGATCGAGAGGATCTTGATCACGGTATCGCTGCTGATCGAAGCGCCGCCATCCGCGCCGATGAGCAGCGCGACGAGCAGCGGGGTCATGATGATACCGGCAAGGTTGAGCAGTGCCGATGCCATGACCGAGGCGGCAATATTGCCCCCCGCGAGCGAGGAATAGCTGATCGCAGACTGGACGGTCGAGGGCAGGATGCCGAGGAACAGCAGCCCGATCACCAGCCCGTGCGGCAGCAGTCCGGCCGGTGCCTGCGACGCCGCCAGACCCAGCAGCGGCATGAACGCAAAGGTGAACGCGAAGATCAGGCCCTGCAGCCGCCAGTTCTTCATCGCGACGATCACCTCGGCGCGCGGCAGGCGCAGGCCGTGGAGGAAGAACAGCAGGAAGATCGCGACCGAGACGCCGTATCCTGCATAGACCGCCGCCTGGCCGGTCACGGGCAGCACGGCGGCGACCGCGACGGTCAGCAGCAGCATCAGCACGAACCGGTCGGGAATGAAGCGCGTAAGAATCGACATGCCGCTTCCCCCTGCTATGTTTTGTTCGGTTGCGCAACGATCGGAACGATCCAGCGCCGAATTCTGGGGGAGGGGGCATGGACTGGCCGGTGATCACCGCGCGCATAGAGGCTGCGGTCACCCCGCATATCGGCACCGGCAAGGTTGCCGACTATATCCCCGCGCTCGCGCGGATCGATCCGACCAAGTTCGGCATGGCGATCGTGCTGGGCGATGGCACGATGGTGACATTGGGCGACAGCCACGAACCGTTCTCGATCCAGTCGATCTCCAAGGTGTTCACCCTCTCGCTGGCGCTCAAGCATTATGGCGAACATGTCTGGGACCGGGTGGGGCGCGAGCCTTCGGGCAGCGCGTTCAATTCGATCGTCCAGCTGGAAAACGAAAAGGGCATCCCGCGCAATCCGCTGATCAACGCAGGCGCGATCGTGGTGACCGACATGCTGGTGGCGCGCAGCGGTGCGCAAGCGTTTGAGGCGGAACTGCTCGGGCGCTTCCACCGGCTGTCGGGCGATGACAGCATTGCGGTGGACGAGGAGGTGGCGGAATCCGAATCCGCCACCGGATCGCGCAACCGCGCGCTCGCGTATTTCATGGCCGCGTTCGGCAATATGGCCAATCCGGTCGAAGAGAGCCTCGGCGCCTATTTCCGCCAGTGCGCTGTGCGCATGAGCTGCCGCCAGCTGGCGCGCGCCGCCCTGTTCCTGGCGTTCGATGGCTGCGATCCGATCAACCGCGAGCAGCTGGTGACGCGCGAGAATTGCCGCCGCATCAACGCGGTGATGATGAGCTGCGGCCATTACGACAATAGCGGCGATTTCGCCTATCGCATCGGCCTGCCCGGCAAGTCCGGCGTCGGCGGCGGCATCCTGTGCATCGCGCCGGGCCATGGCGCGATCGCGGTCTGGTCGCCCGGGCTCAACGCCTCGGGCACCTCGATGGTCGGCGCGATCGCGCTCGAGGAACTGGTCGAGGCGACCGGGTGGAGCGTGTTTGTTTGAACTGATTTGGTGCAATTATTAATAAAGGAGGAGCTGATACACTGGTTGGTATGAACGCCCTGACAAGTCTTGGCCCTGCAGCCCCCCTCGCCGACTGGGACCGAGCGCAGATCGATCTGCATCTATGGCTGGGACGTTGCCTCGACTGCTTTACGCAGGCGGAGAGCGTGGTTAGCGCATCGTTGCTTCTTATGGCGCACCAATCGTCCGTTTGCGTCGAGCTCGGCAAGGCATATCTGTTCGGCCAGAAGCTGCAGATACTGCGCAACGGCTTGCAAGCGCTGGAAGCCACAGACCCGAAGCGAGCGCGCCTTGCGATCCATTCGCTTGATCGTTTCCAGCCCTATGCCGACCTACGCAACAGCGTGTGTCATGGTGCATCAACTCTGTATCTCGACAAGGATGGCCACTGGCTGGTGGAACTCAAGCTGACGCAGCTGTCTGCGACTGCTATCGTAACGTCGCAGGTCTTCATCGATCAGGCAGCAGCTGCAGAGAAGCTCAAGGGATTGAAATCGGCTGTCCAGAGCCTTGGCGCGCGGCTGAGCAACCGGAGCGCCGTGCTCAGCTTGCCGGACGTGGCTACCCCATCCGCACCGGCGGCGCAGGCGTCTCGCTGAACCTTGGCGCGGGGGCGGGCTGGAGGATGCCGTCCACCTCGATGAACGTGCCGCGCTCCTTGTTGTGCGGGTGTTCGGGCGCTTCCTTGAGGCTCAGCACCGGGGCGAAGCAGATATCGGTATGCTCCATGATCGCGCACCATTCGTCGCGCGTCTTCGAAAGGAACAGTGCGGTGAGCTTTTCCTTGAGCGGGCCCCATTGGCGCGGGTCCATCTGCAGGTCGAAGGCGGGATCGGAAAGGCCGGCCTTCTCGCGCAGCAGCGCGTAGAATTGGGGTTCGATCGACCCGATCGAGATGTACTTGCCGTCGGCGCATTCATAGGTGTCATAGAAATGCGCACCGGTATCGAGCAGGTTGACCCCGCGCTCGTCGCGCCACTGGCCGTTGGCGAGGAAGGTATAGGTCATCGCCGAGAGCACCGCCGCGCCATCGGTCATCGCGCAATCGATGACCTGGCCTTTTCCCGTGCTGCGCGCGGACAGGATGCCGGCGACCATGCCGAACGCCATGAACATGCCGCCGCCGCCGAAATCGCCCACGGCGTTGACCGGTGGGGTCGGCTTCTCGCCTGCGCGGCCATAGCTGTGCAGCGCGCCCGACAGCGCAATATAGTTGATGTCGTGCCCGGCAAGCGGCGCGTAGGGACCGGTCTGCCCCCATCCGGTCATGCGGCCATAGACGAGGCGGGGATTGTCGGCGAGCAGCACGTCGGGACCCAGACCCAGCCGCTCCATCACGCCAGGACGGAAGCCTTCGATCAACCCGTCGGCGGCGCGGACCAGTTCACGGACATGGGCAATGCCATCGGGTGACTTGAGATCGACCGCAATCACCTCGCGGTTGCGGTTGAGGATATCGCGATTGCCGGAATCGCCCATGGTCGCACGGCCGGTGGCGCGCTCGACGCGGATGACGCGCGCGCCATGATCGGCCAGCATCATCGCGGCAAACGGGCCGGGACCGATTCCCGCCAGTTCGATGATCGTCACGCCTGCCAGTGCACCCGCCATATCTCTCCACCTTGTTTAACTGATCGATTAAGGGGCGCACGCTAGCGTCGACGGCGTCCAATGCAAGCCCGATTTCGAGGTCAGGGCGCGGGCTGGCAAGTGGGTTGATCGCCGCGATGCAAAATGCAGGGTGCGGGTGTTGCGGAACAGTGACCTTCCCGTAACGGAAGCTTGATGTTGCATTGCAACAAATAAAAAGGTCAGGATTTCCGCCATTCTTGCCGCACTGCAAAAGTTTAATCAGGGAATTAAAACGAATTGCATTCCGGCAGCCATTGTGACAGCTTTCACTTCGCACCCAACATCACCTGCAGAGTGAGGGGGGCAAAAGCACAACCAACAGGTTGCTTGTGGGAGAAGAGGATGCGCACTTTGTGGAAGCCCGTTCTGGGCTTGCTTTGCACTGTCTCAATGACATCGATGGCTCAGGCGCAGGATGCGCAAGCCGATGATCAGGCGCCCGAGCGCGATGTCATCATCGTGACCGCGACGCTGCGCGCGGCCGATGTGCAGGATATTCCGCTGGCGGTGACCGCTGTCAGCCCGGCCGAGCTCGACCGCCAGAACGTGCAGGACATCAAGGCGCTGACCTCGATCTCGCCCAGCTTCAGCATCCAGTCCTCGCAGACCGAAAGCCAGGGCACCTCGATCCGCATCCGCGGCGTCGGAACCACCGGCAACAATACGGGCCTTGAAAGCTCGGTCGGCGTGTTCATCGATGGCGTCTACCAGTCGCGTCCGGGGATCGCGCTGGGCGATTTGCTCGATCTGGAACGGCTGGAGATCCTGCGCGGCCCGCAGGGCACGCTGTTTGGGCGCAACACTTCGGCTGGCGCGCTCAACATCACGACCCAGCGCCCCGACCTGACCGAGGTCAAGGCCTTCGGCAACGTGACCTACGGCAATTACGATTTCTTCAACGTCCAGGCCGGTGTCAGCGTGCCACTGGTCACCGACCAGCTCGGTCTGCGTATCTCGGGAGCCTATCGCAAGCGCGACGGCTATCTGCGCAGCGTGACCGTCCCCGGTGCCCGCAGCGGCAATCGCGATCGCTACATCCTGCGCGCGCAGCTGCTTTGGGAGCCGTCGCCCGATGTCAGCATTCGGCTGATCGGCGATTACGCCAAGGCCGATGAGAATTGCTGCGACGCGGTGATCGTGCGCGAAACCGAGCTGCTGCCGTTCTTCGCCTTCCAGGGCCTGCCGGCCAATGGCGGGGTCGCTGCTTCCGGTCCGCAGGCGCTGAGGCGGCTGCAGACCAACAGCCAGCTCTTCAACAACGATACCGAGCAATATGGCTTCTCGGGCGAATTGAAGTGGGACATCGGCCCGGTGCAAATGACCTATATCGGTTCCTATCGCCACTTCGAGGCTTCGTCGGACCAGGAATCGGATTTTGTCGGCCTGAACATCTTCAGCTCGGGTGCGGGATCGACGGCAGCGCCGACCACGCCCAGCAATGGCGGCCCGATCAAGACGATGACGCACGAACTGCGCTTCCAGGGCAGCGCCTTCAATGATGCGCTCGATTTCCTGGTCGGCGCCTATTATTCGGACGAAAAGATCGATGAGATCCAGTCGCTGACGCTGGGGACCGACTTCCAGCGCGCCGTCAGCGCCGGAAATTTCGGCAATGTCGCCGGCGTCAATCCGCTGTTTGCGCTGACCGCGCTGGGCAATGGCGGCGTGCCGGTCAATGCTGCAGGCAATTTTGCCGTCAATCGTTTCCGGCAGGATGCCGAAAGCTTCTCGATCTTCACCCACAATGTCATCAACTTCACCGACAATATCAGCCTCACTCTGGGTGCTCGCTATGTCGAGGAGACCAAGGATGGCAGCTTCAATCAGCTGGCTGCCAACTCCCCGGCCTGTCAGGCGATCGTCAATGGCGTGATCACCGGTGCCATCCCGGCCGCATTGCGCGCTGGCGCGCTGGGCCTGACCTGCTTCCCGTTCGCAACCTCGGCGCGCATCACGGTGCCGGGCACGGGTGGCACGGTTCTGGCCAACACCATTCCCGGCCTGCCGCTGCCGCGCGAATATGACCTCGTCTTCAAGGATGACGAGCTGACCTATACCGCGCAGCTGGCCTATAACAGCAACAACGGCTTCCTCGCCTATGCGGGCTTCAGCCGGGGCTTCAAGTCGGGCGGTTTCAACCTTGACCCGGCAGCGGCCGCACTGGGTGCCGATCCGCGCTTCAATTCGGAAAAGGTCGATGCCTATGAGGCGGGGATCAAGACCGAGTTCGCCAATGGCCGGATCCGCGCCAACCTTGCCGTGTTCCACATGGACATGAGCGACTTCCAGGTGCTCGACTTTACCGGCGTGCAGTTCCAGACCTTCAACGTCGCTGCGGCAAAATCGACCGGTGCCGAACTCGAACTGTTCGGACAGTTTGAATCAGGAATCTCGGTCAATCTGGCGATGACCTATGCAGATGCGCGCTATCCCGGCAATTGCGCCGATGGTGTCGTCGCATCCGCGCCGACCCTGGTGACGATCCGGGCCCTGTGCGGCCAGGATCTCACCAACGCGCCGAAGTTCACGGGTGTTGCGGGCATCACCTATGACAACGAGATCACCGATTCCGGCTGGAAGATGCTGGCCAATTTCAACATCAACTATTCGAGCAGCCGTCGTACCGCCACCTCGGCGCTCGACACCAATGGCCTGCCCAATCCGCTCGACATCCAGCCCGCCTTCTTCAAGATGAATGCGCGCCTCGGCTTCACCACGCCGGATGACCGCTTCTCGTTCGAATTCTGGGGCACGAACCTCAACAACGAGATCACGCGCGGCATCACCGCCAACACCCCGCTGCGCGGCGGTGCCGGCACCCGTTCGCGGATCGCCTTTGTCGAAGAGCCGCGGATGTACGGCATCACGCTGCGCGCGAAATATTGAGATCGTGAATTGATGGGGGACACTGCCCGATAGGACACCATCGGGCAGTGAACATCAGTGACCTGGGGCGGTGCCGGCAACGGTTACCGCCCCTTTTTTGATTCCGTCCGCGTGTCGGTGGCCCGACCGGTCACTGCTTGGCAAAGGCATCGGCGATCGAGCATGCCGCCGGGCCGAGAATCACGACGAACAGCGTCGGCAGAATGAAAAGGATCAGCGGCACGGTCATGATCGCGGGCAGGCGCGCGGCCTTTTCCTCGGCGCGCATCATGCGCTCGTTGCGGAATTCGGCCGAGAGAACGCGCAGCGCGGAGGCGAGCGGCGTGCCGTATTTCTCGGTCTGGATCATCGTCGTCACCACCCCGCGCACCGATTCCAGCGCCACGCGATAGGCCAGGTTCTCAAAGGCCTGGCGGCGCTCGGTCAGGAACGCGAGTTCGATCGCGGTCAGCGCGAATTCGTCGCCCAGTTCAGGATAGGCGCGGCCGAGTTCCTTGGCGACGCGGTTGAAGGCCGCATCGACCGTGAGGCCCGCCTCTGCGCAGATCACCAGCAGGTCGAGCGCGTCGGGCAGGCCCTTGCGGATGGCATCGGTGCGCTTGGTGATCATGTTCTGCACGAACAGGTCCGGCGCCTTGTAGCTGCCGATCAGGATGGCAGCAAACAGGCCGAATTTCTTGATAGGCGACCAGTCGGGCACCAGCACGTCGAGGCCATAGATCAGCAGCGCGGCGAGGCCGCCCAGCGCGATCGGCAGCACCATGCGGCCGAAGATGATCGACACCGCCACGTCCTTGGAGCGGATGCCGGCCTGGGCCAGCTTCTGCTGCGCGGCCTTGAGCTGTTCGTCCTGCAGCACGCGCAAGGATTGCAGCGTGCTGCGCATCTTGTCGGTGGTGTCGTTCTTGTGAACGATCTTGGCGCGCTTCTTGGCGGTGGAGGCGGTGATCCCGGCCTTGAGCTGCTCGCGTCGCTCGTTCAGCGCCTTGACCCGCTTGGCCATCGGATCGCGCACCGTGGTCGCGGCATAGATCGCGATCAGCACCGCGAGCGTCGCCACCGCAGCGAGCATCGTCGCCACGAAGATCACGTCAATTCCCATCAGGGTAGGATTGGCTGCTTCCTGCATCGTCCCTAGTCCCCGATCAGATTTCGAAGCTGACCATCTTGGCCATGATGAACACGCCGATGCCCATCCACACCAGACCGCCGATACCGGCGATCATCAGGCGTTCCTCGACAAAGAAGCCGGCCAGATATTCGGGGTTCACCCACCAGATCATCATGAACACCAGAAAGGGCAGCGATCCGACGATATAGGCCGAGGCTTTGGATTCGGAGGACAGCGCCCGGATCTTGAGCTTCATCTGCGCGCGCGAGCGCAGCACGGCGCCAAGGTTCGAGAGCGTTTCGGCGAGGTTGCCGCCGGTCTCGCGCTGGATCGCCAGGGTGATGCAGAAGAAGTTGAACTCCGGGGTCTGCAGCCGGTTGGCGCTTTCCTGCAGCGCGTCTTCCATCGAGCGGCCAATCTTGATCCGCTCGGTCACCAGCTTGAATTCCTCGCCCACCGGGCCGGGAATTTCCTTGGCCACCACGGTGAGCGTCTCGGTCACCGGCAGGCCCGAACGCAGGCCGCGCACCAGCAGGTCGATCGCGTCGGGAAAGCGTGCGGTAAACTGGTTGAGGCGCCGCTTGATGAAATGGCCGACCACCATGTGCGGCAATCCGAAGCCCAGCGCCGATCCGACGAACAGGCTCATCATCAGCTGACCCGTGCGGAAATAGACCGCCATTGCCACGAGCAGGCCCAGGCCGACCACGACCTGCCCGAACTGGACCACGGTCCAGTGCTTGCCGGTCATCGCCAGGCGACGCGCGAGCATCTGCACCTTGGTGAGCTCTTCACCGGTCTGGTTGAAGCGCGGCTTGCGATTGGCGATGGCCTTGCGCATCTGCGCCTCGACCTTGGCGCTGGCATTCTCGCTATAGCGCTCGCGCACCGTCAGGATGCGGCGCTGCAGTTCCTTGCGTTCGGACGGGCCGGAAAACGCCAAGACGAGCAGACCGAAGACGCTCGCAAGGCCCGCCGCCAACAGCAATGTCTGCACCATATCCATGCGCTCTTCACCCGTAATTTCGGGCCGCCGCTGGCCGATATGGCGCGGCGGTACCGGTTACTTCTTGGCGGCCTTTGCGGCCTTGCCCGGCTTGGCCGGAAGCAGCGACTTGAAATCGCCGAACTTGCCGAGCAGCGACTTCTTGGCGCCGCCGGTGTCCTTTTCCGCTGCGGCCTCTTCCTCGGCCAGGCCGAGGCACCGGTCGGTCAGCGCCTTCATCACCGCGCCGGCCTTGGTCGACTTGCCCGCCTCACAGAAAGGCTGACCCAGCTTGGCAGCCTGGGCTGCGGTCTTGGGATCGGCGGGGATGAGGAAATCGATCTTGCGCTCGATCGTGGTCTCGAAATCGGCCCGGCTGATCTCCAGCGCGGCCGGTTGCACCTTGTTCGCCACCACCAGCACGCGCGCAGCGGGCGCGTTCGACTTGAGCCAGGCGAGCAGCCGGATCGCATCGCGTGCGGAGGCGAGCGTCAACTCGGTCACCAGCACCGCCATGTTGGTCTCGGCGACGAGATGCGGATAGTCGATCAGCATCTGGCGCGGCAGGTCGACCACGGTATTTTCGAACGCGTGGCGGAATTCTTCCTGCAGCTGGAAGAAGGCGGTGCCGTCAGTAATCAGCGGTGAGCTGATCGGCGCTTCGGCCGACAGGATCGACAGCTTGTCATTGGCCTTGATCATCGCACGTTCGATGAACAGGCCGTCGATGCGGCTGGGATTGTCGATCGCGTCAGTAAGACCGCGGCCAGGCTCCAGGTCCATGGTCAACGCGCCGGTGCCGAAATGCAGGTCGAGGTCGAGCAGCGCGGTCATGCGACCGGCGTTCTTGCTGAGCTGCCATGCGAGCGAGGTCGCCACGGTCGATGCGCCGACGCCGCCGCGCGTCCCGATGACCATGATGCCGACATGCGCGCGCTCGATCGCCGCTTCCCCCGCCTTGGGTGCGTTCAGCATCGCCTGCGCCTGCAGGATGGTATCGCGGATCTGATCCGGCCCCACGGGCTTGAGCAGATAGTCGTGCAGGCCGCTCGCGATCAGGTCGCGATACAGCCGGACGTCGTTGACCTGGCCCATGGCGATCACCACGGTGCCGGGCTCGCAGACCTCGGCCAGCGCGTTGATGTCATTGAGTGGATCGCCCGATTCCGAAAGATCGACCAGCAGGATGTTGGGGCTTGCGGTGATCGACAACGACTGGACTGCATTGCGCAGGCCGCCCTTGCTGCACTTTTCCGGCGGCCAGCCCATGTTGATCGCCATCGCGCGCACGATGTCGAGCGTCGCCTCGTCACAGACAAAGGCCGCGAACTGGTCGCGATTGGCCGTCATGCCCGGTTTCCAGGGTGCGTTCACTGCTGCGATCCTCCCTGCTGGGTCGCGCCCTGCTTCAGGCCCTGAGCGCCGGTCGGCGGGGTCTCGCGATATTGCTTGATGGCGGTGTCCGAACGCTGGGTGGAGGTGGTCAATGCTCCCGGCTCGCCCCGCACCAGGTCTTCCTTGTTCGCGACCATCGCCGCGACATTCGCATTGAAGGCACAGCCGAAATTGCTGCTGGTCGCGTTGCGATAGTTCATCTCGAGCTTCGTCTTCCAATCGGGGCAGCCCGGCACCTCGGCAGTGCTGCGCGTGACCACGACGCGGACCGCGCCGGGCGCGATTTCTCCGGTGGTGACCGGTGCCACGTCGTTGACCAGCAGGCCATGGCGCGAGGCTGCGGCCTCGATCGCGGACTTGACCACGACATTGCGGCCGGCCGGATCGTCGATCGAAACGCGGTCGCCATAGCCCAGGTCCATTGCCTGGAACCATTCGGCCAGTCGGCGCTGCTCCTGCGCGGGCAGCGATCCACCCGCCGCATTCAGGTCGAGCGTGTAGTTGCTCCGCGATACGACGGCCTGGTGGACGCTATCCAGGCCCCGGTTGCTGGCCATGTTGCCGCAACCCGACAAGGTCAGGATGGCCGCTGCTGCGATAGCTGCATGATAAGCGCGCATTGCTATTCTCCTCAAAGCGGGGTCTGGCCTCAATCGAACGAAAAACCGGGGGCCGCGGCGAGACCGGCAGACTTGTCACCCTGTTTCGCCTTGCCCTGTCTGGCCTCGCGCTGCGGCTTGGACGCAGATTGGGGCAGTGCGCGCGGCTGATCGGGCAGCGCGCCGAAATCCGGCCCTCCCGTGCCTTCTGTCGGTGCAACGCTCGGCTTGGGGCGATCGCCGCCCGTAACGCCATCCGCATTCTGATGGTTGATCAGACGCTGCAGATCGTCGGGAGAGCGATAGCCGTCGGTGGGCAGCTTGATGTCATTGGCGTTGACCGGCTTCACCAGATACGGCGTCACGACGATCACCAGTTCGGTCTCGCCCTTACGGAAATTGGACGATTTGAACAGATTGCCGAGCACCGGCACGTCGCCGAGACCGGGGGCCTTGTCGACCAGGTTCTGCGAGTTGTTGCTGAGCAGGCCGGCGATCATGAAGCTTTCGCCCGACCCCAGTTCCACCGTGGTTTCGGCGCGGCGAACGGTCAGCGCAGGCACCTGAAAGCCGTTCAGCGTCACCGATCCGGCGGACGACAGTTCGGACACTTCGGGGCGGACGCGGATCGAGATGCGGCCATTGGCCAGCACTGTCGGCGTATAGGCCAGGCTGACACCGAAATTCTTGTATTCGATCGTCGTGGTGCCGAGGCCCTGGTTGATCGGGATCGGAAACTCGCCGCCCGCCAGGAAGTCGGCGGTTTCGCCTGACAGCGCGGTGAGGTTGGGCTGCGACAGCGTGGTCACGAGCCCGACCTGCTCGGCGAGGTCGAAGGCGCTGGCGATATCGACGCCGAACAGACGTCCGGCCGCCTGAATAGCGGTCTTGCCGTCGAGCACGTTGTTGAAGGTGGTGGTGGTCCCCCCGGTGACGAACTGGCCGGTCGACGGGTTGAACGGCAGCCTGAGCGAGCCCGCGGGCAGGCCGAACTGGGCCGAGGCATCGATGCGCGGCAATGTGCTGACGTCAATCGTGTTGCCGATTGCCGCAAAATTGCGCGATGCGCGGCTGACGCCGAACTGGAAGCCTCCGGTAAGGTCCCGCGTCAGCAGGTTCGCGCCGATTTCCTTGACCAGCGATCGGCTGACTTCGGCAATGCGCACCTGCAGGTTGACCTGCATCGGGGTGGCGGTGGAGAGGCGGCTGATGACCTTCACGTTATCGCCGACAAAGGCCTGGACAAGGCGTGCGGCCTCGGCGCTGTCCTCGGGCGCACCCACCGTCCCGGTGAGCAGCACCACGCCATTCAGCGTGCTGACGCGCACCTTGGCGTCGGGCATGGCCAGCATCAGCATTTGGTCGACCGAATCGATGTTCGATCCGACGCGCACGGTCGCCGAATAGACCACCTGGCCCGCCGCGTTGCTGGCATAGAGCGTGGTCTCGCCACCGGCCTTGCCGAAGACATAAAGCTGCCTGGCCGACTTGACCTGCACATCTGCAACACTGTTATCGGCCACGAACAGATCGGCCATGGTGCCGGGCAACTGGATCAGCTGGCCGCGACCGATGGAGAGCACCAGCGTTTCGGTCGGACGCTGAACGGCGGACTGCGCCAGGGCGGCACCTCCGATGGCCGGAACCAGTCCGGTCAGCGATGCGGTGGCCACGACGGCGCTACCCAGCAGGGCGCCCTTGATGAACTTGGAAAAACGCATGGTCATTTCCCTCCGACCGGAACTTCGGTCACTGTATTGCCGCGAGCTACGCGTACGACGGGGCCACGCGGGACAGGCGGTGCAGCCGGAGCTGCGACCTGCATGGGGCCTGCACTGGATGCGCTGGGGCCGTTCTGGCGGTTGGCGGAACCCGAGACGGGGACCGACCGACGCTGGAAGCGCGATACATCGCCGCCGGTGACAAAGGTGACGTCGGTATCGACCGGACGCGTGGCCAGTGCCTTGAGCAGCTTGTCCTCGGTCTTGCGATCGGCACCGGCGGGCAGGTTGATGTCGCCTGCGGCCATCGAGCGTTCGAGTTCGGCCTCGTTATCGGCGATCGAGCGCAGCGACAGGCTGAGCGTGCCGATGGTCTGCGCAACCGCGATCTTTTCCGCCAGCTTGGGCGTGGCTTCCACGGTCACGGTGGTGAAGGCGATGACCTCGCGCTTGCCCTCGGCGTCTTCCGCCGACACGCGCTGGTCGGTGGCAAGTACGCGCAGGTTGCGGATGATGGTTTCAGAGGCGTTGAGTGCGGGGCCGCTGTCGCCGCTGATCGACTGGGTCAGCACCAGATCGACCCTGTCACCCGGAAAGACGAAGCCGGCAACGCCCGTGCGGGCGGAAACGGGTACGGTGACGGCGCGCATGCCCGGGCCGAGCGCTGCAGCGAGGAAGCCGCGATCGCCGGGCTTGACCAGCGAACCCTGGGTTACCGGCTGTCCGGCCGTCACCGCGTTGCGCACGACGGTGCCCAGCAGCGAATCGATCTTGGAATCGGCTTCGAGGAAATAGGCGTTGCTCACCAGTTCGCTCGGCCAGGGCTGGAAGGCCACGCTGTCGGGGGTGATGATCGTGCCGACCGGCAGCGAGCGCTTGGCGACCAGTACGCGCGGACCCGTGGCCACCGCCTGTTGCGGCGCTGCCGTGACGGTAGGCGCTGCCGATCCGGTGAACAGGCTTCTGGCCAGAAAGGCTGTGCAGAGCGCGATCATCAGCGCGCCTACAAGCAGGATTACTTTGCGTCTATCCATGGCGTTTGCAGCCCCCAAAACCCTTCAGAATGTTCATATTTTCAGGCAAAATGGTTAAAAAACCGTTCGCCAACGGGCCAAAGCGCCGCAATTGCGATGGCAACGCCATAGGGAACCTCCGGCTGACCCGGCTTTCGCTTCCATTTGTGTTCGGCCAGAACGATCAATGTGAGCGCCGCACCGATCAGCGACATGATGATCGTGATCCGCGCCATTTCGACCCACGGGAACCACAGGGCGATGGCGCCGAGCAGCTTGACGTCGCCGCCGCCCATCGCGCCGATTGCGAACATCAGGGCAAAGAACACGAACACGCCGGCGCCCAGCGCCAGCTGCAACGCCATGTCCGGCCAGAAGGACAGCCCGCAGGCCCACCAGAAGACCGGTGCAGCGAGCGCTATCCCGGCGTTCAGCCAGTCCTCGATCTCGCGCCGCTTGATATCGGTATAGGCCGCGTGCAACAGCGCGATTGCCAAGGCCGCCAGCAGACCGTAGACGAGAGGACCGTTTTCCATGGGGTCTGGCGTATAGCGGGCATGACTTACCAAAAAGTAACCATTGACCGGCGCGCGATCCCGGCAGGCGCGGTGGAAAGCCGCTGGAACGCCGCCGATGGCTGGCCGCTGCGCCGCATCGACTGGATGGCCGACGGCCCCGCGCGCGGGTCGATCCTGTTCATGCCGGGGCGCGGCGACATTTACGAAAAATATCTCGAGACGCTCGCGCACTGGCAGGCCCAGGGCTGGAACGTCACCGCCGCGGACTGGCGCGGGCAGGGCGGCAGCGGCCGGATGAGCGATCATCAATATGTCGGCCATATCAACGACTTCAGCCAGTGGATCGACGACATTGGCGGCTTCTGGGCGGACTGGGTGGTCTCGCGCCCCGGCCCCTATGTCGTGGTCGGCCATTCGATGGGCGGACATCTGATCGCGCGCGCGATCCAGGAAAAGCGCATCACCCCGGATGCGGCGGTGCTCAGCGCGCCGATGCTGGGATTGAAGGGCCTCGGCCTGCCGCTCTCGGTCGGGCATATGGTGACGAAGCTGATGCGCGGCTTCGGCAAACCCGAACGCCCCGCCTGGAAGGTCAGCGAAAAGCCCGCCTCGCCGCTCGCGATCCGCCAGACGCTGCTGACGCATGACGATGCGCGCTATCAGGACGAACTGTGGTGGTGGGCCGAGCGGCCCGAGCTGGTGATGGGCCCGGCGAGCTGGCACTGGGTCGAGCGCGCCTATGAATCGATCATCCGGCTCAATGCCCCCGGCGCCTGGGAAAAGGTGAAGGTGCCCATGCTGCTGATCGGCACGAGCGCCGACCAGCTGGTCGACAACAAGGCGACGGTCGCGGCGGCTGCGCGCATTCCGGGGGCCGAGCTGCTCAGCTTCGGGCGCGAGGCGCGGCACGAGGTGCTGCGCGAGGTCGATCCGATCCGCGACCGCATCCTCGCGACCATCGACGATTTCCTCGCGCGCAAGGCCCCCGCCGCGCACAGCGAAAAGGCCGGGGCCGCCGCTTGATGGCCGATTACGACGTTGTCATCATCGGCGCCGGGATCGCCGGAGCGAGCCTTGCCGCCGAGACCGCGCCGCATGCGCGCGTGCTGGTCGCAGAGGCCGAGGACCGGCCCGGCTATCATTCGACCGGGCGATCCGCCGCGTTCTGGGCGGAAAGCTATGGTGGGCCGAAGGTCCAGCCGCTCACCACCGCGTCCGGCCCCTGGCTGCATTCGCCGCCGGGCGGCTATGGGGAGCGCAGCTTCCTCGCCCCGCGCGGCGCGCTGACGCTGGCGCGTGCGGGCGAGGAACCGCTGCTCGACGCGTTCGAAGCGGAGTTTGCAGGCTCGGGCGTGCGGATGGAGCGCTGGGGTCGCGAGCGGATCGCGGCGCTGCTGCCGGGGCTGGCTGAGGACATCGTGGCCGCCGTGTACGAGCCCGATTGCCAGGATATCGATGTCGGCGGGCTGCATCAGGCCTTCCTCTCGGTTGCGCGGCGCGGCGGGGCGCAGATCGCGCTCAAGGCCCCGCTCGAGCATGCCGAGTATCGCGGCGGGCAGTGGCATCTGGTGCTGGGCGGGCAGTCGGTGACCGCCTCCCGCCTCGCCAATGCGGCCGGTGCCTGGGCCGATCCGGTGGCGACCCGCTGCGGCGTGCGCCCGCTCGGCGTGCAGCCCTATCGCCGCACCGTCGTGCAGCTGCGCACCCGTCCCGCGCCGGTGGCGCATCTGCCGCTGACCCTGGGCGTCAAGGGCGACTATTATTTCAAGCCGGAAGCCGGCAGGCTCTGGCTCAGCCCGCATGACGAGACGCCCGAAGCGCCCGGCGACAGCGCGCCCGACGAGCTCGACATGGCGATCGCGATCGACCGCTTCACCCAGGTGGTGGACTGGGCGATCGAGGCGGTCGAGCATCGCTGGGCGGGGCAGCGCAGCTTCGCGCCCGACCGGCTGCCGGTCATCGGCTATGCCCCTGATCAACCGGCGTTCTTCTGGTTCGCAGGCCAGGGCGGCTTCGGCATCCAGACCGCGCCCGCCGCCGCGCGCCTGGCCGCGACGGTGCTGCTCGGCCTCACCCCCGATGCGATGCTGAACGAGGTGGATGGGCAGTTGTATAATCCTGCGCGTTTCGGCTGACTGTGCTGGCAGCGGATCGCCATATTTTATATCCTCGCCCCAGTTTGAGGGAGACGAGTCGATGGCGCACCATTTCGAGATCTACAAGGACAAGGCCGGCGAGTTTCGCGTGCGGTTCAAGTATAATTCGGAAGTGATGTTCTCGACCGAAGGCTATGCCAGCAAGGCCTCGGCCAAGAACGCGATCGAATCGATGAAGAAGAACGGCCCCGAAGCGCCGATCGTCGATACCACGACCGAGGGCTGATACGCGGGCGATAGGTCCTTTGCGGACATCGCGAAGGATTTATCGGCCCATGTTTACTTTCGGATAATCCCGGCTGGTCTAGGCCCCGGCTATGGCGACTGTCCTTGCGGGCAGCGATCGCTGTGTCAAAGGGGGAGTTGGAAGATGACGGGATGGGCAGCCGCGCGGGCGGGTCTGATGGCACTGCTGATGGGCATGGCGTGCACCAGCGGCGCGATGGCGCAATCGGCCATCGGCGACGATCCGATCTGCACCGATCGGCCGACCAAGGCGAACAACGCGTGCAGCGTGCCCAAGGGCATGGTGCAGGTCGAATTTGAGGCGATCAACTGGTCGCGGCTGAATGCTGGCGGCGCGCGCAGCGATGCCTTTGCCTATGCCAGCCCGACGATCAAGCTGGGCCTCACCGACAGCAGCGACGTGCAGCTCACGCTGACCCCGCTGGTCGAGAACCGCAACCGCTTTGCCGGACGCACCACCAGCCAGACCGGCTTCGGTGATATTGTCCTGCGCTACAAGCAGCGCATCACGCCCAAGGACGCCCGGTTCGAACTCGGCCTCATTCCCTATATCAAGGCCCCGACCGCGAAGAGCGGCATCGGCAATGGCGAGTGGGAGGCGGGGATCAGTGTGCCGATCCAATACGCGCTCGACGACCGCTGGTCGCTGACCGTGAACCCGCAGCTGAGCCTGCTCGCGGGCGCGGCCGACCCCGACGAGCGGCATCTGGAACTGCAGACCGTGCTCAACCTGGGCTATCAGCTGTCCGAGCGGACCAATGTCTCGGGCGAGGTCTGGACCTCGCAGAACTGGGATTCCTCCGGCACCGTCCGCGAATATTCCGCCGACCTCGCCATCGCACACCTGCTCAGCGACGACTTGCAACTCGACGGCGGCGTCAATTTCGGGCTCAATCAGGCGACGCCCGATGTGCAGGTCTACGCGGGGGTATCGGCGCGGTTTTGAGGGGCCGCCAAATCCTCCCCCAGCGGGGGAGGGGGACCGCCCGCGCAGCGGGTGGTGGAGGGGTGTCGGCGCCTTTGGGCCGGTGACACCCCTCCGTCAGGCTCCGCCTGCCACCTCCCCTTGCAGGTGAGGATTTTGCAGCGGGACTGCGCTATAGTATCTGCTAAATCGCTCTTGGCGGTGGCGGGGAGATTGGCAATGACCAGCAAGGTTAAGTTCAAGAGCGACGCCTTCGAGGCGGTCCACGCCTCCGCCACTGCGTTGCACAAGGTGGGTGCGATGGACAAGGCGACCATGCGCAGCTTCGACGAAAGCTGCCTGTCAGCGCCGCCTGAACTCAAGCCCGAACAGATCAAGCAACTGCGCGAAGCCCATCGCGTCAGCCAGCCGGTCTTTGCGCGCTATCTCAATACCAGCGAAAGCACTGTCGAGAAATGGGAAACCGGCGCCAAACGCCCCAGCGGCATGGCGCTTAAACTGCTTTCGATTGTGCAGAAGCATGGGTTGGGGGTTTTGGGGTAGGGCACGCGGAAGTAATTTAGTATTGTGTCCTGGAGTCCGCCTGGAACTTGTATTATAAAATAATTTAAATAAATAAAAATAGCATTTGACATAAATATGTTCTGCATAAGGAGCTGATTTTGGTGACAAATGCGAGAGATGACTCCAAAGAAAAGTTTGTTGATACAATATTTGGTCTGAGAAATATTATTTTTTCTCAGATTGATCTTGTAAGTGATTGTTTGAAGCTTATTATTATGGAGAAAAAGGGCTTATTAAATTTTAGTGGTGCGGCGCCTGAGGTGATCAAAGTTGTCGTTCCTATGATCGATTTGGTATCTATGTCTGGCAATTCTTTGTTAAAGTTAACTGAAGAAATTAGTCTGAATGTAAGAGACGCTTTTCCAATTGTTCGATCATTGGTCGAGGGAGTGGTAAACATATGCTATATTATGTCGCTAGGTCCAGAGGTGGCTGCAAAGGCTGAGCGGCACGCTGAGGTTAAGGCTTACCGTGACTTAAAGCGGCAGTGGAACGTTGCTGGTATGAAAGTTGATATAGAGTATTTGGGTAACCTCTCTAAAGAAGATATCGACAGGCTAGAGGCGATGTTGCCAGAGTTTACAACAAAGGGCGGTAGAGAAAAGGATTGGACAGATCACAACCTCAGGCAAAGACTTGACATAATCTCAAGAAATTTTTCATCTAAGTCTATGATTATGCTGACTGGGTCCGTATTCAACATTTATAGTCACGCATCAGAAATGACGCATAGCACTTATTTCAGCGCTTGTTATTTCTGGGGCCTGACTCTGCCGGGAAGGCCTAAACTATCGTCGTCTAAAGCAATCGAATTAAATCTACTCAATCATCAATTCAGTTTATTTATATCAACTTCATTTGCATATATGGGGCTACTGGAATGTCTGGCTCAGTATATTAATAATATGAAAATTTTAGAAAAGTCAAAGGAACATTATAATTTGATAAAATCACTTCCAATTATTATGGATGAACAAAATAACCCAAGTTTTTATCGAGCCGAGTTTTCGTAATTATAAGCTAACATTTGTAATTAATGTTTCGCAGAATTTGTGATTACGGTATCCCAATTTGCTCAGCATCACCACCCCCCAATTCTTCCCCGTATAACCCCGCGCACCCGCTCCACCACCTCGTCTAGCACCACCCCCGCCTCGCGCACCAGCAGCCCCAGCGTGCGCACATGCGCGAAATCCTCCATCCGCACCCGCGCCACGCCCGGCGCAGCAAAGCAGTCCGGCATCACCGTCACGCCCACGCCCGCAGCGACCAGCGCCAGGATGCGGTCGTCGTTGCGCGAGCGGGCGGCGAAGAAGGGGCGGACGCCGCGCGCGGTGAAATGCTGGCTGGTCGCCGCGAGCAGCTCGCAATGGCGACGGACCAGCATCACGTCGCGCGCCAGCTCGGGTGCAGCGATGGCGGTGCGCTCGGCGAGCGGGTGGCTGGCGGGCAGGGCAAGGCTGTAGCCTTCGGTCACCACCGGCTCGAAATCGGCGCGCAACCGGCCCTGCGGCTCCATCGTGATCGCCAGATCGATCCGCGCCGCCTCCAGCCGGTCGGTCAGCTCGCTCGCGCGGCCCTCGACGAACTCGGTGCGGATGCCGTCCAATTCGGCAAGCGCGGCGGCCATCGCGGCGATGATCGCGGTGGGGAGCGTGGAGAGTACGCCCAGCCGCACGATCGCCTCGGGCCGGTGCTGCTTCATCGCGGCCTCGGCCAGGTTGAACTGCGCCTCGATCCGCCGCGCATGCTCGGCAAATTGCGCCCCCGTCGGCGTCAGGTCCACCCGGCGATTGGAGCGGTGGAACAGCCGCGCGCCGACGCTTTCCTCCAGCCGCGCGATGCCGACCGAGAGCGTCGGCTGGGTGACGTTGCAGCTTTCCGCCGCGCGGGTGAAATTGCCATGCTCGACCACGGCGAGGAAATAGCGCAGCAGATAGCGTTCGATCATAGACAGCGTCTAGGATAAACCCCTTTCAATATCAATTTTCCTTTGTTGACTTGCGGCCCTAGAACCTGTGCGATCAGAGCTCCAGGAGAGGATGCCGCCATGTCCATGATGCCCGATTTCGACTTCGCTTTGGGCGAAGCCGCCGAGATGATCCGCGACACCACGCGGCGCTTCGCCACTGACAAAATTGCGCCGATCGCGGCGAAGATCGATGCCGAAGACTGGTTCCCGATCGATCTGTGGCCGCAAATGGGCGAGCTCGGGCTGCACGGCATTACCGTGGACGAAGCCGATGGCGGCCTGGGCCTCGGCTATCTCGAGCATGTCATCGCGATGGAAGAGGTCAGCCGCGCCAGCGCCTCGCTGGGCCTTTCATACGGCGCGCATTCCAACCTGTGCGTCAACCAGCTGCGCCGCTGGGGCAATGCGGAGCAGAAGGCGAAATATCTTCCCGGCCTGATCTCTGGCGAGCATGTCGGCTCGCTGGCGATGTCGGAAGTCGGCGCAGGCTCGGATGTCGTGTCGATGAAGCTCAAGGCCGATGCGGTCGCGGGCGGTTACCGGCTCAACGGCACCAAATTCTGGATCACAAACTCGGCTTATGCCGAGACGCTGATCGTCTATGCCAAGACCGGCGAGGGATCGGGCGGGATCACCGCGTTCATCATCGAAAAGGGCATGCCGGGCTTCTCGATCGGCCAGAAGATCCAGAAGATGGGAATGCGCGGGAGCCCCACGGCGGAGCTGGTGTTCAACGATTGCTTCGTGCCGGAGGAGAACGTGATGGGCCCCCTGAACGGCGGCGTCGGCGTGCTGATGAGCGGGCTGGATTACGAACGCGCGGTGCTCGCCGCAGGGCCGCTCGGCATCATGCAGGCGTGTCTTGACGTGGTGCTGCCTTACGTGCGCGAACGCAAGCAGTTCGGCCAGCCGATCGGCGCGTTCCAGATGGTGCAGGCCAAGGTCGCCGACATGTATGTCGCGCTGAACAGCGCGCGCGCCTATGTCTATGCGGTGGCGCGGGCGTGCGATGCGGGCAAGACGACGCGCTTCGATGCCGCGGGCGCGATTTTGCTGGCGAGCGAGAATGCGGTGAAATGCTCGCTCGAGGCGATCCAGGCGCTGGGCGGGGCGGGATACACCACCGACTGGCCGGTCGAGCGCTTCCTGCGCGATGCCAAGCTGTACGACATCGGCGCGGGGACCAACGAGATCCGGCGGTTCCTGATCGCGCGTGAATTGATCGGAGCGCGGTGATGCGAATTGGGTCGGCTTCATGCTTTAGCCGTCACCCTGAACTTGTTTCAGGGTCCATTTCTCGCCACGCGGCTTCGGCTCATCAGGCACGATGGATGCTGAAACAAGTTCAGCATGACGGAGTTATGCAATGACCGCTCCCGTTCTCGACACGAAAATCGACACGAATTCGGAAAGCTACCGCGCCGCCTTTGCGCACAACAGCGCGCTGCGTGATGAGCTCTGGGCCAGGGTCGCCGAAGCGGCGCTCGGCGGCAACGCCAAGTCGCGGGAGCGGCACACCGCGCGGGGCAAGCTGCTTCCTCGGGAAAGGGTGGAGCGGTTGCTCGATCCGGGTTCGCCCTTCCTCGAGATCGGCCAGCTCGCAGCAAACGATCAATATGACGGCGAAATCCCTGGCGCAGGCATGATCGCCGGGATCGGCCGCGTCTCGGGTCGTCAATGCATGATCGTGTGCAACGACGCCACCGTGAAGGGCGGCACCTATTATCCGATGACGGTGAAGAAGCACCTGCGCGCGCAGGAGATTGCCGAGGCCAACCGGCTGCCGTGCATTTACCTTGTCGACAGCGGCGGCGCGAACCTGCCGCACCAGGCCGAGGTCTTCCCCGATCGCGAGCATTTCGGCCGCATCTTCTTCAACCAGGCGAACATGAGCGCGAAAGGCATCCCGCAGATCGCCTGCGTGATGGGCAGCTGCACGGCGGGTGGTGCGTACGTCCCGGCGATGTCCGACGAGACGGTGATCGTGCGCAACCAGGGCACGATCTTCCTCGCAGGTCCCCCGCTGGTCAAGGCCGCCACGGGCGAGGAGATCAGCGCCGAGGACCTGGGCGGTGGCGACCTGCACGGGCGCAAGTCGGGCGTGGTCGATCATGTCGCGGAGAATGACGAGCACGCGCTGACCATCGTGCGCGATATCGTCTCGCACCTCGGCCCGATCCCCAAGCCGGACATCGATGTCCGCGATCCGCGCGCACCGAAATTCGACGCGGAAGAGCTGTACGGCATCATCCCCTCCGATGTCCGCGCGCCTTATGACGTGCACGAGGTGATCGCGCGGCTGGTCGACGGGTCCGAGTTCCACGAGTTCAAGGCGCTCTATGGCAGCTCGCTTGTCTGCGGTTTCGCGCATATCTGGGGCATGCCGGTCGCAATCCTGGCCAATAACGGCGTGCTGTTCAGCGAAAGCGCGGTCAAGGGCGCGCATTTCATCGAGCTTGCCTGCCAGCGGCGCATTCCGCTCCTGTTCCTGCAGAATATCAGCGGCTTCATGGTCGGCGGCAAATACGAGGCGGAAGGCATCGCCAAGCATGGCGCCAAGCTGGTGACGGCGGTGGCGACGGCGAGCGTGCCCAAGGTCACCGTGCTCATCGGTGGCAGCTTCGGCGCGGGCAATTACGGCATGTGCGGCCGCGCCTATTCGCCCCGCTTCCTGTTCACCTGGCCCAATGCGCGCATCAGCGTGATGGGCGGCGAGCAGGCGGCCAGCGTGCTCGCGACCGTGCACCGCGATGCCGACAAATGGGACGAGCGCGAGGCCGAGGCGTTCAAGGCCCCGATCCGCCAGAAATACGAGGACGAGGGCAACCCCTATTACGCGACCTCGCGGCTGTGGGACGATGGCATTATCGACCCCGCACAGACGCGCGACGTGCTGGGCCTGGCGTTCGCCGCGTGCCTCAACGCGCCCGTCGAGGAGGCCCCCCGGTTCGGGGTGTTCCGGATGTGAGGGGACGCGCGGACACCCAAAATCCTCCCCGAGCTCGCTCGGGGAGGGGGACCACCCGCGCAGCGGGTGGTGGAGGGGCTCTTCATGCTCAAGGATGAGGCCCCAAGGCCCGCAATCGGAGCAGTCACCCGTGCCCGTCGGTTGCGCAGGGTCATGAGCCTGCCGGAGGTGCTTCTCTGGAAGCATCTTAAAGGCGCGCCCGAAGGCATCAAATTCCGTCGCCAGCATCCAAGCGGCGAATTGGTGCTCGACTTCTACTGCGCGGATGCTCGTCTGGCGGTCGAGATCGACGGCTCGGATCATGACTGTGCGGACCGACCCCTGCGAGACCAACGACGCGATGCCTGGCTGGCATCGCAAGGCATCGAAACGCTGCGGGTTCCGGCCAGTGACGTATTGATGGATTGCGCGCAGGTTGCCGAGGGCATTGTCGACTACGCGGTCGCGCGATTGCCCCTCCACCACCCGGCAAGGGCCGGGCGGTCCCCCTCCCCGAGACAAGCTCGGGGAGGATTTCAAGGGAACACCCCATGCTGAAATCCCTCCTCATCGCCAACCGGGGCGAAATCGCTTGCCGGATCATCCGTACGGCGCGCTCGATGGGCATCCGCACCATCGCGGTGTACTCGGACGCCGACGCCAGGGCGCTGCATGTGCGCAAGGCGGATGAAGCCGTACATATCGGACCTTCACCGGCGCGCGAGAGCTACCTGGTGGGCGAGAAGATCATCGCCGCCGCCAAGGCGACCGGCGCGGAGGCGATCCATCCGGGCTATGGCTTCCTTTCGGAAAACGCCGAGTTTGCCGAGGCCGTGATCGCCGCCGGGCTGATCTGGGTCGGCCCCAAGCCGGACTCGATCCGCGCCATGGGCCTCAAGGACGCGGCGAAAAAGCTGATGGACGCAGCCGGCGTACCCACCACGCCGGGCTATCTGGGCGAGGACCAGAGCCCCGAGCGGCTCGCGGCAGAGGCCGAACGCATCGGCTATCCGGTGCTGATCAAGGCGGTCGCGGGGGGCGGCGGCAAGGGGATGCGCAAGGTCGATGACGCCGCCGGTTTCGCCGACGCGCTCACCAGCTGCAAGCGCGAGGCGGCGGCGAGCTTTGGCAATGATGTCGTGCTGCTGGAAAAATGGATCGAAAGCCCGCGCCATATCGAGGTGCAGGTGTTCGGCGATGCCCATGGCAATGTCGTCCATCTGTTCGAGCGCGATTGCTCGCTGCAACGCCGCCACCAGAAGGTGATCGAGGAAGCCCCCGCGCCCGGCATGGACGAGGCAACGCGCGAAGCGGTGTGCGGCGCGGCGGTGCGCGCGGCGAAAGCCGTGGATTATCAGGGCGCAGGCACGATCGAGTTCATCGCCGATGGCTCCGAAGGCCTCCGTGCGGATCGCATCTGGTTCATGGAAATGAACACGCGGCTGCAGGTCGAGCATCCGGTGACCGAGGAAATTACCGGGGTCGATCTGGTCGAATGGCAGCTGCGCGTGGCGAGCGGCGAGCCGATCCCGCTGCGCCAAGAGGAGCTCAGCATCAACGGCTGGGCGATGGAAGCGCGGTTGTATGCGGAGGACCCGGCGAGCGGATTTCTTCCCAGCACCGGCAGGCTGGATCGCTATTGCCTTCCCGAAGAGGAAGCTCGGGTTGATACCGGCGTCGAGGAAATGTCGGTTGTTTCTCCATTCTATGACCCGATGATTGCCAAGATCATCGTCCATGGTTCGGATCGGGATGATGCTGTCGACAGGTTGCTATCCGCGCTTGAGGGCACTGCGGTCTGGCCGGTCAAGTCCAATGCAGGTTTCTTGCACAAGGCGGCAAGCAGTGCACCATTCCGATCTGCGCTGATCACGACAGCCTTCATTGCAGAGCAGGGGGACGCTCTCATCCCGCCAGCAGAGCCTGATCATGAGTTGCTCGGTCAGGCTGGCCGTCACCTGGTTCATGCCTATGCGGACGCTTCGCGTCATTCGCGTGACAACGAATTGCTGGAAGGCTTCAGGCTCAACAGCGGCAAAAGGACGGCATTGGTCTTGCAGGCCGGTGGTACAGTCCATCATCTTTCCAAGGTCCCGGACTTCGGCGGCAATGTCTATTCCTCAGCGATAGATCAAGATTCTGCATTGGTAACGAAGGCAGGCCAGAGCTTTGCTATTGGCCTGCCGCGATTCAATGCAGGTGCGGCGGCGGCAGGCAGCGGCTCCATCCTCTCCCCCATGCCGGGCAAGGTGATTGCGGTGGATGTGGCGGCGGGTCAACAGGTCGCCAAGGGGCAGAAGCTGCTGACGCTCGAGGCGATGAAGATGGAGCATTCGCTTGTCGCGCCGTTCGATGGCGTGGTGGCGGAGCTTAACGCCAGCGAGGGCGCGCAGGTGCAGGTCGAGGCGTTGCTGGTGCGGATCGAAGCGGCGGCGGAGTGATGCGCGCTGGTCCTTCTCCCTGGACAGGGAGAAGGATACGGAGCCTTGTCGGCGTAGCCGGCTAGGCGCAGTTGGATGAGGGTGATGGTTGCGAGCTGGCGCATTCTCACCCTCACCCAGCTTCGACTAATTCGCTTCGCTCATAAGTCTTCGCAGCCCTCTCCCATCGAGGGAGAGGGGTAGTTGAGGTAGGGAAATATGGCAGGACGATATTTCGACGAATGGCAGGTCGGTGACCGGATCGAGCATGAGATCCGGCGCACGGTGACCGAGACCGACAATCTGCTGTTCAGCACGATGACGCACAATCCGCAGCCGCTGCATCTCGATGTCGAGGCGGCCAAGGCGAGCGAGTTCGGGCAGATCCTGGTTAACGGCACCTTTACCTTCAGCCTGATGGTCGGTCTGTCGGTGGGGGATACGACGCTGGGTACTTTGGTGGCGAACCTCGGTTACGACAAGCTGGTCATGCCCAAGCCGGTGTTCATCGGCGATACGATGCGCGCGACCAGTGAGGTGACCGAACTCAAGGAGTCGAAATCGCGGCCCAATGCCGGGATCGTCACCTTCACGCACGAACTGATCAACCAGCGGGGCGAGGTGGTGTGCCGGTGCCTGCGGTCGGCGCTGGTGAAGAAGAGAGACGCCTGAACCCTTCATTTCCGCGCACGTGGGAATCCCGCTCGCTCGTTCGCTGTCGTGCATCAGGGGGACCCCCGCCTGCGCCGGAGTGGCGGAAAAGAGCATGCAATTCAATCGCCTGCCGCGTTTCGTATACTGATCGCTTGACCTGCCGAATGCCCTTCATTCTAATGCCGAACAACTGCTTACGGCATTCCGAAGGGGCCCATCACCATGCGCGCATCCATCCTTATCGCATCGCTGCTGCTCGGCACGGCGAACGCTCCCGCCATGGCGCAGGACGCCGCGTCTGCACCCGCCGCCGCCAAGCCCGCGCCCGGCCCGATGGATGCGAAGCTGCGCGCGCTCTATGATGCGGAGTGGGACTGGCGGCAGAAGGAACTGGCCCAGATCAAGGAAAATGGCCGCTGGGTCGATGGCGACCGGCTGACCAGCGAAACCCCGGCGGATCAGGCGCGCAGGCTCGCCTATTGGCAGGATGTGCTGAAACAGCTCGACGCGATCCCGATGGATCAGCTGTCGCCCGAAGAGCAGGTCAACGCCGCGGTGTTCCGCCAGTCGGTCTGGGAAAATGCCAAGGGGCTGGAATACAAGACCTATGAAGCGCCGTTCAACAGCGACACCTTCTTCTGGGGCGGGCTGAACCCGCGCCAGGGCTTTGGCAATGCCACCGGCTACAAGCGCTATCTGGGGCGGATGCGCGATGTTCCGCGCTATTTCGACGAGAATATCGTCAACATGCGCGCAGGGCTGGCCCGGGGCTATACCGTGCCGCGCGTCGGCATTGAGGGGCGCGACAAGACGATCGAGGCCTATACGGTGCCGGGCGAGGCCAATCCGTTCTACGATGCCTTCCGCGTGATGCCGCAGAGCATACCGCCCGCCGAACAGGCCGCGCTCCGCGCCGAGGCCTTGAAGACGATCGAGACGTCGGTGGTGCCCGCCTATACCAAGCTGCTCGGTTTCATGCGGACCGAGTACATGCCCAAGGCGCGCACGACCATCGCCGCCTATGCGCTGCCCGATGGCAAGCGCTTCTATCAGGACATGATCAAGGTCTTCACCACGCTCGACCTGACGCCCGAGGAGATCCACGAAATCGGGCTGAAGGAAGTGGCGCGGATCGATGCCGACATGCAGCGGACGATGCGCGAGACCGGGTTCAAGGGCAGTTTCCCCGAATTCCTGCAATTCCTGCGCACCGACCCGCAATTCTATGCCAGAACACCGCGCGAGCTGCTGGGGGCTGCGGCCTATACGGTCAAGAAGATGGACGGCAAGCTCAAGGACACGTTCAATTTCCTGCCGCGCTATCGCTTCACCGTGCTGCCGGTGCCCGATGTGATCGCGCCGATCTACACCTCGGGGCGCGGCGGTCTGGATGCGTGCCTGTTCAACACCTATGACCTGCCGCAGCGGCCCTTGTACAACATCCCCGCGCTGGCGCTGCACGAGTGCAATCCGGGGCACAGCTTCCAGGCGGCGGTGGCGCTCGAAGCCCCCAACCGGCCCGAATTCCGCCGCCAGACCTATTTCTCCGGCTATGGCGAGGGCTGGGGGCTGTACACCGAATGGCTGGGATCGAAGATCGGCATCTACGAGACGCCCTATGAGGAATTCGGCCGCCAGACCTTCGAAATGTGGCGCGCGGCGCGGCTGGTGATCGATACCGGCGTGCATACCAAGGGCTGGACCCGGAGCCAAGCCATCGACTATCTCGCCAGCCATACCGCGCTGGCCCCGCGCGATGTCGAGACCGAGGTCGATCGCTATATCTCCTGGCCGGCCCAGGCGCTCGCCTACAAGCTGGGCGAGCTGGCGCTGCGCAAGATGCGTGCGAAGGCGGAAGCCGAGCTGGGCGCGGCCTTCGACCAGCGCCCGTTCCACGACACCTATCTGATGCTGGGATCGGTGCCGCTGCCGGTGATGGAGCAGAAGATGGAGGAATTCATCGCGGCGGAGAAGGCAAAGCTCGCCAAGGCGGGGAAGTGAGGTCCCGCGCACTCACCAATTCCGTCACCCCCGCGAAGGCGGGGGTCCCGCTTCCTGTTCAAAGCTTTGCGCAAAAGCGGGATTCCCGCGTTCGCGGGAATGACGGGGGAGGGCGATTTTGGTTTCTGGCAGCACTGGCGCTCTGCCTCGCAGCATCGCCTGCCCACGCCGAAGTGCCATCAGCCGAAGCGGAAATCCGCAATGTCATCGCGGACATGGAAGCCGCGTGGAATCGCGGCGACTTTCAGGGCTATATGCGCGGCTTCCTCAACCCCGGAGTGGTGTTCGTCTCGCGCGGGCAGTTCCAGCGCGATTGGCAGGGAACGCTCGACCATTATGTCCGCGATTATGGCGGCGCGCCGGAAAAGCGCGGGACGCTGCATTTCTACGACATCAAGGTGGAGATGCTGAGCGACGACGCCGCGCAGCTGATCAGTCGCTATCATCTCGATCGGGCACAAAGCCCGCAATATGGCATCAACACCCGGCTGATGCGGAAAGTCGGTGGGCGCTGGGTGATCGCGCTCAACCATGTGTCGTCGAGCGAAACGCCCGATCCGAACGACCCAGTGGCCGCGCATCGCCAATAAAAAACCCTCCCCATGACGGCCACGGGGAGGGTCTTTCGAATCTATGGCGAAAGCTTACGCCTTGCGGGTGCCGCTCATCGCCATGGTGCCGAATGCGCCGGCCTTGATCTGGCCGGTGATGGTGTCGCCATCGACGGTCGCGGTGCCTTCGAGCTTCATCGGCATCGGCACCTTCATGTCCATCGTCCAGGTCAGCGTGTTGCCGTCGACCTTGCCGTCGGTGATGTCGAGCGAGCCCATCTGGCCGGCATTCGATCCGGTCCAGCTGTCGCCATCGACATTGACGGTCAGTACCGACTTCTGGTCGCCCATCGGCGACTTGGTCACGCAATCATATTGTCCAGCAACTGACATAATACTCGTCCTCTCTGTGGTGGGTTGAAGGGTAGTTGGCTTATTTGTCTCCGGCGGCAGGTGCCGCGCGGCGAACCTCGACGGGCATGCCCAGTTCCTTGAGCTGCGGCTCGACCTTGGCGGCATCGCCCACGATCACCCAGGTCAGCGTCTTGGGGTTGAGCGCGGTGCGCATCGCCCCGTTGAGCTTCTCGGCATCCATGCTGCGATATTGCGCGGCCAGGCTTTCGGCATAGTTGGTCGGGCGGCCATAGAGCGCGTCCGACTGCATCTGCGACAGCACTGCGGCAGAGCGCTCATAGGTGCCTGCCAGCTCCAGGCTGTTGCCCTTGACCGTGCGGTCGAGCTCTTCCGGGGTCACGCCCTTGGAGCCGATGAAATCGTTCATCTGCTGGATGATCGCGGTCACCGAGGGGCCGGTCTGGTTGGTCTGCACCGGCGCAAAGGCCAGGAACGGCACGTCGTTCTTGGGCCGCTGGATCAGCGTGCGGGTGCCATAGGACCAGCCCTTGGTCTCGCGCAGGTCCATGTTGATGCGCGAGAGGAAATCGCCGCCCAGAATGTCGTTCGCGGTTTCGAGCGCCAGCAGATTGTCGGTGCCCTTGGCCTTCAGCACCTGACCCGCCAGGATCAGCGACTGGGGCGAATTGGGACGGTCGATCAGGATGATGCGGCCCTGGCCAGCCGGGATCGCCGCGCTGAAATCCTTCTGCATCAGCGCCATGCGGTTCGACGGCCATTTGCCGAAACGCTCTTCGAGCATCGGCATGATGTCCTTGAGGCTGGTGTCGCCGACGACGAAGATCGATGCGCGCTCAGGCCGCATCCACTGGGCGTGATAGGCGGCGAGCTGGTCGCGGGTCAGCTTGGCGACCACCGCCGGATCGCCGGTGCCGGTCAGCGGCACGCCATAGGGATGGGCCGGGCCGTAGAGCAGCGGCGGCAGGTTGCGCAGCGCGATGCCTTGCGGCTGAGTAAATTCCGCCTGAATGCGGGTCAACTGCTGCACGCGCACGCGCTCCAGCTCCTTGGCATCGAAAGCGGGGTTGCGGATGACATCGGTGAGGAGGTCGAGCGATGCGCCGAGATTGGCCTTCATCGCGCTCATCGAGACGATGGTGCGATCGAGGTCCGACGAGGCGCTGATATTGGTGCCCAGGCGCTCCTGCGCCTCGGCCAGTTGCACCGAATTGAGCTTCTGGGTGCCTTCCTGCAGCAGCGCGATCATCAGGCTGTTGGTACCGAGCGCATCCTTGGGATCGCTCGCATAGCCGGCATCGAAGCTGACGGCGACGCGCACCACCGGCACGGCAGTCCGCTTGGCGAAGCGCACCTTGATGCCGTTCGAGAGCGTGGCTTCCTCGACATCGGGGAAGTCGAGATCAGGCACCGCGCCGGCTTCAGGGAAGGTAGAACGATCGACCGCGGCGAGCGGCTGCTTGCTCGCAGCGCCGGCCGCCATCGCGTCTTCGGCCATGCTTGAATAGAACGCCGGTGCATTGAGAACGCCCGTGCGCATCGCCGGGCCGCTGCCGGTCACCTGGCCGTTGCCGCCCGCGACTTCCTGATAGGCATCGCGCTCACCGGGCAGCACGTGCAGCTTGGCGACGGGGCGAGTCAGCCATTTCTGCATCGCAGCCGTGACCTTGGCCGGCGTCATCGCGGCCAGCATGTCGAGCTGCTTCTTGTAGAAGGCCGGATCGTCCGAATAGAGCGCGCCTTCGGCCAGCGTCACCGCCTTGCCGGTAAAGCCGCCGACCTGTTCCAGGCCGTTGATGCGCTGGGCCGCCTCGCGCGTCGCGACGCGCTGCACCTCGTCGGCGGTCGGGCCCTTGGCGATGAAATCGGCCATGATCGCGTCGAGCCGCTTGGATACCGCGTCGACATCCGCGCCCGGCTTCACATCGACATAGACCTCGAACACGCTGCCATGGACGAAGGGCTGGGCAGATGCAGTGACGGCGACCGCGGTCTGCTCGTCGCGCACAAGAATGTTGTCGAGCCGCGAGCTGGCCAGGCCGCCGAGCACGGTCGCGGCAACGTCGAGTGCGGCATAATCGGGGTCATTGAGGCCGGGCACGGTCCAGAAGCGATAGAGGCGCGCGGTCGGCACCTTGTCCTTCATCTCCGCGACCTTCTCCTTGTCGAGCGTCGGCAGCGGCGGGTTCAGCTTGGCAACTTCAGGACCCTTGGCGATATCGCCGAAATATTTCTCGACCAGCGGCCTGGCTTCGGCGACGTTGATGTCGCCCGCCAGCACCAGGATCGCATTGTTCGGGCCGTAATGGTCGGTGAACCACTTCTTCATGTCGTCGAGCGAGGCGGCCTGCAGGTCCTCCATCGATCCGATGGTCGAATGGCCATAGGGATGCTCAGGGGGCGTGAGCATCTCGATCTGCTTGTATTCGACCAGGCCATAAGGCTGGTTATCGCCCTGGCGCTTCTCGTTCTGCACCACGCCGATCTGGTTGGTCAGCTTCTCCTGGGTGATGCCGTTGAGCAGATGGCCCATGCGGTCGCTTTCCAGGAACAGGGCGCCTTCCAGCCCCGCCTTGGGCACGGTCTGGAAATAGTTGGTGCGATCGAACCAGGTGGTGCCGTTGAAATCGGTCGCGCCGAGCTTCTTCAGATATTCGAAATAGTCGCCCTGCGCGTTTTCGGATCCGTTGAACATGATATGCTCGAACAGATGGGCATAGCCGGTCTTGCCCTTGGGCTCGTGCTTCGAGCCGACATCATACCAGATCGAAACCGCCACGATCGGGGCCTTGCGGTCCTCGTGAACGATGACGGTGAGGCCATTGGCCAGCGTGAACTGCTGATAGGGGATGTTCACCGTCTTGACCAGATCAGCGACGGGCGCGGCCTGTTGTGCTTGGGCGGGGGAAAGCGCCACGGCAAGCGCCAGCGAGGATACGGCGATCAGCGAGCGGAAGGGCTTGAGCATGGATATGGAGCCTCTCTTGGGAGCGAATATGACTGTTCTATCGGGTGCCACCGGCTGATGTAGGAGCGCCGGTGCCGCCTTCAGGTTGCTGTTCGAAACCATAAGGTTTGTCCAACCGGTTTCAAGCGCAATCACGGGCGATAGCGCCGCTTGGCATGCGGCATCAGTGCTTCGCGGGTGAAATAGACGGGCTTCGTCTTGTGTTCGACGAACAGCTTGGCCTGGTCGGCATAATGCGGGCTGTCCGGCCGCGTCGTCGCCGCGCCGAACGGCTGGATCGAGCGCGAAGTCACATTGCCTTGATCATCCCATTCGACGAACTGGATGAAGCTGTCGCCATGGCGCACGGCGAAGCGGCCGTCCTTCTCGTCGACGTCCCATAGAGTCGCGGCGCGCAGCGTGTCCGATCCGCCGTCCATCGGCAGATCGACCTTGCCCTGGCGCAGCCGCAGCACGGTGCCGAGCTTCGGATCGAGCGTCTTGAAATGCTTCTCGAGATGATCGATCGCCGCGACCAGCTCCTCGCGCGGATCGGGCAGCGGCAGGCGGCGATAGCTCTGCCGCATCGCCGGGCGCATCAGCATCAGCGCCAAGGCATCGCCCTTGCCCTTGCCGTCCATCTGCCAGTCCCAGGCACGCAGCAGCGCCTGCGCCTCGGGAATGCGCTTGTCGCCATCGGGCTTGACCGCGAGAACGGCGTTGATCCAGCCGGTGGCGTAATCCGACTTGTCATAGCCGACATCGTACTTGATCCGCGCCAGCGTTGCCGCGTCGATCTGGCCTGCCGCCTCGAACAGCTTGATCGCCTGGCGCGCGCGATTGGTCATGTCGTCCTCGATCCCCAAGAGAGGGGAGAAGCTGGCGCGATCGAGCTCGTCGCCGGGACCCGCCGCGACGAACGGCGTGTTGTTGGCGTTCATGATATAGCCGGACGCGGGATTGACCAGCAGCGGCACCCGGTCCCAGGGCAGGTGCGATTTCCAGATCAGGTCGCTGCGATCGCCAGGCAGCACCCCGCGCCAGTTCGCCCCCGGCTTGCGCGCAGGGAACAGCGCGTTGTACGCCATGGCAATATTGCCCTTGGCATCGGCATAGATGAAATTGGTCGCGGGCACGCCCTGGATTGCCATCGCCTGCTGCCATTCGGCAAAATCGCGCGCCTTGTTGATGCGGAAATATTGCTCGAGCATCTTCAATTCGTCGATGCCGGCATAGCGGATCGCGAACGCGCCCTTGTCGTTCATGATGACCGGGCCATGGTCCGAGCGATAGACGGTCTGCGGCACGGGCAGGGTGAAGGGGCCCATCTTGACCTTGAGCCAGACGCGCTTGGATTCGAGGTCGCGCCACTTTCCGTCGAGCCGGTATTGCGTCCTGTCGTCGTTCAGCTCGAGTCTGTAGACATCGATCAGGTCGGGCCGGTTGACCGTGTTGGTCCAGCCCAGATACTTGTTATGGCCCAGGAACGGATAGGGCGATCCGGGGAAGGTCGCACCCGCAAAATCCCAGCCCTCTTCCGAATGCACCACCAGCTCGTACCACGCGACGCCGCCGCGCCAGGGCTGGTGCGAGTTGGAGATCAGCCGCGTGACATTGTCGGTCGAGCGCGCAGGGGCGACGGCAAAGGCATTCGACCCATTCATGTCGGGCTCGGGACCGATCGGGGTGACGCGCGCGACTTCTTTGCCGGAGAGCTTCGGCCCGCCCTCGATCGGCAGGTCTTTGCCCTCGACCAGCGCGCCCAGCACCGAATCGAGCCCGAAGAAGAAGGGCGAACGCAGCACGAAGCCCGCGGCGATGTCGCGACCTTCGAGTGGGAACAGGCCGGACAGGCGTACCTCTTCGGGGTGCTTGTCGGCATAATGGTTGAGGCCGGCGGCATAGGCATCGAGCAGCGCGCGGATATCGGCGGGCAGCGTGTCGTACTTGCGGTCCACCGTGCCGCGAATATCGAGCAGATGCGCAGCGAAATCGACCTTGGCGCCATCCTGACCGGTCATCGCGCCGGTGCGCGCGCGGGTCATCGCGGCGACTTCCTGGATGGTCGAGAAATCATCCTCGCTATGCGCATAGGCGACGCCATAGGCGACATCGGCATCGGTCTTGCCGAAGATATGCGGCACGCCGAAATCGTCGCGGACGATCTCCACGTCATATTTGCGCGACGCCGGGGCCTTGCCCGATTCGGCCACCAGCGGCTCCCACACCGCAAGGGCAATGGCGGTTACGACGACAAGGACGAGAAGGCTGAGCGCCAGACGTTTGAGCACACGCATGGCGCGCACCTTATCAACCAATCAGCGCGCGTCTACTGACAATGCTGTAGGTAGGGCTGCGGCCTGTCGCATCAGCCTGATTCCGCCGCAATCGCCTGTTCGATCAGCCGGCGCGCGCGGACGCCGCCGGCGTCGATATTGAGCAGCAGCAGGCGGCGGTCGGGATAGAGGTCGAGATTCTTCTGCTGGCGCTCGAGCATTTCCATGTCCTCGGCGAAGATCTTGCCCTGGCCGTCGCGGATGGTGGTGGTAAGTTCGGCATCGTCGACCGCGAAGCGCCGCGCCATGCCCCAGAAATACCAGTGCGAGCCTTCGGTTTCCGGCGTCATGAAATCGACAACCACTGAATAGGCCTTGCGATCGAGCGGGGCCTCATAGCCGCCTTCGCCGACCGGCGCGACGCCGACCTCGATCTCGACGCTGCTGGGCAGATGGAAATGGCAGAGCTGCCAGCGATCGACCGGGCCGCTATCGGGAAGCCCCGCGCCGCGCAGCGCCATCGCCCAGAAGGGCGGCGGGTCGATGTCGTCCATGAAGCGGCTGGTCACCACCTCATCGCCGACCAGCCTGGTCTTGACCGGGGCCTCGTCGATCTCCTTCTGGCCGATGCTGGTCGCATGGACATAGGTTTCGTGCGTCAGGTCCATCAGGTTGTCGATCATCAACCGATAGTCACACCGGATATGATACAGCCCGCCCCCATAGGCCCAGCCTTCGTCCTCGGCCCATTCGAGGTGCCTGAGCTTGGCGGGATCGGCCGCATCGGCATCGCCCGGCCAGACCCAGATGAAGCCATAGCGCTCGATCACCGGAAAGGTGCGGATGGGCGGGAAACCGCCGACGCGCTGGCCGGGCATGCCCTCGGTCTTGCCATGGCAGCCCATGGCGAGCCCGTGATAGCCGCAGACGAGCGCGCCATCGCGGACGAAACCGAGCGACAGCGGCGCGCCGCGATGCGGGCAGAAATCCTCGAGCGCGGCGACCTTGCCCTCGCGCCCACGAAAGAACACCATCGGCTCGCCGCAGATCGTGCGGCCGAGCGGCTTGCCTTCTATCTCTTGCGGAGTGCACGCGACATACCAGGCGTTGCGCGGCCAGGGCGCGGTGGTGTGCGCAGCGCTGCGCTCTTCCAGATCGGGGGCGGTGGCCATCGGTGCCTCTCCTGAGATAAATCGTTATTGGATCCAATAATGCAGTTTGCTTGGCGGCGCAAGCCAGATGCGGGGGCTTGTCGGTGCGGGCGCACAGGCTAAACAGGGCGGCATGACTGCCCCGATGAAGCCCGGCCAGCGCGTGCTCTTTGCCCTGCGCAAGATGATCGTTTCGGGCGAGATTCCCGATGGCGCGCGCATCGCCGAGATCGCGACGGCAGAGCGCTTCGGCGTCTCGCGCATGCCGGTGCGCACCGCGCTTCGCACGCTGGAGCAGGAAGGGCTGGTGGCGAAGCTGGGGCGGCGCGGTTATGCGGCGCGCGGGGTGACGCCTGCCCAGATCGACGATGCGATCGAGGTGCGCGGCGTGCTCGAAGGGCTGGCAGTGCGGCTGATCGCCTCGCGCCCGATCGCGCCCGGCTTTGCGCGCCGGCTGAAGGCGGTGCTGGCCGAGGGCGATGCGCTGTTTGCGGGCGACAGCTTCGCGTCCGAGGATATCGACCGCTTCTACAGTTACAATCTTGCGTTTCACGACCTGCTGCTCGATGCCAGCGGCAACCGCGCGATCGGCGTGGCATTGTCGCGCAACAACCACCTCCCGCTCGCCTCGGCTGCGGCGCTGGCGCTCGACTGGGACGATCTTGCCAATGCGCACACGAACCTCAAGGCCGCGCACGCAGAACATCTCGCGGTCGCCGACGCGATCCTGTCTGGCCGCGCAGACGAAGCCGAGCAGCGCATGCGCCAGCATGCAAGAGCGGCGCTCAACCCCGGGCTCATGCCGCTGGTGGGGACGGTTTGAGGGCCAAGGCGGCTTCCGATTTGTCGGCGCCAGCGACCGCCGCTCAGCCTGAGCAGCGGGCGCAGCCCGCGACCGTCGAAGGCCCCGCACCGACGCTGGCCAAATTGCGTGGCCTTCGACAGGCTCAGGCTGAGCGGAGAAGGTAAGGGGCGCGCGCCAGATCAGCTTGCGATGCGCAGTTCGCTTCCAGCCCGGTCCTTGCGGACGGGCCGGTCCAGCAGGTCGCCGAAGCTCAGCGGCTCGGCGATCAGGCTCGGGTGCGGCGAATAGCCGTCGTGCCACCGCTTGGCCGAGATGGTCTCGCGTGCGATGCTCATGCTGAACAGCCGCCGGGGCTCAGCCGAACGGTTGTCGGGGCCTGCGTGCAGCATGTCGCTCTGGTAGAGGATCACCGTGCCCTTGCGCGGCGCGGTGGAAACGAGCCGGAACTCGCCGTCGTGTTCGGCGCGCTGGCGGACCAGCTTCAGCAACCGGCCTGGACTCAGCATGCGCAGGCTGAACTGCGAATTCTTGCCGAGCAAGAAGCGCAGCAGATTGGGCTGGTGCTCGTCCCAGATGCGCGAGAACACCCGGTCGCCAAACTCGCCCGGCGCGAGCGGCGCGTCATTGTTGCGGCCCATGGCCCACAGCTTGGCCAGATTGTGCCGCAGGATGCGCCAGTTGCACGCGAGGCGGAACAGCTCCATCCGCTCCAGCGCCGCATCGTCATGCTTGGGCGCGGTGCCATCGAACAGTTGCGTGCCGGGGACGAAAACCGTCCCGCCCTGCTGCTCGGACACGTCCTCCACCGCCGCAAACAGGCTGATCACGCCGCTGGGGTCGCGATGGATATACTGGTGCGACGAGCCGCGATAGCTGGTGAGCGTGGTGACTTCGAGCAGCGGATGGGAGCGGTGGCAATAATGCGACAGCACGGCTTCCAGCCGCTGCGCGAGCGTCGCGACCAGATCCGCCACCGGCGGCGTGGAGGGCAGCGAACAGAAATCGCGGCGGACATAGCGATTGTCGGTCTCGCTCGCAAAGGCGCAGCGCTGGCGGTCGGGATCGTCGATGGTCTCGCGGATCAGCGCGAGCCCGGTTGCGGCTTCCGCGTCGGATAAAAGATTGGTGAGCATGACGAGGCCATGCGCCTCCATCCGCACCAGGGCTGCGGCCGCGCAAGCCGCCGTGAGCCGGCCCTGCGCGTCGAGTTCCGCAGGCAGCTCGAACGCGGATGTGTCGGTGGAGGTGTCGAGGTCCTTCATGCCCTTGCGCCCTGAATATGATGACTTCCTTCGCCCGGCCAATTGCTGACCATGATGGGCGAGAGTTTCGCTTCATGGCAGAGAATTTTCTAGAACGGGTTAATCGGGGACACGAGGCCTAGCCAGTGCAGGCCGAGGAGCACAAGTCCTGAGCGGCAGGCCATCACCATGTCCGCTCAGTCTGAGCAGCGGGCGCAAGCCCGCGACCGTCGAAGGCCCCGCGCATATGTAGGCCATCTAACGGGGCCTTCGACAAGCTCAGGCTGAGCGGAGGGGGGGAGGCGCTAACCTGTCTCGAACTTGTGCCGCGAAGCCTCCTGACTCCGCCGACGCCCGCCATCACCCCGCAACGGGGCGTGCCATCCACTCCAGCAGCGCCGCGTTGACCGCATCGGGCTTTTCCATCGGGGCCATATGGCCTGCGCCGCCAAAGACCACCATCGTCGCGCCTACGATCGCTTCGGCGATGGGGACGTGCTGGTCGGGCGGGCTCCACAGGTCGAGTTCGCCGACGCCGACCAGCGCCGGGCAGGCGATCTGCGACAGCAGCGGGGCAGCGTCGGGGCGGTTGATCAGCGCGGTGATCTGCTGGCGGTGGATCGCGGGCGTCATCCGCTCGATCATCGCATAGAGCGTCGCGCGCAGCGCCGGGTCGGCATCGAGCAGGCCGGGCCGCACCATCGGCGGAAGCCACGCATCGGCGAGCGCGGTCATGCCCTGGCCTGCGCTGATGTCGAGCATCGCTTGGCGCTTGGGCAATTCCTCCGGTGGCGCGGGATGTACGCCGGTGTCGAGCAGGCCGATCCGCTCGACCTTTTCCGGTGCCAGGCGGAATACCTCGAGCGTCACGCGTCCGCCCATCGAATGGCCGATGATCGAAAAGCGCTCGGGCGCGCCCTCCAGGATGTGCGCGGCCATGCCCTGCAGCGAATCGTGCCGGGTGAGGTCGGGAACGATGACCTCGTACAGCGGCGACAAGGCGGCGATCTGGTCCGTCCAGACATCCGCATCGCACAACAGGCCGGGGACGAGAATGACGGTTTCGCGCGTGATCATAAGCTCAGCCCATTACATCGGGCAGGGGCTTTCCGTCCACGATCCTGGGCGCCGCCTCGATCAGCACGAAGGCGATGCGGCAATTTTCGCTCGCGGAAGGGTTGCGCCACAGATGGATGGTGCCGCGCTGGACGATGATGTCGCCCGCGCGCGCGGTCGTCACCGCGCCATCGTCCAGCTCCAGTTCGACCGCGCCCGACAGCACGATGCCGTAATCGATGCTGCTCGACCGGTGGAAGGGCGAAACCCCGCCGGGCAGCATGTCGACGATGCGGATCACCGATCCCTGGTGCAGCGTCAGCCCGGCATCGCGGCTGCGCCCGTCGCTATCATCGTTATTGTCTGCAGGCACGCTCGCCGTGGTCCAGATCAGGCTGAAGGCGGCATCGCCCGAGGGGATCGGGGTGACCGGCAGCAGGTCGTCGGCGGTGAACACCGCGCGCCCGGCCGCGTCATGGCCAGTGACGATGCGGCGCACGGGGGGAGAGCCGGTCATCCCTTGATCACCTTCTGGTCGATCGCGCCGAACAGCAGCCCGCCGTCGCGCAGCCGCGCTTCCATGCGCACGGTGTCGCCGAAATGCATGAAGCTGGTGCGCGGTTTGCCCTCGTCGAGCATCTCGATGCCGCGCCGCTCGGCGATGCAGGCTGAACCGATCTCGCGGAAGTTGCTGTTCGAGACCGTGCCCGATCCGATGATCGTGCCTGCGCAGAGCGAGCGCGTGCTCGCGGCATGTGCGACCAGTTCGTGAAAGCCGAACTCCATCGCGCCGCCCTCGGCATTGCCGAACCTTGTCCCGTTCCAATCGACGGTGAGCGGCAGATGGACGCGGCCCTCACTCCACGCATCGCCCAGCGCATCGGGGGTGACGGCAAAGGGCGCGACCGAACAGGCGGGCTTGGCCTGGACCCAGCCGAAACCGGTCTTCATCTCGATGGGTGCCAGCGCGCGCAGGGACCAGTCGTTGATCTGCACCAGCAGCTTGATGTGCGACAGTGCCTGTTCGGCCGTGACGCCCATCGGCACGAAATCGGTGATGACGCCGAATTCGCCCTCGAAATCGATGCCGTCCTCCTCGCGCGGCAGCGGCACATCGGCAGTGGCGGATAGGAACTGGTGCGACAGGCCCTGATACATCAGCGGGCGTCCCGGCGGCGGGGGTTCTGTGCCGAACAGCGTCTCCATCAGCTCGCCATGGCTGCGATAGGCCGAGCCGTCGAGCCATTGCCAGGCGCGGGGTAGCGGGGCCGCGAAGGCGAGGCCATCGGTGCTGTCGCCTTCGCCCGCATCGAGCCGCGCGGCCAGCATGCGCAGCGCCGGTTCGGACGTTTCCCAGCTCTCGATCGCCGCCTGGAGCGTGGCAATCGCGGCGGGCAGATGGCGGCTGCCATCGGCGCTGACGACGACGAGTGCGCCGTCGGCCGTGCCGTTCTCGATGGTGGCGAGTTTCATGCGGGCGTCCTTTCCAAGAATTACAGATCGGCGAGCGCGTGGGCGACCAGATCGGCAAGCGTGCCGTCATGCGCAAGGCCGAGCGCATCGGCGGCGGGGGTGGAGAGCGGCGGCTGCGCGCCGAAGGCGGCTTCGATCGCCGGATCGGGGTCATAGGTCGCAAGAGCGGCATCGGCCCCGGTCTGGCGCGCGACCTCGGCGACCAGATCGCCCATGTGGATGCGGAGCGCGGGCAGGTTCAGACGGGCGCTGTCGGGGTCCTCGGCCAAGTCGAGCGCGGTGACGAGCTGCGCCACCAGCGCCCGGCGCGAGAGCAGCCAGCAGGTCGCATCGGCGGAGACGGGCAGGGTGATCGGCTCCCCGGCCTTCAGCGCGTGGAACAGGTTGCTGAGAAAGGCCGATTTCATCCCCGAAGGCGCGAGCCGGCGCGCGATGATGCCGGGCAGGCGCAAGGAAAGCCCGCGCACCGCGCCGCGCCGGGTGAGCGTCGCGATCCATTCCTCGATCATCGCCTTGTGCGCGCCATAGCGGAGCATCGGGCTGACCGGGGTCGCGTCATCGACATGTGGCGGCAGCGGGTCGCCAAACACCGCGATGCTGCTGGCGAACAGCAGGCGCGGGGCGTTGCCGTGCGCGGCGGCGGCATCGATCAGCGCCATCGGCGCGGCGACATTGATCTTTGCGGCAAGTGCCGGATCGGCCTCTGCTGCGCCGCCGGGAATGGTCGCGAGATGGATGATCGCGGCGAGCGGTTCGGCGGTGAGTGCGGCGACAAGCGCCGGATCGTCAATCTCGCCGGGCATCGCCGTGACGCCTGGCATCGTAAGGTCGTCCAGCCCCGCCCGGTCGGTCGCGACGATCGACCGCGTGCCCGCCAGCGCGCGCACCAAAGCCTGGCCGACAAAGCCTCCCGCGCCGGTGATCAGGATGCGCTCAGCTGCCATCGGTCACCGATGTGCCGCCATCGACGGCGATCTGCTGACCGGTGATGAAGCGGCTGGCGTCCGAGGCGAGGAACAGCGCGGTCGAGGCGATATCCTCGACCTCACCGACGCGGCGCAGCGGTGTCATCTGCAGCCGCCGTGCCATGAAATCCGCGTTGGCGATGAGCGGTTCGGAGAGTGGCGTGCGGATCAGCCCCGGCGCGATCGCGTTGACGCGCACGCCCTTCGGCCCCCATTGCACCGCCAGGTTGCGCGCAAGCTGCGCAACGCCCGCCTTGGCCAACGCATAGGCGTTGATGCTGCCATTGCCGCGCAGCGCGGACAGGCTCGACATCAGGATGGCGCTGCCGCTGCCGCGCTCGGCCATGATCGGCAGGGCAAGCTGGGTCAGCGTGACCATCGAGCGCAGGTTGATCGCCATCACCCGGTCGAAATCTTCCAGCGCCCAGCTGCCGCCCTCGCCGGTGATCCCGGCATTGCACACGAGGATGTCGAGCCGGCCAAAGGCCGCTATCGTGCCATCGACGAGACCAGTAATCGCCGCGCCATCGGTCACGTCGCAGGCGATGCCGCGCACCCGATAGCCCTGGCCCGCGAGCACGGTTTCGGTCTCGGCGACATCGCCCGCGTCTTCGCTCGACACGACGACATTCGCGCCCATCTCGGCGAACAGCTGCGCGATGCCCAGCCCGATGCCGCGCGTCGATCCGGTGACGATGGCCGTGCGGCCGGCAAGATCGAACGCGCCCCCTTGCATCGATCAGTCTTCGATGATCGCCACCGCGCGCGTCCATCCGGCAGAGGCTCCGCGAATCTTGTGCGGGAAGCAGCTCACCGTGAAGCCGTGCGAGGGCAGGGCTTCGAGGTTGTGCAGCTTTTCGAGATGGCAATAGCCGATGTCGCGCCCGGCCTTGTGGCCTTCCCAGATCAGCGAGGTGTCGCCGGTCTCCGCCACCTTCTTCGCGGTATGGCTGAACGGCGCGTCCCAGCTCCAGGCGTCGGTGCCGGTGACGCGGATGCCGCGTTCGAGCAGATACATGGTCGCCTCGTAGCCCATGCCGCAGCCGATATTGACGAATTCGGGATTGCCGACGGCGCCCCCTGCGGCGGTGTTGACCAGCACGATCTCGAACGGCTGCAATTCGTGGCCGATGCGCTTCAGTTCGGCCTCGACATCGGCGGCGGTGACCACATAGCCGTCGGGAAAATGCCGGAAATCGAGCTTCACGCCGGGGTTGAAGCACCATTCGAGCGGCACCTCGTCGATGGTGATCGCGCGTTGACCGCCGTCCATCGTCGGGTGGAAATGCCACGGTGCGTCGAGATGCGTGCCGTTATGCGTGGTCAGCGTCACCCATTCCGCCGCCGCAAAGCCCGCGCCATCGGGGGTCTGTTCCTGCGTGACGCCGGGGAAGAAATGGCCCAGCTCGGCCACGGTATCGGCATGCTGCTGATAGGTGATCTTCGGCCGCATGAACGGCGGATCGGTAATGACGTCGTTTTCGAGGAAGATCGAAAGGTCAACAAAGGTGCGGGCCATGGATTATCCTTTGGAAAGCAGGGCGTGAAGCGCGACGGGCGTGACGATCAGCCCGATCAGGCCACCATAGCCGATCTTGAGCGCCAGCGCTCCCGTCCAGGGTAGCGCGGTAGTTCCGGCGAACCACAGTCCTGCGGTGACGAATGCAGCGAGCGCCAGCGCCGCCACCGCGAGCAGCAGCGCGCGCCTGGCAATGGCGAGCGGCGAAAGAGGTGTGCCGGGCAGATCTCCGGCAATGATCTTCGCGCGGGTCTGCAGGCAAGGCATCAACGCCGCCATGAACCCTGCGGCCAGCGTCTGCGGCACGAAATCGAGTGCCAGACTCGATGTGCCGAACACCGGAACGTCCACCGCCAAGCCGAACACCAGCAGAAAGAACGCTGCGCTGATCGCCATCGAGATGACGATCGAGATCAGCGTGCTTGTTCGCAGATGTGCGGCAGACGCAGTCATCCATCGACCCAGTTATAGGCGAGCGGCACCTCGCGGAACGCAAAGCGGTCGATATGGCGTTCAAGCGCGCCCTTCAGCCCGTCGCGCTGGCCCTCGGCGCTGGCGTTGATCGTGCAGACGAGAGTGCCTTCTTCGGCATCGAGCGTGACCAGCGCATCGGCGGGCCAGTCCGCCCCGCGCGCATCCTTGGCAAAGGTGATCTCTCCATGCGTCTTGTCGAAGTTCACGGGCAGATTGTGCTCCCAGTGCTTGCAGACCTGTTGCAGGTATTTGCTGGCACTGGCGGTGGGGATGCGCGCGGTGGCGGTGAAGCTCATGGATTGGCCTTTCCGGTGATGTCGCCGCCCAGGGTGTCGGCGAACCAGTCGGCGATATAGTCGCAGCCATAGGACATGTTGTCAGCCCCGACATGCTCGACCCCGCCTTCGCGCGGCGTAAAGATCTTGAGCTCGCGTTTGGGCGAGTTGGTCAGCTGCTCATAGCTCTGGTGCGCATAATCGACGCTGATCTGGCGGTCCTCAGCGCCATGGGTGACCAGGAACGGCACCTTGATCCGCTCCATCACGCCATCGAGCGTCATGTCCTTCGACTTTTCGTGGAAATCGTCCATGTCCTTGGCACCGAACACCCAGAGCACATGGGCCCAGTAGTGTGGCACGGGGTTCTCGCCCTCGCGGCGCAGGCGCTTCTGCTGCACCTCGGCCCAGTTGTGGTTCGCACCCCAGACTGCGCCGCTGGCGAAGCGCGGCTCGAACGCGACCGCGCGCGGCGCGAAATGGCCGCCGAGCGAGATGCCGGTCATGCCGATGCGCTTGGGATCGACATCGCTCTGCTTCTCGAGCCAGTCGACCGCGGGCGAGGCCCATTTTTCTGAATGCGGGGTGGCGGGCAGGTTGCTGATGCGCAGCGCCTCGCCGGTACCCGGCTGATCGACGCACAGCGTCGAAATGCCACGCGCGGCTAGTGCCTGGGGCAGGTTCGACCAGTAGAGCAGCTCTTTCGAGCTATCGAGGCCATTGCAATAGACCACGACCGGCTTGGGGCCATCGCCCGGCGCGCGGACATAGAGCGCGGGATATTCGCTGCCCTCATAGGGGATCATCACGCGTTCGACCGGGTGGTTGCCGAGCTTCATCGCGCGCGCAAACGTGTCCTGCGCCAGCGCGAAGGTCGCGACGCGCGCGGGGTTGCCATGGCCCTGCATGCGTTCGCCGACCAGCAGGTAGAGCGCGGCGCGCTCCAGCTTCTTGGAAGCCGAGAGCGTACGGCCGCGCGCCTCGTCCTCGGCGGCGAGTCCGATCAGCTTCTCGCCCATCGCCACCCATTGTTGCAGGAACGCGCCGGTGCCGGCATCCTCGCCATTGGCTGCCGCATCGCGGATCGGCTTGCACATGTCGATGATCTCGCCGATCTTGCCGCCGCTTTCCAGCGCGATCGAGACCGACAGGTTCCAGACATAATTGGGGAAATATTCGAACAGGGCCATAAGGTCAGACTCCGGCAGGCTGGAAAAGGCCTGCGTCGGGCGCAGGATGCGGCATGGTCTGCGGTCCGCCGACGCCGATGCCCCACTGGTCCATGACCATCGGGGCAGGGGTGTGCACCTTGGCTTCCCAGCTGGCGTCGTCGACTTCCTCCAGGTCTGCGGTATATTCGACCGCAAAGCCTGCGGGCGTGGTGAAATAGCTGAAGGTGTTGTTGCCCGCAGTGTGGCGGCCGGGGCCCCAGCGGATATCGGTGCCTTGCTGCTTGAGGCGGTGGATGCCGCGCATCATATCGTCGACGCCCAGCATGTCATAGGCGACATGGTTGAGGCAGGCGGGTCCGGGCAGCAGGGCAATGCGGTGGTGCCACTGGTTGCAGCGCAGGAAGCACATGAAGTCGCCCAGCCAATCGCTGACCTTGAAGCCGAGCACGTCGGTGAAGAAGCGGACCATTTCCTTGTGATCGGGCGAGTGCAGCACGATATGACTGATCTTCTGCGGAATGCCTTCCCAGCGGGTCAGCTCGCGCGCAGTGCCGCGGGCGACATCGCTCGAAATCTCGAATGGCAGGCCGTCCTTGCTGAAGAAGCGGAAGCCATAGCCGCCGCCCAGCGTGTCGAGCTGCTTGGGCGCGAACACGATCTGGCAGCCATAGTCGGCGACCTTGGCATGCAGCGCATCGACATCCTCGCGGCTATCTGCGGCAAGGGTGATGATGTCGATCCGCTGCGTGTCCGATTGCCGCAGGCGCACGACATAGAGCTCGTCATTGCCCTCGGCGGCAAAGTGCAGCATGCCGTCCTTCTCGCCGGCTTCTTTCAGGCCCCAGACGTCGCGATAGAATGCGGCCTCGGCGGCCAGATCGGTGACGGCATAGCCGACATGGCGAATTTCGCTGACACGTGCCATAATGGTAACTCCTTGATTGTATTGGAAAGGGGCGAGCGTCAGATCGGCTCTGCCACCTTCATGAACATTTCCTGCGTGGCCTTGGCATTATCGACCAGCGGCCCCTTGCCGATCTGGCCGAAGCAGATCGCGCGCGAGGATTCGACGATATAGCGGCAGCGTTCGAAGCGGCGGTCGCGATAGGCGGTGAGCGCGGTGTCGAGCGTGTCGGCCTTGACCAGCTCGTCGGCCAGCACCAGCGCATCCTCGATCGCCATCCCTGCGCCCTGGCCGAGATGCGGTGTGGTCGCGTGCACTGCATCGCCCAGCAGCACGACCCGGCCCTTGTGCCACGCGCCTTCAAGGAACATCCATTCGAGCGGCTTGTAGACCACCTCGTCATCCTCGGTGATCTGGCCGACCAGCGCCTGGATCGCGGGCGAAGGCACGCCGGCGATCTTGGAGCGCATTGTGCTCGCCAGATCTTCCTTGGCGTACCAGGGATTGCCCGGCTCGGGCGTGGTGACGTACATGTACATCAGCTCGTCCGAGAGCGGGACAAGGCCGATGCCGGTCTGGCCTTCATAGGCCTGCAAGCCGATGACATCGGGGGTGCGCTTGAAATTGTAGCGCCACACCGACTGGCCGGTGAATTCGGGCTTGGGCGCATCGGGGAAGATCATCCCGCGCGTCTGCGAATAGAGCCCGTCGGCGCCAATCACGAGATCGAAGATACCGCTCGATCCATCGCTGAAGGTGACCGCTACACCCTCGCCATCATCCACCAAGGTGCTGATGGTGATGCCAAGGCGAATGTCCGCGCCCGCCTCTTTCGCACGGTCGCCCAGCACCTTGTGCAGCGCCCGCCTGCCGATGCCGACATTGCCCGGATAGCCTTCGACCAGACGCGGGGTCGGAATGTCCGCCACGCACACGCCCGTCGGGATATAGACCTGGACCCGGTCGAAGCCGAAGCCCGCACTGATATAATCGTCGATCAGACCGAGCTCGGTCATCGCGCGGACGACATTGCCCTGCTGGATGATGCCGACGCCATAGACCGACCAGTCAGGATCGCGCTCGATCACCTCGACTTCATACCCCTTGCGGCACAATGCGATGGCGGAGGTCAGTCCGCCGATCCCGCCGCCCACGATCAAGATTCGCATGTCCTTCATGCCGATACGCCTCTCCCCGCCCGGCATTGCGTCGCCGGGCCTGTTCATCCCGGCCTAGATAAGGGGAGAGCCGTAAATCTGTAAATCTTATTGTATTTATGCCTAGGTATCAGATTTGTGAATGATTGCCTCAATCGAGCTTGCTGTCGCGGCGCAGTTCGCCGCGCAGCCAGGCCAGCCCTTCATCGGCGCTGCGGGCATGGTTGAACTGCATCATCTCGCGCATCGCCGGGAACTCGAAGGGAATGGGCGCGATGGCCAGTGGGAACATCCGTGCCATCACGCGCGCGAGTCGTTCGTGCATCAATGCGAGCCGATTGGTCTCGATGATCAGCCAGGGCACGACCGTGAACGACGAGGCGGTCATTTCCATCCGGCGGAAATGGCCGAGCTTGTCCATGATGCTGTCGGCAAAGGCGCTGGTGCGCTGGTTGCCCATCTGGATGCCGACATGGCCGGCGCGCAGCACATCCTCGAGAGTCACCTCGCCGGCAAAGACGGGATTGCCCTTCCACCCGACAATGACATGGCGCTCTTCGAACAGCAGTTCGGCGGGCTGGCCGGGGTTGATGAACTCCTCGGGCGTGATCAGCAGGTCGAATGCCCCTTGCGCGATCAGGTCCGCGCTGCCGTCCGATGGCAGAACAGCTTCCAGCCGGATGCCGGGCGCGACATGCGACAGGCGGCGCGAGAGCGGCGCGATGACCGCTGCGGTGATATAGTCCGATGCGATGAGCCGGAACACGCGTTGCGAGGTGGCAGGGTCGAAGCTGGTCGAGGTGGTGATCAGCGCGTCGATGCGGCGCAGCGTGTCCTGCACCATCGGTACCAGCGATTCGGCATAGGGGGTGGGGAACATGCGCTTGCCCTGCAGCACCAGCAGATCGTCGCCGAAATAGTCGCGCAGCCGCCCCAGCGCCGCGCTCATCGCAGGCTGGCTGAGGTTGAGCTGTTCGGCCGCGCGCGAAACGCTGCGCGTCTCCATCAGCACGCTGAAGGCGACGAGCAGATTGAGATCGAGACCCTTGAAGCGCATGGCTTGAACCTATCAGTGTGATTGGTGGATTATCATTAAAACAAAAGATTTCACCTATGGCTAGCATTTCCCGTAAACATCGCGCCGATACAGCGGGTGCCCATGCAGGCATCGCGCGCATTTGGGGAGATAGATGATGAAGGCATTCCTGCTGGCCACTACCGTGCTTGGCGCACTGAGCGTTCCCGCCACCGCCATTGCACAGGATGCCACCGCCTCCGAGCAATCCGAAGCCACCGAAGACCAGGGTCTGGGCGAAATCGTCGTGACCGCGCAGCGCCGCGAGGAAAGCCTGCAGCGCGCTGCCGTCGCCGTGACCGCAGTGGGCGGCGAGGATCTGGTCAATGCGGGAATTACCGAAACCGCCAATCTCGGCCGTCTGGTCCCCTCGCTGGTCGTCCAGCCGACCGGCGGCACCACCAGCTTCTTCCTGCGCGGCGTCGGCACCAATTCGCAAAACTCGTTCGCGGAAAATGCGGTCGCGTTCAACTTCAACGGCATCTATGTCGGCCGCCCGACAGCGCCGGCAGGCGTGTTCTACGATCTCGAACGCGTCGAGGTGGTCAAGGGTCCGCAAGGCACGCTCTACGGCCGCAACGCCACCGGCGGCGCGATCAACGTGATCCCCAAAAGGCCGGTGCTGGGCACGTTCGGCGGCGAGGGATTCTTCGAATATGGCAATTACGACAGCAAGAAGTCGGTCGTCGCGCTGAACATTCCGATTGGCGACACGGTCGCGCTGCGCCTCGCGGGCCAGGTGGTCGATCGTGACGGCTATATCTCGGACGGCTATGACGACGACAAGGGTGAGGCCTTTCGCGCGTCGCTGCTGATCGAACCGTCGGATCGCTGGTCGATGCTGCTGGTCGCGGATTACTACAATCAGGGCGGCAAGGGCGCGGGCGCGGTGCTGCTGCCCGAGACTCGCTACACGGTCCCCGCGCTGGAAGACCGCGTGAGCATCTCCGATCCCAGGGCACGGGCCGCCATCCGCCAACTCGCGTCCGGCATCTTCGCGCCGCCGTTCTGCGGAGGCCCGGGCAATTTCGTCAACAGCGGCTGCGTTGCGCTGCCCGGCACCGACGGTTTCCTCGACAACGAATTTATCGGCGTCAGCGCCACGATCACCGGTGATATGGGCTTCGGCACGCTGACCTTCATTCCGGCCTATCGCCGATCGGACGTGAACGTGCTCACCTATCTGCCGGGCTTTGCCGGAACGATCCGCGACGTTGCCGAGCAGAGCTCGCTCGAAGTCCGCCTCGCATCTAACGAGGACCAGCGGCTGCGCTATGTCGTCGGCCTGTTCTATTTCGGCGAAAACCAGGAAACCGAGAATTTCTTCCGCCAGGGCAATATCTCGACCACGCGCTTCACCCCGCGTCTGAGCACCGAGAGCGTCGCCGCGTTCGGGCAGCTGACCTTCGACATAACCGACACGCTGCGCCTCGTCGCCGGTGGCCGCTACACCAAGGAAGACAAGAAGCAGCTGACCTCGGTCGCTGCCGGCGGTCTGCCCGGTCCGATCAATCCGCCGCTCAGCGCGCCGTTCACCGGCGACCTGTCGTTCGAGAAATTCACCTGGAAGGCGGGTCTCGAATGGGATGCCGGACCGCAGTCGCTGGTCTATGCCAATGCCGCGACCGGCTTCAAGTCGGGCGGGTTCTTTGTCGCACAGCCGCCGAACAACACCTTCGCGCCGGAGAACCTCACCGCGTTCACCGTGGGTGCGAAGAACCGCTTCTTCGACAACAAGCTGCAGCTCAACATCGAGGCCTTCTACTGGGACTACAAGGACCAGCAGATTACCTTTGTCGGCGGCGTGCGCGCCGCGGGCGGAATCTTCGCGCAGGGTTCGACCACGGTCAACGCGGGCAAGTCGCGCATCTATGGTGCCGAGTTCGAAGCCCGGTTCGCGCCGAGCCGCAACGACCTGTTCAGCCTCAACGTCCAGTATCTCAACGGCAAGTACGACCGGCTGACCACGGCAAACTTCTCGCCCACCGGCGCGCCGGTGACCACGGGATGCACGACGCTGGGCAGCCGTCTTGCCAATCCGGGCGTCAACGCCGCGCGCTTCTTCGATATCGACTGTTCGGGCCGCCCGACGGTCAACTCGCCCAAATGGGCGCTGAACCTGGGCTATGAGCGCACGTTCGAGCTGACCGGCGACCTCAACCTCATCCTTGGCGCGCGCGGCAATATCGAGAGCAGCCGCTTCATGAACTCGAACTTCCGTCCGGAAGAGCGTCAGGGCAGCTTCGCAATGGCCGATGCCTATGCGACCTTGGAAGATCGCGGCGGCTGGAACATCACCGCGTTCATCAACAATATCACTGACGAGGAAGTGCTGGCACGCGCGGGCACCCGCCCGATCCTCGACTTCCCGGTGGCGACGCTGCGTCCGCCACGGACCTATGGCGTGCGCGTCGGGTTCAATTTCTGATGGCAAGGGGCGCCATCGGGCCGGTGCTGGCGGCGTGTCTGCTCGCCGCACCGGTTCTGGCTCAGCCTGGTCCGGCTGCTGACGGGTTCATCACCCTGGGCACGATGGGCGGGCCGGTGCCGTCGCCCGACCGGTCGCAGCCCGCCAATGCGCTGGTCCATCAGGACAAGGTCTATCTGGTCGATGCGGGGGACGGCACGGTGCAGCAGCTTGCGCGTGCCGGCATCCTGCTGCCGAGGGTGCGCGCGGTGTTCCTCAGCCATTTGCATGCTGATCATACCGGCGGGCTTTCCGCCGTGCTGGCGCTGCGCAACCAGACCAACCAGCGCGATTCGATCACCGTCTACGGCCCGCCGGGCACGCGCGAGCTGGTCGCGGGCATGGTCGCCTCGATGCAGCCCGCCGCGCGCGTCGGTTATGGCATTCCCGGCCAGCCCTGGGCACCGCCCGCCGATACGGTGCGGGTGATCGAGCTGGCCGATGGTGAACGGCTGACCGTGGATGGCTTCACCGTCACCGCCGCGCAGAATTCGCATTACGACTTCGCGCCGGGAAGCATCGAGGACCGCAACTACAAATCCTTCAGCTTCCGTTTCGATCTGGGCGCGCGGTCGATCGTCTATACCGGCGACACCGGACCCAGCCCGGCGGTGGAGAAGCTGGCCAAAGGCGCCGACCTGCTGGTCAGCGAGATGATCGATATGGGCGGCACCATGGCCAATGTCGCACGCAACTCGCCCGACATGCCGCCCCAGGCGAAGCAGCAGCTCGAGCAGCACCTGTCCTCACACCATCTGACCCCCGATGCCGTGGGGCAACTCGCCTCGCGCGCCGGCGTGAAGGCGCTGGTCATCACCCATTTTGCCGCAGGCACGCCCGACCCTGCACGCACCAAGGGCTATATCGCCGAGATTGCGACGCGCTACAGCGGCCCGGTGACGCTCGCCAGCGATCTCGACCGCTTCTAGTCCGCCCAGTAGAGCCGCATCGGATTGGCGACGAGCAGCTTGTGCTGCAGCTCTGCCGTGGGCGCGATTTCGGGGATGGTGTCGACCAGATGCCCGTCATCGGGCAGCACCTTTTCCATGTTCGGGTGCGGCCAGTCGGTGCCCCAGAGCACCCGGTCGGGATAGGCCTCGACCAGCGGGCGCACCGCACGGACGAAATCGGCATAAGGCGGACCTGCGGCATCGAGCCGGTCGGCGCAGGTCACCTTGGTCCAGATGTCGTCGCGGCTGTCGAGCAGGCGGCGGAACGCGGTCATGTCCGGTCCGTCCGGTCCCTGGGTCACATCGGGGCGGCCCATATGGTCGATCACGATCGGCACCGGGATCGCGGCGAGAAAGGGCTGCAATTCCTCCAGAATGTCCGCCTCGAAATAGACCACGACATGCCAGCCGAGCCGCTCGATCCGCTGCGCGATATCGAGGAACTTGTCCTTGGGTGCATCGTCGACCAGCCTTTTCAGGAAGTTGAACCGCACGCCGCGAATACCGCCCGCGTGCAGCGCGTCGAGTTCGGCGTCGGAGATCGCCGGATCGACCACCGCGACGCCACGCGCGAGGCCGTTCGACCGGGCGATGCCGTGCAAAGTAGCGCTATTGTCCGTCCCGTGGCAGCTCGCCTGGACGATGACGTTGCGGGCAAAGCCCAGATGATCGCGCAGGGCGAACAATGCGTCTGGCCCGGCGTCCTGCGGCAGATATTTGGCCTTGGAGCTGAACGGGAACTCCGCCTGCGGCCCGAAGACATGGCAATGCGCATCGACCGCGCCCGGCGGCGGGGTGAAGCGCGGCTTGCTCGGCGCAAGGTTCCAGCTGCGGATGCGGCCATTGGCGTCGGTGGTGGTCATGCAGTCGATCCTGTTATTAGGGGCAGGTCGCCCTCACCCTTCCGGCGCTTCGCGCCTCCCTCCCTCTCCCACCGGGAGAGGGAAGGGGCCCGCGCCGTCAGGCTTGGGAAGGGTGAGGGCGAGTGGCGCATATTCACCCGAAAACCTCGCCATCCATCAGCTTGCGCGCGGTGCGCAGCATGCCCGCCTCGACCGGCTGGCCCTGCTCGTCCACGGTGACGACGCATTCGGTGACGCCGGTCGGATGCTCGACCCCCAGAGTCTTGGACGCGCCATCGGGAACTTTTGCCACCTTTGCGGCGGGCGATCCCTCGATCAGACAGGCGGTCGCGACGCTGACCGCGCCGAGCACGCCGATCGAGGCATGGACGCGGTGCGGGATCAGCGAGCGTACCGCGATCGCACCGCCTTCGCGCGGCGCCGCGACCAGCATCATCTTGGGCACCGACTTGGCCGATACATCGCCCAGGTTCATCAGCGGCCCGGCCCTCAGCCGGATCGCCTCGACCCTGGCTTTCATCGCGGCGTCAGCGTCGAGCGTATCGCGGTCCTCATAGCCGGTTATGCCCATGTCCTCGGCGGCGATGACGACGCAGGGCATGCCGTTGTCGATCATCGTCACCGCGACGCCATCGATCTCGTCGACGCCATGGCCCGTGGGCAGCAGCGCGCCGCAAGAGGAGCCTGCGGTATCGCGAAAGGCGAGGGGGATGGGTGCTGCGGTGCCGGGCACGCCGCTGATCGCCGCATCGCCTTCGTAGGTGACCGTGCCGCCGGGCGTCGCAATGCTGGCGACGGCGACCTGGCCGGTATTTTCCATGAAGATCGCGACGCGCGTTACATCGCCGGTCGGTTGGACCAGCCCGCGCTCGATGGCGAACGGGCCTATGCCAGCCAGGATGTTGCCGCAATTCTGCGCATCTGTGACGATCGCCTGATCGACGAACACCTGCAGGAACAGATAATCGACATCGACGCCCGGACGATCGGATTTGCTCACCACCGCGACCTTGCTGGTCAGCGGATCCGCGCCGCCCATGCCGTCGATCTGGCGCGGGTCAGGCGATCCCATGACGCGCAGCAGGAACGCATCGCGCTCGGCGCTATCGGCGGGAAGGTCGGATTTCAGGAAATAGCCGCCCTTGGACGTCCCTCCACGCATCCACATGCAGCGGGCGCTGTTCACATTCCCTCTCCCGCCGGGAGAGGGAGGGAGGCGCAAAGCGCCGGAAGGGTGAGGGCGATGTGGCCGGCCTCACCCTCACCCTTCCCACACGCCTGCGCCGCGTGGGCCCCTTCCCTCTCCCGAAGGGAGAGGGATCGTGACGCCAGCTCACACATATTTCAGGCCCATTTCGGCGAGGCGCGGCCGCATGTTGTAGATATCGAGGCCCAGTTCGCCCGCCGCGAGCCGCTGGCGCTTGGCCTCTTCGGCGGCTTCGCGCGCCTGCGCTTTCTCCAGCACGGCCGCAGCATCGGCGCGCTTGACCACACACACGCCATCGTCATCGGCGACGATCACATCACCCGGTTCGATCGCTGCACCCGCACAGACGATCGGCACATTGACGCTGCCCAGCGTGTTCTTGACCGTGCCTTGGGCGAACACCGCCTTGGACCAGACGGGAAAGCCCATCTGCGTCAGGTCACGCACGTCGCGCACGCCGGCATCAATCACCAGACCCCGGCAACCGCGCGCCATCGCGCTGGTCGCGAGCAGGTCGCCGAAATACCCGTCGACGCACGGGCTGGTGGGCGCGAGGACGAGGATGTCGCCGGGCTGCAACTGCTCGATCGCGACATGGATCATCCAGTTGTCGCCAGGAGGGGCCGAGATGGTGACCGCATTGCCCGCAATCCGCGCGCCGGAATAGATCGGCCGCATATGATGCGCCAGCAGGCCGGTCCGGCCCTGCGCCTCGTGCACCGTGGCGACGCCTGCGCTTGCAAGCCCATCCACCAGCACAAGATCGGTGCGTTCGATATTCTGGACGACAATTCCCATGGCGATGCTCCTTTGCTCCTGCCGTGGCCCCGCGCGCCTGTCTCATGCCAATCCAGATTATGGACGGGTAATAAGATTTTGCTATGTGTTGTGTCCATGATCCAGCCCTTCGATCTCAATTTGCGGCATCTGCGCGCGCTGGTCAGCGTCGTGTCCTTGCGCAGCCTCAACCGCGCGGCGGAGGCGGCGGGGCTGTCGCAACCGGCGCTGACCCAGGGCATGGCCAAGCTCGAGCGGCAATTGGGCGTGCTGCTGTTCGACCGGCATTCGGGCGGGGTCGAGCCGACCCTGGCGGGCGAGGCGCTCGCCGAGCGCGTCGAGCGGGCGTTCGTGCATCTGGCAGCGGCAGTGCGGCGGCAGGGCCGGGCAGGGACGCGCGGCTTTTCCCGCCCCGAGCAGCTGATGACGAGCACGCAGCTTCAGGCATTCCTGCATTTTGCGGATGCACAGGGGTTCGCAGGCGCCGCGCTGGCGAGCGGGCTGTCTCAGCCCGGCATCCACCGCGCGGTGCGCGAGCTCGAGCAGATCAGCGGTCAGATCCTCGCCGAGCGGCGCGGACGCGGCATGGCGCTGACCCCCGCAGGGCGGGCGATGGCGCGCGGCGTGCGCCTGGCGTCGGGCGAGCTCGCTGCCGGAATTGCCGAGGCTTTGGGGGAAGCGCATCCGGCGACCCGCATCGCGATCGGTGCGATGCCGCTCAGCCGCGCGCTCGTCGTACCACGCGCGATTGCGCGTTTTCTTGATGATTGCCCTGGCACGGTTGTCGACGTGATCGAGGGCTCTTGGCGTGAGCTGATCGATCCGCTGCTCGATGGCGTGATCGACCTCACCATCGGCGCGCTGCGCGAGACGCCGCCCGCCGATGTCGAACAGGTGCCGCTGTTCACCGATCGGCTCGCGGTGTTCGCGCGCAAGGGCCATCCGCTCGCCGGACGGCGGGTCGAGCTCGCTGAACTGCAGGCGCAATCCTGGGTGGTGGGGCCGCAGGGCACGCCCCTGCGCGCGCACTGGCAGGCGCTGTTCGCGGGCGATCCGCCGCCGGTGCCGGTCGAATGCGGGTCGGTAATGGTGATCCGCGGCCTGATCATGCAGAGCGACCTGCTGACGCTGCTGTCGCCCGACCAGATTTCGGTCGAACTGGATGCTGAGATGCTGGTGCGGATCGATGTCGATCTGCCCGGCACCGTGCGTACCATCGGCCTCACCACGCGGCGTGGATGGCGGCCGACTCAGGCGCAGCAGCGGCTGATCGATCTGATCCATCTCGCATCGTATGAAACAAGACTTCACGAAAACCAATAAGCGGCAGCTCAATTGGATTGGTGGCGGGGGCGTGCCATCGCCTAGGCCGCTGGCATGACGTTGAACGCAACCTTTATCGGCTTTGGCGAGGTGGGCAGGGCCTTTGCGTGGTCAGGCGCACGCGCGTTCGATCGCAAGACCGACCTGCTGGCAGAACGCGGCGCGATGCTCGCCGCCTATGCCGAGGCCGGGGTGCAGGGCGAGGAGGAGGTCGCCACCGCGCTGGCCGATGCCCAAGTCGTGCTGTGTCTGGTGACTGCCGATGAGGCCGTTATTGCGGCAAGAGCCTATGCGCCGATGCTGCGGCCCGGCGCGTTGTGGCTCGACATGAACAGTGTTGCCCCCAATTCCAAGGCGGAAGCAGCCACCGTGATCGAGGCAGCGGGCGGGCGTTATGCTGATGTCGCGGTGATGGCGCCGGTGCTGCCGCAGCGTCGCAACGTGCCGCTGCTGGTATCTGGTCCGCACGCCGCCGGGGCCGTCCAAACGCTGCAGGCGCTTGGCTTTGCAAATGTTTCCAATGCCGGTGACGCAGTCGGTCAGGCAAGCGCGATCAAGATGATCCGGTCGGTGATGGTCAAGGGGCTGGAGGCGCTCTCTGCGGAATGCGCGCTCGCGGCAGCCCAGGCGGGCGTGCTCGATGCCGTCACCGCCTCGCTCGATGCCAGCTGGAAGCAGCAAAGCTGGGCCGAGCGGTTTGATTACAATCTCGACCGGATGATGGCGCACGGGCTTCGCCGCGCCGCCGAGATGGAAGAGGTTGCCGCGACGCTCGCCGATCTGGGTGTCGACCCCGTGATGTCGCGCGGCACGATCCAGCGCCAGCGCGAGATTGGCACGCTCCGCATGTCGCCGCCCGATGGCCTGCAGGCCAAGCTCGCCGCACTCGAAACGCCCCAGCTCAAGAGAACCGCATGACTTTGATCATCGACTGCCACGGCCATTACACGGTCCTGCCCAAGGCACATGACGCCTGGCGCGAGGAACAGAAGGCCGCGTTCAAGGCCGGGACGCCGTGCCCGCCCTATCCCGAAATCTCGGACGACGAGATCCGCGAAACGATCGAGGCGAACCAGTTGCGCCTGATCAAGGAGCGCGGAGCGGACCTCACGATCTTCTCGCCGCGCGCCTCAGCCATGGCGCCGCATGTCGGAGATGAGGCAGTGGCGCGCGAATGGGCGCGGCGCTGCAATGACCTGATCGCGCGCGTCGTCGGCCTGTTCCCCGAGACCTTTGTCGGCGTGTGCATGTTGCCGCAAAGCCCGAAGGCCGACATGGCGGGCTCGATCGAGGAGCTCGAACGCTGCGTCACCGAGCTCGGCTTTATCGGCTGCAACCTCAATCCCGATCCGGGCGGCGGTCATTTCACTCATCCGCCGCTGACCGACCGTTACTGGTACCCTTTCTACGAAAAGATGGTCGAGCTCGACGTCCCGGCGATGATCCATGTCTCGGGGAGCTGCAACCCGGCGATGCACGCCACCGGCGGCTATTATATCGCGGCGGACACCATCGCCTTCATGCAGCTGCTCGAGGGCGACCTTTTTGCCGATTTCCCGACCCTGCGCTTCATCATCCCGCATGGTGGCGGCGCGGTGCCCTATCACTGGGGGCGCTATCGGGGGCTGGCCGACATGCTCAAGAAGCCCGCGCTCGACACGCATCTGATGAACAACATCTTCTTCGACACCTGCGTCTATCACCAGCCCGGCATCGATCTGCTCGCCGATGTGATCGACAACAAGAACATCCTGTTCGGCAGCGAGATGGTCGGCGCGGTGCGCGGCATCGATCCCACCACCGGCCATTATTTCGACGATACCAAGCGCTATGTCGATGCGCTCGATATCAGCGATGAGGAGCGGCACATGATCTTCGAGGGCAATGCCCGCCGCGTCTTCCCCCGGCTCGACGCGAAACTGAGGGAGCGCGGACTGTGAGCCATCAGGACATTCACGCCTATCTCGCCGAGTTCGACGACATTCCCGGCACCCGCGTGTTCACGGCCAAGCGTGCGCGGCAGGGCTATCACCTCAACCAGTTCGCGATGAGCCTGATGAAGCCCGAGAATCGCGAGCGGTTCAAGGCCGACGAGCGCGCCTATCTCGACGAATGGGCGATCAGCGAGGAGGCCAAGCTGGCGGTGCTGGCGCGTGATTACAACGCGCTGCTCGACATGGGCGGGAACATCTATTTCCTGTCCAAGCTGTTCTCGACCGACGGCATCGCCTTTGCCGAGGCGGTCAGCACGATGACCGACATGAGCTGGCCCGAATATCGCCAGATGATGCTCGACGGCGGCCGTTCTCCGCAAGGCGTCCGTTCGATCAGGGAGGGACGATAGATGGCCCGGATTACCGCAGGTGTGGGCAGCAGCCATGTGCCGCTGCTGGGCGTGGCGCACGACCAGGGCAAGGAGCGCGACGACTATTTCGGCCCCATTTTCGCGGGCTATGACTGGACCCGCGACTGGGAGAAGCAGGAAAAGCCCGATGTCGTGATCCTGGTCTATAACGACCATGCATCGGCCTTCGACATGAAGTTCATCCCGACCTTCGCGATCGGCTGCGGCGAGCGATACAAGCCGGCGGACGAAGGCTGGGGGCCGCGCAAGGTGCCCGATGTCACCGGTCATCCCGATCTCGCCTGGCATATCGCGCAGAGCCTGATCCTCGATGAATTCGACATGACGATCATCAACGAGATGGATGTCGACCATGGTCTCACCGTGCCCTTGAGCATGATGTTCGGCGCGTGCGAGCAATGGCCGACCACGGTGATTCCGCTCGCGGTCAATGTCGTCACCTATCCGCCGCCATCGGGCAACCGCTGCTGGGCGCTGGGCGAGGCGATCGCGCGCGCGGTGGAAAGCTTCCCCGAGGACTTGAACGTGCAGATCTGGGGTACCGGCGGGATGAGCCACCAGCTTCAGGGCGCGCGTGCGGGCCTGATCAACCCCGAATGGGACAACCGCTTTCTCGACCTGCTCGAGGCCGACGATGATGCCGTCCGCCATATCCCGCATATCGAGTATCTGCGCGAAACCGGATCGGAAGGCATCGAGATGGTGATGTGGCTGATCATGCGCGGTGCGCTGGGCCAGCGCGTGAAGACGCTGCACCGCCATTATCACGTGCCCTGCAGCAACACCGCCATTGGCCATATCGTATTGGCCCCAAATTAGGGATTTCTCAATGTCTGTAATTGACGCTCTCGCATGGGGAAGTCCCCATTGTGCCGAAAGGCAAGGAGAGCGTCATGTCACAGCATATCGTGTTGACTGCCGTAATAAAGGAACTGGATCGTCTCGCTTTTGAGCTTCGGTCTATTGTCGAAAACCAGCCGGAGGACTGGAAAGCAAGCTACGCATCATATCGTCGCCAGCTCGGATTATGCTTAACCGAGATGGTTAATTTGGCAAACCATGATTTGGGAATGAGCAGGCGGGATGCTCGGGTGCTCAAGGCTACGGTCGAGGTTTGCCGGGCCAAGCTCGCCAGACATCAGGAACAGCACCCGATCGAAACGCTGGTGCTCGATGGTCCCGATTTCATGGCGTCGTTTGACCGGGTTCACGACTGCTTCATCGAATTCAAGACGGTGATGCAGGATTTGATCGAGCGATATGAGGTCGATTGGAAAATTGCCGTTTGAGGTGCTCGATCCGGGCACCGCATCGATGAACAGGAGTGTCTCATGCGTATTGCCCTTGCCGGCGCCGGAGCGTTTGGCGAAAAGCATCTGGATGGTTTGAAGCTGATCGACGGGGTCGAGATCGTCTCGATCGTCAGCCGCCGCCTCGAACAGGCTGAAGCCGTCGCGCAGAAATATGGCGCGATCCACGCGACGACCGAGCTCGACGAGGCGCTGGCGCGCGACGATGTCGATGCCGTGATCCTCTGCACGCCGACCCAGATGCACGCCGCTCAGGCGATCGCCTGCATGAACGCGGGCAAGCATGTGCAGGTCGAAATTCCGCTGGCGGACAGCTGGGCGGACAGCCAGGCGGTCCTGGCGAAGCAACAGGAAACCGGGCTCGTCTGCATGGTCGGCCATACCCGGCGCTTCAACCCCAGCCACCAGTACGTCCACAACCGCATCAAGGCGGGTGAGTTCAACGTCCAGCAGATGGACGTGCAGACCTATTTCTTCCGCCGCAAGAACATGAACGCGAAAGGCGAGCCGCGCAGCTGGACCGACCATCTGCTGTGGCACCATGCCGCGCACACGGTCGACCTGTTCGCCTATCAGGCAGGCCGCATCGTCAAGGCGAACGTGCTCGAAGGGCCGCACCATCCCGATCTCGGCATCGCGATGGACATGTCGATCCAGCTCAAGAGCGAAAGCGGCGCGATCTGCACGCTGTCGCTGAGCTTCAACAATGACGGGCCGCTCGGCACCTTCTTCCGCTATATCGGCGACACCGCCACCTATATCGCGCGCTACGATGACCTCGTAAACGGCAAGGAAGAGCCGATCGATGTGAGCCAGGTCGACGTCTCGATGAACGGCATCGAACTGCAGGACCGCGAATTCATTGCCGCCATCCGCGAAGGCCGCGAGCCCAACAGCTCGGTCGCACAGGTGCTCGATTGCTACCGGGTGCTCGGCGAACTCGAAGCGCAGTTGCTCGCATGACCGCGCGTCGCACCCAGGTCGCGATCATCGGGTCGGGCCCTGCCGGGCTGCTGCTCGGCCACCTGCTCAAGGCCGAAGGCATTGATTGCGTGCTGCTTGAACGCGCGAGCCGCGAGCATGTCGAGAGCCGGATCAGGGCAGGGGTGCTCGAGACGGTGACCACCGATCTCATGCACCGGCTGGGGCTGGACGAACGGATGAACCGCGAGGCCATGGTCGAGGACGGCTTCAACCTCGCCGATGGCGACCAGATGGTCCGCATCGACATCAAGGCGCTGACCGGCAAGACCGTGGTCGTCTATGGCCAGACCGAGCTGACCCGCGACCTGATCGCCGCCGCGCCGCAGCGCGAGCTCGAGATCGTGTTCGAGGCAGGCGATCTGGCGCTGCACGGCGTCGAAAGCGCGCATCCCAAGGTCACCTATACCAAGGATGGCGTGCCGGTGACGCTGGAGTGCGATTTCATTGCCGGTTGCGACGGCTTTCACGGCCCCTCGCGCCGCGCGATTCCAGCCAGCTTGGCGCGCGAGTATATGCACGAATACCCGTTCGGCTGGCTTGGCATCCTGGCCGATGTGCCGCCCTGCCATGACGAGCTGATCTATGCCAACGGTCCGCGCGGTTTTGCGCTCGCCTCGATGCGATCGCCGACGCGCAGCCGCTATTACATCCAGGTGCCGCTGACCGAGAAGATCGAGGACTGGCCCGAGGACCGGCTGTGGGACGAGCTGGAACTGCGCTTCAACACCATCTCGCAGCATGGCGTGACGCGTGGCCCGGCGCTCGAAATGTCGATCGCGCCGTTGCGGTCCTATGTGTTCGAGACGATGCATTACGGGCGGCTGTTCCTGGCGGGCGATGCGGCGCATATCGTGCCGCCGACCGGCGCCAAGGGGCTCAACCTTGCCGCATCGGACGTACTCTATCTCTCGGATGCGATCATCGCGCATTACAAGCGCAAGGATGAGACCGCGCTGCTCGGCTATCGCGACCGCGCCCTGGCACGCATCTGGAAGTCGGAACGGTTCAGCTGGTCACTGACCAAGCTGATGCACAGCTTCCCCGACCAGAACGCGTTCGAGCGGCAGATGCAGGTGGCGGAGATGGATTACCTGTCCCGATCACCCGCGATGCAGACCGCGATTGCGGAAAACTATGTCGGTCTGCCCGTCTGACGGGCCGATATCCCCATTTTGCCTGTTTCCCCGCGCCCGGTCAGCCCTGCTGGTCGGGCGTTTTGCCATGTTCCCGTAACGGCAACAGTAACTTGCATTGACGAACCTTTATCATAGGTCTAGTATTGCAAGTGACCGGCGACAAGCGCTGGCATTGAGGGGAGGAACTGATTGATGCTGAAGCACAATCTTGTTGCGCGTTGCCGATTCAACCGTTTTTCGATGACCGCGATCGGCCTGGCGCTAATGGCAGCGGTCGCCGCACCTGCCGCCGCGCAGAACGCCGGTGAGCAGGCCGGGAGCGAGCAGGACAGCCAGGGACCGCAGATCGCCGATATCGTCGTGACCGCGCAGCGCCGCGATTCGACGGTGCAGGATACCTCGGCAGCCATCTCGGCATTCAGCGCGGAATCGATCGAGACCGCGCGCATCCTGAGCTTCGAGGACCTGGCCGGGCAGGCGACGTCGCTCAGCTTTACCGCGCTGTCGCCGATCGATCAGGAATTCAACATTCGCGGTATCACCAACACCCGGCTCGACAGCCCTTCGGCGGACCAGTCGATCGGCATCTTCGTCGATGACGTCTATGTCGGCCGCTCGGGCCTGTTCAATTTCGACATGTACGATATCGAGCGGGTCGAGGTGGTACGCGGGCCGCAGGGGGTGCTGCTGGGCCGCAACGTCGTCGGCGGCGCGATCAGCATCTACAGCGCGCGGCCCCAGGCCGATACCGGTGGTTCGCTCGCGGTATCCTATGGCAATTACAACGAGAAGCTGGCGCGCGGGCACATTACCGGCACGATCAGCGGTCCGCTGACCGGGCGCCTGAGCTTCCAGTATCGCAACCGTGATGGCTTCAACCAGGATCTGCTGCACGATGTCGATCTCGACGATGTCGACAGCATCCAGTTCCGCGGCCAATTGATGGTCGAACCCGACGACAGCGATTTCACCGCGCGGCTGGTGTTCGATTACACCAAGGACAAATCGAACGGCTTCCACTCGGTCGCGATCGATGGCCCCGCTGCAGGCTCTGGCCCGTGGAGCGCCGCGCGCGCCGCCATCGGGACGATCCGGGGCCGCCCGCTCAAACTGCGCGAAGGCCTGCCCGAATGGCCGCGCTACAAGGGCGACACCGCCGATACGCCGCAACAGCTCAACCGCGAGGCCTGGGGCCTGTCGCTGCGCATGGACCAGGGGCTCGGCGGGTTCGGCACGCTCTCCTCGATCACCGGCTATCGCAAGGGCGAGGCGTTCAACGTCTATGATCAGACCGGCATCGGCCCCGATAACGGCTTTGGCGTCATTTCGCCGACGCTGTTCACCTTCCCGGTCAACGAGGACGAGGATATCCGCCAGTTCAGCCAGGAACTGCGCGTGGTGTCCGAGGAACAGTCCGATCGCGGTTTCGACTGGATTTTCGGTGCCTATTACCAGCATGACAAGGTGCGCAAGCTCGACCGGTTCTGGGCCGAAGTGCCGTTGACGGTGCTCACCACCCTGTCGGGCGAAAGCCGCTGGGACAACCGCGCGACGAACGAGAGCTATGCGTTTTTCGGCCAGCTGGGTTATCGCTTCTCGCCCAAGCTGCGTGTGGTCGCGGGCATCCGCTATTCGAAAGATCGCAAGTCGGGCATCGTGACCGGCACGGCGACCGAAGGCGGCGACAAGTTCAACCCCAATGATCAGGTTGCACTGACCCCTCTGGCGGGCACGTTCCGCGAAGGCCAGAGCTTTACCGCACGCTATTCGGACAGCTGGAGCGAGATCACGCCGCAGGCGACGATCGAGTTCAAGCCCAATGATGACATGCTGTTCTACGGCACCTTCTCGACTGGCTACAAGGGCGGCGGCTTCGAGGACGATCCAGCCAATGCGGCAGCGGCGGTATCGAGCTATGACCCTGAAACCGTGACCAGCTTCGAAATTGGCGGCAAGCTCGACCTGTTCGACCGCAGATTGCGGCTGAACGTCGCGCTGTTCGACATGAAGTACAAGAACCTGCAGGTCACCCAGACCTCTGCGGCGTGCCTGTGCAACATCACCGACAATGCGGCGGACGCGAAGATCCAGGGCATCGAGGCCGAAGCGACCGTCGCGGTGGCGACGGGGCTGACGCTGTCGGGCGGCCTGACGCTACTCGACACCAAATATATCGCGTTCATCGATTCGCTCGGCAACGACAATTCGGGCAACTTCCTTCAGCGGACGCCCAAGGCGCAGTGGAATGTCGCGGCGGATTTCGTCACCGATATTGGCGACTGGTCGGACGCGCTGCGCTTCAACGTCAATTACAGCCACCAGGCGCGGCTGTTCTGGGCACCCGACAATCTGCAGCGCGAAGGCGGCTATGGCCAGCTGGGCAGCCGCGTCTCGTTCACCCCGGGCAATGGCAACATCACCTTCTCGCTCTGGGGCCGCAACCTCACCAACACGCTGTATCGCACCAACATCATCGCGTTCTTCGGCGATGAAGTCAGCCGTCTGGGCGCCCCCCGCCAATACGGTGCAGAGGTCTCCGTCAAGTTCTGAACGGCCTGACCAGGCTGAAAAGAAAGGGGCAGCCGGTGCGATCCGGCTGCCCCTTTTGTTTTGGCCTGACCGGGCGGGGTCAGAAGCGGCTGTAGCTCAAGTCCCCCTTGCCCTTTTCGCCGATATGCATGCGCGGGTCCTCGGGCTTGAACAGCCCCAGGCACCAGGTTTCCGCCATCGGCATGTCGCGATTCCAGTCGAGCGTGATCTTGCGATGCGCGATGCGCCATTCGCCGTCGCGCTTCTCGAACCGGTCGACGATGCGCCCGCCGGTCAGCGTGTCCCAGCGCTCCCCGTCCTTGGGGAAGCGCGCGAAGGTAAGGACATAGCATTCGGCATAGGCGAGGGTGTCGCTCTCGAACTCGACATGCAGGTTGCACAGGTAATGCCCCATCACGTCGCCGCCCTGCATCCGCTGGATCGCGCCGTCGATATAGGCGCGCGCCGGGCCCGAATAGCTCGAACCATGCTCCTCGATGCTGTCGTCGAAATAGCAGCTGTGCAGCAGCTCGCCATCGGCGCGATCGACGCCGCGCGCATAGCGGGCGAGGCAATCGGCAATGTCCTGCTTGGCGAGCATCGTCTCCAGAGTGTTGGCATATTTCATCTCAGCGCCTCCCGTCGTGCAGCGCCTTGGCCATCGAGCGCTTCAATGTGTACGGATCACGCGCCAGGAAGGCGCGAACGGACTCGGCATGCGGGTCGGTATCAAGCTCGTCGACCTTGCGTGCGGCGGCCATGAGCCCTGCCTTGCCGATGTCGCGCGGGCTCGACTTGGCCTGCCAGGTGACATGCTCGGCCATGCGCGTGTCGACCGATCCGACGATCAATGCGGCGACATGCGTGCCCTGCGGTTCGAGCTCGGCGCGCAGGCAGTCGCTCGCGGCGCGCGCGGCGAACTTGCTGGGGCTGTAGCCGCCCATGTTCGGCACTGCGCAGATTCCGCCGGCGGACAGCACGTTGACGATCGCGCCGCCGCCATTGGCCTTGAGCACCGGCGCAAAGGCGCGGACCATCGCCAGCATGCCGAAATAGTTGGTGTCCATCTCGTTGCGCGCGAAGCTCATGTCCTCGGCTTCGAGCAGCGTCTGGCGATGGAAGGCCCCGGCATTGTTCACCACCAGATCGACATCGGTACAGTGCGCCGCGACGGCGGCTACATCCTCAGCCTTGGTGACATCGAGCTGGACCGGCACGACACGGGTGTCGCCCGTGCTGCGCGCGGCTTCCTCGGCATCGGCGAGCTGGCGCGCGCCGAGATAGACCCGGGCCGCGCCCTGATCGAGCAGCTCCTCGACAAAACCGAAGCCGATGCCACGATTGGCGCCTGTGACGATGGCGGTGCATCCTTCGATCTTCATGCTGCGATCTCCTCACCGCTGCGCTGACGCGCCCAGGCGCCGTAGAGAATGTCATCGGGCTTTTTCGCGCCGCGCACAGCCTTGCCCATATCGGGGATGATCATGCCGCGACCCCAGGTCTCGTTGATCGGCATTTCATGGTTCCATTCCCAGGCGAGGCGGCGATGCGCGATCTTCCAGGCGCCGTCGCGCCGCTCGAACCGGTCGACGCAGCGCGCCATGGTCAGGCTGTCGAACGATCCGCTCTCGGACTCGCGGCGCGAGAAGGTGAGGAAATAGCATTCGGTGACCGCAAGATCGGCCTCGACGAACTCGACCGAGATGTTGGTGCACAGGTGCGACATCAGCGGCGCGGTGGGCAGGATCTTCGCCATCAGCGCGACATAGTCGGAGGCGGGGCCGACATAGACCCCGCCATGATCCTCGATCGCATCGGGATGATAGGCGGCGCGGATCAGGTCGACATCGGCGCGGTCGGCGCCGCGCGCATAGCCGATCAATATGTCCTCTATCTCCTGCCGGTCGAGCAGTTGTTCCACGGTCAATCGCATCCTCATTCTCCGGTACTGGTTATGTCTATGCTGGCGTAAAGATCGGCAAAGGCGCTCTCGGCACCCGGAAATTCGCGCGCGCCGTCCATCGACGCGATCTGCTCGAGATGCTCTGCCACCCAGGTGGTGCTGTCATCGGGGGCGGAAGCACCGCGCCCCTCGACCATGTGCGCGCGGCGATAGCGACGGCCCCCGGCGAGGAAGATCTGGCCGTTGACGCTGCACGCCTCGCTCGCGAGATAGGCGGCCATTCCCGCTGCATAAGCCGGATCGAGCCGGGGATCGCCCGCGACGCCATCCTGCGCGGTCATGGGTGTCGACGCATAGGGGCACAGCACGTTCACCCTGATCGGCGTGCGCTTCAGTTCGTCGGCCAGGGTTAGCGCCATGGAATTGAGCGCGCCCTTGGACGCGGCATAGGGAATGCGCCCGCGCACCCCATGCAGCCCGGCGGAGGAGGACACGAACACCATCCGCCCGGCGGGGCCCTGCAGCAGATGCGGCAGCGCGGCCTGGGCGAGCGCGACCTGCGCCACGAAATTGGTATTCAGCACCTCGCCAAGCGCCGTCATGTCCATATCGGGCAGCTTGGCCGCCGGGCCGATAATCCCGGCGTTGAATACGATGGCATCGATCCGCCCGAACGCCTCGAGCGCAGCCTTGACCAGCGCCTGGGCCGCGCCGGGGGCAGCGATGTCCTGATAGTTGGCGAGGGCTCTACCTCCGTTGGCGCGAATGCTGTCGGCGACCGCACCTGCACTGTCTGGCTGGCCCTTGCGCAGCCGGTTGTTGACCAGCACCGCCGTGCCTTCGGATGCCAGTGCCTTGGCAAAGGCTGCGCCCAGGCCCTTGCCCGCACCCGTGACGATGACCGCGCGTTCGACGCTGGAATCCATGGCTTTCTCTCTCCCGCTGAAGCGAGGCTAGCCAGTTTGGTATGATAATGAAAGTGATAAATGCGGGTGGGGCCAGGGTTGTCACAGCGCATCCCATCCTAGCGCAATCCCGTCATTCCCGCGAACGCGGGAATCCCGCTTTCTTCACCCTATCCGACATAGCGGGACCCCCGCCTGCGCGGGGGTGACGATAAGAAATGAAGCCAGAGCAGTGCCTTTACGCCGAAACCGCTTGGCGCTCCTCCGCCGCATCGCCCGCCACCTCGATCAGCCGGAAATCGACCTCATGTGCCTCGAGCGGTTCGCGGCAGTGCGAGCAGACCACCTGGGGTTCGAGCCTGTGGCCGCAATTGCGGTGGGTGAGCAGCACCGGCGGGCCGTTGGGCGAGCAGAAATACTTGTCGCCCCACATCATCAGCATCAGCAGCGCCGGGTAATAATCGACGCCCTTGCGGCGCAGGCGATATTCGAAGCGCGGCGGGCTTTCGATATATTGCTCCTGCCGGATCACGCCGATCGAGGTCAGCCAGGCGAGCCGTTCGGCGAGGATGTTGGTGGCGATCGCGGTGTCGCGGCGGATGTCGTCGAACCGGTTGATGTTGGTGAAGATCGACCGCATGATCAGGCTAGCCCAGCGGTCGCCCATGATCCGCGCGGCCTCATCGAACAGGGTCGCCGCGCTTTCGGTCGTCTCGCGCTGCTGGCGGCGGCGCGAATAGACCGGCTCCATCATGCCGACGCCGGGGCCGGGTTCCCATTCCATCTGCGTCGCATCGATCGTCTGGTTGCACGCCTTGCATGCGGGCTCTGGCTCGAACACATGGCCGCAGCTTTTGTGCGTCAGTTCGACGCGCAGCTTGGTGCGGCCCGCGCCCCAGCGCTGTTCCCAGCGCAGCAGCATCAGCGAGGTCCAGTAGAGATCGCGACCCTTTTGCGTCAGCACATATTCGTGCCGGTTGCCGCCGTCGCTGCTCAGGCATTTCTCGATCATGCCATTGGCGATCAGCCGCTTGAGCCGGTCGCTGAGCAACGCTTTCAGCAGGCCGGTGCGCTTGCGCAGCGCATCGAAGCGGCGGGTGCCCAGCCAAATCGCCTCGATCACCAGCACCGTGGGCGCATCGCCCACCACTTCGAGCGCCCGCCAGATCGAGCAGGTACGAATGAGTTGTGGTTCAACAGTCACGCCCACCACAATAAGCACGCCGGAGCGATACGTCGAGCCTTTCGCTCCGGCATGCCCTTGTTATTCAATGCGCCGCAGCGGGTTTGTGAAATTCTTCGCCGATGCCCATTTCGCGCAGCAGCTCGGCGCGGTCGTAATATTCGCGCCAGACCTTCACATGATCGCCCTCGACCTCGAGGATTCCGACCACCGGCACCTTGCCGTGATGGCCCTTGTACACGAACTCGTCGGTCCGCTCGATCACGACGACATCGCCGATGCGGCCGATATTGTGAATGTGCAGCGTGATGCTCTCGATGCCCGCGCCCAGCGCGTTGATCCGCTCGGCAATGGCGGGGCGGCCGTTGACCGGCTCGATCATCATCGAATGCAGCACGCCATCCTCGGCGAACAGATCGCCCACCAGCTTCCAGTCGCGGCGGTTCCAGGCGTCGATCATCTTCTCGACAACGGCAATCTTGGGGTCGGTCATGGTGCTCTCCTTGGGGGCGGCGGGTGCCGGGGCGGTTTCGGCCGCAGCCGCGCCGGGCAGCATCAGCCCTGCAACGGCCACGAACATGCTCGCGGCGATACGGAATTTCGTCATGGCATCCTCCGGTTGATGCGGCCGGTGATCCCGGCCTGCATGCACGGTGTATCGCAAAGAGACTTGCGTAACCAGACCATTCTGCTATCCGGGGAACACATTCGAAAAAGCCAGGGAAGAGGCGAGGACATGGTCATGAAGATTGAGCGGCTGCCCGCGATCCGCAGCACATTGCAGCCGAGCAACCACCCGTATCTGACCGGAGCCTGGACACCCCAGCACGAAGAGGTCAACGCCTATGACCTCGAGGTGATCGAAGGCGCGATACCGGAAGATCTCGACGGCATTTATCTCCGCAACACCGAAAACCAGATCCACCAGCCGCTGGGCAAATATCATCCGTTTGATGGCGACGGGATGATCCACCAGATCGATTTCCGCCGCGGCAAGGCGCATTATCGCAACCGTTTCGTCCGCTCGCGCTGCTTCCAGGCGGAGCAGGAGGCGGGCGGATCGCTCTGGGGCGGCCTGCAGGACAAGCCCAGCCTGTCGCGCCGCCCCGGTTTCGGCGCGCATGGCAGCCTGAAGGACAGCGCCTCGACCGACATCATCGTCCATGCTGGCCAGGCGATCGCCACCTTCTACCAGTGCGGCGAGGGCTATGTGATGGACCCCGAAACGCTCGAGCAGCTGGGCCCCGCGCCCTGGGTGCCGATCGACGGGATCTCGGCGCATCCCAAGGTGGATGAGCGCACCGGCGAACTGCTGTTCTTCAACTATTCGAAGCACGCGCCGTACATGCATTATGGCGTGGTCGATGCCGACGGCAGGCTCAAGAGCTACACGCCGGTGCCGCTGCCGGGGCCGCGCCTGCCGCACGACATGGCGTTCAGTGAGAACTGGGCGATCCTCAACGACTTCCCGGTCTTCTGGGACGAGGCGCTGCTCGAACACAATATCCATGCGGTGCGGCTGCACGATCTGCCCTCACGCTTCGCGCTGGTGAACCGCAACGACCCCAGCGACATCCGCTGGTTCGATGCCGCGCCGACCTATGTGCTGCACTGGTTGAACGCCTGGGAAGAGGGCGACGAGGTGGTGCTCGACGGCTATTTCCAGAACAATCCCACGCCCGATCCGCTGCCGCACGATGGCGGGCTGGGCGCGATGATGGCGCATATCGACGAGAACAGCTTCCGGCCCACGCTCCACCGCTGGCGGTTCAACTTGCGGACCGGCGAGACGCGCGAGCAGTCGCTGGGCGATCAGCTGGTCGAATTCGGCATGATCAACCAGCGCTATCTGGCGCAGCCCTATCGCTATGCCTATTCGACCACGACCAGGCCCGGCTGGTTCCTGTTCAACGGCTTCGTCAAGCACGACCTGGAAACCGGCGAATCGACCACGATCACGCTGCCCGAGGGCCGCTATGCCTCCGAAGCGCCGTTCGCCCCGCGCGTGGGAGCAGAGGACGAGGATGACGGCTATCTGGTGAGCTTTGTGATCGACGAGAACCAGGGCACGTCCGAGTGCATCATCATCGACTGCAAGCGCTTTGCCGATGGCCCCATCTGCCGCATCGCGCTGCCGCACAAGATCAGCAGCGGCACGCACTCGCACTGGGTTGAGCGCGAGGTGCTGGAGCGCGACAAGCAAGCGCTGCGCGAGCGGGCAGCGCGGCGCGAACGGATGATGGCGACGGCGGCCTGAGCGCCGCCTAACTCTCCAGCGCCGCCAGCACCGCCGCGCGCAGATCGGCGCGCACTACCTTGTTCATCGCGTTGCGCGGCAATGCGGGCAGAACGACCAGCCGCTCGGGCCGCTTGAACACCGCCACGCCCGCCGCTGCGAGATGCGCGCCGACCGCCGCAACATCGGGCGGGGTGACGCCGTCATCGACCACCACCGCGACCGCAATCCGCTCGCCTAGATCGGCATCGGGAATACCAACGCTCGCCGCCTCGCGCACACCCGGCAGGCTGACCAGCAGCTCGTCGATCTCCGCCGGGGAGATGTTCACCCCGCCGCGCACGATGATCTCCTTCGAGCGTCCGACAAAACGGTAGAAGCGCGACAGCGCGCCATCTCCCGCGATCTCGAACAGGTCGCCGGTGCGGAACCATTCGCCGTCGAAGCTCGCCGCATTGAGCTCGGGCGAGCGCCAATAGCCCGAGATGACCGTGCCGCCTGCAATGTGCATCTCGCCGGGCTGGCCCGGCTCGGTGATGATCGCGCCGGTATCGGGATCGACCAGCCTCGTGCGCATGACCGCAGAGACGGGGCTGTCCCACTCCACTCCTTCGGCGCCGAAACGCGGGAAATAATGCGCGCGTTCGGCCCGGTCGGGCACGTCGCCGGGCGAGGACATCAGAGCCATGCCCTCGTTCGATCCGAAGATGTTGCAGATTTCGATCCCGTGCGTCTCTGCCCAGCCTTCGATCAGCCAAGGCGTGAGCGGAGCCGATCCGCTGCCAATCGCGCGCAGTGAGGACAGGTCCACCGACGCGGCGATCTGCGGCTGCTTGAGCAAGGCGGTCAGTACCGCAGGCGGGGCGATGGTATAGGTGACGCGCTCGGCCGCGATCTGCTTCAGGAACACGCCTAGGTCGAACGGATGGTGCAGCACCATCGTGCCACGCACCTCGAGCCAGGGCAGCATCAGCCCGCCGATCGAGGCGATATTGACCAGCGGAAAGGGGTTGAGCAGTACATCGCCCGGCTGCATGCCGGTGCCCCAGACGACCACCTTAGCGTTGAGCAGCCAATGGTTGTGATCGCGCGGCACGCCCTTGGGCCGCGCCTCGGTGCCGGAGGTCCAGCAGATGGTCAGCACCTCGCCGCCCTGCACCGGATGCGCGGCGCACCAGGGAGCGACGCTCGCCGGATCGGCACTGGCAGCGAGGGCCTTGAGGTCGGCGCCATGCTCAGCCGCTCCCATGGTCAGCAGCATCATGCCGGGGCGCTGGGCGATCAGTCCCGCCGCCATCGCTGCATAGTCATGGCCATGAAAGGCGGGCACGGTGACGAAGGCGCGGGCATCGGTGAGCGAGAGGATATGGCCCAGCTCATGCTCGCGATACTGCATCACGATCGGGCTGATGATCAGCCCCAGCCGCGCGACCGCGAGGAACAGGATCACCGCATCGACGGTGTTGGGCAGCTGTGCGCAGACCACGTCGTCGCGCTTCAGCCCCAGTTCGATCAGCGCGGCGGCCATCGTGTCGACCCTGGCATCGAGTTCGGTCCAGCTCAGCCGTTCGGGCGCGCATCCGTCGAGCGTGTCGCGGTTAAGCGGATCGACCAGCGCCAGCGCGTCGCCGCGTTCGGCCACCGCTTTGCAAAACAGCGCATCGACGCTTTTCCCCTCCCACCAGCCGCGCGCCTGATAGTCCGCAATCCTCTCTGCCGGGGTCAGAAACATCGCTCTCTCCTGTCTGTGCTTTACAACTTTCATAAAGATACCTAAGCCCAAGGCAAGCCAGAGCTGCGGCGCGGAGTGCGATTATTCGGCTTCCAGAAGAGACGGCAGAAGGGGAGGGCGGGCATGACCTGCAATGTCATTCAATGGGCGACCGGCGCGATGGGGCGCACCGCGTTGCGCCGGATCATCAACGATCCCGCGCTGACATTGGCGGGCGTGCATGTCTATTCGGCAGACAAGGCGGGCAAGGATGCCGGCGAGATCGCCCGGCGTCCGCTGACCGGGGTGCTGACGACGAACGACCTGGCGCAGACGCTGGCAACGGACGCCGATGTCGTGATCCACACGCCGCGCATCACCTTGCCCTATGACGCGCTGGTGCCGGATGTCGAGGCGCTGCTGCGATCGGGCAAGAATGTGATCTCCACCGCCGGCTTCCACTGGCCTGCTGCACAAGGGCCGGATTATGCCGAACGGCTGCACCGCGCCGCGATCGAGGGCGGGGCGACGCTGGCGGGGGTCGGGGTCAGCCCTGGCATGATCGTCGAACGCATCGCGCTCGCCGCCACCGCCATGTCGGTCGAGGTCGAGCATATCCGGGTCAGCGAAACGGTCGATGCTTCGGCCATGGCGAGCGCCGCCTTCGTGTTCGAACTGATGGGGCTGGGCAGCGATCCTGCCGTCCGCGACATCCGCACCGGCCCGCTGGCCGAACTGTATCGCGCGCTGTTTTCCGAGGTGCTGGTGTTCGCTGGGTACCAGATGGGTACATCGGTCGAACGAATCGACCCGGATCATCAGCTCACGCTTGCCCCAGCGGATATCGTCATTCCGGCAGGGACCATCCCCAGGGGTACGGTTGCCGCGACCGAATGGCGCTGGACCGCGCATTATGCGTGCGGCGCGCGCTTCACCCTGTCGATCCTGTGGACCGCCGATCCCGGGCTGCACGAGGGCGGGCGCGGGCATTGGGATGTGCGCATCGAGGGGCGGCCCAATATCCATCTGACCATGGACATTACCGAATCCGATCCGACCGCGCCGCCGTCGCGCGCGCTGACCGATGCGACCGTCGCGGTGGCGATCAACGCCATCCCCGCCGTGATTGCCGCGCCGCCCGGCCTGTTCGCCTTTCAGCCCCCCAGCGCGTGGAGAGCCCCGGCATGAGCGAGGCCTATCTGCACGTCGCCTTGCGCACCCCGCGCGGCAAGGCGCGCCCCGATGGCGGGCTGGCCAGCGAGACGCCGCACGGGCTGGTCGCGCATCTGGTCGATGCGATGGAGGCGCGGGGGCACGATCCGCGCGGGCGCGCCGAGCGCATGACGCTGGGCTGTGTCGGCCAGGTTGGGGCGCAGGGCGGCCACATCGCGCTGGTTTCCAAGTTCAAGGCCGAGCTGCCCGATGGCGTCGCGGTGCACACGCTCAACAATTTCTGCGCCTCGGGCCTGTCGGCAGTTGGGGCAGCGGCAGCCTCGGTCGCCTCGGGCCAGGCGCAATGGGCGCTGGGCGGCGGGGTGGAGATGCTGTCCAAAGTCGCCTTCATGGCCGACAAGGCGGATTATTATACCGCCACCGACATGCCGCCCGACCGGCGCTACATCCAGGTCGCGCTCGCCGCCGATCTGCTCGCGGAGAAGGAGGGGATATCGCGCGCTGAACTCGATGCGGTCGCGCTGGAATCGCAGGCACGCGCCGCAGCGGCAGAGGCCAAGCCGGGCCTGCTCGCCTCGCGCATCGCGGTGGCGGGGCTGGACCGCGAGGAAGCGGTGCGGCCGATGACGCTCGAGCGGCTGCAATCCTTGCCGCCTGCCTTCCCCCCGCTGGCCGAAGCCTATCGCGACATTCTGGGCGACCGGCAGATCGACCATCGCCACACCGTCGCGCATGCCCCGCCGATGACCGATGGCGCGGCGCTGGCGCTGATCGGCCCGCGCGAAGGCGCGATCGCGCGCATCGTCGCGCATCAGGAGGTCGGGGGCGATCCCTGGGATTCGCTGACCGCCGGCTTTGCTGCCATGGACAAGGCGCTGGCCAAGGCCGGTTTGACGCTCGCGGATATGGACCGAGTCGAGTTCATGGAAGCCTTTGCGGTCACCCATGCCAAGTTCCTGCGCGACCGCGCGCCCGACCCGAGCAAGGTGAACGTCAGCGGCGGTCATGTCGCCAAAGGCCACCCGATGGGCGCGACTGGCGGCGTGCTGCTCTCGACCCTGATCGACGCGCTGACCGAATCCGGCGGCACTTTGGGCCTGGTCGTCGCGACCGGGGCGCAGGGCGTGGGCGTGGCAACCATAGTGGAGCGTATCTGAATGAAAATCGACAAATTGCGCCTGCCGGTGGTGGCCGCGCCGATGTTCCTGGTGTCCGGCCCAGAAATGGTGATCGCGGCGGCGCGCGCGGGCATTATCGGGGCCTTTCCCACGCCCAATTGCCGAACGGCGGCGGACCTCGATGCGTGGATGACGCGGATCGCGGCGGAGACGGAAGGCGCGCCCGGCCTCTGGGCGGCAAACCTTGTCACGCACAGCAGCAACCAGCGGCTCGCCGATGACCTGGCGCTGATTGCGAAGCACAAGCCGCCGATCGTGATTACGGCGCTGGGCAGCCCGGCGCCGGCGGTGGATACCGTCCACGCCTATGGCGGCATCGTGCTGGCGGACGTGATCTCGGTGGCTTTGGGGCGCAAGGCAGCGGCGGCGGGCGCAGATGGACTGGTCTGCGTCTCGGCGGGCGCGGGCGGGCATACCGGCTTCCTCTCCCCCTTCGCCTTCATCACCGCGCTGCGCGCCGAGTTCGACGGCATCATCTGCGTCGGCGGTGGCATCGCCGATGGCGCGGCGCTGGCGGGCGCGATCGCCGCCGGGGCGGACCTGGTGTACATGGGCACACGCTTCCTCGCGGCGAAAGAGAGCATGGCGGTGCCGGGCTACAAGCAGATGGTGGTCGACAGCCATATCGAGGATCTCGTGGTCAGCCCCGCCATTACAGGCACGCCCGCGTCCTGGCTGATCCCCTCACTGGTCGCCTGCGGCTATGACCCGAAGGACCTCGGCAAGCCCGCCACGCGCGATTATGGCGGCGATCCGCATGCCAAGTGGAAGGATCTCTGGGCGGCAGGGCAGGGCGTCGGCACGGTGCGCAGCGTTGAGCCGGTGAGCGCAATAGTCGACGAGATCGAGACCGGCTTCCGCGCCGCCGCCGAGCGGCTGGGTCAGCGGGCCGAGACCAACTGACCCGCCGGTTTCAGCCGCGCCTGGGAGGCATCGGGATGAAGCCCGAGGTGCGCGCGACATATTCGGCATAGCCCTCGCGCGTCTTGGCGAGCCGCTTTTCCACCGTCGGCGCGCCCGACCATTTCATCAGCGTCCAGGTCAGCAGCACGGGTCCGATGATCGCAGCAAGGCCCGTCGAGGTTTCCGCCGCGATCAGCCACAGGCCCCACCAGGTCGTCGCATCGCCGAAATAATTGGGGTGGCGGGTATAGCGCCACAGGCCGCTGGTCATCAGCTTGCCCTGGTTCTCGGGCTTCGCCTTGAACGCCACGAGCTGCGCATCGCCGATCGTCTCGAACGCGATACCGAACAATGCGATGCTTGCGCCGATCATGCCCAGCGTTCCGACCGGCGGCGCGGCATCGATCTGGCCCAGCTGCACCGGCAGGCAGACGATGAAGAGCAGCGGGGCTTGCGTGGCGAAGACCAGTTGGCCCGAGGCGCGCGCGAAGCTCCAGCCCTTGTGCTGCTGCGCCTTGCCGAGCAGCGCCGAATAGCGCCGGTCGGGCCCATGGCTGCGCCAGCGCCAGAGCATGAACGTCCCCAGCCGCGCCGCCCACAGGCCGCAGATGGCGAGCAACATCAGCATCCGCGTCGGATCGCCCTCGGCTTGAACAAAAGTGGAAGCGGCCATCACCAGCATGCCCCAGGCCCAGAAGCTGTCCACCGGGGTAACATCGCGCGTCCCCAGACAGATCAGCCATAGCGCGACAAAGCATGCGGCCAGCACAGCCGCATTGATCGCGAGAATCGTCAGCATCCCGTTTCCTCCCAATTTTATGAATTGTTCCAGCGTTCTAGCCGGTGATGGCAACGCCCTCGTCCGGCGGATCGGCAAACACCCGCTCGACCCATTCGCGCCGCCCATCAAGCACCGCGCGGCGGTTGATCGTCCCCTTGTCGGAAAGCTCGTGCGCGCCTGGATTGGGCGGGGTGTCGAACAGCGCGACCCGGCGGATTACCGCGCCGCCGCGCGCCTCGCGATTATAGCCGCGCACCGCCTCGGCCACCGTGTCGAGCGTCGCGCCCGGCTTGGGCCAGGCGAGCATCGCCAGATACGGCCTTCCGTCATCGGCGAGCACCAGATCGGCGATCAGGCCATCGCACGCCTTGAGCAGCTTTTCGCGCACCGCGCCGCCATAGACCCAGTTGCCATTGGCGAGCTTGAACTCCTCGGCCAGCCGCCCGGCAAAGGCGAGGCCCTGGCCATAGTCGTTCTCGTCATGGAACACTGCGACATCGCCGGTGCGATAATAGCCCTCGTCGTCGAACGCGGCGGCGGTCTTCTCGGGCTCGTCCAGATAGCCTTTCATGACGTTCGGCCCGGCGAGCCGCACCTCATAGCGGCCGTCACAGGGCACGAGCTTTAATGACAGGCCCGGCGCGGGCAGGCCGATGCCGACGCGCGTCGCGGGGAAATGGATCGCCATGCAACCCGAAACGGTCTCGGTCATGCCATAGCCGGTGGTCATGTGGATGCGGTGGCCGGTCTCGGCGATAGCGAGTTCCTGCAACCGGTCGTACACCGGCTGAGGGAGCCCCGCGCCGCCATAGAGCATCAGCCGCATCTTGGCGAAGAAGCGCGCGCGCAGCTCGGCATCGTGCTCCATCGCCTCGACCAGCATCGCATAGCCGGTGGGGACATTGTTGAAATAGGAAACCGAAATCTCGCGCAGATTGGCGATGGTCTGGTCGAACAGGCCGGGCAGCGGCTTGCCCGCGTCGATATGCAGCGTGCCACCCTCCAGCAGGCAGGTGCGCATGACGGACGCGCCTGCGGCATGGTGCCAGGGCAGCCAGTCGAGCATCACATCGTCCCAGCCCGCGGCCTTGCCGATCATGTCCAGCCCCTGCGCCCCGCACGCGGCGAGCGCGGTCAACGAATGCGGCACAATCTTGGGCAGGCCGGTCGAGCCGGAGGTGAGCATGTAGATGGCGGGTGCAGCTGGATCGACCGCAGCGATGGCCTCATTTGCAAATGCACCGGGGTCGGTGGAGATCACATCGGCATAGGCGGAGGCATCGGCAAACGGCGCAGGGTCGCTGCTGACGATGCGCGCGCCCGGCGCGGTCGCAGCAAGCGCGGCGGCGATGGCCGGGTGCGGTTCGGCAAGGATCACATCCGGCTGGGTCCGCGCAATGACGTGACGAAGTCGCGTATGATCGCCACCGGCGAGCCCATAGGCAATGCTCACCGGCACGATGATCATCCCCGCAGCCCAGGCAGCAAAGGTCATCACCGCGACCGGCAGGCTGTTTTCCGCGATGATCAGCAGCCGGGTGCCGCGCGGGAAATTCTCCGCCAGCCAGCGTGTCGCGCCGTCCATGTCGCGCTTGATTTGAGTATAGCTGCGATAGGCCCATTGCGCGTCCGTCCCGCGCCAGCCGATCGCGGGGGTATCGCCCTTGAGCGCCGCCCGCTCGGCAAAGGCGCGCGGGATATTGGCGTCGAAGGCGCGCAGTGGCACGCGGCTCTTCAGGATGATCATGCCATCGGCGCGCCGCTCGACATCGAGGTCGACGGGCATGAACTCCGCCTCGCGAAACGGGGCATCGGCCAGCATTGTCGTGGTCATGCGGCGGGCCGGTCGATCAGTTCCTTGACCTGGGCAGGGTAGGGCTTGCCCGCCTTGATCGCATCGACCGTGCCGCGATCGAGATAATCGCGCCAGCCGATGATCTTGTCGCCCTGATATTCGATGATGCCGGCATAGGGCGCGGCGACGCGGACGCCGTCGGTCGTCACATATTCGTCGACGCCCTCGACGAACAGCCGGTCGGCGGTCTCGGCATGCGCGAAAATGCGCCAGTTGACCTCTGCGATGGTCGACCCGAAGCGCTCGATGAACGCGCGCGCCTCGGCCTTGCCGCGCGCGGGCGGGGCGATGGCGGCGGCATAATGCCAGACGACATCGTCGTGCAGCATGGCGAGCACGGCTTCGGCATCCTTGCGGGTCCAAGCGGCGATCAGTTGCTTGAACTGGTTGAAACGGGTGTCGGTCATGTGGCCTGCTCCACGATGAAACTGACGGTGGTGGTGGTCGATCCGCCGATATTGAGTGTCTGCACGCGGCGCGCGCCTTCGACCTGATTGTCCGCCGCCTGGCCGGTGACCTGGCGATGCGCATCGAGCAGCATGCGCACGCCCGTCGCGCCTACCGGATGGCCGAGACCGATCAGCCCGCCCGAGGGGTTGATCGGCAGCTTGCCGCCGATCTCGATATCGCCCGCCTCCACCGCCTTCCACGCCTCGCCGGGAGCTGTCAGGCCGAGATGGTCGATCGCCATATATTCGGTCATCGCAAAGCAATCGTGCGTCTCGACCGCATCGATCGCCTCGACCCCGGACACGCCTGCGCGGGCGCGGGCATCGTCGATCGCGCGCTTGACCTGGGGGAAGACGTAAGCGCTGTCGCGCGCGATGCGCCGTTTGTCGCGATAGCCGAGCGCGGCGGAGCGATGCCCCCAGCCAGCAATGCGCGACAGCTGTTCCATCGGGATGCCACGTTTCGCCGCATATTCGCGGGCACGGCTTTCGGAGGCGAGGAAGACGACCGCTGCGCCATCGGTCACCTGGCCGCAATCGTTCTTGCGCGTGCGCCCCTCGACCACCGGATTGGCCTCGTCATCCTCGGTAAAGCTCTTCGGGCCGAACTGCCATTGCCGCGTCTGCGCGGCGGGGTTGCGCCTGCCATTGGCGAAGTTGATCTCGGCGATGCGGCCCAAATGGTCGTAGTTCAGGCCGTAGAGCGCGTCATATTCCTCGGCGAGATCGGAAAAGGCGCGCGGCCAGAGGAACTGCGCGTCGGCAAATTCGCGCCCATGATAGGCGGCAGCGCCGAGATTTTCCGCGGCTTTCTGTCCCGGAACGTTGCGCATCATCTCGATGCCGACAACACAGGCAAGGTCATAGCGCCCCGCCTCGATCTCCGCCGCTGCGGCGAGCACCGATACACTGCCCGAGGCGCAGGCCGCTTCGTGGCGCGAAGTTGGCAGGCCGTCGAGCGCGGGATCGACATAAGCGAAAAAGCCGCCGAGCAGGCCTTGCCCGGCAAACAGGTCACCGACGAAATTGCCGACATGGCCGCTTTCGATCTCGTCGGCATCGAGCCGCGTCGCATCCAGTCCTCCGCGAACCGTCTCGACGAACCCGTCGCCTATCGAAAGCCCCTCGCGCGCCCAGTTGCGCGCAAAATCGCTCTGGTATCCGCCCAGCACATAAACCATCACGCCTCTCCTGCTTTGATGGTATGCTTATACAAGCTTGATCCATCGTGCAACCGGGGACGTGACGGTCATGCGCCGCAGAAATCAGCTCTCGTCGTCATGCTCCTCGTCAACCGGATAGGGCTTGGCCTTGAGCAGCCCGGCCAGATGCGCGGTGTTGGCGGCGAGCATGCGCGCGGTTTCGAAGGTTGCTTCAGGCGTCTCGTCGAGGTCCTGGAAATCGGTGCTGCCCATCGCCTCGCCGACCCAGTAGCATGCGGCCCCGGCGGGGATGGTGAAGCCGACATCGTTCAGCGCCTGGAACAGGTCGGCCGAAATGCGGTGCGCGCCGTCCTCGTTGCCGACGATCGCCGCGACCGCGAGCTTGGAAAAACTGGGCATCCGGCCCGTCTCGTCGGTTTCGCTCATGAAGGCGTCCATCCGCTCGAGCACGCGCTTGGCGATGCTCGACATCTGGCCCATCCAGATTGGCGTGCCGAAAATGAGGATATCGGCGGCAAGGATGCGCTTGCGAAGGTCCGGCCATTCGTCGCCATCGCCCTCGTCGGAGCTGACGCCGGGCAGCACGTTGTAATCGGCGATGCGGATCGTCTCGGTCAGCTCGACCTTGTGCTTGGAGAGTTGCTCGGCGATCAGCTCGATCATCGCATCGGTCGAGGAACTCTCCTTGCCCGAGCGCTTGAGGGTACAATTGATCGCGACGGCTTTGAGGGTCATGGGGGCTTTATCCTTATGAGGGGGGGTCGAGGAGCGTACGAACCTGCCCGCATGAGGTTGCGCCCTTGGCTGACATAGAGGACCGGGCGCGGCGCGATGCCGCGCCCGGCGTCAGGTGTCAGAAAAAGCCGAGCTTTTTCGGCTCGTAGGACACCAGCAGGTTCTTGGTCTGCTGATAATGGTCGAGCATCATGCGGTGCGTCTCGCGGCCGATGCCCGATTGCTTGTAGCCGCCGAACGCCGCGTGCGCGGGATAGGCATGGTAGCAATTGGTCCAGACGCGACCCGCCTCGATGCCCCGGCCCAGCCGATAGCAGCGGTTGATGTCGCGGCTCCACACGCCCGCGCCCAGCCCAAACATCGTGTCATTGGCGATGGCCAGCGCATCGTCCTCGTCGCGGAAGGTGGTGACCGAGACGACGGGGCCGAAGATTTCCTCCTGGAACACGCGCATCTTGTTGTGGCCGCGCAGCACCGTGGGCTGGACGTAATAGCCCCCGGCCAGATCGCCGCCGAGCTGCGCGGCGGCGCCCCCGGCGAGCACCTCCGCCCCCTCGGCCCGGCCGATATCGATATAGCGCAGGATCTTGGCCTGCTGTTCGACGCTGGCCTGCGCGCCGATCATGGTTTCGGGATCGAGCGGATTGGCCTGTTTGAGCGCCGCGACGCGCTTCAGCACGCGCTCCATGAACCGGTCGTAGATCGATTCCTGCACCAGCGCGCGCGAAGGACAGGTGCACACCTCGCCCTGGTTGAGCGCGAACATCACGAAGCCCTCAATCGCCTTGTCGAGATAATCGTCATCCTCGGCCATCACATCGGCGAAGAACAGGTTGGGCGACTTGCCGCCGAGTTCGAGCGTGACCGGAATCAGGTTTTCGCTCGCATATTGCATGATCAGCCGCCCGGTCGAGGTCTCGCCGGTAAACGCGATCTTGGCGATGCGCTTGGATGAGGCGAGCGGCTTGCCCGCTTCCAGCCCGAAGCCGTTGACGATGTTGAGCACGCCATCGGGCAGCAGATCGCCGATAATGTCGATTAGCGCCATGATCGAGGCGGGGGTCTGCTCAGCGGGTTTCAGCACCACGCAATTGCCGGCGGCCAGCGCAGGCGCAAGCTTCCAGCAGGCCATCAGCAGCGGGAAGTTCCACGGGATGATCTGGCCGACCACGCCCAGCGGTTCCTGGAAATGATAGGCGATGGTGTTGCGGTCGATTTCGGAAATGCCGCCTTCCTGCGCGCGGATGCACCCGGCGAAATAGCGGAAATGGTCGATGGCGAGCGGCAGGTCGGCGGCCATGGTCTCGCGGATCGGCTTGCCATTGTCCCAGGTCTCGGCCTGGGCGAGATGGGCGAGATTCTCCTCCATCCGGTCTGCGATGCGGGTGAGCACCAGCGCGCGTTCGGCCACGCTGGTCTGGCCCCAGGCGACCCGGGCGGCATGGGCTGCGTCGAGCGCGGCCTCGATATCCTCAGGACCCGAACGCGCGATGGTGCCGATGACCTTGCCGGTCAGCGGCGAGACATTGTCGAAGGTCGCGCCGCTTTTCGCGGGCACCCAGCGGCCACCGATCCAGTTGTCGTAATGCGCCTTCAGCGGCGGGCGCATCAGCAGCGCGGCTGGGGTGTGCATGTCCATGAAGTGTCTCCTCTCGCTTGGTCGCCGGCCCGTGACATCCGGGACTCGGCGGTTTGCGAAAGAGAGGCTTGCACGGGCGAAGCACGCGGACGAGCGGGGCGGCGGAGGTTCCAATGAGCAACTGTCTCAAGAGTGAGACAGATCGGCCCTGCAATCAGTTCAGTCCGGCGCGCTCCATGCGGCGATAGAAGGTCGCGCGGCCGATCTTGAGGCTGCGCGCTGCAGCGGCGACATTGCCGCCGCACCGGGCGAGCGCCTGACGCAGTACGCGTCGTTCTGCAGCGGCAAGCGGGTCCTCTTCGGGCAGGCCGAACAGATCGGCGAGCGGCACGGGCGCAGCCGCGCTGACTCCGGCGAGCAGCGCGTGGTGGCGCGCGGCGCGGCTCGCCCCGATCACCAGATCGTCGCGATCGACCGCCACCATCGCGGCCTGGCCATGTGTCTGCTGGTCGAGCAGGACGATGCGGCAATCGCTGAACGCATCGGCGAACATCAGCCGCTCGACCGAGCCCGCCGCGTCCTGCAGCGCGGCCATCACCAGCGCGGTGGTATCGAGGTCGTGGTCATAGCGGTTGGTCGAGACGTCGAGAGCCGCGATGATCCCCCCGTCCGCGCCGTGGATCGGCACGCCCATGCAGCTCACCTGGGTGTTGCTGCTGAGGAAATGCTGGTCCTTGAGGATCGCGACGGGGCGGTCCTCGACCACGCAGGTGCCGATGCCGTTGGTGCCTTCCGCGGCTTCCGACCAGCATTCGCCGGCGACGAGCCGCGCGCGGTCGAACATCGCGGCATCGCCATCGGTCATCCGACCTTCCAGGATCAGGCTGTTGCCGTCGGTGAGCAGCAGGCAGCGCCCGGTGCGCACGATGCTGCGCGCAAGCGTGTCGAGCACGGGCCGGGCATGGTGGAGCAGCCGGGCATTGGCCTGCCGCGCCTCGGCCAGCCGCACCGCATCGAGCCGGTCTGCGGCCGGGCCATGCGCCGGGTCGAGCCCGTGGCGCAGCGCCGATCGGCACCAGGAGGCAGCCAGCGAGGATTGCGCCGCCGCAGCGGGGGAGGCGATGGCCGACCGGATGACGGCGGCGTGCTGTTCGGCCTCTGCCATGATGGCTCAAGGCTATCATGCGACCCCTTGCGTCACAAGCGGACGCGAGGGGTGCGCGATCTCAGAAGCGATTGACCAGATTCTCGCAATATTCCTGACGGCCCGACTTCAATTCGGGCGCGCTGTTGGCGCTTACGGCGCGGTCGGCGATGGCCGCAAGCGTCGTGCCTTCGGCATGGATCATCTGGCCGAGTTCACCCTTCCACCCGGCATAGCGCTCGGCGCGGAACGCCTCGAGCCGGCCATCCTCGATGATCGCGGCGGCGCGCAGCAGCGAACGGGCGATGGTGTCCACCCCGCCGATATGGCCGTGGAAAAGGTCCACCGCGTCGATCGACTGGCGGCGCACCTTGGCATCGAAGTTGAAGCCGCCATTGCCTAAGCCCCCTGCGCGCAGCACCTCGAGCATGGCAAGCGTCAGCTCCTCGACCGAATTGGGGAACTGGTCGGTATCCCAGCCATTTTGCGGGTCGCCTCGATTGGCGTCGATCGACCCCAGGATGCCGAGCGCGCGCGCCATGGCAATTTCATGCTCGAACGTATGGCCGGACAGGGTGGCGTGGTTGGCCTCGATATTGACCTTGACCTCGTTCTCCAGCCCGAAGCGCTTGAGGAACGCATAGACGGTCTGCGTGTCGAAATCATATTGATGCTTGCTCGGCTCGTGCGGTTTGGGTTCGATCAGGATCGTGCCGGTAAAGCCGATGCGGTACTTGTGATCGACGACGAGGCTGAGGAACCGGCCGAAATTTTCCTGCTCGGTGCCGATCTCGGTGTTGAGGATCGAATCATAGCCCTCGCGCCCGCCCCAGAGCACATAGTTCGCGCCGCCCAGGCGATGCGTCGCGTCCAGTGCATCGCGCACCTGCGATGCGGCCCAGGCATAGACTTCCGGATCGGGATTGGTCGCCGCGCCCGCCATGTAGCGCGGGTGGCTGAACAGGTTGGCGGTGCCCCAGAGCAGCTTGCGGCCGTGTTGCGCCTGCAGTGCCTCGAGATGATCGACGGCCTCGGCAAAGCTGCTGCGGAAGTCGCCGATATTCTCGGCATCGGCCATCACGTCGACATCGTGGAAGCAATAGAAAGGCAGGTCGAGCTTCTCGACAAAGGCGAGCGCCGCCTCGCGCTTGGCGGCGGCGTTCTTGGCGTCCATCGGCCCTTGCAGCCAGGGGCGGTTGAAGGTGCCCGCGCCGAACACGTCGCTGCCCGGCCAGCAGAAGCTGTGCCACATGCACACGGCAAAGCGCAGATGGTCCTCCATCCTTTTGCCCATCACCACCCGGTCCTTGTCGTACCAGCGATAGGCGAGGTCATTGGTGCTGTCGGGCCCTTCGTAACGGACGGTGTCGAAGGCGGCAAAATATTCGGCGGACATGCGGGTTTCCTCTCAGATCGTTCTTATGGCGGCATAGGCGGCGCGGAAGCGCGCCAGCCTGGGCGCCAGCCGCTCGGCCAGCTCGGGATCGGGCGCAATGCTCTCGCGCACCGGCGAGCGGGTGCAGACGCTGGCAGGATCGGCGCCGGTGGCGGCGATCTGCGCCAGCCGCGCCGCGCCCAGCGCCGGGCCGACCTCACCGCCGTCGAGATAATCCAGCCGAACGCTCAGCGCCGATGCGATGATGCGGCCCCACCAGGTCGATCGCGCGCCGCCGCCGATCACCGAAAGGCTCTCGATCCGGGTCCCAGCGGCCTGAAGCGCGGCCAGGCCATCGCCATGCGCGAAGGCGACGCCCTCCAGCACCGCCGCCGCCATGCGCCCTGGGCTGCTGTCATGGCCAAGGCCCAGAAAGGATCCGCGCACATGCGGGTCGTTGTGCGGTGTGCGCTCGCCCGACAGATAGGGCAGGAAGAGTTCGCTGCCCTGACCGGCGCCAGCCTCTTCGGCGGCGGCGAGCAGATCGGGGACGTCGAGGTGCATCATCGCCGCGGCCCAATCGAGGCACACGGCAGCGGACAGGTGCACGCTCATCTGGTGCCACAGGCCCGGCAGGCAGTGGCAGAAGGCATGCACCGCGCCATCGGGATTGGCCCGCAACCGGTCGGTGGCGACGAAGATCACGCCCGAGGTGCCGAGCGAGAGCAGCGCATCGCCATCGCGCACCACGCCGACGCCGACTGCGCCTGCCGCATTGTCGCCCGCGCCGCCCGCCACCGGCACGCTGCCCATGCCCCAGCGCGCCGCAACCTCGGGCAGCAGCGTGCCACCGATAGCGCTGCCTTCGACCAGGCGCGGCATCTGCGATCGGTCGAGCCCGGTCGCGGCGAGCAGTTCGTCCGACCAGTCGCGCCTTGCAACATCGAGCCAGAGCGTGCCCGCGCTGTCGGACATGTCGCTGATCTTCTCGCCGGTCATCACCAACCGGACATAATCCTTGGGCAGCAGCACGCTGCGGGTCGCGGCGAATATTTCGGGTTCGTGCGCGCGCACCCAGGCGAGCTTGGGCGCGGTGAAGCCGGGCATCGCGATATTGCCCGCGATGCTGCGCAGATCGGGCACGGCAGCCTCCAGCGCGGCGCATTCGGCATGGCTGCGCCCGTCGTTCCACAGGATCGCAGGCCGCAAGGGGCGATCGTCTGCACCCAGCAGCGTCGCACCGTGCATCTGTCCGGCAAGGCCCACCGCCTCGACTCGCGCGCGCAGATCGGCGGGCAGCGCGAGCACTGCCGCTTGCGTGGCGTTCCACCAGGCCGCCGGGTCCTGTTCGGACCAGAGCGGGTGCGGGCGCTGCACGGTGAGGGCAGAGCTGGCATGGGCGATGACATGACCCTTCGCGCCCAGCAATACCGCCTTGACCCCCGAAGTGCCGATGTCGATGCCCAGAAACATACGTTCAGCCCCGCGCGTCTTCCAGGATCAGCTCGGCCGCGCGCTGGGCCAGCGCGATCGCGGGGCCATTGGTGTTGCCCGAAACCGGCGTCGGCATGATCGAGCAATCGACCACGCGCAGACCTTGCAGGCCGTGTACCCGGCAGCGCGCATCGACCACCGAGTTCGCGGCATCGGTGCCCATCGAGCAGGTGCCGGTGCCGTGCAGGCCGCATTCGGTCATCTTGCGCACCTCGGGGATCAGGGCGTCCTCGTCCTGGATCGCAGCGCCGGGCATGCGCTCATCGCCGATATAGGGCGCGAGCGCGGGCATGCTGGCGAGCCTGCGGAAGAGCTTGAACAGTTCGAGCGCCTTTTGCTGGTCATAAGGGTCGGACCACATTTTCGGGTCGACCACCGGCGCGTCGCGATGGCTGGGCGAGGTGAGCGTGACCGTGCCGCGGCTCTTCGGGCGCAGGTGATAGCCCGAGAAGGTGAGGCCGGGCCGGTCGGTCAGCGGGCTCCCCGGCCGTTCGGCCATCTCGTTGATCGTGCGCATCGCAAAGGGCGCCGCGGCCACCTGGAATTCGGGCCAGTCGTCGAGCCCCTCGGTCGAGATCAGCCCGGTGATCGGCATGCCGACGCGCGCCAGCGGGCCGGTGCGGGTGAGGAAATAGCGGATCGCGTTGCGATAGAGCCGCCAGCCGAGGAATTCCCGATTGTTGCCGGGATTGTTGTGGAGGTCGAACGAGACGCCCATCTTCTGGTGATCGGCGAAATTCTGGCCCACGGCGGCCAGCTCGTGCGCGACCGGAATGCCCAGCCGCTGCAGTTCCGCTCCCGGTCCGATTCCTGACAGCTGGAGCAGCTGCGGCGAGCCATAGACGCCCGCGCTGACGATCACCTCGCCCGCCTGGTGCGTTTCCTCCACGCCCTCGCGCTCGGTCACCACGCCGGTGACGCGGCCCTCGGCGACGGTCAGCCGGGTGACGGCAACGGGGTGGATGATGGTGAGGTTGGGGCGGTGGCGGATCGGTTCGACAAACGCCTCATACGTTGACTGGCGCTGGCCGGCGCGATCGACCGTATATTGCGAGCGACCCGCGCCGGTGATGCCGGGCGTGGTGATATCGTCCACCCAGGGCATGCCGCCTTGCGCGAAGGCCCCGGCCAGCGCCTCGAACACGGGGCCCTTGTAGTCGGACGGGGTGATCTGCTGCTCGCCGTCATGGCCGCGACCGGGATGCGCACCGGGCGCGCGGTAGTTTTCGACCTTGCGGATGCAGCGCGCCATCTCGTCCCAGCCCCAGCCGGTCAGGCCCATGGCCGCCCAGCCGTCATAGTCGCCGGGCATGCCGGGCAGATACCAGGTGCCGTTGATCGCCGAAGAACCGCCGAGGCCTCGGCCATAGGCGTGCATTTCCTGTCGTCGGCCGGGCTGCTGTGCGACCGGATAGGCGCGAAAATAGGCGGGATTGCCCATGATCTTGACGAAGCCGCCCGCCATCAGGATGAATGGATGGTCGTTGCGCCCGCCGTCCTCGATCAGGAGCACCTGATGACGCGGATCGGCGCTGAGCCGGTTGGCGAGCACGCAGCCCGACGAGCCAGCGCCCACGATGATATAGTCGAACCGGGCCAAGCCCCTCTCCCCTGGCAGCGCTGCAGAAAACGAGCGCACAATCTAGAACTGTTGTTCTGATTTTTTCAACACCAGCCTTGACCGGCTGTCAAGCGACAATTAGAAACAGCATTCTAATTAAGCGAGGAGAGAGCGATGCTTCCGGTCGAACGTATCATCGGAGAAGAGGGGCTGAGTGCGACGCCCGAAGGGCTGCGCCTGGCCATGCGCCTGCCCTGGTACAGGTCGCTGCCGTTTTCCATTGTCGAGATCGATTCGGTGCACATCGATGGCGCGCCAGTGGACCTGTCCGACGCCAGGGTCGAGTTCGACGGCTCGGTATGGCCGCTCAAGGATCTGGGCGAGCAAACCAATGCCTTCTGGTTCGTCCGCGACAGCGCCTTTCTCCATATCCCCGGCCAGAGCGCCGCGCCCGGCAGCGAGCATGAGGTGGCGCTGAGCATGTTCATCAGCCCGCCCTACATCCCCGGAATGAAGCGCGCCAACACCCAGACGCAGACGCTACGCGTCGCCTGAAGGACCTGATCGACATGACCAACACCGCAACCAGCACCGGCCCGCAGACCGGCGTCACGCTCTATTCGTTCACCAATGCCTGGCTCAACCGCAAGTTCGAGCTGGACGGCCTGCTCAACGAAGTCGCCCGGCGCGGCATGGGGCCGAATATCGAGATCATCGGCTTTCAGAATTTCCGCGAATTCCCCGACGTGTCGGATGAATTTGCCGAGCAGTTCAAGGCGATGATGGCCGAGGCGGGGCTCAACGCCACCTCGTGCGCGATCAACTCGGACCGCTTCCTGCGTCCCGGAGCACAGCCGATCGACGATGCAACCCTGGTCGAATATCACAAGCGCCAGCTGCGCTCGGCCAAGAAGATGGGCTTCAGCCTGGTGCGCTATCAGTTCGCGCTGCCGGTCGAGCTGCTGCCCGAGATCGCGCCCTATGCCGAAGAGCTCGACATCCGCATGGGCGTGGAAGTGCACGCGCCGATGTGGGCCGGTCACCCTGCGGTCCAGGCCTATGGCGAGATGTACGACAAGCTCGACACGCCCTATCTCGGCTGGATTCCCGATTTCGGCGGCACGGCGAGCCGCATCCCCGAATCGATGCTCAACGCCGCGCGCGCAAAGGGCGCGAAGGAAAGCCTGCTCGACAAGCTGAAAGAGGTCTGGGTCGAGCCGGGCATGAGCCACGAAAAGGCCGGCCGACTGCGCGAATGGGCGCTGAAGGAGGGGCATGAGCCCGACCATATCCAGGCCGCCAGCCTCGCCTTCTTCATTCTGTCGAACCACGACCCCAAGAGCTGGGCGGCTTTGGTTGACCGCACCATCCACATCCATGGCAAGTTCTACGGCATGGGCGACGATGGCCGCGAGGAAGCGATCGATTACGAGACCATTCTTCCGCTGTTCCGTGACGGCGGCTTCACCGGCACGCTGGTGAGCGAATGGGAAGGCCATGCCTATCTGGGCGATGACGGCTTCGATCAGGTCGAAAAGCACCAGGCGATGTGCCGCCGGATATTCGCCGGCCATTGATCCGGTCCTGACGAAAAAAGGGGCGCGGGCCTTGCGGTCCGCGCCCCTTCTCTTGCCATTCGCTCAGAACATCGGGTGCGGATTGGCGGACCTGGTGGGGATGGGCTGCAATATGTCCCAATGCTCGACGATCTTGCCATCCTTCAGCCGGTAGATATCGGCCACCGCCGCGCCCGGCGTGGCAGGATCTCCGCGCCCGAACAGATGGATCGCCGCCAGATCGCCATCGACCAGGATGCGCTTCACTTCAAAGCGCGCCTCGGGCCGGGAAAACATCGGCGTCAGCGCCTTGATCGCCGCCTCCCGGCCATCGGCTATCCCCGGATTGTGCTGGATATAGTCCGGCGCGACATGCCTTTCGAACGCCCGGCGCACGTCGCGCTCGGTATAGAAGATGCGCGCAAAATCCTCGACGATCGCCCGGTTCGCCTCGGTCGGGCTGGCCAGCGGCGCGGCCGTGCAGGCGTATGTCAGCGCGGCGGCCAGGGCGAGGAAAAGGGTCTTGTTTCGCATCATGCTGTTCCTTCCGCCGGTGCCGTGCGCAGGGCATCGACCTTGTCGCGATTGATCCTGAACGTGCTGACCAGCCACGCCATCGCGCCGCCCGCCAGCGTCACCAGCGCCAGCACGAACCAGGCGAGCGCATCGACCTTGTCCTGCGGCATGGCCTCCACGGGCAGGCCGACCGGAAAGTCGATCACGCCGAGGAACGATCCCGCCAGCAGCGCTACCGCGCCGCTGCCCAGTTGCAGGCCGATGAACATGAAGCTCGAGACCAGCCCCTGGGCGGGGCGTCCGGTGTCATAGGCGTGCTCGTCGCCGATCTCGTAGGTGATGACGTTGAAGGGCACGACATACAGGCCATAGGCCAGGCCACCGAGAAAACGCAGGCCCGCGATCAGCGCGCCGATTGCAGCGGTTCCGGCAGCCGGGGCAAACCCGCCCAAAGGCAGCAGCACCGCGAGCGCCTGCACCGCAAAGAAGCCGCACAGTCCGATGACCATCGCCTGACGGGTCGAGAACAGCTTGAGGAACAGCGGCGCGAGCAGCATCGCCAGCAGCGATCCGAAGGTCGCTGCCATCAGCAGGCGCGGGGTCCAGCTGGGGTCGAGCTGCCAGAAATAGGTGGCGAGGTGCAGCGAGAGCTGGTTGATCACCGAGTTCACGAACAGCACCAGGAATGCGACCAGCAGCAGCTTGCCGATATTGGGTGTGATGCGGATCGCCCGGACCATCCGCAGCAGCACCGCGATGGGGCCGCTGCCTTCTTCGCTTTTCGGCTTGAAGCTCTCCTGCGCCTCGATCTGGCGCGCGCGGCGATAGGTGCCAAGCGCGCCAAGCAGCATCAGCGTGCCGCCCAGGATCGCGACGAACAGCCCGAAACCGGGATAGGGAGCAGGATTGAGCTGCGCCTTGGGGAAGGCGGGGGAGGCGACGAAGAAGACTTCGAACGCCACCGCCGGGACGGTGAGGATGACGAGCTGGTTGCCGATATTGCGCAGCACCGCGACCAGCCGCCGCTCGACCGTGTCGCTGGTCAGCTCACCCCCCAGCGCATAAGCGGGCACCGTCCAGAACGAGATGCCGCAGCGCGCGAGGAGGCCCCAGCCGAGCAGCCAGGCGAGAATTTGCACCTGCGCTAGGCCTGCTGGCGGCGCGAACACCATGGCGATGCCGATGCTGAACGGCAGGATCGCGGCGAACATCAGGCTGTGCCGTCGTCCGAACCGGGTGCCGGTCAAGCGGTCGGAAAACGCCCCGATCCAGGGATCGACCAATGTGTCAAAGACGATGATCACCGCGATCGCGATGCCGATCAGCCAGCCCGAAAGGCCCACCACCTGCGCATAGAAGAACAGCACGAAGGCGTCCCAGGCGAAAGATTTCACCAGCTCGGGCATGGCGCAGACCATCCATGCCAGACGCTGCGGCCAAGACAGGCGCTGCGCAAGAGGGGGGGCAGATGCCATGGCCTCGTCTCCTGATTCCGGCGCAGCTCTACCGTTGCGCCATTATTAGAATCAGAACTCTAATTAAGCCTTGGCGATTGTCAATCCGCGCGCAGATAGGCCAGGCACATGCGTGCCAGTTCGCGCTTCATCAGGTTCCAGTCATAGGCATGGGCGGACTCGCCGGTCGATCCCAGGCTCAGCTGGCGCGCCAGCGTGGCGAAGATCACGTGATAACCCGACTGCGCCTTGACCTCATGGTCCCTGGCATCCTCGCCGCCGAATTCCGCAGCATGCGCCAGCATGGCCTGGGTCGCATCGGTTTCCGCGCGCAGCGCATATTGCTTGCCCGGGGCCGCAACCAGCGGATCATGTTCGGCGCGCATCATCGTGAGGCGCAGCAAGGGGGCGTGCTTGCGCAGCACCTCGGCATAGCCTTCGACATATTCGAAGACGAAGCTGGCCAGATCCGCGCATTCGGTGCTCAGCCGCTGGACCATGGCGGCTTCCTCGGCGGACTGTTCCTCCAGCGCCTCGGCGATGACGCCGCGTACCAGATTGTCCTTGCTCTCGAAGCGCAGATAGATCGAGCCGATCGACACCTGGCCGCGCTCGCTGACTTCCTGCAGCGTGAATTCCTCGCTGCCACGCTCGAGCATCAGCTCGCGTGCGGCTTCCAGCATGCGCTTGAGCGATGCCAGCGAGCGGCCCTGTTGCGGTTTGCGGCTGACATCGGCGACCGCAAAGCCGTTCGCAGCCTCCTGCTTCTTCTTCTTCACGCTGCCGGGCATGGCGCGGCTCCTTGCGTGCAGAAAGGGGAGGGCAGGGGCAGGTTTGGCATCAAGTTTTCCGTCATCGCACCTTTACGTGGCAGCCGACATGCGGCGAAGATTGACTTTGTGCAACCGCGAAATGCGAGTCAAGGTTCCGAAGCCAGCATGCCGTTCACGTCAAGCCAGCGGTGAAAACCGTAAATCCAGTCGGTGCTGGTGGTTCCGGCGCGCCCGAGGCCGAAGCCATGACCGCCATTTTGCAGGAAGTGGAACTCGACCGGTGCGCCGGCCTTGCGCCATCCATCGACCAGCGCAAAGCCATCGCGGGCGAACAGCGGATCGTCCGCCGCGATCAGCGCGAACATCGGCGGTGCCTTGGCGGGCATCGCCACCGCAGACTGCCGTCCATAGATCGGCGCGATAAAGGCAGGGCGTGCATCGGGCGCATCGGCGGACATCACCGACAGCGTCAGGAAGGCGCCGGCCGAAAAACCCATCATGCCGGTGCGCCTGGGGTCGATCCGATATTCGCTAGCCTGCATCAGCACATGGCGCAACGCGGCCTGTCCGTCGGCCAGCGCCTCGGGCGGGGTGTCGGCGGGCGGACGGAAACTGGCCTGGCCCTTGCCGGTTCGCACCGCCACCAGCTCGCGGCGGAAGATCGCAGGGTCGGCCGGCGTGGGCAGCACGCGATATTTCAGCACAAAGGCCGCGATGCCGTGATCGGCGAGCCAGCGGGCGACGCGAAAGCCTTCATCCTCGATCGCGAGCCCCAGAAAGCCGCCTCCGGGCGCCACGATCACCGCCGCACCGGTCGCCGATTTGGGATCGGGCAGGAACGGGGTGAGTGTGGCCTGGCTGATGTTGCGCACCTGCAAGGCGCCATCCTGGCGGAACCATTCTTCCTTCGGCTGCCCGAGGCCGGTGCGGAGGACGATTTCACCGGGATAATCGGCGCGTGCCGCATCGCTGAACTGGAAGGCAGGAGTGTGTTGCGCCTGGACGGGCAGGGCGAGGGCCAGTGCCGTTGCACAGACGAGCGCGCGCAGCATCATGCCCTGACCACTTGCGGACGTGCAGCAAGGCTGGTGACAATCGCCAGCACCGCGCCGCCCAGCGCGACACAGCCGGCGATCAGAAATGCGCCCTGCATCGATCCGGCGCTCGCATCGATCATGTGAACCATCCGTGGCGACTGCGACTGGCCCAGGAAGAACGAGGCTGTCCAGATGCCCATGCCGGTGCCGCGATGGTGATAGTCGAACTTGGTCTGCGTCCAGTTGATCAGCGAAGGCACCGCCATGCCCGCGGCGGTCTGCTGCACGATCAGCGCAGCGGCCATGATTACGGGCGTATGCGCAAGGCCCATGCCGGCCAGGCCCAGCCCCATCAGCGACAGGAACGTTCCCAGTTGCACCGCGTGGCTCCGATCCGACAGCAGCTTGAACAGGGCAGCGCCTGCCAGGATGAAGAATTGCGGGATGAAGATGATCGCGGCGTAATTCTGCGGCTCGGTTACGCCCACCTCGCGGAAGACCAGCGCGCCGTTGATGATGAACACGTAATAGAGCATCGAGCAGAACAGCGTCACCGAAGCGACCTGGATCAGGCTGATCAGCGGGAAGGGGGTTTTCCGCCCGTCGGGCGCAGCGGCGATGGTGACGCCCTTGTCCGCGGCCTTTTTGGGCTCGAACAGCCAGACAAACATCGCTGCCCAGATGGGGAAGGCGACGAGATAGACCAGGAACACGCCGTTCCACTGCACGGTCGTGGCAAAACCGACGATCAGCGCGACGAACCCAGCGAGGAAGGGGCCGAGCAGCCCCTGCAGGAACAGCCAGTTCTTGCGGCCTTTGTCGTCCCAGTAATCACCGATCAGCGTGTTGACGACAGTCAGGATTCCCGCCTCGGACACGCCGAGCAGCAGCCGCGAATAATAGATATGATCAAGGTCGTTGAGGAACAGCGGCGCGGCACCAAACACGCCATAGAGCGCGGTGCACAAGAGCAGCAGCGAACGACGTCCGTAGCGGTCGACCAGCAGCCCCGCGAACGGCGCGATCAGCGCCATGGCCAGGCCCGGCGCGCCGATCATCGCGGGCACCTTGGCGCGCGCCTCGGGATCATTGGCGAAATGCTGGATCATAGCAGGGACCGCAGGCCCCATGGCGACGATCGCGATGATCGGCAGGAACGCCGCGAGCACCACGATGACGCCCTGCGGCTTGAGGGTAAGGTCCCGATAGAAATTGGCCAATGCCTGCACTGCTCTCTCCTGCCGCCGATCCGGCTGATTATTAGAATATGCATTCGAGTTTATGGCGCGTTGCTGCTCCGGTCAAGCCTCAGCTTTGCCCGGAGCAGCCTTGCGCACAACCTGCCTTGACGAGCGCGATCGGTACAAACTAGAATATGAATTCGAAAATGACAGGCAGGAGCGGATCGACGATGCGGCGTTTGCGAATGGGATTGATTGGTGGCGGCCCAGGCTCGTTCATCGGGCCGATTCACCGGATTGCAGCGGAAATGGACCGTGAGATCGAGCTGGTCGCAGGGTGCTTTTCCAGCGATGCCGGGCGCAGCCGCGAGGCGGGCGAAAGCTATCGCATCGATCCGGAGCGCGCCTATCCCTCGCTCGACGCCATGTCCGCGGGCGAAAGAGCGCGCGAGGACGGGATCGATTTCGTCAGCATCGTCAGCCCGAATCACCACCATCTGCCCGCTGCGCGCGCGGCGCTCGCCGCAGGCTTCCCCGTCATCAGCGACAAGCCCGCCACCGCGACCTTGGCCGAGGCGCAGGAACTGGCTGAATGCGTCTCTGCCGCCGGGCTGCCTTATGCGCTCACCCATACCTATACCGGCTATCCGCTGGTGCGCGAGGCCCGAGCCAGGATCGCGGCGGGGGCGCTGGGCACCATCCGCAAGCTGGTAGTCGAATATCCGCAAGGCTGGCTCGCGGGCGAGGCGGTGGGCAAGCAGGCCGAATGGCGCACCGATCCTGCGCGCTCGGGCCCGGGCGGGTGCATCGGCGATATCGGCACGCACGCCTTCCAGCTGGCCGAGTTCGTTACCGGGCTGAAAGTGGTTGAACTGCTCGCTGATCTGGCAGCAGTGGTGCCGGGCCGTCCGGTCGACGACGATTGCACCGTCCTGCTGCGCTACGACAATGGTGCGCGCGGCGTGCTGCTCGCCAGCCAGATCGAGGTTGGCGAGATGAACGGGCTGCGCATCCGCGTCTATGGCGACGAGGGCGGCCTCGTCTGGCGGCAGGAAGTGCCCAACACGCTCACCCTGCACAGCCTGGATGGCCGGACCGAGATCGTGCATGCCGGCGGCCCTCAACTCGGCCCCGATGCCGCCAGCCGCACGCGCACGCCGACCGGCCATCCCGAGGGCTATCTGGAGGCCTTCGCCAATATCTATCGCGATTTCGCGGGGCTGCTGCGTGGCGAGCCTGCGCCGCTGCTGCCGGGCATCGAAGATGCGCTGCGCGGCATGAGTTTTGTCGACACTGCCGTCCGTGCCAGCCGGGAAGCCTCCGGCTGGGTGCCGCTCACCGTTTGAAAGGAATCCCCATGAAGACCATCAAGGGCCCGGCGATCTTCCTCGCCCAGTTCGCGGGCGATGCTGCGCCGTTCAACAGCCTGGAAAGCATCGCCGACTGGGTCGCGGGCCTGGGCTACAAGGGCATTCAGATACCGAGCTGGGACGAGCGGCTGTTCGACCTGACGCTCGCTGCGGAAAGCCAGACCTATTGCGACGAGATCAAGGGCATGCTCGCCGACAAGGGGCTGGAGATTACCGAGCTGTCGACGCATCTGCAGGGCCAGCTGGTCGCGGTGCACCCGGCCTTCGACGCGCAGTTTGACGGCTTTGCCCCGGCATCGGTCCACGGCAACCCCAGGGCGCGGCAGGAATGGGCGGTGCAGCAGGTGAAGAATGCCGCGATCGCCAGCCGCAAGCTGGGGCTGAACGCGCACGCGACCTTTTCCGGCGCGCTTGCCTGGCCCTATTTCTACCCCTGGCCCGCGCGGCCCGCAGGTCTGGTCGAGGATGCGTTCGACGAACTGGCGCGCCGCTGGAAGCCGATCCTCGACGTGTTCGACGAGAATGGTGTCGATGCCGCCTATGAAATCCATCCGGGCGAGGACCTGCACGACGGCGTGACCTTCGAGATGTTCCTCGAGCGCGTCGGCAACCATCCGCGCGCCAACATCCTCTACGATCCCAGCCATTTCGTGCTGCAGCAGCTCGATTACCTGGCCTATATCGACATCTATCATGAGCGGATCAAATGCTTCCACGTCAAGGATGCCGAATTCCGCCCCAATGGCCGCAGCGGCGTCTATGGCGGCTATCAGTCCTGGGTCGACCGGCCCGGACGCTTCCGCAGCCTGGGCGACGGACAGGTCGATTTCCCCGCGATCTTCAGCAAGATGGCGGCCAATGACTTTGCCGGCTGGGCGGTGCTCGAATGGGAATGCGCGCTCAAGCATCCCGAACAGGGCGCGGCCGAGGGCGCACCGTTCATTGCGAAGCACATTATCCGCGTCACCGAGCATGCGTTCGACGATTTCGCGGCGGGCGGTGCCGACCGGGAACTGAACAAGCGGCTGATGGGGATCGACTGAGCCCGGCGCATCCGAGACGAGAAAAAAGCCCTCCGGAATCGCACGATTCCGGAGGGCTTTTTTCTGCCAGCAGGCGATCAGGCGGCGAGCGCCAGGTCCTTGCTTGCCGTCATCGTCGGGATGAAGGGCAGGTACGAGATGCGCTTGCGCACCGCGACGGTCACCTTGTGGTCGCCGGGGGCAAGCTCTGCGCCCAGCACGGTAATCAGCGCCTTCTCACCGAAATTCCAGCGATTGTCGTAGCAGGTTTCCATCTCATCGAGCGTGTAGGTCGCCTCGCGCACGGTGAAGCGCACGGCCTCGCGCGGATAGGTGGTGCCGTCGACGGTGACGGCAACGTCCTCCACCATCGACAGGCCGAGGCCGCGATAATAGGGCAGGCGTGCCTCGAGCGCGAAGCCACCCTCGACAGCCTTCAGGCTGCCTGCGACGATCATCTTGTGGTCCATCATGGTATCAGTCTCCTCAGGCGGCCAGCGGGGTCTTGAGCGCGGGGGTTTCGGTCTCGCCGAGCAGCCGGGCCAGCATCACCTGCTGGCGAAGGACCTGTTCGACCGAGTTCGGCTCCTCATGGTCCTCGATCCAGCGATTGCCCTCATATTCCGAGCAGATATAGCCCTTGTAGCCGCCCTGTTTCAGCACCCTGACGATCTCGTCATAGGGGATCGAGGGTTCGACATAATCCTCGGTCATCTCGTAGAACTTGCCGTGGATATTGTGGATGCGGTGCATGTAGTCGAGCATGCGCTTGGGTTCGAACGCGGCATTGTGGCGCAGCGTCTCGGCCATCGCGATGGCCGGGCCGGTGCCGCCCATCTCGCGCACGTCGAGAATGACGTACTCGGACAGCACGCGGTCCTCATAGGCCTTTTCGATATAGTCGGCGATGTTCTTCGGCACGCCCAGCCGCATGAACTTTTCCTTCCACACGCGCGGGAAGCGGAACAGGAACATGCCCATGTCGGGCAGAAAGCCCAGCGCGTCCGAGCCCGATTTTTCAAAGGCTTCCGCATGGCGGATGATCCAGGGATGGTCGAAATGCAGCGGCGCGTGCACCTCGATCAGGATCTTGATGCCCTTTTCTTCGGCATAGGGCGCAGCGGCGACCAGCACCTCGGGCGCGATCGAGACCAGCGCGCGGATGAACTTCATGCCCAGCAGCGCACCGAAATCGATGTCCTTCTTGACGCTCGCGACCTGCTCCTCGAACGGCATCGGGCGGCCCTTGTAGCGCTTGTAGTCGAGCATGAAATCGTGGCTGACGCCGACCCCGCCATAGCGCTTCATGCTTTCGTGGAAGGCGGCGACATCGGCTTCGTTCACGCCGCATTCGGGCCAGCCCCAGAAGCTCTGCTCACCGATCACCTCGATGCCGTTCGCACCCAGCTCGCACGAGATCCGGATGCAGTCGTCGCGGGTCAGCGTGCCGTCAAAGGTATCGTTCTGATAGGAATAGAGGCTGACGCCCCTTTTGATGTCATAGGTCATTTGGGTCCTCTCCACTGGGATCGCACGGGTCGAATCGGAAGAGGGCAGGGCCGCGCTGCGGCGGTTTGCCAATCCCCTCTCCCTGGGGCCGAAGCCTTAATTAGAACCAATATTCGTATAATTTTCCTTCGAGGTCAACCCCTGAGATTCGGCGGATTCCAGCCGGATTCGACGGATTGACAGAATTAGAATTATGATATCTATTCAGTAGAAACATGCAGAACGGGAGAGAGAAGATGACCATCCGTCGTCACATGATGGGCGCTGCCGCCGCCATGGCTTGCGGAGCGCTGTTCCTGCCATTCACCGCGCAGGCCGAGACCGCCGACCAGCGAGTCGCCACACTCGAGAAGGAACTGGCCACGCTGCGCCAGGTCGCCTCGGTCGCGCAGGATCGCGCCCAAGTGGAAAACCTGTTCTCGCGCTACATGTATCTGCACAACGCCTTTCGCGACACCGACATCATTCCGCTCTGGGCCAGGAAGGGCACGCCCGACGTGCGCGCGCAATATTCCAACCTCGGCGTCTACACCGATTGGGACAAGATCATCTCCTATCACCAGGGCCGGCCCGCGCCTCGCGGCAAGCTGATCATGCACTATGTCACTACGCCGATCATCGAGATTGCCGGTGACGGCCAGACCGCCAAGGGCCTGTGGATCGTCAACGGCATCGAATCGGGCCTGGTCGATCCGGAGCATGCCAAGAACATGCCCGCCTGGATGTTCGAGAAGGAGCTGGTCAACGGCAAGAAGGTGTGGATGCACAATGTGTATCTCAAATACGGCATCGACTTCATCAAGCAGGATGGCGAGTGGAAGATCTGGCATTTCCACTGCTTCGAAGTCGCCCGCGCGCCCTACGGCATGGGCTGGATTCCCTTCGCCGCCGCTGCCCAGGATGACTCGTTCAATGTCGACCTGATGTATGTCGGCGAGGATGGCAAACCGGTGTTCATGCCGCCGGTCGATGGCCCTGCCACGGTCATGGGCAACATGTACCGCACCGACACCCCCCAGCGGCTCGAGGCGCGTCCGCCCGAACCCTATCGCACCTTCAGCGAAACCTTCGCCTACTGACTTTGTCTCAACGAAAGACCAATTCATGCCCTTCGAACTCAGCGTAAACCTGGAATACATGTTCCACGAGGCCGGCGACCGGCTCGAGGACCGCATGGCCGCAGCGGCCAAGGCGGGATTCCGCAAGGTGGAAATCTTCACCACCGCCAATCGTGACGTGCCCAGCCTCAAGGCCGCGCTGGCAGAGACGGGGTGCGAACTGCTCGCCACCGTCACCGATCCGCGCATCGCGCTGGTGATGGCCGATCAGCACGAGCGCTTTCGCGAGATGTTCGCGCAGGCAGCTGCAGAGGCAGCCGAGCTGGGGGCGACGAATATCGTCGTGCCGTCGGGGATCGCGGTGCCCTATATGAAGCGTCCGGCGCAGCTCGACATCGTCGCCGGGGCGATCGCCAGCGTCGTGCCAGTGGCCGGGGCGCATGGCCTGACCATCCTGCTCGAGCCGGTCAACACCCGGGTCGACCATCCCGGCGTGCTGTTCGGCATGACCGAGGATGCGGTCGCGGTGATCGAGAAGATCGGCAGCCCGCAGGTCAAGCTGCTCTATGATCTCTATCATTCGACCACTGAGCGCGAGAACCCAGCCGAGGTCCTGCCCAAGGTCGCGCATCTGGTCGGCCATATCCAGATCGCCGATGCGCCGGGACGGGCTGAGCCGGGCACCGGTCAGATCGACTGGCCTGCGATGCTGAAGTTGATCGAAAGCGTCGGCTATACCGGTGCGCTGGGCCTCGAACTGACCCCCAGCACCAGCGATACCGCTGCAGCGCTGACGCATATCCGCGCGCTCGCCGCCTGACGGCCAGCCGCTCCAACGCGCTTCCCACTCGGGGTGCCCCGGCCACGGGCACCCCCTTTTTTGCTTTTGGGCGCTAATCGGCGATGACCAGCCGGTAGCCCGCATCATAATCCGGCTGGTGCAGCAGATGCCCATAAGCGCGCTGCCATTCCCCGGTTTCCAGATCGCCGCGCAACCGCTCTAGCCCGCTACCGACATCGTCGATCGACCAGAACGACGAACTGCCCGAGCGGACGCGCGCGTCGAGATAGGCGTGGGGGCGAACCCAACAGGCGTAGAGAAAGCCGTCGCTGCAATCGCGCGGGACCGGCACCGGCTCGATCCGCACGGACCCAAGCCAGCGGGCATAATCGGTCAGGGAGGGCATCTGCGCCTCATCCAGCGCCGACAGCTGCGGAAAATAGTCGGTCAGCCAGGGGCGGGCGCCGGGGTCGAAGGTCAGGATGACGATCGGACCGCGCGTTACCCGGCGGATTTCGCGCAGGCCTGCCTGCTTGTCCGGCCAGTGATGGATGGTGAGGACGGCCATGGCCGCATCGAAGCTGCGGTCTGGGAAAGGCAAGCTGTCGGCGCTCGCCTGCACTACGGGCGCCGCGCCAGGCGACCGCTTGCGGATCATCTCGATCGATGGCTCGACCGCCGTGACATCCCGGTCGGATGGTTCATAGGATCCTGTCCCCGCGCCGATATTGACGACCGTGCGAGCCGGCCCGAGCGCCTTTGCGATGCGCGCGCCGATCCGGGGATCGGGGCGCCGCAGTTCGGCATAGTTGAGACCGATGGTGTCGTATTTCGCGTCCATACGGGCTTTCTAGAACAGCCCCTGCGGCACCGACAGCCCTTTCCGGTGAGCGCTCAGATGCTGGATGGCGTCAGGCCGATTTCGCCTTCTTCCTCGTCCGGGCTCCGTCGGGTCTGGGCATTCGGCCATGCCAGCACGATGCCGATCTGCGCGAGCAGCAGGGTGATGATCCCGCCATAATAGGTCCAGCGGATCGCTGCGCGCGCACCATCGGTGACTGCGGCGGGATCATAGCCGGCACCGGCCAGGATGAAGGCGATGCCCGCCGTACCGAGCGCCATGCCGACTTTGGTGGCAAGGCTGACGCCCGCGGACAGCAAGCCCTCGCGACGCACGCCGAATTGTGCCTCGTGATAATCCACCGTCTCGGCGATCATCGCGAAGGCGGCGGTGGTGGTGACCGACGTGGCAAGGCATGCGGCAATGTAAATGGCAAGAAACACCGTCGGCTGGCCTTCGACCAGCGGCAGGATGGCGAACAGCAGCGCGGCGATGCCGAGCATCGCAACGCAACCGTTGCGGATGCCGGTGCGGGCGAGGATGGTGGGGGCGACGAACGCCGAGAGCAGCAGCATGCCCGCCACCGCCGGCAGCATCACGCCGATCATCCAGGGCGCCTGCATCACATCGATCGCGAAATAGGCGGTAATCGCCATCATTCCGCCAAAACGGACGAAATAGACCAGGCAGAACAGGAAGGAGACCAGCCAGGCGCGGTTGCGCAGCATCTTGCCGATCTCCGGCAGAATGGAGAAGCGCGCAGACGCGTCGTCGACCACCCGCTCCCGGCAGTTGCGGAACAGGGCGAGGATGCAGAGCATCGACAGCACGCTGAAGATCGCGGCGGCGGCGAGATAGCCGCCGGGTTGCTTTTCGCCGCCATAGGCCGCGAGGATCGGCTGCACCGCTGCTGTGCCCAGAACGACGCCCACCGAGGTGCCGATCGAACGCATTCCGCCCAGCTTCAGACGATCGCTGCGGTCGCTGCTCATCATCGGCAGCAGCGCGCTATAGGGGATGGAGCCGAAGCTCATCACGATGCCGAGCAGCTTGAACGTGATGAAGGCATAGGCAAGCTGGGCGGTCTGGTTCCAGCCGGCAGGCACGGCGAAGGTCGCGACGAACAGCAGGGCATAGGGCAGGGCGGTGAACAGGAAATAGGGGCGGGTGCGGCCCCAGCGGCTCCGCGTCCGGTCGACGGCAATGCCGACACCCATGTCGATCACCGCGTCCATCAAACGCGCCACGAGGAAGATCGTGCCGACGGCCGCAGCGGGCAGGCCCACGACATTGACATAATAGAGCAGCAGGAAGCCGCTCGCCATGTTGTAGGGCAGGCTGTAGCCCATATCGCCAAAGCCATAGCTCAGCTTTTCGGTCAGCCGCAAACGTGTCCCGGACATGGTTCCTCTCCCCATGCAGCGGCACCGATCGGCCTTGCGGCCTGGATCGCCTGGCAGCTCCGACTGGCTGCTATTTATTAGAATGCTGATTCGTATAAAGCTGCGCGATATGGCTTGGCAACGCATTTTTTGCATAGCCTGTTGCGCGAATGTCAAAGGCGCGGACTGGTTTCTGCTGCAACCACGGCGCGCTAAATGGCGGTTTTCCGTTGATCAGGGCAAAGAGCATTCATGAAACGGATTGTCTCGGATAATTTCAATCGATTGGGCTAAAGCTTGACACCGCGAGGTCGATATATAAAATCATCATTCTAGTTTTAGTCGTTCTAATCACGCCGTCATAAGCGGGCAGATCCGCAGGCGGGCCTTTGAGGGGAGGATTGCCGAGATGCACTCACACGCCATTCGTGCTGCGCTGTTGCTGGGGGTCGGCGCGATAGCGCTCGCAGCGCCTGCTCATGCGCAGGACGCTACCGAAGTCGATGCCGACAAGGAAATCGTCGTTACTGCGCAGAACCGCGTCCAGAACGTCCAGGATGTTCCGATCGCCATTCAGGTGGTCAGCGGCGAAGATGTCGAAAAGGCCGGGATCAGCGATCTGACCGGCATCCAGCGCCTCGCTCCGGCAGTGCAGATCACCAACGACACCAACCTGACGCGCGTCACGCTGCGCGGCATCGGCACCAACGACAATGCCGAAACGCAGGACGCCTCGATCGTCGTCAATATCGACGGCGAATATATCAACCGCCCGACGGTGATGAACGCATCGCTGTTCGATCTGGAGCGCGTCGAGGTGCTGCGCGGGCCGCAAGGCACGCTGCAGGGGCGCAATGCCACCGGCGGCGCGGTCAACTTCATCACCCGCAAGCCCGGCGACGATTTCGGTTTCAACCTCGCCGCCTCCTACGGCAATTTCGATCACGTGCTGGTTCAGGGCGGTGTCGATCTGCCGATCGGCGATATCGGCGGCATCCGCTTCTCGGGCAGCTATTCCAAGCGCGACGGCTTTTTCAGCCATCCCAATGTCAATGTCCGCACCGGCAATGACAACAGCCGCGCGGGCCGTGTCAGCCTGCACCTGAACCCGATCGATCCGCTGACGCTCGATCTCGCGTTCGAGGTGAGCGCGGTGGACAACATCATCGCCGGCAACGCCTTCGTGAACTATAACAACGGCCTCGGCTCCAATCCCGCTCTGGTTCCCGGACCGGGGTGCAACCAGAATGGCTGGACGAGGATCGGTGCCGATCCGCGCTTCGTGGTCTGCATTCCGCAGAACACCAACGGCCTGGCGACGATCGACCGCAAGAACTATGTCACCTCGGCGCGCGCACCGAGCCGCAACGAGCAGGACTCCAAGGTGGTGCGCGGCAAGATCGCCTATGATTTCGAAGCGGCGACGCTGACCTATACCGGCGGCTATCGCCGTACCGTCGAAGCCTTCGACGCGGCGCTGACCCCGGCCTTTTTGTTCAAGAACTTCGCCAACAACGTCGAAACCCAGAGCCACGAGCTTCGGCTGAACGGCGGCAGCCCGGGCAGCTTTGAATGGCAGTTCGGCGGCTTCTATTTCAAGGAAGATCTGTTCATCGAGCGCGGCCTGTTCAACGGCCCGCCGTTCCTGCCCGCCTTCCTGACCGGCCCCAATGGCGCCTTCATCAACTATTTCCGCCGCGACGTCAGCAGCCGCAGCTATTCGGCTTTCGGCCAGGTCGATATTCCGATCACCGACGAACTGTCGGTGACCGCAGGCGCGCGCTATACCGACGACAGCCGCACCGGCATCTTCCCCTTCTATCCGGGCGGCCTGGGCAACCCGACGTCGCCGCTGTTCAACACCGGCATCCGCCGAATCACCGCCGCGCCGCAGCGCACCGATATTCTCCGCGCCAAGGCGGACAAGCTGACATGGCTGGTCGGCGTCAACTACAAGCCGGATAGCGATACGCTGGTCTATGCCAAGGTCTCGACCGGCTTCAAGGCGGGTGGCTTCGACACGATCGGCCAGTATGCGCCTGAAACCAACACGGCCTATGAAGCGGGCATCAAGCGCAGCTTCGGCCCCAGCACGATCAACTTCTCGGGCTTCTATTACGATTACAAGGATCTCCAGGCGGCCGTTCTTCTGGACAACACCATCGGTGGCCAGGTGTTCAACGCCGGTGGCGCGACCATCTGGGGTCTCGAACTCGATGCGTCGATCAAGGTGTTCGACTCTGGGCGCTTTACCGCGAGCATCAACTATCTGAGCTCGAAATATGATGACTTCCTGGCGTCCTATGCCGTGTTCTGCGCCTCGGAAACGCACCCGACGCTCGGCTGCCTGACCGGCCTTGGCGATCTTGACAGCGACATTACCTCGAACCCGGTGGTCCAGCCCAACCTGGCGGGCAATCGCACCCCGCTGGCGCCGAAATGGGTGGTCGCGGCAGGCTATGAGCATGTGTTCGATCTGGGCAGCGCAGGCACGCTGACCCCCAGCGTCTTCACCCGCTTCAAGTCGGCCTATTTCATGGACGTGTTCAACTTCCGCGATTCGCGCCAGAGCAGCTTCTTCCAGACCGACGCAACGCTCGAATGGCGCGACGAGACCGGCAAGTTCGGCATCCAGCTGTTCGCCCGCAATCTCGAGGACAACCAGCCGCTGACCTATGCCGCCTTCACGGCTGCGGGCAACGACGACATCTACAACTGGCAGTTCAGCGCGCCGCGCACTTATGGCGTGCGCATGCTGCTCGACTTCTGATCTGCACCAGGGGACCCGGGGGCGTATGTGGTGGCCCCCGGATGGGTGCGGATGACGAGAGGGGGCGGGTCCGGTGAGGCGGGACCCGCCCCTTTTTGCGTTCAGTCGGCGGCTGCCGTGAAATCGGCCCCCGCGCCATAGAAGCGCACCAGCCCGTCGCGATCCTCGGGCGCGGATACCATCACGCACAGCTGCACGCCGAAGCGCAGCGGCAGCGGCGCGGGCAGCACGAATTCGCTCAGCTGCCGTTGTTCTCCGGGCAATAGGGGCGGAACTCTGGTGTCGGTTCGAACGGCACCGGCGCCGAGGGTGGAACGGTGAGGCGCGGGATTAGCTCGATCCGGTCCATCCCGCCATGCTGCATTGTCGCCCAGTTGAGCAGGGCGCCATCGCCGGTTTCCCAAAGCAGGCTGAGCGAATGGAGCGCTACCCGATGGTCGCCCAGCTCGACCGGGGTGGGCAGCGGCCAGTGGAACCACACCGCCTTGCCCGCGCGAACGCGAAAGCTGGTGAAGAAGCCGCGATAGAAGCCCGTGCCATCGGACCAGTCCGCGCCATCGACGGGGCCCAGGAACTCGGGCCCGCGCTCCTGCGGCACCACGGAGGCGGCTGGCACCCAGTGCCGCGCGATGATCGTCATCGCCTCAGCCCCAGGACGGGTTCTTGCCGGGCAGCCACTTGATCGAGCAGCCCGCGCTCGGAACCTGATGCTCCGGCGCTGCCTGGCCTGCCAGCAGCGCATCGACAGCGGCGCGCATGTCCTCGCCGGTCACGGGCACATCGGTGCGCTGCGGCGGTGCGCCCGGCACCGGCGGGTGCGGCAGCTTGGGGCGGCTGGAACAGAACTGGCCGGTATAGAAGAGCGCACGATCGGGTCCGTAGAGGAAGAAATCGGGGGTGCAGATGGCGTTATAGGCCAGCGCCACGTCCTGGCTCTCGTCGTGCAGATAGGGGAAGGGCAGGTCGTGGTCCTTCGCAAACTGCTGCATGTGCGGATAGTCGTCTTCGGGATAGTCTTCCGGCGAGTTCGACGAGATGGCCACCACCTGCAGCCCCCTGGATGCATATTCGCGCGCGAAATCGATAAGGCCGGGCAGCAGGTGCAGCACCACCGGGCAATGGTTGCAGATGAAGGCGACGAGCAGTGCCGGGGCCTCGAACTCTTCCAGCGTGCGAATGCGCCCATCGGTATCGGGCAGCGCGAACGGCGCGGCATGTTTGCCATAATCCAGCTGGCGGGACCATCTCAGCATCGTCTCTCTCCTTTTATAAATAGAATTTGTATTCTGATACGTGATTTTCTAAAGTGGGACAAGACGCACAGGCGCACGGGAGAGGCGGGTTATCATGGAGCGAGAACGGCCCAAGGGCTGGAGCCGCAGGCGGTTTCTGGGTGGCGCGGCGATATTGGCGGCGGTGGTCGGCGTGCCGCTGGCCGCGATCCGGCTCGACCTGTTCGAAGCCGACGAAGCGCCAAGCGAGCGCCAGCGCGAGCTGATGCGCACCGTCAGCCAGATCGTGATCCCCAAGACCGAGACGCCGGGCGCAGGTGATGTCGGCGCGGGCGATTTCGTCCTGCTCGGCCTTGCGCACGGGCTTGAGAAATCGCGGGCGCCGCTGGCCAAGGATGCGCCCGACGCGCTCACGCGCCATGCGCGCAAGGATGGCTCGCTCGACCAGGCGGCCTGGCTCGAGGCCGAGCTCGATGCGCGCGCCAAGGGCGATTTCCTCAAGGCCGCGCCCGAGGCGCAGGCGGGGTGGCTCACCGCGCTCGATGCCGAAGCCTATGCCGAAGGTGTCCGCGAACACCCTTGGCGCACGGTCAAGGCGCTGATCCTGACCGGTTTCTATACCAGCGAGCCGGGCGGATCGCAGGAGCTGCAATTCAACCTGGTGCCCGGCACCTATGACCCCGACGTCCCTGTAACGCCGCAGACCCGCGCCTTTTCGAGCGACTGGACTGCGGTCGATTTCGGCTGAGCGGGAAGGGAAAGACCATGGATTTCGATGCAATCGTCGTGGGCTCCGGCATTACCGGGGGCCTTGCCGCCAAGGAGCTCACCGAGGCGGGCCTGAAAGTGCTGATGATCGAGCGCGGGCGCAATATCCGCCACCAGCAGGATTACACGACCGAGCTGAAGACGCCCTGGGAAATGCCGTTCCGTGGGATCGGCGACCAGGAAATGTACGCGCGCGAGCATGCGGTGCAGATGCTCAACCGGCATTTCAACGAATATACCCAGAACCATTTCGTCAACGATGCGCAGAACCCTTACAGCAAGGCGCAAGGCACCGATTTCAACTGGTTCCGCTCGTACCAGCTCGGCGGTCGCTCGCTGACCTGGGGGCGCCAGTCCTATCGCTGGTCGGATTATGACTTCGAGGCGAACAAGCGCGACGGGCACGGCACCGACTGGCCGATCCGCTATGCCGATCTTGCGCCCTGGTATGACAAGGTGGAGGAGTTCATTGGCGTTTCCGGCGCGAAGGAAGGTCTGAAGCAGCTGCCCGATGGCCGCTTCCAGCCGCCGATGGCACTCAACCCGGTCGAGCAGCATGTGCGCGAGGTGATGCAGGCCAACTGGCCCGAGCGCCGCCTGACCATCGGCCGCACCGCAAACCTGACCGAAGGCAAGGGCGAGCGCGGGGTCTGCCAGAACCGTTCGATCTGTGCGCGCGGCTGTTCCTATGGGGCCTATTTCTCGACCCAGTCGAGCACTCTGCCTGCCGCGATGGCGACCGGGCGGCTCACCGTCATCACCGACGCGGTGGTGGAAAAGCTCGATTACGATCCCGCGACCCGCCGGATCACCGGTGTGCGCTATCTCGACCGCAATACCAGGGAGCGCAAGACCGCGACCGCGCGGATGGTGTTCCTCAATGCCGGCGCGTTCAACTCGGTGCACGTTCTGCTCAATTCGGCCAGCGAGGCGATGCCCAATGGCCTTGCCAACAGCAGCGGCGTGCTGGGCACGCACATCATGGACCATGCCAACACCCTTTCGGCGATCGCGCTGATGCCGGGCTTCGAGGACCGCACCACCACCGGTAACCGTCCCACCGGCGTGGTCGTCGCGCGCTATCGCAACATGGACGCGATGGACGGCGAGGGGCACACGCGCGGCTATTCGTTCCAGGGCGGGGCGCTGCAGAGCACCTGGACCGCGGGCAAGCGCGATCCGGGCATCGGCGCAGAGCTCAAGCAGAAGCTCCAGAAGCCGGGCATGTGGCGGATGGTGCTGGTGGCCTTTGCCGATTGCGTACCGCGCGCGAGCAACCGGCTGACGCTCGATCCCAAGGCGGTCGATGCCGATGGCATTCCGCAGCTCAACATCGCCTTTGCGTTTGGCAAGGAGGAGCGCGCCGCGCTTGCCCAGGCCAAGACCGACGCAGGCGAAATGCTGACCAGGGCCGGTGGCCAGGTCATCATGGGCTTCGACCAGCCGGGGGCGGGCGGCACCGCGATCCACGAGATGGGCGGCGCGCGCATGGGCCATGACCCCGCGACATCGGTGCTCAACAAATGGAGCCAGTCGCATGACATCGCGAACCTGTTCGTCACCGATGGCGCGCAGATGAGCTCGTCGGCCTGCCAGAACCCCTCGCTGACCTATATGGCGCTGACCGCGCGCGCCGCAGATGCCGCCGCTTCGATGCTGCGCGAAGGCAAGATCTGACCGTGAGCGAACCCGTTCCCTTGACCAAGCGCCAGCAGAATCTGGCGCTGGTGACATTGATCGTCGCGGTGGTGCTCGAGATTGTCGATCTGACGATCGTCAACACTGCGCTGCCCGCGATAACCTCGGGCCTTGATGCCTCGGCCGAGGCGATTCAGTGGACCGTTGCGGGCTATGCCCTCAGCTTCGCGTTGCTGCTGATGGCGGGCGGCAGGTTGGGCGATTCGCTGGGATATCGTCGCGTGTTCCTCTGGGGCGTCGCCGGGTTCACGCTCGCTTCGGTCGCCTGCGGGCTGGCGCAGACGCCTGAGCAACTGGTGCTGTCGCGGCTGGCGCAGGGCGCGTGCGGCGCAATCATGTCGCCCCAGGCGCTGGCGCTGATGCAGGTGCTGTTCACGCCGCTCGAGCGCGTGTCGAAACTGGCCTTGTTCGGGCTGGTCGGCGGGCTGGCCGCGATTGCCGGGCCGATCCTGGGCGGGCTGCTGATCCAGCTTGACCTGTTCGGCCTGGGCTGGCGGCTGATCTTCCTGATCAACCTGCCGGTCGGATTGTTTGCGCTGGTGTCGGGCTGGTTCTTCCTGCCCGATCGCAAGTCGTCGCATCCCGCCGGCTTCGATTTCATCGGTGTGCTGTTGTTCGGGATCGCCGTTTTCTGCCTGCTCTGGCCGCTAACCCGCGCGGAGACGGGCTGGGGCATGGCCGAGATCGGCGCGCTGCTGCTGGTGGCCCCGCTGCTGTTCGCGGTGTGGCGGCATGTCGCAGCGCGGGTAGGGGCAAGTCAGCCTGCCTTGTTCGATCCATCGCTGCTGTCGATCCTGCCCTTCCGGCTGGGCCTTGGCATCTCGATCGTGTTCGCCGCCGCCAATGCCGGGTTCCTGTTGACCTTCGCCTTTGCGCTGCAGAGCGAGCGTGGCGAAAGCGCGCTCACCACCGGATTGCTGCACATGCCCTTCGGCCTGGGCGCGATGATCGGCATCGCGGTGCTCGGCCGCAACTTCCTGCCGCGTTACGGCAAATGGGTGCTGGTGCTGGGCGGGGCGACGATGCTGGTGGCGAGCGCGCTGGTGCTGCTCGGCATCGGCATGCTCGATCTTTCGTGGACCTCGCTCGCGCCGGTGCTGGTCGTTGCCGGGCTCGGCATGGGTTCGCTTTCGGGTTGCATCGCGCCGGTCTCTGTGGCGCAGGTCGATCGCGATCACGCCGGTGCCGCCAGCGGCATGATGAAGACCGCGCAGCAGGTCGGCGGCGCGCTGGGCATTGCGCTCGCCGGCAGCGTCTATTTCGCCTGGGGGCGCAGCGCGAGCGTCCCGCCCTCGACCGCAGCGATCGCGGTAATCGCCAGCCTGCTGGGCATCAGCGTGCTGCTGGCCGCCAGGCTGCCGGGCAATATCTTCGCGGCCAGGCCAGCGCCCGCAGGGCACTGAGCCCGGTTCAGGGCTGGAAGGTCAGCGACCCGCGCCGTTCGAGGAAGCGCCAGCCTTGTTCGGTGGCGATAAAACGGTCGTGGAACGACCCGACCAGCGGCGCGCTGCTGCCGGTGAACAGCAGGATCGCGCTCTCGCCGCGCGCATATTGCGCGTCCTCGACGTCGATCACCACATTGCTGCAGAAATGCCGCGTGGTCCGCGGCGAGCGCGCCTTGAACGCGGCGAGAATGGCCTCGTGTCCGCGGATTTCGATATCGGGCGCAGTGGGGCGCGTCATTAGCCCGTCGGGATGGTAGAGCGCGACTACGTCCTCCCAGCGATGCGCGTCATTGAGGTTGGCATAGAGCGCGATCAACCGCGCGCATTCCCATTCGATGGCCTGGCGTTCCGCAGGGCTCATAGCCGCGCCGCCGCGATATCCGCACCCTCGCGCAGTGCCTTGAGCTTCTTCGCCGTTACCAGCGGGTCGATCTTGCCATAGCCCGCGAACGTGCCGAACCCGCAATCGGTGCTGGCAATCACCCGGTCTGCGCCGACGATACCGGCAAAGCGCTCGATCCGTTGCGCGATCAGCTCGGGATGCTCGACATAGTTGGAGCAGGTGTCGATGACGCCGGGGGCGAGCAGCTTGTCATCGGCAATCGCGGCATCGCGCCACACCGTCCATTCATGCTCGTGCCGGGGGTTGGCGCCTTCGAACAGCACCGTGGCGGGCCTGGCCGAGAGCACGATATCGATCACCCGCTCGAGCGGAATGTCGTGGTCGTGCGGGCCTTCGTAATTGCCCCAGCAGATGTGCATCCGCATCCGCTCGGGCGGGATGTTGGCCGTCGCGGCGTTGAGCGCCTCGACATTGGCAGCGGCGACCTTGAGGAATTCCGCCTCGCTCAGGTCCTGATAGCCAGTATGACGCGACATCGCGAGATCGGGGCAGTCGAGCTGCAGGTCGAACCCGGCGGCGACGATGGTCTCGTACTCCTCGCGCATCGCATCGGCGAGATCGGCAAGATAGGCCTCGTGGCTGGGATAATGGCGGTTGACCTGGAACGCGGTGATCAGGCCGGGCGAGGCGGCATTCATGAAGCCGCGTGCGCCTTGCCCATAGGCGTCCATTGCGGCGCGGAAGCGGCGGATGTCATCGTGCAGGGGCTCGAGCGTCACCAGCTTGACCGGGCCGATGCACGAGGCGCGGACGAATTCCTGGCTGCCCATGATCGCCGACAGCTTTTTCGCCAGATCGGGCACTTCGGCGAGATCGGCGGCGGGCTTGCGGTCGATATGCCCGCCAAAGCCCGACAGCCGCTCGATCATATAGGTCGAATAGCCGACCTTGCCCATCTCGCCGTCGCTGACGATGTCGACGCCGCAATCGCGCTGGAAGGCGACCGAGCGGTTCACCGCATCGGACACGGCACGGTCGAATTCCGCCGCATTATAGGGCCTTCCCGCATCGCGTGCGAGCAGCAGCTCGGTCAGCTCCGGCCCGCGCGGCATCGACCCCACATGCGTTGTCGCGATAAAGGCCATGATGTCCTCCCCTGATCATTCGAGCCCCGCATCGGGAGCCAGTGCGGAGCGATGCTTGGCACAGCTTCGAGAGGCTTCCAAGCATTAATGGATCCAATAATCGGTGTGCATGCGTATGGGGGTGCCGCCTTTCGACCGCAGGGCGAAGCCGACCTGAGCCGTCAGCCGTCGCCGAGATTGTCGTAGAGCCGGTTCAGCAGCCCGATCAGCTGGCCGAAATCTTCGGCGGAAAGATCGCGGATCACCTTGTGATAGATCGGCGAGGTCGCCTTGCGGGCGAGCGCCAGCTTTTCCTCGCCCTCGGCTGTCAGCGACACTTCGGTCACCCGCGCATCGCGCGCGCTGGGTGCGGAATGGACAAGCCCCGCAGCCGCCATGCGCTGGACGATCCGGGTCATGGTGGAAAGCGGAATGACCGCCGCCTCGGCGATGCTGCGCACGCCGCGCGGCGTTTCCTCGCCCAGGATCATCAACACCCGCCAGCTCGGGATGTCGAGATCGATGTCGCGCAGGATAGCCTCGATGGCGGCATTGTAGCGGCTGGCCAGGCGGTTGATCAGGTAGAAGGGGTAGGACGTCACCTGAAAGGCCGGGGTCCCCGGATCGCCCAAGAGTCGTTTGTCCACCAGTCCATTCCTCTGTTTTGGCCTGCCTTAACGCTGCGGCAGAATGGGCACAACGTGCATTTGCAACATTTTAGTTGCATGTGCACGCAAGTCTGGCACATTCTTTCGGCCATTGCCTGTTCGGGGAGAGAATCATGCCGGGAACCACGCTTGCTCAATTTGCCGCCGCCATTGCCAGCGGGGCGATCGAGACGATCGATCTGACGCAGCCACTGTCGGAGGAAACCCCGGTGCTGGTGCTGCCGCCGCCCTTCGGCCAGACCGCCGCATTCAGCCGTGAGGAGATTTCCTGCTATGACGAGCGTGGCGTCGCCTGGCACTGGAACAACTTTACCACCGGCGAGCATACCGGCACGCATTTCGACGCGCCGGTGCATTGGGTGACCGGCAAGGACCTGGCCGACAACACCGTCGACACCATCCCGCCCCAGCGCTTTGTCGGCCCGGCGGTGGTGATCGATGCCTCGGCCCAGGCCGCCGCCGACAGCGATTTCGTGCTCACCGCCGATTTCATCCGCGCCTGGGAGGCGGTGCATGGCGAGATCCCCGCCGGGAGCTGGGTGCTGTTCCGCACCGACTGGTCGAAGCGCACCGGCGATGCCTATACCAACCGGGGCGAGGATGGCGCGCACACGCCCGGTCCCGATCCCGATGCGATGCGCTATCTGATCGAAGAGCGCCGCATCCTGGGCTTTGGTGTCGAGACCATCGGCACCGATGCCGGGCAGGCGCATCTGATGGATCCGGCCTATCCCGCGCACACGCTGCTGCACGGTGCGGGGCTCTATGGGCTGCAATGCCTCGAAAATCTCGACAAGCTGCCGCCGACCGGAGCCTTTATCGTCGCCGCCCCGCTCAAGATCGCGCGAGGATCGGGCAGCCCGTTGCGCGTGCTGGCCTTTGTCGAGCGCTGAGCCATGGCGGAGCGGTCGTTCAAGAAGGAGGTCGAGAAGCTTCGCCTGGGCGCGGGCGAGAATTTCGAAGGCGAGGGGATACTCGCCGTCACCAAGGCGCTGCTCCAGGCCGGAGTCGCCTATGTCGGCGGCTATCAGGGATCGCCGATCAGCCATCTGATGGACGTGTTCGCTGATGCCGATCCGCTGCTCAAGGAGCTGGGCGTCCATTTCGAATCGAGCGCCAACGAGGCGGCGGCGGGTGCGATGCTGGCTGCCTCTGTCAACTATCCGCTGCGCGGTGCGGTCGCGTGGAAGTCGGTGGTCGGCACCAATGTCGCTTCGGATGCGCTGTCCAACCTTGCCTCGGGCGGGGTCACCGGCGGCGCGCTGATCATCATCGGCGAGGATTATGGCGAGGGTTCCTCGATCATGCAGGAGCGCACCCATGCCTTCGCGATGAAATCGCAGATGTGGCTGCTCGATCCGCGGCCCAATCTTTCGACCATCGTCGATATGGTGGAAAAGGGGTTCGAGCTCTCCGAAGCGTCCAACACCCCGGTAATGCTGGAGATGCGCGTGCGCAGCTGCCATATGACGGGCAGCTTCGTTGCCAAGGACAACCGGCGCCCGGCGATGACCGTGGGCGATGCGGCCGAGAGCCCGACGCGCGATCTCGACCGGATCGTGCTGCCCCCCGCGATCTTCCTGCACGAGATCGAGAAGGTGGAAAGGCGCTGGCCCGCCGCGCAGGCCTTCATCCGCGATAACCGTCTGAACGAGTGGTTCGGCCCCGAGCGCGACGAGATCGGCATCATCGTGCAGGGCGGTTTGTTCAACACGCTCAATCGCGCGCTCGAACTGGCCGGCCTGTCCGATACCTGGGGCGGCACGAAGCTGCCGGTCTATTGCCTCAACGCCGTCTATCCGCTGATTGCCGATGAGGTCACGCAATTCTGCGCCGGGAAAAAGGCGGTGCTCGTTCTCGAGGAAGGCCAGCCCGAATTCATCGAGCACGAACTCAACACCATCCTGCGCCGCGCCGACATCCAGACCCGGGTCGTCGGCAAGGACGTGATGCCGCGTGCGGGCGAATATTCGGGCCAGGTCATCGGCGAGGGGCTGGCGCGCTTTCTGGAGACATGGGCGCCCGATCGCGCGCCGACGCGTGCCCAGTCCATGCCCGCCGAGCCTGAGCTTGCCGCCAATGTTCCGGCGCGGCCCGCCGGCTTCTGCACCGGTTGCCCCGAACGCCCGATCTTCTCGGCAATGAAGCTGGTGCAGCGCGAGCTCGGCCAGCTGCATGTCTCGGCTGATATCGGCTGTCACTTGTTCTCGATCCTGCCGCCCTTCCATATCGGCAACACCACCATGGGCTATGGCCTGGGCACTGCAGGGGCTTCCGCGTTCAAGCCCAATGGCAGCGGCAAGCGCGCCGTCGCCATGATGGGCGATGGCGGTTTCTGGCACAATGGCCTGACCTCGGGCATCGGCAATGCGGTGTTCAACCAGGACGACACCGTCACCATCGTCGTCGACAACGGATATTCGGCGGCGACCGGCGGGCAGGACATCCTCTCCTCGCGCGCCGACAACGATATCCGCACGACCAAGCATCCGATCGAGAAGGCGGTGCGCGGCATGGGGGTCCGCTGGGCGCGGACGCTGACCCGCACCTATGACGTCGCCCGGATGCGCGACGCGCTGCGCGAGGCGCTGACAACACCGGAAAAGGGGCCCAAGGTCATCGTCGCCCAGTCCGAGTGCATGCTCAACAAGCAGCGCCGCATCAAGCCGCAGCTCGCCAAGGCGGCGAGCGAGGGCAAGCGCGTCGTGCGCGAACGCTTCGGAGTCGATGCCGATACCTGTACCGGCGATCATGCCTGTATCCGGCTGTCGGGCTGTCCTTCGCTCAGCATCCGTCCCAATCCTGATCCGCTGCGCCAGCACCCGGTCACGCATATCGACAACAGCTGTGTCGGCTGCGGCAATTGCGGCGAGGTGGCGCATGCGGCCGTGCTCTGCCCCTCGTTCTGGAAGGCGACGGTGGTGACCAATCCGGGCTGGTGGGAGCGGACGGCGGCGAAGCTGCGCGGCTGGATCATCGCGAAGATGCAGCGCCGTCACGAGCGGGCGCTGGCAGCAAGGGCGTTCTGATGGATATCTTCAACCAGGGGCGCGACCGGATCACCATCGCCATTCTCGCGCTCGGCGGCGAGGGCGGCGGCGTGCTCGCCGAATGGGTGCAGGTGGTCGCGCGCGCGAACGGCTATGTCGCGCAGGGCACCTCGGTCCCTGGCGTGGCGCAGCGCACCGGCTCCACCGTCTATTATATCGAGCTGGTCCGCGTCGGATCGCAGGGCGACAACCGCCCCGATCCGGTGCTGGCGATGATGCCGGTGCCAGGCGATGTGGACATCGTCATCGCGTCCGAACTTATGGAGGCGGGGCGCGCGATCCTGCGCGGCTTCGTGAGCCAGGATCGCACGACGCTGATCGGATCGACCCACCGCGTCTATGCGATTTCGGAAAAGTCAGCGCTTGGCGACGGCACCGGCGCCAATGCCCGCATTCTCGATGCGGCAGAGCGGCGCGCGGCGCGGTTCATCGGCTTCGACATGGCGGCGGCGGCGCAAGGCGCGGGCAGCGTCATAAGCTCGGTCATGTTCGGCGCGCTCGCGGGGAGCGGCGCGCTGCCTTTCTCGCGCGAGGCATTCGAAGAGGCGGTGCGCCACGGCGGCAAGGCGGTTGCCGCCAATCTCAAGGGCTTTGCCTTGGGCTTCGAGGCGGCGGAAAAGGGTGTCGCCGCCGTGTCCGAGGCCCAGCAGGACCGCAAGCCCACCACTGCGGCGGGCCGCGCGCTGCACGCACGTCTGTGCCGCACGCTGCCTGAAAATGCGCATGCGCTCGCTACCGAGGGTGCCGCGCGGCTGATGGACTATCAGGACGCGGCCTATGCCGAACTCTATCTCGACCGGGTGGAGCGCTTTGCTGCGCTCGACCCGGCGCTCGCAGCACCGGTGGCACGCCACCTCGCGCTGTGGATGGCCTTCGAGGACCCGATCCGCGTCGCCGATCTCAAGATCCGCGCCACGCGCAGCAGCCGCATCGCACAGGAGGTGCGCGTGAGCGAAGGGCAGGTGCTGCGCGTCACCGAATACATGCATCCGCGCTTGCAGGAGGTGTGCGAAACGCTGCCGCGCGGTCTGGGCGAGCGCATCCTGAACAGCCCCGGCCTGCGTCGCCGGCTGGAGCCGTTCTTCGCACGCGGACGCCATGTCGAGACGACCGGTCTCAAATGGTTCCTGATGCTGCGCGGGCTGGCCGCGATGCGTCCGATGCGCCGCAAGAGCTTGCGCTATGCGGTGGAGCAGGCGCGGATCGAACGCTGGCTTGCGCTGGCCGAACGTGCCGCCGCGAGCAATGTTGCCGCCGCCGCCGAAATCCTGGCCTGTCAGGCGCTGGTCAAGGGCTATTCGGATACGTTCGAGCGCGGCATCGCCAATCTCGAGGCGGTGCTCGAGACCGCGGAGCGCCATCTGCTCGGGCGGCCCGACGCTGCAGTGCAGATCGCCGCGCTGCGCGAGGCGGCGCTCAAGGATGAAGAGGGCAAGGCGCTGGGCTGCGCGATTGCAGAGGTCGCGCCCGCGCGCCGCGCATCCTGAGGCGTGCGGCGTGTTCCCGGCTATTCAATGCCGAAACTGGTGTCGATGATCCGCGCCGCAAGCGGGTCGCCGCTGCCATCGGTTTCTTCGGCGACCACCGCTTCGACCGGCGCGGACAGGCAATAGACCATCTCGCTTCCCGCGAGCTTGCGTTCCGCCGCGCCGCCGATCATGCGCGGTACGATCTGCAGCAGCAGCTTGGTGCCGAAGCCATCGGGATTGGGCGGCGCGTCGCTGACCGCCGCAGGCAAGCCGCGTTCGTGCCAGACAAAGGTGAAGCGACCCCCATCCACGCTCCAGCGCACCGCGACCTCGGCCTGATCCGAGGCACCCAGGCCATATTTCTGCGTGTTCGTCGCCAGCTCGTAGAGCGCGAGGCTCAGCTGCTGCGCCGCCACCGGATCGATCGACAGTGCCGGACCCGATATCGCGATGCGCGGGCCATAAGTGCTCCTCAGAACCTCCAGCCCGGTCTCGACCAGCTGCTCGAGCTCGGCCGATGACTTGTCGCTGCGCGCGATCGCGCGGGTGGTATCGGCAAGCGCACGGACCCGGCCCAGAAACGCGTCGAGAAAGTCGCTGGTCCGCTCGGTGCCGCGCGCCGATTGCGTCGCCAGCGAATGCACCACCGCGAGCAGGTTGCCGCTGCGATGCACCGCCTCGCGCGCCTGCACCGCCAGCGCGGCGGTCGCCTTTTCGAGTTCGCGGGTCCGCTCCTGCACCTGCCGGTCGAGCGAGGCGAGCGTCGCCTTGTGCGCCGCGATCTCGTCGCTCAGCGTCTGGTTGACCGCAGCCAGCGATGCGGGCGAGGGCAGGCGGATGATGTCCGGGATCAGCCGGAACAGCACCACCGCCGTGGTCATCGAGACGATGCCGGTGGCGAGCTTCACCCAGCCGGTCCAGGGATAGATCGGAATCCACAGCGTGACGATGCCGAGCGCATGGGTGAGGCCGCACAGCAGGATGAAAGACGCGAACAGCGCCACCAACCCGCCATGCGGCACCTCGGTGCGCTGGCGCAGCACGCGGAGCAGCGCGATGGGGATGGCGGTATAGGACAGGAAGATGAGCAGGTCCGATCCCGCCCAGAGCAGCACCAGCCACGGCTCCCACAACAGGCACATGCCGTGCGGCATATAACCACCATAATCCATGGTGTGATCCATTCGGCCCGCTCCTCGGTAGGTCCATCCAGGCGATAGGCAGCCGCTCACTGCCCGCACCATCCTGTGATGCATAGGAGAACATTTTGCGAGGTGACAGCAATTCCGGCGATCGATCCAGCCAGTTCGATGGCCCCGAGACCCAGATGCCGGAGCGACCTGACTAATCGCCGATCGTCAGCCTCTGACTGGCCTTGCCCCAATCGTCACCAACGCTGCTGGCATGTTCCAGGATCGCTCCGGGATCGAGCAGCGTGAAGCGGTTGGCCCCAGCGAGCGACGGGAGATCGTCCCACGCGACCGGCACTGCGACCGGGGCACCGTCGCGCGCACGCACGCTATAGGGCAGGACCGCGGTCGATCCGCGCCGGTTGCGCATCCAGTCGATGAAGATGCGGCCCTTGCGGCGCGCCTTGGACATGGACGCGGTGTAGCGCCGGGGTTCGGCCTGTTCGAGCGCCTGAGCAAAGCTCTTGGCGAACCCCTCGATCATCGCCCAGTCCGCGCCCGGGTCGAGCGGGGCGATCACGTGAATGCCCTTGCCGCCGGTCACCATGGGAAAGGTGACGAGCCCCATATCGGCGAGATGATCGCGCATCTGCCGGGCCGCCATGACGATATCTGGAAAGTCCATGCCTTCATCGGGATCGAGATCGAACACCAGCCGGTCGGGATGCTCGATATCGTCCGCGCGCGATCCCCAGCCGTGAAACTCGATCGCGCCCATCTGCACGCAGCGCAGGATCGCAGCCTTGTCCCCCAGCACAAAGACGGGATCGGTCGAGCCATCGGCCTCCTCGATCATCAGCGAGCCGATTTCCTTGCCCCAGCCTTTCTGGACATGCTTCTGAAAGAAACATTGTTCGCTGATCCCTTGCGGGCAGCGGAGCAACGCCACCGGGCGATTGGCGATGAAGGGCAGCATCAGCGGGGCGGCCGCCTCGTACCATCTCGCGAGATCGCCCTTGGTCGGGCCGTCAGCCCCGAACAGCGGCCGGTCGGCATGGGTGATGCGGATCGACGGCTGGGGCGCGATCCAGCCTGCAGGTTGGTTCATCTCGATCTCCCCGGTCACCTCGGCTGCCGGCTTGTCGCCGCGCAGGCCGATGAAGCTTGCATGGCGCAGCACACCGTCATGCGTATATTCGGCATAGCGCACCTCCGCGACCAGCACGGGTTCGACCCAGTGCGCCTTGCCGGCCACAGCCTTGGCATCGGCGATGGCGGGCTCGGTCCGCGCGAGGTCGGCCAGCCGCGCCTGCAGCTCTGCTGCCGTGTCGGTATCGAAGCCGGTGCCGACGCGACCCTTGTAGACCAGCTGGCCGCCTTCATGCTGGCCCAGCAGCAGCGAGGCAAAGGGCCGTCCGCGCTTGGTGCTGGCGATCCAGCCGATGATCACGAACTCTTCGCGGCGCTCGACCTTGATCTTCAGCCATGCATCGCTCCGCTCACCGACATAGCGACTGGAAGCGCGCTTGGCGATCACGCCCTCATAGCCCTTGTCGACCATCGCCTGGAACAGGGCGCGCCCGTCGCGCTCGATATAGTCGGAATAGAAGATCGGCGGGTCTACGCGCTCGAGCAGCGCTGCAAGCCGCTGCTTGCGCTCGGCCAGCGGCCGCTGCGTCAGGTCCTCGCCATCGAGCGCGAGCAGGTCGAACGCGAAATAGCTAAGCGGCCCGCCCGATTTCAGCGCGCGCTGCAAGGCCGAGAAGCTGGGGCGGCCGTCTTCGTCGAGCGCCACGATCTCGCCGTCGAACAGCGCCGAGGCGGCTGGCACGGCCTGCATCGCATCGAGCACCGACCGAAACCTGTCGCTCCAGTCAAGCCCGGTGCGCGTCCAGCCGACTGCGCCATCCTTGCCCAAGCCGACCAGGCAGCGATAGCCGTCATATTTCACCTCGAACAGCCAGTCCTCGCCGCCGGGCAGCTGGTGCACCAGCGTCGCCAGCATCGGGGGATGAAAGGCCGGCATGGGGTTTTTGGCGCGCAAACCTGCCGCACTCGCGCGCTTGCGCCGGGGCGAGACCGGCTCAGCGCCAGAGGCGATCTGATCCATCGTCCGCCCGGTCTTGACGCTGGTCAGCGCACGTTCGACCAGCCCGTCGCCCTGGCCCGCCTCCGCATCCTCGACCTTGCGCAGCAGCCAGTTCTCGCGCTTTTCACCGGCGCGCGGCTTCATCCGGACGAGGATCCACTGCCCACGCATTCGCTGGCCGTGCGCGATGAAATGCAGATGGCCCTTGTCGATATCGCTCGCGCTCTTGCCGGGCACGGGTTCCCAATGCCCGGTATCCCACAGCATGACCGTGCCGCCGCCATAGGCGCGCGCCGGGATGACGCCTTCGAAATCGGCATAGGATAAGGGATGGTCCTCGGTCCGGACCGCGAGCCGCTTGTCCCTGGGGTCGATGCTCGGACCGCGCGTCACCGCCCAGCTCTTGAGCACGCCGTCCGCCTCGAGCCTCAGGTCCCAGTGCAGCCGCGTCGCATCGTGCTTCTGCACCACCAGCATCGGCGGCTGCTTGCCCTTGCGGCGGACCGGCGCGGTGTCGGGCTCGGGTGTGCGGGCAAAGTCCCGCTTCGCGGCATATTCGACGAGCGGATCGGGCGTGCGATCCGCCATGATCAGCCTGCCTTGCGCCTGGGCGACGATTTGGCAGGCGCCTTTTTCGCGGAAGCGCGCTTCGCGGCGGGCTTAGCGCCTCCCGCGCTCGCTGCCTTGGCGTTGACCGATTTCTTGAGCGCGGCCATCAAGTCGATGACATTGCCGCCCGCAGGCGCTGCCGGTTCGTCATCGGGCGTAACGCGCTTGCCCTTGTTCTTCATCTTCGTGTCGATCAGGTCACGCAGGGCATCGACATAGCGGTCGTGAAACTCGCCTGCATCGAACGGCGCGGTCTTCTTGTCGATCAGAGTGGTGGCCAGTTCGAGCAGCTCGTCATCGGGCTTCTCGTCGCCGATCTCGCGGAAATAGGACGCGGCCTTGTTGACCTCGTCGGCATAGCGCAGCGTTTCCATGATGATGCCGCGGCCGCAGGGGCGAAGCGCGACGATATATTCGCGGCCGCGCATCGCCAGCTGACCCAGACCGACCTTCTTGGCCTGGTCGAGCGCCTCGCGCAGCACGATGAACGCTTCTTCGGCGAGATCGTCGGCGGGGACCACGAAATAGGGCTTTTCGTAATAGAGCACGGGGATGTCGTGCAGCGACACGAACTGCGTCAGCTCGAGCGTCTTGCGGCTTTCGAGCCGGACGGCCTCGATCTCCTTCTCGTCGAGCAGCACATAGCTGCCCTTCTCGTATTCGAAGCCCTTGAGGATATCCGCCGGTTTGACTGGGCCGATGCCGGGCACGGTCTTTTCGTACTTGATCGTCTGGCCGCTCGGTTCGTGGATCTGGCGGAAACGGATGCCAGCGCCGCTTTTCGTCGCGGGGTAGATTTCCACCGGTATCGAAACCAGCGCCAGACGAATCTGGCCCTTCCACGATGGGCGGGCAGGCATGGCGGTCCTCCTTGCAGGGACACGACGCGGCAATGGCGGGGTCCGATGGGCTGTATCTACATGGCCGCAACGGTTTGCCGCGCGCCATGGTTCCCCCTGGCTGCCATCTCCACCCGGTATGCTTATGCGGCCTCAGCTCCGAAGGGCGTCAGCCGCTTGCCGTCATGGCTGGGGAGCAGGGGCGCAGCGTGTCGTGTCGCCAGCCTGGCAGGCAGCGACATCGGCCTCCCATTTCCTGCGCGCTTCGGCGGCGGCCTTGACCTCGGCCTGGTATTTCGCCTCGGCAGCGGCAAAGGCGCGCTGGCGCTCCTCGTAGACGCGCTGCTTTTCCTCGAAGATCCGCTGCTCCTCGGCATTCTTGCGCAGCTGGGCTTCGGCCATCTGCGCCTGCTGGGCGTTGACGGCGCGCAGCTCCTCATCGGCTTTGGCGATGGCCAGCCGCCGCTCGGCTTCGGCCTGTGCGGCTGCCGCAGCCCGCTCGGCCTGCTCGCGCTGGCGCAGTTCGATCGCCACCCGGTCCGCCTCTGCCGATCGCGCCGTAGCGGCGGCGCTCGATGCCGGAGGCGCGGCAGGAGCAGGGGTGGCGCGAGACGATGGGCCGCCACCCGGTTGAAGATCGGCCAGGTTTGTCGTCAGCGGATAGGCGCCCGTCGGCAGCCAGGTCACGTCGACCAGCTTCCAGTTGCCGCCGTTCGAAGCGCGGGTGGTGGCGATGAAGGCCTCCAGCTCCTGGCGATCGGCGCGGGTATAGCAGGTCTGCCCCAGCACCGTCTCGCCGGTCTGCGCCTTGACCGCCTTGGCAAAGTCGGCCGTCAGCGTCGCATCGGTGATCAGATAGCCTTCTGGCGGGGTGCTGAGCGCCTGGTAGAAGCCGGACGACAGGAACATGCTGTTGCCCCCCGATCCCACGGCGATGCCCTGGCAAAAGACCGGATAATATCCCGATTGGGCCTGAGCCGACGACAAGGCAGCCGATGCGAAGGCCAAAGCGGCGGCGGACAGGATAGGGGCTATTTTCAACGTCCAGGCTCCGACCGATGGCCTCAAGCGCCAGGGGGCTGAGGCAAGATAATTCAATCGCTTGGCCCGGTGCACCCGTTGCCATGGCGGTGCGATTTCATTATCCATGGCCAAAAGGGTCGTCAACATAACCGCAAGATCGCAAAGGGGTGTGCGATGGACGATCGACACGGCACGCGGTGCCCGTGCTGCCATGAAGACCGGAGTTCCGTTGATCGTCGTGCCGTCGTGGTCGGCTTGGTTGCGCTCCCGGCCATGGGGGCGAACCTGGCCTCAGCGCAGGATCTGCTCGACCCGACCCGCCTGCGCAGCAGCCGTGTCGGCACCGAAGCGCTGGCCACCCGCTCGAACCGACCGCCCGACTGGAAGGGTCCCGAATATGCCCGCGACATGGCGAACAGCGTCACCAGCGCCATCCTGTCGCTGGTGCGAGCCTATGGAGCGACGGCCGATCAGATCGGCAAGCTGCAGACCGAAGAGAAGCAGCTGACCGACAAGCTCAACGAAGCCATCCGCAACAAGGAGGCGATCCTCGACGAATATCGCCAGGGCCTGTTCTGCTCGGGCTGCGGGCGCACCAAGTCCGACATCATCTCGAAGGGCGAGCAGTTCCCGCATTCGGGCCAGTCGATCATCAAGCCTACGCCCGAGCAGATCGCCGCGAAGGAGCGCGAACTGCAACAGGGCATCGACCGGCTGGCGCAGCAGCTGCGCGATGCGAAGGCGAAGCTCGCCAAGCTGTCGCCCGATATCGATGCGATCCGCAGCCAGCTGTTCGAGGGCATGGGGCTGTGGCGCACGGCCACCAGCATGGAGCGCGGCATCATCCGCCAGGAATTCGCCTTCGATGCGCAGGATTACGTCCAGCAGCGCACCGTGATCAGCCGCCAGATCGATGCGGTCATCAAGGATGCCGGTACCGCCCAGACCATTCCCGCGCTGCAGGCCTGTATCGCCGATGCCCGCACCTGGAGCGATGCGCTGGCCAAATGCGAGGACCGCCATGCCGACGATCGCGCGCGCATGGCGACGGGCCTGACCAACAACGACAATACCGCGCAGCGACAGACCGCGAGCGTGCAGTCCACCGCCAACGAGGTCGCATCGAGGATCACCGCATTCGGCCTTGCAGGCTATCTCAATATCCTGACCACCCTGATGGGACGCGGCAGCGACGGCCCGACTATTGCCGGTGCAGGCTATACCTTCCGCATGGGCAAATATGACGCCGCCGGGTTCGGTGAGATCCTGCCGCGCGTCGCGGAGTTCATCGCGCGCGCCAGCAGTCTCTTCATCGGCGCTGCTCCCGGCTACAACACGTCGGCCAGCCAGGAACTGGCGAAGCTCGACCGTGCCCTGGCACAGATCGAACCCCGACTGGCTGCCGCGCTGGAGCTGAAGCGCCAGCAGGAGGCGGCGGCGGCGCTCGAGCGCCAGCAGGAAGAGGCACGCCGCCAGGCCGAGGCTGAGGCGCGCGAGCGCGAACTGGCCAACACGCCCGGATCGGGAAGCTGATCGGATGAAGGGACCCAGCATGACGCGCAAGCGACTTGCCGCCGGCGCGGCTCCGGTGGTGCTTCTCGCCATTGCCGCGTTCGGCTTGCCTGCGCCTGCGCTGGCGCTGCAGGGGGCGAACGACGTCCAGATTGAGGCATCGAAACAGCTTCTTTCCGAGGACCGCTATATCGAGGCGCTCGCGGTCGCCAAGGACGCGCTGCGTGTCGACCCGGCCGATTATCGCGCCAGCTATTATGTCGCCATGGCCTATATGGGGCTGCAGCAATATGACGCGGCGGAGACGCAGGCCAATCAGGCATTGGCGCAGGCGCCCGCCAGCGCGCGTGCGGCGGTCGAGAAGCTGGTCTTCACCATCCGCTCGCTGAAAACGGGCAACCAGAATGTCGGCGCAGCCGATGCGGCATTGGCCGAAGGGCTGATCGGCAAGGCTGCGAGGCTGTACGAGGAGGGCTGGGCGGCCGGGCGCAACGCGCCAGATTATGCGCTCAAGGCTGCCGAGCTTTATGCCGGGCGCCTCAACCAGCCGGTCGATGCAGCGCGCGTGCTGCGGCAGGTGCGCGAATCTCTGCCCGGCAGTCCCGCAGCCGACAGCGCGGAAGCAGAGCTCGCCAAGCTGCAGCCTGTGCTCCGACAGATCGCGACAGCCAGGGTGAAGGAAGCGGCCGGCCTGCCCCTGGCGGAAGCGCGCCCGGCGCTGAGCGCCGCCGCCGCTGCCGATCCGGCCTATCCCGAAATCTACAGGACGCAGGCGCAGCTAGCGGCGGCCTCGGGATCGGCAGAGGAACTGGAAGCCTCGCTCAAGGAGCTTGCGCGCCGCAATCTCGTCGATCTCGATTTCCTCGCCGCGCTGTCGGGCATGGCCGCGTTGCTGGAGGACCCGCAATTCCTGCTGCGTCTGTCCGACATCATCGGTGCGAACCAGGCCGACATGCTCAAGACCGCGGCATCGCCGGTCGGCAGGGTCGCCTATCTCTCGCGGCTGGCGCGCGAGGGTAAGCTTGGTTTCTTCATGGGCGCCAGGCAGGTCAAGGGGACCAGCAACTATCGCTTCTGGTCGCGGCGCAAGGTATCGGCCGTGCAATATGCGGCATCCGGCTGCGAGCTGGTGGTGTCGCTGTCGGACCAGCTCGGCGCCAGCGACGATGCCTATGGCTATATGCCCGCCAGCCGCATCGTCGATCTCCGCCCGCCGACCGCGCTGGCCGTCCGCAACAGCAGTGCGCTGGAGCTCGGCCCCACAAATGACGGGTGGCAGATCACAGCGCTGACCGTGGACGATGCGGCGCAGCTTTCGCTGCCGGTCTGGTCGGCGCTGCGACAGCTGCATGCGGCCTGTCCGCGCCCGGTGCGGAAAACCCGCTAGCCTTTCGCATTCCCGTCTCTGCAGGCCTAGTACCGCCGTCGCTCAAGGCTGCGCGCGACGGCGGCGGCGGGTAATGCCACACCAGCGCGGACAGGCCCAGCCAGGCCGAGAACATCAGCGCATAGGGCCAGCGCCGGGGCAGCAGCCGCGCGACCAGCAACGTCACTGCTGCGGTGCCCACCAGCGCGATCAGCGCGGAGCCGGCTGCGATCGTTCCGGCACCTGTCAGCGCAGTCTGGATCGCCATGCTGGCCCATTGCGCCGGCAGCAACACCAGTAGCCAGTCCGGCAGAGCCCCCGGCATGGCCGCCGCTGTGCCGAGCATCGCAGCCTCGCCGGCAACCACGAACATCGCGATCCACCAGCCCTTGTCGGCTGCGCTGCGGGCGAACAGCTTGCCCCGCGCCGCAAAACTGACGCTCGCGGCGATAAAGGCAAGGCCCGTGGCAGCCGGATGGGCCAGCGATGGCATGCCCATCATGCGCGCTGCAAGGACAAGGCCGATTGCCGCGAGCAAGGCCATCAGCACGCCGATCCGGAAACGCGCGGCTGCGGCGGAGGTGATCATCCCCGCCCCCATCAGCCCCAGCGCGAGCATCGGTCCTGCCACCAGCACCCATGGCGTCGGCGATGGCGATTCTAGCAGCGCCTGCATCGCCAGCAGCGGAGCCACAAGCGAAGCGAGCGCCGCGACCAGCCAGGGCATGAAGGAGATGGACGGTCTTGGGGCGTGCGCCATGGGGGTCATGCGGTCGACACTGATCCAACCGGGTCGGAATGTCGAGGCATGCGCAGGCGGCCGCGCGATACGGTATGATGCCGATCAGGCCGAGCACCGCCAGACCTCGAGCCTTTGGCCCATGCCGATAGGGGGCGGCATATCAAGCGCCGGACCAAAGGCGAGGGCGAGCATGCTCTTGGCGGCGAAAGCGATGTCCTGCGCAGCGAGACGGGGGCGGGGACAGCATCGACCCGTCCGGGGTCGCAACATCGGGTGCCTTGCCAATGGCAATCTCATACGTCTTCGAGAAGCTGGCTGGGGTGGCAGGATTCGAACCTGCGAATGCCGGTACCAAAAACCGGTGCCTTACCACTTGGCGACACCCCAATGCCGTGCTGGCCAATGCCGTGCTGTCTATGGCTGCCGGGCGAGGGGCCGGGGCAGCGCGGGAGCGGCCTATATACGGAAAAGCCTCGCCGCGCCAAGCGCCTTTTTGGGGCGTTGAACGGGGCGTGTGCCTCAGGCGATGCGGTGGACCCAGCCGTGCGGATCGGCAGCGTCACCGCGCTGGATCGACACCAGAGCCGAGCGCAGACTCGCCGTCACCGGACCCGACTGATTGCCGCCGATGGTGAAGCTGCCTTGCGGGGACTTCACCGTGCCGACCGGGGTCACCACCGCTGCGGTGCCGCAGGCGAAGGTCTCGCGCAGCTTGCCGCTCTGAGCATCGGCCTGCCACTGGTCGATCGAATAGGGCTGTTCGCTGACGGTCAGCCCCTGCGCACGGGCGAGGTCGATGATCGAGCTGCGCGTGATGCCGGGCAGGATCGTACCGGTGAGCGGCGGGGTGATGATGCTGCCGTCGTCGAACACGAAGAACAGGTTCATGCCGCCCAGTTCCTCGACCCATTTGTGCTCGGCGGCATCGAGGAACACCACCTGGTCGCAGCCTTGCGCGGTCGCCTCGGCCTGCGCGACGAGGCTGGCCGCGTAATTGCCGCCGCATTTGGCCGCACCCGTGCCGCCGGGCGCGGCGCGGGTGTAATGCTGCGACACCCAGATCGTCACAGGCGCAATGCCTCCCTTGAAATAGGCACCCACGGGCGATGCGATGGTGATGAACAGATATTGCTTGGCCGGGCGCACGCCGAGGAACACCTCGGACGCGAACATGAACGGGCGCAGATAGAGCGCGCCGCCCTCGACCTTCGGAAACCATTGGGAATCGATCCGCACCAGCTGCTCGACCGATTCGACGAAGAGGTCGTGCGGCACATGCGGCATCGCCATGCGCGTCGCGGATTCGTTAAAGCGGCGGGCATTGGCATCGGGGCGGAACAAGGCGGTGCTGCCGTCGGACAGTTTGTACGCCTTCATGCCTTCGAAGATTTCCTGCGCATAATGCAGCACCGACGAGGCCGGATCCATCGGGATCGGCGCACGCGCGGTCACCTTCGCCTCGTACCAGCCGCCCTTGTCCTCGTCATAGCGCACCACGACCATATGGTCTGTGAACAGCTTGCCGAAGCCCGGATCGACCAGCGCCGCATCGCGCGCATCTGCGGGGGTCGGGTTGGTCGTCGGCTCGATGGTGAAAGGCAGCATGGCATCCTCTGGTGGCGCAAGGATCGGAACTGGTGATCGGCATCCCGGCAATTGGCCTTGCTGCAACGCGGGCTTGCCAAGACCTAATCTCGCTGGCAATCAAGGTCAACATGCCTGTCCCATCTTCCCCCTCGGCTTCCGCGCTTTTCCTGCGCGAGGATGAAATCCGCCACGGCGTGGAGCTCTTGTTCTTCGGCTATACGCGGCTGACCAAATCGATCGATGACCAGCTCGCGGTGCAGGGTCTTGGCCGCGCGCATCACCGCGCGCTCTATTTCATCGCGCGCAATCCCGATCTGACGGTGAGCCAGCTGCTGCGCGCGCTCGCCATTACCAAGCAGTCGCTGGGCCGGGTGCTGACCGAGTTGCAGCGTCGCGACCTTATCGAGACGCGCAGCGGCGAGACCGACCGGCGGCAGAAGCTGCTGCGGCTCACCCCGGCGGGCGCGGCGCTCGAGGCCGAGCTGTTCGATGCGCTGCGCAGCCGTCTTGCCCAGGCCTATCGGCGTGCGGGGCAGGAATCGGTCACCGGCTTCTGGCGCGTGCTCGAAGGACTGGTGCCCGATGCCGATCGCGCGCTGCTGGCGGAGCTTGGGAACGATCGCCGCCCCGGCTGATGGTCCGCACTGACAGCAATGTCAGCATTTCTGCTTTGCTAATGGTATCGGTTATGCAATCAAGTGCCTAACGATAACAGGACAGGAGCGGGAAGAGGTCATGGCGACGATGCGCAGCGTGGTGCTCAAGGCACCGATCGACGGGCTGCCGCAGCCGCATGACTTCGCGATTGTCGAGCGGGAGGTTCCCGCGCTCGAGGACCAGCAATTCCTGATCGAACATCGCATTGCCTCGGTCGATCCCGGGGTGCGGTCGCGGCTGCACGCCACCGGCGCGAGCTATGCCCCGCCGATCCCGCCGGGCGGCACGATGGATGGGTTCATGGTCGGTATGGTGACCGAAAGCCGCAATGATCGCTTTCCTGTCGGCACCTGGGTGACGGGCAGCGGCGGCTGGACAACGCACTCGATCGGCAACGGGCGCGGCTATGTGATGCCGATTGCCGACAACGGCCTGCCGCGCACCCTGTGGCTCGGCGTGCTGGGCATTCCAGGCATGACCAGCTGGTTCGGCATGAAACGCGTCGGCGAATTTCGCGAAGGCGCGCATGTTCTGATCAGCTCGGCAGCGGGCGTGGTGGGCGCGACGGCGGGGCAGCTCGCCAAGGCCTTGGGGGCGGCGAGCGTGACCGGCATCGCGGGCGGCAAGGCCAAGTGCGACTGGCTGGTCGAGGCTTGCGGCTTCGATGCAGCGATCGATTACAAAGCCGTGGACGATCTCGGCGCGGCGATTGCGGCGGCCTGTCACAAGGGGGTGGACATCTTCTTCGACAATGTCGGCAATGCGATGATCGACACGGTGCTGCCCTTGATGCGGCTGCATGGCCGGATCGTGATGTCGGGCCAGGTCGCCGATTACAATGTCCCGCAGGGCGAGCGTGTCGGCATCACCAATACCGGCGAGATGATCGCTAAAAGGCTGACGATGCGCGGCATCCTGGTGTTCGATGACATTCCGCAATTTGCCGAGGCGCAGGCCGCGATGGGGCAGATGATCCGCGATGCAAAGTTGGTCTATCGCGAGGAGCTGTATGACGGGCTCGAGGCCATGCCGGAGGCGTTTTGCGGGCTGTTCACCGGCGCCAGCTTCGGGCGGCGGCTGGTGCGTTTGGGAGATATCGGATGAGCCACGAATTCCGCATCGAGGACCAGAGCTACACGCGCTTCACCTTCGAGCGCGATGGCCGCGTGCTGAGAGCGTTCATCACCTCGGACCATCCCGTCAACGGCGTCGACGGCCCGATGCACGACGAACTGGCGCGGGTGTTCACCGATCTGCAACGCGATAGCGGGAGCGACATCATCGTGCTGGCCGCGAAGGGCAGGGCGTTCTGCGCGGGCGGCGATTTTCAGTGGTTCCAGCAGCAGATCGACGATCCGGCGAGCTTCCGCGCGATCGCCTGGGACGCCAAGCGCATCGTCTCCAGCCTGCTCGAGATGGAAAAGCCGATCTTGTGCCGCCTGAACGGCGCGGCGGCGGGGCTGGGCGCGACGATCGCGCTGCTCTGCGACATCATCGTGGCCGACGAAAAGGCGGTGATCGGCGATCCGCATGTCAAGGTCGGGCTGGTCGCGGGCGATGGCGGCGCGCTGATCTGGCCGCAGCTGATCGGCTATGCCAAGGCCAAGGAACTGCTGATGACCGGCGACATGCTGAGCGCCGCCGAAGCAAAGGACCTGGGCCTGATCAACCATGCAGTGCCGGGCAATCAGCTTGATGCGAAGCTCGCTGAGATCATCGCCAAGCTGCAGGGCAACCCCAAATGGGCCGTGCGCTGGACCAAGAGCGTGACCAACATCCCGCTGCGCGCACTCGCCGCACAGATGATGGACGCTGCGATCGGCTGGGAGAGCGTGAGCAATTATCTGGGCGATCGGCGCGAGGCGGTGGCGGCGATGGCCGAGAAGCGCAGCCCCAAGCTGACGGGGGAGTGAGATGATAATCCAAGCGCCCATATGTCGTCACCCTGAACTTGTTTCAGGGTCCATTTATCCCCACGCACCTTCGGCTTTCAGGGCACGATGGATCCTGAAACAAATTCAGGATGACGGAAGGGGGGAGAGGCAAGCATGACCCTCCAGAGCTTCACCGACGAGCCCGAGCACGTCAGCGCCCTGCGCACCACGATCCAGCGGTTCATCGCCGATCATGCCCCGCGCGAGGCGCGGCAGGCCTGGGACAGGGCGGCGGAATGGCCGCGCGATGTCTATGCGAAACTCAACGAACTGGGGCTTACGGCACTTACAGTGCCCGAGGAACATGGCGGGGCAGGGCAGGATCTGGTCGCCGCCATCGCGGTGATCGAGGAGCTGGCGACCGCCGGGCCGTGCCTCGCGGGGCCGTTCATCCATACCAGCTTCTATGGCGGAATGAACCTGAGCGAAAACGGTTCGCCCGAGCAGAAGGCCGAGTTCCTGCCACGTCTGGCCAAGGGTGAAATGTTCTTCGCCTATGGCCTGTCCGAACCCAATGTCGGCGGCGACCTGGCGAGCGTCGCGACGCGCGCGGTGCGCGAGGGTGACGAGATCGTCATCAACGGTGCCAAGCGCTGGTGCACCGGCGCAGACTGGGCCGATTACATCTATTGCCTCGTGCGTTCCGGCCCGGTGGAAGAGCGCTATCGCAACCTCTCGTTCGTGCTGGTGCCGACGAAAGCGCCCGGCGTGACGATGCAGGACATCGAGCACGTCAATCTGCGCTACACGCACAGCCAGGACGTGTATTTCGACAATGTGCGGCTGCCCGTGAGCGCCATCGTCGGCGGCGAGGCGATGTGGAACCAGGGCTGGAAGCTGCTCGCGGGCCGCGCGCTCGATGTCGAGAAGCTCGAGATTTCCGCCGTCGCGCTCGGCATCGCGCGCGCCGCGATCGACGAGGCCTGGGCCTATGCGCAGGAGCGGGTGCAGTTCGGCAAGCCGATCAGCCAGCATCAGGCGATCCGGAACAAGCTGGTCACCGCGAAGACCAAATGGCAGGCCGCGCGGCATCTGCTGTATCACGCCGCGTGGCTGGCCAACGAAGGACGGCCCTGTTCGGTGGAGACCAGCATGGCCAAGCTGTTCGTCGCCGATACCGGGGTGGAGATCGCACTGACTTGCCAGCAGGTGATGGGGTCGTACGCGCTCAGCGATGCCTATGAGATGGAGCGCCATGTCCGCGACCTGCTGGGCATGCCGATCGTCGGCGGATCGAGCGACATGCAGCGCAACAATCTGGCGAGCCTGATGCGGTTATAGGCGAAGCGCGACGGAGGTTTTCTCGTCACCCTGAACTTGTTTCAGGGTCCATTGTGCCTCCAGGCAAAGATGGAGAGACATCGCAAAATGGATCCTGAAACAAGTTCAGGATGACGGTTAGGGAAGGGCGAAGGAACGAGATGCAACCACTTGAAAGCATAGAGCCGCTGGGCCATGCCATCGCCATGCTGCTGCCGGGCATCGCCTCGCGCGCGGACGAGATCGAGCAGACGCGGCATCTTCCTGCCGATATTGCGCAGTCGATGGCGAAGGCCGGTGCGTTCAACATCCTGCGCCCCAAGAGCCTGCAGGGGCTGGAGCTGACGCCGATGGAGATGGTCGCGGTGCTGCACGCCATCGCGCGCGCGGAAGCCAGCGCGGGCTGGTGCGCGATGATCGGATCGACCACCGCGCTCAACGCGGCCTATCTCGCGCACGATGTGGCGAAGGAGATTTATGCCGACCCGCATTCGATCACCGGCGGCGTGTTCGCGCCGATGGGCCGCGCGGATGACAGGGGCGATCATTATGTCGTCTCGGGCCGCTGGCAATGGGGATCGGGCAGCGCCAATTGCGATTGGCTGTCGGGCGGCGCGATGATCTTCAAGGACGGCGAACTGCAGCGCTTCGACAATGGCGCACCCTATCACCGGATGATGATCTTCCCGGCAGAGCAGGCCGAACTGCTCGATACCTGGCATGTCATGGGGATGAAGGGCACCGGCTCGGGCGATTTCGCGGTGAAGGACATTATCGTGCCCAAGGAGCGCAGCGTGTCGCTGATCGCGGACAAGCCGGTCGAGCCGGGTGCGCTGTATCAGTTCCCGATCTTTGGCCTGCTGGCGCTTGGCGTCGCGTCGGTCGCTCTGGGCAATGCGGCGGGCGCGCTCGACGAGATCGAGGCGCTCGCCAAGGCCAAGAAGCCGCAAGGGGGGCAGCGCAGCCTCGCCGAACGCGGCGTCGTGCAGACCGAACTGATGCGCGCACAGGCGAAGCTCGGCGGGGCCGAGGCCTATCTGCGCGAATGCGTCGAAGCCTGCTGGCACGGCGCGACCGCGCGCGGCGAGCTCTCGCCCGAGGAGCGCGCGCTGCTGCGCCTTGCCGCGACCTATGCCACCGAGACTTCAGCCGAGGTGGCGAAGACCGCGTTCACGATCGGCGGCGGCAGCGCGGTGTATATGACCAGCAACCTGCAGCGCCGCTTTCGCGACGCGCATGTCGCGACCCAGCATATCGCCACCGCGAGCAGCGTGTACGAGCTGGTCGGCCGCGTCGCGATGGGACTGCCGACCGACCTCGCGATGCTCTGACCTCAGGCCAGCAGCGAGACGTTCCCGCCTGCCGCGGTCGTATCGATGCAGACATGGCGTTCGTGCACGCAGCGCGGCGCGAAACCGGCCTCGGTCAGCAGCGGCAGGATGGCACCCTCGCGCGCGGCCAGCGCCTTGCGGATCGCGCGCTGGTCTTCGCTGGTGCTCCAGATGGCGACCGCGTCGAAGCCCTGGATGCGCTGCAGATCGGGGCGCTCGATAAAGCCGTCGATCGCATGCGGCCCCTTGGCGCCCGGCACCACGATCAGCGCCGCACAGCCCTCGCCGCGCGCGATTTCCGCCTGCTGCGTTGCCGCCTCGACGCTCGGCCCGAGGCACAGCACCCGCCCGCGCGCGAAGGTCGATAGCACGTTCGATTCGCCCGTCGGCCCCGGCATGGTCTGCGTGTCGAGGGGCAGCTCAGTGACGCGCGGCAGCGCAGCGAGCGCCGCCTCGACCTCGGCCTGGCCTGCGATCCGCGTCAGCGGCGGCAGGTCGATCTGCGGTCCTTCGGCATCAGCAAAGCGCGGCAGATAGCGCGGCCCGCCCGCCTTGGGGCCGGTGCCCGAAAGCCCTTCGCCGCCAAAGGGCTGCGCGCCCACGACCGCGCCGATCTGGTTGCGGTTGACGTACATGTTGCCCGCATGGATGCGTGCGGTGATCGCGTCGACACGGGCATCGATGCGCGTCTGCAGCCCGAAGGTCAGGCCATAGCCGCGCGCGTTGATCCGCTCGACCAGCGCGTCGATCTCGCCCGCCTCGAAGGTCGCGATGTGCAGCACGGGCCCAAAGATTTCCTCGGCCAGATCCTCGATGCCGTTCACCGCGATCGCGGCGGGGCCTACGAACCAGCCGGTCTCGGGCGCATCGAGCTGCTTCAGCAACCGGCCGTCGCGCCGCGCCGCCTCGATATGCGCGGCGATCTTCTCGCGCGCCGACTGGTCGATCACCGGGCCGACATCATTGGCCAGCCACCACGGATCGCCGAGCGTCAGCGCATCCATCGCGCCAAACAGCATTTCCTTCAGCGAATCGGCAATATCGTGCTGCACGTAAAGCATGCGCAGGGCTGAGCAGCGCTGGCCCGCCGACTGGAAGGCCGAGGCGACGATATCGCGCACCGCCTGTTCGGGCAAAGCGGTCGAATCGACGATCATCACGTTGAGGCCGCCGGTCTCGGCGATCAGCATCGCATCGGGGGCGCAGCCTTCGGCCATGGCGCGGTTGATCGTCTGCGCGGTCGCAGTCGATCCGGTGAAGCAGGTGCCGGCGATCGCCGGATCGCTGGTCAGCACCGCGCCGACCACCCGGCCCGGTCCCGGCAGCAGCTGAAGCGCGGTGACGGGAACGCCCGCCTCGTGCAGCAACCGCGTGGCGAGATGTGCGATTAGCGGCGATTGTTCCGCCGGTTTTGCCAGCACGGCATTGCCCATGGCGAGCGCGGCGGCAATCTGCCCCGTGAAGATCGCCAGCGGGAAATTCCAGGGCGAGATGCAGGTGATGATTCCGCGTGGGCTCGATGCGGGCGCGGCGAGCGCCTCGGCGGCATAATAGCGCAGGAAATCGACCGCCTCGCGCAATTCGGCAATGGCGTCGGGTGCGCACTTGCCTGCCTCGCGCGCGAGCAGCGCGAAAATCTCGCCATGGTTCGCTTCGAACAGATCGGCAGCGCGGGTCAGCGCTGCGGCACGTTCGGCCACCGGCGTGTCCCAGATGCGCGCGGCGGCGATCGCGGCCCTGGCCTCGGCTTCGCCGGCATCGGTGACGGTGCCCACCTGCCGGTCGGTCTGGGCGGGGCTGAACACCTCGCGCGGTGCTGTGCCCGAACCCGCTTCGACCGCGAGGATCGGGGCGGCCTGCCACTGATGGTCGGCAAACGCCCCGCGCGATTCGAGGAATTCATTGAGGTCCGCGCGGTTGGCGAGGTCCCAGCCGCGCGAATTGACGCGCGACGGGGCATAGATCGCGGCGGGGCGGATGATCTTCGCATCGGCCTCGGCGCGCGCCGCCTCGAGCTGCTCGAACGGGTCGGCAGCGATCGCCTCGGCGGGCACGGCATGGTTGGCGAGCTGGTTGACGAACGAGCTATTCGCGCCGTTCTCCAGCAGGCGGCGCACCAGATAGGCGAGCAGTTCGCGGTGGCGCCCGACCGGTGCATAGATGCGCGAGCGGACCTTTTCGTTGCGCAGCAGCGCATGGTGCAGCGGTTCACCCATGCCGTGGAGGCGCTGGAACTCGAAATCGTCGCGGTTGCCGGCCATCTCCAGGATCGCCGCGACGCTGTGCGCATTGTGCGTGGCGAATTGCGGATAGATGCGGTCGGTGAGCCGCAGCAGCTGCGCGGCGCAGCAAATATAGGATATGTCGGTCGCGGCCTTGCTGGTGAACACCGGAAAATCGGGCACGCCATCGACCTGCGCGCGCTTGATCTCGCTGTCCCAATAGGCACCCTTGACCAGCCGCACCATGATCTTGCGGTCGAGCGATTTCGCTAGCTTGTACAGCCAGTCGATGACGAAGCTGGCACGACGCCCGAAGGCCTGGACGACAACGCCCAGGCCATCCCAGCCCGCGAGCGTGGGATCGTTCATCACCAGCTTGATGATGTCGAGCGACATGCCCAGGCGATAGGCTTCCTCGGCATCGATATTGAGCCCGATCTTCGCATCGCGCGCGGCGCGGGCGAGTTCGAGCACCCGGTCGGCGAGCGCGGGGACGCATTCGTCTGCCTTGCTCATCTCGTAGCGCGGGTAGAGCGCGGAGAGCTTGATCGACAAGCCCGGATTGGTCCGCATGTCGTCGGTCTTGGCGGCATCGGCGATCGCGCGGATCGCGTTCATGTACGATGCGAAATAGCGGTCGGCATCGGGGAAGGTGAGCGCGGCCTCGCCGAGCATGTCATAGCTGAAGGTCGCGCCTTCCGCCGCCCATTTGCGCGAGCGCTTGAGCGCCTCGTCCATGTCCTCGCCTAGCACGAACTGGTTGCCCAGCTCCTTCATCGCGCGGCGCACGGCAGCGCGGATGACGGGCTCGCCCAGCCGCTTGATCGCACCGCGCAGCGCATCGAGCGGCCCCTTGCTCGACGGGCCTTCGAGCACCGACTGCGTCATGGAAAGCGCAAAGGTGCTGGCATTGACCAAAGTGTTTTCCGACTTGCCGAAATGCTCGCGCCAGTTGGCAGGGCTGATCTTGTCCTCGATGAGGTCGTCGATGGTCTCGGCATCGGGTACGCGCAGCAGCGCCTCGGCCAGCGTCATCAGCGCGAGGCCCTCGTCGCTCGACAGGCCATAGGTGCCGAGGAAGCTTTCCATCAGCGTCGGGCCCGAGGCGGCGCGGACATCCTCGACCACGCGCACCGCGCGCGCACGGATGCGCGCACGCAGCTCGGGCGAGGGGGCGTAGTTCGCCATCAGATAATCGAGCACCGCGCCTTCATCGGCACGATGGTGAGCGCGCACGGCATCGCGCAGCGCAAGCAATTCGGTCATGGGTGTCGGCCTTTTCCGGGGAGGACCATGGCGCTGCCCCTTACAGATATTTGCGGGCAATTGAAGCCTTGCAAGGCGCCATGCGTCACAAAGCGGTGGGTAGCCGCATGGAACGCCGCCAAAACGGGCAGAAATCGCTTTGCACCGGCAATTGTTACAGATATGCGGCGGTTTTGTGACAGGGGACACGCCATTCGCCAGATAGCTGCATTGCCGTATCGCACGGCGCGTGACGATGTGAACGCGCCGGTGACGATCCTGCTCGTCACCTCGCGCGAGACGCGGCGCTGGGTGCTGCCCAAGGGCAACATGATCGAAGGGCTGCAACCGCACGCCGCCGCCGCGCACGAGGCGGAAGAAGAGGCGGGGGTTCGCGGTGCGGCCTGCCCGACGCCGCTCGGCAGCTATCGCTATCGCAAGAAGCGCAAGAACGGCGCGATGCTCAATGTGACGGTCGAGGTGTTCCCCTTCTCGGTGACCGACGTGATGGACGAATGGGAAGAGCAGGACCAGCGCGACCGGCAATGGTTCTCGCTGGAAGAAGCCGCGCAGATGGTGGATGAGCCCGAGCTCGCTGAACTGATCCGCCGCTTCCGCGCCAGCGACGCCGACCGTCGCATCGCCAAGGGCGGTTTTCTTCCAGATACGCAAAAGGCTTCACCGAAAATGGCGGTTTTTTCTTGGGTCCAGGCCCTTCTGCCCAAGCAGGGCAATTTCTTCGAGCTGTTCGAGGCGCATGCGCTGACGCTGCTATCCGGTTCCAACGCGCTGGCGCGGCTGCTCAACGGCGGGCCGGGCATGGCGGATCACGTGCAGGAGCTGGTCGAGCGCGAGCATGAGGCCGACCAGATCACCCGTGAGGTGCTGCAGACCGTGCGCCGCACCTTCCTCACCCCGTTCGACCGCAGCGCGATTACCAGCCTGATCGGCGCGATGGACGATGCCATCGACGAGATGCAGAAGACCGCAGGCGCGATCGACCTCTACGAGGTGACCGAGTTCAAGCAGGAGATGAAGGATATCGCCGCGATCATCGTCGATTGCGCGCGGATCACGGTCGAGGCGCTGCCGCTGCTGCGCAGCGTCAACAAGAACGCGCAGCGGCTGCACGAACTGACCGAACGCCTCGTCATCATGGAAGGCCATGCCGACGAGATCCATGCGCGCGGGCTGAAGGCATTGTTCAAGGAACATGGCGCGGCGAGCCCCATCCAGTTCACCGTCGGGCGCGAGCTGTTCATGCATCTGGAGCGCGTGGTCGACCGGTTCGAGGATGTTGCCAACGAGATCGACGGTCTCGTCATCGACCACGCCTGACGCGCGCCGCACCCCATGGAAACCACCATCATTGCCATGCCGCTGCTGATCGCGCTGATCGCGCTCGCGCTGGCGTTCGACTTTCTCAATGGCCTGCACGATGCGGCCAATTCGATCGCGACCGTGGTGTCGACCCGGCTGCTCAAGCCCGTGCACGCGGTGCTGTTCGCGGCGTTCTTCAATTTCGCGGCCTATTGGATCTTCGGGCTCAAGGTCGCCGAGACGATCGGCAAGGGCATTATCGATGCCGATATCGTCAACCCGCAGGTGATCTTCGGCGCGCTGGTCGGGGCGATGTTCTGGAACGTCGTCACCTGGTGGAAGGGCATCCCGTCCTCGTCGAGCCATGCCCTGGTCGGCGGGCTGATCGGCGCAGGGGTGATGCGCGCCGGGCTTGACGGCATCGTCTGGTCGGGGGTGCTCAAGACCGCCTCGGCGATCGTGCTGTCGCCAACGATCGGCATGATCCTGTCGATCCTGCTGGTGGTGCTCACCTCCTGGATTTTCCTGCGCGCCACCGCCAAGCGGGCCGAGGGCGTGTTCAAGAAGCTGCACCTGGTCTCGTCCGCCGCCTATTCGCTCGGCCATGGCGCGAACGACGCACAGAAGACGATGGGGATCATCACGGTGCTGCTCTATTCGCAGGGCATGCTGGAGGGCGAGTTCGCGGTGCCCGAATGGGTGGTGCTGAGCTGCTACATCGCCATCGCACTTGGCACGCTGTCGGGCGGGTGGAAAATCATCGAGACCATGGGCACGCGCATTACCAAGCTGTCGCACCAGCAGGGTTTCTGCGCCTCGTCGGGCGGATCGGTGATGCTGTTCGCCGCGACGGCGTTCGGCATTCCGGTCTCGACCACGCACACGATCACCGGCTGCGTCGTTGGCGTGGGGGCGGCACGGCGCGCCTCGGCGGTGCGTTGGGGCGTCGCCGGGCGGGTGGTCATCGCCTGGCTGATCACCATTCCGGCTTCGGCTGCGGTCGGCGCGCTGTTCTACTGGCTGACGACGATCTGGGGCTAATCGGTACCGCCGGGATCAGATGATCCCGACATCCTTGCCCGCTGCCTCGAAGATACCAAGGATTTGCGTGACCTGCTCGCTTGAATGCTCGGCGCAGAGCGAGCAGCGCAGCAGTGTCATGCCGGCAGGGGTTGCGGGCGGGCGGGCGAGGTTGACGTAAAGGCCGCGTTCGAGCAGCGCCTCCCACATCTGTGCGCCCTTGAGCATGTCGGGCATGATCACCGCGATGATGCCGCTCTGCGCCTCAGGCGTACCCAGCGAGAAGCCGAGATCGCGCAGGCCCTGGTGCAGGCGCTTGCTGTTCTCCCAAAGATGCGCGCGCTTGTTGCCTGCGTGCATGAGCTTGCGGATGCTGGTCGCGGCAGTCGCGACGACGCTGGGCGGCAGGCTGGCGGTGAAGACATAGGGGCGGCAGACGAGGCGCAGCACCTCGAACTTGGGGTGGTTCGACACGCAGAAACCGCCGACCGTGCCGACCGACTTGCTGAACGTGCCGATGATGAAATCGACATCGTCGATCACGCCCGCAGCTTCCGCAACGCCCCGGCCATGTTCGCCGATAAAGCCCATCGAATGCGCCTCGTCGACCAGCACCATGGCGCCGGCGGCCTTGGATACCGCGACCATCTCCTTGAGTGGGGCGATGTCGCCCAGCATCGAATAGACGCCTTCGAGAACGACCAGCTTGCCCGCTTCGGGGGGCAGGCGCTTCAGCCGCTTTTCCAGTGCTTCGACATCATTGTGGCGGAAGGCGACGATCTGCGCGTTGCCCAGCGCGCAGCCGTCATAGATCGAGGCATGGCTGTCGATGTCGAGGATGATGTAATCGTCCTTGCCCGCCATGGTCGAGATGATGCCCAGATTGGCCTGGTAGCCGGTGGAAAAGACCATCGCATGGTCCATTCCATAGAATTCCTTCAGCGCTTCCTCGCACTCGCGGTGTCCGGCATAGGTGCCATTGAGCACGCGGCTGCCGGTGGTGCCCGATCCGAAACTGTCGAGCGCCTGCTTGCCGGCTTCGAGCACGTCGTCGTCAAAGGTCATGCCCATATAGTTGTAGGTGCCCAGCAGGATCGTCTCCTTGCCGTTGCACATCGCGACCGTGGGCGATTTGACCGATTCCATCACCAGCGAGAAGGGATCGCGCACGCCGGTGGAAAGCAGCGCCTCGCGCTCGCCGATCAGGGCGTCGAACTTGGAAAACAGGTCGGTCATTCGGGGGTCTCTACACGGTTGGGGAAGGTGCGCACGATAGCGCGGGGTCAGGCGGTGAGCTTCTCGACCGCGGCGACCAGCTGGCCGACGGTCTCGATCTCGGCCTGCATGTTCATGGTGATGATGATATCGAACTCGTCCTCGATCGCCGCGACGAAATCCATGACGGTGAGGCTGTCCCATTCCAGATCGGAGGCGAAGGTGGTGCTCTCGGTCAGCGCGACGCCCTTCTTGTTGAAGGGTTCGATCTGCGCAGCAATCCGGTCATAAATGGCGGTGTCGGTCATGTCGTGCTTTCATCCGTAACGGTTGTCTCTGCCCATGCCCCGCGAATGCGGCACAATCGCGGCAGCTTGTTGCAGCCAGAAGGGCAGTGCAGGGGCGCTTGTCAAGCGCAGTGCGGCTGTGTCATCAATCTGTCATGGAAGAGGGTGGGGTGAAAATGCGAGTCGATGCGAGCCGTCCGGCGATCCCGAGCCCCTGGCCGCAGACGCCGCACACCTTCTCTCCGCACGCGATTCACCTCATCCGTACCTCGGTGCAGACCAACCTGTCCCTGAGCCAGATGGCCGATCAGAAGGCGAGCATCCTGATGGGTGCGACGTTCGTGGTGTTCACCATCGCAGTCGGCCAGGCGCGCGGCGGCAATGTCAGCCTGCCGCTGATGGTGCTGGCGCTGTTCGCCTTCCTGTCGGCCATGTGCGCGGTGTTCGCGATCCTGCCCTCCGTGCGCGGCACGCCCAAGCCGAAGGCCGACGTGCCGCCCGGGGCGACCAATTTCATGTTTTTCGGCAATTTCTCGCAGATGACCGAGGATGATTTCGCCGATCTGGTGATCGACCAGCTGCACATGGACGAGACGATCTTCCGCACCATGCTGCGCGACGTGCACCAGAACGGCATGGTGCTGCAGCACAAAAAATACCGCTATCTGGGCCTTGCCTATCGGCTGTTCCTGATTGGTCTCAGCATCACCTTTGCGCTGTTCGTCGTCGAAATGGCTCTCGGGCACCCGCTCATCAGCGTTTGAGCCACCCGTTGGCGCGATACCAGCGCGCGGTTTCGGCCAGCCCTTTCGGCGTCGCTACTTCCGGTTGCCACAGATCGCGCGGCGGGCGACGCAGCGGATCGGATGTCCAGTCGCTATGCGCGATATAGCGCGCACGATCGGGTGTCAGCTTGGCTTTCTTGCCGCGCAGCAGCCGGTCGGCGCGCGCTGCCATGAACAGGGCCGGCTTCGGCGCGCGCGCGGTGCGCACCTTGCGCCCCACCGCGCGGCCCAGCGCATCGGCAAAGCCCTCATGGCTCCAGCCCTGCGGGGTTCCGTCATCGGCCTCGTAGATCGCGTGCACATCGCCCGCGCCGCCCGCGAGCCGCACCAGCAAGGCGGCCAGATCGGCGACATGGATCACCGACATGCGCCCGCTCGGCGGCAGCATGACCAAGCCTTTTGCCGCCATGCGGAACAGGTCGAGCATCTCGGTATCGCCCGGGCCATAGACGGCAGGCGGGCGCACCATGATCCAGTCTAGGCCGGAGGCGGTGACGCGGTCCTCGGCCTCGGCCTTGGACCAGCAATAGTTGGACAGGGCGCGCTCGCGCGCTGCCAGCGACGAGACATGAACGAAGCGATCGACGCCCGCCGCTTTTGCCGCGGCGAGCACGTTCTCGGTCCCGGTAATGTTGCCCGCGATGAAGCCTGCCCGATCGGGCGCGTTGACCACACCTGCGATATGCAGCGCGACATCCGCGCCTTCGCAGAGCTGCGCAAGGCTGGCCGGATCGTCGAGCGCGCCTCGCACCCAGGTGACGCCTTCGCGTTCGCGTTGCGGCTTGCGGGCGAGCGCGCGAACGCTGTGTCCTGCGGCAAGCGCCTGATCGATGGTCGCGCCGCCGACAAAGCCGGTGCCGCCGGTCATCGCGATCACGCTCACAGCAGCACCATCTGGTCGCGATGGACAAGTGCGCTGCGCGGTGCATAGCCCAGTATCTCGGCAATACCATCGCTGCGCAGGCCGATGATGCGCGCAGCATCGCTGGCGTCATATTCGCTGAGGCCGCGTGCGATCACTTCGCCGCTCGCCGTCACGATCTCGATCACGTCGCCGCGCGCGAACTTGCCTTCGATGGCGGTTGCGCCCGCTGGCAACAGGCTCGATCCCTTGGCGAGCGCGGAAACGGCGCCGGCATCGACCGTAATCCTTCCGCGCGCGGTCATCCGTCCGGCCAGCCACAGCTTGCGGCCCTTGCCCTGCTTGCCGGCGGTGAACACGGTGCAGCGCCCGGTCTCGTCGAGCCGCTTCAGAGGGTGTTCGTGCGTGCCATTGGCGATGGCGAGATGCGCGCCCGCGCTGGTCGCGATCCGCGCGGCTTCAAGCTTCGACAGCATGCCGCCCGATCCCATGCCCGAAGCCGAGCCGCCATCGGCCATCGACCGGATCCGCGCATCGATCCGCGCGACGTTTTCAATCAGCCGCGCATCGGGGTCGCTCTTCGGATTGGCGGTATAGAGCCCGTCGACATCGGAGAGCAGCACCACGCCACCCGCGCCCGCCGCCTGCGCGATGCGCGCGGCGAGCCGGTCGTTGTCGCCGAAGCGGATCTCCTCGGTCGCGACCGAATCGTTCTCGTTGATCACCGGAACGACATCGAGCGCGATCAGGCGACGCAGCGTCGCCGAGGCGTTGAGGAAGCGCCGGCGATCCTCGAGGTCATCCAATGTCACCAGCATCTGCGCGGCGGTGATGCCGTGTGCGCCGAGCAGTTCGGCCCAGCACTGGCTCAATGCAATCTGACCGGTCGCGGCGGCGGCCTGTGCATCCTCGAGGCTCGCGCGGCCGCCCTTGGGCAACCCGAGCCGCCGCGCGCCGAGCGCGATCGCGCCCGAGGAGACGATGACGATGCGCTGGCCGGCCTTGATCCGCGCGGCAATATCCGCGACCAGCGAAGCGAGCCATTCGCGCCGCACCTTGCCCTCGGGCGCGACGAGCAGCGCCGAGCCGACCTTGACGACGAGGACTGGGCATTGCGTGGGGGAGAGGGGTGCGGGGGCGTTCATCGGTCTCTTCCTTGTTTTCCGGCGAAAGCCGGAATCCAGAGCGAACGCAATGCTATCTCGCCCCTAGACTCCGGCTTTCGACGGAGAACGGCTTAACTCGTCAAATTCAAACCGGCGACCATGTGCCCGGCTCGTCATCGCGATCCGGGTCCACCCCTTCGGGCTGTTCGGTCGCGGTCACATGCGGCAAATATTCAAGCAGCGCATCGAACAGCTGCTCGATGCCCTTGCCGGTCGCACCCGAGATCGGGAACACCCGGTCCGCCCCCTCCGCAATCAGCTCGCTGGCGAAATGCTGCATCAGTTCGTCGTCGAGCAGGTCGCCCTTGTTGAGCGCGACCAGCTTCGGCTTCTCGTCCAGCCCAGCGCCGTAATTTTCCAGCTCGCCATCGACGATGCGCATCGCCTCGACTGGATCGTCGCCATTGGCGTCGATCAGATGGATCAGCACCTGGCAGCGCTCGATATGGCCGAGGAACCGATCGCCAATGCCTGCGCCTTCCGCCGCGCCCTCGATCAGGCCGGGAATATCGGCGAGCACGAATTCGCGGTTGCGGTGGCGCACCACGCCCAGTTGCGGGCGCAGCGTCGTGAATGGGTAATCGCCCACCTTGGCATGGGCGTTGGTCACCTGGTTGATGAAGGTGGACTTGCCCGCATTGGGCAGGCCGACCAGCCCCGCATCGGCCATCAGCTTCAGCCGCAGCCACACCCACATTTCCTCGCCCGGCCAGCCCGGCCCGTGCTGGCGCGGCGCGCGGTTGGTGCTGGTGGCGTAGCTCAGGTTGCCGCGCCCGCCATCGCCGCCGCGCAGCAGCGTGATGCGCTGGCCGGCATGGGTGAAGTCGGCGAGCACGTCTTCCTTGTCTTCGGACAGGATCTGTGTGCCCACCGGCACCTTGATGATCAGATCATCGCCGCCCGCGCCGGTGCGGTTGCGGCCCATGCCGCCGGTGCCGCGCTTCGCCTTGAAATGCTGGGTATAGCGAAAGTCGATCAGCGTATTGAGACCGCTGACCGCTTCGAAGATGATGTCGCCGCCCTTGCCGCCATTGCCGCCATCGGGGCCGCCATATTCGACATATTTTTCGCGGCGAAAGGACACTGCGCCCTGTCCGCCCGCACCGGAACGAATGAAAATCTTGGCTTGATCGAGAAAATGCATGGCCGCGCCCCTAACGGAAAGCGGTGCGAAACGCCAGAGTAACCGAATCGGCGCTAGATGGCTGCGTCAGGATGACGGGGCAGCGCGTCGCATTTTGCGCGCAGCCCCTTGCCTGAGGCCTCAGAAATACGATATTCGAGACGACCTATGCACAGCACGACAATCCGTTCAGCGTCTCCCCGACGCCTCGCTGCCATCGTGGCAGGCGATGCAGGCCTGGTCGTGCGCGCCGGGCCCGATCGCGAAGACGATGACGGTCCGCCCGATATCGGCATTGCGGTCAAGACCCGCGCCAAGTCGAAAAAGCCCAGCCAGTACAAGGTGCTGATGCTGAACGACGACTATACCCCGATGGAATTCGTGGTACTCGTGCTCAAGCGCTTCTTCAGCATGAACATGGACGAGGCGACCCGCGTCATGCTCCACGTCCACCAGAAGGGCGTCGGGGTGTGCGGGATCTTCACTTACGAGGTCGCCGAGACCAAGGTCAATCAGGTGATGGACTTCGCCCGGCAGAACCAGCACCCGCTGCAGTGCACGCTCGAGAAGGTTTGACCTTTCGGGCCTTGGCGCCCTCTTGCACCAGCCCGTGCAGCCGCTAAACAGCGGCGATGGACAAGATCATCATTCGCGGCGGCAAGCCGCTCTCGGGCCGTATTCCGATTTCCGGAGCCAAGAACAGCGCGCTGACGCTGCTGCCGTGTGCGCTGCTGACCGATGAGCCGCTGACGCTGCGCAACCTGCCGCGGCTCGCCGATGTCGACAGCTTCGGGCATCTGCTCAACCAGCTCGGCGTCTCGACGATGATCGAAGGCGCGCGGCCCGAGGATTTCGGCCGCGTGATGACGCTGCGCGCGGGCCGGGTGACCTCCACGGTCGCGCCCTATGACATCGTGCGCAAGATGCGCGCCTCGATCCTGGTGCTGGGCCCGCTGCTCGCGCGCGCGGGCGAGGCGACCGTCTCGCTGCCCGGCGGCTGCGCGATCGGCAACCGCCCGATCGACCTGCACCTCAAGGCGCTCGAGGCTCTCGGCGCGGAGATCGAGATCACCGCAGGCTATGTTACCGCGCGGGCGCCCAAGGGCGGGTTGCCTGGCGGCGATTTCGGCTTCCCCGTGGTCTCGGTCGGCGCGACCGAGAATGCGCTGATGGCCGCCGTTCTGGCCAAGGGAACGTCGACGCTGCGCAACGCCGCGCGCGAGCCGGAGATTGTCGATCTGTGCAACCTGCTCGTTGCGATGGGCGCGAATATCGAGGGCATCGGCGGATCGACCCTGGTCATCCATGGCAAGGACCGGCTGCACGGTGCGACCTATCGGGTGATGGCCGATCGCATCGAGGCGGGCAGCTATGCCTGTGCCGCCGCGATCACCGGCAGCGCGCTGGACCTGATCGGCGCGAAGCTCGACGAGATGGAGGCGACCATTGCCGCGCTGCGCCAGGCGGGCGTGCACTGCGAGGAAATCGCCGACGGCATCGCGGTGCGTCCCAATGGCAAGCTGCAGGCGCTGACCCTGTCGACCGCGCCATTCCCCGGCTTTGCCACCGACATGCAGGCGCAGTTCATGGCGATGCTGTGCCTCGCCGAGGGTGCAAGCGTGCTGACCGAGACGATCTTCGAGAACCGCTACATGCACGTGCCCGAACTGAACCGCATGGGGGCGCATATCGAGGTCAAGGGGCGCACCGCGGTGGTGCACGGCGTCGAACGCATGGTTGGCGCGCCCGTCATGGCGACCGACCTGCGCGCCTCGATGAGCCTGATCATCGCTGGGCTCGCGGCCGAGGGCGAGACCGAGGTTAACCGGGTGTACCATCTCGACCGCGGCTATGAGCGGCTGGAAGAGAAGCTGCAGGCGGTGGGCGCCGATATCGAACGCGTCGGCGGGGATTGATCATCGCGCCACGTTTTCCGGCGAAAGCCGGAATCCAGGGCGAGATGGCACAATCCGGCTCCTGGGCTGCGGCTTTCGCCGGAGAACGTAAAGCGCTGAGCACCAACCGATCAATTCGCGCGTTCCCCCCCCTGGTCAGGGAGGGGAGTCCTGTTGTGCGGCTTGACTATCCGCAGCGCCACCGCGCGCCTCTATCACATCCCTGACCAGCCAAAGCCTTATCGCACTCGCCAGATTGGGCGGCTCCTCCACCGCGATCCGCTCGACATCGATCTGCGCGACGAGGGCGTTGAGCGGCAGGCCGCGCGCTTCGGCGGCGGCCTTGAGCAGATCCCAGAATAGCGGCTCCAGGCTGATCGAGGTCATGTGCCCGGCGATCTGGATGCTGCGCTTGACCGGGCCGTGGAACAGATCTTCGGGCGGGATCGTCATGCAGGCGGGTAGAGCCGGTTCATTTCGGCGACATTGTTCGCGATGATCTCCTCGAGCACATCCATGTCCACCTGATCGAGCCGGCTGATGTACAGGCACGATTTTTCCATCTTGTGCTTGCCGAGCCGGCCGAGCAGCGCTTGCTGCTGCCGCGCGGCGGCATCGTCGCAAGTGCCGCACATCAGGTAGATGCTGTGCTTGCCCTTGCGCGGTGCGAAGCCCGAGCGCATCGCGGTGTCGCTACGGCCGCTATCATAGGTGTAATCATAGGAGCCGAAGCCGATCATGCTCGGCCCCCACATTTTCGCGGGTTCGCCGGTGATGCGCTCGTACAGCGCGACCAGCGCACTTGCTTCCTCGCGCCGCCGCTCGGGCTCGAGCGCCGCGACATAGGCCGCCACATCCGCGTTGGTGGCCACGGTCTTGTTCTGCGCCTCAGCCATCTTGCATCCCCCTTGCTGACCGCCTAAAGGCTAGCACGTCTGATGGGGAGTAGCCAACCGGCGCCATGCCGGTCCGTGCGTCAACACACTTGGCCGAGAGGCCATGGCGCAAGGGTTTCCGGGTCCTTGGGATCCGGCTTCCGGCAAGACCGATGACACCTGAACCCATTGTCCGGCCGGGCAGGGGCGATGGTGCCATTGTGTCCACTTGCTGCCCGGCCCTGAAAGTCTCGTCGGATGGAAGCCTTTCTTGCCTCGCTGTCGCTGGTCGCGCTCGCCGAAATGGGCGACAAGACCCAGCTTCTTGCGATCCTGCTCGCTGCGCGCATGCGCAAGCCGGTGCCGATCATCGCCGGCATCTTCGCCGCAACGCTTGCCAACCATTTTCTTGCGGCGCTGGTGGGGCAGCAGGTCGCCGGTTTGCTCGACAGCCCCGCCTTCCGCTTCGCCATTGCCGGCGGGTTCATCGTGATGGGCCTGTGGGCGCTGATCCCCGATAAATTCGACGAGAATGACGAGCCCAAAAGGCGCGGGGCGGGCGTGTTCGTCACCACGCTGGTCGCGTTCTTCCTGGTCGAGATGGGCGACAAGACACAGATCGCCACCGTTGCCATGGGCGCGCATTACCAGAATGTCGTCGCGGTCACCGCCGGAACCACTTTGGGCATGATGATCGCCAATGTCCCCGCCGTGCTGCTGGGTCACAGGATCGAGCGGATTTTGCCGATCCGCGCGCTGCAGATCGGCGCGGCGCTGATGTTTGCGGGGCTGGGCCTGTGGATCGCCGCACAGACCGCCGGCTGGGTGTGATGACCCTTGCCCCCATGCCCCCGCGCTGTTAGGCGGCGCGCAATCTCGTTCAGCAGGAAAGTGGCTTCATGGCTCAAGGTGTCAAGCGCGTCGTTCTGGCCTTTTCGGGCGGTCTGGATACCAGCGTCATCCTGAAATGGCTGCAGCAGACCTATGATTGCGAGGTGGTGACCTTCACCGCCGATCTCGGCCAGGGCGAGGAGCTGGAGCCCGCGCGCGCCAAGGCGCAGATGATGGGCGTGAAGCCGGAGCACATCTTCATCGACGATCTGCGCGAGGAATTCGTGCGCGATTACGTGTTCCCGATGATGCGCGCCAATGCGCTGTACGAGGGCACCTATTTGCTCGGCACCTCGATCGCGCGGCCGCTGATCGCCAAGCGGCAGATCGAGATCGCGAAAATGGTCGGTGCCGACGCGGTCAGCCATGGCGCGACCGGCAAAGGCAACGATCAGGTGCGGTTCGAGCTCGGCTATTACGCGCTCGAGCCCGATGTGAAGGTCATCGCCCCCTGGCGCGAATGGGACCTGACCAGCCGCACGAAGCTGATCGAGTTCGCCGAGGCGCACCAGATCCCGGTCGCCAAGGACAAGCGCGGCGAAGCGCCGTTCTCCACCGACGCCAACCTCTTGCACACCTCGTCCGAGGGCAAGGTGCTGGAAGATCCTTGGGATGAAGTGCCCGATTATGTCTATTCGCGCACCAACCATCCCGAAGAGGGGCCGGATACGCCGGAATATATCACCATCGATTTCGAACGCGGCGACGGCGTCGCGCTGAACGGTGAGGGGATGAGCCCCGCGACGCTGCTTGCCAAGCTCAACGATCTCGGCAAGACGCACGGCATCGGGCGGCTCGATCTGGTCGAGAACCGTTTCGTGGGCATGAAGTCGCGCGGTATGTACGAGACGCCTGGCGGCACGATCTATCACATCGCGCATCGCGGGATCGAGCAACTGACGCTCGATCGCGGCGCGGCGCACCTCAAGGACGAGCTCGCGCCGCGCTATGCCGAGCTGATCTATAACGGCCTGTGGTTCAGCCCCGAGCGCGAGATGCTGCAGGCGGCGATCGACCATAGCCAGAGCCATGTTACCGGCACGGTGCGGCTGAAGCTGTACAAGGGCAATGCGTGGGTCGTGGGCCGCAGGTCGCCTTATTCGCTGTACAGCGAAAAGGTGGTGACGTTCGAGGACGATGCGGGCGCCTATGACCAGAAGGATGCGGAAGGCTTCATCAAGCTCAACGCGCTGCGGCTGCGGCTGCTGGGCCGCCGTCAGGGCTGAGGGCGACAGGTGGCGGCGCGCGGAGCGGAAAACAACCGCCTGCTGGTGCAGGGCCTGACCTATTCGGGCGCGCTGCCGTTCATCGCGGGCGCGGTGAGCCATGTCGTCGGTTTTGGCGACGTCAATGCGGCGAACCTGACCTGCTATTGGGCGTTCACCATACTGATGTTCATGGCAGGCACGCTCTGGGGCATCCAGGTGGTCGCACCCGAGCGGGTGACGCCCAATCTGTTCCTCGCCAGCAATGCAGTGGTGCTGGGCACCTGCGCTGCGCTCTGGTTCGTGCCGTTCAACGAGGCGGCGCTGCTGTTCGCTTTGGGCTTCGGTGTGCTGTGGTGGCTCGACAAGCAGGCAGTGCGCGCAGGAGCGACCGATGCGGCCTATGGCACGATGCGCAGCCGGGTGACGGGAATCGTTGTTGCCTGCCTGGTCGTCCTCGCCGTGGTGCCGATGGGGGCGATCCCGATTTTCTGACCGTTGCGAATTGCGCTGCTGACTCCCCTCCCTGAAAGGGAGGGGCAGGGGGTGGGTCCGCGAGATTACGCTACGATCGGCGCAAACGACCCACCCCTAACCCCTCCCTGGCCAGGGAGGGGAACGCGAATCGTCGTGAGGGTGGTGCTTGCCGAAACGCCTTTGTTACGCCCCAATGAAACATTCGTGTCGGCACACTTTAATCCATTGCTATCCACCATTTTATCCACAGCGAAGCCGCGCTGGCTGTGGATAACTCATGCAATTTTGCTGGTCGCGACTCGGGTCTCGTGACACCTTCAAGAGGTCGGAAGGACAGACGGAAAGCGGACTGAAAGTCTGAAAAACCAAGCGAATACAGCGATGTAGAGCGCAGGTTTGAGAGCTGGAGAGACCGCCCGGACCGGAAGCTGGCAGCAGTGAGCGGTGCGGATGGAAGGCCGGTGTTATGCACAGGCCGGAAGGGATGGCCCCAAGGGTTCCGGAGCAGCAGTGCTAGGGAGTGCAAGGGGCGGTCTGAAAAGGTTCGGATGGACGGACGATGATCGGCAGGCAGGCAAGATGCGGGTCGCAAGACCTGGATGGAGCGGTCCGCCGGTGCGATGCCTCAGGGCAGGGCCTTAAGGCTCAGGACATTCGGTTAACGCGCACGGCTTTTCGGAGTGGTGTTGCTGGGGCCGGATGATCTGAACCGGATGGCGCAAGCCGGGGGTGTCAGGCAGAGCGCGGACTTGGGGCGAAGGTCTTCGGACCAGGGGCCCTCGGGCCAATCGACCCAAGCCTCGCGCGAAGCCGGACGCCGGAAAGGGTGATCGGGATCGCAGGCGGCACGCAAGCAGCGATGCGGGCGTGCAACCATCGACAGCCTGGAACGGACATGTCAGCCCCACCGCTCGCGGCGCGGCAGACAGACCATCTTGAGGCGGGAAACCGCTTTCACGGGCATCGGATCAACGATCCGGAAAGCCAGATCAGGCGCAGTGGGGGCCGACAGCAATGTCGGCCCCCGTTTTGCGTGTGCGCCGTGCAGACTGCGATGCGGCGCTTGATGCGGACGGGCGATGGCAATAGGCTGGGTGCCTTGAAACGCGCGGTTGAACGCCATGGGCGAGGCGCATCGGAAGGGGGATCGATGACAGGAAAGATGTTCGCAGCGGCTGCAACGGCCGTGATGCTCGTGGCACCCGCCATGCCCGCCAGTGCGGCCACTCCGGCGGAACTCGCCGCCGCCAAGCGCTATGTCGAAGGCATCTATGCCAAGCTGCCCGGCGATTTCGACTATCGGTCGGCGCGTTATGCGCCCGCGCTCAAGGCGCTGATCGCCAAGGACGATGCCTGTGCGGAAGCCGGGGGCGGCATCTGCGTCATCGACACCGTTCCGTTTTGCGACTGTCAGGATACCGGAAGCGATTACAAGCTCCTCAGCAGCACCGTCGTGGCCAAGGGCGACGCTGGCGCGCGCGTCACCGTGCAGATGCGCAACGGCGGCCCGAAGCGCTATTCGGTCGATCTGGTGTTGATCAAGGGCAGCTGGTTCGTCAGCGACATCGTCACGCCGACTACGCCCAGTTTTGCTGCCAAGCTGCGCAGGGAGCTGAAATAGGCCAGTCCGAATTGCCTTGCGGCCCCCCCGCCGATCTCAAGACCACCATGTGCCTCCCCGCACGGGGGTTGCGCATTTCCCATGGCCCGGTAGGACACGCTCAAGGGACAAAAGGGCAGGACCATGGATCGCAAGCTTACCTGGTATATTTTCGCCGGCATGGTGCTCGGCGTGGCGGTCGGTTATGCCGTCCATGTCGGCGTCGCGGCGGACAGCCCGATGTTCGAATATATCACCAAGACGTTCAAGCTGCTCTCGGACATCTTCCTCAACCTCATCAAGCTGCTCGTCGCGCCGCTGGTGCTCTCGACCATCGTCGTCGGCATTGCGCATATGGGGGACAGCAGTGCCTTGGGCCGCATCGGCGTGCGTGCACTGACCTGGTTCATCACAGCCAGCTTCATCTCGATCGGGCTCGGCCTGTTGATGGTCAACCTGTTCCAGCCGGGCATCGGCGCGCCGATTCCTGAAGCGGCAGAAGCCGCCAAGATGGTCGGCGAGGTGAAGAAACTCGACGCGTGGGAGTTCACGCTATCGATCTTCCCCAAGAACGCGCTCGAGGCACTCGCGACCAACAACATCCTGCAGATCCTGGTCTTTTCTGTGTTCGCGGGCGTGGCGCTTTCGGCCATTGGCGAGAAGGGCGCGGCGCTGGTGCGCGGGTCCGAAGCGCTGGCCGAGATGATGCTGCAGATCACCGGCTATGTGATGCGCTTTGCACCCATCGCGGTGTTCGGCGCGATCGCCAAGGTGGTAGCAGGCAGCGGGCTTGCGATCCTGGGCACCTATTTCGAGCTGCTGGTCGAGTTCTACGCCTCGCTGGTGCTGCTGTGGATCATCCTGCTGACGATGGGCTGGGTTTTCCTGCGGGCCAAGATCTGGCAGCTCATCCGCTATATCCGCGAACCGCTGCTGATCGCCTTCTCGACCGCCTCGTCGGAGGCCGCGCTGCCCAAGATGTTCGAACAGCTCGACCGGTTCGGCGTGCCGCGCCGCATCTCGGGCTTCATGCTGCCCTTGGGCTACAGCTTCAACCTTGATGGCTCGATGATGTACATGAGCTTTGCGACATTGTTCATCGCGCAGGCTTATGGCATCGACCTTTCAATCACCACGCAAATCCTGATCCTGCTGACGCTGATGGTCTCGTCCAAGGGCATCGCCGCCGTGCCGCGCGCGAGCCTGGTGGTCATCACCGGCACGCTCGCGCAATTCGGCCTGCCGGTCGAAGGCGTGGCGATCATCCTCGCCATCGACCAGTTCCTCGACATGGGCCGCACAGCAACCAACGTCGTCGGCAACGCGGTCGCCACCAGCGTCATCACCAAATGGGAAGGCATGCTGGAAGTGCCCGAGCCGGCCGAAATGGAGCTTCCCCATGCACCGCACGACACGCCCGAGCATGGCAAGCGCGGGCTCGATCTCCCTGTCGGCGAATAAGAAAAGGGCCAGCCGTTGTGCACGGCTGGCCCTTTGAATTTCAGCGTTGAACGAGCGGATCAGTCGATCGTCACGGTCACCGCGCGGCGGTTCTGGGCCCAGCTTGCCTCGTCCGAACCCATGGCGGCGGGGCGTTCCTTGCCATAGCTGACGACGCGCAGGCGCGACTCGCTGACGCCCAAGGAGACCAGATAGTTCTTCGCTGCATTGGCGCGACGTTCGCCGAGCGCGAGGTTGTAATCGCGGGTGCCGCGCTCGTCGGCATGGCCCTCGATGATCGCCTGCTTGTTAGGATACTGCGCCAGCCACTGCGCCTGGCTCTGCAGCGTGATCTGGTCGTCGGCATCGACATTGTAGCGATCGAGATCGAACAGGATGCGGTCTGAGCGCACCTTGGCGAGGAAATCGGCCTGGCTGCCGGGAACGGCGACATTGCCGACGCCCGAATTGTCCTGTCCCTGCGAATTGTCGACTGCCGGACCCGGCGCGGGCGGCAGCTCAGGCGGAGCCTTTTTGGCGCAAGCGCCCAATGCGATGACGGCAGTGGCCAGGACAAGCGTGTTGCGGACAGTTCTCATCGAGCGTCTCCTTCTTGTGGGGGGCCATACAGACGACACAGACTAGGCCCCGTGGGGAATTGCGGGGTGTCTGGCAGCATGCCGTTCGGGCCCCATTGTGAAACATAACCAATGTTAACCTGAAGGAAGTCTGACTCCATTCATCGCAAGGGTAAACCCACAGGAACCATAAAAGGCTCCCATCAGGGCAGGATCGGGCCCCAGGCGGGGTCGGACCCATCGACCGGGGTCGGCAGGCGGCGCTCGTTCGCACCGGTCAGGTCCACCTGCCACACGGTCGAGCTGACCGCGCCGCGCCCGGTGCGGAAGAACTGAATCACGCGGCCATTGGGCGCCCAGGTCGGGGCCTCGTCCTGCCAGCTGTTGGTCAGCAGCCGTTCGCCGCCGCCCGAGGGGCTCATCACGCCGATGCGGAAATTGCCCTGCATCTTGGTGAAGGCGATCAGGTCGCCGCGCGGGCTCCATTCGGGCGTGGCATAGCGCCCACCGCCAAAGCTGATCCGGCGCTGGTTCGATCCGTCGGCGTTCATCACATAAAGCTGCTGGCCGCCGCTGCGGTCGCTTTCGAACACGATCTGGCTGCCATCGGGCGAGAAGCTGCCGCCGACATCGATGCCGGGGCCGTCGGTGAGCCGCACCGGCGTGCCGCCTTCGGCCGAGATCTTGTAGATGTCGGTATTGCCGCCGATCGCCATCGAATAGAGCAGATACTTGCCATCCGGCGACCAGCGCGGCGCGAAGGTGGGGTTGCGACTCTGCGTGACCAGCCGCTGGCGACCGGTGCCGAGATCATAGACATAGATGCGCGGGTTGCCGTCGACATAGCTGAGATACGCGATCTGCTTGTAATCGGGCGAGAAACGCGGGGTCAGCGCGGTCGACTGGCCATTGGTGATGAACCGGTGGTTCGCGCCGTCCGAATCCATGATCGCCAGCCGCTTGGTGCGGTTCCCCTTGGGGCCGGTCTCGGCGATATAGGCGATGCGGCTGTCGAAGAACGGGCTTTCGCCCGACAGGCGCGAATAGATGCTGTCGGCGCATTTGTGCGCGGCGCGGCGCCAGTCCGCCGGTTCGACGACAAAGCCCTGGCGGGTCAGTTCGCTGCCCAGCGCCACATCGTAGAGATAGCAGCCCACGGTGATCTTGCCGTCGCCATTCGATTTGACAAAGCCCTGGATGAGGGCGGCGGCGCTGCGGCCCTGCCAATAGGGGAAGGTCGGCGCGGTGACCTCGTCGACGGTGATGCGCTTCACCGCATTGCGCCCGATGGGCTTGAACAGGCCCGACCGGTCGAGGTCCGATGCGATGACGTCGCTGATGCGGTTGCCGAGATCTTCGGTGGTGCCTGCGAGCGTGTTCTCGCTCTGCGGGGTGGGAAGGGCAGGGACCGCGATGACGAGGTCCGCGCTGCCGGCATTGTCCACATCCACCGCCAGCTGGGCGTGCGCGGGGGTGGCCATCATGGCGACCACACCAAGCGAGAGCCCGACAAACCACCTCCGTTTGTCCCGAGCGTGTCGAGGGACGTATGCGCTACCCTTTCGATCACGTCTCTCGACTTCGTTCGGGACAGACGGGGAAGTGGAGAGGAAAGAGGTGATGGTGCGCATAGCTTACAATCCCAGGTAGAAGGTTGGCTCGATGGTCTGCCATTCCGCATAATATTGCGCGGGGAACTTGAACGGGGCGGCGCGGCGGACGGCGGCGATGGCGCGCTCCTTGTGCAGCGCTTCCTGCGCGCGGTTGCTCGCATTGACCCCGGTGGTCGTGGCCTGCGGCGTTCCGACGATATTGCCGTTCTCATCCAGCTTCACGACGACCCGCGTGCGCAAGAGTTCCGCGTCCGCGCCGGTCGGCGGCACCCAGTGCGGCTTGACCTGGCGCAGCAGCTCACGCTGCAGCGAGGCGACCACCGCCGGGCCGATGGTGGCGGCAGGCGGGGTCTGCGCGCGGCTGGTCGAAGGCTTGTCGGTCACGCCCTCGAGAAAATCCTTGCCGATCCGCGGTGCGCGCGCGGTGGTATTGGGGCTGGCCTTGGCGGGCGACGAGGTGGACGGCTTGGCCGCTGGCGTCGATTTGGGCTTGTCGGGGCGGCGACGCTCGGACGTGTCGGCAGGGGGCTTGGGCTTGGGCTTCTCGGCCGCCTTGGGCTGCGGCTTGGCGGGCGGAGGCGGGGTGCTGCGCGCGGGCTTGGGCACGGGGGCAGGGCGCGGCTTTTCCGCCGCCTTGGGCTTGGGCGGGGCGGGGCGCTCGATTGCCTTGGGCGCGGGCGGTTCGGGTCGCTTGACCGGGGGCGGCGGCGCGGGTTCGGGCTCGCTCTGGGCGGCGGGCGCGGCTTTCTCGACCTGGGGTGCGATCTCGGGAGCGGTCGCGGTTGCCGCCTCGACATTGGGCGTAGGCGATTCGGATTCCAGCCCCACCTCGTCGGTGAGCTGCACCTCGATCGGCTTGACCGGCATCTTCAGCTCGCTGCGGCTGGCAATGCCGAGCGACAGTACGCCGAACAGCGCGACATGACCGACCACCGCCACCGAAAGCCCAAGACGCTCGCTTTTCTCCATTCCTGTGCTCGTAAGCCTTTCTGCTCAACCGGTTATGGGCGGTCGGATGAACCGGTGGTGACCAGCGATACGCGGTTGAGGCCTGCGCGGTTCAGCTCACCCATCACCAGCATCACCTTGCCGTAATCGAGCGAGCGATCGGCACGCAGCATCACCTGCGGCGCATCGCCATTATCCTCGCCGCGCTGTTTGCGCAGCGCCTCGAGCGCATCGGGCAGGTCGTCCATGCTGACCTCAGCGTCGTCGATGAACGCCTGGCCCTCGGCGTCGAGCGAGATCTGCACCGGCTCCTTTTCCTGTTCCAGCGCATTGGCGCGGCTATCGGGCAGGTCGATCGGAACGCCCGCCACCAGCAGCGGCGCGGTGACCATGAAGATGATCAGCAGCACCAGCATCACGTCGACGAACGGGGTGACGTTGATCTCCGCCATCGGCGCGCGCGAACCGCCGCGCCGCCGCCCGCTGCCGCCCGAGGGGCCAACTGACATGGCCATCAGAAGCTGTCCTTTTCGAGCTCGCGGCTGAGTTCGCCGTGGAACGCGTCGGAGAAGCGGAAGAGCTTGCCCTCCAGCTTGTTCAGCCGGTGCGAGAAGCGGTTATAGGCGATGACCGCCGGGATCGCCGCGAACAGGCCGATCGCGGTCGCGAACAGTGCTTCGGCAATGCCCGGCGCAACAACCGCGAGCGAGCTGTTCTGCTCGGCGGCGATCGCGGTGAAGCTGCGCATGATCCCCCAGACGGTGCCGAACAGGCCGACGAACGGCGCGACCGAACCCACCGTGGCAAGGAAGTTCAGCCGATCGGACAGGGTATCGATCTCGTGGCCCACGCTTGATTGCATCGCGGTGGCGAGTCGCTGGCGGGCGCCGTCGCGATCGGTGACGCGACCCTTGGTGGTGCGCCGCCATTCTGCGACCCCCGCCGCAAGCACGCGCGCGCTCGGCAGCTTCTCGTGCCCGCGCGCCTTGTAGAACGCGTCGATATCGCCTGCCTTCCAGAAATCCTGCTCGAACGCGGTGTTGTCCTTGCCGATCCTGGCGATCTTCAGCCCGAAGCTGATGATGATCGTCCAGGTCCAGATGCTGGCCAGCGCCAGCCCGATCATCACCAGTTTGACGACGAGATCGGCCTGCATGAACAGCTTGAGCGGCGACAGGGTGACGGCATCGGGGGTCAGGCCCATGGTATCGATCATAGCGGGGACGGGTCTTTCTGGTCGGTAGCAAGGATGGTGTTGAACGCCTCCACCCAGGCGCGCGGCTGGCGGATGGGGCGCCCCTCGGGGTTGATGAAGGCAGCGGTAACCTCTGCCTCCAGCAGTGTCTCAAACGATTCGACGACAGATTGGCTGCGCCGGATGACTCGTTGATGAATGATGCACGCCGCGGCGCGCAGCCGAGTGACCTGGCTCATCACGATCAGCGCATCGTCCATCTTCGCCGGGCGCACGAACTTGAGTGTCATGTCGGCGACGGCATAGACGCCGTTGCCGGTCTCGAACGTGCCGCGCTGGTCGATGCCGAGACGGCTCAGCATGTCCGATCGCGCACGCTCCAGATAGCGCAGATAGTTGGCATGATAGACAATGCCTGAAAAATCAGTGTCCTCGAAATAGACGCGCAGCGCGAAATAGTGCGTGCGCCCCTCGAACCGGCCAGCGAACGGGATGATGTCGGGAGGAACCATGGCCATCCGCTTAGAGTCTTTGCGACATCAAAGGCAAGGCTTGGCGGCCCGCATTGGAACATTAATGCCGATTGCCTGCTGCATTTTGCGCCCGACATTGCTATGGGGCGCGGCCCGGCGTACCTTGCCGGCTGTATTTTTTGGAGTGATTGACGTGGCAGGCAAGTGGACCCCCGATAGCTGGCGAACCCATGAGGCGCGGCATATCCCGGCGTATCGCGATGCCGCAGCCCTCGCCGATGCCGAAGCCACGCTCAAGACCTATCCCCCGCTGGTCTTTGCCGGCGAAGCCCGCAGCCTGGAGAAGGAACTCGCGCGCGTCGCCGCCGGCGAGGCGTTCCTGCTGCAGGGCGGCGATTGTGCCGAGAGCTTTGCCGAGTTCCACCCCAACAACATCCGCGACACCTTCCGCGTGCTGCTGATGATGGCGGTGGTGATGACCTTTGCCTCGAAGCGCCCGGTGGTGAAGCTGGGCCGGATGGCGGGCCAGTTCGCCAAGCCGCGCTCCGCGCCGACCGAGAAGCAGGGTGAAATCGAGCTGCCAAGCTATTTCGGCGACAATATCAACGGCATCGAGTTCGAGGCGGCGACGCGCGAGCCCGATCCTGCGCGGATGGTCCGCGCCTATTCGCAGAGCGCAGCAACGCTCAACCTGCTGCGCGCCTTTGCCAGCGGCGGCTATGCCAGCCTGCAGCAGGTGCAGCAGTGGATGCACGATTTCATGGGTCGCAGCCCCTGGGCCGAGCGCTATGCCGAGACAGCGGACCGGATCAGCGAGGCGATGGACTTCATGCGCGCCTGCGGCATCAGCACCGATACCGTGCCGCAGCTTCAGGGCACCAGCTTCTACACCAGCCATGAGGCGCTGCTGCTGCCGTTCGAGGAAGCGATGACCCGGCGCGATTCGCTGACCGGCGATTGGTACGATACCTCGGCGCATTTCCTGTGGATCGGCGACCGCACCCGCTTCGAGGGATCGGCGCATGTCGAGTTCCTGCGCGGCATCGGCAACCCGATCGGCATCAAGTGCGGGCCTAGCCTGAGCACCGATGCGCTGCTGAACATGCTCGACACGCTCAACCCCTCGCGCATTCCGGGCCGGATGACGCTGATCAGCCGCTTCGGGCATGACAAGGTCGAGGCCGGGCTTGCTCCGCTGGTCCGCGCGGTGAAGAAGGAAGGCCATCCGGTCATCTGGTCGTGCGACCCGATGCACGGCAATGTCGTGAAGTCCGAAAGCGGCTTCAAGACGCGGCCGTTCGAGCGGATCATGGCCGAACTGCGCGGCTTCTTCGCCGTCCACCGCGCCGAGGGCACGCATGCCGGCGGCATTCATATCGAGATGACCGGGCAGAATGTCACCGAATGCACCGGCGGCGCGATCGCGATCACCGACGAGGCGCTTGGCGACCGGTACCACACCCATTGCGACCCGCGGCTCAACGCGGCGCAGTCGCTCGAAGTCGCCTTCGAGGTGGCCGAAATGCTGAACGCTGAGGTCGCGGCTTCCACCCGGAAGGCAGCATGAGCGAACGCCGGGTCATCGTCCAGAAAGAGGTCGTCCGCAACGGCGTCGGCTTCGGCAGCGCGCTCGCCATCGCGATCAGCTATACCGCGCACAAATCGGTGCTCTGGGCGATCATCCACGGTTTCTTTTCGTGGTTTTATGTCGTGTATTTCCTGCTGACGCGGGATTAGACCTATCTGTTCCCCTCCCTGGACAGGGAGGGGCCAGGGGTGGGTCGTCTGCACCAGGGATGCGTCTGGACGCTTCACCCACCCCCAACCCCTCCCTTGAAGGGAGGGGAGCAAGATCGATACAAGGGGAAGCCATGACCATCCGCCGTTTCGTTGCCACGCTTGCGCTGAGCGCCACACTCGTCGCTCCCGCCTTCGCGCAGGACGCCGCTGCCGCCAAGACCGCGCTGGCGGGCGATTATGACCGCATCGTCCAGGAACTCATCACCATCACCGAAATCCCCGCGCCGCCATTCGGTGAGCAGGCGCGTGCGGCCTATTTCCAGCAGCAGTTCAAGGCGCTGGGCCTAACCGAAGTCACGATCGATGCCGAGGGCAATGTCACCGGCATAAGGCGCGGGACGGCCCCGGCGGGCGGGCCGCTGGTCGCGATCACCGCGCATCTCGACACCGTTTTTCCCAAAGGCACCGATGTGAAGGTGCGGCGCGAGGGCAATACGCTCAACGCGCCGGGCGTCGGTGACGACACGGTCGGGCTGACCGGACTGCTCGCCTGGATCCGCGCGATGAACGCCGCCAAGGTGGAAACGAAGCACGACATATTGTTCGTCGCGACCGTGGGCGAGGAGGGGCCGGGTGATCTGCGCGGCGTGCGCTTCCTGTTCACCAAGAATGCCTACAAGGACCGGATCGCCGCTTTCGTCTCGGTCGATGGCTCGGACCCCTCGCGCATCGTCAACCAGGCGGTGGGCTCGAAGCGCTACAATGTCGCGTTCACCGGCCCCGGCGGGCACAGCTATGGCGCGTTCGGCATCGTCAACCCGATGGTGGCGATGGCCGACACTGTGCGCCGCCTCTACGAGACCGACGTGCCCGCAAGCCCGCGCACCAGCTATGCCGCGAGCGTCGTCTCGGGCGGGACCTCGGTCAACTCGATTCCCGACCGGATCGAGCTTCAGGTCGACATGCGCTCGCCCGATCCCAAGGCGCTCGACCGGCTCGAACAGCGCTTCCTGGCTATCGTCGACGAGGCGGTGACCGCGGAAAACTATGCCCGGTCGACCAATGTCGGCGTGATCTCGGCGGAAAAGAAGCGGATCGGCGACCGGCCTGCGGGCAGCACGGCCGACACGCATCCGCTGGTCGTCACCAGCCGCAAGGTGCTCGGCGATCATGGTTTCGAAACGCAGCTCCAGGCCTCTTCGACCGATGCCAATATTCCGATGAGCTTGGGCATTCCGGCGATCACGATCGGCTCGGGCGGTGGCGGCGGCCGTGCGCATTCGGTCGACGAATATGTGAACATCGAACGCAACGCCTTCATCAACGGGCTCTCGTCCGGCCTGGCGCTGGTGGTCGCGGTGGCCAATCTCGACTGGACGAAGAAATGATCCGCGCATCGGCGCTGGTCGCGGCAGTGTTGCTGGCGGGATGCGCCTCGCCGGTGTTGACGCGGGTCGATGCCACCGCGCCTCGGCCGCTGCCGCCGCGCGCCAGCTTCGATCTGGTCGCCACGGCCGATGACGGTGACATGTTTCCCGGCCAGGCGCGCGACATGGTTGCCGCCGCACTGCGCCAGCGTGGCTGGAACCAGCAGGCAGGGGGGGACTATCTGCTCGCGGTGACGCTGGCCGAACGTCCGGCGAACATCGCGGTCAAGGCTGGCGATGATCTGGGCAAGGTTGCAGGCACCATCGCCCCGGCGGCGGACCGCAGCAACAATAGCGGCTGCGCCAGAAGCGACCATCGGCTGACGATCACGCTGACCGAACGCGTGACAGGCGACGTCGCCTTTGCGAGCGACGCTGCCGAATTTCACTGCAGGGCGCGGCTCACCAACAGCCTGCCGCATCTGGTCAGCGCTGCCGTCGACCGGCTGGATGTCGGCCCGGGCAGCGTGCAGATCGCTCGCAAGGGCACGCGCTAGTCGGGATCGTCCAGCGGCAGCGTCAGCTCGAATGCCGCGCCGCCATCTGCGGCATTATGCGCAGCGATCGTGCCGCCATGGCGCTCCACCACGGCTGCGACATAGTTGAGACCCAATCCCACGCCCTTGACGATATGGCCGGCATTCTCGCTGGCAAAGCGTTCGAACAGGTGCGGCATGACTGCGGGGTTGATGCCCTTGCCCTGATCGCGAATGCTCAGCCGGACCTGCCCCGACACGCGGTCTATCTGTACCGTGACCGTGCCGGAATCCGGGCTGTACTTCACCGCATTGTCGATCAGATTGGCGACGGCGCGGAACAGGCTTTCGCGTTCGGCCGAGACAAAGGCGCAGTCGCTTTCGTCGACGACGCGGATCTGCACACCGCGCTGCTGGGCGATCGGCCAGAGGCTGTCGGCAGCCTCGCTGGCAAGGTCCGCCGCGATCACCGGCTCGGGATCGAAGCCGCGCTCCTGCATCCGGGCGAGATCGACGAAGCTGTCGGCCAGGGTCAGCGTCTGCCGCGCGTGCCGCGCGATGCGCGCTCGGTCGACCGAGTCGCCATCGGTGGACAACAGGGCCAGGATCGCCGCCTGGGGCGCGCGCATGTCGTGCGACAGCAGTTGGAGCACCCGCTCGCGCTCCCGCCGGGCCTGCGCGATGACAGTGATGTCGGTGAGATAATCGATCCGCCCGCGCGGCTGCCCGTCAGCACCCACAATCGCGGCGCGCCGCAGCACGAAAGCGCGGCCATCGCCAGCCTCGAATTCGATATGGCCGCTGTCCGGGGTGGCGAGATAGGCCGCAATCGGCTTGCGCGCTGCCGTCTCGGCGATATCGGCAAGCAGACCGTCGACTTCCGCCCCGATCAGCCCATCGCCGAAACCGGATGTTGCCGCAGCATTGGTGAGCACGATACGGCCCGACAGATCGCTGACCAGCGCCGGATCGGGCAGGCCCGCCAGCGCATCGCCGACCAGCCGCTTGAGATCGCGCAACTGGGCTATCGCGCGCGCCAACTGCTCGGCCTGGCGGGTCACATGGTCGCTATCGCCTGCCACTGGAAGGCTCAGGGGAAGCGAATCTTCGTTCTCGAGCCGCGCGAGTTCGCTGCGCATGTAATCGCTGGTCGCCTGCAGCCTGCGCCAACCCCAGAGCGGATAGACCAGGGCGATACCCAGCAATGCAGGGCCGGGCTCAATCCAGCAGTTTGCTGCCAGCGCCGCTGTGCTGAGCAAGAGCGTTCCCAGCATCAGTCCGATCGCGAGCAGGCTGGCGGCGCGCGGGCGGATGCGCCAGAAGCCGAGCATCAGCAGCCAGGCCGGAGCAAGCGCGAGGGCGATCTGCAGCGGGCGCGGGAGCGAATGCACCCAGCCATCCTGCAACTGGGCATTGGCGACGTTCGCGTTGATCTCCACCCCCGGCATGATGCCGCCATCGGATACGGGCACCGGATAGCGATCGCCCAGGCCCTGCGCCGTCATGCCGATCAGCACCCTGCGGCCGGTGAGCAGGGCAGGCGGGACCTCGCCGCGCAGCACGCTGACATAGGAAATGGTCGCAAAGCTTTCGGGTAGAGCAAAGCGCAGCCGCCGCGCCGTATTGCAGGCGCGCGCGGGCGGTCCGAGCGCCATGAGATGCGGTAGCGGGTCGGTATCGTCCGTGGCGGAAAAGCACAGCGCCGCAGCGCGCACGGTGCCGTCGGCGTCGATTTGCGTGTTCGCATGGCCGATGGCAGCGGCCCTCCGCGCAAGTGCGTCCACCGGATCGATCCGCTCGAAGGCCTGGCCGTTGCGACCGGGGACGAGGAATTGCACGGGGAGACGCACGCCCAGGCGCTGCATGGCTTCGGCCAGCGCCGGATCATCGGCGGCAGGCTCGGTGAGCAGCAGGTCCATCGCTACCGATTGCGGACGCGCATCGGCGAGCCGCTGGAGCAATTCTGCATGCAGGCGGCGCGGCCAGGGCCAGCGGCCGAGCGCGGCCAGGCTAGGCTCGTCGATCGCGACGATCAGGATATCCGGATCGGCTTCGGCCGGGGCAGCGCGCATTGCGGCATCGTAGAGCAGATCGTCGGCGGGGCGCGTCCAGCCGCCGAGCAGGGCGGCGATCACGAGCACCGACGAGAGCGCCGTGACCCAGACCCACTCGATATGGAAGCGGCGGCGCAATCCTGCCGATCCGCCCGGTGCGCCTTTCCTCGGCTCATTCACCAAGGACAAAGCTCTCCATCGCGGTCCAGTCGGTATCGGTCTCGTCCTCGCTGTGCGTCGTCGTGCCGACACGCCAGAGATAGCGGCCCGGCGACAGGTCGCTCAAGATGATCGAAGATCCGGCCAGCCCCGCTTCATCGACCAGCCAACTTGGGCTGTCCTCGCGGCGCAACTGGAAGCGGTAGCGCCGCATGCCCTCGCCGGAACCAATCCATCGGAAGACATAGCCATCCTGACCGGGCACCGCCGGCTGGGTGGTAGTGGCCAGCCGCCGCCGGAAGGCGATGGTGCCGGGCAGGCCTTCGAGGCCCGATGCGGCAATCGCTGTGAACCGGGCGAAATAGCGTCCATTCTCGAGCGAGGGCACAGTGAAATCCGGGCTGTTGCCAGACACATCCTCGACGATGTCCACAAAACCGCTGTCGCGGCCTATCTGCAACCGATAGGCTTGCGCACCGGCCACGGGCTGCACCGCAAAGGCAACCATCGGGGCGCGCTGGACACCTGCTCCGCCGATTAGCTGTGGGGCGGGCAGGAGGGGCTCTACGGCGATGGCGCCGGTCTTGCCGATCACTGCGCCGAACTCGGGTTCGAGCTGCGTGTCTTTTGCCGATCCCGTCGTCAGTGCAATGCCACCCTCAAGCAGCTCGGATCGCGAGGTTTCGGTGCCGGCATCGAAATGCGTGCGGAAATCGGTCCCGCGAACGGCGGACACCGCAATCGGGTTGCGCAGGCGGAAGCGGTCGTCGCGGTTGCGGAACGGCGTAACACGGCTGCGGGCCGATCCGGTCTCCAGCGTCAGGTCGTAATCGATGCTGTCGGTAATCAGCAGCTTGCGCAGTCGCCCGATTCTCAGCGCACTGTTGGACGGCAGGGTGATGACCGACCCATCGGTTAGCGACAGCGAGAGCGAGGAGGCAGGCCCGGTGGTCACGCGCGCGCCTTCGCCCAGCACCTGGCCCATGGCTACGCTGCGCAGTGGAGCATTGGCCACCGATGCGAGCGCCTGACCTCGAAAAGCAGCGACCGTGGCGCTGGCCGGGCGCGACCGCAAAAGTCTAATCGGCAGCGACAGCTGGCTGGCGATCGGCAGCTTGTAGGGATCGGCCACGCGGTTGATCCGCTGGACCTCCCTCCAGTCGGTCTCGCGCAGCATGTAATCGCGCGCTAGCGCGATCAGAGTGTCACCCCTGCGGACGGTATAGACGATGGCGTCGTCATCGCGCGCCTGTGCTGCTGCCGGCTCGGCCAGGGCCAGGCCGCCGGCGAGCAGCATCAGCAACATCAGCCAGAACGTCGGCACGGCACGCAGGGTCATCCGGTTGCTTCAGGGTCCTTGGACGGATCGGTCGTTTCGAGCCGATAGCCATAGCCGAAAACGGTGAAGATGCGAAAACCGTTTTCCGGCTTGAGATTGAGCTTCGCGCGCACCCGCGAGATGTGCATGTCCAGCGTGCGCGTCGCGAGATCCGCGCTCGTGCGCCAGATCGTTTCCATGATGTACGCGCGCGACAGCGTCCGGTCCCGGTTGCGGAACAGCAGGTCGGCCAGCTCGAATTCCTTGGCGGTGAGCACGATATCGGCGCCATCATGGCGGATCGTCTGCGCCATGCGGTCGAGGCGATAGCCGCCGAACTCGGCAATCTTCTCCATCGTCGCGCCGCCATGCGTCCGCCGCAGCACCGCTGCAATGCGCGCGGCAATCACGCTTTCTTCCTCGGGCTTGCAGATATAATCGTCGGCCCCGGCGTTGAGCGCATCGGTCACGTCGCGCTTGGCGGTGCGCGCGGTCAGCATGATCACCGGCGGCGGGCTCTCGAGCGTCGTGTGCATCCACTCGACAACTTGCAGACCGGACTTGCCAGGCATGTTCCAGTCCAGCATGACAAGATCGAACGTATCTCTTAACAGCGCAGCCGCAAGCCTTTCTCCGTCGCCGAATTTGGCGCAGATATGACCCATGCCAATGACAACGTTTTCAAGAAAGGCCAGACTGCCTGCGTCGTCATCCGCGATTGCGATGCGCATCAAATTCCCCCGACATGCGCCCGGATTGGTCTTAACTCTTGTTAAGCATGCAAATGCCTGTTTTTGCGGTAATTGGCGAGTCCCCTCGTATACGTTTTTACATAGCTTTACACGCGAATGGTCTCAGGGCGGCGGAATTCCGGGACTTTTCGTATCCAGGCCGATCAAGAATTGACATCAGAGGACAAGATGAACCCGAGCAAAGTTGATATTGGATATATTTACTCCACTTTTGGTGTGGCCATTCCGGAAGGTAATCGCGAGATATTCAGCCCGGTAGACGGAATGACGATCGGCGGCTTTACGCCCGCCTCGGCGGATCAGGTCGGCCTTGTCGCGGATCGCGCCCTGGCGGCTTTTTCCCATTGGCGTTCGGTACCTGCGCCTCGCCGGGGAGAACTTGTCCGGCGTTTCGGTGAGGCGTTGCGCGCACGCAAGACCGAACTGGGCCTGCTCGTCACGCTCGATTGCGGCAAGCCATTGTCCGAGGGACTGGGCGAAGTGCAGGAGATGATCGATATCTGCGATTTCGCGGTCGGCCTTTCGCGCCAGTTGCATGGCCTGACCATTGCCAGCGAGCGCCCCGGCCACCGCATGAGCGAGACCTGGCATCCGCTGGGCCCGGTCGCGATCATCACCGCGTTCAACTTCCCCGTCGCGGTATGGGCCTGGAATGCGGCGCTTGCCCTGGTCTGCGGTGACAGCATCGTGTGGAAGCCATCGGAAAAGACCCCACTGACCGCGATCGCGGTGCAGGCGCTGTTCGACAAGGTGGCGGGCGAATTCGGCCCTGATGCGCCCGATGGCCTGTCGCAGCTGGTGCTCGGCGACGCCACGACCGGCGCGGCGCTGGTCGATCATCCCGCCATGGCGCTCGTCTCTGCCACCGGCAGCACGGCGATGGGCCGTACCGTCGGCCAGGCTGCGGCGAAGCGCTTTGCGCGCAGCCTGCTGGAGCTGGGCGGCAACAACGCGACCATCGTCGCGCCGAGCGCGGACATGGAGCTGGCGCTGACCGGCTGCGCCTTCGGCTTCATGGGAACCACCGGTCAGCGGTGCACCTCGCTGCGGCGGCTGCTCGTGCATCGCTCGGTCTATGACAGCTTCGTGCCGCGCATCATCTCGGCCGCGGCCCGCCTGCCGATCGGGGATCCGCGCGATCCGGCCAATCTGGCAGGGCCGCTGATCGATGGCGCCGCCTATTCGGCCATGCGCGACGCGCTGGCCGACGCGCGCGCGGCGGGTGCCAATGTACACGGCGGCGAACGGATCGCGGGGCCGGGCCAGGGGGTGTATGTCCGCCCCGCCGTGGTCGAGATGCCGGCGCAGACCGGGCCGATGCTGCGCGAAACCTTCGCGCCGATCCTCTATTGCCTGCGCTATGACGATCTCGACGAGGCAATCGTGCTCAACAATGCCGCCACGCAGGGCCTGTCGTCTTCGATCTTCACCAATGAACTGCGCGAGGCCGAGAGCTTCGTCGCGGCCGCGGGCAGCGATTGCGGTATCGCCAACGTCAATATCGGAACCTCGGGTGCAGAAATCGGCGGCGCGTTCGGTGGCGAGAAGGAAACTGGCGGAGGCCGCGAATCGGGATCGGACAGCTGGAAGGCCTATATGCGCCGTCAGACCAGCACGGTGAATTATTCGCGCGCACTGCCGCTGGCGCAGGGCGTGCGGTTCGAATTGTGATGGGCGGTCAGTTGATCGAAGGACCCAGCGCGTCGATGATCTTCCTGGCGAGATCGTCCACGCTATAGGGTTTGACCAGCAGTACGACATCGCTGTCGATCACGCCGTTGTGCAATATGGCATTGCGGGTATAGCCGGTGGTGTAGAGCACCTTGAGATCGGGCCGGGATTCACGCAGCCTGTCAGCCAGCTGGCGCCCGTTCATGTGCGGCATCACCACGTCGGTGAACAGCAGGTCGATGGCCAGGCCATTCTCGATCAGCTGCACCGCCTCGATCGGGCTGTCGACATCGTGCACGATGAAGCCCAGTTCGATAAGGCTGGCGCGCGCCATCGCGCGGACCCCGTCATCGTCCTCGACCACCAGCACGGTAAGATTCTGGGGCGGCGTGAAGCGCATGGCGGTCTGGCTGCCGGGCTCTTCCTCTCCGGACAGCTCGGGCGCGCGCGGCAGATAGAGCTTCACCGTCGTGCCCTTGCCCTGTTCGGAATACAGGTTGAGGTGCCCGCCCGACTGCTTCAGAAAACCATAGACCTGGCTGAGGCCGAGGCCGGTGCCCTTGCCGACATCCTTGGTGGTGAAGAAGGGATCGAGCGCACGCGCCTGCACCTCGGGCGACATGCCGATCCCGGTATCGCTGATCGCGATACGGACATAATCGCCCGGCGCAAGGTCTTCCTGCTGACCGGCATAGGCCGCGTCGAGCGTGACATTGGTCGTCTCGATCATCAGCTTGCCGCCATCGGGCATGGCGTCGCGGGCGTTGACCGCCAGGTTGATGATCGCGGTTTCCAGCTGGGTCTGATCGACCGTACAGGGCCAGACATCGCCATCGAGTTGCAGTTCGACGACGACCTGTTCGCCCAGCGTCCGCTCGAGCAGCGCATGGACCGATCCGACGAGCGCGTTGATATCCAGCCGGCGCGGGTCGAGCGGCTGCTTGCGCGCATAGGCAAGCAACCGGTGCGTCAGCGCTGCGGCGCGGTCGGCGGCATTGGCGGCATTGTCGATATGGCTGACGATCCGGGCATCGCCCTGGCTGCCTAGCCGCCGCTTGGCCAGATCGAGCGAGCCGGTAATGATTGCCAGCATATTGTTGAAGTCATGCGCGATGCCGCCGGTAAGATGCCCGATCGCATCGAGCTTTTCCGCCTGGTGCAGCCGGGCCTCCGCAATCTGGCGCTCTGCGACCTGCTGTTCGAGCTGCGCGGTGCGTTCTGCCACCAGATCGTCCAGCCCGGCATTCAGCCGAGCCAGTTCCTCGGCCACGGCCAACCGATCGTCATGCGCCCGGAACACGCTCTCGATGATCAGCGAGATCATCAGGCTGGTGAGCAGGAAGAAGGTCATCGGCAGCCAGTCGAGATCATGCGATCGTGCCAGTGCCATGCTTGGCATGATCAGCACTTCCAGCGCGATGGCCCCGAGCACCGTTGTCAGCATCGCCGGCCAGAAGCCTGCGAAAAATGCGGCGATGACGATCGCTCCGAACAGCGTGATGAAGGGCACGCCGGTCAGATAGGCATCGAGCGCCAGCCGCCCGCCCACGCCCACCGCAAACGCCGCGATCGCGATCCCGATGCGCAGGGCCGGGGAGCGCCGCGTTCTGCGCGCCCAACCGGTTGCGATGGCCAGTCGTTTCAGCATGGATGATGTTCCGTTCGGAAAGCATCCCTTGATAGACCGGTTCGCGTCGCCGACGCAAACTTATGTTGGTTTTGCAAAGCTTTGCGACATTACTGGTCGCTTCACAGCGATGCGGTCGCGAGGTCCTCTGCGCCCGACCGCGCACCATGGCCCAAGGCCAGATAGCTGTCGGACTGCATTTCCATCAGGCGCGAGATCGTCCGGTCGAATTCGAACCGGCCATCGCCGCTGGCATACAGGTCGGCAGGCTCTGCATCGGCCGCGGCGATCAGCTTGACCTTCATCTCGTACAGCGCGTCGATCAGCGTGACGAAGCGCGCCGCTTCGTTGCGGTTTTCCGGACCCAGGCGCGGGATGCCGACCAGGAACACCGTGTGGTAGCGCCTTGCAATGGCGAGATAGTCCGGCGCACCACGCGCCTCTCCGCACAATTTCTTGAACGAGAAGACGGCAACGCCCTTGAGCGACTTGGGCACATGGATGGTGCGGCCGCCGCTGATCGGTACATCGGCGCTCGGCACGTGCGCGGCATCGTCCGGCGAATAGTCGGTCATGCGGAAGAACGCGGCCCGCAGCGCAGCGGTCGCTTCCGGGCCGTTGGGCACGTGCCAGGTGTCGGTGCCCGACAGGCGCTCGAGCCGGTAATCGACCGGGCCGTTTAGTGAGAGCACGTCGAGCCGCTGCTTGATTAGCGCGATAAAGGGGAGGAAATGCTCGCGGTTCAGCCCGTCCTTGTAAAGATCGTCGGGCGGACGATTCGATGTCGTGACGATGGTGACCCCGGCCTCGATGATCGCGGTGAACAGCCGCGACATGATCATCGCATCGGCGCTGTTGTTGACGACCATCTCGTCGAACGCGATCAGCCGGTAATTGTCGCTGAACTGGCGCGCGACCGGCGGGATCGGGTCGCCCTGCATCTTGTCGCGCTCGACGCGCAGACGCGCATGGATGTCCTGCATGAACTCGTGGAAATGGACGCGGACCTTGCGGTTGATCGCGACCGATTCGTAGAACAGGTCCATCAGCATCGATTTGCCGCGCCCCACCCCGCCGAACATGTAGAGGCCGGGCACGGGGTCGGGCTTGGCCTCGCGCGCCATCAGCCGCCACAGCAGCGATCCGCGCGGCGGCACCGCCTCCAGCGCATCCTGCATCGCCTGCAGCCGCACGGCAGCGGCGCGCTGATCGGCATCGGGTCGCAATTCGCCCGCGCTGACCATCCTGTCGTAGCGGGCGAGCGTTCCGGTCATTGCGATTTCGCGCGCGGGGCAGGGGTCTTGCGGATGGTGCCGGTGAATGCGCAGACGGTTTCTCCCGCCTGCACCACCAGCCCGCGCAGGAACATCAACCGACCGGTTTCGCGGATGATCTCCACCTCGGCATCGAGCGGCTGGCCGACCTTGCCGGCGCCGACGAAATGGCTGTTGAGATCGAGCGTCACCGCAGGCCCATGACGCAGCGCACCATGCAGCCGCGCGCAGACGAACAGCGATATGTCGACCTGAGTCAGGATAGCGCCGCCATGGACGTTGTTGGCGAGATTGCCCTGCAGATGCCCCGGTTCGGTGCGCACAACGACAATGCCGTCATCGCGCTTCATTACCCACATCGGCCCAAGCGTGCTGTTATAGCGGTTCTGCTCGCGCAGTGCCCAGCGCATCCAGCCCGGACGGTCGGGGTCCGGGCCGAACGCGAAATCGTCGGGCATGTCGAGAGTGGTTGCGTCCACCTTTGCGGGGGTATCGAACGGGTCTGTCGGCGGATGCGCCGATCAGACGTGCCGTTCGACCTCCATTTTCTTGATCTCGGCAATGGCGCGCGCCGGGTTGAGGCCCTTGGGGCAGACATTCGCGCAGTTCATGATGGTGTGGCAGCGATAGAGGCGGAACGGATCCTCCAGCTCATCGAGTCGTTCGCCGGTCATCTCGTCGCGGCTGTCGGCCAGCCAGCGATAGGCCTGGAGCAGGATGGCCGGGCCCAGGAACTTGTCCGAATTCCACCAATAGCTCGGGCAGCTGGTCGAGCAGCAGGCGCACAGGATGCACTCGTATAGCCCGTCAAGCTTGGCGCGATCCTCGGGCGACTGCAGCCGCTCCTTGCCCGACGGCACCGGCGTCACGGTCTGCAGCCAGGGGCGAATCGACGCATATTGCGCATAGAAATGGCTGAAATCGGGAACCAGGTCCTTGATGACGTCCATATGCGGCAGCGGGGTGATGCGCACCTCGCCCTTGCAGTCCTCGATCGCGGTGGTGCAGGCCAGGCCATTGCGGCCATTGATGTTCATCGAGCACGATCCGCAAATGCCCTCGCGGCACGAGCGGCGGAAGGTGAGCGTCGAATCCTGTTCCGACTTCATCTTGATCAGCGCGTCGAGCACCATCGGGCCGCAATCGTCGAGATCGATGTCGAACGTATCGTAGCGCGGGTTCTCGCCGCTGTCGGGATCGTAGCGATAGACCTTGAACCGTTTCAGCCGCCCACCGGTCTTCGCGCTGAACGCCTGGCCCTTGCCAGTGATCTTGCTGTTCGCCGGGAGCGTAAACGTAGCCATGGAAAATCCCTCGTCCTTCAATGCGTCCGGGAGCCTAGATAGTCATTTTGGTGCCTAGGCTCAATTGCATATGGCACCTTGAACCGAAAAGGATTTTCAATCCATCAACCCGTGGCTGCGCAGGCTTTCCGCGACGATCGTCTCGATCAGCTGTTCCTGCGTCCAGCCGGCGCGCACGGCGGAGCGGCCGAAGACCTTCTGGCTCCACAGATTGCAGTTGAGATTGACCTCAAGGAAGTTCAGCTCGCCCTTTTCCTCGTCCAGCCGGAATTCGTAGCGACCATAATCGAAGGGCACGAATTCCTGCGCCAGATTGGCGGTATGCGCGGCGATCTCTGCCTCGAACGGCGAGCCTTCGAAATCGACCAGCTCGTACTTGCTCGCGCGCTCGACCAGGTCGCGCTTTTCCCAATAGGTGCGCAGGTGCGTCGGATCGGCCTGTTCGAACAGCATCATCGGCAGGATCAGCGGGCGGCCGTGCATCGTCACCACCGGCACCTCGACATCGCTGCCGGTCAGGAAGGGCTCGACGATCGCGTCATGGCCTTCCTCGTGGATCGCGGCGATGGCGTCCTTCACGCCCGCCCAGTCGCCTGCGTCGCGCACGCCCCAGCTCGCCGACGAGGCGTTGGGCTTGATCACCATGCGCTCGGCCATCGGGCACAGCTTCTCGTCGACCGGGCCTCCCTTGCGATAGATCGCCCAGTCGGCCGTCGGGATACCGCGCGCGCGGGCCACGAGCTTGGACAGGTGCTTGTCGTCCGAAAGGCCGCGCAGGATGGGGCTGCCGCCCAGATAGGGCAGGCCCTTGCGGTTGCACAGCAGCGGTACCAGCATTTCCGAATTCACGAAGCCACCGCGGTTGAGCAGCGAGAAGACGAAATCGACTTCCGGCGGATCGAACAGCATCGCGTACTGGTTGCCCACCAGCAGATTGTCGAACAGCCCCTCCAGGATGGTGCGCACCTCGTTGTGGTACACGGCATGGTTGCCGTCCTCCGGATGCAGCGAGCCATCGCCCAGCGCGTGCTTGGCGAGGAACAGCACCTTGAGCGTCTCGCGGGTCTTCGCATCGATGGTCAGCGGGGCAGGATATTGGTTCACGGCAAAACGCACTTTCTTTGAGTTTGCGGACGGGCGTCGGGCCAAAGCGGCTTGCCTTAATGGCCAGCGCCCCTATAGCCGCGCCCTTATCCGCTTCGGGGGCGCAGCGAAAGATAAGTTTGATGCAACAGGAATTGCACAAGACGGTCAGCCATCTGCTCACGATCGGCGGAGACGAGCGAATCGTCCCGGCGCATGCCGATGGCACCAACAAATATTTCAGTTCTCCCTTCCCGCGTCAGACGGTGACCTATGCGTCGTCGACCGCGAACGATATCTCGCAGCCCGCCTTCGACCATCTGTGCGATTTCGTGGCTGATCATGGGCTGAACGCGGACATGGTGGGCACCGATTACGCCGGACACCTTTCTGTCCTGCGCGATCGCATCGCGGTCGCCTATGGCCTGCCCAAGGGGACGGATATCGCGTTCTCCGCCTCGGGCACGGACCTCGAATATATCGCGCTCCAGGCCTTTGCCGGCCGCGCGCCGCAGGGCATCCACAACGTCTTGCTGGGCGCCGACGAAGTGGGCAGCGGCTGCATCCTGAGCGCGGCAGGCCAGTATTTCGCAGGCCAGACGGCACTGGGCGTCCCGACGAGCAAGGGACAGCCGGTCGCTGGTCTCGCGCCCGTGTCGCTTTCCGAAGTGTCGGTGCGCAACGGTTTCGGCGAGGCGTTCGACAGCGCGGTGATTGTGGCTGCGATGCGCAGCGAGATCGAACGTGCGCTGATCGCGGGCAAGTTTCCGCTGCTGCATGTGGTGCATGGATCGAAAACCGGGCTCATCCTGCCGCATCTCGACGATATCGATGCGCTCATCACGCAATTCGGCGACTCGATCGGCTTTGTCGTCGATGCCTGCCAGGCGCGGATCACGAGTCCCGCGATCAGCGCCTATCTGATGCGCGGCGCGGTGGTGCTGCTCACCGGTTCCAAGTTCATGGGTGGTCCGCCCTTTGCCGGCTTTGCGCTGGTGCCGCGCGCGACGGCGCAGCGGATCGCGCCGCTGGGCGAGGGCATGGCCACGATCTTCCGCCGCGCGGAGCTTCCCGATAGCTGGGCAGGGGCGGAAAAGCTTCCGATGAGCGGCAATGCCGGGCTGACGGTTCGGCTGGCGGCAGCCTTGTTCGAGCTGGAGCGATTCCAGGCGCTCGATTTCCACACGATCGCGCGGGTGGTCGAACAGTTCCGCTGCGCCTCGCTGGCGCTCGTCGATCGGATCGGCGGCACGCGCGTGACGCCCTATCCCTTTGCCGATCGCGAATCCGCAGGGGCACATCCCATCGAGATGCGCACGCTGACGACCGTCGATCTGAGCGGGGAGGGGCGTGCGATCGATTTCGACGGTGCGACCGCGATCCAGCTGAGGATGATGCAGTCGGGCGTGCGGCTGGGCCAGCCGGTCAAGTGCGCGCGCTTCCAGGGGCCGGACATGATGGGCAAGGTGCGCGGCACATTGCGCATCGGCATTTCGATGCCGCAGATGGTGGCGCTGGCGGCGCTGGGAGACGCGGCCGAAGCGCAGCTCGATTCCGATATGGCGGCGATTGGCGACGCGTTCGAGGCGGCGCTCGCGGCTGATTGAGCCCGGCCCGCCCGACCAGCACGAAAAAGGGGTGCCCTGCCGGTCTGGCGGGGCACCCCTTTTTGTTGCGACTTAAAACCCTTTAATTGCCGAAAGTGCGCTGCCACCAGCCGCGACGCGGCGGTTCGGTGCTTTCGGCGGGTGCTTCGGCGGCCTTGGCCGTATCGGCTGCGGCAGGTTCTGCCTCGGCCACCGGCTCGGGCGCAGGTTCGGCTGCAACCGTTTCGGCGGCTTCGGCCTTCGGCGCTGCCTTCTTGCGCGGCGCGCGCTTGGCCTTGGGCTTGGCGACAGGTTCGGCTTCCGCAGCAGGCTCAGCCTCGGCAGCGGGCGCTTCGGCAGGTGCCTCTGCCTCTGCCTCGACGACCGGCTTCTTTGCCCGCGAAGCGCGCTTGCGCTTGGGCTTTTCGGCCACCGGCTCGGGCTCAGGCGCTGCGGGTGCTTCGGCAGGCGCTGCTTCTTCCTCGCTCACCGGCTCGGCAGGCGCTTCTGCCGCAGCGTCGTCGCCAGCGGTTTCGACGCTGTCTTCGCTAGCCTCGCCAGTCTTGCGGTTGCGACCGCCACGGCGACCACGGCGGGCACGCTTCGGCTTGGCCTCGCCACCATCCTCGGTGGTTTCGCCGGCTTCAGTCGCCTCGGCTTCGGCCGGGGCTTCGGCGTCAGCCGATTCGACCGGTTCCGCGACCTCTTCGCCGTTATCGATCTGCGCCTCGCTACCGATTTCGCCCTGGGGGAGATCGCCATCGCGCCGTCCGCGCTTGCCGCGACGCCGACGGCGACGCTTGGAACGGCCACCGCCTTCGCCTTCCTCGCTGCTGCGCTGCTCGGCGGGGCGCTCGCCGCGCTCGCCGCGATCCGCACGATCGCCACGGTTTCCGCGGCCGCCGCGCTTCTCGCTGACCTCTTCCTCTTCCTCGATCTCGTCGATTTCGTCTTCGATATCGTCGTCGTCATCGTCGATGATCGGCTGGAAGGTGACGACCTTTTCCGGACGCGGGCCGCTCGCGGTCACTTCCATCTTCGCGCCTTCATTCTCCCCATTGGGCAGAATTTCAATGCGCACGCCGAAGCGCTCCTCGATCTCGGCAATGTCGCGGCGCTTGTTGTTGAGGACGTAGATCGACGCTTCCTGGCTGGTGCGCAGCGTGATGATGCTGCCATGGCCGCGTGCGGCCTCTTCCTCCAGCAGGCGCAGCGCCGACAGGCCCGCCGACGATGCGGTGCGGACAAGGCCCGTGCCGTCGCAATGCGGGCAGGTGCGGGTCGATGCCTCGAGCACGCCGGTGCGCAGACGCTGGCGGCTCATTTCCATCAGGCCGAAGCCCGAGATGCGGCCGACCTGAATGCGCGCGCGGTCGCTCTTCAGCGCATCGCGCATGGCCTTCTCGACCTTGCGGATGTTTGAGCCGTATTCCATGTCGATGAAATCGATGACCACCAGGCCCGCCATGTCGCGCAGACGCAGCTGCCGGGCGATCTCGCGCGCCGCTTCCAGGTTGGTGTTGAGCGCAGTCGCCTCGATCCCGTGCTCCTTGGTGGAGCGGCCGGAGTTGATGTCGATCGATACCAGAGCCTCGGTCGGGTTGATGACCAGGTAACCACCCGACTTGAGCTGCACCACCGGTTCGTACATCGCCGAAAGCTGGTCTTCGGTGCCATAACGCTGGAACAGCGGCACCGGGTCCGAATAGCTCTTCACCCGGCGCGCATGGCTGGGCATCAGCAGCTTCATGAAGTCCTTGGCGGCGCGGTATCCGGCTTCGCCCTCGACCAGCACTTCCTCAATGTCGCGATTGTAGATGTCGCGGATCGCGCGCTTGATGAGGTCGCTGTCCGAATGGATGATCGCAGGCGCGGAGGCCTTGAGCGTCTTTTCGCGGATCTCGTCCCAGAGGCGGGCGAGATAGTCGAAGTCGCGCTTGATCTCGGGCTTGGTGCGCGAAAGGCCGGCGGTGCGCACGATGCAGCCCATGGTCGCGGGCAGCTTCATCTCGGCGATGATCGACTTCAGCCGCTTGCGGTCCGACGCGTTGCTGATCTTGCGGCTGATGCCGCCGCCATGCGCGCTGTTGGGCATGAGCACGCAATAACGGCCCGCGAGCGAGAGATAGGTGGTTAGCGCCGCACCCTTGTTGCCGCGCTCTTCCTTGACGACCTGCACCAGCATGACCTGACGGCGCTGGATGACGTCCTGGATCTTGTAGCGGCGGCGCAGCGCCATGCGGCTGGTGCGTGCCTCGTCGCTGGCCTTGGCCTTGCCGCCACGGCCATCGCGACGACGACGACGACCGCCATTGCGGCCATTGCCGTTATTCTCGCGCGATTCTTCGGCTTCGCTTTCGCTCTCGCCTTCGTCGCTGTCGGAATCGCCGTCATTGTCGCCCGAAAGCGTCTCGGCACGGATCGGCTCTTCGTCGGTCTCGATCAGACCCTCGTCCGACAATCCGTCGTCATAGCTGCCTTCTTCGCCACCGCGGCCGGCGGCGTCATCTTCCTCTTCCTCGGCGGCGAGGGCTTCGGCCTCCTCGCGCGCGTGGCGAGCCTCTTCGGCAAGCAGCGCGATCTTGTCCTCGCGCGGAATCTGATAATAGTCGGGATGGATTTCCGAGAAGGCGAGAAAGCCGTGCCGGTTGCCGCCATAATCGACGAAAGCCGCCTGCAGCGAGGGTTCTACGCGAGTAACCTTGGCGAGATAGATATTGCCCTTGATCTGCTTGTGTTCGGCAGATTCAAAGTCGAATTCCTCAATCCGGTTTCCCTTGAGCACCGCCACCCGGGTTTCTTCCTGGTGGCGCGCATCGATCAACATGCGCGTTGTCATTCAATATTCTCCGTGCGCGCGCACCGGGCGGAACCGGCCGGGTCGCTGCGCTTCTGTCTGTTATGGCGCTGCCGCTCCCGATCAGGGGGGCGGTGCGCAAACGGGTTTGTTCGATAAGGATTGTGTCTGCTGAACGGGTTTGCAGGGCGTCAAGCGCACTGGCCGCGTCGCTTTTCCGCAGCCAACCGCTCGGAAGCGGGGTGGCGGAAAAGGCGGTATTCAAACCCATAAAGCGTCAACCTGGTGATACGGCATCCGCGGCAATCGAGGCCGCAATGCTGTCAGTGAGTGCGGGCGATGGCCGTCAAGCCAATGAGCCGCAAGGCTTTGCTAGCATCGCCCGCGCAATACAGCAACAAAAAGCTCAACCGCACGAACGCCCGGCCGTTATTGAACAGGGACGCGGCGCAATAGCGTATGTTGCCCGCGCCCAGTCTTGCCGATTCATGCTGAAATTCCTGTTAACCAGGTCGTTTCACAGGGTTTTTCCCGCTTAACCCTAATCCTGCCTTCATCAAGCGATCAGGCAGGAATCCGGGAATCATGAAATTGCACTGGACCGGACATTCGCGCCGGGGGCATAACAGGGCTATGCTGTGGCTGACCTCCCTCTGCGCGTCGATGGCATGCACCATGCCCGTCCATGCGGGCGAGGTTTCGAATGTCGAAATCCGCGCCAACCAGGTGGTGCTTCATTTCAATGATCCTATAGAAAGCGCCAGCAGCTTCGTTTTGAGCGGCCCCGACCGCATCGCGATCGACATCAAGGGGGCCACCGCGCGCGCCAATGCGCTGACCCAGCAGGGCCTGTTCCGCAATGTCCGCATGGCGCAGTTCGACAGCGATACCGCGCGGATCGTGCTCGATCTCGATCGGCCGGCGATGGTGAGCGCAGGGACTTTCTCCGACGATGGCCGGAGCCTGACCCTGTCGGTCAAGGAGCTTGGCTCGTCCGAGCTTGCCGGCGTGCTCAATGCCCCGCGCCAGTCGTTCGTCCCCCCGGCCAATTTTCGCGCAGAGCCGCCGCAGCGCCGCTACAGCGTGCGCATTCCGCTGCCCAAACCGAGCAAGGCGCCGCCGCTGCCCAGAATTGAAGGCCCCAAGGATGACAGCCGTCCGCTGGTGGTGATCGATGCCGGGCATGGCGGCCACGATCCGGGCGCGATCAGCCCGCATGACGGGACGCGCGAAAGCAAGGTCACATTGCAGGTCGCCCGCGCCATTCGCGACGAACTGCTCAAGACCGGCCGCGTGCGCGTGGCGCTGACGCGCGACAGCGACACCTTCCTGGTGCTGCAGGAACGCTATGGCATTGCGCGGCGTCTGGGGGCGGACCTTTTCATTTCGGTCCATGCCGATGCCGCCGCCTCGCAGACCGCGCGGGGCGCCACCATCTACACGCTGTCCGAAGTGGCTTCGGATCGCGAGGCCGCTCGGCTCGCCGCGCGCGAGAACAAGGCCGACATACTGAACGGCGTGAACCTCGCCGATGCGCCGTCGGACGTGTCGTCGATCCTGATCGACCTGACCCAGCGCGAGACGATGAACCTCTCTGCCGATTTCGCGCGGTTGCTGCGGCGTGAAGGCGAGGCGAAGATGAACTTTCGCACCGATTCCCACCGTTTCGCCTCGCTGATGGTGCTGAAGGCGCCCGATGTGCCGTCGGTGCTGCTCGAGACAGGCTATGTCAGCAACGAGGAAGACATCGCGCTGCTCAATTCCCCCAGCTATCGCAAGCGCATCGCGGAATCGGTGAGCCAGGCGGTAACCGTATTCTTCGCGCGCAAGCTGGCGTCGCGCTAGGAACTGTAAACTCCTCCCGCAGCTTGCTGGGGAGGATTGAATGTCTCCAATCCGCTCTGGCCCAATCCGCTCTGGCCTTGTTCAGGAATCCTGTGCTAGTCGCGCGGGCATGAGCGAGGGTGAAAGCGGCGGTTCCGCCTATAGCATGCGGCGTGACGGCGAGGGCGCGATGGTGGCCCTGCGCGATGCGTGGCAGAAGCGCTGGGTGCGCTGGGCGACCTATCTGCTGGGTTTGGCCTTGCTGGGCGTTTTCCTGATCTGGGTGATCTTCGCGCGCGATCTGCCCTCGGCCGATACGCTGGTCGACTACGAACCCGATCTGCCGACCATGGTGCGCGGCGTCGATGGCGAGATCGTCAACAGCTATGCGCGCGAGCGCCGCGTGCAGTTGCAGTACAAGGATTATCCGCTGCCGCTGATCCGCGCGTTTCTGTCTGCCGAGGACAAGAACTTTTTCTCGCACAATGGCCTTGATTATCCGGGCCTCGCGTCTGCCGTGTTCGATTATGTGACCAAGCTGGGATCGGGCCAGCGCGCGCGCGGCGGTTCCACGATCACCCAGCAGGTCGCGAAGAATCTGCTGCTGGGCGACGAATATTCGATCACCCGCAAGATTCGTGAGGCCATCCTCGCCTATCGCATCGAGGACGTGCTGACGAAGCAGGAAATTCTCGAGCTCTATCTCAACGAGATCTATCTCGGCCGTAACGCCTATGGCGTGCAGGCAGCAGCACGCGCCTATTTCGGCAAGGACGTGGCCGACCTCAAGCTGCACGAGGCGGCGTATCTGGCGATCCTGCCCAAGGCGCCGTCAAACTATCGTCCCGAAGTCCACATGGAACGCGCGCTCGAGCGCCGCAACTGGGCGCTGGGCGCGATGCAGTCGAACGGCTGGATCACGCGAGCGCAGATGCTTGCCGCGCAGGCCGAACCGCTTGGTACCATCCCGCGCACCGGCGACAATTTCGAGAAGGTCGGCGGCTATTTCGTCGAGGAAGTCCGCCGCCAGCTCGTCGAGAAATTCGGCGAGAAGCGCGAGGACGGCCCTAACAGCGTCTATGCTGGTGGCCTCTGGGTGCGCACCTCGCTCGACCCCGCTATGCAGCGGGCCACCACCGAGGCGTTGCGCGATGCACTGCTGCGCTATGATCGCGGCAGCGGCTGGAGCGGTCCGCTCAACACAATCGAGATGGACGATCAATGGGCCTCGCGCCTCGCATCGACCTATATCGATATCGATTACGAGAACTGGCGCGTCGCGGTGGTGATCGACAAGTCGGCCAGTGCAGCCGAAATCGGCTTTGCCAATGGCGACAAGGGCGTGCTGCCGCGCTCGACCGCGACGATGCCGCGCAAGCGCGTCGGCAGCACCGCGTTCGATTCGATGAAGCCCGGCGATATCATCGCGGTCGCGCCGATGGCGGGCGATACCTATGCGCTGCGCAACGTGCCCGAGATATCGGGCGGCATGGTGGTGCAGAACCCGCGCTCGGGCCGGGTCTATGCGATGCAGGGCGGGTTCGATTCGCAGATTAGTCCGTTCAACCGCGCCACCCAGGCCGATCGCCAACCGGGTTCGACGATCAAGCCTTTCGTCTACGCGACCGCGCTCGACAACGGGATGACCCCGGCGACGCAGATCGTCGATGGCACGTTCTGCGTCTATCAGTCGGCGAGCCTGGGCAACAAGTGCTTCCGCAATTTCGGCGGATCGGCGGGCGCGGGTCCGCAGACGATGCGCTGGGGCCTCGAACAGTCGCGCAACCTGATGACGGTGCGCGCCGCCAATGATGCGGGCATGACCAATGTGGTCAAGACGATCAAGGCGGTCGGCATCGGCGACTACAAACCCTATCTGTCGATCGCGCTGGGCGCGGGCGACACCACGGTGATGAAGATCACGAACGCCTATTCGATGCTGGTCAACCATGGCCGCGAGCTCAAGCCGACACTCATCGATTATGTGCAGGACCGTCGCGGCAAGGTGATCTTCCGCTCGGATCCGCGCGTGTGCGAACGCTGCAACATGCCCAAATGGGATGGCAAGCCGATGCCGCGCTTTGCCCAGCGCGGGCGGCAGATCCTCGATCCGATCACCAGCTATCAGGTCGTGCACATGCTCGAAGGCGTGATCACGCGCGGCACGGCGGTGACGCTGGCAGACCTCAAGCGGCCGATGTTCGGCAAGACCGGCACCACCAGCGGCCCGACCAATGTGTGGTTCGTCGGCGGCACGCCCGATGTCGTGGCCGGCGTCTATCTGGGCTTTGACCAGCCGCGCAGCATGGGTGGCTATGCCCAGGGCGGCAGGCTCGCCGCGCCGGTGTTCAAGCAGTTCGCCAAGGAAATCTTCCCCAGCCTGCCGGTCAGCGAGTTCCTCGCCCCGCCGGGCACGCGCATGGTGCGCATCGATCGCCGCTCTGGCCGCCGCGTCTATGGCGCCTGGCCGGGCAACGAGGCCAAGGCGGCGGTGATCTGGGAGGCGTTCAAGCCCGAAACCGAACCGCGCCGTTCGATCCGTCCGGAAGAAATGGCCGCAGCGGTCAAGGCAGTGCAGAAGCGCACTGGTCCAGCCGCGCGTGCGCGCAGCGACAGCGAGTTCCTGCAGCAGCAAGGCGGCATCTACTGACGCGCCGAGGGCGACGCATCGCGCAGGGCGTTTCACTCTACCGTTCGGGTTGAAAAATCGGGCTGGGAAGCGTAACGGGCATTGGACCATGCTCAGCCAGAAAGTCCGCTACACCATCCGTGCCTTGCAGCACCTCGCCGATCATTACGGCCAGGGGCTGGTGCATCTGGACGAGATCGCCTCTGCGCAGAACATTCCGCCGAAATTCCTGACCGTGATCCTGTCGGAAATGGCGCGGGCAGGGCTGGTGCATTCGCAGCGTGGCAAGGATGGCGGCTATGCGCTGGGCCTGGCGCCGGTCGATATCCGCTATGGCGATATCGTTCGCATCACCAGCGGATCGTTGGCGCTGGTGCCCTGCGCCAGCCGCTATGCCTATGAAAAGTGCAAGAACTGCCTGGCCGAGGATGAGTGCCGGCTGCGCGCGCTGATGCTCAAGGTGCGCGACGAGACGGCGGTGATCCTCGATCAGATCACGCTTGCCGATCCGATCGCACCGGTGGCTGCATTCGAAGGCGCCATGGTCGATTGATTCCAGGCGCTGGCCGGTTCAGGCGGCGAAAACCACCTGCCAGGCCGCGCCCTTGCGCAGTCCGGTCAATGCCTTGACCTCGCCGCCCAGCTGCGCGGCAAGCGATTGTACAATCCGGGTACCCAGGCCTTTGCCTGCCGTGATATCGACACCCTGCGGCACTCCGCGGCCATTGTCGCTGACGGTCAGTGCGAGCCGCTGAGGATCGAGCTGTTCGAGCTTGAGCGTGATCGTGCCGCCATCCTCGGCAAAGGCGTGCTTGAGGCTGTTGGTGACGAGTTCGGTGACGAGCAGCGACAAGGTGGTCAGCCGTGCGATGTCGAGCTTCACCGCAGGCATGTCGACCAGGCACACGATGTTGCGCGCGCCTGTCGCCTGCAGCAGGTCGGTGCAGATTTCCTGGAAATATTCGGCCACCGGCAGATCGACCGAGGCGGGATCGTAGAGCCGGCGGTGGATGCGCGACATCGTCTCGATCCGGCTCTGCGCCTCGTCGAGCGCCGAGCTGGCCGAGGCCGGATCGGTCGCCACCTTGCGCTTCTGCAGCTGCAGCAGCGCCGAGACGAAGGTCATGTTGTTGGCGACACGGTGCTGCAGTTCCTGAAACATGGTGCGCTGCTGGTCGTACAGCTCTTCGGTGACCTGCTTCTTGGCTTCCAGCCGATCGGCGGCGCGGTGCATGAAATGGATCAGCGCAATGTCGACCGTCACGATGAAAATGTAGAAGCCGATCGCGATCGTGCTCGCCCCGTCCATCACGAAGCTGTTGACCGGGGGGATGAAGAAATAGAGCGCCGCAAGGCCGCACAGCACGGCACACAGGACCCCTGGCCACAAGCCGGCCAGAAAGGTCGTTACGATCACGGCGGGGAAAAAGGTGAGATAGGGGAATCCAGGCGGGAGCGTGCCCTGCAGGTGGAAGCGGCTGAACAGTGCCAGAGCGAAAGTGCCGATCGAGAGGCCATAGCCCAATCGCCAGTCACGACGAAACAGCGTGCCTGCCTTTACGAACCGGTTCATCGTCACTCTCGTCAGCAGGATAGCGGATGCAAACGTCCGCGAAACGTCTTGTAAAAGCCAATTTTTGGCGGTGCAAGCCGATGACGTGGTCGATTTCGCCCAGAAATGGCGCGATTTTGCGCTCTGGCGCTTGCCCGAGGCGGTTGGTCGTCCGGCTTGGGGGAGCAAGAAAATCTATCTTGCCAACTGGAATGGTAGAGAATAGCCTTTTTGTTGCGGGCCATGCTGCATGCAGCCGGTCCGCACCAGATTTTCTCGAGGAGTGAACCGATGCCTCCTGCCAAGTCCGACACCGCCGCACTGCGTGCGCCGCTGCCGATCTCGACCATTTCCGATGCCATTTCCCGACTGCGCTATGGTGCCATCGTGCTGACCGTGCACAACGGCAAGCTGGTGCAGATGGACGTGACCGAGCGCCAGCGCTTCAGCTGAGCTTCCACGCCAAGCTATCCCTCTGACTGCCGGGACCGGGCTGACCGGACGGGCATTTTTCGAGCGTTTCTCCATGTTGCCCAACACGCTGCGTGCCGACCGGACATCCGGAAGCACTTCCAATTCCGGGGGTCTTTCCAAATGTCCATTTCCGTATCCGCGCGCGCATCGCTTGCGGCGCTGGCCTTCGCACTCGCCATCCCTTTCCAGGCGCAGGCAGCCGAAACCGATGGCGATGCCGTGCAGGCCGATTCCGTTGATCAGGCCGATGCCGCCGATGATCAGGGCGATAACGTGATCATCGTGACCGCGCGCCGCCGAGACGAGGATATCCAGGACGTGCCGATCGCGCTGTCCGTGATCGATGCGGCGCAGGTGGATTCGCAGGGCTTGTTCAACATCAACCGGTTGACGCAGATCCAGCCAGCGCTGCAATTCTATTCGACCAATCCGCGCAACACATTCATCAATATCCGCGGCATCGGTGCACCGTTCGGCCTCACCAATGACGGGTTCGAACAGGGCGTCGGCATTTATATCGACCAGGTCTATTACAACCGCATCGCCTCGGCGACGCTGGACTTTGTCGATGTCGAACAGGTCGAGGTGCTGCGCGGACCGCAGGGCACGCTGTACGGCAAGAACACCACCGCAGGGGCGATCAACATCCGGACGCGCGCGCCAAGCTTCACCTTCGAGGGTCGTGCGGAACTGAGCGTCGGCAATTACGATGTCAAGCAGGCCAAGGCGACGATTTCCGGTCCGATCTCGAACACTCTCGCGGCGCGGCTGAGCCTGTCCTCGACCGATCGGCGCGGCACTATACTCAACGTGAAGACCGGGCAGAACGTCAACAGCCTGGATAATCTGGGCATTCGCGGCGCGCTGCTGTGGCAGCCGAGCGACAGCTTCAAGGTCACCCTGTCGGGCGATTACAATATCCAGGATCCGATCTGCTGCGCGCAGATCTATGCCCGTGTCGGCACCACCCAGCGTGCGGCGAACAGGCAATATGCCGCGCTGATTGCGCGCTTCCCGGGCTATCGGGTGCCCAGCACCGATCCGTTCGATCGCGTCACGGATCTCGATGCCAATATCCGCGCGCGCAACGAACATGGCGGGGTGTCGGCGCTGGTGGAATGGGAGCTCGGCAAGTTCGCGCTGACCTCGGTCAGCGCCTATCGATACTGGGACTGGACCCCGGCCAATGACCGCGACTTTACCGGCCTGCCGATCTTCCTCAAGGTCAACAACCCGACCCAGCAGAAGCAATATACCCAGGAATTCCGCCTGAACTATGAGGCGGAGCGGCTGAACTTCGTGCTCGGTGCATTCGCCTTCTATCAGGAAATCCGCACCCAGGGCATTCAGGAACAGGGCCCGGCGGCGAGCGCCTGGCTGCTCAACCCGACCAGCGCGCTGTCGAACAACCCGGCGGTGCTCAACGGCGTGGTCGCGAACAACGACATCCGGCTCGACAACACCAGCCTCGCCGCCTTCGGAAAGCTGAACTGGAAGGTCACCGATCGGTTGACCGTCTCGCCCGGTATCCGCATCAATTACGACAAGAAGCAGGGCCAGTATGACTCGGTGGTGACCGGCAATGCCTCGAACGGCACGCGGCAGATCGTCAGCAATGTGCCGACCAGCCCGTTCTTCGACGATCCCTGGATTGCCGCGCAGCGCGGGGTTCAGGCCTCGCAGTTCTTCGAGGTCGATTTCAGCGACTGGAATCTCTCGTACGACCTCAATCTGGGCTACGAGATCAGCGATACCGTCAACGCCTATGCAACCTATGCGCGCTCGTTCAAGACCGGCGGCGTCAACCTCAACGGCGTGCCCGGCCGCGCGGACGGTTCGGCGGCGCTTGAGGTCGCGGTAATCAAGCCCGAAAAGGTCGACCATTTCGAGATCGGCCTGAAGACCAAGCTGTTCGATCGCAAGGCGACGCTCAATCTCGCCGCCTTCTGGACCGACATCCAGGATTTCCAGGCCAGCGTCATCAGCAATATCAGCGGCAGCAACGTGCTGCGCGGGTATCTCGCCAATGCCGACAAGGTGCGCAGCCGCGGGGTCGAGGCGGACTTCCGCGTCCAGCCTTCGGATCGCTTCACCGCCTATGTCAGCGGGGCGTTCACCGATGCCGAATTCGTGCGCTTCGTCGATGCGCCGTGCCCGCCGGAGCTGGCCGGCGGCACCACGGTGACGGGAACGCAGGTGCCGGGCCCGGCCGCAACGCCCGGCGCGCTCAGCCCGGCCAATTGCGATGTCTCGGGCCAGTGGCTGCCGGGCGTGTCCAAATGGGCCTTTTCCTGGGGTGCGGAGTACAATGTTCCGGCCACGGTGTTCGGCCTCGATGGCAATGCCTATGCGGGCTATGACGCGAACTTCCGCTCGAAATTCTCGTCAAACGCATCGCGGTCGATCTACACCGATATCGATGCCTATTCGCTGCACAATTTCCGCGCCGGATTCCGCACCGACAAGTTCGATTTCTTCGTGTGGACCCGCAATGCCTTTGACGAGGAATATTTCGAATCGCTCGCCGTTACCCCCGGCAATACCGGCCTCATTTCCGCTCAGATGCCCGATCCCCGCACCGCTGGCCTCACGGTCTCGGCGCGGTTTTGAGGGTGATTGAAACTTCCTCCAGCAGAAGGGACCGCACGTGCCGGACCTTGGAATACTGAACCCTGCCGATATCTGGCCCTATATCCTGGTCGGCGTTGCCGCGCAGATGGTCGATGGCGCCCTGGGCATGGCCTTTGGCGTCATCTCCAGCACGCTGCTGGTCTCGGTGCTCGGCGTGCCACCGGCGCAAGCCTCGGCAGGCGTGCATTTTGCCGAAGTGTTCACGACCGGTGCGTCGGGGCTCAGCCATGCCTGGCACCGCAATATCGATTGGGGGCTGTTTGCCAAGCTGGTGCTTCCGGGGGTCGGCGGCGGGATATTGGGCGCCTATGTGCTCGCCAATGTCGATGCGGGGGTCGCCCGGCCGCTGGTCATGGCCTATCTGACCGGCATCGGGCTGGTGCTGCTCTATCGCGCCTGGCGCTTTCCCACGCCAAAGTTCCAGGATCCGCGCATCGTCGCGCCGCTGGGTGCGGCCGGGGGCTTTCTCGACGCTGCGGGTGGCGGCGGATGGGGACCGGTCGTCACCTCCAACCTGCTCATCCAGGGCGGCGAGCCGCGCAAGACCATCGGCACGGTCAGCGCGTCCGAATTCTTCCTCACCGTGTCGATCTCGGTCACCTTCATCCTCACCATGGGGTTCGAGGCCTTCACCACCGCGACGATCGGTCTGCTCATCGGAGGGGTAGTGGCCGCGCCATTTGGCGCGATCCTCGCCAAGAATGTGCGTCCGCGCCTTTTGCTGTTCATGGTCGGCACGGTGCTCACCATCACCAGCGTTTACAGCATCTGGAAGGCGCTCAGCTGACCGACCGGGCTCAGATCTCTTCGCGGACCTGTGCATAGGCCAGGGCCGCGAAGATCACCGTACCGCCGATGACATTGCCGACCAGCGCCGGGAGGATGCCGCCGAACACGGCCTCGATTGGACTGATTTCACCCTTGAGCATGACGATGAACAGCTCGGTCGATCCGGCGACGACATGCGAGAAGCCGCCCAGACCGATCATGTAGGTGACGATCGTGATCATCAGCACCTCGCCCGCGCTTTCGATCCGCGGCAGCATCCACACAAGCGAAGCGATCATGAACCCGGCCGGCATGCCCCAGAGCATATGGTCAAGCGGGGCGACCTCGGCATAATGGCGCGAAACGCTCAGCACGCCTGACATCTGGAGCGGCGGAATGATCCCGGCATGCACCATCAGGATGGCCGCTATCAGGCATCCGGTCATGTTGGCGGCAAACACGATACCCCAGAGCCGTGCTGTCCGGTTGAGCCGCGAAATCGACGGGTAGGCGAGCAGTGGCAGGATGGGGGTGACCGTATTCTCGGTGAACAGCTGCATCCTGCCCATGATCACGACGAGAAATCCCACCGAATAACCCAGGTTAGTGACCGCCGGTGCCCATGCAGTATCGGGGAGCAGGGCGGTCAGGATGCCCTTGCACAGGATCGACAGGCTGATGGCCAGCCCGGCCCCGACGCCCGACCACCACAGGGCGGAAAACGGGCGGGCAAGCTCGTGGCGGCCCGAGCGGCTGATCGCGCGATAGATCAGCGCGGTGGTGACGTCCGCCAAGTCCTCGAGCGCGGGCTCTGTCGTCTTGCGCCTGCTGTTTCGTGCCATGTGCCCCCCGTGTGAACGCGCGTATCGCTGTCCAACGCGCCAGGGGGAGCGATCGTTGCCTTCGGCCTAGAAGCTGACCTTGGGCGCTGCGCCGACCGTGGCGCGCTCGTCGCTGCCCAGTTCCCAAAATCCCTGCGGTTTGAAGCCCAGCGCGCCTGCGAACAGCACGGCAGGAAAGGATTCGATACCCGCATTATAGTCGGCGCTCGCGGCATTATACGCGCGGCGCGCGGCGGCGAGCTTGTCCTCGACATCGGCCAGTTCGTGCTGCAGCGTCTGGAAATTGGTATTGGCCTTGAGGTCGGGATAGGCCTCGGCCAGTGCGAACAGGTTCTTCAAGGCACCGCCCAGCGCCATTTCCGCGCCCTGCGCCTCGGCCGGGCCATGGGCGGCCAGCGCACGGCCGCGGGCCGCGATCACCGCTTCGAGCGCGCTTTTCTCGTGCGCGGCATAGCCCTGGACGGTGCTCACCAGATTGGGGATCAGGTCGTGCCGCTGGCGCAGCCCCGCATCGATATCGGCCCAGCCCTGGCGGCAATTGGCGCGGAGCGACACCAGCCGGTTGTAGATCAGGACCACCGCCAGCAGGACGATGACTACGATGCCGAGTATGATCCATTCCATAGACAGTCCCCCGATATACGGCCTAGCATTACCATGGCGCTAGAGGCGGGGGAATGCCGGTGATCACAATAGCCGATGTCGATACGCTGCTGGCGGGCGAACTTGGCCAGTGGCTGCAGGCCCAGACGAGCGCACGCGAGGAGGCCAAGCGCAAGGCAGCAAAGCGCATGGTGGGCGGCCTTGTCCTGGGGGCGCCGTTCCTGCTGGGCTTTTTCTGGGACGGTGGCTGGGGGCAAGCCGTCGGTTTCGTCGGCCTTGCCATCATCGCCATCGGCTTCACCATGGGGGGCATCATCCGCCAGAACATGGTGAGCAGTCTGAAGCGCGAGATCAACAGCGCGCTCGCGCGCAGCCTCGGCGTCGAATACAGCCCCGAAGCCGCCTTCGGAGACGAGTTCAACCTCGCTTATGCCTATGATCTGCTCCCGGGCTATACCCGCAAGACCTGCGAGGATTGCTGGCAGGGCGAGATCGGCGGCACGCCTTTTCACCTGTACGAGGCGCATCTGATCGAGCGGCGCGGGTCGGGAAAGAATCGGCGCGACGTCACGGTGTTCCGCGGGGTCATTCTCAAGATACGCTTCGCGCGGCAATTCCATGGCGTGACCCTGGTGGAGCGCCAGCGCATGCGGCTGACCTGGTTCGGCGACAGCCAGACCAAGAACGGCATGAAGCTCGACCGGGTGAAGATGGTCGACCCCCGGTTCGAGGACACGTTCGACGTCTATGGCAGCGATCCCGTGGAGGCGCGGTATCTTGTCCACCCCGCTTATTGCGAGCGGCTGGTCGCGCTGGAGGACAAGTTCGAGGGCAAGGGCCTGAAGGCCCTGTTCCACAAGGGCGATGTCGTGGTGACCGTGAAAAGCGAGGATCTGTTCGAGAGCGCTTCGCTCAATCCTGATCGCGACCGCGAATTGCTCGGACGGACGATCGAACAGTTTCGCGCATTGGCCGAGATGATCATGAGCTTGAATGAACGGCGAAGGGAAGGGGCTTCAACGTGAGGCATTCGTCACCCCCGCGAAGGCGGGGGGCCGCTATTTCGAATGAGCGTAGAACAACAGCGGGATTCCCGCTTTCGCGGCAATGACGTAGCAATAGCGGACGCCTAAAGCCCCATGATCGCAGCGGCGATCCAGCGCTCCTCGGAGCGCAATATGCCCCAGGCGCGGGCGGCGGCGCGGCTGTCCATCACCTCGACGCCGATACCGCGCTCTTCCATGGCCCGGATGAAGGCGCGGGGAGGGTGGGTCATGGCGCCACCTGTGCCGAGCAGCATGAACTCGGGCGGCGGGTCGAGCGCCAGCACCTGGCCCATCGCGCTGACATCCAGCGCCTCGACCGCCGGTGCGTCCCAGGGCATGGCCGAAACCGGCGTCAACACCAGCGCGCCGTCGACCCGGCGCTGGCCCAGATTGTCGCCGTCTAGCTTGAAGCCGCGCGCGGTAAAGCCGGTAATCACCGGGCCGGACGCGCGCGGATCCTGCGTGAACTCAGCCATGGATGACGCGACCAGCGAATCCGGCGATCACAGGCCTTCCTTGAGCTTGGCCTCGGCCTTGTCCGCCTCTGTCTGCTGCGGCACGAAGCTGTGCGGGCCGACGCCGAGCCAGACCAGGATGGGGTTGGCCATGTAGATCGACGAATAGCAGCCGACGAACAGACCCAGCGTCATCGCGGCCGTGAAGCCGAAGATCACGCCCGGGCCGATGAGCAGCAGCGCCAGCAGCGCGATCAGCATCGTCAGCGAGGTCATCACCGTGCGCGACAGCGTCTCGTTGGTCGACAGGTCGAGCAGCGAGATCATGTCCATCTTGCGATATTTGCGCAGGTTCTCACGCACGCGGTCGAACACCACGATGGTATCGTTCAGCGAATAGCCGATGATCGTCAGCAGCGCGGCGATGATGTTGAGGTTGAACTCGAGCTGGGTGAGCGCGAAGAAACCGAAGGTGATCGCCACGTCATGGAACAGCGCGAACAGCGCCGCGACCCCGAACTGCCATTCGAACCGGAACCAGATGTACACCGCGATCGCGATCATCGCGAAGACCAGCGAATAGACGCCGGTGGTCAGCAACTCTTCCGACACCTTGCCCGAGACCGAATCCACCCCGTCGATTCGCGCGCCCTGCGCCGCATATTCCTTGGTGATCATCGTGGTTACGCGCTTGGTGACGGCGTTGACCTCATCCGGATTATCGCCGTCCAGCCGCATGCGGACCGAGACCTGGTTGGGCTGGCCGAAGCGCTGGATGGTCGATTCGCCGAGGTTCAATGCCTCGATATCCTCGCGCAACTCGGCCACCGGGGCTTCGGCCACCTTGTCGAACGTCACCTGGATCATCTGGCCGCCGACGAAATCGACGCCGAGGTTGAGGCCTCGCACGCCGACCAGCACGAGCGATGCAACGATCGAAAGCAGGCTGATCGTCATCGCCAGCTTGCGCCAGCGCAGGAAGCGGAAATTGGTGTTGTCGGGGACAAGCTTGAGGAGCTTCATGGTTTCAAGCCTTCCTTAAATGTGCAGTTCGCGCGGACGTTCGCGCTTGAGCCACAGGGCGACGAACATGCGCGTCACATAGACCGCGGTCCAGACCGAGGTGACGATGCCGATCATCAGCACCACGGCAAAGCCGCGCACCGGGCCCGAGCCGAACAGGAACAGCAGCACGGCCGCAATGACGTTGGTGATATTGGCATCATAAATCGCGCGCGAGGCTTCGGTATAGCCGACCTCGATCGCCTGGATGATCCGCCTGCCGTTCTTGCGTTCCTCGCGAATGCGTTCGTTGATCAGCACGTTGGCGTCCACCGCCGCGCCGATGGTGAGCACGAAGCCGGCAATGCCCGGCAGCGTCAGCGTGGCGTTCATCAGCGCCATGATGCCCAGGATCAGCAGGATGTTGAGCACCAGTGCGATATCGGCATAGACCCCGAACCGGCCATAGGTGAGCACCATGAACACCAGCACCGCCAGCGTGCCGAGGCCGCCTGCGATTAGACCGAGCTGAATCGATTCCGTACCCAGATCAGGCCCGACCGAACGTTCCTCGACCACCTTGAGCTCCACCGGCAGGGCGCCGGAGCGCAGCGCGATCGCGAGCTGGTTGGCGCTTTCAGTGGTGAAGCTGCCCGAAATCTGCGCCGATCCGCCCAGGATGGGCTCGTTGATATTGGGTGCGGAGAGCACTTCGCCATCGAGGATGATCGCGAACGGCTTGTTGACATTCTCCTGGGTCAGCCGCGCGAAACGCGCGCCGCCATCACGGTCGAAGGTGATCGACACGACAGGCTCGTTGGTTTGCGGGTCGAAGCTCGCCTGCGCATTGGTCAGCTTGTCGCCGCGAATGCCGCCCAGACGCCGTACCGCGATCGGGGTGCCGCCTGCAGGGTTGGTCGGATAGGGAATGATCTCGCTGCCCACCGGCGCGCGGCCGGCGGCGATATCCTCGGGGCTGGCGGCCTGGTCGACCAGCTTGAACTCGAGCTCGGCGGTCTTGCCCAGCAGATCCTTCAGCGCCTGCGGATCGTCAAGGCCGGGCACCTGCACCACGATACGGTTGTCGCCCTGGCGGATGATCGTCGGCTCGCGCGTGCCCATTTCGTCGATGCGCTTGCGCACGACTTCGGTCGCGGTTTCCATTGCCTGGTCGAGCGCCTGGGTCAGGCCCGCCTCGGTGGGGGTGAGCACGATGCGGCTGGTATCGCGCACCTCGATGTCCCAGTCGCGCTGCCCAGTCAGGCCCGCGCCGCTGGTCAGCGGCAGGATAAGCTCGCGCGCGGCATCGACTTGGCTGACGTCGCGCACCAGGAAGGAGAGCTTGCCGCCCTCGCGCGAGATATCGCCGATGCCGATCCGCGGCTTGGCGCTGCGCATCGCGGCGCGCACGGTCTCTTCCATGTTCTGCAGGCGTTGCGCGGCGACGTCCTTCGGGTCGCCCTCCAGCAGGATATGGCTGCCTCCCTGAAGGTCGAGCCCCAGGTTGATCTTTTCCTGCGGCAGGAACGAGGGATAATATTTGGCCGCGCCCGCAGGCAGCAGGCTGGGGATCGCCATCAGCACGCCCAGGGCGAGGATCAGGCTGATCGAGATCGTTTTCCAGCGCGGAAAATCTAGCATTCGTGTTGCTTCCTTGGCAGTGCTGGCTCGGACGCGGCGGTGTGCCTGGTCCGCTCAGCGCGGGCCGGATGTGCGCGCCATATATTCATGCGCGCAACAGGCGGCAAGGCGGCAGGTCGTTCCCGCTCGCCGCTCAATCGTTGGCGGGCGCGCCGCCCGGCTGGATGACGTCGCTCAAGGTCGCCTTGACCGCGCGCACCTTGGCGCCACCCAGATCGATCTCGACATAGGCGTCGTCGACCTTGGTCACCTTGCCGACCAGACCGCCGCCGGTGATGACCTGATCGCCGCGCTTGACCGCATCGATCTTGGCCTTGTGCGCCTTCATCTGGCGCTGCTGTGGGCGGATGATCAGAAAATAGAAGATCGCCAGCAACGGCACGAACATCAAAAGCTGGGTCCAGGCCGGTGCGGCGCCAGGGGCAGCGGCGGCCAGTGCGAGCAGGAGTGTCGAGTCCATGGGCGTGATATCCGAATGTCTGAAAGGAAAAGGGGAGCGATTGGCCGATAAACAGCCGGTCGCAGCGATGCGCGCGCCTATCATCATCGGCCGCGCAAGGCAATTGGCGATCACCTTGCGCCAACTTGTGCATCACGGGGTTGCCAAGCGCGCCGCATCGCCATATAGGCGCGCTTCGCTTTTGCCGCAGGCGCGGTGAAAGCCCGGTCGGGACGTAGCGCAGCCTGGTAGCGCATCACACTGGGGGTGTGGGGGTCGGAGGTTCGAATCCTCTCGTCCCGACCAATTCATCGCCGCAACATTGGTGCGGACGACTTACCCGAACATCTCCGTCTCGATCGTCCGCTGCATCGCCTCGCTGTAGCGCGGGCCGCTGACGGTGTGTTCGTTGATCAGTTCGTCGATGCGGGCTGCGGCGTCAGCCGGGATGATCCAATCCTTGCGCGCGAAATTTTCTTCCATGTGCGCGATCGAGGCAGTGCCGGGGATGGCGACGATATGGTCGCCGCGCGAGAGCACCCAGGCGAGGGATAACTGCGCCGGTGTCACCTCCAGCTCGGCGGCGATCGCGTTGAACGCTTCCGCCAGCGCGCGGTTCTTCGGCCAGTTCTCGGCATTGAAGCGCGGCATTCCGCGGCGTAGGTCCTTGTCGGTCAGCGCGTCGGCATCCTGCACGCCATTGGCCAGCACGCCGCGCGCGACCGGCGAGAAGGCGACGAATGTCGTGCCAAGCTCTGCGCATGCATCAAGCACGGCGATTTCCGGCTCGCGCGTCCATGGCGAATATTCGGTCTGCATCGCCGCGATCGGGTGCTCCTTCGTCGCACGACGCAGCGTTTCGGCCGACATCTCGGACAGGCCGATGCTTCCGATCTTGCCCTCCTTGATCAGGTCGGCCATCGCGCCGACCGATTCCTCGATCGGCACGTCGCGGTCGCGGCGGTGCATGTAATAGAGGTCGACATGGTCGGTCTGCAGGCGGGTGAGCGATTCATCGATACAGCGCCGGATCGTCTCGGGACGGCAGTTGATGCCGCGCTTCTCGCCTTCGATGACGATTCCCATCTTGGTTGCCAGGAAGAATTCCTGCCGCCGCCCTTTCAGCGCCTCGCCGATCAGCGTCTCGTTATGCCCCAGGCCATAGATATTGGCAGTGTCGAGATGGTCATAGCCCAGGTCCAGCGCGCGATGGAGCAGCGCGGTGGCGGTCTCGCGCGCAGGCAGATTGCCATAGCCCCAGCTCAGCGACATGCAACCCAGGCCGATCGCCTGGACGGGGCGGTTGTTGATCGTGCGTGTGGTCACTGGTGGTTCCTGCGGAGTGAGGGGGGAAGAGCGTTCGTGCCGATTGCGCTCGCACACCCGGCAAGCTCAGGTCAAGACGCTGATTCGGGCGTCGGGGCATCGGCGAGTGGCGCTGATGCCCGTCTGTCCCAACCGGGTGCTGCTCGCGCGCTTCAACTCAACGCACGGCGTGCTGACGTTCCTTGGCTTGGAAAGCCAAGGGGGCAAGTAAGTAACGGAAAAATAGGGGTGTTCGTTCATCGTCTTGCCACCTGGGGTCATGGTCCCAGCGCGCATGAAGGGGCTGCACTGGACATTCGTCAGGCTGTGTTTTTCGGAACAAAAGACACCTTGGCTGTCAGTATTTTATCCTCTTTTCGCCCCCTCACAAACCGGCTATATGCACGGTTCCCAAGGGTGCGGGGGAAAGGGGTCGGGCCGATGCGGCGTGTCCTTCCTGCGCCAGTGCAAGAAATAAATCTTGCCAGAGTCCCTAGGGTGTCGATACAACGCGGGCTCTTGTTTCCGCAACGAAGGGGAAAAGTACCATGAAGTCCATTCTCAAGCTGAGCCCGGTCTTCGCCGTCGCTGGCGTTCTGGCTCTCGCCGCTTGCTCGCCGGAAAAGGCTGAAGAAGCTCCCGCCGAAGAAGCCACCACCGAAGCTCCGGCTGAAGAAGCCGCTCCGGCTGCTGACGCCGGCATGGAAGCTGGCATGGAAGCCGGTGCTGAAGCTGGCGCCGAAGCCGGTGCCGCTGCTGGCGCCGAAGCTGGTGCAGAAGCTGCTCCGGCCGCTGACGCTGCTGCTCCGGCCGCTCCGGCTGAAGAAAAGAAGTAAGCTTCACGCTTGCTTCGCCCGAAAGGGCCAAGCCTTAAAGACGCCCGGTAGCCTCGTGCTGCCGGGCGTTTTTGCGTCTGCGGTGACAGCGCGCTTCGGACGGGGTCCGCCTGTCGTCATGTTTTCTTCACCTATGTTTACGCTCGATTAGGCTCTGTGCGCTATATCGCCGGGCGGTTGCACTCCTGCCGTTTTCCCCCGGGCGGCACCGAGCCAAGAACGAGGGTTGCTGGAGGCCGTTATGGCAGCGTTGACAGGCAGGCAGGGCCAGCCAGGCGAGCAGGCGGCGGAACGTCGCTTCGCCATTCGCATCAACGTCAATATCGAGGCCGATCTGGTGGATCAGGGCCGCAGACACTGCACTGTTGCGCTGACCAACCTCTCGATCACCGGATGCCGTTTCGAAAGCGACCTCCCGCTGCGCATGCATGCACCGGTGACGCTCACGATCGATGGTGTGGCCCCGATCGAGGGTGAGATTGTCTGGGCGGAAGGCAAGCTGATGGGGTGCCATTTTGCCGAGGCGCTGAGCCCGACCATCTGCAACCGCATCATCCGCACCCTGCGCGAGCGTCAGGAGCGCCGCTGAAACGACAGCAGCCGTGAAAAATGCCGGTGCAACTCATCGGCATTGCGGTTCCACGTAAAATTGGCGACGGCGCTGCGCACGCGTTCGCGGTCGGGTGCCAGCGCCAGCAGCTCGCCGATCGCGGTGGCCAGCGCCTCGGGCGTCGGCTGCACGATCCGGCCTGCGACAGGGTCGGTCAGCAGCTCGCCCGCACCGCCTGCATCGCTGATGACGATCGGCGTACCGCAGGCGAGCGCCTCGACCCAGGCATTGGCCAGCCCCTCGGACTTTGACGGCAGGACCATGATGTCGGCTGCGGCCAGCCAGCGGGGCAAGTCGTCATGCGGCAGCGCACCTGCAAAGATCACGCGCGCCTCCACACCCAGCTTTTGCGCCAGGGCGCGATAGCTGCTCTCCTGCTCGCCGGCACCCGCCAGCACCAGCGTGGCATCGGGCAAGTCGGGCAGCGCCTCGATCACCAGATCCTGTCGCTTGCGCGCGATCAGCGCACCCACCGTGATCAGCATCGGGCCTGCTATCCCGAGCTCGGCGCGCAGCCCGTCATCGGCGCGGGGCGCAAAGCGCCGTTGGTCGCAGCCGGTATAATGGACAGTGATCTTCTCCTCGGCCATGCCGAGCGCGACCATGTCGCTCTTCATCGCCGCCGACACCGCAAGCAGCCCGGCCGCATCCAGCCCGGCGCGCAGCACCTGCTCGCGCGTCTTCGGGTCGCTGCCCCAATGGTGGATATCCGCACCGCGCGCCTTGACCGAATAGGGGATGCCCAGCCGCTGCGAGAGCTCGCGCGCTGCGGGGCCGTCGGGATAGAAGAATTCGGCGTCGATCAGATCGAACGGCCTGGCGCGGTGCAGCCTCTCGATCAGCGGCCAGATAGCGCGGACCATCAGCTTCGGCTGAAGATGGTTGCCAAGGCCGGGCAGGTGCGGGAACTGGGGGCGATACACGTCCAACCCGCGCCAGGTTTCACGAAACGGCAGCTTTGCCAAGGTGCGATAGCGCGGATGGCGGGAAAGCGGCCAGGGGGGGAGGGCTTGCGGGCTGATCACCGTGATTTCGACATCGTCGCGCGCTGCCAGCGTTGCGGTCTGGCGCTCGACGAAGATGCCGAAATTGGGGCGCGCTGCATTGGGAAACAGCGTGGCGAGGGTGAGGATGCGCATCACCGCGCCAGCCTTACAGCGCGCGGATTAACGTTTCTGCCACAGCCAGCCAAGGTGGATCGTTGACCACCTGCTGGCGCGAGCCTGGGCCGGGGGGGAGGATCTGCATTCGACCGCCCTCGCGCGCGATCAGCCTGCCGAAGACAAAGCGTCCCGCCGGACGCGGCACCAGCACGTCGCGGTTGAGCGCGCTGGCAAGATCGGCCTGCTCGACCCGGCGCAGCCAGACAATGTCGCCGCTGCGATAATCGCCGATGCTGCCGATAACGCGCAACGCGACGAGATTTTCGGCCGGTACGGGCGGCAGCGCCCGTTCGCTGCGCGTCGGTGCGCGCGCGCCTTCGGCAGAGAGAAGGGCGGCCAGCGGCAGATCGGCAGCCGCCGTGCTGCTTACCAGCGCGCTCGATTCCACTTCGAGCGCGGCAGCGATCCGGTTCAACCAGTCGAGCGACAAGGTGCGCGTGCCCGTTTCCAACCGCCCGATGGTCTGCGCGGTAGTCGGCGGGTCGCAGCGCTGGGCGACCTCTTCGAGCGTCAGGTTGCGGGCGCGGCGCACATCGCGGATACGGTTGATCATGAGCGGTATCCTAACCTATATGGATAATCTTCTTTCCTACAATCCAACCTCTGTGGCAAGTCCTTCATCCATCACGAACCATCAGGGGTGTTGAAAATGGCGCAGAGGCAAGCATCGCATGGCGTGCGGGCAGAGGCGGGCAGGCTGCTCGCGGAAAAGGTGATCGAGGGCGAGATGGTCGGGCGCCGGGTCGATGGCGCGCGGCGGCCGGCGCGTTCGGTCACGGTCAACCTTGCCGAATCGCCGCTCGGCTGGCTGCTCGCGCGAGGGCTCATCGGCGAGCGGCAATTCGATGCGGGCGAGAAGCTGCGCAGCGACTGGGAGCGCGCGAACCTGTCGCCCTCGCTCACTATGCGCTGGGATGCCGCTCCGCGCTCAGGCGCACGGCGGGGCAGCGACGATCATCTCGAGCCGACCGAGCGCCAGACGGCCGCACGCCAGCGTTTCGATGCGGCGATGACGGCACTGGGGCGGGACCTCAACGATATTGCTTGGCGGGTGATCTGTTCGGGCGAGGCGATGCCGGTCGCGGAAAAGGCCCTCGGCTGGCCGGTGCGCTCGGGCAGGCTGGTGCTGCGGCTGGCGCTCGACCGGCTCGCCGATTTCTACCGGCTGCCGGGGTAAGGTGGGCGGAATAAATCGCCAGATTTCAGCCGCATGTTGTTTAGAATCGTCATTCCCGCGAACGCGGGAATCCCGCTTCTGGCTCTACCATGCTGAAGAAGCGGGGCTTCCGCTTTCGCGGGGGTGACGGCGTTTCAGCACTGAGTTCAGCTCACCGGCTTGCGTGGCGGCTTGGCGAGCGTGCTCAGCACGCCGCGAAAGGTGCGCACTTCATTGCTGTTCCATTGCGGCTTGGTGATGAGGTTGCGCAGCGTCCTGCGGCTGGTGGCGGCGCGGCTCTCGGGGAAGAAATAGTTCTTCTCCTCCAGCATGCCGCACAGCTGATCGAACATGCCGTCCAGTTCTTCCATCGGCGCGGGCGGATCGAGATCGACCTGAGGCGGAGAGGCGAGGCCCTGTCCGCCGGTCTTCGACCATTCATAGGCGACGAGGATCACCGCCTGGGCGAGGTTCAACGATCCGAATTCGGGATTGATCGGCACGGTCAGGATGTCGTGCGCAATCGCCACGTCATCGGTCTCCAGCCCCGAACGTTCGGGGCCGAACAGGATGGCGCTGCGGCCCGGCGCGGCCACCATCGCCCGAGCGGCGACCTCCGGGGTAACGACGGGCTTGGTAACGCCGCGCTTGCGCACCGTGGTGGCATAGACATGGTGGCAATCAGCGACGGCCTCTGCGACGCTCTCGAACACCTGAGCGCGTTCCAGCACCACATCCGCGCCCGAGGCTGCGGGGCCGGCGGATGGATTGGGCCAGCCATCGCGCGGTGCGACCAGGCGCATGTCGGTCAGCCCGAAATTGAGCATTGCCCGCGCCGCCTTGCCGATATTCTCGCCAAGCTGCGGACGGACCAGGATGAACACCGGCGGTGGAACCATTGTCTCAGGCACCGCCGACATCCTTCACCGTGCTGGCGAATTCCTCGAAATCCTTCGCCTCGCTGAAATCGCGATAGACCGAAGCGAAGCGGATATAGGCGACCGAATCGAGCATGCGCAGGCCATCCATCACCATCCCGCCGATCTCGCGCGAATGGACCTCGTTCTCGCCCGAGGTTTCGATCTGGCGCTGGATGCCGGAGACGAGCTGGTCGATCCGCTCCTGATCGATCCCGCGCTTGCGGCAGGCGACCGCGACCGATTTCTCGATCTTGGCACGGTTGAACGGCTCGCGGCGGTTCTCGCTCTTCACCACCATGATATCGCGCAGCTGGATGCGTTCGAACGTGGTGAAGCGCGCGCCGCAGCTTTCGCACTGGCGACGCCTGCGGATGGCCGCCCCGTCTTCGGTGGGGCGGCTATCCTTGACCTGGCTGTTTTCGTGCGCGCAAAACGGGCATCTCATCGGTGAGCGCCAGCTTTCAGGGGCGCAGGCGCTTGTAGAGCATGAAGCCCGCGCCCGCGAGCAGGCCGACCGGCCAGCTGATGACGGGCAGGACAGCCCCGGCGACCGCGCCGATCGCGCCTGCGGTCAGCACCGGCTTGGTCGAAGGGTGCGCCATGCCCTGCTTGGCCATGCCCACGATTTCCTCGCGGGCGTCGGAAATCAGATCGCCCGAATTGTTCGGATCGTCAGGGTTCTGCATGGCTCAAAGCTCCGGATAGATCGGGAAGCGGTCGCACAGCGCCTCGACGCGCAGGCGGACGGCGGCCTCGACTTCGGGGTCGCCATGCTCACCCTTGGCGCGAAGGCCATCGAGCACGTCGGCGATCATGTCGCCGATCTCGCGGAATTCGGCGACGCCGAAGCCGCGCGTGGTGCCGGCCGGCGAACCGACGCGGATGCCGCTGGTCTTGGTCGGCGGCAGCGGGTCGAACGGGATGCCGTTCTTGTTGCAGGTGATGCCGGCGCGCTCGAGCGCCTCGTCGGCATCCTTGCCGGTAACGCCCAGCGGGCGCAGATCGATCAGCGCCAGATGCGTGTCGGTGCCGCCGGCGACCAGATCCGCACCGCGCTCCTTGAGGCGGCTGGCCAGCGCCTTGGCATTGTCGATCACGGCGCGCGAATAGCTCTTGAATTCAGGCGTCAGCGCCTCACCGAACGCGACTGCCTTTGCGGCAATCACGTGCATCAGCGGGCCGCCCTGCATGCCGGGGAACACGGCGGAGTTGAACTTCTTCGCCAGCGCCTCGTCATCGGTCAGGATCATGCCGCCGCGCGGGCCGCGCAGCGTCTTGTGCGTGGTCGTGGTGGCGACATGCGCGTGCGGGAACGGCGAGGGGTGGACGCCGGCGGCGACCAGGCCTGCGAAATGCGCCATGTCGACATGCAGATACGCGCCGACCTCATCCGCGATCTCGCGGAACTTGGCGAAATCGATATGGCGCGGATAGGCCGAGCCGCCGGCGAAGATCAGCTTGGGCTTGTGCTCGAGCGCGAGACGGCGGACTTCGTCATAGTCGATCAGATGCGTATCGGGGGTCACGCCGTACTGGACGGCGTTGAACCACTTGCCCGACATCGCGGCGCGCGCGCCATGCGTCAGGTGGCCGCCCGCATCGAGCGACATGCCGAGGATCGTTTCGCCCGGCTTGACCAGCGCGAGCAGAACTGCACCATTCGCCTGCGCGCCCGAATGCGGCTGCACATTGGCGAAACCGACGCCGAACAGCTTGCAGGCGCGCTCGATCGCCAGCGCTTCGACCTCGTCCGAAGGGGCGCAGCCTTGATAATAGCGCTTGCCGGGATAGCCTTCGGCATATTTGTTGGTGAAGACCGAACCCTGCGCCTCGAGCACCGCTTTCGACACGATGTTTTCCGAAGCGATCAGCTCGATCTGCTTCTTTTCGCGGCGGACTTCCTTGGCGATCGCGGCCGCGACGGCGGGATCGGTCACCGCCAGACCTTCGCTGAAAAAGCCGGAAGAGCGGATTTCATTGATCGCGGTATTGGTCGACATGTCAGGCTCCATCGGGGCGAGTGAACGGGGTTGTATCAGGCGGGGGTCAGCTTGGCCACGCGGCGTTCGTGGCGACCGCCCTCGAACGGGGTGGCGAGAAAGGCGGCGAGGCAATCCTTGGCGGCATCGATGCCGATGAGCCGCGCGCCCATGGCGATGACATTGGCGTTGTTGTGCTGGCGTGAAAGGCGCGCGGAGAGACTGTCCGAGACGAGCGCGCAACGGCAGGCCGGGTTGCGGTTGACCGCGATCGAGATGCCGATGCCCGATCCGCACAAGGCGACGCCGAATTCTGCCGCGCCGCTGGCGACATGCGCGGCGAGCTTGAAGCCGTAATCGGGATAATCGACGCTGTCGGTGCTGTCCGGGCCCAGATCGGTCACGACGTGGCCCTGCTCGCGCAGCCATGCGGCGAGTTCCGCCTTGAGCGCGACGGCGGCATGGTCCGATGCCAGGGCGATCTTGACGGGCGTAGCGGTCATCGGGCGGTGCGATCCAGTTGAAGCCAGGGTGCGGGCCGAATCCCGCCTCGCGCGCTATCTAGGCGAGCGAGGCGTCCGATGCCACCAGTGATTGTGGATCGGTGGCAGTTTTGTGACTCGAGGCATTGCGATCACGAGACGCCTCTCCCTGGATGGGAGAGGCAGCGAGACTTGGCGACGAAGGAGCCTGGTCGCAGCGGTGAGGGTGATCGTCGGGCTGGGTGAGGCATCGCTAGCCAGGCTCAATCCGGCACCATCACCCCCACCCAACCCTCCCCCATCGAGGGGGAGGGGTTTTACGCGGGGCTCAAAACAGCCCTGGCACTTCGCGCTGCGCCGGGCTGGGCGCATCCGGCACCAGCAGTTCTCGGTCGCTGGCGATCAGGCCGCGCTGCGACTGGCCGGCGATGTTGCCCGATGGGCCGCTGAGCGCAATCGCGGTGCAGCTGCGCCCGGCGAGGAAATCGAGCGCGCCGCGGATCGAGGCTTCCTGCGGATCGCCGAGCGGCCGGGTGAGGTCGTCGGGTGCCTGGCAGGTGACGTCGAGCGTGCTGGCCAGGCCGTTAAAATATTCGCCCTGGTTGCGGCTGTTGACCGAGCTGAACGCGACGACGCGGACCCGGTCGTCGCACGCGCTGCGGTCGAGCGCGATCTGGCCTACCGGCTTGCCGAAGGTGTTCGCGCCGATCAGCGCCAGGTTGCGGCCGAGATAGGGGGCCATTGAGTTGATCACCAGTTCGCTGGCAGAGGCGGTGGCGCCGGTGCCGATGAACGCGATCTTGACCGGGCTCACCGATTCCGCGCGCGGCGCAAACAGGCGGTTTTCATTGCGCGAAGATTTCGAGGCGCGGAAGCGCACGCCCGAAAAGAGATCGTTGCTGCTGCGGTTGCCGCCGAGCAGATCGCCCATCAATTCTGCGGTCGAAACCAGCCCGCCGCCATTATAACGGAAATCGATGATGAATTCGGTAATGCCGGCTGCACGGAAGCTGGCAAAGGCCTCGCGCAGCGGCGTATCGGCGGACGAGATGAAGGTGCGCAAATTGATATAGCCGATCTGGCGGTTGCCGTCCTGGATGATCCGCGAACCATAGCGGCCGGAGACGGCGGGCAGATCGAACACCGCCTTGGTCACGCTGACCTCGCGCGATGCGCTTCCGCGCGTAACCCTGAGCACGCGGGTGAGCCCCGCCGTGTTCGGCCCCAGCGCATTGGTGATTCCGGCAGAACCTTCTGCCGCGATGATGTCGCTGACGCTCCTCAGGCTCGCGCTGCTGGTGCCGATTGCGGTGATCTCGTCGCCGCGGTCGACTCCGGCGGCGAGGCCCGGCGCGCCTTCGAACGCCTCGCTGACGAACACCCGGCGCGCCGGTGCATCGATCGACAGCCGTATGCCGATTCCGGCGCTCTCGCCGCTCGCGAGGAACGCATTTTCTTCGGCAATCGAGGTGATGAAGGTGAAGAACCTGTCCTTGCCCTGCTGCCGCGCGGTCGCGGTGAGTGCGTCGATATAGCCCTGCACCGTGGTGAAGCTGGCCGGATTGGTGCTGGTCACCAGCAGTTCGGGGAAGAGATACCATTCGTCGAGCACGTCGCGGGCGAAGGCCTGGCGGTTGGCGAGCGAGCAGGTGGGGCTGGGCGTCGGGCCGGGCGTGGGCGCTGGTGCGCTCGCGACCGGGGCTGGCGTGGGCGTGGACGATCCCCCGCCTCCGCCACAACCGGTCAGGAGCAGAGCGGAACTGGCCAGCAGGCCGATCAAATGGCGCATGGAGCGAAGAATCCGAAGCGAGAACGATGGGCCGCAATCTAGGCAGACAGCGACGATCAGGCGACAGGTTTTTGCAGCGATCGCATCTGCAACGCCGCATTTTCGGTGCGGATGCGGATGAACAATATGCCTGCGTTGAGCAAGGTCCAGAGGATCGCAATCGGCAGATGCCCGAAGATCAGCGGAATGGTGAGGATTTCCAGTGTCACCACGACATAATTGGGATGGCGCACGAAGCGAAATGGGCCGCCGATGATGCGCGGAAAATCGGGTGCGGAGATGATCCGCGTCGTCCAGTACGGCCCGAGCGTCGCCAGCACCCACAGGCGCGCGGCCTGGAGCAGTGCGAAGGCGATCAGCAGCGGCCAGAGCATCGGCGCATACGGTGCCGTCGAAAACCACAGCGCGCCGAGGAAGCTCGCATGGATGGCGACCATCGCCGGGTAATGCCCGCGCCCATGCTCCACCGCACCGCGCGCCAGCAGGGCCCTGGTGTTCTTCTGCGCGTATACCAGTTCGAGCAATCGCTGCGCGGTGAGGAACGCCAGCACCGCCCATGCGGCAGGCCAGGCGGGTGACCAGATCAACGGGGCGAGGGCAGGGCTTGCGATCATCGGTGCAGCACCCCCATCGCGCCCGTAAAACCGGGCCCCAAAGCCGTCATCAGCAAGGGGCCGGTCTGCCCCCGTGCCAGGATGCGCTTCAGCACGAAATGCACGGTGGGCGACGACATGTTGCCATGGTCAGCCAGCACCGCGCGGGTTTCCGCCAATCCGCGCGGCAGGTGCGCAAAACAGCGTTCCAGCGCATCGATGACCTTGCGCCCGCCGGGATGGCACGCCGGTTCGGTGAGCGCCGCCTTGTCCAGCCCTTCGCGCGCGAGAAAGCCGTCGACCACCGGCGCGAAACGCTCGCGCACGAAGCTCGGCAAGTCGCGCGAGAGGATGAGGCCGAGGCCCAGCTCGTCGACGTCCCAGCCCATCATTGCCCGGCTGTCTGGCCAGGTATGCTGCGCGAAAGCCCCCAGCGCCGGGCCATCGCCTGCCGCCGACAGCACCACCGCGCTCGCGCCATCGGCGAACAGGGTGGAGGCGATGATCGCCTTTTTGGTGAGGTCGCCGAAGCGGAACGCGAGCGAACACAATTCCACTGTTAGCAGCAGCACGCGGCGCGCAGGATCGGCACGCACCAGATCGCCCGCCACCTGAAGGCCCAGCACGCCGCCCGCACAGCCATAGCCGAACAGCGGCACCGTCAGCGCATCGGCGCGAAAGCCCATCGGTGCAATCATCTGGCTCGCAATCGAGGGCGTCGCGATGCCGGTGGAAGAGACGCAGACGATGGCGTCGATCTGTCCCGGTTCCAGCCGCGCATCGGCCAGCGCCTGCGCAGCGGCGCCCTCGAGCAGTCTCTGCCCTTCGGCGAGATACACGGCATTGCGCTGCGGAAAATCGGCGCGGCCCAGGTAGAATTCGGGCGGCTGCGCAATGGCGCGGCATTCGACGCCGGTGCTGTCATAGATCGCCGCGATGCGCTCCGGCAGGCCCTTTTCGGTCGCTTGCCCCACAAACTCGCGGACCTGCGGCTGGCTGATCCTGTGGTCGGGAACGACGGTGGCGATGGACTGGATGCGGGGAAGCATTGGCATAAGGTGGTCACAGTGCGCAGCGCTTGGCAAGCGATTCCCACGAGCCGGTGAATCGCGCTTGGCAGGGCGGGCCCAAATCTGCTTTAGCGGCCCACAAGTTAATGTTGCGCGGGACTCACCGCCTGTTGCCCTTGCGGCCAGGCCCGGCCCTGTCCACATCCGCCGCATCCGTTCGAGAAAGCCAGACCATGACCGAAACGATCAAGACCCGCATGCTGATCCTGGGCTCCGGCCCCGCCGGCCTTTCCGCCGCGATCTATGGCGCGCGCGCAGGCCTCAAGCCCATCGTGGTGCAGGGTCTGCAGCCGGGCGGGCAGCTCACCATCACCACCGATGTCGAGAATTATCCCGGCTTTCGCGACGTGATCCAGGGTCCGTGGCTGATGCAGGAAATGCAGGCCCAGGCCGAGCATGTCGGCACCCAGATGATCTACGACACCATCGTCTCGGTGGACCTGTCGCGCCGTCCGTTCCGCCTGACCGGCGATGGCGGCCAGGTGTACGAGGCGGAAACGCTGGTGATCGCCACCGGCGCGCAGGCGAAATGGCTCGGCGTTCCGGGTGAGCAGGAGCTGGGCGGCAAGGGCGTATCGGCCTGTGCGACCTGCGACGGCTTTTTCTATCGCGGCAAGAAGGTCGCGGTGATCGGCGGCGGCAATACCGCGGTCGAAGAGGCGCTGTACCTCACCAACCATTCGGACAATGTGACGCTGATCCACCGCCGCGATTCGCTGCGCGCGGAAAAGATCCTGCAGGAACGGCTGTTCGCGAACCCCAAGATCACGGTGCTGTGGAACAAGGGCGTCGAACGCTTCGTTGGCGGCGGCGAGCCGCACGGGCTGGTCGGCATCGATCTGAAGGACACCGTGACCGGCGAGCGCTCGCACCTCGCGGTCGATGGCGGCTTCGTCGCCATCGGCCACGCGCCCGCGACCGAATTGTTCAAGGGCCATTTGCCGCTCGACCGGGACGGCTATATCGAGGTGAAGCCCGGCACGCCGTACACCACCATCCCCGGCGTGTTCGCGTGCGGCGACGTGATGGACAAGGTCTATCGCCAGGCGGTGACGGCGGCCGGCACCGGCTGCATGGCCGCGTTGGATGTCGAGCGGTTCCTGGCAGAAGCGGATTTCGAGGCGATTGCGGCGGAATAAGGGGGCGGGCGCGCACTCCCGGCGATGATCGTCGAGCAACTCGACGCCGCCCTTCGCGCCGGGGCAGCGTGCACCTGCCTGCTGCTCGCCTGGCTGATGCTAGCGTACTGGCGGCAGCTCGGACAGTCATCGCTGCTGTTCGCTCCGCTCGCGATCTGTCTTGCCAGTTTTGTCCTCGGCAACACGCCGCTGTCGTTCGCCGTGCCGCTCGGAGTGCCGGGCGACATTGCCCATGGCCTGAGCGGCTTTGCCGTCATCTTCCTGTGGTGGTTCTCGCTCTCCTGCTTTGACCGCCGGTTTCGGCTGAAAGGCGGGGTGCTGGTGACGGGCATCGCCTGGGCGCTGATCGCGGCGGCAGATCGCGGGCTGTTCGGGGCATGGCTTGATCAGCTCGGGCTTTCGCGCGTGCTGGTGGTGATGGGTTTTGGAATCGTCGGACACCTCGTCTGGCGGCTGCTGGCCGAGCGTCAGGACGACCTGATCCAGCGCCGCCACGAAGCGCGCGTGCTGGTCGCGGCGCTGCTCGGCGGTATGCTGTTCATCGACCTCGCCGCTGACGCCTTGTTCGGCTTCGCCTGGCGCCCGCTCGCCTTTTCGATGACGCAGAACGCGATGATCCTTGCCTTCGGACTATGGCTCGCGGGCAAGCTGCTGACCATCCGGACTGATGTGCTAACCTTTGGCGCGGGTGCCACGAATGCAAGCGCGGCCCCGCCTGCCAATACCGGTCAAAATGCAGCGCTAATTAGCCGATTGCGCGACCTGATCGAGCTGGAGCGGGTGCATCTCGACCCCGAACTCGGCTTTGCCCGGTTCGTCGAACTGATGGGCGCGCCCGAGCGCACCGTCCGGACGCTGGTCAATCAGCAGCTGGGCCATGACCATTTCCGCGCTTTCCTGAACCATTATCGGGTCATTGAGGCGTGCCGTTTGCTCGAAACGCGCGGGCACGACGATAAACTAATTGCCATCGCGCTCGACAGCGGCTTTGCCTCGCTCGCGAGCTTCAACCGCGCCTTTCGCGCGATCATGAGCTGCACTCCGAGCGACTATCGCAGCCGCGCCGCGCTTCTCGCCGAAGCTGCGCCAAATCCCGCAAAATCCGGGTTCTGAGCAACGATCTGCCGTCTTTTGAGGAGCCTTGCGATCCGCCCAAGGCTAATCCCGGCACGCAATATCAACGAAAGGCAAAGGCGTGATCGGACTGGCAGCCACCCTGACGATACTGCTCATGCTTGATACGGCTATGGGCTTGGCGGATCGCCGGAATTTCTCGCCCCGCTGGCTGCTGATCGCCGCGCTGCTGATCGCGGTCAATGACGCCTGCCTCACGCGGTTCTACGGATGGCTTCCCGATCTGATCGGCGGGGAATGGAACTGGCAGGGCAAGCTCATGGCGCTCGCAGCCACGCTCGTTCTCGCCGGCCTGCCCGCGCTCGGCTGGCACCGGATCGGCCTGACCCTGGCGCAGACTCCCGGCAGCCTGAAGGCCGCGCTGCCCGTCGCCGCCGCCTATTGCGCGTTCTTCGTTGCGATTGCGCTGGTGTTCGGCGGAGACAAGGCCGATGCGGAAGCGATCGGCTTCCAGCTGACCATGCCAGGGCTCGAGGAAGAACCCTTCTATCGCGGCCTGCTGCTGTTTGCGCTCGACCAGGCGTTTCAGGGCCGCAAGCGCCTGCTCGGGGTCGACTGGGGCTGGGGCGCGCTGCTGTCCTGCTGGCTGTTCGGCATGGCGCATGCGTTCGGCTATTCCGATGGCAGCTTCTCGTTCGAGCCTGCGATCATGGCGCTTACCGCCATCCCCTCGCTGATCGCCGTATGGCTGCGCCTCCGCACGGGGAGTCTGGTGCTGCCGGTGGCGCTGCACAATTTCGGCAACGCGTTCTCGTTTCTGGTTTGAGAGGGAGAGGCGGCCTGGCCCTGGTTGCCATCAAAAGCCCCTCTCGTTGAGCTTCGCTCGTCTGCGACCCAGGGGAAGGGTTGGGGTGGGGGGCTTCGGTTGCGTCTTATGGCTGCGCCAGCGATGGCAGAGATGCAATCGCCCCCAACCCTACCCATCCCCTGAAGGGGAGAGGCTTTAAGTGCGCAATTCCGCCATAATTCGCTCCTTGAGCCACGCCTTGTCGGCCGCGCTCGCGAAGCTGTGCGAGCCGCTGTCGAGGCGGTGGAGCGACAGATGCGGGTTGGCACGCGCCTTGGCGAAGGCGTCGCTGGCCCAATGTTCGAGGAACCACATTGCGGTGCGGTCGTGTTCGGCGACGAGCAGTGTGGTGGGGCGGTCGAGCGTGGCGAGTGCCTCGCCGAGGCGGGCGACCAGGCCGGTGACTTCGGTCTTTGCGGTCGCCTGTTTCAGCCCGCGCAGCAGCTTGCCGATATTCACCCCGCCGCTCGCCAGCCGCCAGAGCTCGCGCGGGTCCTTGAGCTTGGCAAGATAGCGGCTGCGGATCGCGCTGGCGGTCATCGTGCTCGCGGCCTCGGCCTCGTCGGTTTCGCTTTCCGTGTCGCTCTCGATCGTCCACAAATTGGCGAGGATCAGCGCGTCGATGCCCGCCGCCGGGCCGAACAAGGCGAGGGCGCTCGCCGCATCACAATTGCCGAATGCGACCAGCCGGGTGAGCTGCGGGCAGCGTTCGCGAAACGCGCGGGCCGCGGCGGCGATGTCCTCGGCGCTCGATTCGAAACCGGCGTTCTCGCCCGTGCTGTCGCCGATACCGCGCCGGTCATAGCGCAGCACCGGATGGCCTGATGCAGCGACCGAAGCCGCGAGCGCCGCCATTCCGGCATGCGCACCCGAGCGGATCTCGTTGCCGCCACTGACGATCAGCAGCCCGGTGCTGCCGGTGGCGCTGTCGAGCGTCGCGGCCAGCGTCTCGCCCGCGCAAGCAAAGGTGAAATGCTGCCTCATCCGCGCATCCATGCGGCAATATCGGCGGCGATCGACGCGGCCATCGCGGAATCGTGGGCGGGTTCGGCGCGCAGCCAGAGCGGCGCGCCGGTGATCCGCGCATCGGCTTCGAGCGGATCGTCGGCAAAGCGCGCGAGCCGCACCGCTTTGCCTTCGGAAGGCGCGGCGGCATCGAGTTCGCGGATCATGCAGGGCGACAGGCTGTTGCCTGCCAGTTCGATACCTTGGGTGCGCGCCAGTTCCATCAGCGCCTCGCTGCTGCTGGAGATCCCTGCCTCGCGGTCGCTGGCAATGCGCGTGCGCAGCATCGTGCGGAGCAGTTGCCCGCCCTTGACCGGCGCGAGCCGCCAGCGCGGCAGATCGCCCAGCGCGCCATCGAGCAGCGCGCCGCCGCGGATCGCGGCGACATGGGTCACCGGCCCCAGTTGCTCGGCGCAGGCGATCAACGCCGCCTGCCACAGGCTGATGCTGGCGCGGTCGAGCGGGACGAGGCTTTCGTTGCAGCCGGGAAGGTCGGGCAACAGGCTGGCGACGCCATGGTCTGCCAATGCCCGCGCGGTTTCCACCATCAGGTGGCGCACGCGGTTGGCCTCATCGAACAGCGGCGGCAGGATCAGCAGCGCCGGGCCGGTATCGGGCCCATGGCAAAGGCACAGTTCGTCGTTGCCGTCGAACCGGTAAGCGCGGATCACGCGGCGGCCTTGGCCCGCGCGAAATCGACAAGATTGCCGAAATTCTCGAACAGCTCGCCATCGACCTCGTCATCCTCGATCAGGATGCCGAGGCGATCCTCCATCTCGGTCAGCAGGCCGGCCACCGCCATCGAATCGAGCTCGGGCAGCGCGCCGAACAGCTCGGTATCGCGTTCGAAGCCTGCGACCTGCGCTTCGGACAGGCCCAGAATGTCGCGCAGCACCTGGCGCACCACGGTTTCGATCGCGTCGCTCGCTCCGCTGGTCTCGATCTCGCTCACATATCCCTCGCTGGCTTGTCGCCTTGGACAGTCCTCCCCCCGGACTGCGTGCTGGCGGCCTTAGTCTTTCGCAAAACGGGCGGCAAGCCCTGCGACGCGGCTCTTCGCCATATAGGGCCAGGCCTTTGGCGACCGGGGCCAGATCAGTTCGAGCCGATAGCGCGGGCGCATGTCTTCCATCCAGTCGCGCTTGTAAGCGTCGCTGCCGGTGCCGAAATCGACGAGATCGACGCCATCCGTATCTATGACATGTGCGAACAGCGCGTGCGTCAGCAGCGTGCCGGGCGAAGCCTGGATATGCCGCTCGTCATGCGCCAGCTTGTGGATATATGCGGTGCCGTTTTCCACCGTCCAGAACTGCGCGGCGACCGCCTGGCCGTCGATGCTCGCCATGCCCATCCGCAGCCGTCCGGCTTCGGATTCGCGCTCGGCGAGCCAGCGCAGGAATTCGGGATTGCCCTCCTCGGGCTTCCAGCTGCGCGCATAGATTGCTTCGTAATCGGCCCAGTCCTGCGCATCGAAGCGATGTTCGACGCGGAGCGAGACCACGCCCTTGCTGCCCTTGCGCTTGACGGTGGAGCGCAGCTGGCCCGGCCGATCCTGCCAGTATTCGGCAAAGCTGCGCCCTTTCAGGTGCAGCACATGATTCTCGTCGCAGCGCTCGCGGCGGACCGTCCAGCCGGTCGCGGCGAAAGTCTCCTCGATCAGCGTTGCAGAGCCGCATTCGTCGGGCACGGGGGAGAGGATCAGCCGATGCGTCGTCTTGCTCAGCTTCTGGGCGACCGACAGCATGAGTGCGCGCCGACGCTGCGCATCGGGCGTGCCGCCGAAAACGGGGCGCCAGATGAAGCTGTACCAGTTGGCCATCGAGCCAAGGCCCGACCGGCCGTTGTCGATCAGGTGCAGCTTCACCGCATCGCCACGATCGGCGGCATAGGCGATGTGCGGGGCGTGATCGGCAAGGCAGTGGCGGTGCAGCCCGTCGAACCAGAGCGCGCGGTCGAACAGCCCGACCCGGCCCGGATCGTCGAGCGCAGAAAGCCGGTGCGCGCACGCAGCCTTCCGGTTATCATGATATTCATCATTCAACGTCATGAACCCCATGATGCCGCGTCTTCCTTATGAGCCAAACCGTTCGTGATGTCTCTCGATCCCACTCCGCAGCCGCTCGATCATCTGGTACTGAGGGGCGAGGGCCCCGCGAACGCGCTGATATTGCGTGAAGGCTCTCTTAGCTACGACACGTTAAACTTGCGTATCGGATTGCTTGCGGCCTGGTTAACCACGATGGGGCTGGAACATGGCGACCGGGTCGCGACCTGGCTGCCGAAGAACGAGACCACTTGCCTGATGCCGCTGGCGGCGGCGCGTGCCGGGATGGTGCATGTGCCGATCAACCCGGTGCTCAAGCGCGCGCAGGTCGCGCATATCCTGGCCGATAGCGGCGCGAAGCTGCTGATCGCCAATCGCACCCGGCTGACAACCCTCATCGAGGGAGATGTTCCGCAAGGCTGCCGGACGCTCGACGATGACGAGGCGATGGCGGCGTGGAAGGCGGGCGAGACCAGCCTGGGAGCATCATCGCATGATCCCAACGACCTGGCGGCGATCCTTTACACTTCGGGTTCGACCGGCAAGCCCAAGGGGGTAATGCTCAGCCATGCCAATATGTGGCTCGGCGCGATCAGCGTCGCGAACTATCTCGGGCTGGAGAGCGACGACAAGACCTTGTGCGTGCTGCCGCTGAGCTTCGACTATGGACAGAACCAGCTGCTTTCGACCTGGGCGGCAGGCGGCACGGCGGTTCCGCTCGATTATCTGATGCCGCGCGATGTTGTGAAATCCTGCGTGCGGTACGGCATCACCACGCTCGCTGCGGTCCCGCCGCTCTGGACGCAGCTGGTCGAGATTGAATGGCCGGTTGAAGCGACCGCGACGATGCGGCGGCTCACCAACAGCGGCGGCGCACTCAGCCCTGCGCTGGTCAAGCAACTGCGCGGGATATTCCCCGCGACCCGCATTTTCGCGATGTACGGCCTGACCGAGGCGTTCCGCTCGACCTATCTCGACCCCGATCTGATCGACGGCAACCCGACCAGCATCGGCAAGGCCATCCCCTTTGCCGAGATTCTGGTGGTCAACGATGCGGGCGAGGATGCCGCGCCGGGCGAGGAGGGCGAGCTGGTGCATGCAGGGCCGCTGGTCGCGCAGGGCTATTGGCAGGATGCCGTACGCACGGCGGAGCGATATAAGCCGGCGCCGGCCTTCTCGACCTATGGCGGCATGGCGGTCTGGTCGGGCGACCGGGTGCGGCGCGACGAACAGGGGCTGCTCTATTTCGTCGGTCGGCGCGATGCGATGATCAAGTCCTCGGGCAACCGCATCAGCCCGGCAGAGATCGAGGATGCGGCGACCTCGACCGGGCTTGCGGCGGAAGCCGTGGCATTGGGCATTCCCGATCCGCAGCTTGGCCAGGCGATCCTGCTGCTCGTCCGCCCCGCTGCCGTGCCGCAGCCCGAGCAAGTTGTCGACGATCTGGTGATCGCGATGAAGCGCGATCTGCCCGCGTTCATGCTGCCGAAGGTGGTCGAATTGCGCGACGAATTTCCCAAGAACCCCAATGGCAAGATCGACCGCGCGCTGCTGGTCGCCGAGATCGAGGAACGTGACGCATGAAGCCTTTGGGGCCGATACCCGCCGGTTTTGCGGCAATCGACGGTGAGCTGGCGGTGCAGGGCCTCAAGGCCAGCGAACTGGTCGACATGGCCGGGGACAGCCCGTGCTTCGTCTATTCGTCGGACATGCTGCGCGCGCGCGTCGCCTCGCTGCGTGCGGCCATGCCCGAGCCCCTTTCGATTCATTATGCGATGAAGGCCAATCCCTTCGCGCCGGTGCTCAAACTGATGGCCTCGCTGGTCGATGGCATCGACATCGCCTCGGCGGGCGAGCTGGCGCTGGCGCAGGCGGCGGGGATGGATGCCGCGCGCATCAGCTTTGCCGGACCGGGCAAGCGCGACCGCGACCTTGAGGCCGCGATTGCCGCAGGCGTCACGCTCAACCTCGAATCCGAAGGCGAAGGCGAGCGCGCGCTGGCGATTGGACAGCGGATCGGCGTGCAGCCGCGCGTCGCAGTCAGGGTCAATCCGGATTTCGATCTGCGTGGGTCGGGGATGCGCATGGGGGGCGGCGCCAAGCCTTTTGGCATCGATCAGGCTCGGGTGCCCGCGCTGGTCCGGCACATTCTGGCCGAGGGCGCGCACTGGCGCGGCTTTCATATATTTGCCGGTTCGCAGGCGCTCGATGCCGATGCGATCATCGAGACCCAGGGCAAGACGCTCGACCTCGCCGCGCAGCTCGCCGAAGAGGCGGGCGCAGTGCCGGAGCATGTCAATCTCGGCGGCGGCATGGGCATTCCCTATTTTCCGGGCGACATGCCGGTGGACATTGCCAAGGTGGGCTTGGCGCTGGGCGAGCGGTTCGCGGCGCTGCCGGACGCACTCAAATCAACGCATTTCGCGATGGAGCTGGGCCGCTGGCTGGTGGGCGAGGCGGGGGTGTATCTGACGCGCATTGTCGACCGGAAGACCAGCCATGGCGAGCTGTACCTGGTCACCGACGGCGGGCTGCACCACCAGCTCGCCGCCAGCGGCAATTTCGGCACCGTCGTGCGGCGCAACTATCCGGTCGCGATTGCCAGCCGCTTCGATGCCGAGCCGGAAGAAGAGGCCAATGTCGTCGGCTGCCTGTGCACCCCGCTCGACCGGCTCGCCGACAAGGCGTATCTGCCGCGCGCGGAGGTCGGCGATCTGGTCGCGGTGTTCTGCGCCGGGGCCTATGGCGCCACCGCCAGCCCAGCCGATTTCCTCGGCCATGGCAAGGCGGCGGAATTGCTGGTCTAGTTCAGGCGAGCGCGCGGGCTGCGGCAGCGTTGCGCTGGATCGCGGCGGTATCGATCGGCCCTGCCGGGATCATCCAGCTGCCGCCGACGCACAGCACCGGATCGATCGCCAGCCAGTTGCCCGCGGTCTCCAGCGTCACGCCGCCGGTGGGGCAGAACTTGCACTGGCCGAACGGCGCGGCGAGTGACTTGAGCGCGGGGATCCCGCCTGCCGCCATCGCCGGGAAGAACTTGAAATGGGTGAGACCCATGTCGAGCCCGCGCATGATATCGCCCGCATTGGCGATGCCGGGCAGGAAGGGAATGCCGCTCTCGATCGCCGCCTTGCCCAGGTTCTCGGTAAGGCCGGGTGAGACGATGAATTCCGACCCCGCCTTGAGCGCCGCGTCGAGCGTCTTGGGATCGATCACCGTACCGGCGCCGACGATCGCGCCCTCGACCTGCTTCATCGCGGCGATCGCTTCGAGCGCAGCAGGGGTGCGCAAAGTCACCTCGAGCACCTTCAATCCGCCTGCGACCAACGCCTCGGCCATCGGCACCGCGTCGGCGACATCGTTGATGACGATCACCGGAATGACCGGCGCGGTCAGCATGATGGTTTCGATCGCGGGTGCAGTCATGCGGCATTCTCCTGGGCAAAGGCGGCGGCGGCCCCGAACAGGCCGGGCTGGGGATGATCGATCAGCTTGACGGGGATCGTCTCCATCAGCTGCTGGAACCGGCCCTTGGCGACAAAGCGCTCCTCGAACCCGGACTGCGGCAGACGGTCGGCGATCCGCTGACCAAGGCCGCCCGCGATTACCACTGCGCCCGCGCCCTGTGCCAGCGCAAAATCGCCCGCCGCAGCGCCAAGGCTGAGGCAGAACCGGTCGAACGCGGCGGCAGCCAGACTGTCCTCACCTGACAGCGCGAGCTGCCACAGCGCCTTGTCTTCCATGCTGACCACCGCGCGGCCTTCGATGCTCGCGAGTGTCTCATAGATCGCGGCGAGCCCGGGGCCGGAGCACACGCGCTCGACCGAGACACGGCGGTGCTGGCGGCGCAGCCGGTTGAGGATCGCGTCCTCGATCGAATCGAGCGGCGAATAGTCGATATGCCCGCCCTCGGTCTCGACCGCACGATAGCCGTCAGCACTGCGGACGACATAGGCGACGCCGAGGCCCGTGCCGGGGCCGATGACGGTGATGACGCCCTTGTCCGGCAGGTCGCCCTCAGGGCCGCACAAATGCGAATAATGGTCCGCCCCGCAATGCTGCACCGCATGCGCCACCGCGCCGAAATCGTTGATCAGGATATAGTCGTCGACATTCAGCTTCTCGCGCACCAAAGCGGGGCGGATGACCCAGGGGTTGTTGGTCATCTTTAGCACTTCGCCGCGGATCGGCGTGGCGAGCGCGATGGCCGCCGCGCGGGGCAGGGGCTGTCCGATCGCCTGGCCGAAGGCTTCCCAGGCGGTCTGCAGGCTGGCATATTCGGCGCATTTCAGTGTGACCGGTTCGCCCAGATGGGTGACGCGGCCATCCTCGATCGTGGCCAGCGCAAAGCGCGCATGGGTGCCGCCTATGTCTGCGGTGACGATGTGCATGATGAGTTACCTCAGAATGTCGAGAACAGATAGCCGCATGGGTCCGGTGCAACTTCCCTCGACTGCGCTCGGGACAAACGGAAGGGGGTTTAGCTTGGGGTCATAGCAAAACTTTCCGAGTTCCCGAGCGAAGTCGAGGGACGTGATGCGGGGAGGTTGCGAGATCAAGCGATCACAACCCCGCCACCGCGAGCATCGCGCTCGCGCCAGCCTCGGCATTGTCGCTGCTCGCCCGCATCAGCGCGAACAGCTCGCGGCCGGTGCCCATCGGCTGCGCGGGCTGGCTTGCGGTCGGGCGGCTCTCCCAGTCCGCGCCGTCCGTCACAACGCTGATCGTGCCTGCGACCGCATCGAGCCGCACGATATCGCCATCCCTGATCCGCGCCAGCGGGCCGCCGTCGCACGCCTCGGGCCACAGATGGATCGCCGCGGGCACCTTGCCCGATGCGCCCGACATACGGCCATCGGTGACCAGCGCGACCTTGAACCCGCGATCCTGCAGCACGCCGAGCGAGGGGGTGAGCTTGTGCAGCTCGGGCATGCCGTTGGCGCGGGGGCCCTGGAAGCGGACGACCACGACGACATCGCGATCGAGTTCGCCCGCCTTGAACGCGGCGATCACCGCATCCTGATCGTCGAACACGCGCGCGGTGGCCTCGATCACCCAGCGCGAGGGATCGACCGCACTTGTCTTGACGATGCCGCGCCCCAGATTGCCCTCGACCAGCCGCATCCCGCCATCGGGCTGGAACGCCTGGGCGACCGGACGCAGCATCGCCTCGTCGCGCGTCGCCTCGGGCGAGGGCACAAACGCCAGCGCCCCTGCATCATCGAGCACGGGATCGACGGCATAATCGAGCAGCGACTGGCCAGATACGGTGAGGATATCGGTGTGCAGCAGCCCCGCGCCCGCCAGTTCGCGGATGACAAAGCCGATGCCACCGGCGGCATGGAAATGGTTCACATCGCCCGATCCGTTGGGATAGACGCGTGCGAGCAGCGGGATGATCGCGGAAAGCTCGCTCAGGTCCTGCCAGTCGATATGGATGCCCGCCGCGCGCGCCATCGCGGGCAGGTGGATCGCGTGGTTGGTCGATCCGCCGGTAGCGAGCAGCCCTATGCACGCGTTGATGATCGCCTTCTCGTCGACGCAATGGCCGAACGGGCGGTAATCCTCGCCATCCCAGCCGATCTGGGTGACGCGGTGCGTGGCGGCGCGCGTGAGCTCCTGCCGCAGCTTGGTGCCGGGGTTGATGAAGGCGGAGGCGGGGACGTGCAGCCCCATCATCTCCATCATCATCTGGTTGGAATTGGCGGTGCCGTAGAAGGTGCAGGTGCCCGCGCCGTGATAGCTCGCGGCCTCGGCTTCCAGCAGCTCCTCGCGCCCCACCTTGCCCTCGGCATAGAGCTGGCGGACGCGTTGCTTCTCCTTGTTGGCAAGGCCAGAGGGCATCGGGCCTGCGGGCACGAAGATCGTCGGGATATGGCCGAAGCGCGCGGCGGCGATGAACTGGCCGGGCACGATCTTGTCGCAGATACCCAGCACCAGCGCCCCTTCGAACATGCCGTGGCTCATCGCCACCGCACTGCTGAGCGCGATCGTGTCGCGGCTGAACAGCGACAGCTCCATGCCGAGCTGGCCCTGCGTCACGCCATCGCACATCGCGGGCACGCCGCCCGCCACCTGCGCGGTCGCGCCGACCTCGCGCGCGAAGATCTTGATCTGCTCGGGATAGCGGCCATAGGGCTGATGCGCCGAGAGCATGTCGTTATAGGCGGTGACGATGCCGATGTTCATCGCCTTGCCCGAGCGGATGACGGGCTTGTCCTCGCCCGATGCGGCGAAGCCGTGCGCCAGGTTGCCGCACGAAAGGGTGGGGCGGTGGACGCCCTTGTCGCGTTCGCGCGCGATGAAATCGAGATAGGCCTGACGGCCGGGACGCGAGCGTTCGATGATCCGCTGGGTGATCCGTTCGAGCTCGGGATGAAGGCTGGTCATGTTTCGCTCCAGAAGATGGTGACCGGTGCGTGCGCAGCCTTGAGCAGCCGCGCGATCGGCAGGTCGTTCGCCCCGGAAAGGGCATCGTCGAGCACCTTGCGCTTGTCCGCACCCTTCAGCACCAACATGATATGGCGCGCGCGCACCAGCGCCGACAGGGTCAGCGACAGCCGGTCGAACGGCGCTTCGGGCGGCAACGGATGGGGGGTCAGTCGCACCACCTCGAGCGCGCCATCGGCATGCGGATCGGTATTGGGAAAGAGCGAGGCGATATGCCCGTCTGCGCCCATGCCCAGCCAGACCAGATCGAAGGGCGGCGGGGTCGCGCCCTCTTCTAGCGGCACCAAGGCCGCGCCGGTGGCGGCGAGCGAGCGTTCGAGCAGGCCGAAATTGCTCGCCGCGTGGTCGGTCGGCACGCAGCGGTCGTCGGTCAGCCAGACCGCGACATCGACCCAGGCGATGTCTTCGCGTTCGGCCAGAGCGGCGAGGATCGGCCCGGGCGTGCTGCCGCCGGGCACCGCGATCGCGCGCGGCTTGCCGCCCGCCAGCATGCCGGCGATGAAATCGGCGATCGCCTCGATCGAGGCATCGGCCGCGTAGCTCGCACCGGCGGCGGAGGTGGCGGCGTCAGTCATTCCAGCTCACCCCATCGCGTTCGGTCAGCGCGATCGCGGCGCTTGGCCCCCAGCTGCCCGATCCATAGGATTTGGGCTCGATCGCATGGTCCGCCCAGGTCTTGCGGATCGCATCGATCCAGCGCCACTGCGCCTCCACCTCGTCGCGGCGGACGAACAGGGTGGGCTCGCCATCGATGAGGTCGAGCAGCAGGCGCTCGTACGCAATGCGGCGCTGTGCCTTGGAAAAGGCGGCGGTGAGCGACAGGTCGAGCGGCACCTCGCGCAGGATCAGGCCTCCCCGGTCGAGCCCTGGCTCCTTGGCCATGACCAGCAGGCGGACATATTCCTCGGGCTGCAGACGGATGACGAGGCGATTGGCCGAAAGTCTGCCGCCGCGCTGTGCGAAGATATTGTGCGGCACCTGCTTGAACTGGATCACGATCTCGCTGCGCCGTTCGGCCAGCCGCTTGCCGGTGCGGAGGTAAAAGGGCACGCCCTGCCAGCGCCAGTTGTCGACATGCGCCTTGATTGCGACAAAGGTCTCGGTGTCCGATGGCTTGCCGAGATCGTCGGCATAGCTGTTCACCGAATGGCCGCCGACCGCACCCGCGCCGTACTGGCCGCGCACCACTTCGTTGGGTGCGACGGGGCGCAGCGAGCGCAGCACCTTGACCTTCTCGTCGCGGATCGAGGTCGCATCGAACTCGGCCGGAGGCTCCATCGCGGTCAGCGCGACCAGCTGCAGGATATGGTTCTGCACCATATCGCGCAGCGCGCCGGTATCGTCGTAAAAGCCGTGGCGGCCTTCGAGGCCTACGGTCTCGGACACGGTGATCTGGATATGCTCGATGCCGTTGGCGTTCCACAGCGGCTCGAACATCATGTTGGCAAAGCGCAGCGCCATCAGGTTCTGCACCGTCTCCTTGCCAAGATAATGGTCGATGCGGAAGGTCCGGTCTTCGGGAAAGGCGTGCGCGACGGCATCGTTGATCGCGCAGGACGAGGCGAGGTCGTTGCCCAGCGGCTTTTCGAGGCCGATACGCACCATCTCGCCTGCCAGGCCAGCGGACTTGAGGCCCTGGATGGTCGGCGTGAACAGGAAAGGCGCGGTCGACAGGAAGATCGACATGCCGCCCGAGATGTCGCCCAGCCGTTCCGCCAGCGCCGCAAAGCCCTCGATCTTCGACGCGTCGAGAGGTTGGTAGCTCAGCTGCTTGAGGAAGCTCGCGATCTTGGCGTCATCCTTGCGCGCTTCGGGCAGGAATTGCGCCAGCGCTTCGCCCGCCATCGCGCGGAAAGCTTCGTCGTCGAGCTCGCTGCGCGCCGTGCCCATGATGCGCAGATCGGCGGCGATCAGCCCGTCGCAATGCAGCGCATAGAGCGAGGGCAGCAGCATGCGCTTGGACAGGTCCCCCGTCGCGCCAAAGAGAAGGAGCGTCCGGGATTGCGCATTCGCCATGTTTGAATCCTATCCTTTTTCGTGACCGCAGCCGCAGCGGGTCATCTGTTAGGGTCGGGTCGCGCCGGTGTCCACCGGTCAAACCCGATGTATAGCTATGCATTGTTTTGCAATCGATTGCAATCGATTGCAATTGCCCTTGCCGTATCATGAATCGGTCATCTGCCGCTAGGGAACGCGACTTTTGTTGCGTGTCAGCCGAGCGCCCGCTCGAGCGCTGCGGCGAGCCGCAACCCCGAGCGCAGCACCTGGGTGCGCACCACCGGGATCAATGCCTCGATATCGGCATCGCTGTGCCGCGCACGCTCGTCCTTGCCCAAAGCAGGGCCGCAAGCGGGGCCATGCTGCGCAGTGGGATAGGCGACATCGCGCGACAGCTCCCAGGCCTCGCGCGCCCAGTCTTCGACAGTGCCGCCGGTGACAGCGGCGCGCTCTTTGGCCGAATAGGCGCGCACCAGCGGCAGGCCTTGGGTGATCGCGCGCTCGGCAATCGGGCCGTCCCATAGCCGGTGCAGATTCATCCGCCCTTCGACAATGCCATAGGCCGCGCTCACCCGGTTGCCGCCCAGATCGCCCCGATCGCCTGCGTGCATCGGCTGGTGCATGTCGCCCACCGTGTGCAGCAGAAAGGCCAGCGCCTCGAGCCGGACATGCGTCGGCAATTTGCGGTCGGCCAGCAGTGCCTCGTTGCGCGTGACCTGCGCCGGCACGCAGCTGCCGTTGGGGCAATTGGCCTTGATGTCGAATGGCTTGCAGATGTCGATGTTTACGTAATGCCAGGGCGCGGTATAGCCCCAGCGCAGGTCATCGCGGCGGATGCAATCGGCCCAGACACTGGCATCCTCGATCGTCTTCAGCGGACATTCGGGGGTTGCAAGCTGCTTTTCCTGCGCCAGTAGCGCGCGGATCCGCGCGCGCACCTTCGGCGAGACATTGGCCTCGGCAATCTGCGCGATGACGCGGTGGCCATAATCGCCCCAGGCGAGCGCGGGGCGCGCAGCGAATGCCGTCACCGCGAGCGCGGCGACCATTGCCAATCGAAGCAGAAATGTCATCTCAATTCCTTGCGGATCAACAGCTTCAGCCCCGACCAGGTCGCATCGACCGCGCAGACCTTCACATCGACGAGCCCCATCGGCAGGGCCACGCTGCGGATAACGTCCTCGGTGATGTCGGTATCCATCTTCGCCGCCTTTTTCGGCCAGCTGACCCAGATCATGCCGTCGCGGTCCATGGCTTTCATCAGCCGGGCGAATTCGCGCTCGAGCACCGCGCGTTTGGTGGTGAACAGGTGCGCGGCGGCAAAGCCTTTTGCGGGATCACCCACGGCTTCGAGCGCCTCGACCTCGGCTGCGATTTCCGCCCGCGCGGTATCGGGCATGCCATCGAACCACACACGCATCCCGGGCTTCAGGCCCAGCTTGCGGGCGAGGGGGGTGCCGGAATAGCCTGTGGTCATTGGCACTGCCCCCCTGCTCAGGTTGCGTGTGGCTTAGCCTTCCATCCACTGCCGGAAGAAGGCGAGATTGCGCTCGCGAAGCTCGGCGACCGAAACGTTGGCCCCGGACGCAAATGCCACGGCATCCCCGCCCGTAGTACCGATGACCTGCGCGCGCACGCCCGCAGCCTCGGCTGCCGCGACCACCGCGTCAGCATCCGCCGTCGCCACGACATAGCGCGCCTGGCCCTCGCCGAACCAGAAGCCCGCATCGCCATCAGCCGAAAGCGCAGCTCCGATGCCCGATGCCAGCGCCATTTCGGCGACCGCGACCGCGAGGCCGCCGTCCGAAATGTCGTGCACTGCGCTCACCTTGCCCCCGGCGATCAGCGTCGCGATGACACCGCCCGATTCCAGCTCGCCCTTGAGATCCACCTGCGGCGGCGCGCCCTCGCGGCGACCGTGCAGCACGTCGAGCCAGAGCGACTGGCCAAGTTCGGCGGTGCCGTTGCCCCCGATCACGACGATGGTCTCGCCCGCTGCCTTGAACGCCAGGGTCATCATCTGGCCCAGATCCTCGATCAGCCCGATCGCGCCGATGGCGGGCGTCGGCAGGATCGCGCGGGCGATGCCGTCGGGGCCGGTGGTTTCGTTGTAGAGGCTCACATTGCCGCTGACGATCGGCATGTCGAGCGCCTGGCAGGCCTTGCCCATGCCTTCGATACAGCCGACAAACTGGCCCATGATCTCGGGCCGCTCGGGGTTGCCGAAGTTCATGCAGTCGGTGGTCGCAAGCGGACGCGCGCCGGTGCTCACCAGGTTGCGATAGCATTCGGCGATCGCCTGTTTGCCGCCCTCGAACGGATCGGCAAAGCAATAGCGTGGCGTGCAGTCGGTGGTGACCGCAAGCCCGCGATTGGTGCCGTGGATGCGGACGACACCGGCATCGCCGCCGGGGATCTGCACCGTATCGGCCATCACCATGTGATCATATTGCTGCCAGATCCAGCTGCGGCTCGCGAGCGCGGGCGAGGCCATCAGCGCGGTCAGATCAGCTGCCAGATCGGTGCTGGCGGGCACATTCGCCAGCGGCGGAGGCGGCGGCGTGGTGACATAGGGCCGGTTATAGCTCGGTGCATCGTCGGCCAGCGGTGCGAGCGGAATGTCGCACACCGTCTCGCCCTTGTGCTTGAGCACCATATGGCCGGTCTCGGTAACATGGCCGATGACCGCGAAATCGAGCTCCCATTTGCGGAAGATCGCCTCGGCGAAATCCTCGCGGCCGGGCTTCAAGACCATGAGCATGCGCTCCTGGCTTTCCGACAGCATCATCTCGTACGCGGTCATATTGGTCTCGCGCTGGGGGACGTTGTCGAGGTCGAGCTCGATGCCGACGCCGCCCTTGCTCGCCATTTCGACGCTGGAGGAGGTGAGACCCGCAGCCCCCATGTCCTGGATCGCGACGATCGCATCCGATGCCATCAGCTCGAGGCACGCCTCGATCAGCAGCTTTTCGGTGAACGGATCGCCGACCTGCACGGTGGGGCGCTTTTCCTCGCTGTCCTCGCCGAATTCGGCCGAGGCCATGGTTGCGCCGTGGATGCCGTCGCGCCCGGTCTTCGATCCGACATAGACGATCGAATTGCCCGGACCGGAAGCGGCGGAATAGAATATCTTGTCCTGCTCGGCGATGCCAACGGCCATGGCGTTGACCAGGATATTGCCGTCATAGGCCGGGTCGAAATTGGTCTCGCCGCCCACGGTCGGCACGCCGACGCAATTGCCGTATCCGCCGATGCCTGCGACCACGCCCTGCACCAGATGCTTCATCTTGGGATGGTCAGGCCGACCGAAGCGCAGCGCGTTCATAAGCGCCACGGGCCGCGCGCCCATGGTGAACACGTCGCGCAGGATGCCGCCGACCCCGGTGGCCGCGCCCTGATAGGGCTCGATATAGCTCGGGTGGTTGTGGCTCTCCATTTTGAAGATGGCGGCGAGCGGCTTGCCGTCGGGGCCGGGGCCGATATCGACCACGCCCGCATTCTCGCCAGGGCCGCAGATGACCTGCGGGCCGGTGGTCGGCAGCGTCTTCAGATGCACGCGCGAGCTCTTGTAGCTGCAATGCTCGGACCACATGACCGAGAAGATGCCCAGCTCCACCAGATTGGGCTCGCGCCCCAGCGCGGCCAGGATGCGCTGATATTCATCCGGCTTCAGGCCGTGCTCGGCCACGATTTCCGGGGTGATGGTGCCCTTGGGCGCTGCAAGAGTGTCGCTCATGGCCCCGCGCTTTACGCGGCTGAGCGCGCATTAGGAAGGGGGAGAATGCGCGGAAAATGAACGCCGCGCCAAAGTGTCAATGGCGGGCTCGCCACGGCATGCGAGCCCGCCCGTCAGGTGTCAGCGGTCGCTGGTGGTTTCAGTCTGCGCGAGCGGGGTGACGTCGCTCCGCTTGAAGCGAATCTGGCTGTCGCCCACCGTGCCGGTGACCCGCTTGTCCGACACGCGCAGATTAAAGCGCTTGCCCGAGCGGGTTTCGGTGCCGTCGATGATCTTGGTGTCGCCCACCATCTTGACCGTATAGACATAACGCGAACCGTCATGTTCGAACGTAACCTGCTCGGGCTGAGCGGTCTGGGCCGCTGCGGGTATCGCCAGCAGGGTGAGCGGAAGGGCGGCAAGGCTGAGCTTTTTCATGATGGTGGTCCCTGTTCTGTTGAATTGAACTGCCGTCATCATCCTCTGTTATTGTGCGATGCAGCATGTCCAAACGTCGGTAAACTGGCAAATGCAATTGTGGCCTTCGCAGTTGCAACATAATCAATCGCGCAAGTCCGGCACAGGCGACGCTGTGCAATCGCCTTGACCGGGCGCAGGCCAGCGGTCAAAGCTGTGCGCATGAGTGAAGTCCAAGCCATAGCTGCCGATCTGTCGTTCGAAGATGCCCTGAAGGAGCTGGAGGTCATCGTCCGCCAGCTGGAATCGGGCGATGTCCCGCTCGACGCCTCGATCAGCCTGTACGAGCGCGGCGATCTCTTGCGCGGCCATTGCCAGAAGCGGCTCGATGCGGCGCAGGCGCGGATCGAGAAGATTCGCGTCGGGGCCGATGGCCAGGCGGCGGGCACCATGCCGTTCGATGCGGGCTGACGGCTGCACGATGCGCGCATTCAATCAAACCGGCGGGCAGACCGGGGCAGGGGAGCAACAGACATGACCACCGCCATCAGCGAAACCGCGCTGGCCGATGCCTTTCGCCAGATTTCCGCTGACGTGGATGGCTGTTTCGATGCGCTGCTGGCGGTGCCGGACGATCCGCGCGCGGTCCTCTACCAGGCCATGCGCCATGCCGCGATCGGCGGCGGCAAGCGGGTGCGTCCGCTGCTGCTGACCGCGACGGCCGCGATGTTCAATGTCGATCGGGGGCTTTCGGTTCGTGTCGCCTGCGCGGTCGAGGCGATCCATGTCTATTCACTGATCCACGACGACATGCCCTGCATGGACAATGACGACATGCGCCGCGGCAAGCCCACCGTGCACAAGGCGTTCAACGATGCCGTCGCGGTGCTGGCGGGCGATTCGCTCCACGCGCTCGCGTTCGAGATTCTTGCCGGGCCGCAATCGCATCCCGATCCGTTCATCCGCTCCGAGTTGATCTACACGCTGGCCGAAGCGAGCGGCCCCAATGGCATGGCCGGCGGCCAGATGATGGACCTGGAAGCGGAAAAGGCGAAGTTCGACCTGCCTACCGTCACCAAGCTCCAGCGGCTCAAGACCGGCGCGCTGATCGCCGCATCGGTGGAAATGGGCGCGATCCTGGGCAATGTGCCCGTCGAGGGGCGCAATCCCTTGCGCGCCTATGCCCGCGATATCGGCCTCGCCTTCCAGATTGCCGACGACATCATGGACGAGACCGGCGACGAGGCCAAGGCCGGCAAGGCGCTGCACAAGGATGCAGCGGCGGGCAAGGAAACCTTCCTGTCGCTGCTGGGGCTGGAGCGTGCGCGCGAGCAGGCGTTCTTCCTCGTCGATCAGGCGGTCGGTCACCTCGCCAGCTACGGGCGCGAGGCGGATACCCTGCGCGCGCTGGCGCGCTACATTGTCGAACGCGACAACTGATTGCAAAAGCGGCATCGCAAAGGGGAAGAAGATCATGCGGATTGGCGTTTACCCGGGGACGTTCGATCCCATCACGCTGGGTCATATGGACATCATCCAGCGCGGGGCGCAGTTGGTCGATCATCTGATCGTCGGCGTCACCACCAATATCGCCAAGAGCCCGATGTTCTCCGATGAGGAGCGCATGGAGATGGTGCGGCGCGAGGTTGCGCAGATTCCGGGTGCCAATATCAGTGTGGTCGGGTTCAGCTCGTTGCTGATGGACTTTGCCGAGGCGCAGGGGGCATCGGTGGTCATCCGCGGCATTCGCGGGGTCACCGATTTCGAGTACGAGTATCAGCTCACGGGCATGAACCGCCAGCTCAACGACCGGATCGAGACCGTCTTCCTGATGGCGGACGTCGCGCTGCAGCCGATCGCCTCGCGGCTGGTCAAGGAAATCGCGCTCTATGGCGGCGCGATCCACCGTTTCGTGACCGATGCGGTGCGGATCGATGTCGAGAAACGGGTGCGCGAAACCGGCCTCAAGGGGTGAGGCTGCGCACAGCACGCGCTGCCCAAGTTCATTCATGACAGGCTCAGATGCTTTGGCTATAGCCGTGCCCGAAATGGGGCAGGCTTTGCCACGCCGCCCCGGATGAATGGAACAGGAATGCCCGGTTATATGCCCAATATCTTGAAATCGCTTGCTGCCCTGTCGTTCATCCCGATGCTGCTCACCCCCATCGCTGCCCAGGCGCAGGATTCCGCGCCGACCGAACAGTCGCAGATCGAGGCCGACAGGGCCGCCGCGCGCGCTGCCCGCGAGGCCGAGAAGGAAGCGGCCAGGGTTCGCAAGCAACAGCAGGAGGAAGCCGAAAAGGCGGCCAAGCAGGCGCAGAAGGAAGAGGACAAGAAGGCCAAGGCTGCCGAAAAGGAAGCGCGTAAGGCTGCCAAGGAGCAGGAAGAGGCGTCCGAAGACAAGGACAAGGAAGCCCGCAAGGCGGCGCGCGATGCCGAAAAGGAATCGTTGGAAAAGCGTGATAACAACGCTGCCGACGCTTCGGCTGTCGGCGCATCGCTGGTGCCGACGCCCGACAAGGCCGATCCCGACAATATCCTGTATCTCGACCTGTCGACCGGTGGCCGGGTGACCATCCAGCTTTACCCGGAAATTGCCCCCAACCATGTCGAGCGGATCAAGACGCTGACCCGCCAGGGCTTTTACGACGGCATCATCTTCCACCGCGTGATCGAAGGCTTCATGGCGCAGACCGGCGATCCCACGGGCACCGGCACCGGCGGTTCGGACCTTCCCGATGTCGCGGCCGAGTTCAACAAGTTCCCGCATCTGCGCGGCAGCGTGTCGATGGCGCGCGCGCAGGACCCGAACAGCGCCAATAGCCAGTTCTTCATCGTCTTCTATCCGCGCTTCTCGCTCGACAACAGCTACACCAATTTCGGCCGGGTGATCTCGGGCATGCAATATGTCGACGCCGTGCCGCGCGGCGAGCCGCCGAGCACTCCGGCGCGCATCCTGCAGGCTTCGCTCAAGTCGCAGAACAAGCCCGAGCCCAATTACGCAGCCCAGGCCCAGCCTGCCGAGCGCGCGATTTCGGTCGACGAGCTGAACGCGCCGATCAGCAACTGATCGCTCTCCAGCCAATCTTGCAATCCATCGTCATTCCCGCGAAAGCGGGAATCCCGCTCGGCACCTGAGGGTGAACAGAAAGCGGGACCCCCGCCTGCGCGGGGTGACGAACCTTGCTGGATGGATTGCACCCGACGATGCGCGTTGACGAATTCGACTTCGACCTTCCCCAGGAACGGATAGCCCTGCGCCCTGTTCGCCCGCGCGATGCGGCGAAAATGCTGCATGTGCAGGGCAGCAGCATGACCGACGCGACGGTGCGCGATCTGCCGCGCCTGCTGAACCCTGGCGACTGCCTGGTGTTCAACGATACCCGCGTCATCCCCGCGCAGCTCGAGGGGGTGAAGCTGGGCAGCCAGGCGCGCATCGGCGCTACGCTGCACAAGCGGATCGATCTGCGCCGCTGGCAGGCGTTCGTGCGCAACGCCAAGCGGCTGCGCGAGGGCGATGTCGTGCATTTCGGCGCGGGCGTGATGGCTGGGGTCGAGAGCAAGGCGGAGGATGGCTCGATCGTGTTCGCCTTTCAGGGCGACGAGCCCGTCGAGATTCTGCTCGAGCGGGCAGGTACAATGCCGCTTCCGCCCTATATCGCGAGCAAGCGCGAGATCGACGAGGCCGATCGCGAGGATTACCAGACCCGCTTTGCGCAAAAGGACGGTGCGGTCGCCGCGCCCACGGCCTCGCTGCACTTCACCGACCGGCTGATGGCCGAACTTGGCGAAGCCGGGATCGAGCATGCCATGCTGACGCTGCATGTCGGCGCAGGCACCTTCCTGCCGGTCAAGGCGGACGATACCAACGACCACCAGATGCACGCCGAATGGGGCCGCATCGACGCCGAAACCGCCGACCGCCTCAACGCCATCCGCGCGCGCGGCAACCGCGTGATCGCGGTGGGGACCACCGTGCTGCGCCTGATCGAAAGCGCCGCGGGCGACGACAATATCATCCGCCCATTCGAGGGCGACACCTCGATCTTCATCACGCCGGGCTATCGCTTCAAGGGCATTGACGGGCTGATGACCAACTTCCACCTGCCGCGCTCGACCCTGTTCATGCTGGTCTCGGCACTGATGGGGCTCGATGTTATGAAGGCCGTTTACGCCCACGCGATCGCGAACGAGTACCGCTTCTATTCCTATGGCGATTCCTCGCTGCTGCTGCCCGGAGACACGATCAGCTGATCTAGTCCGTCACTAACATAGATCAGTATTTTCGGTTTTCCCGATCAACTCGTCCCGGATTAATCTCCAGTGAACGGCGAATGCGCCGTCCCATTGCAGGAGATCAACCCGATGAGTCGCACCTCCGTTTCCGTGATGGCCTTGCTGGCTTTCACGCTTTCGGCGCCTGCCGCCTTTGCGCAGCCCGCCACCCAGCCGCAGGTCAATCCCGCTGCGGCCAATTCGAACCAGGACTGGTGGCCCGAGCGGCTCGACCTGTCGCCGCTGCGCCAGCATGCGCGCGAGTCGAACCCGATGGGTGACGATTTCGACTATGCGAAGGAGTTCCAGACGCTCGACCTCGCGGCGGTCAAGGCCGACATCAAGACGCTGATGACCACCTCGCAGGACTGGTGGCCGGCGGATTACGGCCATTACGGTCCGTTCTTCATCCGCATGGCCTGGCACAGCGCGGGCACCTATCGCACCGCCGATGGTCGCGGCGGCGCTGGCGGCGGTCAGCAGCGGTTCGAACCGCTCAACAGCTGGCCCGACAACGCCAATCTCGATCGCGCGCGCCGTCTGCTCTGGCCGATCAAGGCGAAGTACGGCCGCAAGCTCAGCTGGGCGGACCTGATGGTGCTGACCGGTAACGTCGCGCTCGAATCGATGGGCTTCAAGACCTTCGGCTTTGCCGGCGGTCGCACCGACGACTGGGAAGCGGACAAGGTCTATTGGGGCCGTGAGAAGAAGTTCCTCGCCGCCGATCGCTATCATGGTGATCGCAAGCTCGAAAAGCCGCTCGCTGCGGTGCAGATGGGCCTGATCTACGTCAATCCTGAAGGCCCGAACGGCAATCCCGATCCGCTGGCCGCTGCCAAGGACATTCGCGAAACCTTCGGCCGTATGGCGATGAATGACGAGGAAACCGTCGCGCTGATCGCGGGCGGCCACACCTTCGGCAAGGCGCATGGCGCGCACAAGGCCGAAGAGTGCATCGGTGCCGATCCGGCGGGTTCGCCGACCGAACAGCAGGGTATCGGCTGGGTCAACAAGTGCGGCACCGGCAAGGGTGTCGATGCGGTGACCAGCGGGCTGGAAGGCGCCTGGTCGGTCAACCCGATCGCCTGGACCACCCAGTATCTCGACAATCTGTTCGGCTTCGACTGGGTGCAGACGCGCAGCCCTGGCGGCGCGATCCAGTGGATCCCCAGCGACAAGAGCGCCGCGAACCTGGTCCCTGACGCGCATGACAAGACCAAGCGTCACGCGCCGATCATGTTCACCACCGACCTCGCGCTGAAGATGGACCCGGAATATCGCAAGGTGTCCGAGCGCTTCCACAAGGACCCGGATGCGTTTGCCGATGCCTTTGCCCGCGCCTGGTTCAAGCTGACCCATCGCGACATGGGCCCGCGCTGGCGCTATCTGGGCGCTGACGCGCCCAAGGTCGATCTGATCTGGCAGGACCCGGTTCCGGCGGTCGATCACCCGCTGGTCGATGCGCAGGATGTGGCGTCGCTCAAGGCGCAGATCCTGGGCTCGGGCCTGACCACGCAGGAACTGGTGCGCACCGCCTGGGCAGCAGCGGCAAGCTATCGCGACACCGACATGCGTGGCGGCACCAATGGGGCACGCCTGCGGCTCGCCCCGCAAAAGGACTGGGCGGTCAACAACCCGGCGGAAATCACCAAGGTCGTCGCCAAGCTGGAAGCGATCCAGACCGGCTTCAACAAGGCGCAGAAGGGCGGCAAGAAGATCTCGCTCGCTGACACTATCGTGCTTGCAGGCAATGCTGGCATCGAGGAGGCCGCGCGCAAGGCCGGCCACAGCCTGACCGTGCCGTTCAAGCCGGGCCGCGGCGATGCCAGCCAGGCGCAGACCGACGTGGCCGCGTTCGAACCGCTCGAGCCGACCGCTGACGGCTTCCGCAACTATTACGGCGCGGGCAGCGTGATGTCGCCGGTCGACATGCTGGTCGATCGTGCGAACATGCTGAGCCTCACCGTGCCGGAAATGACCGTGCTGGTTGGTGGCCTGCGCGCGCTCGATGCCAATACCGGCGGCGCGAAGCATGGTGTGTTCACCAGCACGCCGGGCCAGCTCAACAACGCGTTCTTCGTCAACCTGCTCGACATGGGCAACAAGTGGACCAAGTCGCCGAGCGAAGCGGGTCTGTACGAAGGTCGTGATATCAAGTCGGGCCAGCTGAAGTGGACCGCGACCCCGGTCGACCTGATCTTCGGATCGAACTCGGAACTGCGCGCGGTCGCGGAAGTCTATGCCGCCAGCGATGGCGAAAAGAAGTTCGCTCAGGACTTCGTGGCTGCCTGGACCAAGGTGATGAACCTCGGCCTGCAATAAGCTTCCCCGCCCCGGTGGCGGCGGCCCACATGCCGCCACCGGCTGTAGGCCTATTTGTCCTTCATCACCCAGACCCCGTCCCACTCCCCATGGGGCGGGGTCGCTTTGAGGATGCGGCAGCGCTCGACATAGGTGCGTGACAGGCCGTCGCCGGGGTTGAGCGACACGCATTTCTCGAAGCGCGTGATCGCCTCGTCCCAGCGCGCCGCGCGATAGGCGGCAATGCCGTCCTCGAAATGGCCGAGCACGTCGCGCATCGCCGGGAAGGTCTGCGCGTCGTGATAGTCGAGCAGTTCATAGACGCGCACCGGTGCGGTCTTGCCCTTGACCACGACCAGGTCGATGTCGCGCATCCGGTACGTGCCGTTGAAGCGCGAAACGGTGTTCTCGCTCGCCAGGATGCGCGCGGAATAGGCCTTGCACGCGCTTTCCAGCCTGCTGGCCAGGTTCACGCCATCGCCGATGACGGTATAGTCCATCCGCTTGGGGCTGCCGATATTGCCGGAGACGATATGGTCGGTATGGATGCCGACGCCCATGTCGACGGTCTTGAGGCCCCGGTCGCGGCGCTGGGCATTCCATTCCCACAGGGTGCGGATCATGTTTATCGCGGCGCGCGCGGCGCGGTCCGGATCGTCGTCGTGGCGGACGGGCAGGCCGAAACAGGCCATGATCGCATCGCCGATGAACTTGTCGAGCATGCCGCCCTGCGCGGTGATGCAATCGACCATCAGGCTGAAATATTCGTTGAGGAACGAGACGGTGCCTTGCGCGCCATATTCCTCGGTGATGGTCGTGAACCCGCGCACGTCAGTGAACATGATCGTCGCCTCGGCGCTGACCCCGCCCAAGAGGTCGAGCGTGTCATCGTCCATCATCTGCGCGGCGATCACCGGGTCCATATAGCGCGACATGGTGGACTTCATGCGTTTTTCGCTGCTGATGTCCTCGACCATCAGCATCGAGCCGAGCTTGCTGTCGTCGCTTTCGGAGACGAGCGGCATGACTGTGAGGTTGACCGACTTGACGACGCCGGAAAGCGCCACCTCGGCATCGGGGAAGATGTCGCTGCTGCGTTCTTCCTTCACCTTCTCGATGCGGTCCAGGATCCAGCTGCCGCGTTCGTCGAGCAGATCAGACAGCAGCCGTCCCTGCAGATCGGAAGCCTTGCACGACCAGATGCGCTCGATAGCCTGGTTGCAGGTGATGATCTTGCCCAGCGGGTCGAGCGTCAGCACGCCGTTCGACATGCTCTGCAGCACCGATTCATTGTACAGCTTCATCCGCTGCACATCGTCGAACAGCTTGGAATTCTCGAGCGCGATGGCGATCTGCCCGGTAAAGGTCTTGAGTTGCTGCTCGTCCTTGTCGGTGAATGCACCGGTCTTCTTGTTGAGCACCTGGGTGACGCCGATGACCTCGCCCTGCTTGTTGATGATCGGCACGCACAGGATGCAGCGGGTGAAGAAGCCGGTCTGCCGGTCGAAGCTGGGATTGAAGCGCAGGTCCGCATAGGCGTGCGGAATGTTGAGGCTCTGACCGGTCGTGAACACCGTGCCCGCGATGCCGACATTGGACGGGAAGCGGATCTCGTTGACCTTGCCGCCCGCCGAGAAAAGCGAGAACAGGGTATCGGTCGCCTTGTCGTGGATGAAGATCGTCGCGCGCTCGGCCTCGAACATCCGCACCGTCTCTGCCACCACGCGCTGGAGCAGCCGGGTGAGATCCACCTCCGAGCTGATCTCCGAGATCATCGACAGGAACGCGAGTTCCTTGGCGCGGACCTGCTCGATCTCCTCGATTGATTGAAGGCTCTGCAGGAAAACGGTCGCCTGGCTGGTCATCTCCTCGAGCAGCGCAACGTCATCGGTGGTGAAGTTGCCGTCATGCTTGTTGATGTTCTGCATCACGCCGATGATCTGGCCCAGCGGCGTGCGCACGGGCACGCAGACGATGTTGCGCGTCTTGTAGCCGGTGCGTTGGTCGACGGTGCTGTTGAAACGCGGATCGGCATAGGCATCGTCGACGAGCAGGGGCTCGCCGGTCTGAAAGACATGGCCCGCAATGCCTGAATTGTTGAGAATCCGGATTTCCAGGCTCTGGCTGCCCTGGGCGAAGCGCGAATAAAGCTCGCCCGTCTTGGGATCGTTGAGGAACAGCGTGCCACGATCGCAATCGAGCTCGCGCGAGGTGAGCTCGACCAGCATCGCCAGCACGCCATCGATCTGCGTCATCGTCGCGCATTTGCGGGTGACCTCCAGCAGCACCTCGGTGCGGCGCAGCGCGGCGGCGCGCTGGCTCTCGGTCATGGGACGCGCCAGGGTATCGGTGCCCACGCTCATCAGGCCTTTTCCCTCGTCATCTCTTCCATCCGCTCGCGCAGCGCCTGGATCTGTTGCTGCAGCGCCTGTCGTTCGAGCGCATGATCCGATTCCTGGCGAGCCCGTGCCTGGTCGGCGGCGGTGCGCTCGGCATCCAGCGTCTGGCGCAGCGCATCGATGCTGCCCTTGAGCTGCACGATCTCGGCCTGCGCCGCCGCGCGCTCGGCCTGCAGAGCGTGGTCGGACGCACGCTGCTGCGCTTCCATCTGGTTGCGCATCTGCTGGATTGTCGTGGTAAGATCGGCGATGCGCGCCGCCTCCTCGGACCGGGCGCGCGTGATCTGCAGGTCGGCGTCGTTGGCGGCGGCTTCCAGTGCCTGGCGCAGCCCGTCGATCGTCGCCTGAAGGTGCAGGTTGGCGGCGCGCATTTCCGAAAGCGCGTCCGGAATGGAATTTGATGTCATGCCGATCGTCCCCGCCAAACTGGTCCTATTGGTAACGGCGCATGTCAAGCACGGTTAACCGCTGATTTGCCATAAGGGGGACAATAATCTGTGACAGCGCGCACGCGCCCGGTCATTTGTTGCAATCAGCCGATTGCGCGAAGTTAATCCTTGAGCTTCAAGACCTTGCGCAACTCGGCATTGATCCGGCTCTGCCAGCCGGGGCCGGTGGCACGAAACCCTTCGAGCACCGCCCGATCGAGCCGCAACGTCACCTGCTGCTTGGGATTGTCAGACTTGGGGCGGCCAGGCTTGGTGAGCGTACCGTCAGCGGGGCGGATGAGCTTGTCGCCATGCCACACGGCGGCGCGGCGGAACATGTCTTCCGTCCATTCGGGAGCATCGTCCGGATCAATCCAGGGCTCTTCGGCGGTTTTCAAGCTCTTCGGCATGCACATGTCTCATTGAAATTATGCGGCGAGCGTCACCCCGCCAAGTCCATACCATCGCGATCGCCCGGCCATTGAGTTCACCATAGCTAATGAACCGTTCTTCGCCGTATTCGAAGCGATCATCTGGGATCACCAACCAGACACCTTCAAACACTTTCGGCGCGTCTCGAAAATCCAATCCGCGCTCATTCAGCGTCTTCAACCGTTTGGCTTCATCAAAGCTAATCTTCACAGCCGCCCCCGATGGATGAGGGCCAAGTCCCTCAGAGCATAAATCTCGTCATGACTTTCGCGTCCTTTTCTTGGCCTGCCTGACTTGGGAAGATGGCCATCCTTCACCGGCAGATATTTATGTAACTACAAAAAGCCGCCCCGTCAACCTATTCCATCGCCAGCAGCCGCTCGGCACCGCCCAGATCGACCGAGACCAGGCGGCTCACCCCGCGCTCGACCATGGTCACGCCGAACAGGCGGTGCATGCGGCTCATCGTCACGGCATTGTGGGTGACGATCAGGTAACGGGTGTCGGTGACTGCCGCCATGTGATCGAGCAGGTCGCAGAACCGGTCGATATTGGCATCGTCGAGCGGCGCATCGACCTCGTCGAGCACGCAGATCGGCGCGGGGTTGGTGAGGAACAGGCCGAAGATCAGCGCCACCGCCGTCAGCGCCTGCTCGCCGCCCGAAAGCAGCGTCAGCGAGGACAGGCGCTTGCCTGGCGGCTGGGCCATGATCTCGAGCCCGGCTTCGAGTGGGTCGTCGCTGTCGATGAGTTCGAGATGCGCCTTGCCGCCGTTGAACAGCCGCGCGAACAGCGTGCGGAAATGGCCATCGACCGTTTCGAACGCGGCGAGCAGACGCTGGCGACCTTCGCGGTTGAGCGCGCCGATCGATCCGCGCAATCTTGCGATCGCCTCGACCAGTTCATCATGCTCGGCCCGGATCGTCGTCATTTCGCTTTCGAGCGCGGCAAGCTCGTCGGCGGCGATCAGATTGACCGCGCCCAGCCGCTCGCGCGCCTGATGCAGTCGCTCGTGCTCGGCGGCTTCGGTCTCGGCCGCCATGATCTGAGCCGGATCGAAGGCGAAGCGTTCGGGCAGCAGCGGGGGCGGGCATTGGAAGCGCTCGCCGCAGCCCTGTGCGAGTTCGATCCGGCGCTGGTCCTGATGCTCGGCGCGGGCGGTGGCGCCGGCGCGCTGCTCGCGGGCGAGGGCGAGCGTTTCGGATGTCGCCGCAGCGAGACGCTCGGCCTCGGCCAGCGCCTTTTCCGCGGCTTGCGACGCCGCTTCGGTCAGAGCTTGCGCTTGGCGTGCCTCGGCGAGCGAGGCCTGGAGCGCTGTTATCGTCTCGCCGAGCCTCTCGGGCTTGTCGGCGATGCCAGCACGCTCTTGCGCCAGCTCGGCGGCGCGAACCTGCATCTCGCGCAGCCGCTGTGCGGCCTCGCCCGATCGGCCCTGCCAACCCTTGATCTCGGCGCGCACGGTGGCGCGGCGCTCGCGGAGCGCGGAAACCGCCTGGGCCTGCGCCGCCAGCGCCGCCATTGCGGAGCGCAGCCCCGTCTGCGCAGCTTGATTGCGCTCGCCCAGCAGCGTCACCTGTTCGCGCTGTGCCGTGCCATCCGGCAGCATCGCGCGCGCGGCTTGGGCGGCCTGGCGATCCTGCGCGGCAGCGTCGGCGTCGGCCGTCAGACGTTCGATTCGCTCTGCGAGGTCATCACGGCGCTCGGCATCGCGCTGCAACGCGTGCTCGGTCTGGTCGCGATCGCGCAGCGCCTGGCGTTCGGCAGCTTCGGCTGTGCCCAGCGCGCGGCTATGCTCGGCCATCCGCGCCTGCAGATCGGCGAGTTGCTGTTGCGCCAGCGCCAGAGCCGTCTCTGCGCCTTCCAGCCGCTCGGCCAGCGCAGGCCGAGCCGCCTCGAGCTCGGTCAGCCGGGTGCGCCGCTCCAGCCGCTCTGCCGCCGCCGCACCGTCACCGCTCGAAACGAATCCGTCCCAACGACGCACGCGGCCATCGCGTGTGACGAGCCGCAGCCCGGGATCGAGCGTTTGTCCGGCATCGATCTGCGCAACCATGACCAGCGACAGCCGCGCGGCGAGAGCCTCCGGCGCGCGGACATGGTCGGCAAGCCAGGTGCAGCCATCGGGCAGGGCAGGGCGACCGGCGGGCATATCGGCCCCGGTCCAGAAGCGCCCATCGCCCTTGGCCTCGGCAATCGGCGCGCCAAGGTCATCCCCCAGCGCGGCGGCGAGCGCCTTTTCAAAACCCCTGTCGGCCTGAACCTGGTCGAGTGCGCGCTCGCCTCCGCCCGGCTTCTTGGCCAGATCACGCGTCAAGGCGTCGATCTCGCGCGTCATCGCGTTCAGCTCGGCGCGCAGCGTCGCAAGCTCGCTCTGCGCCGCATCGCGCGCCGGAACGACCGCATCGCGATCCGATTGCGCCTTGGCCAGCGCGGCGCTTGCCGCCGCCTTGGCCTGCCCCGCCTGTTCGCATTCGGCCAGCGCATCGTCGCGCAGCCGTGCCAGCTCGGCTGCATCGCCCAGCCCGGCCAGCTGCGCCCGGGTCCGCTGCAGCTCCTCATCGGCGCGGCGGTGGCGGGCCAGCGCAGTGGCGAGCGCGGCATCGGCTACCTTGATGTCGGCGTCGGTACGGGCGAGTTCGGCGCGCGCCTCGGCCAGCGCCAGCTCGGCCTCGCGCACGGCGCGTTCGGCATTGTCCTGCGCATGCGCCAGCACCGGTCCGCGCGCATCCTCGGCCGCGAGATCGGCCTGCACGCGGGCGTTTTCAGCTTCCAGCCGTTCGAGCGCGGCGGTGGCATCGTGCGTGAGCCGGTCCTCGCGCGCGCTGTCTTCGGCGATGCGCGTCTGCTGCCGGTCGAGATCGGCCAGGCGCTGCACGGCGGCATCGCGCTCTGCGGTCAGCGACGAGAGCCGAAACGCCAGATCCTGGGCATCATCGCGCGCCGATTGCAACGCGGCGCGGGTCTCGGCCAACGCCTCGATCGCCGCACGTTGTCCGGCCTGGGCCTCGTTCTGCGCGGCCTGTGCCTCGACCACCGCAGCCTCTGCCGCCGCAGCCTCTTCCCGCGCCTGCTTCGCCGCATCGGCCGCAGTGCGCCAGCGGGCGAAAAGCGCGCGCGCTTCGGCCACGGCGATCTGCTGGCTCAAGGCGCGATAGCGTTCCGCCGCCTTGGCCTGACGTGCCAGATTGGCCGAGCGCGCCTCCATATCGGTCAGCACCTGCTGCAGCCGCTCGAGATTGGCCTCGGTCGCGCGCAGCTTCTGCTCGGCATCCTTGCGGCGTACGTGCAGTCCGGCAATGCCCGCTGCTTCTTCGAGCATCTGCCGCCGCTCGACCGGGCGGGCGGAGATGACGGCGGCGATCCGCCCCTGGCTGACCAGCGCCGGGCTGTGCGCACCGGTGGCGGCATCGGCGAAGAGCAGCGCGACATCCTTGGCGCGGACATCGCGGCCATTGGCGCGATAGGCGCTGCCCGCGCCGCGCTCGATCCGGCGGACGACCTCGAGTTCGCCATCCTCGACCGTGACCGCGGCGAGCACGGGCTGACTGACCTCGGTGAGCAGCGCCACTTCGGCGAAATTGCGCGCCGGGCGGGTGGCGGTGCCGGCGAAGATCACGTCTTCCATGCCGCCGCCGCGCATCGACTTGGCGGAGCTTTCGCCCATCACCCAGCGGATCGCCTCGAGCAGGTTGGACTTGCCGCAGCCATTGGGCCCGACAATGCCGGTGAGGCCAGGTTCGATGCGCAGTTCGGCGGGCTCGACGAAGCTCTTGAAGCCGCTGAGTTTCAGTCGCTTGAAACGCATGGGGGCGGTGAAGGCGGGCGCATTGACGGGCTGACCAGAGGCATCCCCCTGATCGGCTCCGTCAGCAATCAACCCCCCTTGCTCCATTCAACCCCTTTCGCGGCTGGGGGTCAGCGCGCCCCCATTGCCTGGATTTCGGTTTCCAGCGCCGGCCAGCCAGTGAAATCGACCTTGCGACCGTTGATATAGAAGGTCGGCGTGCCCTGGATATCGTCTTCCTTGGTCGCGGTCTGGGTTGCTTCGGCCAGCTTCTGCGCGGTTTCGACATTGGTCAGGCACTGCAGCGCCTGATCGCGCGAGATGCCGCGCTGGGCGAAGAAGTCGATCAGGCCGGTGCCTTCGGCCAGTGCGACGAAGCGCTGATTGTCGGGCAGCGCGAGCGCTGCCTCGAAGCGCTGCTGGCCCATGGCCTGCGCCTTGGTGAAGATGTCCGCCTGGTTGGCCAGCACCTGCTCGCTGAGCGCGAAGAAGCTTTCGTTGGGTCCGCAACGGGTCAGCATCGATGCGGTGAGATCGAGCGGTTCGCGCACGAAATTGCGGAATTCATAGCTGACCCGGCCGCTGGCGACATATTTGTCGCGGATGGTGGCAAAGGCCTGTTCGGCGAATTCGGCGCAATGGCTGCAGGTGAGCGATGCATATTCGACCAGCTTGATCGGCGCATCGGGATTGCCCATCACATAATAGCCCTTGTCGGTCTTGGTGACGGTTTCGGTCCAGTTCTTGCCAGCAGGCGCGGGGATGGCGGCAATCGGCTCGCCGGAGGGCGCGCCTTCCGCAGCCTTGTCGGCTTCACCGCTGCATGCGGCGATCGAGAGCATCAGGGGCAGGGCGATCAGGCTGGCAAAACGCTTCATAAAGGCTTGGTCCTTGTCATCGGAAACATGGGGGAAGTTCGACCCCGCGGGTCGGCAATTGCGTGGGTTCTGCTTTAGCGGCTGGCCAGCAGCGGTTCCAGACTTTTCCAGTCATAGACATTGGCCTGCAGCTTGCCGTTGATGGTGAAGCTGGGCGTTCCCTCGATCTTGACGGTCTCGCTGGCAAACTTGGTCATCGCCAGCACCTTGCCCTGTTCGGCCTTGTTGGCCAGGCACGCATCGATCTGGGCATTGGTGGCGAGCGGCGAATGGCGCCGCAGCTCGTCATACAGGCCGAGATCGCTGGCAATGCGCTTCAACCGGGCGTTGATGTCGCCCTGATACCAGGCGGCCTGGCCGTCGCGGCCCAGGCTGCCCGCCTTGGTCATCCAGGTGCGCTGGCTGGCAAGCAGGCCGTGATGGCGGCGGAAGAAGCTGCGCGGTTCGCCGCAACGTGCAAGCAGTGCGACGGTCATGTCGAGCGGATCGCGGATGAAGTTGCGCACCTCCAGGCTGGTCTTGCCCTTGGCGATGAAGCCATCGGCCAGCGCGGGATCCGATTCCTGATCGAACGCCGCGCAATGCGGACAGGTATAGCTCATATACTCGACGATCTTCTGCGTTGCCGCCGGGTTGCCCAGAACATGCCCGCCGACCTGGCTCTGGCTCACGCGGTTGGACCAGTCGGCCGGCGCTGCGGCCTTTTGCGCGGTACCGGGCGATACGGCGAACAGGCTCGCGGCGGCAGCAAGCGCGATGGCGGAAACGGCAAGAAGCGGGCGCAACGGCGCAATCATCGATCGACCTCATCAGGCAGGGGCGGCGCAAACAGGCGCACGGGTTTCAGATTGTCGCTCCTTAGCTGAACCGGGGCTTGCCGGGGAGCCCTTGCAGCGGCCTCGCGCGCTTCCTTTTCCTCCAGGCTGCGCGCCAGCGATTCGAGCACGGACTGCAGCTCGGGGTCGGCAATGGGCTTGAGGCCGTCGGCGGGCGCAATGCTGATTGGCCGCAGCGAAGGTGGGGGGGCAGGGCGCGGCTCGGGCCGTTTGGGCGCCGTAAGCGTGCCGTGGCGATATCTGACGCGCGCCACCGCTGCATAACCGAAGAACCGGTTCACCCGTGCGATGATCTCGGGCTCGGCATGCTGCATGAAGATCGCGGTGGCGCTGGTCACGACGAGATGCAGCGTGCCGTCGGCCTTCTTGCCGCGGGCAAAGGCGATAGATTCCGGGCTGGCCATCGCGGCATAGCGCGGCCCTGCAATCTCGGCCCAGCGGCTGACCAGCGAGCTCTGGATGAAACCGAACTTGCGAAAGCTGGTATCGCCGATCGACGGAATCAGGTCGGCAATACCGCGCGCATCGCCGCCGCGCCTGCGCCGGGGTGCCGGGGCAGGCTGCGCTGTCTTGCGCGGCTTGGTGGTGACGGGCTTATCGCTTTCCATTTCGCGTACGACCATGGCATAGCGCCCCCATGTCCGTCGAGTGTCGCGATGATATTGTGGAAACCGGCACCGGCGCGGTCGCTGAAGCGCTGCTTGCGCATTATGATGTGCATGCCCGTGATCTTCCGTGGCGTGTTTCTCCCGCCGCGCGCCGCGCCGGTTCGAAGCCCGATCCCTATCGCGTCTGGCTGTCCGAGGTGATGCTGCAACAGACCACGGTCGCCGCAGTGACCGGCTATTTCCAGCGCTTCACGACTCGTTGGCCGACGGTCGAGGCGCTCGCCGCCGCGCCGCAGGAAGACGTGCTCGCCGCCTGGGCAGGGCTGGGCTATTATGCCCGCGCCCGCAATCTCATCGCCTGTGCCAACGCGGTGACGAACGAGCATTGCGGGCGTTTTCCCGATAGCGAGGCGGGCCTGCGTGCCTTGCCGGGGATCGGCGACTACACCGCAGCGGCCATCGCAGCGATTGCGTTCGACGAACCTGCGGCGGTTGTCGATGCTAATGTCGAGCGGGTGGTCGCACGGCTGTTCGCGATCACCACACCGCTGCCCGCAGCTCGGACCGAAATCCGGATGCGCACCGCCGAAATCACCCCGCGCGAGCGTCCTGGCGACTTCGCGCAGGCGATGATGGACCTGGGCGCGACCATCTGCACGGTGCGCAACCCCTCGTGCCTGCTCTGCCCGCTCGCGCCGCATTGTGCCGGGCGCGCGCAGGGCATCGCCGAATCGCTGCCGGTCAAGCCGCCCAAAAAGGCCAAGCCGCAGCGCACCGGCACCGCGTTCTGGATCGAACAGGACGGCCAGGTGCTGCTCGTCCAGCGGCCCGGCAAGGGGATGCTCGGCGGGATGCGCGCGCTGCCCGACGATGGCTGGGCTGCGGGCCGCGACGGAACTGCCGAGCCGCCCGTCTCCGGCCAGTGGCAGATCCTCGACGGTGTGGTCGCGCATGTCTTCACGCATTTTTCGCTGCAGCTTGCATTGGCGCTTTATCGTGGCCCTCAAATCGATAAGGTTGCCATTGAAAACCTGAATGGCATCTGGTGGCCGGTGGAACATATTGCGCAAGCCGGGCTTCCTACGCTGTTCGCCAAGGCGGCGGCCGTGGCCATTCAGTATCGATAAAGCCGGACTGGCCAAAGGTGCAGATCCGATGAACGGGAGAAACACATGTCGAAGCTTATGAGCCAGATGCCGCAGATGAGTCGCCGCCACATGCTGGGTTCGGCGGGTCTGCTGGGCCTGTTCGCTGCGATGCCCGGCTATGCCCGGGCGATGGCGAGCGGGGATTTCAGCCTGATCCGCAAGCAGGTGGAGGATTATGTCGCGACCAAGAAAGTGGCGGGCATGCTGGTCTCGCTCGGCTTTGGCGCGCAGCCGGCGGCTCTGATCGGCGCGGGCAATCTTGCGCTCGACATCCCGACCCCTGTCGATGCCAATTCGCTCTGGCGCGTCTATTCGATGACCAAGCCGATCACCGGCATGGCCGCGATGATGCTGATCGAACAGGGCAAATTGAAGCTCGACCAGCCGATCGCCGATTTCATCCCCGAATTCGCCAACATGAAGGTGCTGACCGATCCGGCCAAGAACCTCGATTCGGTACCCGCCAAGACGCTGATCACCCCGCGCCACCTGATGACGCACACGGCGGGGCTCGGCTATAGCATCGTCACCAAGGGACCGCTGCTCGAGGAATATCTCAAGCAGGGCATCAATCCCGGTGCGGTCAGCAAGACGCCGATCCCCGGCTTCCCGGTACCCGCGCCAACCCCGCCAATCGACGAATTCGCGCGCCGTGTCGCTGCGCTGCCGCTGATTGCCGAGCCTGGCACGATCTGGAGCTATTCGATCGGGCTCGACCTGCTCGGCTATGTCATCCAGATCGCATCGGGCATGGAATTCGGCGCGTTCCTGCAGAAGAACATCTTCGATCCGCTTGGCATGACGAGCAGTTACTGGACCGTGCCCCAGAGCGAGGTCGCGCGGCTCAGCACGAATTACGCGCCGTTTGCCGGTGCGCTGATCCCGATCGATCCGGCGCAGGACAGCATCTTCACCGTGCCGCCCGCCTTCCCGTTCGGCGGGGCAGGGCTGGTCAGCAGCGCGGCGGATTATGACCGCTTTCTCGCGATGCTGGTCGGCAAGGGGCAGCTGAACGGCACCCGGATCATGTCCGAGCAAACGGCCTTGATGGGCATGTCCAACCTGTTGCCGCAGACCGCGGTGACCAAGGGGACCTGGGTCGAAAACCAGGGCTTTGGCGCGGGCGGACGCGTTGGCCTCGGCAACGACAAGGGGCCGGCGGGTACCTATGGCTGGGGCGGCGCTGCGGGGACCGTGGCTTTTGTCGATCATGTCCGCGGCATTCGCGCATCGGGCTATACCCAGTACATGCCGTCCGATACCTATCCGTTCCAGCGCGAATTCCCGCAGATGGTGTACGAGCAGCTCAAGGCGATGGGCTGAGCGCGGGCCGGGGGCATCGTCATGAGTCTGTCGCTGATTGCACCGGCACTGACCGGCAACCGCATGGACCGTGCCGACCAGGTGCGCGTCGATCCGGACCGGCTCGCCGGATACATGAACTGGAAGGCGAAGCTGCTCAGCCTCAACGGGCTTGAGCCCGAGGTGGATTTCGAAGGCCGGCTGGTCTGGCGCAGCCTGGCCGATGCCGCGCCCGACAGCGAGTTCATCTTCCTTGGCCTGATCGACGATAAGGCGCATTTTGCCGAGCTGAAACGCGGCGAACGCGGGTCTGGGCTGCAATACAATCCGCGTGTCTGGCAGATGCTCGCAGGGCTGCCCGCCGACGAGCTGGCGCTCTATGGCGGCGCGCGCACACTTGTCGACTGGCATGCCCGACACCGCTTCTGCTCGCTGTGCGGCGCGGCGAGTGCGATGAGCAAGGGCGGCTGGTCGCGCACGTGCACCGGCTGCGGCGCGGAGCATTTCCCGCGCGTCGATCCGGTAACGATCATGCTCTCCGAATATCAGGGCAAGGTGCTGCTCGGCCGCCAACCGCGCTTCCCGGCGCGCCGCTTTTCCGCGCTGGCCGGGTTCGTCGAACCGGGCGAGGGCATCGAGGAAGCGGTCGCGCGCGAGCTGTGGGAAGAAGCGGGCGTGCGCGTGAGGAACGTGCGCTATGTCGCCAGCCAGCCCTGGCCGTTCCCCTCGTCGCTGATGATCGCGTGCACCAGCGAGGCTCTGAGCGATGAACTGACGCTTGATACCACCGAGATCGAGGAGGCAGGCTGGTTCAGCGTCGATGAGGTCCGCGCCGCGATGGCGGGAGACGAAAGCGCCCCCTTCATCGCGCCGCCGCCCTTCGCGATCGCGCATGATCTGCTGAAACACTGGCTGGCGCAGCAATAGGGGCGGGGATAGCGCTGGGGCCAGGGGCTCAGCCGGTCGCGGCGCATCACGCCAGATATTGACGCGCCCCGCATCCGGTGGCATGTGCGCCCGACCACGCCACACGGCGCCAGGCGCGCGGGTATAGCTTAGTGGTAAAGCTCCAGCCTTCCAAGCTGGCTAGGCGGGTTCGATTCCCGCTACCCGCTCCAAGGCCTCTCTCAGGGGGTCCGAAAACGGCTCGTAAGCAGCTGTTTTACAGCGCTTTTTTGTGATATGCTTTCTTAGCAGTTCCAGTAATGTTCCCCTACACATTGCCCATTTGATGGGGTTTTTGATGGACCTGCAGCCAAACTTGCTGGTGAGAGGTCCATCACAATGGCTGGAAGTGCTAGAAAACCCGGGCTTACAGCGGCAACAGTTGCTCGCGCGAAGCCCAAAACCACCGATTATAAGCTATCTGACCGGGATGGAATGTACCTGCTGGTGAAGCCCAGCGGTACTAAATATTGGCGGATGAACTACCGCCATTTCGGCAGCCAGCGGACGGTGTCGTTCGGTCGCTACCCTGAAGTCAGTCTGGCAGAAGCCAGGCAGCGCCTCATTGAGGCCCGGCGGCTGATCGCGGACGGTATCGACCCCGTCGACCAGGCCAAGCTGGACAAAATCGCCGATAGCGTTGCGGCGTCCAACTCCTTCGAATTGGTGGCCGCCGAATGGTTGGAGAAGGTCAGGCTCGAGGATAGGGCGGCAGCATCGATCAAGAAGTACGAGTGGCAGCTTAGTCTGGTGACGCCCACCATCGGGCGGCGACCGATCTCAAAGATCACTGCCCATGAGGTTCTGGTGGCGCTCAAGAAAATCGAACGGACCAAGCGGTTCTATACCGCCACCAGCGTACGGACCACCTGCAGCCAGATTTTCCGTTTCGCGATCGCAACTGCGCGGGCCGAGCGCGATGTGTGCGCTGATCTTCGTGGCGCGCTGGTGACGCCCAAGGTTGTACACCGTGCTGCAATTACCACGCCTAACGAAGCAGGAGCCTTGCTGCGCTCAATTGAAGGCTACGAGGGCGACGTTCTTACTCGGATCGCGATGCAATTCCTCGCAAACGTTTTTGTTCGCCCTGGCGAGCTCCGGCATGCTGAATGGGCTGAGTTCGACTTTAGTCGCAAGGTTTGGACGATTCCTGCGCACAAGATGAAGATGCGAAGGCCTCACGCCGTGCCCCTGTCACGCCAGGCTTTGGAAATCTTGCGCCAGATCGAGCATGACGCAGCTTACAGCATCTATCTCTTTCCGTCATTGCGGTCAGTAAACCGACCGATGTCGGATAACACCATCAACGGCGCGCTGCGCAGAATGGGGTATACCAAGGACGAAATGACCGCGCATGGGTTCCGCGCCATGGCAGCAACGCTGCTGAATGAGATGGGTATCTGGAACAGCGATGCCATCGAACGGCAACTTGCCCACGTAGAAGCCAACGCCGTGCGCAGAGCCTATACTCGCGGGCAGTATTGGGAAGAGCGGGTCCGCATGATGCAGCATTGGTCTGATTATCTCGATCAGCTCAAAGGTGGCGCCAACGTTCTCCGGCCTAAGTTTCCGCAGGCTGCTCGGAGATAAAGGCTGGAGTTGGCCAGTTTGTTGAATGGCGGGTGAGGGGGTGATTGGCGGAAAGCTACCGTCAGATCTGCCCCTCACCAACGGCAGGTCTCGACAATCAGGCGTCGCGCACGCAATGACCGCAAAGTCCCAGAACCTTCCGGCGGCTGCCGACCCAGATTTGGTCGCTCACGGCTTTCACAGCAAACGTCCGCTCCCGACAGAAGCCGCCGAATTGAGGTTGCGCGGTCAAATGCATGATAGACGCCCCCATCCAAGCGTTCGTCAAAATGTCTGGCACGCAATATCGGTGGTCGCACCATCGAAAACGACTATGTGCGGGTTCCATCTTCCCCGGAAATCCTGAGAACGAGCATCGCATCATTAGTTTATGGCGCTAGGCAAGGTCAGGTACCCAGAAGTAATCTCAGGAACCGCCGGTCGGACCAGCCGCTCGGCTTTCCGCTTAGCATATCCGCCATGTTGAGTTTTGCCTGCCGCACGATGGTCAGTTTGCGCGAGGGGATGACGTACAGCCGCTGGTCGCCTGCCCCTGCTGCCACCACCATGTCACGGGGAAACTCGGGGCCTGCCTTCGTAATGTCGGTAGCGGCGGTAATGGCGTCCTGGGCAGGGGTGGCGCGCGGAAGCCACCAGGTGAGGCCATAGGCAGGGTTGGGCGTGCTGCCGTCGAACAGTGCGCGCAGGGCAGCTTCGTCGACCAGCCTCTTTCCATCCTGCATGCCGCCTGCGCGCACGAACTCGCCAAGCTTTGCCCATTGCTCGGCGCACATCACAACGCCCTGCGGCATCAGCGGCTGGCCGTCCGGTCCATTGCGCCAATCAGCTACCATCACGCCCAGAGGTTGCAGCAGGCGCCGCTCGGCATAGGCGCGGGGGTCGTCACTCTGGCCTGTAGCGGCAAGCTTGCGCTTCAAAATCTCGCCGAAGATCTGCAGCGGTGTCGGTCCGTATTGAAAGGCTGCGCCCGGTTGCTGGGTCAGCGGCACATTCAACGATTCAGTATAGCTCAGCGGCCGACCGACGGCAGAAGGGTGCCCGCTGGTCATCGACAGCAGGTGCCGGATCGTGATTGCGCTCTTTTGCGGGACGCCGCGCCATTCGGTGATCGTGGCGGCGGCTGGCTCGTCGAGGGTAATGAGGCCGTCCTGCACGGCCGCGGCTGCCACCAACCCAATCAAGCTCTTGGTGCCGGACCACAATTCGTGCGGCAGGTCCACGCCAGGCGAGGCGCAAACAGCGCGACCGTCTGCCAGCACCAGCACCGCGACGCCACCATGCGCTTTTGAGTAGGCGATGGCAGCATCGCAGCCAGGGATGGTCGGCGCTGAGGCTGCCGCTTCCTGCGGAGCAAGCCATACGGCTGTCACCAATGCCAGTGCGCGCCAATGCCTCATCACAGGAAACTCCTCTGTCAGTTGCTCTTGTCATTATTTATATTATCGATAATAATATGTTTGACAACGATCGATTGCCAGCCGTTTCAGCATGGCTAGGATGTTGCTGTCGTTTGCTTCCTGAATTGCTCCAGCTTGAAAGCCATGACCGCCCGCATGACCGATGAGGAAACCACCCCTACCCAGGACCGGGTCATTGCGCGACTGCTGACCAACGACATCGTCGAATGGCGCATCGCGCCGGGCACCTGGCTGCGGGAGCGCGAAATCGCGGCGAGATTCGATGTCTCGCATGCCCCGGTACGCGAGGCGTTCCGCCATCTGGCGCGCATCGGCCTGGTCAAGGTGGTGCCGTGGAGGGGCACGTTCGTGATCGATGTCGACGACCATGCCGCCAACGAGGTGTACGAGCTGTGGAAGGCTCTTTTCGGTGTGGTCTGCCGGTTGGCAAGCCAGACAATGAGCGACCGTGATGGCCGCGAACTGATGCACCGGCTGGTCGAGTACAAGGACATCACCCAGCGGTCGAACAACACGTTCGAACATATCCGAGTCTCCAATCGCATCGGTCGATTCATTGCCCGGCGCTGCAACGCGCCGCTGGCCCTGGAACTGCTCGACCGGGTCGCGTTGCTCGCGCGCTGGCAGCACAATGTCTACACCGAAACCTACCTGACCGAGCATGCCAGTGAGGCCGGAAAGCAATCGGCGGTATTGTACGAAAAACTCTGTCGCCATATCGTGGCGCATGAGGCGGATGCGGCCGACGCGACCGCGCGTGAGTTGATCGGCGTTACACAGGCGAGCTTTGCCGAGGCACTACAGGAATACAAGGACCGCAGGAGTAAGGCCAGGCCCGCGCGGCGCCGGAGCAAACCGGCATGAGCCATAGCGACATGCGTCGGCGAGCCGTGTTGAAGGCAGGGCTTGCCGCCCCGCTTGCAGCTCCCCTCGCCGTGCCAGCCGCCGAGACGCTGAGCAGTGCGCCGCTATCCGTCGAACGGCTGATGGAAGATGTGCGCACTTATGCCGCGGCAGGCAACAAGCAGTCTGGCGGCGCGGGGGATCGCTCGACAGCGGACTGGACGGCAGAGCGGCTGGCAGCATCCGGCTTTGCGGTTCAGCGGCAGGCGTTTGATGCACCGTTCTTTGAGCCTGGGCGCTGCGAGCTATTGCTAGGCAATGCCGCGATCCCGCTGATTGCGCAACCGCTCGTCGTGGCCACGCCGCCAGCGGGAACCAGTGCACCTTTGAGGCTGACGGATATTGGCGGCACGCTTGAAGGCAGCATCGCAGTGGTCCGTCTGCCCTATCGGCGCTGGTCGTCGCTGATCGATGCTGGGGTACGCAAGCCGGTTGCCGACGCGGTGGCGCGCGGGGCGGTGGCAGTCATCGTCGTCACCACCGGGCCGACCGGCGAGGCCCTGCTGCTCAATGCGCGTGGTGATTCCCCCTTCGCACCGGTCCCGATCGCGCTGCTTGCGCCGCGCGAGGCAGGACCGGTCGTGGAAGCCGCGCAGGCCGGGCGTGCGGCGCTGCTGCACATTCAGGGGCAGGCGGGCCAGCGTCTGGCAGAGAATATCATCGGCCAGCGCACCGGTCCGCGCGCGCCTTGGGTCGTGGTTTCGACCCCGCGTTCGGGCTGGACCGATTGCGTCGGCGAGCGTGGGCCGGGGGTGGCTATCTGGCTGGCGCTGGCGCAGTGGCTGCCGCGCTACTTCGGATCATACAACATCCTGATGGTCAACAACTCGGGTCACGAGTACGAAAATCTGGGTGCCAGGCGCATGATCGAGACTTTTGGTCCCCCACCACAGCAGACTGCCCTTTGGCTGCACCTGGGCGCAAATGTCGCCACGCGCGACTGGCATGAATTGCCGGATCGGCTGCTGCCTCTGGCCAGCGCCGATCCTTTCCGCTTCCTGATGACATCGGACGATCTGGTCGCAAATGCGCGCGCAGCATTCCGCAAGCAGCCGGGGCTTGAGACGGCCTATTCGTCGGCAGAAGGTGCCGCTGGCGAGTTGCAGGAAATCGTCAAGGCCGGCTATCCGCGCCACGCAGGCATTTTTGGCGCGCATCGCCAGCACCATGCGGTATCGGACACGCTAGACACGATCCTGCCTGATGCACTGCACGCTGCTGCGAGAGGTTGCTGCGCGCTAATCGCGTCTGCTCTCCAACCCAGGATCTAAGGCTTAAGCACGGCCATGCGGTTTTGGCCTTGACACCGACGCGCCTTATGCAGAGAATTATCGATAATAATCGCTGGAAAAATGGAGAGGAATCTATGAGGGGCACCGCGCACCTGCTTTACTGCTCGGCGGCAGTCTGGACGGCGATGGCAACTCCGGCCTTTGCTCAGGCGGTGGATGATGAAGCCGAGACAGCCACCCAGGACAGCGCGGCAGATACGAATGACGGCTCGATCGTGGTGACCGCGCGCCGCCGCGAGGAGCGGCTGGCCGATGTGCCGAGCGCCGCTTCGGTGATCGATGCTGCATCGCTGTACGACCGGGGCGGTGCGACCGGCAGCGGCGAACTGCTCGCCGATCAGCCCAGCGTACGCTTCAACAACCTCAATTCGTCGATCACGTCGGAAATCTCGATCCGCGCATCATCGACCGCGCGTGCCACAAACGGCGATCCCAGCATCGGCCTGTACCGCAATGGCGCGTATATCGGTGGCGGCGCGATCGGCGGGCGCAACTTCACCCGGCTCGACTTTCTCGACATTGGGCGCGTCGAGGTGCTGCGCGGGACACAGGGCGCGCTGTATGGCCGCAATGCGGTGGGCGGCGCGATCAACATCATCTCGGCTGCGCCCGAGTTCGACCTGTCCGGCTGGGGCAGCGTACGCTATACATTTGAAAACAACGCCCTGCAGGTGCAGGGCGCGGTGAATGTGCCGGTGGCCGATGGGCTTGCGTTCCGACTGAGCGGTGAGTTGGTCGAGCAGGACGATGGCTTTTTCTACAACCCCGACAACGATGTCTATTTCGACCAGCAAAAGGGCCATGGTCTTCGCGGCCAGTTGCGGCTCAACCGGGGACCAGTCGATCTGACCATCATGGCGGAAACCCAGTCCTTCACCGTCCCCACGATCCATTACCAGATTTTCATTCCGGCGGGTACGCCCGGTTTCCCAGGCGGATATGCGCAGGACCGGTTCAATTACCCATGGAACACCGCGCCGCGCGCTACCCAGGATGTTGATGGCCTGCAGGCGTTGCTGAAGATCGACCTGGGCGGGGCAGAATTGAGCGGGACGACGTCTTACCGCAGGCGTCATTCGGAGTACGACCTCGATAATGACGCGATCAGCCCTGCCGAACTCGCCAGGGCGCGCGCGGCCGGGCAGATCGGTGCGGCCACGCCGCTGGACCCCAGCAGCGCCAGCTTCATTGTCGATACCACCGATATATTCTCGCAGGATCTGCATATCAGCGGCAAATCCGGGCGGCTGACCTGGCTTGCAGGGGCCGACGCCTATATCCTCGACAGCGACTTTTCGGTTACCACCACCCGCACGCCGACGCCTGCCAATCCTTCGCCCGGCAACATTGCGCCCGCGCGGCTGAATTTTGAAAGCTACGCCGCGTATGGGTCGCTGGGCTATGACCTGACCGACAGCCTGAACCTTACCGGCGAACTGCGCTACACGCGCGACAGCCGCACGATCACCGCCAGGCTGTTCGATCTGGCGACATTGCTGCCCACCGGTGGTCCGTCCCGGATCATCGACGACAGTATCACGGCGGACAACCTGTCGTATAACGCAACGCTTGCGTACAAGGTCACGCCCGATATCCTCGCTTATGGCAAGGTCGGTAGCAGCTATCGCGCGGGCGGCTTCAACACCCGCCTGTCCGATCCGCGCGCGCCGCGCCCGGTCGAGGTTCTGTTCGGCAACGAGAAAAGCACGAGCTACGAGCTTGGCTTCAAAGGATCGCCGGTGCGGCGTGGATATTTCGCGATCGCCGGATATTTCACCAAGCTGGAAGACCTGATTGCACAGGTCGATGATGGCTGCGCGCTGACCAATGCGGCTTGCCCGGTGGCCGCAGTCGCATATCTCACCAATGCCGGCGACGCCGAAAGCTGGGGCATCGAGGCAGAATACAGCCAGGGCTTCGATCTGGGGGACGGCTCCGGTCGGCTTGCGCTTAGCGGATCGCATCAGGGCGGGGAGGTGAAATCGGGCCGCTTTGTCGGGCTTGATCTGGCGCAGGTGCCCGACTGGCTGGCGTCGGCCAACCTCAACTTGCGCTATCCGGTCAGCCGCGATGTCACGCTGATCAGCAACGTGCTGGTGAACGGCCAATGGGGCGGCAAGCAGGAACTGACCGCGACCTCGGTCGATCTGGACGATTATGTTTTGGTCAACTTGCGCCTGGGCGTCGATGTCGGCGGCTTCAGCATCAGCGCCTTTGCCAACAACGTGTTTGACAAGGTGTACTTCGTCGCACAGGCACCCACGATCAACCGCTACAGCCAGCCGCGCGTGTTCGGCGTGGAGGCCCGCGCCCGGTTCTGATCGCGACAGTTGATCGTCCGGTGGAAAGCCGGTCCAACATCAAGGCATGCACTTATGCGCCGTTTTACCTTCATCGCTGCGGCCCTGGCATGGCTTGTGCCGACCGGTGCCATGGCACAGCAGCCGACCGAGGGGCCGGTGGTCAACGTGGAGCAAGGCCAGCTGGCAGGGGATCGCGATGGGGAACTGGAGCGGTTCCACGCTATCCCGTTCGCCGCGCCGCCGGTCGGCCCGTTGCGCTGGCGTGCGCCGCAGCCTGCGCCGCGCTGGACGGGCATGCGCGATTCGTCCCGGCTGGGGCCGGCATGTCCGCAGACGATCCGGCCTGCGGTGGTGGCAGGGGGCGTTGCCGATAATCAATCCGAAGACTGCCTGCAGCTCAACATCTGGCGGCCTGCAGGCGCGCGCAAGCTGCCGGTGATGGTGTGGATCCACGGCGGTGCACACGTCATCGGGTCGGGAACATTCCCTGCATTCTATGGCACTGCGCTGGCTCAGCAGGGGGTCATCGTGGTGACGGTGAACTACCGCCTGGGCGCGCTGGGCTATTTCGCGCACCCCGCGCTCACACGTGCGGCCCCGGCTGGTGAGCCGACTGGCAATTACGGGCTGATGGACCAGTTGGCGGCCTTGCGATGGGTGCAGGCAAACATTGCCGCATTTGGTGGCGACCCGCGCCAGGTCACGTTGTTCGGCGAATCCGCCGGGGCGATCGCGGTCTCGACCCTGCTCGCCAATCCGCAAGCCAAAGGGCTTTTTGCGCGCGCCATCGTCCAGTCCGGGGTGGGTCTGGCGGATATGAAGACGCTGGCGGATGAAGAAGCGCGCGGGCTGGCGATAGCCGCGCGGGCCGGGGCAGATTCTTCCGCAACTGCGGACGATCTGCGCGCGCTGCCGGTCGAGGCGCTGGTAAAGGCTGGCGAGGTCCGCAAACCCGGGGGGTTGGCCGGGCCGTTCATCGATGGCCGCCTGGTCCGCGAATCGCCGTGGCGGGTCTTTGCCCGTAGTGAGCTGATCGACGTGCCGCTGCTGGTTGGCGCCAATAGCAACGAGGCCAGCGTCATCCTCGCTATGGGCGTGCCGCTTGAGGCTGCGCTGTTATACCTTGGCGATGATCCCGCCGTCGGGCGCGCTGCGTATGGGGCGGGATTGGCCGACGAGGAACTGGCGAGGCAGGTGCTGGGTGATGCCTGGTTCGTCGCCCCAGCGCGCTGGTTGGCGCAGCGTTCCGCCGAGGGCGCAGCAAGCTACCTCTACCATTTCGATTACGTGGCTGAAGAGCGGCAGGCGCGGGCCAAGGGCGCGGCGCACGGGTCTGAAATCCCATATGTGTTCGGCACTCTCGATTATCTCGCGTCTGTCGCCGGGCCGGTCAGTGCCGCCGATCGCAGCTTTAGCGAAAGCATATCCGCCTGCTGGGTGGCATTTGCCAAGACCGGCGCGCCGGATTGCCCGCTGGCTCCTCACTGGCCGCGATACGACAGCGCAAGTGACCGCGCCGCCGTGTTCGGCCCGCAAACGGCTATCGTGCCCCAATTTCGCAAGGCTCAGCTCGACCATCTGCTCAAGGTGCATGCGCAGCGAACGGGGGTGAACCCCTGACCGCAGCGGCCAGCTTCGCCTGCCAGCTATCGATAAATCCAAGCAAGCAAGGAGAGACGGACATGGCAAGGTTGAAGACGGGAGTGTGGTTGGCAGCAGCCGCGGCGAGCGGTGCGTTGGCGCTGGCGGCACAATCGCAGCAGGACGGGTCGGCAGGGTCCGGCGAGTTTCTGGTCCAGCTGCCGCCTACATCGCCGCAGCGATCGTCTGTTCCCCTGGTCGCCTCTTCCGCTTCCGCGCCGGCAGGTGTGTTCAAGACAGTCGGCGGTTTCAATTATGATTGGACCGCGCTTGAAGAGGCGATCATGGATGATGCGCAGGTCGACAATGCCTACATCATCGTCGGCAATGCTACGGACTCGGAATATCTGTACGAGTTCGAGAAAGGCAGTTTCAGCATCGATCGGGTGACCCCCATTGCCTCGGCCTCCAAATGGTTCACCGGCGCGCTGGCGATGCGGATGGTGCAGGCGGGGCTGGCAACGCTGGACGATCCGATGCGTCCACCGCTGGCATTCTGGACGACGACCGGAACCAAAAAAGACGTCAAATTGAAGCACACGCTGTCGATGACATCGGGCTTCAACGCCAATCCGCTCGTGGGCGGCTGCCAGCTGCTGCCCACCATGTCGCTATATAACTGTGCCAAAAGCATTCATGATCTCCGGTATGATGCCTTGCGCCCCGGCAATGCGCCAGGCGCTCAGTTCAGCTATGGACCCCACGGGCTGCAGGTCGCCGCAGCATATCTTGAGGCCAAGGACACGAGCATTGCGCCGGGTACATCCCCTGCACGACAGCGCAACATTCACGAGCTGTTTGCCCAGCACATCACGACGCCGCTCGGCATGACCAGCACGGCCTTGTACGATCCTGCAGGGAGCGCGCCGACCAACCCTTGGATTGCAGGCGGAGGCCACTCCACCGCCCGCGATTATGCCAAGCTGCTGCGCGCGTTCCTGGGAGGTGCCTTCATCGTCGACATGGACACCTTCACGCAGCAGCGGACCGCCGGATTGACGCGCCTGTTCGTCCCCGGCAGCGCCTCGACCTGGGAATATGCTCTGGGCTCGTTTGTCGAATGCGACACGCCTGCGGCGTGCGCAACCTCGAAGATCAATTCGTCTCCGGGCGCTTTTGGCTGGACCGGCTGGATCGACCGGCAGACTGGTTACTACGCGCTGATCGCCACCGAAATATCCAGCGGCGGTGATGCTAAGGGCGTGGAGCTGGAACAGCAGATGCAAAGGTTGATCGAAACTGCAATCGAAAGCCGAGTACCAACGTCTTAAAGCGTACACTAGCCCCCACCTGCTCGGTAGCCCAAAGCGGGTGGGGGAGGCATCCGTCCCTTCGGGCCGCGTGGCGACTGCGATTGTCGAATGCCTGGAGGGTCAGCTGCGACCATTATGCGAGACCGGCCAGCGGGAGCAGTGGGTCGAGCCTTAGCCACTACTGCCATCGACCGCATGGCCAATTGAACGTCGGCGGCTGATAAGACCTGCCGTTCCGTTAGGCACTCTTGAATGGCGGAAATGTCCCAAACTCGGCTATTCGGACCAACTGGCAGCGATGTCCGCTTTCAGGCAATTGCATGGGGCCGCAATGGCTTGAAATCGGAGCGCATCGCTGAATGTCGCTTGACGAATTCCTAGTCGCTCTTGCATCCCTCAGCATGCGACGGCTGCCGTTCAATTTGCCCGTTCAATCGACAACCTCATAGAACATCGGGTTCTTGAGCCATTCCTCAATGGCTGATTCCCGCCATCCACAGCATCGCTCGGCGAGCTTGACCTG
>CEPQ01051726.1_pt1 | contig 217255 bp, 211 predicted proteins | sample 530411 | NCBI WGS metagenome assembly CEPQ01 (sample SAMEA2620039, study PRJEB7988) | marine metagenome | isolation source: saline water (ENVO:00002010), including
ACCGAAAGCCCCAAGGGCGAATTTGGCGTCTATCTGGTCAGCGACGGCACCAACAAGCCCTATCGCTGCAAGATCCGCCCGACCGCGTTTTCGCACCTGCAAGCCATGGAGTTCATGAGCAAGGGGCACATGCTGTCCGACGCGACCGCCATTCTGGGCGCGATCGACGTTGTGTTCGGGGAGTGCGACCGGTGATCGAACGGTTGGCCGTGGCAGAGGCGATGATTGCGCATTACAACGCGCAGGACGCTGATGCCTATGTCGCGCTGATGACCGAGGATGCCTGCGAGGCAGGCTATCGCGGTGCAGTGCTGCGCGAGGGACGCGAAGGCGTGCGGGCAGGGCTCAAGGCGATGTTCGCCGAGTTTCCGCAAAACCGCGCGGAAATCCTGTCCGGCCATCTGCTCGGCGAGACGGTGGTTCTGCACGAGAAGGTCTCGCGCTCGGCCGATGCCGAGCCGTTCGAGGTCATGTCGATCTACAGTTTTGAAGGCGACAAGGTGTCGCGCGTGGAGTTTGTCCGCTGATGGCTGACGCAGCCCATATCCCCGATGAAGCCGAAACCCGCGCCCGCTGGGGCGGTTTTGCATTCACCGACGAGAATCTCGCCAAGGCGAAGACGATCATCGCGCGCTATCCCGAAGGGCGCCAGCGCAGCGCGGTGATGCCGCTGCTCGATCTCGCCCAGCGACAGGTGGGTGCGGAGACGCAGACGCAAGGATGGCTGCCGGTCCCGGTGATCGAATATGTCGCCGCGATGCTCGATATGCCGTATATCCGGGCCTACGAGGTCGCGAGCTTCTATACGATGTACAATCTCGCGCCGGTGGGCCGCTATCATGTGCAGGTATGCGGCACCACGCCGTGCCTGTTGCGCGGTTCGGACGATGTGATGGCCGCCTGCGCCAACAAGGGGCTCGTCAAGGGCAAGACGACGCCCGACGGCCTGTTCACGCTGACCGAGGTAGAGTGCATGGGCAATTGCGCCAATGCGCCCATGGTGCAGATCAACGACGACAATTTCGAGGATCTGGATTACGATCGCACGATCGGCATCCTGGAAGCCTTGGCAGCCGGCGAGAGCCCCAAGCCGGGCACCCAGATTCCAGGCCGTCATACCAGCGAACCCGAAGGCGGGCCGACCACGCTCAAGCAGATGGTCGATGCCAATCATGACTATCGGGGTGAATGGGGATGACGACGCCGGTCAAGGCCGGGGTTCCGCTGCTCGGCATCATCTTTCTGGCGCTGGCGATCTTCAAGTTCGTCCAGGGCGACGGATGGGTGGTCTGGGCGATTTTGGCGTTTTTGTTCGGCGGTTTCGGCATTTTCAGCCGCAGCCGTTCTGGAGGTAATCAGTCGTGAGTCTCGCTGACAAGGATCGCATCTTCACCAATGTCTACGGGTTCCAGCCCTGGAACCTGAAGGCAGCCGAGGCGCGTGGCGACTGGGACAAGACCAAGGACCTGATTGCCTGGGGCCAGGACAGGATCATCGAGGAAGTGAAGGCATCGGGCCTGCGCGGACGCGGCGGTGCGGGCTTCCCCACCGGCATGAAGTGGAGCTTCATGCCCAAGGAATCGAAGGACGGCCGTCCGAGCTTCCTGGTCATCAACGCCGACGAATCCGAGCCCGGCAGCTGCAAGGACCGCGAGATCCTGCGTCACGACCCGCACAAGCTGATCGAGGGCGCGCTGATCGCCGGTTTCGCGATGCGCGCGCGCGCGGCCTATATCTATGTGCGCGGGGAATATATCCGCGAGGCCGAAGTGCTGCAGGCCGCGGTCGACGAGGCCTATGAGGCTGGGCTGATCGGCAAGAATGCCGCCAAGTCGGGTTATGATTTCGACGTGTTCGTCCATCGCGGTGCGGGCGCCTATATCTGCGGCGAAGAGACCGCGATGATAGAGAGCCTCGAGGGCAAGAAGGGCCAGCCCCGCCTGAAGCCGCCGTTCCCGGCAGGCGCAGGCCTCTATGGCTGCCCGACCACGGTCAACAATGTCGAATCGATCGCGGTCGTGCCGACGATCCTGCGCCGCAGCGCGGCCTGGTTCGCCAGTTTCGGTCGCGAGAACAACAAGGGGACCAAGCTGTTCCAGATCAGCGGGCATGTCGAAAAGCCCTGCGTGGTCGAGGAAGCGATGAGCATCCCGTTCCGCGAACTGATCGAAAAGCATTGCGGCGGCATTCGCGGCGGTTGGGATAATCTGCTGGCGGTGATCCCCGGCGGATCGTCGGTGCCGCTGGTGCCGGCAGCCCAGATCATTGACGCACCGATGGATTTCGACGGCCTCAAGGATGTCGGATCGGGTCTCGGCACTGCCGCGATCATCGTCATGGACAAGTCCACCGACATCGTCCAGGCGATCAGCCGGCTCAGCTATTTCTACAAGCATGAGAGCTGTGGCCAGTGCACGCCGTGCCGTGAAGGCACCGGCTGGATGTGGCGCGTCATGGAGCGCATGCGCACCGGCGATGCCGATCTCAGCGAAATCGATACGCTTTACGAAGTCACGAAACAGGTCGAAGGGCACACCATCTGCGCTCTGGGCGATGCCGCCGCCTGGCCCATCCAGGGCCTGATCCGGCATTTCCGCCCCGAGATGGAACGCCGCATCATCGAGAAGCAGGGCACTGGTTCAATGATGGAGGCTGCAGAATGAGGAAGTTTGCAAAGGCGACACTGGCCGTGCTGGCCATGGCATCGATGACGGCTCCGGCGCTGGCGACCGGCGCTGGCTGGTGGAACATGCCTGACGAGGCGGTCAAGACCGCGCTCAAGCGCACCGCGCTGGGCGGGGCGGATACGATGCGCGCCTTTGCCCTCTGTGCGGTCAAGCGGAACCCCAAATATGTCGAGGCGCTGCTGGCCACGACCCAGGGCAGCCTGGAAGAGCGGGCCGCTTCGCGCAGCCTGACCCAAGCCAATTTCGATTGCATGCCGTCGGGCGAGTTCACGCTGGGCGGTCTTTCGGTGCGCGGCAGCCTTGCCGAAGCGATGTTCTGGACGCGCTATGCCGACGCCAATGTCGACGCGCTGAAGGTGCGCAGCGACGAGAAGGGCGAGAAGGAGCGGTTTGCAGACTGCGCAGCCGATGGCAGCTTGGACGAGGTTCGTGCGCTGATCGCCACCGCGCCCAAGAGCAAGGATGAAAGCGAGGCGCTCAATGCGCTGATGCCGCGTCTGCGCGATTGCATCGCAAAGACCAGCTTCAGTTCGATGGACAATGCCTCGGCGCGCTCGCTCATGGCAGAGTCGCTGTATCGCGCGGCCAAGCGCGGTGCGGTGAGCTGATCGATGCTGCTGGGCGGTGCGATCCTGATCAAAACCCGCGGCGTGCGCAATCACGCCGCCTCTGCATTGTACGACCGGGCGCTGGCAGCGTCCGGTGGTGGAGACAAGAATGCCTAAGCTTACCGTCGACGGGATCGAGGTCGAAGTCCCCCAGGGGGCGACCGTGCTGCAGGCCTGCGAGGCCGCCGGCAAGGAAATCCCGCGCTTCTGCTATCATGAACGGCTGAGCATTGCCGGCAACTGCCGCATGTGCCTGGTCGAGGTGAAGCCCGGACCGCCCAAGCCGCAGGCCAGCTGCGCGCTGCCCGCGATGGACAATCAGGAAGTTCGCACCAACTCGGACATGGTGAAGAAGGCGCGCGAAGGCGTCATGGAATTCCTGCTGATCAACCATCCGCTCGATTGCCCGATCTGCGATCAGGGCGGCGAGTGCGACCTGCAGGACCAGTCGGTCGCCTATGGCCGCGGCGGATCGCGCTATGACGAGAACAAGCGCGCCGTCACCGAAAAGTACATGGGTCCCATCATCAAGACGGTGATGACCCGGTGCATCCACTGCACCCGCTGCGTGCGCTTTGCCGAGGAAGTGGCCGGCACCGAGCAGATCGGCGCGATCGGTCGCGGCGAGAACATGCAGATCACCAGCTATCTGGAAAAGGCGGTCTCGTCCGAGCTTTCGGGCAATGTCATCGACCTGTGCCCGGTCGGTGCGCTCACGTCTCGCCCTTACGCTTATGAGGCGCGTCCGTGGGAGCTCAAGAAGACGCTCGGCATCGACGTGATGGACGCGGTCGGCACCAATATCCGCTTCGACAGTCGGGGCAGGGAAGTGCTGCGCGTGCTGCCGCGCGTCAATGACGACGTCAACGAGGAATGGGCGCACGACAAGACCCGCTATGCGGTCGATGGCCTGATGCGTCGCCGTCTCGACCGACCCTATGTGCGCCGCGAAGGCAAGCTCGTCCCGGCAAGCTGGGCCGAGGCGTTCCAGGCAATCGCCGACGTGAACGCTGGCTCCAGCGTCGCCGCTGTTGCTGGCGACCTGCTCGACTGCGAAACCATGTTCGCCGCGCGCGAACTGCTGGCGACAATGGGCTCGACGCTGATTGAAGGCCGCCAGACCGGCCTGAAATATGATGTTTCGAATCTCGCTGCGGTCAATTTCAACTCGACGCTGAACGGCATCGAGACCGCCGACGCGATCCTGCTCGTCGGCACCAACCCGCGCTGGGAAGCGCCGCTGGTCAACACGCGCATCCGCAAGGCGATCAAGCACGGTGCCAAGGTTTTTGGTATCGGCGCCGAGATCGACCTGACCTACAAGGTCGAATGGCTGGGCAATGACATGGGTCTGCTGGCGAAGCTGCCCGATGCGGTCGCCGAGGCACTGAAGGGGGCGAAGCGCCCCGCGATCATCCTGGGCGGTGGCGCGCTTGGCGTCGAGGGCGCGCATGGCGCGGCGCTGGCGCTGGCAGAGAGTTTCAATCTGGTCCGCGACACCGAAGACGGTCCGTGGAACGGCTTCAACGTCCTGCACATGGCGGCTTCGCGCATGGGCGGACTGATGCTGGGCTGGGCGCAGCCTGGCGGCATCGCCGATCTGGTCGCGGCCAAGCCGAAGCTGCTGTTCGCGCTGGGCGCGGACGAGGTCGACTTCACCAAGTTCGACGGCAGCTTCAAGGTGTTCGTCGGCCATCATGGCGACAAGGGCGCGGCGGCAGCGGATGTCATCCTGCCCTCAGCGGCTTACCCTGAAAAGAACGGCACCTATGTCAACGTCGAGGGCCGGGTGCAAATGAGCGACAAGGCCGTGTTCGCGCCGGGCGATGCCCGCGAGGACTGGTCGATCCTGCGCGCGCTGTCCGAAGTGCTGGGTCACAAGCTGCCATTCGACAGCTTTGCCGAATGCCGCGCAGCGATGATCGCTGCGGTCCCGGCGCTCGGTGTCGAAGGGTTGGCAACCTACGAATGGTCCCCGCCCAAGCTCGCCGCCAGCCCCTCGGGCGAGGTCGGCTATCCGATCAAGGATTTCTATCTCACCAACGCCATCGCGCGCGCCTCTGCGACGATGCAGCGCTGCTCGGCCGAACTGCTGCACGGCGAAGACATGCTGGAGGCCGCAGAATGACCGAGTTTTTTCAGTCCGCATTGGGCACCGGCTGGGGCTGGTTCGTCGCCAATCTCATCCTGATCCTGCTCATCGCGCTTCCGGTGATGCTCTCGGTCGCGATCGTCATCTATTTCGATCGCAAGATCTGGGCGGCGATGGCGCTTCGGCGCGGGCCGAACGTTGTCGGCCCCTTCGGCATCCTGCAGAGCTTTGCCGATGCGGCCAAGGTGTTCCTGCAGGAAACGATCATTCCCTCGAGCGCCAACAAGGGCCTGTTCCTGCTCGCGCCGATCATCACCTTCACCGTGGCGCTCTTGAGCTGGGCGGTGATCCCGTTCGACCAGGACATGGTGCTGGCAGACATCAATGTCGGGCTGCTCTACATTCTCGCGGTGAGCTCGCTCGGCGTGTACGGCGTCGTGATCGCCGGCTGGGCGTCCAACTCCAAATATCCTTTCTTCTCGGCGCTGCGTGCGTCGGCGCAGATGATCTCTTACGAGGTCTCGATCGGCTTCATCATCGTGACCGTGGTGCTGTGGACTGGCAGCTTCAACCTCAACGCGATCGTCGAGGCGCAGCGCGGTCATGGCCTTGGCTTCATCAACTGGTACGGGTTCAACCTGCTGCTCTACCCGATGGCGGTGATGTTCCTGATCTCCTCGCTGGCCGAAACCGCGCGCGCGCCGTTCGACCTCACCGAAGCGGAGAGCGAGCTCGTCGCAGGCTATCAGACCGAATATTCGTCGATGGCGTTTGCGCTGTTCTGGCTGGGCGAATATGCCAACGTGCTGCTGATGTGCACGCTCAACGCGGTGCTGTTCTGGGGTGGCTGGCTGCCGCCGTTCGAATGGGAGCCGCTTTATGCCGTGCCCGGCATCGTGTGGCTGATCATCAAGATTTCCGCCTTTTTCTTCATCTTCAGCTGGGTCAAGGCCACCGTTCCCCGGTACCGCTATGACCAGCTGATGCGGCTGGGCTGGAAGGTGTTCCTGCCCATCTCGCTGCTGTGGATTTTCCTGGTGTCGGGTTACCTGATGCTGACGAAATACGGGGTCTGATTACCATGTTGCAGACGATCAAGGCGTTCACGCTCTATGAGTTCGTGAAGGCCCATGCGCTGACGCTGAAATATTTCTTCAAGCCCAAGGCGACGATCAACTATCCGTTCGAGAAGAACCCGCTGAGCCCGCGTTTCCGCGGCGAGCATGCGCTGCGTCGCTATCCCAACGGCGAAGAACGTTGCATCGCGTGCAAGCTCTGCGAAGCCGTGTGTCCGGCCCAGGCGATCACGATCGAGGCCGAGCCGCGCGAGGACGGATCGCGGCGCACCACGCGCTACGATATCGACATGACCAAGTGCATTTATTGCGGTTTCTGTCAGGAGGCATGCCCGGTCGACGCGATCGTCGAGGGACCGAATTTCGAATATGCGACGGAAACCCGCGAGGAGCTGATCTACGACAAGGGCAAGCTTCTTGAGAATGGCGACAAATGGGAACGAGCCATTGCCGCCAACCTTGAAGCCGATGCCCCTTATCGTTAAGGCGCACTCGAATTCGATTCACGCACGGTCCCGATGTCCGCTGGGAGAGGCGGGCAGGGGCCTGAGACAAGACCAGCTCGATTGGGCGCATCGGGGGCTGTAAAGCTTTGATCCAGATTTTTGCCTTTTATCTGTTCGCGTCGGTGGTGATCGCCAGCGGTGCGTTCACGATCCTCGCGCGCAACCCGGTGCACTCGGTGCTCTGGCTGATCCTTGCGTTCTTCAACGCCGCAGGCCTCATGGTCCTGATCGGCGCGGAATTTATCGCGATGCTGCTCGTCATCGTCTATGTCGGCGCGGTCGCGGTGCTGTTCCTGTTCGTCGTGATGATGCTCGACATCGACTTTGCCGAGCTGCGCGGCGGCTTCATGAAGAACCTGCCGCTGGGCCTCGCGCTCGCCGCGGTGTTCCTCGCCGAGCTGGTGTTCGGCATCGGCGCGTATCAGGCGGGCAATATTGCGCTCGGCGAGCATGCACTGAACCCGGCGCGCATGGGTGCGAGCAACATCCAGGCGGTGGGTGAATTGCTCTACACGCGCTACATATTCCTGTTCGAAAGCGCCGGCGTCGTGCTGCTGGTCGCCATGGTCGGTGCGATCGTGCTGACCCACCGCAAGCGCGCTGGCGTGCGTCCGCAGAATATCGGCTCGCAGGTCCGTCGTCGTCCCGAAGACGCGACGCGCAACACCCAGCCTGCTGTTGGCCAGGGGGTTCAGCTATGATCCTTCGACAAGCTCAGGATGAGCGGCAAAAAGGAGCTTCGCGGCCATGATCGGTATCGAGCATTATCTGGTGGTCAGCTCCATCCTGTTCGTGATGGGCGTGCTGGGCATCTTCCTGAACCGCAAGAACGTGATCATCATCCTGATGGCGATCGAGCTCATCCTGCTCGCGGTGAACATCAACCTCGTCGCGTTCAGCGTTTTCCTCGGCGACATGGTGGGTCAGGTGTTCGCTATGTTCGTGCTGACCGTCGCCGCCGGCGAAGCGGCCGTCGGCCTCGCGATCCTCGTCATCTATTTCCGTGGCCGCGGCACGATCGCGGTTGACGATATCAACCAGATGAAGGGTTGAGGCACATGAGCATTACCCTCATCGTCTTCCTGCCGCTTCTGGCAGCGATCATCGCGGGCCTGGGCAACCGCATCATCGGCAATGTCCCGGCCAAGCTGGTGACGACCGCCGCCCTGTTCGTAGCCTGCGGCCTCAGCTGGCCGATCTTCCTCGGCTTCCTTTCGGGCAGCAGCACCGAATATGTCGTGCCGGTCCTGTCCTGGCTGCGCTCGGGCGATCTGCAGTTCGACTGGGCGCTGCGCGTCGACACGCTGACCGCCGTAATGCTGGTCGTCGTGACCTCGGTTTCGGCGCTCGTTCACCTGTATAGCTGGGGCTATATGGACGAGGATCCCGATCAGCCGCGCTTCTTCGCGTATCTCTCGCTGTTTACCTTCGCCATGCTGATGCTGGTGACCGCCGACAACCTCGTCCAGATGTTCTTTGGATGGGAAGGTGTGGGCCTCGCCTCGTACCTGCTGATCGGCTTCTGGTTCCGCAAGCCGAGCGCCAATGCCGCCGCGATCAAGGCATTTGTCGTCAACCGCGTCGGTGATCTCGGCTTCATGATGGGCATTTTCGGCACCTTCCTGGTGTTCGGCACTGTCTCGATCCCCGCGATCCTGGAGGCCGCACCCGGCATGGCGGGTTCGACCATCGGCTTCCTGGGTGGCCGTTTCGATCTGATGACCGTTCTGTGCCTGCTGCTGTTCGTCGGCGCTATGGGCAAGTCTGCGCAGCTCGGCCTGCACACCTGGTTGCCCGACGCGATGGAAGGCCCGACCCCGGTGTCGGCGCTGATCCATGCCGCGACTATGGTGACCGCGGGCGTTTTCATGGTCTGCCGCCTGTCGCCGATGTTCGAAACCAGCCCGACCGCGCTGACCGTCGTCACCGTCGTCGGTGCCTGCACCGCTCTGTTCGCGGCGACCGTCGGTCTGGTGCAGACCGATATCAAGCGCGTCATCGCCTATTCGACCTGTTCGCAGCTGGGTTACATGTTCTTCGCGGCGGGCGTCGGCGCCTATGGTGCGGCGATGTTCCACCTGTTCACCCACGCCTTCTTCAAGGCGCTGCTGTTCCTCGGCGCTGGCTCGGTCATCCATGCGATGCATCACGAGCAGGACATGCGCTATTATGGCGGCCTTCGTAAGCACATCCCGCTGACCTTCTGGGCGATGATGGCGGGCACGCTCGCGATCACCGGCGTCGGTATCGTCGGCGTCGCAGGCTTTGCCGGCTTCTATTCGAAGGACGGCATCATCGAAGCTGCGTTCGCGAGCGGAACCCAGGTCGGCCAGTTTGCCTTCACCATTGGCGTGTTCGCAGCACTGCTGACCAGCTTCTACAGCTGGCGCCTGATCTTCCTCACGTTCTTCGGCACGCCGCGCTGGATCGAATCCGAGCATATCCAGCACAGCGTTCACAAGACCCCGGCCCAAGCGGGCGCGGACACTACGGGCGGCTATCATCCGCACGAAAGTCCGCTGCCGATGCTGATCCCGCTGGGCGTGCTCACCGTGGGCGCGGTGGCTGCCGGTTTCGTCTTCCACCATGCGTTCATCGATGCCGAGCATGGCGCGGCGTTCTGGAACGGCAGCCTGTTCTTCAACGCGCACCTGATGCACGAGATGCACGAGGTTCCGCTCTGGGTGAAGCTTGCCTCGACCGTGGCGATGCTGATTGGCCTGCTGACCGCGATTCTGATGTATCTGGTGAACGCCAGCCTTCCGGCCAGGCTCGCGACCGCGCTGTCGCCGCTCTACCGCTTCTTCCTCAACAAATGGTATTTCGACGAGCTGTACAATCACATCTTCGTCAAGCCGAGCTTTGCGCTGGGCCGCTTCTTCTGGAAGGTCGGCGACGAGGGCACGATCAACCGCTTCGGCCCCGATGGTGCCGCAGTGCTGGTCACGTCGGGCAGCCGCATCGCGATGAAGCTGCAATCGGGTTTTCTCTACAGTTATGCGCTGGTGATGCTGCTGGGCCTTGTGGCCGCGCTGACCTGGCTGATGGTGCGCTGACATGAACGAACTGGGCTTTCCTATCCTGTCGCTGATGCTCGCCGTGCCGATGGTTGCGGCTATCGCCTGCCTGTTCGTCAGCGCGCAGGCTGCGCGCTGGATCGCGCTGCTCGCGACGCTGATCGATCTGGTGCTCGGCATCGTGCTGTGGATGCATTTCGATATCGGCGGCGCACAGTGGCAGTTCGTCGAGAAGGCGGCGCTTTTCGACCGCTTCAGCTGGGCGCTGGGCATCGACGGCATCGCGCTGATGCTCATCATGCTCTCGGTTTTCCTGATGCCCATCTGTATCGGCGCGAGCTGGGAAGCGATCGAGACGCGCGTCGGCGAATACATGGCCGCGTTCCTGCTGATGGAAGTGCTGATGATCGGCGTGTTCGCCGCGCAGGACATCTATCTGTTCTACATCTTCTTCGAGGCCGGCCTGATCCCGATGTACCTGATCATCGGCATCTGGGGCGGTGCGAACCGCATTTACGCGTCGTACAAGTTCTTCCTCTACACGCTGCTCGGATCGGTGCTGATGCTGATCGCGATGTTCTGGATGGTGAACGAGGCGGGCACGTCGGACATCCCGACGCTCATGGCCTATGACTTCCCGGTCGAGGCGCAGGCCTGGCTGTGGCTCGCGTTCTTCGCCAGCTTTGCGGTGAAGATGCCGATGTGGCCGGTGCACACCTGGCTGCCCGATGCGCACGTGCAGGCCCCGACCGCAGGCTCGGTGATCCTCGCCGGCGTGCTGCTGAAAATGGGCGGCTATGGCTTCATCCGCTTCTCGCTGCCGATGTTCCCGGAAGCCTCGGTCGATTACATGTGGCTCGTCCTCGCGCTGTCGATGGTCGCGGTCGTCTATACCTCGCTGATCGCCCTGGTGCAGAGCGACATGAAGAAGCTGATCGCCTATTCGTCGGTTGCGCATATGGCGATCGTCACCGTCGGGCTGTTCGCGTTCAACCGTCAGGGTCTGGAAGGCGCGCTCGTCGTGATGCTCAGCCATGGTCTGGTCTCGGGCGCGCTGTTCTTGTGTGTCGGCGTGATCTACGACCGACTGCACACCCGCGAGATCGATCGCTATGGTGGCCTTTCGATCAACATGCCGCGCTATGCGCTGCTGTTCCTGCTGTTCACCATGGCCTCGATCGGCCTGCCGGGCACCAGCGGCTTCGTCGGCGAATTCCTCTCGCTGGTCGGCGTCTACGAGGTGTCGAGTTGGGCCGCGATCGTCTGCACCACCGGCATCATTCTTGGCGCGGCCTACATGCTCTATCTCTATCGCCGCGTGGCCTATGGCGTGATCAAGTCCGATGACGTTGCCGCCATGCCCGATCTCAACAAGCGCGAGATTGCGCTGCTTCTCCCCATCGCGCTCGTCGTGCTGTGGATGGGCGTTTACCCCGAAAGTTTCATGGCGCCGATGCGCAAGGATGTGGGTGCGCTCGAAGCGCGGCTCGCCTCGGTCAAGCCTGCGGGTGACGCGCAGGTGAAGATGGGCAAGGCGCCTGCGCTGATGCCCGCCGCCCATGCTGAAAAAGGCCATCACTGATGAATTACGAACTTTGGTTCCAGCTGGCCTCGCCGGAAATCGTCCTTAGCCTCTCCAGCCTTTTCCTGCTGCTGATCGCGGCTTGGGGCGGCGTGCAGTCGTCGCGGCTGGTGAGCGTGCTGACCGTAGTCGCTCTGTTCGGCGCACTCGCGCTGTCGTTCAACTTCCTGCTGAACCCGTCGTTTGCTGAAGGCGCCGACGCGTTTTACGGCCAGTACCGCATGGACCGCTTCGCCTCGCTGTCGAAGATACTGGTGTTCCTTTCGGCGATCGGCTGCATCATCGTTGCGCCCAAATTCTTCGCGCGCGGCAATCTGATGCGCCCCGAATATCCGATCCTCATCCTGTTCGCGTCGATCGGCATGGGGCTGATGGTCTCGGCGGTCGATCTGCTGACGCTCTATGTCGGGCTCGAGATGCAGAGCCTTGCCGCCTATGTGCTGGCAAGCTTCCTGCGCAGCGACGATCGCTCGGCAGAAGCGGGCCTCAAATATTTCGTGCTCGGCGCGCTGGCGAGCGGCATTCTGCTGTTCGGCATGTCGCTGCTCTACGGCTTTACCGGGACGACCAGCTTTATCGGCATCCAGACGGCGTTCACCGATGGCGTGTCGACCGGCGCACTGTTCGGCATCGTCTTCGTGCTGTCGGGCCTGGCGTTCAAGATCAGCGCGGTGCCTTTCCATATGTGGACGCCCGACGTCTATGAAGGCGCGCCGACCCCGGTGACGACCTTCTTTGCCACCGCCCCCAAGGTCGCCGCCATGGCGCTGACCATGCGCGTTGCGATCGAGGCGTTCGGTGGCCAGCAGGCGGTGTGGCAGCAGATCGTGATCTTCGTGGCGCTCGCCTCGATCATCCTCGGCGGTGTCGCGGCGATCGGTCAGCAGAATATCAAGCGCCTGCTCGCTTATTCGTCGATCAACAATGTTGGCTTCATCCTGATCGGCCTCGCCACCGGCACGCCCGAAGGCGCGTCGGCGATGATGACCTATCTCATCATTTATGTCGCGATGACGCTGGGCAGCTTCATCTGCGTTCTCGACCTGAACGATCGCGAAGGCCGCCCGGTGGAAGAGATTGCCAAGCTTGCCGGACTGTCGAAGACGCGTCCGGGCCTGGCAGCGGCGCTCGCCGTGTTCATGTTCAGCTTGGCGGGCATTCCGCCGCTGTTCGGCTTCTGGGGCAAGTTCGTGGTGTTCGACGCTGCGGTCGCTGCCGGGCTGATCCCGCTCGCCGCGATCGGTATCGCGGCCTCGGTGATTGGCGCGTTCTATTATCTCAAGGTCGTCAAGGTCATGTATTTTGACGAACCTGCCGACGTCATCGCGCCCAGCGATTCCGCCGCGCGCATGGCGCTGGTGACGCTGACCGCTCTGTTCGTGTCGCCGCTCGGCTATTTTGCGACGCTGGCGCTCAGCCCGGTCACGGCAGGCGCAGCCAAGGCACTGTTCTGGGCAGCGTGATCGAAACGGTCGCGCTGACCGGCTCCACCAATGCCGACATGATGGCGCGCGCCGATGCGGGCGCGCCCGAGGGTCTGTGGCTGCGTGCCGAGCAGCAGGACGGGGGCAGGGGGCGGCTTGGCCGGCAATGGCTGAGCCCGATCGGCAATCTTTACTGCAGCACGCTCGTGCGGCTTCGCCCTGACGATCCGCCCGCGCACCTGCTCGCCTTCGTCACCGCGCTCGCGGTGCATGATACCGTGCTGCAGATCCTGCCCGATTGTGGCGCGCGGCTGAAATGGCCCAATGACGTGCATGTCGAAGGCGCCAAGCTTGCAGGCATCCTGCTCGAGCGGCGAGCCGATGCGGTCGTGGTCGGGATCGGCATGAATGTCGCGCTCGCCCCGGATGTTCCGGGACGCAAGGTTACCTGCCTGCGCGATCTGGGCGCCATGGCGCAGATCGATGCGGCTGCAGTCATCGAGCTGCTTGCCGATCGGTTCGCTGCCCGCCTCGCGCAATGGCGTTCGGTGACGTCTGCAACGCTGCTTGATGTCTGGTGCGCCGCCGCGCATAAGCCCGGCGAAGCGATGGCGGTCCAGCGCGGAACTGATGATCGCCTGGAAGGGGTTTTCGATGGCCTCGCCGCCGATGGCGCATTGCGACTGCGCCTGGCCGACGGTCGATCGGAGACGATCAGCGCCGGAGATGTCGATCTTGTCGGTTGATACCACAGGGTTTCTAACGAGGGGTGTGCGAAATGCTGCTTGCGATTGATGTCGGCAACACCAATGCCGTGTTCGCCCTGTTCAACGGCCGTACGATCAAGGCGCGCTGGCGAATTTCCACCGACCCCCGGCGCACAGCGGACGAATATGCGGTGTGGCTCAACCAGCTGCTCGCAATCGAGGGCTTTGTCCGGCAGGACATCGCCAATGTGATCATCTCGACGGTGGTGCCGCGTGCGTTGCACAACTTGCAGATGCTCTCGCGCAAGTATTTCGATGTCGAGCCGCTGGTCGCGGGGGTGGAGCCGGCGGACTGGCGCATCCAGATCGATGTCGATGAGCCGCGCTCGCTGGGGGCGGACAGAGCGGTCAACACGATCGCCGCGCACGCATTGCACCCCGGCGATCTGATCGTCATCGACTTTGGCACCGCAACCACCTATGACGTCGTGGATTATACCGGCGCTTACAAGGGCGGCATCATTGCACCAGGCATCAACCTGTCGCTCGATGCCTTGGTGAGCGCCGCTGCCAAGCTGCCCCGTATCGCCATCGAGATTCCGGATACCGACGGATCGGTGATCGGGCGCAATACCGAAGACCAGATGCAGATCGGCGTCTTCTGGGGCTATGTCGCGATGATGGAAGGGCTGGTTGCCCGGATGCGCGCCGAGATTGGTCGCCCCGCCAAGGTGATCGCCACCGGCGGGCTGGCAGTGCTGTTCGATCGGCACACGACGATATTTGATGCGGTCGAGCCGGACCTGACGCTTCAGGGGCTGGCCATGATCGCCGAAAGGGCTTTTTGACCAGATGACACCCGGTAAAGAATTGTTGTTCCTGGCCCTTGGCGGGTCGGGCGAGATCGGCATGAACGCCAATCTCTATGGCTGTGACGGCAAATGGGTCATGGTCGATCTGGGCATGACGTTCAGCGACCCCGCCTATCCGGGTGTCGAGCTGGTCTTTCCCGATCTGGAATTCATCGAGGAGCGCGCCGAGGATCTGCTCGGGATCGTGCTGACGCATGGGCATGAAGACCATATCGGCGCGCTGCCCTATCTGGCGGCAGACCTGGGCGTGCCGCTGTTCGCGACGCCCTTCACCGCCGATCTGATCCGCCGCAAGCTCGAGGAGCAGGGACTGGTCAACGACGTCACGCTCAATGTCGTCGAGAATGACGGCAGCCTGCAATTGGGCCCCTTCGGCTTCCGCTATCTGCCGCTCGCGCACTCGATTGCCGAGGGCAATGCGCTGTTGATCGACACGCCTTATGGCCGCGTCTTCCACACCGGCGACTGGAAGCTCGATGACGAGCCGCTGATCGGCGTGCCTTCTACCCCGGAAGCGCTCACCCAGCTGGGCGACGAGGGTGTGCTCGCTCTGGTCTGCGATTCGACCAACGTGTTCAATCCGGAAAGCTCGGGCTCCGAAGGCGAGGTGCGCGATGCGCTGATCGCGGCGGTCAAACCGCTGAAAGGTCGTGCGCTGATCACCACCTTCGCCTCGAACGTCGCGCGGCTGCATACGCTGGGCGAGGTGGCGCGTGCGACCAACCGCCAGCTGTGCGTCGCCGGCCGCTCGCTCGATCGCATCATCGCGGTGGCCAAGGCGAACGGCTATCTGCTGGATCTGCCCGAACTCGTCGATTTCGACACCGCCATGGGCCTGCCTCGGCGCGAGATACTGGTCGTGGCGACCGGCGGCCAGGGCGAGCCGCGCGCGGCGCTGGCACGCGTGGCCGAGGGTAATCACCAGATCAAGCTGGAAGAGGGCGATACCGTGCTCTTCTCGTCCAAGGTCATTCCGGGCAACGAAATCGCCATCGGCCGCATCCAGAACCGGCTGGCAGCGGACGGCATCCAGATGATCACCGATCGCCAGGCCGACATTCATGTCTCGGGCCATCCCGGACGTCCCGAGCTTGCAGAGATGTACCGCTGGATCCGTCCGAAGGTGCTGGTGCCGGTGCATGGTGAGATGCGCCACATGGCTGAACAGGCGCGGCTCGGGCTCGAGCTCGGCATACCGCATGCCGTCGTCCAGAAGAACGGCGATCTGGTGCGGCTGGCACCGGGCGAACCCGGCGTGATCGGGCACGAGCGCGCCGGACGGCTGGTGCTGGATGGCGATGTCATCCTGCCCGCCGATGGCCTGACCATGGGGGAGCGGCGCAAGCTGGCGCTGAACGGGCAGGTGAGTGTGGCGGTCGCGCTCGACAGCAAGGGCCGCCTGGTCGGCGATCCGGTGCTGCGTCCGCTGGGTCTGCCGGTCGAGGATGATCTCGACGCCTTCATTGCCGAGGCAGTGGAGGACGTGCGCGAAGCGATTGAAAAGCCCGCTTCAAAGGGCAAGGGCAAGGCGCGGGGACCGCAAACGAGCGATGACGTGCAGGAGGCGATCCGCCTTGCCGTGCGCCGCGCGGCGACCCGCTGGACGGGCAAGAAGCCCGTGGTTACGGTCTTGATGATCGAGGCGGGCTGACCCATTTTGAGCGCGGCCATCAGGGGCATATCGACATGAGCTGGACGAGCATTCTTGCCATCTATCTGCTTTTCTGGGTCATCACGGCCTTTGTCGTGATGCCTTTTGGTGTGCGCACGGCGGACGAGCTGGGTGTCGAGAAAGTGCGCGGCCAGGCCGACAGTGCGCCGGCCAATTTCAAGCCGCTCAAGGTCATGGCGATCACCACCGTGATCTCCGCAGCCGCCTTCGGCCTGTTCTATGCCAATTACATGAACGGCTGGATCGGCCCAGACGATGTGAACATCTTTGGCAAACCCCCGGGAGCGGAATAGGCCATTCGTCGCACAATGCACGATTTCTGCAATTGCCATGCGACTTCTGCGGCATTTGCTGCTATAGCTTCGTCATCGTGCGATCCTGATCCCAAGCCTACGCGCGACTGAGAGACCTGCGGCATCGCTGCTCCACGCTCTTGCTTGTACAGCAAATTGAGCGACAGCCTTGCCCGATATCAATCAGCTCTTCCAGAATCTCCACATCGCGCAACTGCGCGCGCTTTACGCTCCTACCGGCGGCGAGCGCGAGGCGCAGCGCGGGCATGTGCGGCATCATCGTGCGCAATTGCACGTCCACGCTTACCCTCAGCCCGGCAGCTTCCTGCCCTGCTGAAGCCATCGGAGCGTGTCCTTCATGGATGCGCTCTTCTTCCCTCGCAATGGCCGGAGCCGGGCGTTGCAGGGGTCGCAATCGAACTTCCGGCTCCAACCGCGCGGCAAGGATTGTCCACAACATTCGTGGCCTGCCGCGTTCTACTCTTAAGGAAATGACTATGCCTATTGGCACCGTAAAGTTTTTCAACGCCGACAAGGGCTATGGCTTCATCCAGCCCGATGACGGCGGCAACGACGCGTTCGTGCACATCAGCGCGGTCGAAGCGTCGGGCATGCACACGCTCGATCGCGACCAGCGCGTGAACTTCGAGCTGGAACAGGATCGTCGTGGCAAGATGGCGGCTGTGCGCCTGTCTTCGGCAGCCTGATCGTCTGCATTCGGCCTGCGGGGCGGCTCTGCCGCTCCGCAGGCTCGCAGAACCAAGAGCGATCCGCTCGCAATCGTTTACACGGACTTAATATGTCGGTGCTATTGTCAGCTTCTCCTGAAGGAGCCGCTTGATGCTCGACAAGTTTTTGCACGATCACGCCGTGTTGCGGCAGATGGGCGAAAGTCTGATCGCCCTGCTCGACCTTCCTGAAATGCCCGACCCGCAGGAACTGGCGGAAAGACGTTGGCGTCTCAGCAGCCATGTCATGCAGCATCTCGCGCTCGAAGACCGCTATCTTTATGCCAAGCTGCTCAACGACCCACGGCCCGATGTCCGTGCAAAGGGCGAGTGCTTTCAGCAGGAATTGTCCTCGCTGTTCGGCGACTATGTCGAACAGGGCAAATACTGGACGCAGGAGCGCATTGCCGCCGACTGGCATGGATACCGGCACAAGGCCAAGCAGCGCGTCCTGATCATGTTCGCTCGCGTCGACCGCGAGGAGGCCGAGCTGTTCCCGCTGATCGAGGACGCAACGATCGATGCTAGTACGAAGGTGCCGCACAGCACCAACTGGGCGCGCGATGCCTTTGCCATCAAGGATGCGATGGTTAACACGGCGGGCTTCAAAGCCGCCTGATCCTGACTGTCTGATTCCAACCGCCGCTGCACGGTTTTCCCCGCGCCGCTTATCGTCTAAGCGCAGCGGCATGTCTGAAGCGAATCCCGATATCCTTCCCGCAGGTCTCGCCGATCTGCTGCCCCCGCGCGCCGAACAGGCTGCCTGGCTGACCCGCAACGCGATGCAGGTTTTCGCCGCGCATGGCTATGACCGGGTGTCGCCGCCGCTGGTGGAATATGAGCGCTCGCTCGCCACGCGGATGCAAGGCACGGGGCGTCAGCATCTTTTCCGGATGGTCGATCCCTCCTCGATGCGCACGCTCGCCATCCGCTCGGACATTACTGTGCAGGTGGGGCGCGTCGCGACGACGCTGATGGCGTCGGCGCCGCGTCCGCTGCGACTGAGCTATGCAGGGCAAGTGCTGCGGATCGCGTCCGACCAGCTCGCGCCCGAACGCGAGCGGTTGCAGATCGGCGCGGAGCTGATCGGGCATGACAATATCGCCGCCGCGCAGGAGGTGGTGCGGATTGCGATCGAGGCGCTGGTCCAGGCGGGTGCCACCGGCATCACCGTCGACCTGACCTTGCCCGATCTGGTCGATACGCTCGCCAGCAGTGCGTTTCCCTTGCCGCCAGGCATGATCGGAGCGGTCCGGCGCGAACTCGACATGAAGGATGCCGGCGGACTGACTGCGCTGGGCGCGGACGCCTATCTGCCGCTGCTCTACGCTATGGGGCCGTTCGAGGCCGCGATCGACGCACTGGCGGCGATCGATGCCGGCGGCGCGCTGGCCAGCCGCATTCGCGCGCTGCGCGAGATCGCGGCTGCCTTGCCCGACACGGTGACGGTCACGCTCGATCCGACCGAGCGCCACGGCTTCGAATATCAGAGCTGGTTCGGCTTTTCGCTCTATGCCGACGGCTGCCCCGGCGCGCTGGGTCGCGGTGGCACCTATGCCATCCCGAACGGAAAAGGCGGCGAGGAGGTCGCGACCGGCTTCTCGCTCTATCCCGACGCACTGCTCGATCTGGGCGGTGTCGGCGAAGCCGCAGGCGCGGGCAAGCTGTTCCTTCCGCTGGGCCATGATCGCGGCACGGCGGCGCGTCTGCGCGCGATCGGCTGGCGTACGGTTGCCGCGATCACCGCCGAGGACGATGCTGCTGCGTTGGGCTGCACGCACCGCCTGATGGGACAGGATACCGTCGCGATCTAGAGGGATTTCAGGAACGCCTCGACCGAACGGGTCTGGGGGTTGCCGGGCTGGCCGAGTTCGCGGTTGATCGTCATGTGCGATTCCCCGTCCACGCCCTCGAGTTGAACCTTCGCGCCGGCCTGTTGCAGCGCTCGGCCCAGCGCATGGGATTGAGCGGTAGCGTCGGCCCGCCTCGAAACGTAGAGGATCAGCCAGCGCGGTGCATTCGGGGCGGCGGCGTGGAGCGTCGGCGAAAGCCTGGCCTGGCGGGCCGGTTCGGTGCCGAAGGCGGGCTCGTAGGTGCGCTTGGTCATGAAGCTGCCCTGGCGCATCTGTTCGGCGACGTCATAGGCGGCTCCGTCGAGCAGGATGACGCCGGACAGGTCAGTCATGTCCGGCCCCAGCCATTGCGGATCGGTGCCGACCAGCGCGGAAAGGTGCGCCCCGGCGCTATGGCCCATCAGGACGATCCGGTTGGCGTCGATGCCCAGCGTCGCGGCGTCGCGCTTCAATCGGGCAACCGCAGCGGCGACATCCGCCGCCTGCCGCTCGACCGGCGCTTCGGGCAGCAGGCGATAACCGACCGAGGCGAAGGCCCAGCCTTGCGCGTTGAAGAAATCGGGCTTCTGCTGGACCATGTCCTTGCTGCCCTTGCTCCACCCGCCGCCATGGACATAGACCACGACCGGATAGCCGCTGGCCGGGCGCGCTGTTTCAGGGGAGTAGAGGTCGAGCTTCTGCGCCGCATCGCTGCCATAGGCGATGGTCCGGGCGCGGGCGGTCGTTTCGGCGCTGGTGTCGCTCTGCTGCATGCGCCTGGCCATCGCCTGCATCATCTCGCCCTTGCACGGTTGCGACAGCTGGTCCTTCTTCTCGCGCAGACACTCGCGCATCTCGCCGCGGTTGAAACCGCAGAGCTGCACGACCTCGCGGCGGCATTCGCGCGACAACATGCGTCCGCCTTCGCGCGCCTGTTGCGCCAGTACCGGCGCGATCAGCAGACCCGCGCCCAGAATGACAAGTCCTTTCTTCAGCATGCGTCGTCCTCCAACCCTTGCCTCGAGGCAATTTGCCGCGACCGGTTCGCGAAGGTCCATCCTCGAAGTGCATCAAATTGTATCGCGGATGGGCGCAACGGACTGGACGCCAGCGCCTGGCGTCACTAGGACAGCCCCGCTTTGCGCGTGGCGGCCCCATGCGCTCCACCATCAAAAAGGGTTGGTTTGTGGCCAATGTAACCGTGATCGGCGCCCAATGGGGCGATGAAGGCAAAGGCAAGATCGTCGACTGGCTCGCAGAGCGGGCCGATGCGGTGATCCGCTTCCAGGGCGGCCATAATGCGGGGCATACGCTGGTCATCGGTGAAAAGGTCTTCAAGCTGTCGCTGCTGCCTTCGGGGATCGTGCGCGGCACGTTCAGCGTCATCGGCAATGGTGTGGTGCTCGATCCCTGGGCGCTGCGCGACGAGGTCGAGAAGCTGCGCGGCCAAGGTGTGGAGATCACCCCGGACAACCTCGCGATCGCCGATAATTGCCCGCTGATCCTTCCCTTTCACCGCGATCTCGACGCGCTGCGCGAGGATGCGAGCGGCCAGGGCAAGATCGGAACCACACGTCGCGGTATCGGCCCGGCCTATGAGGACAAGGTCGGCAGGCGGGCTATTCGCGTGTGCGACCTTGCGCATCTCGATGCGCTCGATCCGCAGCTCGACCGGCTGTGCGCGCACCATGATGCGCTGCGCGCCGGTTTCGGCGAACCGCCGATCGATCGGGCGAAGCTCGTCGACGAACTGGCCGAGATAGCACCGTTCGTGCTCGAGTTCGCGCAACCGGTATGGAAGCGCCTCGGCGAGATCCGCCGCGCAGGGGCTCGGATGCTGTTCGAAGGCGCGCAGGGTGTGCTGCTCGATGTCGATCACGGCACCTATCCCTTCGTGACGTCGTCGAACACCATCACCGGCTCGGCTTCGGGCGGCAGCGGGCTGGGTCCGCAGGCGAGCGGTTTCGTGCTCGGCATCGTCAAGGCTTATACCACCCGCGTCGGATCGGGTCCGTTCCCGACCGAACTCGAGGACGAAACCGGCCAGCGGCTCGGCGAGCGGGGCCATGAATTCGGCACGGTGACAGGGCGCAAGCGGCGCTGTGGCTGGTTCGATGCGACGCTGGTGCGGCAGAGCTGTGCCGTCGCCGGGGTGACCGGGATCGCGCTCACCAAGCTTGACGTGCTCGATGGATTTCCCAAGCTCAAGATCTGCACCGGCTACCGGCTCAACGGCAAGGTTCTGGATTATTTCCCGGCGCACGCGGGCGACCAGGCGGCGGTGCAGCCCATTTACGAGGAAATGGAAGGCTGGCACGAATCGACCGCCGGCGCGCGCAGCTGGGTTGACCTGCCCGCTCAGGCCATCAAGTATATCAAGCGTGTCGAGGAACTGATCCAGTGTCCGGTGGCGCTGGTATCGACCTCACCCGAGCGTGAAGATACCATATTGGTCCGCGATCCCTTCGCGGATTGAGGCAATCCAGGGGGGCTGGGACAGGCATGTCAGAAGACGCAGGGCTACGCTTTACCAACTGGCCTGCGGCTTCCCGCCCCCCATTGACGCTCGTCACCGACAGTGCGGAAACCGCAGCGCTGGTGGACGCAGCAGGATGGCGCGCCATAGGTTTCAGCATAGATCAGGCCGAAACCGCGGATATACTGGTGCTTGACTGGGGTTTGCAGGTGCCGGGGGTGCTTCCCGCGCTTGCAACGGACTGCGGATTGCTCGCACTGGTCAGCCTGGAGACTATGGACGCTGCTGACGCCGTGTTGGCGGGCCACAGTGTCCGCTTTGTCGTCGGCAGCAATCCCGTGCTGATGGCGACCGAGCTTTCCGAGCTCGCCGCGCTGGTACAGACCCGGCAGGCGCGCGATCCCAGCAGCGACGAACGCGCACGGCTCCAATCGCTGGCGAGCGAACTTGCGCGGCTGGCCGAACAGCTCGGCGCACTTTCGGAAGAGGGCGGTGACGACGGGGACGGCGCGTCGCTCGCCGATCGTAGCCTTGCCTACCAGGCCGAAGAGCCGCTCGACCCGATACCGGCCAAGCCACCCAGCGCGCAGCGCATTCGTCATCTCATCGCGATGCGACGTTTGCGCGACCGATTTTTCCGGTCCGATCTTTTCGCCGACCCTGCGTGGGATATCTTGCTCGATCTGACGGCATCGCGGATCGAGAAGAGGCAGGTTTCGGTTTCCAGCCTCTGCATTGCCGCCGCCGTGCCACCGACCACGGCGTTGCGCTGGGTCCGCATGATGACCGATCAGGGGCTGCTCGAGCGTCGCGCCGATCCTGCCGATGCGCGGCGGATGTTCGTCGATCTGTCGGATGCGGCCTTTGCCAAGGTGTGCGGCTGGTTCGCGATGGTCGAGCAGCGTGGCGGTCTGGGCGTGTGACTGCCACCATGCATGCCATCTTGGCAGCGGTGGTGGTTCTCCCTAGTTTGCGAGCATGACCAGTCCGTTCACCGAACTGAACGACCGCGCGCGCGACGTTTTCCGCATTGTTGTCGAGAGCTATCTCGAAACCGGTCAGCCGGTCGGATCGCGCACGATCTCGAAAACGTCGGCGGTCAATCTGTCGCCAGCCTCGATCCGCAACGTGATGCAGGACCTCGAGGAACTTGGCCTGCTCGCTGCACCGCATACGAGTGCGGGGCGCATGCCGACCGAGCAGGGTCTCAGGCTCTTTGTCGATGGGATGATGCAGGTCGCCGAGCCTTCGGCCGAAGAGCGTGCGGCAATCGAGAAGCAGCTGGAAAGCACCGGGCCGATCGAAGCTGCGCTTGCCGCCACAACCCAGGCGCTGTCGGGCCTGTCCGCCTGCGCCGGGATCGTCATGGTGCCGCGTCGCGAGCCGGTGCTGCGCCAGATGAACTTCGTGCGGCTTTCGGACAACCAGGTACTGGCGGTGCTTGTCGGGCATGACGGCAGCATCGAAAACCGCGTGCTCGAAATGGACCGACGCGTGACGGACAGCATGCTGGTCCAGGCAGGCAATTTCATCAGTGCCAGGCTTTCGGGGCGCAGTCTTTCGCAGGCGCTGGCGGCTCTTGAGGCCGAGATTCTCAGCGAGCGGGCTGCGCTGGACAATGCGAGTTCGGACCTTGTCCGCCGCGGGCTCGCCATGTGGTCGCGCGACGGGTCGGATCGTCCGGTGCTGATCGTGCGCGGACAGGCGAACCTGCTCGACAATGAGGCGGTGGCGGATCTGGAACGCGTGCGCCGCCTGCTCGACGAGCTTGAAGCGATGCAGGACATTGCCCATCTTCTCGATAGCGCGCGCGAGGCAGGATCGGCCCGCATCTTCATCGGAGCGGAAAACAAATTGTTTTCGCTTTCCGGGTCATCCGTGATAGCGGCGCCCTATCGTGACGGCGAGGGCCGTGTTGTCGGCGTGGTGGGGGTCATCGGCCCCACCCGCCTCAATTATGCGCGTATTGTGCCGATGGTGGACTTTACCGCGCAGAGCCTGACCCGATTGTTGAAATGAGCAGGAACACCGTGATTCAGGACGAAACCGTGACGCAGAACGACACCAGCAAATCCGCCGATATCGACGCCGAAGCGGCCGCCGAACTCGAGGGCGTGCCGGACAGCCTGAAGGAACAGGGCGATGGCCAGGCGGCGCTGGAAGAGCGCATTGCCGCGCTCGAAGCGCAGCTCGCCGAAGCGAAGCAGGACGTGCTCTATGCGCGCGCCGACACGCAGAATGTGCGCCGCCGTCTGGAAAAGGACGCGCAGGATGCCCGCGCTTATGCCGCGACCGGCTTTGCCCGCGACATCCTTTCGGTCTCGGACAATCTGACGCGCGCGCTGCAGGCGATCCCGGAAGATGCGCGCAATGACGAGGCGTGGAAGGGGCTGGTCGTCGGTCTCGAAGCGACGGGCCGCGAGCTCGAAAGCGTGTTCGGCAAGCATGGTATCTCGCGCATCGCCGCGATCGGCCTGCCGCTCGATCCCAACCAGCACCAGGCGATGATCGAACTGCCCAGCGACGAGGCAGAGCCCGGCACCGTGGTGCAGGAACTTCAGGCCGGCTACATGATCAAGGACCGCCTGCTCCGCCCGGCGCTGGTCGCGGTGGCGAAGAAGCCGGATTGATCGCCCTCAGCGCAAATTGACCCGTCATTCCCGCGAACGCGGGAATCCCGCTTTTTGGCCAAGGCTGCGCAGAAGCGGGACCCCCGCTTCTGCGGGGTGACGGGGTAAATCAAAGGTGTGTCAGACCGGGAACGGCACAATCTGCCGATAGGTCTCGATTGACGGCGCCCCCGGTACCTTGGCGCCCTGGCGCAGCATGAAGGCGTGGCGTACGAGTTCGGCCTGTTGCTCTATACCGTATTTGCTGAAGCGCTGGCCCGGCTTGATCGCATAGTCATAGCGGCAGAACGGGTGGCGCTTCAGCGGCAGGAAGATGCCCTGCTGATACTGCCAGACATGTACCATCTCGTGGATGAAAAGCGCCTGGCGCGACAGGCTCGCGCAGCTGAAATCGTCACAATAGGCGCTGCCGCCCGGATGGAAATGGATATGCCCCATCGGCGCCATGATCGTGCGCTTGGGCTGGAAGAATATCCATTTCTTCAGCCTTATGCGCACACGATCATAAGCGATCGCGTCGCCGAATACCGAACGCGACAGATCGATCTCCGTCTTTGTCAGGGGGCGGTCGATCGGCGCGGTTGCCATTAGTGATGGGCCATGCCGTCTTCGGGCTTGATCGCATTGAGCGTCGCATCGACCTCGATCTTCTCGCCATTGGAGAAGGAAAACAGGAAGGTCGCCTTGCCCGCCTTGCGCGAGGCATTGTCGAAGCCCCAGACCATCACATGCTTACCGCCCGGCTCGAACTCGACCTTGCCGCGCGTCGGCACCGCGACTGCCGTGATCGGCTTCATCGTCGACATGCCGTTCTCCTCGACCGTCTCGTGCATTTCGAGCCGCAGGATGTTCGGCGAGGTGATCGAACGCAGGACGGTGTCGCTGGGACCGCCCTTGATGGTGAAATACAGCACCGAAGGACTGCCCTCGACCGGTGAGAGCTTCACATAGGCCTTTTCGACCAGCAGCTGTGCGGGCGGCTGGCACGCGGCGAGCAGGGCCAGCGCGAGCCCAGTGACCATCAGCGTAACTATGCGCAGCATCGGCGAATTCTCCCTCATCATCCTGTGCCGGAACGGGCCGGATCGGCCATGGCCGTGATGTAGATACTGCGATGCCTTGTGCCAAGCGAAAGCCATCCTATATCCGCCGACGGGGACGGAATTGCCGGATGCTTGGGGGCATGACGGCGGTTCGTATTCTTTCATCTGCATATCGAAAGTTACGTGGGAAAAGCATTATGGCAAAAGTAATCGGTATCGACCTTGGCACCACCAACAGCTGCGTGTCGGTGATGGACGGCGACAAGCCCAAGGTGATCGAAAACGCGGAAGGCGCGCGCACCACGCCGTCGATCGTCGCCTTCACCAAGGATGGCGAGCGTCTCGTCGGTCAGCCGGCCAAGCGCCAGGCCGTTACCAATCCGGAAAACACCGTGTTCGCGGTCAAGCGTCTGATCGGCCGTCGTTTCGACGATCCGCTGACCAAGAAGGACATGGAGCTGGTGCCCTACAGCATCGTCAAGGGCGGCAATGGCGACGCCTGGGTGAAGGCGGGCGGCAAGGATTATTCGCCTTCGGAAATCAGCGCGTTCACGCTGCAGAAGATGAAGGAAACGGCCGAGAGCTATCTGGGCGAGACGGTCACGCAAGCGGTCATCACCGTTCCGGCCTATTTCAACGACGCCCAGCGTCAGGCGACCAAGGACGCGGGCAAGATCGCAGGCCTTGAAGTGCTGCGCATCATCAACGAGCCGACGGCTGCCGCGCTCGCTTATGGCCTGGACAAGAATGACGGCAAGACCATCGCGGTCTATGATCTTGGCGGCGGCACGTTCGACATCTCGATCCTCGAGATCGGCGATGGCGTGTTCGAAGTGAAGGCGACCAATGGCGACACCTTCCTGGGCGGCGAAGACTTCGACTCCAAGCTCGTCGAGTTCCTGGCCGAGGACTTCAAGAAGGCCGAAGGCATCGACCTGACCAAGGACAAGCTTGCCCTGCAGCGCCTGAAGGAAGCGGCGGAAAAGGCGAAGATCGAGCTGTCGTCGGCACAGACCACCGAAGTGAACCTGCCCTTCATCACCGCTGACCAGAATGGCCCGAAGCATCTGGTGAAGACCATCAGCCGCGCGGACTTGGAAAAGCTGGTCGCCGACCTGATCAAGCGCACGCTCGATCCGTGCAAGAAGGCGCTCGAAGATGCGGGCCTCAAGGCCGCCGACATTGACGACGTCGTGCTGGTAGGCGGCATGACCCGCATGCCGCGCGTGCGCGAAGTCGTGAAGGAGTTCTTCGGCAAGGAACCGCATACCGGCGTGAACCCCGACGAAGTCGTCGCCATGGGCGCGGCGATCCAGGCGGGCGTGCTGCAGGGCGACGTCAAGGACGTGCTGCTGCTCGACGTGACCCCGCTGTCGCTGGGTATCGAAACGCTGGGCGGCGTGTTCACCCGCATGATCGACCGCAACACCACGATTCCGACCAAGAAGTCGCAGACCTATTCGACCGCTGACGACAATCAGCAGGCGGTGACGATCCGCGTCTTCCAGGGCGAGCGCGAAATGGCGGCGGACAACAAGCTGCTCGGCCAGTTCGACCTGGTCGGCATTCCGCCCGCACCGCGCGGCGTGCCGCAGATCGAGGTGACGTTCGACATCGACGCCAACGGCATCGTCAACGTCTCGGCCAAGGACAAGGGCACTGGCAAGGAACAGCAGATCCGCATCCAGGCGTCGGGCGGTCTTTCCGATGCTGACATCGACCAGATGGTCAAGGATGCCGAGCGCTTTGCCGAGGAAGACAAGAAGCGCCGCGAAACCGCCGAGGCCAAGAACAACGCCGAAAGCCTGCTGCACAGCACCGAAAAGCAGCTCGAGGAGCATGGCGAGAAGGTCGACGCTGCGGTCAAGGGCGAGATCGAGACTGCGATTGCCGAGCTCAAGACCGCAGTCGAGGGCGGCGAGGCCGATGCGATGAAGTCGAAGACCGAAGCGCTGGCGCAGGCCGCGATGAAGCTGGGTCAGGCGATCTACGAGAAGGAGCAGGCGGCAGCCGCTTCGCCGGCAGCCGAGGCTGCTCCGGCTGAGGACAATGTCGTCGACGCCGAATTCTCGGAAGTTGACGGCGACGCGAAAAACTGATTGCCGGATTGATGTTCGACAGTCCGGCCGGGCGGGACTGCGGGGCAGGGGTGGTTACGGCCACCCCGGCGTCGCGATCCCGCCCGGTCGCTGCATGATGAATCGCGACCCATGACCATGACCACAGCCAAAGATTATTACGAGCGCCTGGGCGTATCACGCAACGCGGACGATGCCACGCTCAAGTCCGCCTATCGCAAGCTCGCGATGCAATGGCACCCGGACCGCAATCCGGGCGATGCCGAGGCAGAAGCCAGGTTCAAGGCGATCAGCCAGGCCTATGACACCCTGAAGGACCCCCAGAAGCGCGCTGCCTATGACCGGTTCGGGCATGAGGCTTACGAAAGCGGGATGTCGGGCGGCGGTGGCGGTCATGGCTCAGCGGGCGGCTTTTCCGATCTCGGCGATATTTTCGACACGATCTTCGGCGGCGGCTTTGGCGGAGCAGGCGGTCGCCGCGGCCCGGTGCGCGGCGCGGACCTGCGCTACGACATGGAGATCACGCTCGAAGAGGCCTATCATGGCAAGGCGAGCGAGATCACCATCGATGTCGCCGCGACCTGCGACACCTGCGATGGGTCGGGCGCGGAGCCGGGCACCAAGGTACGCACCTGCAACCTGTGCGGCGGCAGCGGCAAGATGCGGGCGCAGCAGGGCTTTTTCGTGGTCGAGCGGACCTGCCCGAACTGCCATGGCAGCGGTCAGGTGATCGAGAACCCGTGCCGCACCTGCCGCGGCGAGGGCCGGGTTGACAAGCAGCAGACGCTGTCGGTCGATATTCCGCCGGGCGTCGACAACGGCACGCGCATCCGTCTGTCAGGCAAGGGCGAGGCCGGTCCCAAGGGGTCGCCGCCGGGCGACCTGTACATCTTCATCCATGTTGCACGGCATCGCATTTTCGAGCGCGACGGCACGACGTTGATCACGCGCTGCCCGATCAGCATCACGACAGCGGCTTTGGGCGGCGAGCTCGAGATTCCCGGGCTCGATGGCAAGCGCCACCGGATCAGCATTCCCGCCGGTATCCAGTCGGGCAAGCAGCTGCGCCAGCGCGGCGCCGGCATGCCGGTGCTGCAGGGCCGCGGCACGGGTGACATGGTCATCCAGATCGATGTCGAGACGCCGACCAAGCTCAGCGCCCGTCAGAAGGAACTGCTGCGCGAATTCCAGGCGACTGAAACCGGTCAGGAAAGCCCGGAAAGCACGGGTTTCTTCGCCAGGCTCAAGGAAATGTGGGACGGAATCGGGGAATAAGGCGGGATCATCGCTCCCGCCTCATCAATCAGATATCCTCGGCCAGCCGTCCGTAGAGCTGCGGGCGGCGGTCACGGAAAAAGCCCATGCCTGCACGATGCTTGCGCGCCTGGGCGAGGTCGAGCGTCGCGACCAGCACACCGGTTTCCTCCGCGCCATATTCCAGGATCAGGTCACCCCATTCGTTGGTGATGAAGCTGTGCCCGTAGAAGCTCTGATTGCCCTCGGTGCCGATGCGGTTGCTGGCGATCACCGGCATGCAGTTCGACACCGAATGCCCCTGCATCGCGCGCCGCCACATGCGGCTGGTGTCGAGCTCGGCATCATAGGGCTCCGATCCGATCGCGGTCGGGTAGAACAGCAGCTCCGCGCCCATCAGCGCCATCGCGCGCGCGCATTCGGGATACCACTGGTCCCAGCAGATGCCGACGCCGATCCGCGTGCCGCACACGTCCCAGACCTTGAACCCGGTATTGCCGGGGCGGAAATAATATTTCTCCTCATAGCCTGGACCGTCGGGGATATGGCTCTTGCGGTACACACCCATGATCTCGCCATCGGGATCGATCATCGCCAGCGAGTTGTAATGATGCGGTCCGTCGCGCTCGAAAAAGCTGGTGGGGATCGCGACCTTGAGCTGTTTCGCCAGCTTCGCCATCGCGCGCACGCTCGGGTGCTCGGCGGTCGGGTGCGCGGTCGCGAACAGGCATTCGTCCTCGACCTGGCAGAAATAGGGGCCTTCGAACAGTTCGGGCGGCAGGATGATGTCGGCGCCCTTGTCGGCCGCGTGCGCGACGAGATCGCTGACAGCATCGATATTCTCGGCCAAACCGCCACCCAGCGGCAGCTGCAGGGCAGCGACGGTAATCTCGGTCATAGCGAAACGTTGATCCCAATGCGGGGCAGGAGCGCGACCATGCCCAGATACAAGATGATGGTGAGGCCGCAGCCTGCGCCCAAGCTCAGCCAGAAGCTCACGCCCGAGCGGAGCATCCACGGAATGAGCAGGAACATGGGCAGTGTCGGCAGGAAATACCAGAAGGCAGCCGAGACATAATTGGCCACCAATTCGCGGTCGCCGCTGTCATTCCAAAGCCAGATCATGCCAAGCGTCGAGACCAGCGGTATCGAGGCGATCAGACCGCCCAGCCCAGGGCTGCGCCGCGAAACCGTGGCGATGATCGCAACGAGAATGCCCGAAATCACTGCGCGCAGGACAAACGCACCCATTATCGCCCCCCGGCGTCAAAGGCTCGCCACCAACCCGATGGCCAGCGGCGAGCCTGTCATCACTTCTTGCGGAACAGCATGGTCATGCGGTCGGATTCACCGATCGCGGCATATTTGGCCTTGTCCTGATCCTTGAGCGCATAATTGGGCGGCAGGGTCCACACGCCATCGGGATAGTCGGCGGTGTCCTTGGGATTGGCGTTGATCTCGCTCTTGCCGACCAGCTCGAAGCCGTGCTTCTCGAACATGGCGACGACATCGGCTTCCTTGAGATAGCCCTTCGAACCATCCGCATAAGCGGCGGGGGCATCGGCCTTGGCGCGGTGCTGTTCGATGCCGATCATGCCGCCGGGCTTGAGCATCTTGTGCATCGCGTCGAGCTCGCTGCCCAGAATGCCCCAGCGGTTCATGTTGTGCAGCATGCGCAGGATCAGGATGCGATCGACCTTGCCGTTGAGCTCGGCGGGCACAGCATTGGTCACATAGGCATGGATCTTGTCCGCCGCTAGGCCGGTCGCCTTGACGGCGCGATCGGGATAGCTGGTCGGATAGGCCGCCATCTGTGCCTTGCGCTGTTCGCTGAACGATGCGGCGATCGGCGAGACGCCGAGCGCGACATATTTGCCGCTGGTCGCGGTCAGCGGAGCGAGGATCTTCGTGTACCAGCCGGCATCGGCGGCATATTCGGCGACGACCATCTCGGGGCCGACCTGGAAGAACTCGAGCGTCTCCTTGGGGTGGCGATACTTGTCGCGGGCCTTGTCCTCGCCGCGCAGATCGGCAGCTACGGCAGCATCGATCGCCGAGGAGGCAGAGGCGCTCTCGGCTGCAAGGGCAGGCGCAGCGGTCATCAGGGGCAGGGCGGTACCTGCGATCAGGGCAGACAGGATCATGGTGCGCATGGGGGGCAATCCTCTTTGTGGTTGTTGCTGGGGAACTTAGGACGGGTCCTGCGACTGGCTATACCTGCCACTGCAGGTCCAATCAATCGAGCAGCGGCATCTGTTGGCTGGCGCAATGGAAGCTGCCGCCGCCTGCCAGCACCGCATCGGCGCGCAGGCCGATGGTCCTGCGGTCGGGGAAGCAAGCGCCAATGGCTTCAACCGCCGGACCGTCGGACGCGGTGCCATAAGTTGGCACGACGACCAGATGACTGGTGATCGCGAAGTTCATATGGCTCGCCGGTTGCACCTTCACCTCGCCCTCGGCATCGACACGCTCTACCAGGCCGGGCGAGGGGATCGGCACGACCTTCAGCCCGAAGGCTTCGGCTCGAAGCTTCGCATTGGCATAGATCGCCGCATTGGGATCGTCCGCGCCGCTCGGCACCGGCAGCGCCAGCGTCCCCGGCGCCACGAAGCGCGCGAGATTGTCCACATGCCCGTCGGTATGGTCGTTGATCAGGCCATCGCCGAGCCACAGCAGCCGCTCGATGCCGAGATCGCGCTTCAGCCGCGCCTCGATATCCGCGCGCGTCAGTTGCGGGTTGCGATTGGGATTGAGCAGGCACTGCTCGGTGGTGACGCCGAGCCCAGTGCCATCGACATCGATCGCGCCGCCCTCGAGCACCCAATCGGCGCTGGCGCTATCCAGACCGGCCTCCTCGGCGAGCAGGCCTCCGATCTCGGTATCGCCGGGCATGACATATTTGCCGCCCCAGCCGTTGAAGCCGAAGCGCTGGGCGAAGGGATTGCCGTCCTGTCCCCGCACGACGAGCGGCCCGGTATCGCGCAACCAGATATCGCCATAGGGGTGCATGCAGATGGTCACCACATCGCCCGCGAGCTCGCGCGCCAACGCCGCGTGGGTTTCATCGGGCACGATCAGCCGCGCCTCTTGCCCACTCTCGGCGACAGCGCGCGCGAACGCGGCGATCTCCGCCTGGGCAGCGCTCAAAAAGCCGTTCCACTCATCGGCCAGATGCGGAAATCCGATCCAGATCCAGCGCTGCGGAGCCCATTCGGGCGGCATCATCTGCGTCATCGGATCACTGGCCCGCCCGGCTCTTGTCGCGGATGGCGCGGAACTCGTCGCCTTCCACCCAGTTCGGCCAGTCCTTCGACATCGCCAGGCTGCGGCCGATGCTGTAATAGAGCGAAAGGTCGTCGATCACGCCCGTCCAGTCCCAGTTGGGATTATACTCGTCCTTGGGCCCGTGATAGCGGTTGACGGTATAGTCCTTGCCGGCTGCTTCGCCCGCTGGTTTGCCGCCGTTCACCAGATCGTCGCCACCATCGATGTACAGCATCGGCACGCCCTGCTTGGCGAGGCTGAAATGGTCGGAGCGGTAGTAATAGCCGTTCTGCGGCATCGGGTCGGCTTCGGCCACCCGGCCTTCCTTTTTCAGCGCGACGGCGAGAAAATCGTCGAGCTGCGACTTGCCCTTGCCGATCACGGTGACATTGCGTGCCTTGCCCGCCATCAGGAACGCATCCATGTTGATGCCGCCTGCGGTCTGGGACAGCGGATAGACCGGGTTCTCGCCATAATAAGACGATCCCAGCAGCCCCGATTCCTCGCCGGTGACCGCGAGAAAGACGACGCTACGATCGGGCGCACCCGCCTTGCTGAACGCTTCGGCCAGCGCGACCAGCGCGGCGGTGCCGGTGGCATTGTCGACCGCGCCATTGCAGATATCGTCACCATCATCGGCGGGCTTGCAATGGCCGAGATGGTCCCAATGCGCGGTATAGAGCACATATTCGTCGGGACGCTTGGCGCCAGGCAGGATGCCGATGATGTTGTTCGAAATCGTGGTTTCGATCGCATTGGCGAAAGACACCGACGCCTTGAGGCCCAGCGGCACAGGCTTGAAGCCCTTGCGCTTGGCCGCTGTGCTCAGGGTCGCCAGGTCCTGGCCTGCGCTCGCCAACAGCTTCTCGGCGGCTTCCTTCTGGATCCAGCCATTGGCCTGGGTCTCGCTCGCGCCCTTGTCGGCGCTTTGCGCGAAGAATTGCGGGCCGGTCCAGCTCGATTCCACCACGCCCCAGCCATAGGCGGCAGGCACGGTATCGTGCACGATCAGCGCTGCGGCAGCGCCCTGGCGCGCGGCCTCCTCATATTTGTAGGTCCAGCGGCCGTAATAGGTCATCGCCTTGCCGCCGAACTCGCCGTCGAGGCCGGGGCTGTCATAATCGGGATCATTGACCAGAATGACGACGGTCTTGCCCTTCACGTCGAGCCCGGCATAGTCGTTCCAGCCCTTTTCGGGCGCGTTGATGCCATAGCCGACGAACACGACGTCGCTGCCCGCGATGTCGATGGTCGGCGCCTCGCGATAGGTGCCGATCACCATGTCCTTGCCATATTCGAAGCTGAGCGGCGTCTTGCCGCCGGTGATCGTCAGCGGGCTGATTTTCCCCGCCTCGATGCTGACCAGCGGAACCTGTTGCAGCCAGCTGTCGCCATTGCCTGGCTTGAGCCCCGCCTTGGCAAATCGGTCGGTGAGCAGCTCGATCGTCTTCTGTTCACCGACGCTACCGGGCGCCCGGCCTTCGAACGCATCCGAAGACAGCATCCGGGTAATGTCCTTCATCGTAGCTTCGGAGATCGGCTGGGGGGCAGTCTCGGGAATATCGATAGGCGTTACCGATTGGGCAGCCAACGGGCTTGCTGCGAGTATAGCCAATGGCGCGGCTGCGAGTTTGAACAGGGTCTTGAGATACATGATCGATCTTTTCGCCGGAGAAATGGATGCGCAGGCCCCATGCCCGCTGGTCGCGGCTGTTTGCCAGTTGCGTCCGCGTCAGGCAAGCGGATCGGTCAGGCGCGGCGCGCGCCATGCTTGTGATTTGCAACGAATTTCCGTATCGCGGCTTTCAGAGTTAACATGTGTGAATGACAGGCGCGTGTCAGGTTTTTCGAACCGCTGCTTGTCCAGTCTTGAACGATCGCAAATCAGGCCTTTTCGCTATGGCGTTTGACACTACAGCCGACGCCTCGCCCGAGACTGGCCCTCCGCTCGATGACGACGCGTTCAAGGCCCAGCTTGCGTCGCTCATTCCGCACTTGCGCGCCTATGGCCGCTCATTGAGCGGCAATCGCGATGTCGCGGATGACCTGGTTCAGGACACCATGCTCAAGGCCTGGGCGGCACGCGGCCGTTTTGCCGCTGGCACGAACATGCGCGCCTGGACCTTCATCATCCTGCGCAATTCCTTCCTCTCGCAGCGCAGGCGTGCGCGGTTCACCACCGAATGGGACGATGTCGTCGCCGATCGCATCCTGTCGATGCCGGCAGGGCAGGGCGATCAGCTTCACCTGGCAGATGTCCAGCGTGCGCTGATGCAGCTGCCCGAAAGCCAGCGTGAGGCGCTGATCCTGGTCGGCGCAGGCGGCTTTTCCTACGAGGAGGCAGCCGACATTTGCGGAGTCGCGCTTGGCACGATCAAGAGCCGTGTGGCGCGCGGACGCTCGGCGCTGGCCGCGCTGATCGAGGATACCGCAGCCAGCGAGGGTAGGGCAGAGCGGACATCCGACCCGATGGCCGCGATCATGGCCGATGTCGACCGGGTGAGCGGCGGGCTGGTCGGGCGCAGCGCCGAGGACGACTGAGCGCAGCTGCACCCCGATTGCCTCTGCCCGCGCGCCGGGCTAGCACCAGCGCCATGCCAGTCCACCCAGAACTTGCCGAAGCGCGTCAGCGCGCCGCACGCCATGCACCGTTCCTGGCCGCTGCCATGGCGCGCGCACCCGACCTTGCCGACCGCCTCCAGGAGGAGGGTCTCGACGCCGCGCTGGATCATCTTCGCAATCTCGGCCGCGAGGGGCCGGTCGCCGAAGCGCTGCGGCGTCGCAAGAGCGGGCTTGCGCTGGTCCTGGCGCTTGCCGATCTGGCCGGCCTGGTCGGCGTCGACCGGGTCACCCGCATCCTGTCCGATTTTGCCGACCAGGCGCTGGACGCGGCTCTGGCCGACATCATTGCGCGGCGCACGCCAGATGCCGAACCTCGGGGCTTCGCGGTCATCGCGCTAGGCAAGCACGGCGGACAGGAGCTCAACTATTCGTCGGATATCGACCCGATCTTCATCTACGATCCGATGACACTGCCCTGCCGACCACGCGAAGAGGCGGCCGATGCTGCGCAGCGTATTGCGCGGCAACTGATTGATATGATGAGCCAAAGAGATGGAAACGGCTATGTCTTCCGGATGGATCTGCGTCTGCGTCCAGCGGCCGAGGTCACGCCGCTGGCCATCCCTGTCGATGCGGCGCTGTCGCATTATGAATCGCAGGCGCTGACCTGGGAACAGGCCGCCTTCATCCGCTCGCGCGCCGCGGCGGGCGACCGCGTGCTCGGCGACTATTTCATGGAGGCTCTCCGTCCGTTCATCTGGCGGCGCTCGCTCGACTTCGGGACGATCGACGAGATTGCCGCGCTCACCCGCCAGATCCGCGATCATTATAACAAGGGGCAGACGCTCGGTCCGGGTTACGATCTCAAGCGCGGCCGCGGCGGCATTCGCGAGGTCGAATTCTTCACCCAGGCGCACCAGCTCATCCATGGCGGACGCAATCCGGCGCTTCGCGTGCGTTCGACGCTCGACGCACTCGGTGCGCTGGAGGATCAAGGGATCATCCCCGGGCATGAGGCGAGGCTACTGGCGGGTCATTATCGCACGCTGCGCACCTTCGAACACCGGCTGCAGATGATCGACGACCAGCAGACGCACAGCCTGCCCGTTGACGCGCCGGCGCTCGACAATGTCGCTAGGCTGCATGGAATGACCGATGGTGCAGCGATGATCGCGGCACTCCAGCCGGTGACACGGGATGTCGCAACCGTCTATGACGCGCTGATCGCCTCGCAGCGAGGTCAGGGCGATGAGGCGGTCGTTCCACTGAGCAACGATCCCGAATTGCTTGCCGAGGCGCTGGATCGCGCCGGCTTCGATCAGCCGGACAAGCTCGCCGAGCGGATTCAGGGCTGGCGCGGCGGAGCGGTGCGGGCCTTGCGCACCGCAGCGGGCCGCAAGGCGTTCGAGGAAGTGCTGCCCGCGCTGCTTGCGGCCTTTGCCGATGCGCCCGATCAGGCGGCCGCGCTCAACCGGTTCGACGATCTGCTGCGGCAGCTGCCCAGCACGGTGAATGTGTTCCGCCTGCTTCAGGCGCGGCCTGCGCTGATGCAGACGCTGGTCGATATCCTGAGCCATGCGCCGGTGCTGGCCGAGTCGCTGGCGCGCCGGGGAGACCTGCTCGACGGGTTGATCGACGCCAGCGCCTATGATCTGGTGGGCAGCGTCGAACAGATTGCCGAACGCCTCGCCCGCGAGGAGCCGGGCGACGACTATCAGCAGCGGCTCGATGCGGTGCGCGTGCGCGTCGGCGAAATGCGCTTTGCCCTCGGGGTGCAGCTGATCGAGGGGCGGCACGATCCGGTCGCCATTGCGGGCGGCTATGCCCGTGTCGCGGAGGCGGCGATCTGTCGTCTGGCCGATTGCGCCATCAGCGAATTCATCGCGGTGCATGGCCGGATGCCCGACAGCGAGCCGGTGATCCTCGCGCTCGGGCGGCTCGGCGGCGGGGCGCTGACCCACGCCTCCGACCTTGATCTCATTTTCCTGTTCAGCGGAGAGATCGGGCTGGAATCGGACGGCAGGCGCCCGCTCGGAAGCACGCAATATTACAACCGGCTTGCGCAGCGGATTATCGCGGCGCTTTCCGTGCCGACGGCGGCAGGCGCTTTGTACGAGGTCGATACGCGGCTGCGGCCCAATGGCGCGCAGGGCCTGCTGGCGGTATCGTTTGCCAGCTTTGCCGAATATCAGCGCGATCAGGCCTGGACCTGGGAGCATATGGCGCTGTGCCGGGCAAGGGTGGTTTACGGATCGCAGGAAAGCCGCGAGCGGCTCGAGGCGATCATTGGCGATGTTCTGCATGCCCCGCGCGATGCCGCCGAGCTGCGCGCAGCTGCGTTGAAGATGCGCGAGGATATTGCCGCGCACAAGAAGCCGCTCGGTCCGCTCGACGTCAAGCTGCTGCCTGGCGGCCTGGTCGATCTGGAGTTCATCGTCCACACGCTGCAACTGACCCACCGGGTGGGCTTCCACCCGGATCTGCGCCAGGCGATCGATGCGTTGGTTATAGCGGGGCTTGCAGATGCCGCGCTGGCTGAAGCGCATGACCTGATGACGCGGCTGCTGGTCGCGCTGCGTCTGGTAGCGCCCGATTGCAGCGAGCCCCCGCCCGCAAGCCAGGCACTGGTGGCGCGGGCCTGCGGCTGCGGCTCCTGGCCGGAGCTGCTCACAGCGATCGATTGCGCGCGCGCCAGTGTTCAAACCGCCTGGCAGCACCTATTTGGCGCGAGCGCGCCTGCAACCAGCGCATGAGAGAGAAGGACAGACGATGACCGATATTGGCGACACCATCCCCGACATTGCGCTGACCGCGCCCGATGGCAGCAGCGTTTCCGCCTCCGATTATGCCGGCAAGGCCTTGGTGCTGTATTTCTATCCTAAGGACGACACCAGCGGCTGCACCAAGGAGGCGCAGGAGTTCAGCGCGCATCTTGCCGAGTTCGAGGCGGCAGGGGTATCGGTGCTCGGCGTGTCGAAGGATCCGCCGAAAAAGCATCAGAAGTTCATCGAGAAATACGGCCTGACCGTGCCGCTCGCCAGCGATTCGGAGACCGACGGGTTGGCCGAGGCGATGGGCGTGTGGATCGAGAAATCGATGTACGGGAAGAAATATATGGGAATGGACCGGTCAACCTTTCTGGTCGGCAAGGATGGAAAGGTCGTGCGCGTCTGGCGCAAGCTAAAGGTCGCCGGGCATGTTGCCGAGGTGCTGGAGGCCGCCAGGGCCAATTGAGACGTCGCGAATCATGGTTAACCACAAGGGCTCGCCAACCGATTTGGCGGGCCCTTTTTGCTGGCGTGACGAAAATTTCCAATCGTTCCGGCCTGCAAAAGGTTAACGGAAGGCTTGGATCGACGCTGCGGCAGGACGATTCTGAGGCTTTCGCCGCCCGGATTCGGGCCGAAAACCGTCTCATTCATGCACGATTAAACGATTCAACGCGCCAGCCAGACGCTTCAACGCGCGGTGGGCGGTTGCGGGTTGCGGTGCACAAAGCTTTCCATCTACCCATGGTTCAACGAAATCGGAGGGAAGGGGTTCCAACGATTTTTGTGTTTTTGTGCTCCGCCTTTCACAAGGCGCCGGAGCACGAAGGGCACCCGCAAGGTCCGAACGGCCCGGTGGTTGCCCTTGCAACAAGGTGCTGAATATTCATGGTCGCAACCAGAATTGTCGCAACGGTCCTTACCACCACCACAGCCGGTCTGCTGTGCGCTGCATCACCCGCTTTTGCTGAAGGCAACGCCACTGACATCGCTGCTGCCGTGCCGCAGGTTTCGACCGAAGGCGCTCTGGGAGCCCAGGATACCGAATTCCGCGCCCTGTTCGCCGACTGGAAATCGATGGAGAACCGCGATACCGGCCGCGTCTCCATCCCCTCGCGCAAGCCCGTCGATGCCTTCAAGCTGACCAGCCAATACGGTTTCCGCGCCGATCCCTTCGCCGGACGCCGCGCCCGCCACAAGGGTCTCGACATGGCGGGTCCGATCGGTACGCCGATCTATGCCACCGCCGACGGTATCGTGGGTCGCGCTCAGTGGGTCGGTGGTTACGGCCAGTATGTCGAAGTCAACCATGGTGGCGAAATCCAGACGCGCTACGGCCACCTCTCGCAAATTCTGGTTCAGCCCAACCAGCGCGTCACCAAGGGCCAGGTCATCGGCCTGATGGGTTCGACCGGCCGCTCCACCGGCAGCCATCTGCACTATGAAGTGCGCATCGCCGGAAACTCGGTCAATCCGATGCCCTTTATCTCCTCGCGCGACTATCTGCTGGCCATGCAGGATGGCGGCAAGGTCGCCCAAGGCGGTCCCGCCGAGTAGTCGCTCGCAATTTTTGCAGATCTTGACATCAAGCGCCGGTTCTCCGGCGCTTTTTGTTTGTCGGCCGCACAACCCCGCGCTTTGCCATTGCTTTAATCGCGCGATTAAACAATGATGCCTGCGTAGTCGGGAATCGTTACGGAACACGCCGAATGGCGGGACGGACCTTTCCCTTGATCAGGAGGGAATGTCGCAATGCATCCATCGGTCCACGCCCAGAATCAGGCCGACAAGCCGGCTATCATCATGGCGGGTTCGGGGCTTCAGGTAAGCTATGCCGAGCTGGATCGCCGCTCGAACCAGGTCGCACAGTATCTGCGCCAGCAGGGTGTCGGTATCGGCGACACCGTTGCTCTGTGTCTGGAGAACCGGGCGGAATATTTCGACATCGTCTGGGGCGCGCAGCGCGCAGGCCTTATCTTCGTGGCGATTTCCAACCGGCTGACCGCGGACGAGATAAGCTATATCCTGCAGGATAGCGGCGCCAAGCTGCTGTTCACCTCCGATTATCTCGGGGCGCATCTGCCAGCGATCGCCAGCGCCTGTCCGCACGTGCCGATCGTCAATCTGGACGATGCCTCCGCCACCGCTGCCATCGCCGCGATGCCCGATACGCCGATCGCCGATCAGCGCGCGGGCTCTGACATGCTCTATTCTTCAGGTACCACCGGACGTCCCAAGGGCGTGCGTCTGCCGCTGCCGGAAGATGGCGACATCGCCGCGAGCAACACGCTGGTGATGCTCGCCCAGGGCGCATTCGGCTTCGGCCCGGACAGCATCTATCTCTCGCCCGCGCCGCTTTATCATGCCGCGCCGCTGCGCTGGTGCATGAGCGTGCACAAGCTGGGCGGCACCGTGATCGTGATGGAGAAGTTCGATCCTGAAGCCGCGCTGCAGCTGATCGAGCGCTACAAGGTCAATGTCAGCCAATGGGTTCCGACGCATTTCACCCGCATGCTCAAGCTGCCCGAGGAGGTGCGCACGCGCTATGACGTGTCGAGCCTGAAATCGGCGGTGCATGCTGCCGCACCATGTCCGGTGCCGGTCAAGCAGGCGATGATCGACTGGTGGGGGCCGGTGCTCAAGGAATATTATGCCGGCACCGAGGGCAATGGCTTCACCTTTATCTCGAGCGAGGACTGGTTGACGCACCAGGGCTCGGTCGGGCGCTCGCTGCTCGGCACGATCCGAATCTGCGACGAAGAGGGCAAGGAGGTGCCTGCGCGCACCGAAGGCACCGTCTATTTCGAAGGCGGCGGCAAGTTCGAATATCACAACGACGCCAGCAAGACCAAGGAAGCGACGCATCCGCAAGGATGGACAACGCTCGGCGATGTCGGCTGGGTCGACGAGGAGGGCTTCCTCTATCTCACCGACCGCAAGAGCTTCATGATCATCTCGGGCGGCGTGAACATCTATCCGCAGGAGATAGAGAATCTGCTGGTCAGCCATCCCAAGGTCGCCGATGCGGCGGTGATCGGCGCGCCGTGCCCGGATATGGGCGAGCGCGTCGTCGCGATCGTGCAGCCGCTCGACCTTGCCGAGGCGGGAGATGCGCTCGCGGCCGAGCTAAGCACCTATTTGCGCGGATCGCTTTCGGGGGTGAAGATGCCGCGGCAGATCGACTTCCGGGACGAGCTGCCCCGTCACGCCACCGGCAAGCTCTACAAGCGCCTGCTGCGCGACGAATATTGGGCAAAGGCCAAAGAGGCCGAAGCCGTGGCAGGAGCCTGATCCATGGCGACCATAGCCCCCGCCGTGCTGCCGCCCGAGATCGCGTCGGCCATCGTCAATCCCGTCGCCTATGGCGAGTGGAACGGCATCAAGGAAAAGTTCCGCTGGGCCCGCGACAATATGCCCGTCGGGCTGGTCCAGGCGGAAGGCTATATGCCTTTCTGGGCGATCACCCGGCATGAGGACATCATGACGGTGAGCAAGGACAATGCACGCTTCCTCAATGCGCCCAAATCGGTGGTGCTGGGGCCGATCGCGGTGCAGATGCTGACCCACATGATCACCGGCGGCAGCCCGCATCTGGTGCGGTCGCTGGTCACCATGGATGCGCCCGAACACATGGACTATCGCAAGCTCACCCAGAGCTGGTTCATGCCCAAGAACCTGGCGAGCCTGGAAGAGAAGATCCGCGGCATCGCGCGTGCATCGGTCGATGCGATGCTGGCGACGGGGGGCACGTGCGATTTCGTGCACCAGGTCTCGGCGCTATATCCGCTGCATGTCGTGATGCAGATCCTCGGCGTGCCGCACGAGGACGAGCCGCTGATGCTCAAGCTGACGCAGGAGATGTTCGGCGGCGAGGATCCCGACCTCAACCGCGCGCGCTCGGTCGAACTGACGCCCGAGCAGGTCACCCAGTTCGTGATCGAAGCGGTGCGCGATTTCGAGGGCTATTTCATGAAGCTCGCCGCCGACCGGCGCGCCAACCCGCAGGACGATGTCGCCACCGTCATCGCCAATGCGGTGATCGATGGCGAACCGATCAGCGACCGCAATGCCGCCGGCTATTACATCATTGTCGCCGCTGCCGGGCACGACACAACCTCCGCCTCGACTGCCGGCGCGATGTGGGCGCTGGCCAAGGATCCCGACCAGTTCGCGCGGATCAAGGCCGACCGCAGCCTGCTGCCCGGTCTGATCGAGGAGGCGATCCGCTGGACCACGCCGGTGCAGCATTTCATGCGCACGGCGGCCGAGGATTGCGAGATCGGCGGACAGCGCATCGCCAAGGACGACTGGCTGATGCTGTGCTATGTTTCGGGCAATCATGACGAGCGGGTGTTTCCCGATCCCGACCGGTTCGATGCCTCGCGCGGGCCCAACCGCCATGTCGCATTCGGGGCAGGGGTGCACCAGTGTCTGGGCCTGCACCTCGCGCGGCTGGAAATGCGCATCCTGTTCGACGAGTTGCTCGATCGGATCGATAGCGTGGAGCTGGCGGGCACGCCGCAGCGCGCGAGCAGCACCTTTGTCGGCGGCCCCAAGACGCTGCCGATCCGCTTTGTCCCGAGTTGAATTGACAGTGGTTTGCGGCGGGCACCCGGTATAGCGTGCGCGCCGGACTTATATGACAACAGCCCGGATCGTTCGATACCGGGCCGGCATCACAGGAAAGGAATGTTCCGATGGTTCAGCAGTACAGCGTCCTCATCAACGGCAAGCTCGAAAAGCCCGGCAAATGGATCGATGTCGTCAATCCCGCCAACGAGCAGGTGATCGCCCAGGTTCCCGATTGCGGACAGGAAGAGCTGGACCGTGCCGTCGCCGCTGCCCGCGCTGCGTTCAAGACCTGGAAGAACGTGCCGATCGACGAACGCCGCGCGGTCATTCAGAAGATTTCCGCCGCGATCAAGGCCAATGCCGATGAACTGATGCGGCTGCTGACCAGCGAGCAGGGCAAGCCCCACGCCCAGGCAGCTGGCGAAATCCATGGGGCCGCAGCGATGGCAGCGGCGCAGTCGACGCTCACCCTTGAGGACGAGATCAACGAGGACAGCGACACCCGGCTGTCGCGCACCCGCCGCGTTCCTGTGGGTGTCGTCGGCGGCATCGTGCCTTGGAACTTCCCGGTGATGATGGCGGTGCAGAAGATCGTGCCCGCGCTGCTTTCGGGCTGCACGATGGTGCTCAAGCCCTCGCCGTTCACGCCATTGGCCACGCTGCGCATCGTCGAGTTGATCGCCGACGAGGTGCCGGCGGGTGTGCTCAACGTCATCACCGGCGGCGACGATCTCGGCCCGCTGATCACCTCGCATCCCGATATCGACAAGATCACTTTCACCGGATCGACGGCGACCGGCAAGCGGGTGATGGAATCGGCATCGAAGGATCTGAAGCGCATCACGCTCGAGCTCGGCGGCAACGATGCCTCGATCGTACTGCCCGACGCCGATGTGAAGAAGGTTGCCGAACAGCTGTTCTGGTCGAGCTTCACCAATGCCGGACAGATCTGCGTCGCGGCAAAGCGCATCTATATCCACGAGGATATCTATGACGAACTGTCTGCCGCAATCGCCGAATATGCCAAGGGCGTGAAGGTCGGCGATGGCGCCGAGCAGGGCACTGCCGTCGGCCCGATCCAGAACAAGAAGCAGTATGAGCGCGTGCTCGACCTGATCCAGGATGCCAAGGACAATGGCTACAAGTTCCTGGTGGGCGGCGATCACGATCCCTCGATCCCCGGCTATTACGTGCCGATCACCATTCTCGACAATCCGCCCGAAGACGCGCGCATCGTCGCGGAAGAGCAATTCGGCCCGGTGATGCCGCTGATGAAATTCTCGACCGTCGAGGAAGCGATCCAGCGCGCCAATGCGTCCGATTACGGCTTGGCAGGTGCGGTGTGGACCGGCAATCCGGAAGAGGGCGTGAAGGTCGCCGAGCAGCTCGAGACCGGCACGGTCTGGGTCAACGAATATCTGCACCTTTCGCCCTTCGCACCGTTCGCGGGCCACAAGCAGTCGGGCTTCGGTGCCGAATATGGCAAGGAAGGCCTGCTCGAATTCACCTATCCGCAGGTGATCACGGTGAAGCGCGAAAAGGCGGTGGCTTGAGCGATAAAGCCCTCTCCCCTTGAGGGGAGAGGGTTGGGAGAGGGGGAGTGCGCGACATTGCCCCTCTCAACTTCGCCTAGTCGGCAAGCCGACAAGGCTCCGTATCTCTCCCCTGAAGGAGAGAGAGCTTTGCCGCGACAGCATTGACGTGTTCGCCGCATCTGTTTAACCGTTCGATTAAATCCATTGCGGAGTCGGCGTGAACAACCGCCGGGCCGCGCAATCTGCAAGGAGAGGCCCTATGGCTCATGCATATATCGTAGATGCGGTTCGCACCGCTGGTGGCCGTCGCGGCGGCCGTCTCGCTGGTGTTCACCCGGTTGATCTGGGCGCAGCGGTGTTCGACGCGATCGCGGCGCGCAACGATTTCGATCCCAAGGCGATCGACGATGTCATCACTGGCTGCGTGATGCAGGGCGGCGAGCAGACGATGGACGTGGGCCGAAATGCGGTGCTCGCCTCGAAGCTGCCCGACAGCATCCCTGCCGTGACCATCGACCGTCAGTGCGGATCGTCGCAGCAGTCGATGCAGTTTGCTGCCCAAGCGGTGATGAGCGGTACCCAGGACATCGTGCTGGCGAGCGGCATCGAGAGCATGACCCGCGTGCCGATGGGCTCGACCGCAATGCTCTACATGAAAGCCGGCATGGGCAACTACAAGTCGGCGCGGCTCGAGGAAGCGTTTCCCGGCGTGATGTTCAGCCAGTTCGATGGCGCGGAAATGATCGTCAAGAAGCACGGCCAGACCAAGGAAGCGCTCGATGCCTATTCGCTCGAAAGCCACCGCCGCGCGGCAGCCGCGACCCAGGCGGGCGCGTTCGACAACGAGATCGTTCCGGTCGAGATCGAAACCCCCGAGGGCAAGGAATGGCACAAGGTCGATGAAGGCATCCGCTTCGACGCCACGCTCGAGGGCATTGCCGGCGTCAAGCCGATCTCCGAGACCGGCGTGCTGTCGGCGGCCAATGCCAGCCAGATCTGCGACGGTGCCTCGGCGGTGCTGATCGTGTCCGAACAGGCGCTGAAGGACCATGGCCTTACGCCGCGCGCGCGCATCCACCATGTCTCGGTGACCGCAGGCGATCCGGTGATCATGCTCGAGGAACCGCTGTTCGCCACCGAGCGGGCGCTCAATCGCGCGGGCATGAAGATCGACGATATCGATCTGTATGAAGTCAACGAAGCCTTTGCCCCGGTGCCGCTGGCCTGGCTGTCCTATCTCGGTGCCAGCCATGATCGCCTCAACGTCCATGGCGGCGCGATCGCGCTCGGCCACCCGCTCGGCGCGTCGGGCACCAAGCTGATGGCGACGCTGCTCAACGCACTCGAAAAGCGCGGCGGCAAATACGGTCTGCAGACGATGTGCGAGGGCGGCGGTCAGGCCAACGTCACGATCATCGAACGCCTGAGCTGACTTATCGCTCCTCCCCGGCTCGGGGAGGGGGACCGCGAAGCATTGGAGGGGAAGCGTCGAGGTGCATTGCCTCGATCGAGGCACAATCCCGCTACCCCTCCGTCAGTCCTTCGGACTGCCACCTCCCCGCCGCGGGGAGGATTGAAATTTGATCATTCTTCAGGAGACACCTTAATGAAACTCGATTCCTCCATTTCCGCCGTCGTCACCGGCGGCGCTTCGGGCCTGGGCGCCGCGACCGCGCGCGCTCTCGCCGCCAAGGGCGTCAAGGTCGCCATTTTCGACCTGCAGGAAGAAAAAGGCACCGCGCTCGCCAATGAGATCGGCGGCGTGTTCTGCGAAGTGAACGTGACCGACGATGCGAGCGTCGACGCCGGTTTCGCCAAGGCCCGCGCCGCGATCGGTCAGGAGCGTATCCTGGTGAACTGCGCCGGTACCGGCAACGCCATCAAGACCGCCAGCCGCTCGAAGGAAGACGGCAGCATCAAGCATTTCCCGCTCGATGCGTTCAACTGGATCGTGCAGATCAACCTGGTGGGCACCTTCCGCTGCATCGCCAAGTCGGCCGCCGGCATGATGACGCTCGATCCGCTGCCCGATGGCGATCGCGGCGCGATCGTCAATACCGCATCGGTCGCGGCCGAGGATGGCCAGATCGGCCAGGCGGCCTATTCGGCATCGAAGGGCGGTGTCGTCGGCATGACGCTTCCCATCGCGCGCGACCTTTCGAGCGAAGCGATCCGCGTCAACACCATCCTACCGGGCATTTTCAATACCCCGCTGCTCGCCGCCGCGCCGCAGCCGGTCAAGGATGCGCTGGGTGCATCGGTTCCGTTCCCCAAGCGTCTTGGTGACCCGGAGGAATATGCGCAGCTTGCGCTGACCATGATCGAATGCGGTTATTTCAACGGTGAAGATGTCCGTCTCGACGGCGGCATCCGCATGGCACCGCGCTGATCGATAAAGCCCCGCTCGCGTGTCGGGCGGGGCCTATTCCTTTCCGGGAGGCTGGCATGCACTATAGTACGATTCGCTACGATGTGGCCGATGGCATCGCCACGATCACACTCAGCCGCCCGGAAAAGATGAATGCCTTCACCAACCGGATGATGGCCGAGATGATCGATGCGTTTGACGCGATCGATGCCGACGATTCCGTCCGTGCGGTGATCGTGACCGGCGAGGGCAGGGCCTTTTGTGCAGGCGCAGACCTGACCCCCGATGGCGGGGGCGGGCCGTTTTCCAGCGACGATCCGGTTACCGATCTGTCCGACGAACGCGTTCGCGATGGTGGCGGGTTGCTGACGCTGCGGATCTTCCAGTGCAAGAAGCCGGTGATCGGTGCGATCAATGGCGCGGCCGTCGGCATCGGGGTGACGATGCAGTTGCCGATGGACATGCGGCTGGCCTCGACCAGCGCGCGCTTCGGCTTCGTCTTCGCCCGGCGCGGAATCGTGCCCGAGGCGGCTTCGTCCTGGTTCCTGCCGCGCCTGGTCGGGCAGCAACAGGCACTCGAATGGTGCATGACGGGGCGTGTGTTCGGCGCCGATGAAGCGCTCGCTGGGGGCCTTGTGCGTTCGGTGCATGCGCCCGAAGAGCTTATGCCCGCTGCAATCGCGCTCGCGCGCGAGATTATCGACAATACCGCGCCGGTTTCGGTCGCGCTGACCCGGGCGATGCTGTGGCGGATTCCGTCCGCGCCGCATCCAATGCACGCACACCGTGTCGACAGCCGTGCCATCTACACGCGTTCGCGTTCGGGCGATGCTGCGGAAGGCATTTCGAGCTTCCTCGAAAAGCGCGCGGCCAACTATCCCGACCGGGTTGCATCGGACATGCCGGAATTCTATCCATGGTGGGATGAACCCGGATATGAATAACGCTGCGCCCGAGAGTGAGCTCAATGCGCGCGACCAGCTGATCGAAGCCGCCAGCCAGATTATGCGCGATGGCGATCAGGTCGATCTGTCGCTGAGCGAGCTTTCCCTGCGCTCCGGGCTGAACAGCGCGTTGGTCAAATATTATTTCGGCAACAAGCAGGGGCTGATGCTCGCGCTGCTCGAACGCGACATGCGCAACATCGTCAACAGCCTCGATGCACTGCTCGCCAAGGACCTGCCGCCGGACGAGAAGTTGCGCGTGCATATCCGCGCGGTGATCGGAACCTATTTCCGCTTTCCCTATCTCAACCGGCTGCTGATGCGGATGGTGCGCGATGCCGCACCCGAAGTGTCGCGCAAGATCGCCGACGATTATCTCGTGCCGATTTCCAACGCCTATGAACGGCTGATCGAGGAAGGCGTGCAGAAGGGGCTTTTTCGCCCTATCGATGCGGGCCTGTTCTACTTCACCGTCACCGGGGCTGCAGACCGCTTCTTCTCCGCGCGGCTCGTGCTGCATCATTGCTTCGGTCAGTCCGAGATGACCGAGCAGATGCGCGACGATTATGCCGACCATACTCTGGATATCATCATGCCCGGCCTGTTGGTGAACCCAGGCAGCGCTTGACACCGGTTAACCGTAACGCCGGGACGAGCCGTTCGTTACATACGTTCGAATTACGGTAATAAACTTACAACTCTGAGCAATTTTCCTTAGAGCGGAGGAATGACCAATTCCGCCGCCCGATTCCCGAGTCACTCCGCCGACGCCGCCGATTCTGCGCGGGGCGTTTCTCGCGCCGTGTCTGCAATCGATGAGCAGGCGTTTGTCGAGGCCAGCGAGAAGCTTGCCAGGGCCTTGGATCACGCCGCGGCCGGACGCACGCATTCTGATATTGCCGAGGCGCGGCTGCGCCTGCGCGAACTGGCGGTGAAGCTGCGCGATGCGGGCTATTGGCGTACCGACAAGCATGGTCTGCGCGCCACCGTGTCGCTGCTGTGGCAGGCCGATCGCTATGTCAGCGAGCTGGCACTGAAACAGGACCAGGCGGGTGGGGGCTCAACACCCCGGACATGAATTCGAGTTCTTCAGGCCTGCCGGGTCGCAAACGGAAGCAGGTATGGAGTGGCGGGTCGGCAGCGGCTTTGAGGCAAGCACTGCGCCGGCCCGCCAACATTTTGCACGATTTGAATGTTACTGTTTAATGACAGTCAAAATGCCAGAATGTAACCTGGCAAAAGCCGCGTGATACCTTATTTCGCCGCGGTCCAGGTCTGCGCCTGGCAGAACATCGCGATGCAGCCCTCAACGCTCAGTGTTCCATTCTTTCCTGCCGTCACGATCGACCTGTAGGTCTTGCCGCTTTCGGGATCGTAGATCTTGCCGCGCCACTTCTTGCCGTCGGGAACGAACCCGCTGAGAATGGGCAGGCCGACCAGCTTGCGCTTGCGCAACGCTGGATCGGGATTGTTCACATCGGTCGACACGCCATTCTTGGGCTGTTCGATGAACCGCGTCAGTCGTCCGCATATGTTCTGGCCGCACGGGGCGATCGTGACCACGGCGCGCTTGCCCTTGGTGTACCACTGACCCTGGATGGATTCGGATGCCTGTGCAGGGACAGCCATGAGGGACAGCGATGTCCCCAAAATAGCGGCGATTGCCGACCAGCGCATATTGTTCTCCATCCAGCTTGTGATTAGCCTGTCCGCCAATCCCGCGATAGCCGGGACGCCAGCCAGGAACTTGGCGAGGTCATAACGCGGGGAGAGACGGTGATGAAGCGGATTTTTGTGGGATTTGCATCGGTATTGGCCCTGACCTCGGCGGCGCCGATCCTAGCCAAAGAGCTTGCCGTCGCGCCCGGCCCTGGTGCGCAGGAGCGGTTGCAGGAAGCCTTGATTCTCGCGCAGCCCGGCGATGTCGTGTTGCTGGGCGAAGGACGCTTCGATCTCACCGACGGGCTCTCGCTCGATGTCGCGGGTGTCACGCTCAAGGGCGCGGGTCCCGAAAAGTCGGTGCTCAGCTTCAAGGGGCAGCTGGCGGCGGGCGAGGGGCTACTTGTCACGTCGGACAATGTGGTGCTGCGCGATTTTGCGGTCGAGGACAGCCGCGGGGACGCGATCAAGTCCAAGGGCGCGGACAATATCGTCTATCACAATATCCGCGTCGAATGGACCGGAGGGCCGAAAGAAACGAACGGCGCCTATGGCATCTACCCGGTCGAATCCGAAAATGTACTGATCGATTCGGTGCTGGTGATCGGCGCGTCCGACGCTGGCATCTATGTCGGCCAGTCGCGCAACATCATCGTGCGCGATTCGATCGCCCGGTTCAATGTTGCGGGCATCGAGATCGAGAACAGCTTCAACGCCGATGTCCATGACAATGTCGCGACCAAGAATACCGGCGGCATCCTGGTGTTCGATCTGCCCAACCTGCCGCAACAGGGCGGGCATAATGTCCGCGTGTTCGACAATGTCGTGGTCGAAAACGACACGCCCAATTTCGCGCCGAAGGGCAATATCGTCGCCAGCGTCCCCGCCGGTACAGGCGTGATGGTTATGGCCAATCGCGATATCGAGATTTTCGACAATGTGTTCGATGGCAATGGATCGTCGAACATCATGATCATCGGCTATCGGCAGAAATTCGACGACGCCAAATACCAGCCGATGGTTCGCAATGTCCGCATCAGCGACAATGCGCATGGCAAGACCGGATTTGCGCCGCAGTTCGCAGGCGGCGAGATGCTCGCATCGGCCTTTGGCGGCAGCGTGCCGCCGATTATCTGGGATGGCGTGGGCGGGGCCGAAGCCAGGGTTTATTCGAGCGACGATGTGCCGGTGCTCAACCTGGGCATGACGAAATCGGACCAACCCATCGAGACAGCGCAGCCAGCGCTCGCCAAGCTCGCGGGCGACGCAGCGCCCACGCTGCCGAAGATCGTCATGCCCGACGCCATGGAAGCGGCCATCCGGTGAAACGCTGGCAAGGCCTGGCTGGCGGTGTTGCTGCGGCGTTGCTGGTAAGCGCGCTGCCGGCACCAGCGGTCATCAACGATTCCGCGATTACCGAAGCGGCGCTGCCGCGCAAACTGTCGGAGTTCGGATTCTTCGCAGGGCCCGGTGCGACCGATCCGGCCCCCGCTCTGGTGGCCTACAGCCTGCGTACCCCGCTCTTTTCCGACTATGCCGAAAAGCAGCGGTTCGTTTACGTGCCCCAGGGCGCGCGCATGTCCGCCAATGCCGATGGCCGGATCGAGTTCCCGGTGGGCAGCGCGCTGATCAAGACCTTCGGCTATGGCAGCGGCGCTGCCTTTCGACCGATCGAAACCCGCGTCCTGCTCCGCCGGGCAAACGGTTGGGAGGCCTTGCCCTATGTCTGGAACGCCGATCTGAGCGATGCCGATCTGAAGGTCGCGGGCACGCGCCTGCCGGTGACCGTGACCCGGGCCGATGGCCGGCGCAGCGAGATCAGCTATGCTGTGCCGAACAAGAACCAGTGCAAGGAATGCCATTCGTCCGCCGGCGCAGTGGTGCCGATCGGCCCGATCGCGGCGAACATGGATTTCGCACCATCCGGCGCTGCGGCGTTCCGCAAGCGCATTGACTGGGCCGCAGCGCCGATCGCCGCCAACGGACCGATCTGGAACGACGCTTCCACCGGCACGCTCGATCAGCGTGCGCGCGCCTATCTCATGGTCAATTGCGCGCATTGTCACAACCCCACCGGATCCGCGAGCAATTCGGGGCTGTTCCTCCATTACGGCGCGGCAGCGGATCGGACGGCCACCGGGTTCTACAAGCGCCCGGTAGCAGCGGGGCGGGGCAGCGGTGGGCGTGAGTTCGCGATCCACCCGGGCCAGCCCGACCAGTCGATTATGATCCATCGCATGGGTTCGACCGAGCCGGGAGTCGCCATGCCCGAGGTCGGCCGATCGATGGTGCATGAAGAGGGCGTTGCGCTCATCCGCGAATGGATTTCATCGCTCCGTTCGGAATAGCCTTTGCGCGTCGCTCCAGCTGGTCTAGCAGACGGTCGAACCGGCGTTACAGGGGCAAAAGGCAATGAGCGAGTGGACCATCGGCGTGATCGGCGGATCAGGCCTTTATGCGATCGACGGGCTCGAGGATGCCCAGTCGATCCGCGTCGACAGCCCGTTCGGCGAGGCATCGGACGATATCGTCATCGGCACGCTCAACGGCCATAGGTTCGTGTTCCTTCCCCGTCACGGCAAGGGGCATCGCCTGAGCCCGAGCGATGTCAACGCGCGCGCCAATATCGACGTGCTCAAGCGTGCCGGTTGTACTGATATCCTGGCAATTTCCGCTATCGGCTCGCTGCGGGAGGAGCTGCCGCCGGGCCAGTTCGTGTTGGTCGATCAGTTCATCGACCGCACCGTGCACCGTCCGAGCAGCTTTTTCGGCACCGGCATGGTCGCCCATGTCTCGATGGCAGAGCCCGTCTGCCCCCGGCTGTCGGCGCTGGCCGCCGATGCTGCGCGAGCGGCGGGTGCGCCAGTGCACCAGGGAGGAACCTATCTGGCGATGGAGGGCCCGCAATTTTCGAGCCGGGCCGAGAGCCATATGTACCGCGCCTGGGGCTGTGACGTCATCGGCATGACCGCGATGCCCGAGGCCAAGCTCGCGCGCGAGGCCGAGCTTCCCTATGCGCTGGTCGGCATGGTGACCGACTATGATTGCTGGCGCGAGGGCGAGGATCATGTCGAGGTCGGCGCGATCATCGCTCAGATGAATGCCAATTCGGCGAGAGCCCGCCAGCTGGTGATCGAACTGGCGAAGATGCTGCCTGAGAGGCGCGAGTCCAGCCCGATCGACACCTGTCTCGATTTCGCGCTGATCACTGCGCCCGAAGCGCGCGATCCGGCGCTGCTCGCCCGGCTTGATGCCGTGGCGGGGCGCGCGCTCAGGCCGCGCTGAAAAAGGGATCATCGCGCCGGACGCACTGTGCGTCCCGGCGCCAGCGCCCAGCGGGTGATCGCCGCGATACCCGTCGTCCCGCCGCGAACCGCGAGCCGCGCCGGTAGTGAGATCGACAGTCCGTGCATGTGGCGAGCCCAGCGCGGCAGCAGATCGACGCCGGCCTGCATCGTCATGTGATGGAACGGCGCAAGCTGCGGCGATGATGGCGGCTGGTTGAGCAGCAGATCCGCGATCTCGCGCGTCCGCTCGTCGAACCGGAGCCGGGGCCGCGCCTTGGCCACCAGCCGCTGCGCCTCGCGATGGCTATAGGGCACAGGGTCCGCACCCAGCAGCCGCCCGATCTGTGCCATCTCGGCGAAATAGCGGTCCCGCTCGGCCATGGTCATGTGCGGCTTGCGATAGCGGACATAGGCATCGAGAAAGCAGAGGCTCTCGGTCACATGCACCCAGGCCAGCGATGTCGGATCATTGGCTTTATAGGGCGTGCCATCGGGAAGGGTGCCGTGCACATGATCGTGAATGCGGCGAATGCGCGCGATCTCGCCCAGTGCCTGTGCGCGGTCGCCATAGGTGGTGCGGGCCAGAAATGCCGCGGTGCGCCGCAAGCGCCCACGCATGTCCTGGCGAAACACCGAATGGTCCCATACGCCCGCCAGCACCATGGGATCCAGCATCTGCATCAGCAGCGAGGCGATGCCGCCGATCATCATCGAGGTGACATCGCCATGTACCTGCCAGCAGACCGAGTGCGGGCCGAACAGCCCGCTATCCTCGCGCGAGATCTCGATCGTCTGCCCACCGGGTTCCGCAAAGATGCGGCGGATTTCGCTTCCGATGGAATCGCGCAAGCCTGGCATGCTGACAATATGGGGCATGCAAAGGGGTTTGCCAATCATGACCGCCTATCGTCTCATGCAGTCATAGCCGTTTATTCTACACGACTTGCCGGGCCGCGAGCCCCTCCATGGTAACGCTTTGCTAATCGCGCTTCTTTATGTCGTGGCAGATGTTTGGACAGAAGCAATCAGAACTGGCAACGGGAGACGCGCCAGCACCTGCTGTGCTGTCTGCAAGATCGCTGCTGGCGATCTGCGCGCTCTGGCCTGTGGTCATGGGTGTTCGCACTGTAGCGATGCTGCTGACGGCGGCGGCAACAGGATTTTCGCTGGCCAGCCTCAACCTGCCATTCGTGCTTGCAGCCGCCTTGTCGATCCTGATCGACCTCGTGATCTTCCTGCCCGGACGCAGCGATGCCATTCGCAAGATCCTCGGAGACAGCTTCCCGCCGATGCTGTCGGCAATCGTCTGCATGTCGACGGTCTGCTTCTCGTTTGCCGTGGTCAGCCTTGTGGCGCACGGCCAGGAAGCCGGCGTCCTGATCGGCATGATGGCGTTGCTGGGCGCGCTGCTTCCGACCCTGGCGGTCATGGTGCCGCATCGCATGCTGATGTTCTTTGCGTGTATGTCGACTGGACTCGGCGTGTTGCTCGCCGCCTGGGATCTGCGCTTTGCGGTGGGCACGCTGGTCTTTTTGCCGGCGATGCTGCTGATCGCGCTCATCCGCGGCAAGGACGATCGCGACGAGGAGGCGGCGCTCGATCTGCAGAAGCTCAACAACGAGCGCGCGCGCTGCCTGCTCTCCGATTACGAGAAATCCGGTCGCGGTTGGTTCTGGGAGACCGACCGCCAGGGCCGCATCGTCTATATCAGCGCCGAGGCGGTGACCGCGATACAGGCAGACCCGGCGACGATCATCGGCCAGCCCTTGAGCTCGGTCATCTGTTCGCCGGGTGCCGATGGCGGCGGCAGCGAACGGACGTTCAATTTCCACTTCTCCGCCCGCACCGCGTTCAGTGATCTCGCCGTGCGGGTCGCGCAGTCGGAAGAGGAACGGGCTTGGTCGCTTTCCGGCGCGCCGTTGTACAATGAGTTCGGCCAGTTCGTCGGGTTTCGCGGTCATGGCACCGACCTGACCGAGGTAAAGCGTTCGCACGAGGCGGTCACCCAGCTCGCGCGCTACGACAATCTCACCGGGCTTGCCAATCGCTTGTACATCAAGGAGCTGTTCGAGAAGGCGCTGGTCGGCCATCGCGGCGAGCCCAGCCCGTGCTCGCTGTTCCTGCTCGACCTCGACCGATTCAAGCAGGTCAACGACACGCTCGGCCATCCGATTGGCGATGCGCTGCTCAAGCAGGTGTCCGAGCGGCTCAAGCGCACCATCGGTGACAGCGGCGAGGTTGGCCGTCTGGGCGGCGACGAGTTCCAGGTCGTGCTGCCCGGCATCATCAGCGAGGACCGGCTGGCGGATATCGCGCGATCGGTGATCATCAATCTGAGCCATCCCTATATGGTCGAGGGCAACCAGATCGTGATCGGTGCTTCGGTGGGTATCGCCATTGCCGATGGACGTACCCATTCAGGGGCCGAGACGCTGATCCGCAACGCCGATCTTGCGCTCTACTCGGCCAAGGAAAACGGCCGCGGCATCTGGAAATTCTACAGCGAGGACATGCACAAGGTCGCGCATGAGCGGCGCGCGCTCGAGGGCGAGCTGCGCGCTGCGCTTCAGGCTGGCGGGATGAGCATCGCCTATCAGCCGGTGGTCAATGTTGCGACCGAAACGATCAGCGGGTTCGAGGCGCTCGCGCGGTGGAACCACCCGGTGCGCGGACCGATCAGCCCAGGCGTGTTTGTTCCCATTGCCGAAGAATCGGGCCTGATCATGCAGCTGGGCGAATGGGTGCTGCGCACCGCCTGTGCCGATGCTGCCACCTGGCCCCGATCGGTGCGTATCGCGGTCAACGTCTCGCCGATGCAATTTGCCGACCCTGCCTTCCCGTCGATCGTGCTCAACGCGCTCGCGCAGAGCGGGCTCGAGCCCGAGCGGCTCGAGCTGGAAATTACCGAGAGCGTGTTCCTCGACGACAAGCTCGATGCGACCCGCATCTTCGAACGGTTGAAAGGCATCGGCGTGCGCCTGGCGCTCGACGATTTCGGGACCGGCTATTCCGCGCTCGGTTATCTGCGCAGCTCACCCTTCGACAAGATCAAGATCGACCAGAGCTTCGTGCGCGGTGCATCGCAATCGGGCAGCGCCAACAGCGCGATCATCCGCTCGATCGTCTCGCTCGCCGAAGCGCTCAACATGGAAACCACCGCAGAGGGCGCCGAGACGATCGACGAGCTCGAACTGATCCGCTCGCTGGGGTGCAGCCATGTGCAAGGCTATATCTACGGCAAGCCGGTCGGGCTCGCTGAAGCCACCCAGCGTCTGGCCGGTGTCGAGAACCATGTCGAGCCGGTAGGTCACAAGCGCAGCCGCGAGACCCGCTACAAGGTGCTGCGCACGATCGGCATCTATCACGATGGCTATTGCTACCCGGCGCGGATCAAGAACATCTCGCCCGGTGGCGCGCTGATCGAGGGATTGTGGGACGTGCCGCCCGGTACCGAGTTCGAGATAGCGCTGGGGGCAAATCTGAAGGTGCGCGCGGTGGCACGCTGGTCGGTCGAAGATCGCTGCGGCCTGCAATTCACCGCGCCGATCAGCCTTGAACGCTTCCGCCAGTCCAGCCCGCCGCAAATCGCGACCGGCTATCCCGAACAGATGCGCGCATGAGGCGGTGACAGGCCGGTTACGCAAGGTTAAGAACGGACGTCCAACTCAAGGCTGGAGTCTGCTGCATGATCCGTTCGCTCGTTCCCGTTTCCGCGCTGTCGCTCGCCCTGGTGGTCGCTGCCTGTAGCGCGGGTGCAGACAAAGCCGAGGCACCGCTGCCCGAAGGCGCCTGGCAGCTGGCGGCGGATCAGTCGAATGTCGGTTTCGTCTCGGTCAAGGCTGGCAATGTCGGCGAGGCGCACAGCTTCAAGAAGCTCTCCGGTTCGGTAGAACCCGATGGCACGGTGGCCGTCGCGATCGACCTGGCCAGTGTCGACACGGGGATCGATATCCGCAACCAGCGGATGCGCGACATGCTGTTCGAAGTCGCGAATTTCCCCGACGCCAAGCTCACCGCCAAGATTGATCCCAATGCGATCAAGGCGCTGAAGCCCGGCGAGCGCAAGACCATAGCCGTCCCGGTCACGCTCGATCTCCACGGCACGACAAATGCCATCGAGGCGCCGCTCACGGTGACCCGTTTGGCTGGCGATTCGGTGCTGGTCGAGACCGCCAAGCCGCTGATCATCGACGCATCCGCGGTCGGGCTGGAGGCCGGGGTCGGCAAGCTGCAGGAAATCGCCAAGCTTCCCGCGATCAGCACCGCCGTGCCGGTGACCGCATCCCTGGTGTTCAAGCCCAAGGGCTGAGGCCGGCACAGGCTCTGCCAAGAGCCGCTTGCGCCCGAGCATAATCTGTCATAGCCTCTGCCAAAAGGTGGTTGAACCCATCACGGCAGGGAGGATGCATGGCCGGGAAGAGGTTTCTCGCGGCAATTGGCTTGGCGCTGTCGCTGGCGGCGGCAGGGCCAACCGCGCCGCGTATGCCGACCGATCCCGCGAGCGGCCCTGCTTTTCCGAACCGTCCGCCCAATTTCGTCGTCCTGCTGGCCGACGACCTCGCGCTGATGGATCTCGGCATCTATGGCGGCGAGGCGCGGACGCCCAACATCGATGCGCTGGCGCGACGCGGACGCATGTTTACGCGCTATTACACCTCACCGCTGTGCTCGCCTTCGCGCGCCATGCTGCTGACCGGGCTCGACAACCACCGCACCGGTGTATCGACCATACCCGAGGTGATCCCGAACGAGCATATCGGCAAAAAGGGCTATTCGCTGCGCTTCGAACCCGGTGTCACGACCATTGCCAGTCGGCTGAAGCAGCGCGGCTACCGTACCTTCATGACCGGCAAATGGCATCTCGGCCACGAGGCTGGGGACCTGCCCAATGCGCATGGTTTCGACCGGTCGTTCGTGCTCGATGCATCGGGCGCGGACAATTGGGAGCAGAAATCGTACATGCCCTATTATGCCGATGCCCCCTGGTTCGAGGACGGCAAACCGGCACGCCTGCCCAAGGACTTCTATTCCTCACGCTTCCTGATCGATCGAATGGTCGATTATCTGGGCGAAGGTGACCAGCAAAAGCCGTTCCTTGCCTATATCGGCTTCCAGGCGATCCATATTCCGGTCCAGGCGCCGCCCGAATTCACCCGCAAGTACAAGGACACTTATCGCGAGGGCTGGGCCGCAATGCGCAAGGCGCGCTGGGAACGGGCGCAAGCGAATGGACTGATTCCGAAGGGGGCACCGCTCGCCGATCCGCCCAAGGGCTTGCGCCAATGGGAAAGCCTGTCGGGCGAGGAACAGGCGCTGTTCGCGCGCAACATGGCGATCAATGCGGGCATGATCGAGGCGATGGACCACCATATCGGACGGCTGGTCGCGCATTTGAAGCGCACCGGCGAGTATGACAACACGGTGTTCGTGTTCACCTCCGATAATGGACCCGAGCCCAGCAACCCGCTCGCGACGTCGCGCACCATGCAATGGTGGCTCGACAATAACGGCTACAGCGTCTCGGCCGACAACTGGGGCGGCAAGGGCACCTATGCCTTTATCGGCCCCGAATTCGCCAATGCCGCTGCCTCGCCCGGTGCGATGTTCAAATTCTATAGCGCCGAGGGTGGGCTGCACGTGCCGATGATCATGGCGGGGCCAGGCATCGCGCCTGCCGCCCCCAGCGCCGCGATGACCACGGTGAGCGACATCGCGCCGACGCTGCTTGCGATGGCGGGCGGCGCGCCCGATGCGAGCGCTTTCGATGGCCGCTCGCTGGTGCCGCTGCTCGCCGGGCAGGCCGATGCGGTGCGCACACCGGAGACCGCGACGGGCTTCGAGGTCTCGGGCAACGCCGCGCTCTTCAAAGGCAGCTACAAGCTGGTGCGCAACCTCAAGCCCTATGGCGATGGCATCTGGCGGCTGTACGATATCGGCTCCGACCCCGGCGAGACCCGCGATCTGAGCAAGAGCGACCCTGCGAAGTTCAACGAGATGATGGCCGAATATCGCGTCTATGCGAAGCGCAACGGCGTGCTCGAGATGCCCGATGGCTATGACTCCACGATGCAGATCGGCAAGAATACCGTGCGCAAGATGGCTGCGCGCTACTGGTACGTCCTGCTGGGCGCAGGCGTGCTGATGCTCGTCCTGCTCTATGGTGGCTATCGCCTGCTCCGCCGGAAAGGACGTGCGCGCCCTGCTTGACCGGTTCGTATTATTGACATAGCCTGTGACAATAAAAGCGGAGGAGAGAATGGCTGTCGAACTGCTCGGGGCACCGGGATCGCCCTATACGCGCAAGATGCTGGCGCTGCTGCGCTATCGCGGGATCGACCATCGCATGATCTGGGGCAGCCATATGCAGCCACCCGCAGGCTATCCGGTGCCCAAGGTCAAGCTGCTGCCCACCTTCTATCTCGGCGAGGGCGATGCGCGCGAGGCGGTGGTCGATTCGACGCCGATCATCCGCAGGCTGGAGGCGGAACATCCTGGCCGTTCGGTGCTGCCCGAAGACGAGCTGCTCGGCATTCTCGACCTGCTGATCGAGGATTTTGCCGACGAGTGGATGACCAAGATGATGTTCCACTATCGCTGGCATTTTGCGGCCGACGCCGCCAATGCCGGACCGCTGCTGATCTTCTGGCAGAGCCCGACCTATCCCGATGATCAGGCGCAGCAGATGGCCGACGGCTTTGCCAGGCGGCAGATCGACCGGCTGTATGTCGTGGGCTCCAACGACATCACCGCGCCGATCATCGAGGCGAGCTACGCGCGGCTGATCGGCATTCTCGATCGGGCGATCGCGCGCACCGGCTTCGTGCTGGGCACGCGGCCGTCTGCGGCGGATTTCGCCATCTATGGCCAGCTGACCCAGCTCGGCATCGTCGATCCCACGCCTGCCGCGATCATGGCCCGGTCGACGCCGCGGCTGCGCGCCTGGCTCGACAGGGTGGAGGACCTGTCCGGCCTGCCCGACGGGGCCTGGCTCGATCACGATGCGCTGGGCGACCAGCTCGGCGAATTGCTGACCGAGATCGGGCGCGTCTATGCACCGTTCCTGATCGCTAACGCCCGAGCCGCCGCTGCCGGGCAGAGCGATTTCGAGACCGAGATCGATGGCAAGCGCTGGACGCAGCCGGTCTTTCCCTATCAGGCCAAATGCCTGGTCACGCTTCGGGCTGCACGCCAGGCGCTATCGGCCGAGGCGCGGGATCGGCTCGATGCGCTGCTCGGCGGAACCGGTTGCGAGGCAATGTTCGCCGAGGAGGCGGTGGCATGATCAAGCGCATCCTGTTCGGCCTGCTGCTGGTCATCGTCGCGGGTGGCACCTGGGCCTGGTTCAACAAGAGCAAGGTCCTGCTGTTTGCCGCATCGCATATGGGCAAGCACGAAATCGCGCCGAACGAACCGGTGGTCTGGCAAAAGGGTCCCGAAACTGCGGCGCTGCCCGCCGACAAGCGCCCTCCCAATATCGTGTTCATCCTGGCCGATGATCTGGGCATCAACGACATCTCGACCTTCGGCGGCGGCGTCGCGGGCGGCAAAGTGCCGACGCCCAATATCGACCGGCTGGCGGCGGAAGGCGCGATCTATTCGCAGGCCTATGCCGGGACCGCGAGCTGCGCCCCGTCGCGCGCGATGATCCTGACCGGGCGTTACCCCACGCGCACCGGGTTCGAATTCACCCCCACGCCCGACGGCATGGGCCGCATCGTCAAGGCGCTGTCCGACGAGATGGATTCAGGGCTGCCGCCGGTGACCTATCTCGACGCGGCGGTGGAAGGTGCCCCCGATTTCGACGGGCAGGGCCTGCCGGGCAGCGAACGGACGATCGCGGAAATCCTCAAACCCGCAGGCTATCACAGCGTGCATATCGGCAAATGGCATCTGGGTGACGGTCCCGAATTCAGCGCCAATGCACAGGGGTTCGACGAAAGCCTGTTGATGGCGAGTGCGATGCATCTGCCCGAGGACGATCCCAATGTCGTCAACGCCAAGGTCGATTTCGACCCGATCGACAAGTTTCTCTGGGCGCGGATGCAGTTCGCCACCAGCTATAATGGCGGCAAATGGTTCAAGCCGGGCGGCTATCTGGCCGATTACTGGACCGACGAGGCGATCAAGGTGATCGAGGCGAACCGCAACCGCCCGTTCTTCCTCTATCTGGCGCACTGGAACGTTCATACCCCGCTTCAGGCGACAAAGGCGGATTATGATGCGGTCGGCGACATCAAGCCGCACCGGCTGCGCGTCTATGCGGCGATGGTCCGCGCGCTCGATCGCTCGGTCGGGCGCATCATGCAGTCACTCAAGGACCAGGGTCTCGACGACAATACCATCATCGTCTTTTCCAGCGACAATGGCGGGGCGGGCTATATCGGGCTGCCGCAGGTCAACGCGCCGTATCGCGGATGGAAGCTGACGCTGTTCGAGGGCGGCATCCGCGTGCCGATGTTCGTGCGCTGGCCGGGACGGATAGCGCCGGGAACCAGGGTCGACACGCCGGTTGCGCATATCGACCTGATGCCGACCTTCGCCAGGGCAGGCGGCGCGAAGCTGCCCGCCGGCCTCCAGATCGATGGCGTCGACTTGCTCGGCCCCGATCCCGCCAATCCGGTCGGCAAGCGGCCTGACGATGCCATCTTCTGGCAGAGCGCCTATTATCGCGTGGTGCGCCAGGGCGACTGGAAGCTGCAGGTGACGGAACGCCCGCGCAAGACCTGGCTGTTCAACCTGAAGGACGACCCGACCGAGAAGCGCGATCTTGCTGCGGCGAATCCGGCCAAGGTCGCCGAGCTCAAGGCTCTGCTCGCCAAGCACCAGCAGGGCGCGCGCAAACCGCTCTATCCGCACACGATCGAGGCTCCGGTCGCGGTGGACAAACCGCTCGGAGTGAAGTTCAGGAAGGGCGACGAGCTCGTCTACTGGCCGAACTGATGGCCGCGCTGCTACCCCGGTCGGAGCCGGTTGCCGCGTCGGCTCCGTCGCGCTTTCTCGTCCTGTGCGGGGTGCTGGCGGTGGTCCCCGGCATGATCCATGTGTTCCTGCCCGATGGCGGGGCGGGGGTGATCGCGGGGATCGACCTGTCGCGCGATGCTGTCCGCATCGTCTCGATGTTCGCCTGGGCCGGCGCGACGCAGATCGCATGGGGGCTCATGATGCTCGCGATCGGCCTGTGGTATCGCGGGCTGGTGCCGCTGGCGCTCGCGCTGCTGCTGCTCGAAAAGACGCTGCACGCCTTGAGCTTCTGGGTGCTCAAGCCCGGCGATCATCATCCGCCGGAAAGCTATGTTGTGCTGGTGGCAGTGCCGGTTATCGGGCTGTTCCTGGCGCTGGCGCTGCGGCGTCCCTGACGATGCGGAAGCCGATATGGTTGGAGGAGAAGTCATTCTCCTGCGGCTGGCGCGCGGCGGGGCGATAGCGCGCGCAGAAGTTCGCCGCGCACAGCCAGCTGCCGCCCTTGATGATCATGTGGGCGTCGTCCGCCGGGCTGTCGGTCCATTCCCAGACATTGCCGATCAGGTCGTGCACCCCGTTGCGATCGGCCGGGAAGCAGCTGGCAGGGGCCGTGCCCGAAAAGCCGTCCTTGCCCTCATCCTTGACCGGGAAGACACCCTGCCAGTGGTTGGCGCGCGGCACGCCCTTGTCGTCAATGGCGCCGGAAAAGCGGTTGGCGGGATCGGGCAGGCCGCTGCTCGCGGCATATTCCCATTCCTCCTCGCTCGGCAGACGGCCGCCCGCCCATTTTGCATAGGCCCGCGCGTCGGCAAACGTGACATGCACGACCGGATGGCGGCCCTTGCCATCGATGGACGAACCCGTGCCCTCCGGCGCTCGCCAGGTTGCGCCCTTGCGCAGCACCCATCGACCGTTCATGCCCTTTGCATCGCGTGTGAACACGGCCGATCCTGCGCGCGGGTCATTGCTGGTTGCGGCTCTCTCTGCTTCCGTGACATAGCCGGTGGCCTCAACGAAGGCGGCGAACTGGTCATTGGTGACCTCATGCGCCTGGATCGCGAACCCCTCGACCCTGAGCCGCATGGACGGGCGTTCCTCGGGATAGAGCGGATCGGCACCCTTGACATAGGAGCCAGCAGGCAGGGGAATGAATTTGCCCGGCTCGAACACGTCCGCAGGGCATTCGCGCCCAGCTGGCTCAGTGCGCCCACTATCGGGTTCCGACTGCGAACCGCAGCCTGCAACCGCCATGATCAACGCGGCCCCGGCAAGCCAGAACGCGCGCCGCAAGCTTAGTCCACCAGCCGCGAAATTGTCAGCCGCACGACGTCGGCGGCCTGATCGGTGCTGAGGCCCTGATCCTGGCGCAGTCGCCGCCAGGTCTGAAAGCCGGCGCACATCTCGATCGCCGAGAAGCGGGTTGCATCCTTGCGGATAGTGTCGGGCAGCACCCCTTCCAGCCCGGTGCGCTCGAGATGCACGAAGCGTTCGTAATTCAGCATCAGATAGTCCGAGCTGAACCGGCGGATGCTCGCGGCAATCTTGAGCGGCATGATGCGTTCGTAAATCATTGCGCGCCGATCCAGCAGTTGATCGAGCTGCGCGCGCCAGCCTTCGCCGGTGAATGGTTGCTGGATGATCGGCATGATCTCTGCCTCCATCCGCTCGGTCATCTCACTATAAAGGCTATCCATTTCCTCGAAATGGCGGAATACGGTGCGCGCGCTGACGCCTGCCTTTTCGGCGATTTCGGCAGCGCTGGGCTCCATCTTTCCAGCCATGATGATGTCGAGCATGGCATCGACGATCGCCTGGCGGCTACGCTCGCTGCGCTGTTTGCGGCCATCGGGATGGCGCGGTGGGGGTGTCTGGATCATGTAAAACCGCTTATCCCCAAGATGAGCCTATGTCACGCCTTGGTGCCGACCATGCCGATGATCTGCTGCATCCAGGGCATGTTGATGGCCTCGGGCGACAGCACGCTTTCAATATTGAGCTGCCCGTCGAGCCCGGCGCTGCGATGCACCGCGATTTCGCGCCATTCCTCGGACATCGACATGCGCACCATGTCTGCGCGCTTGGGATAGACGCCGATCGCGACCTCATCCCACAATTCTCCGACCTGTCCGAGCGAGAGAAACGTCACGTCCGCCGCGAACATCGCGACTCCGCCGAACTTGGGCAGCAGCTGCGATACCGCGCGGCCATAGATCATATAGGCCTCGCGCCCGGTCAGATCGGTCTCGCGGCCGTCTTCATATTCCGCCTTGTCCTTGAACTTGAGCAGGTTGATCATGAAGATTGGCCCATCGGGATCCGGCTGCATCAGCCCGGCGAGCGTTTCCGGATTGCCCGGAAAGACTTCGTTCTGGACGGTAAAGGGCTGCGGCATCTTGTGATCCTCTCGGCATGGCTTTTCCGAAAGGCTATATTTTGACACTGGCAATGTCAATAAATGGTGTCTGGCTTACCCATGCTCCCGCAGCACACGCAAAAACGCCTCGCCATAGGCCTCGAGCTTGCGGGTGCCGACACCTGAAATGCGCGAAAGCGCATCCATGGTTTGCGGCAGCCGTTCGGTCATCTCGCGCAACGTGCTGTCATGGAAAATGACATAGGGCGGCACGCCTGCTTCCAGCGCCAGGTCGCGGCGGCACGCGCGCAGCGCCTCGAACAGCGGGTTGGTCACCGGATTGACCGCATCGCCGCTGCGCCGACCGCGCCGCGCACGCTTGGGCGGCAGCACCAGCGGCAGCTGAACCTCGTCGCGCAGGATCGCGCGCGCCTCGGGGCCGAGCATCAGCCCGCCATGCTCGTTGGTCGCCAGCGCATCGCGCACCTGCAACGCCCGGGCGACGGGCTTGAGCAGCAGCGCCTCCTCGCCATCGACGATGCCGAAGACCGACAGCCGGTCATGCCCGCGCTGCTGCACCTTGTCGGTCGATTGTCCGCGCAGCACCGCCTCGACATGTCCCAGGCCAAAGCTTTGCCCCGTGCGGTACACGGCGGAGAGCAGTTTGCGCGCGGTCTGCGTCGCATCGACGCTTTCGGGCGGGCTCAGGCAGTTGTCGCAATTGCCGCAGGTTTCGGGGGGGCTCTCGCCGAAATGGCGCAGCAGCACCGCGCGGCGGCATCCTCCGGTCTCGACCAGCGCCCCCAGCGCCGCGATGCGCGCGCGCTCGCCCGCCTGGCGCTCCGCCTCGATCTCGCCGATCCGCATCCGGGCGCGGATGAAATCCTCGGCGCCCCAGAACAGATGCGCATCTGCCGGCTCGCCATCGCGGCCGGCGCGGCCCGATTCCTGATAATAGCCTTCGATCGACTTGGGGAGGCCCGCATGCACGACAAAGCGAACATCGGGCTTATCGATGCCCATGCCGAAGGCGACGGTCGCGACCATCACCATGTCCTCGCTGGCGATGAAGGCATCCTGGTTGGCGCGGCGTTCCTCGGGTGGCATGCCGGCATGATAGGCGCGCACCTGCCTGCGGCCATCGCGTCCCAGCTGCTCGGCGAGCTTTTCTGTCCCCGCGCGGGTCTGTGCATAGACAATGCCGGGCCCCGGATTAGCGGCGACCAGATCGCCGATCTGCCGGGTGAGGCCATCGCGCGGGTGCACGGCATAGCGGATATTGGGCCGGTCGAACCCGGCGATCACCATGCCATCGGGCGCGATGCCGAGCTGCTTGAGGATGTCCTCGCGCGTGTGCGCATCGGCGGTGGCGGTCAGCGCGAGCCGCGGACAATCGGGAAAGCTGTCGAGCAGCGGCCGCAGCAGCCGGTAATCGGGGCGGAAATCGTGCCCCCATTCGGACACGCAATGCGCCTCGTCGATCGCGAACAGCGCGATCGGCGCGCGCGCCAGGAGGCTGCGAAAACCTTCGGAACTGGCCCGCTCGGGCGCGACATAAAGCAGGTCGAGTTCGCCCGCGCGGAAGCGGTCCTGCGTTTCCTGCCAGTCTGAATCGACCGAGGTGAGGCTGGCGGCACGAATGCCCAGCGCCTGCGCGGCGCGCAGCTGATCGTGCATCAGGGCGATGAGCGGAGAGATGACGACGCAGCAGCCATCGAGCGCGACGGCAGGAAGCTGGTAGCAGAGCGACTTGCCCGCACCGGTCGGCATGATCGCAAGCGTGTTCTGCCGCGCCAGCACGCGCGTAACGACCTGTTCCTGCACCCCGCGAAAGGCGGAAAAGCCGAAGGTCTCGTGCAGGACGTCGAGCGGATCGCGGGTCATCCGCCCGCTCTTATGAGCGCCGGGCAGCGCAGGGAAGGGGAAAAGCGCGGTTATGCGGCGTTGTCGATGCCGAGCTCGGTCAGCTTGCGGTAGAGCGTCGAGCGGCCGATGCCCAGACGGCGCGCGACCTCGGTCATGCGTCCGCGGTAATGGCCGATAGCAAGCCTGATCACGTCCGCCTCGATCTCCTCGAGCGGGCGCAGATTGCCATCCTCGGCATAAAGCGTGATGCCGATGCCATCGTGCGGAGTGGTGGTCCGGCGCGGCTCCTCTTCGCCGAGCATGTTGGTGAGCTGCGGAAATTCCGCTGTGGTCAGCGCATCGCCATCGCAGAAGATCGCGGCGCGGAAGAGTGCATTCTGCAGCTGGCGGACATTGCCCGGCCAGTCATAGCTCGACAGCAGCGACAGCGCTTCGTCGGTAATGCCTAGGCCACGCAATCCCGGCTGCTCGGCGATACGCGCGAGGAAATGGCGGACGAGTGCAGGAATGTCGCTCGATCGGTCGCGCAGTGCCGGAATGGTGATCTGCACCGGTGCAATCGCGAAATACAGGTCCTCGCGGAACGAACCCTCTTCGACCATCGGCTTGAGCGGCGTGTTGCTGGCGCAGATGAAGCGCACATCGCAGCGGAAGCTGTGCCGGGCGCCCAGCGGGCGGACTTCGCCCGAACGGATCGCATCGGCAAGCTTGGCCTGCGATTCGAGCGGAAGCTGATCGACCTCGTCGATGAACAGCGTGCCGCCCTCGACCCGCTGGATGATGCCGACATGCCGGTCGAACGCGCCGGGAAAGGCGCCGCGCTCATGCCCGAACAGCTGCGATTCGATCTGACCTGACGATGCGCCCGCACAGGTGACAAGCCGCAGCGCGAGCTTGGAGCGCGGGCTGGAGGCATGGATCGCGCGCGCGATCATTTCCTTGCCGGTGCCGCTTTCGCCCTCGATCAGCACCGGCGTGTGCGTCCGCGCCGATTTTGCGGCTATGGCGAGCGCGGCACGGAAGCGCGGCGAGGAGCCGATCATCTCGTCGAAGTCGAGCGGAGCCGCGATCTTCTCGGTGAGCGGGCGCAATTCGTCGGCATCGTCCTTGCGCGCGGCAGCGTTGAGCGCGGCGACGAGCCGATCGGGCGCGATCGGTTTGATCAGATAATCGGTGGCGCCCGCACGCATCGCCTCGACCGCAAGCAGCGGCGAGGTGCTGGTGGTCAGCATCAGGATTGGCAGCGCCGGACGGCGCGATTTCAGTTCCTTGATGAGTTCGGCAGCTTCGTCGCCTGGCACCCATTGGTCGAGAATGATCGCATCGAGCATCATCCCCTCCTGCGTGCCGAGCATCGCGATCGCGGTCTCCGAATCGTGCGCGAATACCGTGCGCCAGCCGGCCTTGGCCGCAAGCGCTGCGACCAGGCGGCATTGCGCCGGCTCGTTATCGATCAGCATTACCCGGCGGATCTGCTGGTCTGCGTCTGTGCGTTCCTTGGCCATCACCGTCATCCTTAACGGCATGTGGTAAAAACCCCATTAAAGCTAAGCTTGTGCCAACCCTAGCGATTTGAAGCTTGCGGGATTGAGCGACACCCGGCATTCGGTTAAGGCGAACCGATATCAACTTCGGCACCAATAACGGGGAAGGCTCTGACCATGGCCAACGACACGTCCAACAATTTCGAATATGCCAAGCAAACCTATGAAGGCTTCATGGGCCTGCTGAAGACCGGCACGATCGTGGCGGCACTCGTGACGGCGTTCGTCGTCGTTCTCATCGCCAGCTGACCGGCGGCGGCATGAAGATCGCGGTCCTCAAGGAGCAGGCATCGGGCGAACGGCGCGTTTCGGCGAGCCCCGAAACCGTCAAGAAGTTCATCGGATTGGGAGCGACCGTGGCGGTGGAAACCGGTGCGGGCGAGTTCGCCTCGATCTCCGACGCGGATTTCGCCGCTGCCGGGGCCAGCGTGGGGTCGCGCGCCGATGTGCTCGGCGATGCCGATATCATCTTCGGCGTCCAAGGACCCGATCCGGCCAGCCTTGCAGGGGCCAAGCCCGGCGCGATGATCGCCGCCTCGCTCAATCCCTTCGGCGAGCGTGCGCGCATCGATGCCTATGCCGCCGCAGGCTTCCAGGCCCTCGCGCTCGAATTTATGCCGCGTATCACCCGCGCGCAGTCGATGGACATCCTGTCCTCCCAGTCGAACCTGGCGGGTTACAAGGCAGTGATCGACGGCGCGGCCGAGTACGGCAAGGCCTTCCCGATGATGATGACGGCAGCGGGCACCGTGTCCGCCGCCAAGGTGTTCATCATGGGTGTCGGCGTCGCCGGGCTACAGGCGATCGCCACGGCCCGCCGCCTGGGCGCGCAGGTCTCGGCGACCGACGTGCGTTCTGCCACCAAGGAACAGATCCAGTCGCTCGGCGCCAAGCCGATCTTCGTCGAGAATGTCGCGGGGATCGAGGGCGAAGGCGCGGGTGGCTATGCGACCGAAATGTCCGACGAATACAAGGCGGCGCAGGCCGAGCTGGTCTCGTCGCACATCGCCAAGCAGGACATCGTGATCACCACCGCGCTGATCCCGGGGCGGCCCGCGCCGCGCCTGATCTCCGACGCGCAGATCGCCAGCATGAAGCCCGGCAGCGTCATCGTCGATCTGGCGGTGGAGCAAGGCGGCAATGTCGAAGGAGCGGTCGCCGGCGAAATCGTCGTCAAGCACGGTGTCAAGATCGTCGGCCACCGCAACGTGCCCTCGCGCCTCGCCACCGATGCCTCGGCGCTGTTCGCACGCAACCTGTTCAACTTCTTCTCGGCCTTCTGGGACAAGGAAGCCAAGGCTCCGGCATTCCCCGATGACGACGAAATCGTCCAGGGCGTCCGCGTGACCATGGGCGGCAAGGTCGTCAGCGAGAGGCTGTTGAGGTGACATCTGCTCGCGCCGCCTTGCCTGACCTGCCGATCCTCGCCGACCTCAAGGCGCTCGAAGGTCGGTTGCGAAAGGAGGGGGTGTGCAGCCTTTATCTCTTCGGTTCGCACGCCACGGGTGATGCTTCGACCAGTTCCGATATCGATCTTCTGTTCGATATCGCGCCCGATGCGCGGTTTAGCCTGTTCGATCAGGCGCGGATCAGCCGCGAGCTTGGCGAAACGTTGAAAGCCAAGGTCGATTTCATTCCTCGCCGGGCTTTGCACCCTTTGCTCAAGTCGCGGGTCGAGGCTCAGCAAGTTCGGATTTTTGGTTGATGGCGGCAGACCGCGATGCGCTGTATCTCAGCATCATCGCAGAAGCCTTGGACGACATACGCCGCCGCATGGAGGATTGTGATTTCGGCAGTTTCCTCGCTGATCGTGACGAGCAGGCGCTGACGGCGTTCAGGCTTTCGATTATCGGGGAAAATGCCAACAAGCTGTCGAATGAGTTGAAATCCCGGCATCCGCATTTGCCATGGCTCGATATGATTGGGTTTCGCAACATCGTTGCCCATGAATATCACAGGGTCGATCCCGCGATGGCGTGGCAGGCGGTTCAATCGCTGGACGAGATAGAAGCGATGGTCAGCGAAGAAATGGCCAGACCAGACGAATAGGGGAATATATGGACTTTATATCAATCCTTTCCATCTTCGTGATGGCCTGTTTCGTGGGCTATTATGTCGTCTGGTCGGTGACGCCCGCGTTGCATACGCCGCTGATGGCGGTGACCAACGCGATCTCGTCGGTGATCATCGTCGGCGCGCTGGTCGCCAGTGCCGAGGCGGTGTCGCCGGTGGCGAAATATCTGGGTCTGCTCGCGGTGGTCTTTGCTGCCGTGAACATCTTCGGCGGTTTTGCCGTCACCGAGCGCATGCTTGCGATGTACAAGAAGAAGGAGCGCAAGTGATGGCTCTGGGGGCAGCAATGAACATCAACCGATCGCTCACCTTCGCCGCCGCTGCCTGCAGCGCGCTCACCTCGGTTCCCGCTTTCGCTTCGGGCGGTGATGCCGCTCCGGTGAGCCCCTGGGTGTCGCTGGCCTATCTGGTCGCGGGCGTGTTCTTCATCCTGGCGCTGCGCGGTCTTTCCAGCCCGGAAACCAGCCGCAGCGGCAACCGCTTCGGCATGATCGGCATGGCCATCGCGGTCATCACGACGCTGCTGACGCACCAGATCGCGAACATCGTCGAGATCCTGATCGCGATTGCGATCGGCGGCGTCGCAGGCTTCGTCATCGCACGCAAGATCAAGATGACCGACATGCCGCAGCTGGTTGCGGCCTTCCACTCGCTGGTCGGCCTCGCCGCGGTGCTCGTCGCACTCGCCGCGTGGCTCAATCCCGAAGCGTTCGGCATTCTCGATGCCAATGGCCAGATCCTGACCGTCAGCCGCATCGAGATGGGGCTGGGCGTCGCGATCGGTGCGATCACCTTCTCGGGATCGGTCATCGCGTTCCTCAAGTTGAACGGCAACATGTCGGGCTCGCCGATCATGCTGCCGGGTCGCCACGTCATCAATCTGGGCGTGCTCGCCGCAATCCTCGGCATGATCGCCGTCTATACCGTGTCGCCCGATGGCGGCGCGGGCGAGGGCTGGCTGTTCCTCGCAATCACGGTGCTCTCGTTCATCATCGGCTTCCTGCTGATCATCCCGATCGGCGGCGCGGACATGCCGGTCGTCGTCTCGATGCTCAACAGCTATTCGGGCTGGGCAGCCGCAGCGATGGGCTTCACGCTGTCGAACACCGCGATGATCATCACCGGCGCGCTGGTCGGCTCTTCGGGTGCCATCCTTTCGTACATCATGTGCAAGGCGATGAACCGCAGCTTCATCTCGGTGATCGCGGGCGGCTTCGGGGCCGAGGCGAGCAGCGGCGGTGACGGCGCGGCCAAGGTCGATCGCCCGTGGAAGCGCGGCAGCGCCGAGGACGCAGCGTACATGATGAAGCAGGCGGAAAGCGTGATCATCGTCCCCGGATACGGCATGGCGGTGGCACAAGCGCAGCACGCGCTGCGCGAAATGGCCGACCTGCTCAAGAAGGAAGGCGTCAGTGTCAAATATGCCATCCACCCGGTGGCAGGCCGCATGCCCGGCCACATGAACGTGCTGCTTGCCGAGGCCAATGTGCCCTATGACGAGGTGTTCGAGCTCGAGGACATCAACAGCGAATTCTCGCAGACCGATGTCGCCTTTATCATCGGCGCGAACGACGTGGTCAATCCGGCGGCCAAGACCGACAAGTCCTCGCCGATCTACGGCATGCCCGTGTTCGATGTCGACAAGGCCAAGACCGTGTTCTTCATCAAGCGCTCGATGGGCGGCGTGGGCTATGCGGGCGTCGACAATGACGTGTTCTACATGGACCAGACGATGATGCTGCTCGCCGATGCGAAGAAGATGGTCGAGGATATCGTCAAGAATCTGGGGCACTGATCCGCATGCGGAAGATCGGCCTGATCGGCGGCATGAGCTGGGTTTCGACCGAAACCTATTACCGGCTGATCAACAAGGGGGTGCAGAAGCGCGCCGGGTCGCTGTGCAGCGGCCCGATCGTGATCGAAAGCCTCAACTTCTGCGACCTCGCGCAGATCCGTACGCCCGAGGGCTGGGACCATGCGACCGAAAAGCTAACGATCGCGGCGCGCTCGCTCGAAGCGGCGGGCGCGACCGCGATCCTGATCTGCGCCAATTCGATGCACAAGGTCTATGACCGGGTGCAGGGCGCGGTTTCGGTTCCGATCATCCATATCGCCGATTGCGTGGGCGAGAAGATGCAGGCCGATGGCATCAAGCGCGCCGCGATCATCGGCACGCGCAACGTGATGCTGGAGAGCTTCTATCGTCAGCGTCTGGTCAAGCACGGCATCGGCTTGCTCGCGCCAGAGATGGAGCGCGTCGAGGAGATCGACCGGATCATCTACGAGGAACTCATGGAGGGCCGCGTCGTCCGCGAATCCGAGCGCACGATGAAGACCTTCCTCACCAACATCGCCAAGGAAGACGTGCAGGCGGTGGTGCTGGGCTGCACAGAACTCGAGATGATCGTCGACACCAAGGCGAACGTGCTGCCGATCTATGACGGCACCGAGATCCACGCCCAGGCGGCGGTCGACTGGATCATGGGCGAGGCTTGATCTTTTAACCCATGTGGGCGAAGGCGCTGGCGTTTTCCGGCGAGGCTGGAGAGCACCACGCATTCAACGGTAGAACAGCCATGCACCCCCGCGCGCCCTATGCCTGTGATCCCTCACGCTCGCGCGGGCGGCAATATGCCGAAGAGGGCGAGCCCACGCGCGGACCGCGCAGCGCCTTCCAGCGCGACCGCGACCGCATCATCCATTCGATCAGCTTCCGCCGCCTGCGACACAAGACTCAGGTGTTCGTCGCCCCCGATGGCGATCATTACCGCGTCCGCCTGACCCACAGCCTCGAAGTTGCGCAGATCGGACGGACGATCGCGCGGGCGCTTGGGCTCGACGAGGACCTGACCGAGGCGCTGTGCCTGGCGCACGATATCGGCCACCCCCCGTTCGGCCATGCCGGCGAGGATGCGCTCGAGGCAGCGATGGCGGGGCAGGGCGGGTTCGACCATAACGCCCATACGCTGCGCGCGCTGCACGTGCTCGAATCGCCCTATCCGCGCTGGCAGGGCCTCAACCTCAGCTGGGAGGTGCTCGAGGGCCTGGCCAAGCATAACGGGCCGGTCGATGAGTCACCTTGGGCGCTGGCAGAGATCGACGCCGGTTTCGACCTCGACCTCAAGCGCTATTCGTCGCTCGAAGCGCAGGTCGCGGCCGTGTCCGACGATATCGCCTATGACAATCACGACATCGACGATGGACTGCGCGCCGGTTTCCTCTCGTTCGATGATCTGCTCAGCCTGCCATCAGCGCTGCGGCAATGGGATGCGATCCGCGCGAAATTCTCTGATGTGCCCGAAACGCGGCTGCAGTCCGAATTCGTTCGCGACCAGATCGGGTTGATGGTGAATGACGTCATTGCCTCGACGCGGGCCAGGATAGCGGGGCTCGGCATCGGCAGCATCGAGGATGTCCGGGCCGCAGGGCAGGTGATCGCCGGTTTTTCCGATGCCATGGCGGAGCAGGAACGCGAGTTGAAGCGATTCATGTATGCACGGGTCTATCATCATCCGCGCCAGCTCGAAGCGGCCGAGCTCGCGCGACAGGTCATTGCGGCGCTCTTTGCCGCCTATCGGGACGACCCCGCGTTGCTGCCCGACGACTGGCGCCAACGGTTGCCCGAAGCCGAGCCGGACAAGAGCCGCCATATCGCCGATTTCCTCGCCGGCATGACCGATCGCTTCGCGCTGTCGCAGCACCGCCAGATCTTCGGCCATGCGCCCGAAGGGCTCAGCCACGTTTGAACAGGATTTTGTGCGTCGCAGCGCAATTTGATTGACAGTCCGAAGGCCTTTGCGCATTCCGGCTTTGTCGATGCGGCGCAAGCCTCATGAAACGGCACGGGAGAGCGCGGTGGGTCACCACCGCCACCGAAGGAGCAACCGCCCCGGAATCTCTCAGGTCATCGGGACCGTGTCGTTGATCGGCGCTCTGGAAAGCGGGCAGCTGTGCAAGGCTGCCCCACCGAAGGGGTAAATGGGCGGCGCTGGTCGCAACCCATGAAAGCTCTCAGGTTCAAGTGACAGAGGGGGTTGGATGCTCGCAGGGCCGGAAAGGCCGTGCAACGCGTTCCAATTCAATCTGCCGGAGTGCCCAGATGACCGATAATATTGCCGATATGATGGAACGTGTGGCCGACAGGCTGCTGCCGCTCGATGCATGGCATCGGGCGCGCGGCGCCCGCATGGTTCCGTTCGCGGGCTATCAGATGCCCGTTCAGTATGAAGGCGTGATGGCCGAACATCTCTGGACCCGCGAGAATGCCGGACTGTTCGATGTCAGCCATATGGGCCAGGTCCTGCTCACCGGCGATGCGCCTGATGTCGCGCTGGAGGCGGTAGTGCCGGGCGAAATCCAGAAGCTGGGGCTCAACCGCATGCGCTATTCGGTGCTGCTCAACGAAGAGGGCGGCATTCTCGACGATCTGATGGTCACGCGGCGCGAGCGCGACCTTTATCTTGTCGTCAACGGCGCGTGCAAATATGACGATCTGGCGCATATGCGCGAGACCTTTCCCGACGAGGTGGTGATTACCCTGCTCGACGAGCGCGCGCTGTTCGCGCTCCAGGGTCCCAGGGCAGGCGAAGCGCTGGCCAGCCTGATCCCCGATGTCGCATCGCTCTATTTCATGCAGGCAGGCGCGTTCACGCTCGACGGAATGTCGCTATGGATCAGCCGTTCGGGCTATACCGGCGAGGACGGCTTCGAGATCAGCGTCGATTGCGATCATGCCGCCGCGCTCGCCGACCGCCTGTGCGCGCTCGATCTGGTCAAGCCGATCGGCCTGGGCGCGCGCGATTCGCTGCGGCTCGAGGCGGGGCTGCCGCTCTACGGCCATGACCTCGACGAGAGTGTCAGCCCGGTCGAAGGCGATCTGGCGTTCGCGATCAGCAAGCGCCGCCGCGCCGAGGGCGGCTTTGCCGGTGCCGAGCGCATTCTCGAAGAGCTCGAGGAAGGCACCGACCGCAAGCGCGTCGGCCTTGCCATCGAAGGTCGCCAGCCGGTGCGCGAAGGCGCGGAGCTGTTTGCCGGCGACCGCATGGTGGGCAAGGTAACCTCGGGCGGTTTCGCACCGACGCTCGGCGCGCCGATCGCGATGGCGCTGGTCAAGTCCGCCTTTGCGCCGCTGGGCACGGCGCTGGAAGCCGAAGTGCGCGGCAAGCGTATCCCGGTGACGGTCGCAGCCATGCCGTTCGTGCCGCACCGCTATCACCGGCCCAAGACCGCCTGAACATCTAACGACCCGATGGAGTGACACCATGAGCCGCTATTTTACCGAAGAACATGAATGGGTTGAAGTCGAAGGCAAGATCGCCACGGTCGGCATCACCGAATATGCGCAGCAGCAGCTGGGCGATGTGGTGTTCGTCGACGTGCCCGCCGAAGGCAAGCAGTTCGACAAGGGCGACGAAGCCGCCGTCGTCGAGTCGGTCAAGGCCGCAAGCGATGTCTACAGCCCGATCTCCGGCACTATCGTCGAGGGCAATGAGGTGCTCGCCGATGAACCGGGCCTGGTCAATTCGGACCCCGAAGGCGATGGCTGGTTCTTCAAGCTGGAACTGAGCGACGAAGCCGAACTTGACGCATTGATGGATGAGGCAGCGTACAAGAAGTTCGTCGCAGGCCTCTGATTTTTCATCGTTTCTGACCCAAGGACATTAGTCGCAATGCGCTATCTCCCGCTCAACAACCAGGATCGCAGCGCGATGCTCGCCACGATCGGCGCAGCCTCGATCGACGACCTGTTCATCGATATCCCCGAAGAGGCCCGGTTGACCGGTCCGATCCACGGCCTGCCGATGCACGCGCCCGAAATGGCGGTGGAGCGGCACATGAAAGCGCTGGCCAGCCAGAATCTGGTCGCGGGCGACGTGCCCTTCTTCATGGGCGCGGGCGCCTATCGGCACCATGTCCCTGCTTCGGTCGATCATCTGATCCAGCGCGGCGAGTTCCTGACGGCGTACACGCCCTATCAGCCGGAAATCGCGCAGGGCACGCTGCAGATGCTGTTCGAATTCCAGACCCAGGTCGCCCGGCTGCTCGGCTGCGATGTCGCAAACGCATCGATGTACGATGGCTCGACCGCGTGCTGGGAAGCGATCGGCATGGCGCGGCGCATCACCAAGCGCGCCACCGCCTTGCTGTCCTCGGGCCTGCACCCGCATTATGTCGGCGTTGCCAAGACCATGGCGCGCTTCACTGGCGATGCGCTGGTGCATCAGGCACCGAGCCTGAAGCCCGAGACCGACATTGCCGACCTGATCGGTCAGATCGACAAGAATACCAGCTGCGTCGTGGTGCAATATCCCGACATTCTCGGCCGCGTCGAGGATTTGTCGGCGCTCGCGCAAGCGACTCAGGCCGCCGGCGCGCTGCTGATCGCGGTCGTCACCGAGCCGGTGGCGCTGGGCGCGCTGCGCAGCCCCGGCGAGATGGGCGCGGATATCGTCGTGGGTGAAGGCCAGTCGCTCGGCGTCGGCCTGCAGTTCGGTGGGCCTTATGTGGGCCTGTTCGGCTGCAAGCAGAAATATGTGCGCCAGATGCCGGGCCGTCTGTGCGGCGAGACCGTCGATGCCGAGGGCAAGCGCGGCTTCGTGCTGACATTGTCGACCCGCGAACAGCATATCCGCCGCGAAAAGGCGACGAGCAACATCTGCACCAATAGCGGCCTGTGCGCGCTGGCCTTCAGCATTCACATGACGCTGCTCGGCGAAAAGGGCCTGCGCGGTCTCGCAGAGGTCAACCATGCGATGGCGGTGAGCGCTGCCGAACGGCTGGAGAAGGTTCCGGGCGTCAAGCTACTCAACGCGAGCTTTTTCAACGAGTTCACACTGGTTCTTCCCAAGGATGCTCGGACGATCGTGCGTGCGCTGGCGGATCGCAGGATCCTGGGCGGCGTCTCGCTGGGCCGCCTGTATCCGGAAGAAGCTGACCTTGCCAACGGACTGGTCGTTGCCGTCACCGAGACCGCGACGCTCGAAGACATCGAAGCCTTTGCCACGAACCTTGAGGAGCTGCTGGCATGAGCATGAACAATCAGGGACGCCCCACCCGACCTGCCGAGGATAGCGCCGCATCCTCGGCGCAGGCGACCAGCACCGGCAACCGCGCACTGATGCTCGAGGAAGCGCTGATCTTCGAGATCGGCGATTCGAACCGCACCGGCGTCGATCTGCCTGAAGCCCCGAAGGCCGCCTCGCGGCTCGGCGGGCTGGAGCGCAAGGCCGCCATCGGTCTGCCAGGCCTTTCGGAGCAGGAAACGGTGCGCCATTACACGCGCCTCAGCCGTCAGAACTATGCCATCGACCTCGGCCTGTTCCCGCTGGGATCGTGCACGATGAAGCACAACCCGCGCCTCAACGAGAAGATGGCGCGGCTTCCGGGTTTTGCCGATATCCACCCGCTGCAGCCGATCCACACGGTGCAGGGCGCGCTGGCGGTCATCGACGAGCTGGGCGAATGGCTGGTCAAGCTGACCGGCATGGCCGGCGTCGCGATGTCGCCCAAGGCGGGCGCGCATGGCGAACTTTGCGGCATCCTCGCGATCCGTTCGGCGCTCGAAGCGCGCGGCGACAAGCGTTCGGTCATCCTGGTCCCCGAAAGCGCGCACGGCACCAACCCTGCGACCGCGGCGTTCGTCGGCTATCAGGTCGAGGACATTCCCGCCAAGCCCGACGGCCGTGTCGATGTCGATGCGCTGAAGGCCCGGCTCGGCCCCGATGTCGCGGGCGTGATGATCACCAACCCCAATACCTGCGGCCTGTTCGAGCGCGATCTCAAGATCATCTCGGATGCGGTGCATGAGGCGGGCGGCTTCGTCTATTGCGATGGCGCGAACTTCAACGCGGTGGTCGGCAAGGTGCGTCCGGGCGATCTGGGCGTCGACGCGATGCATATCAACCTGCACAAGACCTTCTCCACCCCGCATGGCGGCGGCGGCCCCGGTTCGGGTCCGGTGGTGTTCTCCGAGGCGCTCGCCCCGTTTGCGCCGCTTCCGTTCGTGGAGCGCACCGAGGACGGCAAGCTCGCGCTGATAGAGGAAGAGAGCATGGAGGACCACCACGCCTCCAGCTTCGGCCGCATGGTCGCCTTTCACGGCCAGATGGGCATGTTCAGCCGCGCACTGACCTATATCCTGAGCCACGGTGCCGACGGCCTGCTCCAGGTCGCCGAGGATGCGGTGCTCAACGCCAATTACGTGCTGCGTTCGCTCGAGGACGTGCTCGACGCGCCCTTCGCGGGTGCCGGACCCTGCATGCATGAGGCCTTGTTCTCGGACAACGGTCTCGCTGAGGGCTTCTCGACGCTCGATATCGCCAAGGGGCTGATCGACGAGGGCTTCCACCCGATGACGGTCTATTTTCCGCTGGTGGTGCACGGCGCCATGCTGGTCGAACCGACCGAGACCGAGAGCAAGGCTGCGCTCGACGAGTTCATCGGCGCGCTGCGTTCGGTGGCCCTGCGCGCCAAGCAGGGCGATCCCTCGCTGCACAGCGCGCCGCACTTCGCGCCGCGTCGCCGCCTCGACGAGACCCAGGCTGCACGCAAACCGGTACTGGTCTGGACCGAGCCGGTGGTCGAACAGGCCGAAGCTGCAGAGTGATCCCTTCGGACTGCCCGCCCGGTTCTGCACCGGGCGGGCTTTTTCGTCAGATCCAGCGGCGCACGCGCGCGCAATAGTCCTCGAACGCCTTGCCAAATTTGCGGCGCAAGTAACTCTCTTCCTTGGCAATCACGGCCCGGTCGATGGCGATGAAGGCGAACGGCACAAAGGCCAGCACGCCCATGCTCGCCTCCCACAGCGCATAGCCCAGCTGTATCATCAGCATGCCCAGATACATCGGGTTGCGGCTGTGCCGATAGGGTCCGCGCGCGATGATGGCCTGGCTCGGTGTCCAGGGCTGGGGATCCTCGCCATAGGCGCTGAACATGCCCAATGAGACGATGATCAGCCCTATCCCTGCCATCATCAGTGCAAAGCCCGGCCATTCCAACGCGCGGCCCATCGGTATGGGCGGCAGGCTCATGACGTCGTCGAGCAAAAGGCCGAGCATCAGGAAACCAAGGAACACCAGCGGCGGCGGAAAACCCACCGATGGCGCAATGCTGGGGTCGATGCGCGGCAATTGGGGTGGTTCGTCGTCCATATTGCCCAAACTGGAGCCTCACCGTGGCCGACGCAAGCCAAACGATTGCCGATAGCCGCGCTTCGCGCCATGATGCCATGATGACCGAACCCAGGCCCTGGTTGATCGACGAGGCGGGCAGCGAAGCCCGCCGCCATGCCCCCGCGACGCTGCGCAACCGCGATGTCATCGCGCAGGTGCTGCGCAAGATCCTTCCCGAAAGCGGCGTGGTGCTCGAGATTGCCAGCGGCAGCGGAGAGCATGTCGTGCATTTCGCAGCGGCCTTTCCACATCTGCAATGGCAGCCGAGCGATTGCGAGCAGTCCGCGCTCCGCTCGATCGCTGCCTGGACGGCAGAAAGCGGCGTTGTCAATGTCCTTCCTCCCGTGTCGATCGATGTCGAGCAGGAAGCCTGGCCCGCCCGATGTGCCGATGCGATCCTGTGCATCAACATGGTGCATATCAGCCCGTGGAGCGCGACGCTGGCGCTCTTGCGCCACGCCGCCGCGCTGCTGCCCGCCGGTGCGCCGCTGTATCTCTATGGCCCGTTCGTGCGTGATGACGTCATGACGGCCGACAGCAACCTGGCGTTCGACGCCTCGCTGAAAGCGCGCAATCCCGATTGGGGGTTGCGTGATGTTGCCGATATCGACGGTGCTGCCGCTGCATGCGGCTTCGTGCGCGGCGAGCTGATCGAGATGCCCGCGAACAACCTGTCGCTCGTCTATCGGCGCGCCTGACGCAAATCTATTGTCAAGCGCCAGCCTTTCTGCCTAGCCTGTGCGAGCGAGGGCAGGGCCGCAAAGGTCCGCCCCCCTGCCGAACCTGTGGGAGAGAGAGATGCTGGCTACCGCCACCAATGCGCGTACCGACTTGGGTTCCACCATCCGCTACTGGGCCGAAGAGCGACCCGACGCCATCGCCATGGATGATGGCATCACCCGTATCAGCTATCGCGAGCTCGACCAAATGGCAGATCGCTATGCCCGCGCTTTTGTCGCTTCGGGCCTGACGCCAGGCAACCGCATCGCCTGGCTGGGCAAGAATGCGAGCCTCTATTTCACGCTGCTGATCGCTGCGAGCCGCGCCGGTCTCGCGATGGTGCCGGTGGGCTGGCGGCTCGCGGTGCCCGAAGTGCGCTATATCCTGTCCGATACCGGGGCGGCGCTGCTGGTCTGCCAGCCCTTTTCCGCCGAGACCGCCAAGGCGGCAGCCGAGGGGCTGGACAGCCTGAAGACGCTGCTGATCGATGTCGAGAGCGACGCCTCGGGCCTGCAATCGCTCGACGCCTGGGCGAACGCGCAGGGCGATGCTGCCTTGCCGCAGGTCGATCCCGAGCGCGGGGTGCTGCAGCTCTACACCTCGGGCACGACCGGGCATCCCAAGGGCGCAGTGCTGTGCAACCGCAACATGTTTGCGCTACGACCGATCATCGAGGCATCGGATGTAGACTGGTACAAGGTGAGTGCCGAGGATTCGATGCTGGTCATCATGCCCGTCGCACATATTGCCGGATCGGGTGTCGGCACGATCGCCTTCTACAATGGCTGCCGCGCGGTCATCCGCGCCGAATTCTCGCCCGATGCGGTGCTCGATTGCGTGAGCGACGGCGTCACGCACATGTTCCTGGTGCCGACCGCGCTGCAGATGGTGGTCAACCATCCGCGCGCCGCGACGACCGACTGGGCGCGGCTCAAGCTCGTCATGTACGGTGCCGCGCCGATCCCGCTCGAATTGCTCCGCCAGTGCATGCACGTGATGGGCGCGGAATTCTGCCAGCAATATGGCATGACCGAAACCACTGGCACTTTCTGCGCGCTGCCCCCGGAAGACCATGACCCCAATGGCAACCAGCGGATGCGTTCCGCTGGCAAGGCGCTTCCCGGGGTCGAGATCCGGATCATCGATGCGGCAGGCAACCCGGTGCCCAACGGCACGATCGGCGAGATCGCCACGCGCTCACCGCTCAACATGACCGGCTATTGGCGCAACGACGCCAAGACCCGCGAGACGGTGGATGGCGATGGCTGGCTGCGCACGGGAGATGCGGCCTATATGGACGATGACGGCTATGTCTATATCCAGGACCGGGTGAAGGACATGATCATCTCGGGCGGCGAGAACGTGTATCCCGCCGAGGTCGAGAACGCGATCTTCGGGCATCCCGATGTGCTCGAGGTCGCGGTGATCGGCATTCCCGACGAGAAGTGGGGTGAGGCGGTCAAGGCCGTGGTCGTGCCGAAGCCGGGGCACGAGGTCGATCCGGCATCGGTCATCGCCTGGGCCCGCGAGCGGATCGCACCGTTCAAGGCTCCCAAGAGCGTGGATGTCATTCCGGAAATGCCGCGCAATGCCACGGGCAAGATCCTGCGGCGCGAATTGCGCGCGCCATATTGGGAGGGTCAGGAGCGCGCGGTCGCCTGATCGCGCAGCTTCGCCAGCCGGTTCTCGCGCAGCGCGATGTACATGCCGGAGCCGATGATGAGCGGTGCCCCGATCCAGGTCGCGGGCACCGGCCATTTGTCCCAGATGAGATAGCCGAACAGCGCCGCCCAGATGAGGCTGGAATAGTCCATCGGCAGCACCACCGATACCGGTGCGAGGCGCAGCGACCAGGTGATGCCCAGCTGTGCAAAGGCCCCGAACAGCCCCATCAGCGCGATGATGCCCCAGGTGTGCGCGTCGTGCATCTGGCCGACGAACAGCATGGCAATGCCCAGTGGCACCATGGAGCTCAGCGAGAACCAGAACATCGTCGTGATCGGATTCTCGGTCTCTCCGAGCTTGCGGATGATGATGCTGACAAAGGCCGTCACCGCCACGCCGGCCAAGGACACGATCGCACCGAGCATCGGAATGTGCCCGTCGCCAGGCTGCACCACGATCAGCACGCCCGCGAGCCCGGCTGCAATCGCACTCCAGCGGTGTACTCCGACTGCTTCTTTCAGCAGCACGATCGAAAGCAAGGTGGCGACAATTGGCACCATGAATCCGATGGCGGTCGCTTCGGCAATCGGCAGCAGCGCGAAGGACAGAAAGTTCAGCGACATCGCAACCATGCCGATAACCATCCGGCTGACATGCGCCCAGGGACGATCCGTACGCAGCGCAGCGAGCCCGGGCCCCGCCAGCGCAATCGGGATCAGCACGATGATTCCGGCCAGCTGGCGATAGAACACGCTCTCCAGCACATGCACCCCGCGGTCGGAGGCGAGCTTGACGCAGGCGAACATCGCGGTGATCGAAATGGCGGCGAACAACCGGATGACGATGGCAGAAAGCGCCTGGTTCCGGTGCTCACCAGGGGCAGGAGTCGGTTCGGGCAGGTCCATCGCAGCCCTGCTAACAGCAGCAAGCGCGCGCGTCATCCCGGCAATGCGCAGTTTCGCCGCATTATCGCGACCAAGCGCCAAGTTTCCTGCATTTTCGCATCACCTTGGCCCAAAAGGACAGGGGCCTGCACTCTGGCCAAAGCCACCCGGTTGGATTAATCGCCAGATCAAAAGCGGCATTCCCCGCAACAGGCCACAGGATGACCATGACCGACCAGTTCGAGCTCACCGAAGACCAGCTTGCCATCCAGGAAGCGGCACGCAAGTTCACCGCCGACCGTATCACGCCCTTTGCCGCCGAATGGGACGAGAAGCATATCTTCCCGCGCGACACCATCAAGGAGGCGGCGGATCTTGGTTTCGCTGCGATCTATGTCAGCGAGGAAAGCGGCGGTATCGGCCTGGGGCGGCTCGAGGCAGCATTGATCATGGAGGCGATGGCCTATGGCTGCCCCTCGACCAGTGCGTTCATCTCGATCCACAACATGGCCGCCTGGATGATCGACAGCTTCGGTTCGGACGAGCTCAAGGCGCGCTATCTGCCCGACCTCGTCACGATGGATAAGATCGCCAGCTATTGCCTGACCGAGCCGGGATCGGGATCGGACGCTGCCGCGCTCAAGACCAAGGCGGTGCGCGATGGCGACCATTATGTGCTCAACGGCTCCAAGCAGTTCATCAGCGGCGCGGGCGCGAACGACGTCTATGTCACCATGGTCCGCACCGGCGAGGATGGTCCCAAGGGGATCAGTTGCCTGGTGATCGACAAGGACACGCCCGGTGTCAGCTTCGGCGCGAACGAGAAGAAGCTGGGATGGCACAGCCAGCCCACCGCGCAGGTAATCTTCGAGGATGCGCGCATTCCCGTGGCCAACCGGGTCGGAGCCGAAGGCGATGGCTTTCGTTTCGCGATGATGGGTCTGGACGGCGGCCGCCTGAACATCGGTGCGTGCTCGCTGGGCGGGGCGCAGCGCTGCCTCGACGAGGCAATCGCCTATACCAATGACCGCAAGCAGTTCGGCAAGCGGATCAACGATTTCCAGAACACCCAGTTCATGCTCGCCGACATGGCGACCGATCTCGAGGCGGCGCGCGCGCTGCTCTATCTCGCCGCCGCCAAGGTGACCGCCAACGCCCCCGACAAGACCAAGTTCGCCGCGATGGCCAAGCGTCTGAGCACCGACAGCGGTTCGAAGATTGTCAACGATGCTTTGCAACTCTTTGGTGGATATGGCTATTTGCAGGACTATCCGATCGAGCGCTTCTGGCGTGATCTGCGCGTGCACTCGATCCTCGAAGGCACCAACCAGGTGATGCGGATGATCGTCGCGCGCGAGATGCTGCGCCAGTAAGGGAACTGCCATGACCAGCGATATTCTCACCCGTATCGAGGGACGCACCGGCGTCATCAGCCTCAACCGCCCTGGTGCCATCCACGCGCTGACCACACCGATGTGCCAGGCGATGACCGAAGCGCTTGTCGGCTGGATGACCGATCCGGCGATCGATGCGGTGATGATCGATCATGCCGAAGGGCGCGGCTTCTGCGCGGGCGGAGACATCCGCATGCTCGCGACCAGCGGCGCGGCCGATGGCACAGAGGCGCGCGAGTTCTTCTTCGTCGAATATCGCCTCAACCACCTGCTGTTCGTCTATCCCAAGCCGGTGATCGCCTTCATGGACGGCATCACCATGGGCGGCGGCGTCGGCCTTGCCATGCCCTCGCGCTATCGCATCGCGACCGAGAACACGCGCTTTGCGATGCCGGAGACGGGGATAGGCCTGTTCCCCGATGTGGGCGGCGGCTGGTTCCTCTCGCGCCTGCCGGGCCGGGTGGGACAATTTCTCGCGCTCACCGGAGCACGGCTCGATGGCGCCGAATGCCATGCGCTGGGTCTGGCGACACATTATCTGCCTGCCGAAAAGCTCGCCGAAGCGAAACAGCGCATCGCCGCCGCGCCGCAGGATGTGGACGCCATTCTTTCCGATCTGTCGGTCGCCCCACCCGAGGCGCGCATCCTGGGCAATCGCGAGCAGATCGACCAGCTGTTTGCCTCGGATCGCTACGAGGACATTCTCGCCGCGCTCGAAGCCGATGGATCGGACTGGAGTGCGAAGGAACTGAAGACGCTCTCGACCAAGTCGCCCCAGACCTGCAAGGTGGCGTTGCGTCAGCTCAAGGAAGGCGCGCAAATGGCTGACTTTGCTGCTGAAATGCGCCAGGAATATGCGATCGGCGCGCGCGTGGTGCAGATGCACGACTTCATCGAGGGCGTGCGCGCGCTGATCATCGAGAAGGACAATGCGCCGCGCTGGAACCCCGACACCGCCGAAGGTGTCACCGACGCGCTGCTCGACACCATCTTTGCGCCGCTGCCTGAGGATCAGGCCTGGACCCCCCTGGAGATTGCCCGATGACCTACGAAACGCTTCTCGTCGAACAGCGCGGTGCCGTCACGCTGATCACGCTCAACCGTCCGCAGGCGCTCAATGCGCTGAACAGCCAGGTGCTCGCCGATCTGATCGCGGCGCTGGGCGCGTTCGATGCCGATCCGTCGCAGGGCTGCGCAGTCCTTACCGGCAGCGAAAAGGCCTTTGCCGCCGGTGCCGACATCAAGGAGATGTCGACCCAGAGCTTTGCCGACATGTACGGCAGCAACTTCTTCGCTGGGTATGATCGCGTCACCGCGACCCGCAAGCCGGTGATTGCGGCGGTCGCCGGCTATGCGCTGGGCGGCGGCTGCGAACTTGCCATGATGTGCGATTTCATCATCGCGGCTGACAATGCCAAGTTCGGCCAGCCCGAGATCAAGCTCGCCGTGACCCCCGGCATGGGCGGATCGCAGCGCATGGCGCGCGCCATCGGCAAGGCCAAGACCATGGACATGTGCCTGACCGGGCGGATGATGGACGCCACCGAGGCCGAACAATCGGGTCTCGTCGCGCGCGTCGTGCCGCTGGCCGATCTGGTCGACGAAGCGGTCAGGGCGGCTCAGACGATCGCCGGCATGGCACCGCTCGCAACGCTGGCGGTCAAGGAAATGGTCAATGCCGCGTTCGAAACGACGCTGCAGCAGGGCGTGGTGTTCGAACGCCGCCTGTTCCACGGCCTGTTCGGCAGCGAGGACCAGAAGGAAGGCATGGCGGCGTTCGTCGAAAAGCGCCCTGGCAAATGGACGGGGCGCTGACCGCGCGTCTGACCGCGGCCTTGGCTCCGGTCAGGGCTGCAGCGCGCCGGTAAGGTCTTCGCCCAGCTGCAGCGCATCGAGATCGGCCGCAACAGCGACCAGATCGGCGCGGGCTTGGGCGAGGCGGAACTCGGCATCGAGTCTGCGGATCGCTGCGTTGGCCGCCGCATCCTCGCGCAGGTTGACGAGGAAGAAGTCGCTTGCGCCGGCCTGGAACAGCCGCCGCTCCCCGGCGGCGAGCTTTTCCGCCTGAACCTCTTCGTCGCGCGCGAGCACTGCGAGCCGCTCGGCTGCTGTCAGGTTGGTCGAAAGCTGCGCGATCTCGGCCAGAATCTGTTCCTCGCTCTGCCGCCGCTTCCATTCGAGTGCGTTGATATAGGCCTCGGCCGCCGCGACATTGCCCTTGGCGGCGCGGTTCTGCAGCGGCATCGAGAAGGTGAACCCGATTACCGCCTCGAACGGATCACGCGAGCGCCCGCCCAGTCCCTGCTCGCCGAAATCCTTGCCCGCCTCGGCAAACAGACGCAGTGAAGGCAGCAGCTTGTTCTGTTCGAGTTCGAGCTTCGCCTCGCCCTGCGCGAGGCGCTGCTCGATCAGTTGGATATCCGGGCGCCGCGCCAGCACCGCTGCGGGATCGGTGTCGCGCAATTGGCGGACCATCGGCAGCGATGTCGGCAGATCTGCGGGCGTCGCCACACGCGGCCGCCCATCATCATCGCGCCAGAACAGCGAGAGCCGCTGGGCCGCATTGGCCAGATCGCGCTCGGCGGCGACGAGAAGCGACTGACGGCGCAGCAAATTCTGTTCGTTTTCAGTCAACAGGATGGCAGCCCGCGCGCCCAGTTGCACCTGGCGGCGGATACCGTCCTGCCGGTCCTGCGCCAGGCCGACCAGCGAGCGATAGACGCGGACCTGCTGGCCTGCCGCGACCCATTGGCCATAGGCCTGGATCGCCCGCTGCTGCACGCCGATCGCGATGATCAGCGCGTCGAGCCCGGCAATGTCGCGCTCGATCAGCGCGTTGCGCTGGCCGAAGCGGCGATCGTCGATATAGCGGTCGCGCAGCAGCGCGAAAACGCCGCGCACCTTGAGCTCGCCCAGCCGGTCGGTGAAGCTGTAGTCCTCATAGACCGGAAAGTCGCCGCGCGAGACGCGGTAGCTCGCTTCCAGCTGGCCACCATTGTTGGTGAGCGGCTGGATCGCCTTTCCCTGCACATAGGTGCCATCGTAAAAGCCCGCGATGCGCGAAAAGCCTTCGCCGCTGAACAGCAGGTCGAATGCGCCTTCGCTCGCCAGCACCCGTCCATCCGCCGCGCGCGTATTGGCCAGCGCCTCGAGAATGCTCGGCGCAAAGCGGCGTGACGACGCCAGCACCTCGGACAGCTGCAATCCGCGCGACGACGGCACCTGATCGGGCGCGCTGACCGGGGCAGGGAGCGGCTGCGCTCCGACCGGAACAGCGAGCAAGGCCGAAACGGCCAGCCCGGTCAGCATCCATGCCTTGCGCATCACTTCTTCCCCGAAGAGCTGCTCGAGGAGCCCGACGACGAGGACGACGAGGACGATGCCTTGCCTCCGGTCTGCGTCATGCCGGTGCTGCCCTGCTCGGTGAGCGCCGGGTTCTGCAGCGGGAAGTCATTGAGCTGGCGCCACAGTTCGAAGCCGACCGAGACCTGCTCCATCGCCACCCAGCCGCGCACATTGGCGCCCAGGCGGACATAGGGTTCACCCGGCCAGCGGGCCTTGCCCGGAGCTTCGCGAACAAGCACGCGGAACAGCCCGTTCTGCGAGGCGGCGAGGTCGACCTGTTGTACCTCACCATCGAACAGGCCGCGCGCGACCGAGGGCCAGCCGGAAAACTGGATCGCGGGCCAGCCTTCGAACTCGAGCCGCACCTGCTGGCCCTTGCGAATCAGCGGCGCATCACGGCCGTCGACATAGATTTCGACCACACGCTTGGCTTCGGTCGGCGCAAAGGTTGCCAGGACATCGCCCTGCGAGACCATGGTTGCCTTGTCCCCGCCGCTGATCCGCTGGATCACTCCGTTGCGCGGGGCGCGGACGAGCTGGAGCGACTGGCGCGCGAGATTGATGTCGATCTGGGTGATGGCGGCGCGCGCTTCGGCGAGCTTGGCCTCCATTTCTGCAACCTTGATGCGCGCCAGTTCATTCTCGCGCCGCGATGCCAGGCCCTCGGAAAACAGGGTGCCGGTTCGGCCGACATCGTTGCGTGCGGTGCTGAGCGCAGAGGCGGCCGCGGCGGCCTTGGCTTCGGCCAGGCTGCGCTCGACACGCAGGCGCTCAAGCAGCATCGGATCGTTGTCGGAAATCTGGACGATCGGATCGCCTTCGCGCACGACGGCGCCATCCTCGACATACCAGCGCTCGATGCGGCCGGAGACCAGCGCCGTCACGTTCTGCACCCGGTCCTGCGGGTTGAGCGCGATCACCTGGCCCGCGCCATAGGCGGTCTGGATCCAGGGCACGTAGATCATGAACACGATCGCGGCGGCGAGGGAGAGCACCACCATCAGCGCGATGGCGCGCAGGGGGCGGGGGGTTCGCTGGGCCGCAAGCGTGCGGAAGCGAACCAGGGCGCGATCACGCGTTGCCATGGGCTGCCTCCTCTGCCTTGCGATCGACGATGCTTAGGAACTCTGCGGGGTCATCGATGATCCTCTGCCCATCATCACCCAACCAGAGATAGCGGCAACCTTCGGTGCCCGAGGGGCGATAAGTGAACTGGATGACGGTGGATCCTTCGGCGCGCATGGCGGCGCGGACATCGGCAAGAATGGCGGGGTCGATCATGTCGAAAAGCCCGGTGAGGATCAGCAGGCGCGGACATTTGAGCATCGCGCCGGCCAGCTTCAGGCGAAGCGCCTCGGCATAGGACAATGGCCAGCCGCTGGTCGACAGCTGCGTGTCCAGACCGTCGGGCAAGCGCATCACCCGATCCTCGAGCCGCACGAGCGCAAGCGCCTTGAGCACATCGCCCGACGTCGTTTCGGGGCCAGCAAGGCGCAGGTAATCGCGAATGCTGGCCTGGACGATCGTCGGACGGTCGAGCACGATGATCTCGCTGCGCAACCGGAACATGTCGACCATCGCAATGTCCTGCCCGCCCAGAGTGACCACGCCGGTTTCCGGGGTCAGATAGCGCTTCATCGCGTGCGTGAACAGCCGCTGGATGCCATGATTCTGCGCCTGCGCGATCAGCTGCGTGCCCGCAGGGATCGAGATGTCGAGCGTAATGCCGGGCGCGGTTGCGCTATGGGTCACCCGACGCAGAACCAGATCGCTGCCGCTGATCGCATCCTGGCCTTCGCGAATCTCTTCCTCCTGCTCGATCTGATAGATCAGTCCGATTTCCTCGGCCGCAGCGATCAGATCGTAGGTGGTATCGAGATAGGCACCCATCTGGCCGAGACCGAAAAACGCGGCAGACAAGATGAGCTCGGCGGCCACAAGCTGGCCGATCGACAGTTCGCCCTGGATAACCAGCCAGCCACCCAGCGCGAGCAGGCCAGAGCTTGCCAGCGCGTAAAGCAGCAGAAAGGCCACGGTTTGCGACATGGTGTAGCGGAAGTGCTTGGCCTTGGCCGCGACATAAGTGGCGGTGACGGCTTCGGAACCATCGAGTGCGTAATCGACGTGACGGCCCGACTTGTAGAAGCCGTTCGACGCGCCGACATTCTCGAGCCAGCGCGCAGCATCATATTTGGCATGGCTGAGCGCGATGCCCGATCGGATCGCGCCGCGCGTCCAGACCAGCAGAATCAGCACGGCGAGCCCGATGACGATCAGGTTGAAGGCCAGGAAGAACGGGTGATAGAAAGCGGTGACGGCAAAGCCCACCGCCGATTGCAGGATGATCGTGAAGCCGCCGATCAGCAGGCTCGGAACCGCCTTCTGCACGGTGTTGACGTCGAAATAGCGGTTGAACAGGTCCTGTCGCTTGCTGTCCTCGAAAAACGGGTTGCGGGCATGGATCGAACGGATGGTGATCTCCGCAACCTGGCGCGAATAGAAACGCCGGGCAAAGAGTTCCATCGTGTAGATGCGCAGCGCAGACAGCAGCACCGCGATCAGCAGCAGTCCGAGCAGCGTGCCTGCCAGGGTCACCAGCGGGGTCACCAGCGCGGTATTCGCGACCGAATTGATCAGCATCTGCACCGAAATCGGTGTTGCCAGCGACAGCACGGAGATCGCGACACCATAGACCAGCGCCAGCGCAAGAAAGCTGCGTTCGCCCTTCAACAGGCCAAACATCCAGCGAATAGCCTCGCGCGCGCCCATGATATGGTGTTCGGAAGATGATGCCATTTTTGCCTGCCCGTTGTTCCAAGGTCGCCAGCGCACGAAATAGGCGACCTCGCCGATAAGCCCATTCGAAAGCGGTTTATCGGAGCAATTGGTTTTTTCTATCGGGAAGCTTCCCCCCGAACGCAGTTTTCCATGATATAGACTAACCTGCCGCTGGTCGAACGGTTATCCGGGCCGATTGATCCATGTTATGGCGGATATTGTCATGGCTGAAGGCCGGGCCATGCACAAGCGTGACCCACCACCGGTTTGCGATCGTCTACAACGTGCCAAGAGCCGACCGATTGCGCCCGAACCCGCGCCGCGGGCTCGGCGCGCGGACGCCTTATCGCTTGAGCAGCGGAGCCAGATACTGACCGGTATAGCTGCCTGCGACCTTGGCGACCTGTTCGGGAGTGCCTTCAGCAACAATCTGACCGCCCTTGACCCCGCCTTCGGGGCCCATGTCGATGATCCAGTCCGCAGTTTTGATGACGTCGAGATTGTGCTCGATCACCACCACGCTGTTGCCCTGTTCGACCAGCCGGTGCAGCACCTCAAGCAGCTTGCGCACGTCCTCGAAATGCAGCCCGGTGGTCGGTTCGTCGAGGATGTACAGCGTCTGCCCGGTCGAGCGGCGCGACAGTTCCTTGGCGAGCTTGACGCGCTGCGCCTCGCCACCGGACAGGGTGGTCGCCTGCTGGCCGACCTTGACATAGCCCAGGCCCACTTCCCACAGCATCGCCATCTTGTCGCGGATCGGCGGGACTGCCTTGAAGAACTCGACCGCATCCTCGACCGTCATGTCGAGCACATCGGCAATCGAGTGCCCCTTGAACTTCACCTCGAGAGTCTCGCGATTATAGCGCTTTCCGCCGCATTCCTCGCAGGTCACATACACATCGGGCAGGAAGTGCATCTCGATCTTGATGACGCCATCGCCCTGACATTTCTCGCAACGCCCACCCTTGACGTTGAAGCTGAACCGGCCCGGCTTGTAGCCACGCGCAAGGCTCTCGGGCAGCCCGGCAAACCAGTCGCGGATGTTGGTGAAGGCGCCGGTATAGGTCGCCGGGTTCGAACGCGGGGTGCGACCGATCGGCGACTGATCGATGTCGATCACCTTGTCGCAATGTTCGAGACCCGTGATCTTGTCATGCGGCCCCGCGATGATCCGCGCGCCGTTGAGCGCGCGCGCGGCGCCGGCAAACAGCGTGTCGATGGTGAAGCTGGACTTGCCCGATCCCGACACGCCGGTAATGCATGTGAAGGTTCCGAGCGGGATAGAGGCGGTCACCCCAGTGAGGTTGTTGGCGCGCGCGTTGTGCACGGTCAGCTTCTTGCCAATGCCCTTGCGCCGCTTCTTGGGCACCTCGATCCTGCGTTCGCCGGTAAGGTACTGCGCTGTCAGCGAATCCTTCGCCTTGAGCAGCTCGGGCAGCGTGCCCTTGGCGACGACTTCGCCGCCATGCACGCCGGCGCCGGGGCCGAGATCGACGATATAATCGGCGGTGCGGATCGCATCCTCGTCATGCTCGACGACGATCACGGTGTTGCCCAGATCGCGCAGGCGCTTCAATGTCACCAGCAGCCGGTCATTGTCCTTCTGGTGCAGGCCGATGCTCGGTTCGTCGAGCACATAGAGCACGCCCGAAAGACCGCTGCCGATCTGGCTGGCGAGCCGGATGCGCTGCGATTCGCCGCCCGAGAGCGTGCCCGAGGTCCGGTCGAGGTTCAGGTAATCCAGCCCGACATTGTTGAGAAAACCAAGCCGCTCGATGATTTCCTTGAGGATCGCCTTGGCGATCTGCTGCTGCTGCGGCCCGAGCTTGTCGCTCAGCGTCTCGAAGAAATGCAGCGCATCGGCGACCGAGCGGCGGGTCGAGATCGAGATGTCCTCGCCCGCCACCTTGACCGAAAGCGCTTCGGGTTTCAGGCGCGCGCAATCGCAGACTTCGCAGGGCTGCGCGGTCTGATACTTGCTCAGTTCCTCGCGCATCCAGGCGCTGTCGGTCTGCAGCATGCGGCGGTTCAGATTGCCGATCACGCCTTCGAACGGCTTCTTGACCTCATAGCTCTTGCGCCCGTCCTGAAAGCGCAGCGTCACCGGCTTGCCCGCCGTGCCGTGCAGGATGATCAGCCGCGCCTCGCCGGGCAGGTCCTGCCATGGCGTATCGAGCGAGAAACCGAATTCGCGCGCCAGGCTGGCCAACACCTGCATGTAATAGGGCGAGGGCGGGTTTGATTTCGCCCAGGGCACGATCGCGCCCTTCTTGAGGCTCAGTTCCTCGTTGGGGACGACCAGCTGCGGGTCGAAATACATCTTCTCGCCAAGGCCATCGCAAGCGGGGCAGGCGCCTTGCGGCGCATTGAACGAGAACAGCCGCGGTTCGATCGCCTCGATGGTAAAGCCCGATACAGGACAGGCGAAGCGTTCGGAAAAGATGATGCGGTTGTCGGGGATGCCCGCGTTCTTCATGCCCTTTTGCGCCCTCTCCCCTTTAGGGGGGAGGGTTGGGAGGGGGGCAGGCGCATCGGATGCATTTTCCCCTCTCCCTCCGCCGCTGCGCGGCTCCTCCCTCTCCCCTGAAGGGGAGAGGGCATTTACCGTCCCATCGGCCAGATCCACATAGGCCAGCCCATCGGAGAGCTTGAGCGCGGTCTCGAAACTGTCGGCCAGCCGTGTCTCGATGCCCTCACGCACCGCCATGCGGTCGACGACGACCTCGATGTCATGCTTGTATTTCTTGTCGAGCGCAGGCGCGGCGTCGATCTCGTACATCTCGCCGTCGATGCGTACGCGGGTGAAACCGGCTTTCTGCCACTCGGCCAGTTCCTTGCGATATTCGCCCTTGCGACCACGCACGACGGGCGCGAGCAGATAGAAGCGCGTGCCTTCGGGTAGTGCCATTACGCGGTCGACCATCATGCTGACGGTCTGCGCGGTGATCGGCAGGCCGGTCGCGGGCGAATAAGGCACGCCGACGCGTGCCCAGAGCAGGCGCATGTAATCGTAGATTTCAGTGACGGTCGCGACCGTCGAGCGCGGATTGCGGCTGGTGGTCTTCTGCTCGATGCTGATCGCGGGGCTCAACCCGTCGATATGCTCGACATCGGGCTTCTGCATCATCTCGAGGAACTGGCGCGCATAGGCCGAGAGCGACTCGACATAGCGCCGCTGACCCTCGGCATAGATGGTATCGAACGCCAGGCTCGACTTGCCGCTGCCAGAAAGCCCGGTGATGACGATCAGCTGATCGCGCGGCAGATCAATGTCCACGCCCTTGAGATTATGTTCGCGCGCGCCGCGCACAGAGATGTGAGTGAGCATGAACGGCCTTATGTTCTATTGATGTTCCGCTGGCAAGCGGCAGAAAGCACGGTGCGGCGCTGGAGCCGGGTCGCGGGCGGAACATGGTGCTGCGGCACGCTGGCTGCAAGGGCGCGGCGTGCGACGAATGGAACCGCTTTGAGCGATGATCGTAGCCGTGTTAATCGAGATCAACTTTGTCTTGAGGGAATATGATGATGACTTTTCGCCCGTTCAGCCGCGCCTCGCTGGCCATCGCTTTGACTGCTTCGGCGCTCGCCATGCCCGCTTTCGCACAGCAGGCCAGTGCCCCCGCCGCCGCTGAGCCCGATAGCGGATCCATGGAGCCGTCGCCCGTTACCCGCAATCCGAGCACGCCCGCGGAACAGGCGGAGCGCGAAGCCGCCAATGCTGCGCAGGTGCAAGCGTCGAACGCACAGCTCGCGCAGAATGCCGCCAATCTCGCGAATTACGAGGCGCGCCGTTCCAGCTACGAAAACCAGATGAAGCTGTACGAGAATACGGTCGATTCGCGCGCGCGGGCCGAGTCCGAATATGCCGAGGTGAAGAAGCTCTACGACGCCATCTACACGCAGTGGGAAGCCGATGTTGCCGCCTGCAACGCTGGCGACCGCAAGCGCTGTGCGCAGGCGCCCGTCACGCCAAAATGAACTGGGGCGCGCCTCGTGGCGCGCGCCCTATATTTTCGGCAACACCAAGGTAAAGCGCGCCCCCTGTCCGGGCGCGCTTTCTACTGTCAGGTCGCCCTGCATCGCGAGCGCCAGCCGCCGCGATATGTACAGGCCGAGGCCACTGCCGCCGTCGCCGCTACGGCCCAGCCGCTCCCATTTGTTGAACAGCCGCTGCTGATCTTCTTCCGAAAGCCCGGGTCCCTGATCGGCGACGGTCACGCTGGCCCAATCCGGACCCTCGTCGAGCCGCAGCCAGATCATCGATCCATCGGGCGCGTAATTGATGGCATTGCCCAGCAGATTGAGCAGGACCTGAAGCACGCGTCGGAATTCGCCGGTCGCAGCCAGGCTTTCGTCCTCGGCAGGCTTGTCGATCCGGATCGAGCGGTCGGCGGCCTTGAGCGCGAGAAGACCCGCTGCGCGCCGGGCGAGATCGGCAAGATCGACCGGTTCGCTCGCAGCGCTGAACCCGCTGGCTTCGATCGCTTCCAGATCCGCCAGATCGTCGATCAGCGCCAGCAGGTGTCGTCCGGCTGAGGCGATATCTCCAGCATAGCCGGCATAATCCGAACGCAACGGTCCCTCGAGCCGACCACCGATGGTCTCGGCATTGGCGATGATCCGTCCGATCGGCTGGCGCAGCGCCGGTCCGATCTGGCTGCCGAACATATGCGCGAGGCGTTCGCCATCGAACAGCGGCGGGGGGGAAGGGGCGGCTTGCGGCTCCGGTGCGGCGGGCGCTTCGGTCAGTTGCAGGTTCCATCCGGCGCCAGCATCGCTGCGAGAGCGATACAGGGTCCAGCACCGGGGGTCGCCGATCAGGCGGACGCGCACGCCGTTGTGACAATCCGCCAGCACCAGCGGCGCGCCATCCTCGGTCGCGATCAGCGCGCCCACGGGCTTCAGCGTGACGCGCTCGGCATCCCAGTGAGCCGGCAGCGTCACCATATCCTGCACATGCAGGATGCGGCCGAGCGGATCGACGCGAATATCCACGCTTGTCTCGGAAGAAGGCACGAAGATGGGCAGCGGGGCGGCAGGTCCGGCTTCGGGCAGCGGTCTTTCTCGCCACTGGCTGATCCGGAGATCGATCCCTTGCGTACCCGGTTCGCAGTCGCACCACAGATCGACCGATTCCTTCGGGCCGATAATCGTCAGCGGTCGCGACAGGCGCATGCCCAGCCGCATCGCGTGGCGGGCCAGATCGAGCAGCGCGGGAATGGCGAGCACCTCGCCCTCTGCACCACCGAGCGCCTTGTGCAGCTCAGCCACCCGGGCGTCGGCATGCAGCAGCCGCCCGTCGCGATCAATCTTCACGACGTGTGGGGAATCGGCCTTGGCGCTTGCCGGGCCTGCCTCCGAAGGATTGGCGCGAGCGATCACCACAGGGCTCCCGGATGCGCCAGCGGATCGAGATTGCGCCAGCCTGCCACGAGCCGGGCCGCATCCTCCGGAACGAGCGCGCGCAGGTCTGCGGCAGGCGGCAAGGCGTCAGGTCGCAAGGAGGCGAGGGCAGCCAGCCCTTGCAGCAGCCCGGCGGCCAAATCGGTCTCCAGGCCACAGGCGCGCAAGACCACGGCCAGCCGCGCGAGATCGGCATCGCGCAGCATGTCGAACAGAAGATCGGCGGGGAGCCCACTCGCCCGTTCCAGCATCGCGACGGTCAGGCTCGCGCCATTTTCGGCGAGCGACCAGGCTTCCGCGCTGCGGGGCAGTTCGAACAAATGGCAGAACCGCATCAGCCGGTGCGGGCGTCCGCGACGCTCGTCAAAGCCTTGCAGAAATGCTGCAGCCGCCCTGTTCAGCTCCAGCGGGTCGCTATCCGGGCGTTCCTGCAGAAAGGCCAGGCATCTCCGCACCACTCCGTGCAGCGTCTCGGGCGGCAGTTCGCCGGTGTCGATCGCGAATGCCTGTGCGCGGCTCAGAAACCGGCTCTGCGCGATGATCAGTGCCATCGCGGCTTCGGCAAGCTCGTCCTGTGCATCGCCCACTTGGGCTTCGACACGTGGAGGCAATTCGGGTGTTCCGTGGCCGACCAGCGAGGACTGGCGGCAAAGCCGCGCTTCGATGGCGCGGGCAAACAGCAGCCGCGTGGTCGGGGCATGCGCCAGCACCACATGGCGCGCTATGTCCGGACCCAGATCGGCCGAGCCGGTGAGCGCCTCGGCGAGCTGCACGGCCAGCGATTCGACAAAGCCGCCGGTAAGGCTGAGGTCGTCCTCACGCAGCGCCTGGGCCTGTTCGGGGAGCAATTGCTGGCGCACCATCGTGGGGACCGCCATGGCCTGCCGGGCCTGAACGTCGGCCTGGCGCAGCAGCGCGCCTACGTCCCGTAAGGTCGGGCGTGCGGGGGCCATGTCGGTACTCATCGCCTTGCCCTACCAATGGCTGGTTAAAATGCTGTTAGTTGAAAGGATCAGCGCCCTGCCGTCGATATGGGTTCAGGCCTTGTCCGCTGCAAGCGGCGCGCGGTGCGTCTGCCACAGCAAAAGCCCCGTCAGCGCGAGATTCCACAGCATCAGCATCGGCATCAGCAGGCCGAGCGGCAACGCAACCATGGCCGCCAGGGCGACGAGACTAGCCGATCCCGCAAGCCTGCGCCACAGCTGCGGCAGCGGTCCCGGCACCCGGTCCAGCACGGTGGCAAGACCCGGCAGCAGCAACGCCGCGAACAGCCCGGACAGCCGGTCCGACGCGGCCACGCTGAGCACCGTGACGATGATGAAGGCGATCGCGAACGCCATGTCGCGCGCGATCTGTTCGGCAGGCCTTGTCAGACTGCCGACAAAGCGCCCGAACAGCCGGTTGGCGGCATGGCCCGCCGCGCGCCCCATCACGAGCATGGCGAGCGCCGCCATGCCCCATCCCGCGCCTGCCATACCGATGCCGATCACGGGCAGGCCGATGCCCGCGAGCCTGAGCGCCGGGCGGCTCCATCCGGCCGACCAGACGCGTCTTGCCAGCGAGGCCATCGCGCCGGTCTGAACGACCTTGCCGCCCAGCCCTCCCGATACTCCGGCCAGCTCCTGCAGAGCGAGTATCTCGGCTTCTCCCGCTTCGCGCACGATCGCGATCCGCCCGGCTTCGGCCAGCGAGAACGGCAGCACCTCGCGCCGATAGCCTCGCTGCACCGCCAGGCGCAGCAACGCAGACTGGATGCTCCAGTCTTCGGGAAGGTCGCGCGCCTCGACCAGATCGCGTGCACGAACACAGGCGAGCCCCGCCCAGACATGGTTGATATCGATCCGCTCGAACCGCTCGATCAGCACGCGCGCGCCGTCACCGGGGGCGAAGCTGGCGACGAAGGGTCCAGTCTCGCGGGCGAGCCTGTCCATGTCGGCGGGAGCGACATACAGACCATCCGCGATCACCAGCAGTTCGTCCTCGCTGGCAAGCCGCACGCTGATATCGGCAACCGATCGTACCAGGTGAAACGCCAGTCCTCGCTGAGCGGCATAGCCCTCGATCTCGCGGATGCGATCGTCGACCGTGCCGACGAGGCACAGGATTTCGCCAGCGCCCGCCTGGACCGCCAGATCGATATGCAGCATCGCCAGCCGACCGTGCGCGAGCGGCAGCGCACCGCGCAGCGCGGTGCTGCCGGGCACGGTTTCGATCAGCGATATCAGTGCGGTACGCACGTCATGGAGCTCCAGATGAACGGGAGCGGCCCTCTTATCGGTTGGGCACGGGGATGCCAACCAGCTGCGGCGCAGCCGAAGGTGCAATGCGCAAGTTTACAGGTCGGAGGCCGGGATCTCGCCGAAGTCGCGCATCGCGGCGGCCAGTTCGCGCAAGACCACGGGATCGCCCGGCGCACCCTCGAGCGCCTGGTCGGCCAGATCGACAATGCCCTGCACACCGAAACTGGCGGCCAGGCTCTTGAGCCGCAGCGCCGCGAAATGCCAGTTGGCATCGCACCGCGCCCGGCCCAGAAGGTCGATCTGCCGTGCGGCGCTCTCGATAAAGGCACCGCGCAGCTCAGCGACCAGATCGGGATCGCTGCCGACAGCGGCGGCCAGCGCCGCGTTCAAAGCTCCGGATTCATATGCCATGGAGCATCGGAATAGACCAACCGCCTTAACTTTCAGTTTCTGGCCGGGCAAAATCTGTTAAGCATGTCGGCATGGGTGAGGGGAAGAAGATCATCGACCTGCGGCATGGCCGCAGCGAAGAAAATCCTGCGGCGCAGGAGCCGGTTCCGGACATGGCGGCACCGACCAATATGGCGCGTGCGGGAGCCGAAGAGCCGCGCGATTCGCACGCGCCCTGGGCGAGCGACGAGGAAGTGCCTGTGGCCGCGCCGGTGATCGGACGGTGGGGCTGGGCCGCGCTGGCGCTGGGCGTTGCCTGGACGGCGGCATTCGTCTGGGCGTCGTTGCCGATGTGGCTCGCGATGATGACCCCCGAACTGGCGATGCAGGCGATCGCACAATGGGCAATGCCGGTAGCACTGATCGCCGCGCTCTATCTGGTCATGCAGCGCAACAGCCACAGCGAAGCGCGCCGTTTCGCGCAGCTTGCCGGGTCGTTGCGGGCGGAGAGCAGCCTGCTGGAAACCCGGCTGGCGCACGTCAATGCCGAGCTGTCGCTGGCGCGCGAGTTCCTTGCCAATCAGAGCCTCGAGCTCGAATCGCTCGGGCGGGTTTCGAGCGACCGGCTGCGCAGCTTTGCCGAGGAACTGCGCGCGACCATCCAGGCCAGCGACACCGGGATGCGCGCGATCGGCGAGGTCAGCGCGGCCGCGCAGGGCAATATGGAAAAGCTGCGCAACCATCTGCCGGTAATTGCCAATTCGGCCAAGGATGTGACCAATCAGATCGGCAATGCCGGGCGCACGGCGCAAGGCCAGGTCGAAAGCATGATCGCCGCGTTCCAGAAGCTGAACGAATTCGGCCAGGCGGCCAGCGCCCAGATCGGCACTCTGGTGCAGCAATCGGATGCCGCGACGGCCCGGCTTGCTCAGTCGGTCGAAACCAGCGGTGCCGCGCTCACCGGCCATGTCGCCGAGGCAAGCGAGCAGATGGACCGCGCGATCGAAACGGTCGCCAGCCGCCTGGCCAACACGCGCAGCAATCTCGATCGGACGGCAGAGACCCAGGCCGAACAGCTGCACGCACATGTCACCGAGCTCGAACGTTCGCTCGCAACCCTGGCCGAAGCGATGACGGAGCGCGCCGCGCGCAGTCGCCAGGACATGCGTGCCGCTGCCGGGGATCTGGAGCTGACGCTGGGCACGCTGGCAACGTCTGCTGGCGAGAGCGAAGCCACGATCCGCCATATCATTGCCGCCGCCGATGCGCAGATCGGCAATGCCGAGCGCCGCCTGCAGGCGATGGACGAACATAGCAGCGAGGCGCTCGCCCGTCTGGCCTTTGCCCTCTCGGCGCTCGATGCCAATGTTGAGAGCCTGTCCGAGAAACTGGCTGCAGGCAGCGGACATGCCGAGATTTTCGATAGCAAGTCGCAGCGCGTTCGCACGCTGCTCGAGTCGATCGAGCGGCAGGCGGAAGTGACGATTCCCGCTGCCCTGGATGAACTCGATCACAAGACCGGCACGAGCGAACAGGGCGTAACTAGCCTGCGCGCGCATGTTTCGCAGGTCGATGACGAGATGATCCGGCTGGGCTCGATCCTCGGCAATTTCGAGCAGCGCATAGCTGAACAATCGGCCGAGATCGCCAGACTGTCCGGAAGCAGCGAGGCTGGCTGGCGCGAGCGGGCCGACGATATCGGCGCGCTGATTGCGGCCATGCGCGCCGCGCGCGACGATATCGACCAGATCAACGAAACTTCGGCGATCAAGCTGGTCGAAACGATGCGCGATGTTCATCGCGAAGCGCAGGCGGCTGCCGACGAGGCGCGCAGGGCCATGGACCGCGCAATTGCAGGCGCGACCGACAAGCTGGGTCAGGACAGTGCCGCAGCGCTCGAAAAGGTGCTGCGCGGCAAGGCGGAAGAGCTGGTCGGCAAGCTGGAGAGCGCGATCAACCGTGCGGTCGGCGCTACCAGCGATGCCAGCCTGCATCTCAGGGACCAGCTGGCACGGGTCGACGATCTTGCCACGCATCTCGAGCGCCGCGTTGCCGATGCGCGCGAACTGGCCGAAGAGCGCACCGACAATGATTTTGCGCGGCGGCTGGCGCTGCTCACCGAATCGCTCAATTCCACCGCGATCGATGTCGACAAGATCCTCTCTGCCGAGGTCAGCGATACGGCCTGGTCGGCCTATCTGCGCGGCGATCGCGGCGTGTTCACGCGGCGTGCCGTCCGACTGATCGACAATGGCGAGGCGAAGGATATCGCGTCCGCCTATGAGAACGACCCCGAATTTTTCGAGCTGGTGAACCGCTATATCCACGATTTCGAGAGCATGCTGCGCACCGTGCTGTCCACCCGCGACGGCGGCGTGATGGGGGTCACGCTGCTGTCGTCGGAAACGGGCAAGCTTTACGTCGCGCTGGCCCAGGCGATCGAGCGACTGCGCAACTGACCACGCCGGTCAGTTGCGCTTCGTCGCGCTGACCTCCTGCACCGGCGGCGCATTTTCCCAGCCGCCACCCAGGGCTCGGAACAGCGAGACCTCGGCCTCTGCGCGCGCCGCGGCGGCCGACCCGCTGGAAGCGCGCGCCGCCAGAAGATTGCGTTCCACCTCCAGCAGTTGCAGCGCATTGTCGCGACCCGCTCTGAACCGGATTCGCGTTATCCGCGCGACCTCCTCGGCGGCCTTGGCCGCATCGCGCAGGCTGGCTTCCTGCTCGATGGCGGCCTTGAGCCGCGCGAGCGCCTGTTCGGTCTCCTGCAGTGCGGTGAGCACCGCACCATCAAAGGCCGCCAATCGGGCATCGGCCTGCGCCGAGGCCGCATTGACCCGCGCGCGTGCCGCGCCATCGATCGGCAGCGACCATGAGATCAACGGGCCCAGGCTGAAGCCGATATTGTTCGATTCGCCCAGCGCGCTCGGGCTGGTTCCGCCAATGGTCAGCGAGCCAGCCAGCCGGATCGAGGGATAGAGCGCGGCGGTCGCCACGCCGACCCTCGCCGTATCTGCCGCGAGCCTGGCTTCGGCCGCGCGGACGTCGGGACGCCGCGCGAGCAGGGCAGCGCCGTCGCCGATCGGGATCGCGTTGTCGAGCCGTGGCGGCGTGGTGCAGGCCGCTGCGGCGGCATCAATACTGGCCGGCGTATCGCCGGTCAGCGTGGCGAGCGCATAAAGCGCTGCCCGCTGTTCCGCCTCGAACTGCGGTACCTGGGCCTGGGCCTGGGCGACGAGCAGTTCGGCATTGGCAACATCGCGCCGCTGTCCGCGGCCTGCGGCGAACAGCCGCTGGTTGAGATCGAGCGTCCTTTGCTGCGTGGCGAGCGATTCACGGGCGATGTCAGCCTGCAAGCGACTCGAGCAGGCCAGGGCATAGTTGCGCGCGACCTCCGCTGCCACGCTGACCCGCGCCGCATCGAGATCGGCCGCCGCGGCCAGTGCATCGCCGCGCGTCGCCTCGACCGAGCGACGGACGCCGCCGAACAGGTCGATCTCATAGGATGCATCGCTGCCGAGCTGATAGAAATCGAAGGTCAGCGGCTCGGGCGGGGCAAAGCCCACTCCGGCATTCTGCCCGGTACCGACCTGGTTGGTATTGGCCGAGGCGCTGGTACTCAGGCTGGGGAACAGCCGTCCGCGGGCCTCGCGGATCAGCGCGCGCGCACGGCGCAGATTGGCGCTGGCCTCGCGCACATCGGTATTGCGCTCGAGCGCCTTGCTGACCAGCGCATCGAGCGCCGGGTCCTGATACAGCCTCCACCAGCCTTCGGGCAGCGGCGTGGCGGCAAAGCGCGGATCACCGCCTTCGGCAAAGCCCTGTGCAGCGCTGGCAGGCGTGGTCGGTCGCTCGAAATCGGGGCCGACGGTGCACGCAGCGAGCGTGGCGCTGAGGGCTGCGGCGGCGAGCAGACGGAATTTCAAGGTCATGGCTGGTTGCCCTCCAGAACGGGCTGGCTTGGGGCGGGCGGGGGCGGATCATCCTTGCGGCGGCGGCGCGACCACGCCTTGATCCGCTCCTCGAGCGTCCGCACCATCACATAGAAGGCGGGGGTGAACAGCAGGCCGAAGATCGTCACGCCGATCATGCCGAAGAACACCGCGATGCCTAGCGCCTGGCGCATTTCCGCCCCCGGCCCCGACGAGATCACCAGCGGCAGCACACCCAGAATGAACGCGAGCGACGTCATCAGGATCGGGCGGAGGCGCTGGGCGGCGGCATGGCGCGCTGCCTCCAGCACCGACTGGCCATGATCCTCATTATGCTTGGCGAACTCGACGATCAGGATCGCGTTCTTTGCCGCCAGACCGATCAGCACGACCAGCCCGATCTGCGTCAGGATATTGTTGTCGCGCCCCATCAGGTTCACGCCGAGGATCGCGGCGAGCAGGCACATCGGCACGATCAGGATCACCGCCAGCGGCAGCACCAGGCTTTCATATTGCGCGGCGAGCAGCAGGAAGACGAAGATCACGCCCAACGCGAAGACAAGGGTCCCGGTACTTCCGGCGGCGCGCTGCTGATAGGCGATTTCGGTCCATTCATAGTCGAAGCCCTGCGGCAGCACGCGCTGCGCCAGCTTCTCCATCGCATCGAGCGATTGGCCGCTCGAATAGCCGGGCAAGGTGTCGCCCTGCAGCTCCGCCGCGCGGTACAGATTGTAGCGCACCACGCGATAGGCCCCCGAATCGTTACGCAGGCTCATCACCGCATCGAGTGGCACCATCTGCCCCGTGGACGAGCGCGTGCGCAGCCGTCCGATATCCGAGACATCGTCGCGATAGGGGGCATCGGCCTGCGCGGTCACCCGGAAGGTGCGGCCCAGGAAGTTGAAGTCGTTGATATAGCTCGAGCCGAGATAGGTGCCGAGCGTCGAGAAGATATTCTCCACCGGAACGCCCAGCTGTTCGGCGCGCGCGCGGTCGATATCCGCGAAGAGCCGCGGCGTGCGGGTATTGAACGTGGTGAACGCGCCGGCAATGCCCTCGGTCTGGTTGGCCCCGCCCATCATGGCGAAGGCCGCCCCTTCCAGAGCCTGCAAGCCAGCATTGCCGCGATCCTCGATGATCATCTTGAAGCCGCCGCCGGTACCCAGCCCGGAGACCGGGGGCGGGGCGATCACCAGGATGTTGCCCGCGGTGATCTGCGCCATCGCACCGAACAGCTCGCCTGCGACCTCGGTCGCGCCGATGCGCGTGCCCGCCGGCTTCAGCGTGATGAAGATCGCGCCGGCATTGGGCGCATTGGTGAAGGTCGCGCCGTCAAAGCCGGCAAAGGCAATGGTGCTGACGACATTCGGGTTCTTCAGCGCCAGCGCCTGCGCTTCCTCGAGCGTCGCGGTGGTGCGCTGGAGCGAGGCGCCCGGCGGCATCTGCACCACGCCGATCAGATAGCCCTGATCCTGCGCGGGAATGAAGCCCGCAGGGGTGGCGGCAAAGCGCCATCCCGCCACCGCGATCAGCGCGAGATAGGCGAGCCCCATGAACATCAGGCTGCGGATCGTGCGCGCGGTAAGGCGGCCATAGCGCTCTGACAGCTTGGCAAAGCCGCGGTTGAAGCCGCGTGCAAAGCGCGCGCCCCATCCGCGCCATCCGGCGGGAATGTCCTTGTCCTCGTGGCTGCGCGGACGCAACAGCAGCGCGGCCAGCGCCGGCGACAGCGTCAGCGACACGAATGCCGAGAAAGCCGTCGCACCCGCGATGGTGACCGCAAACTGCTGATAGAAGGCGCCCGAAATGCCCGGGATGAAGGCGGTCGGAATGAACACGCCGCACAGCACCAAGGCAATCGCGATCAGCGCGCCCGAAACCTCGTCCATCGTCTTGTGCGCCGCATCGAGCGGGCTCAGCCCCTCTTCCTCCATCAGGCGCTCGACATTTTCGACCACCACGATCGCGTCGTCGACGACGATGCCGATCGCCAGCACCATGCCGAACAGCGAAAGCGAGTTCAGCGAGAAGCCCAAGGCCGCCAGCACCGCGATCGCACCCGCGAGCGCAATCGGGATGGCGATGATCGGGATGATCGCCGCGCGCCAGCTCTGCAGGAACAGCAGAACGACGATGGCGACGAGGATGATCGCCTCGACCAGCGTGTCCTGCACCGCTGCGATCGACGCCTCGACATAGCTCGTCGGGTTATAGGGGATGCTGTACGCCATGCCCGGCGGGAAATTGCCTTCGGCGCGTTTGAGTTCATCCTCGACCGCCTTGGCGACGGTCAGGGCATTCGACCCGGGCAGCTGCGAGATGGCGAGCGCCACCGTCGGCTTGCCGCTGGCAAAGGCGTTGACGCTGTAATCCTGCGCGCCCAGTTCGATCCGCGCGACATCGGCAAGCCGCGTGAGCGCCAGGCCGTCGCGCTTGATCACGATCTGGCCGAACTCCTCGGGCGTGCTCAGCCGTCCCTGGGTCTGCACGCCCAGCTGGAACGCGGTGCCGCCGCTGTTGAACGGCGGCTGGCCGATCGAGCCTGCCGATACCTGCGCGTTCTGCGCGCGGATCTTGCCGACGATCTCGTCCACGGTAAGGTTGCGGCTGGCCGCAAGCTCGGGATCGATCCACACGCGCATGTTGTAATCGCGCCCGCCAAACAGCCTGGCCGAGCCGACGCCCTCGATGCGCGAGATGCGGTCGATGATCTGCAGCGTCGCATAATTGCTGATATAGGGCTGGCTCAGCGAGCCATCGGGCGAGTAGAAATTCGCGACCATCAGCAGGTCGGGCGAGTTCTTGCGCACGGTGACGCCAATCTGGCGCACCTCCTGCGGCAGGCGCGGTTCGGCGCTGCTGACGCGGTTCTGCACCAGCACCTGCGCCTGGTCGACATCGGTGCCCTGGGCAAAGGTGACGGTGATCGCCAGGTTGCCATCACCGGTCGAGGACGAGGACATGTACAGCATGTCCTCGACGCCGTTGATCGACTCCTCGAGCGGCGCGGCGACGACATCGGCAATGGTTTCGGCGCTGGCGCCCGGGAAGCTCGCGCTCACCACCACCGTGGGCGGCGCGATCTCGGGATATTGCGATACCGGCAGCGTCGGATAGGCGACCACACCGAAAATGACGATCAGGATCGACAGGACCGCCGCGAAGATCGGGCGGTCGATGCAGAAATGGGCGATGCGCATGGCTTAGCTCGCCGTTGCCTGGGCGGGGGCGGGGGTGGAAATGGGCTGCGCGATCGGTGCGTCATCCCTGGCGCGTGCCTTGATCTGGCCCTTGCGCGGGGTCACCACCATGCCTGGCTGCATCCGGGTGAGGCCGTCGATGACGATCCGCTCGGTCGGCGCGATGCCTTCGCGGATCACGCGCAACCCTTCCACCATGGGTCCGGTCTGGACCGGGCGCGGAGCGACCTTGTTGTCCTTGCCCAGAACGAAGACCAGCTTGCGCGTCTGATCGGTGATGATCGCCTCGTCGGGCACCAGCAACGCCTTGTACGTGCCCGAGCCCAGCAATCGCGCGCGCCCGAACATGCCCGGGACCAGGAAACCGTTGGGATTGTCCACCATCGCATAGGCGGTGATCGTGCCGGTATCGGGGCTGATGCCGTTGTTGAGGAACGCCATGCGACCGCGCCAGCGGAAGCTGGGCTCGTCGGCGAGCTGGATTTCGACCGGATTGGGCGCATAGCGCGAACTGCGCCGCTCGCCGCCTGCATCCTGGCGGATATATTTGAGGTAGAAGGCCTCGGCACCATCGAAGCTGAACCGGATCGGGTTGATGCGGACGATGCGCGTCAGCTCGGTCTGCCCGGCAGTGACGAAATCGCCGACATCGACCATCCGGTTCGAGGTGCGGCCCGAGATGGGAGCACGCACTTCGGTAAAGGAAAGATCGAGCTGGGCCTGCTGTCGCCGCGCCTGTGCAGCGGCCAATGATGCCTGAGCGCTGCGCAGATTGGCGGCGAGCGTATCGGCTTCTTCCCTGCTGATGGCATCGAAGCCGACAAGCTCGCGACCCCGCGTGGCCTGCGCCCGAGCATTGGCGAGAGCGGCACGCGCGCTGGCGACGCTCGCTTCAGCCTCGGCCAGCGCAGCGCGGAAGGGTCGTTGATCGATCACGAAGAGCAACTGTCCCTTGCCGACATCGCCGCCATCGCGAAATGCGACGCGCGAGATCGGCCCGGAGACCCGAGCGACCAGCTGGACATCCTCATCCGCCGTGAAGCGACCGATATATTCGTCCCAATCGACGACCTCGCGCTGCAACGGCACGGCGACGGTCGCGGCGGGCGGCGGGGGCGGCGTGGGTGGCTCGGACGAACAAGCGCTGACGAGCAGCGCGAAGGCTGCCGCGAAGAGCGCGCATCTGGGGGGGACGCGCATCAGTGACTCCGGATTTTGATATTGCACCGCAACATCGTGGCGGAAACGTAACGGAAGGTCCAGAGAAAAAAGTTGCAATTAACAACTAATCTATGTTTGTTTTTTGCAACTCATCTGGCGCAACCCGCAAATGCGAGGATTGTTCCACAATCGTGGTCAGGTTGTAGCGGACCAGGCCGAGCGCGCTCCCTTGCAAGGTTGTAGTGCGGTGTCGCGCACCCTATCTGACGCGGAAGTTCACGATGAAGGGGGAATGCCTGATGTTGTACCATGATGCCGAGGATGACGGCGATCTGACGGAAAAGGGCAAGATACCCGTTCCCCAGGACGTTCAGCAGGCCATAGTCACATTGCTGCGCTGGACCGGCGACGATCCCGAGCGCGAAGGCTTGCGCGATACGCCGCTGCGCGTCGCACGGGCGTGGAAGGAATATTGCTCGGGCTATGGCGACGATCCGAGCGTGCATCTCAGCCGCACGTTCGAGGAGGTCGGTGGTTATGACGAGCTGGTGCTGCTCAAGGACATTCCGTTCCAGTCGCACTGCGAGCACCATATGGCGCCGATTATCGGCAAGGCCTCGATCGCCTATATGCCCAGGGATCGCGTGGTGGGCATTTCCAAGCTGGCGCGCGTGCTGCACGGCTATGCCAGGCGGCTGCAGGTACAGGAGCGTCTGACCGCAGAAGTCGCCGCCTGCATCTGGGAGCATCTGCAGCCGCATGGCGTGGCGGTGGTGATCGAGGCGAGCCACAGCTGCATGACCGCGCGCGGCGTCCGCACCCCGGGTGTCGGCATGATCACCAGTCGCCTTCTCGGCTGCTTCCTGGATGACCATCGCTCGCGCAAGGAAGTGATGGGCCTGATGGGCTATTGAGGCCCGAATAGCCCTCTCCCTGCCAGGGGAGAGGGCATTCAGCAAAGTTCAAAGCTGCTCGAGCATGTAATCCGCGCTGCTGACCTTGAAGTCGCCCGGCTCTTCGACGAACAGCTTGTCGACCACGCCGTCCTTGACGACCATGGCGAACCGCTGGCCGCGCTTGCCCATGCCGAAGCCGGTGCCGTCCATGGTGAGGCCCAGAGCCTCGACGAAATCGCCATTGCCATCCGCGAGCATCGCGATCGAATCGGCATTGGCTGACTTGCCCCAGGCGCCCATCACGAACGCATCGTTCACGGCGGTACAGGCGATCTCGTCGACCCCCTTGGCCTTGAGCGCATCGGCCTTTTCGACAAAGCCGGGAAGGTGACGGGCCGAACAGGTCGGCGTGAACGCACCGGGGACCGAGAACAGCGCGACGGTCTTGCCCGCGAAGAAATCCTTCGCCTCGACCTGCTGCGGCCCTTCGGCGGTCGCGCGGACGAACTTGGTGTTGGGGATGGTGTCGCCGACGTTGATCATGGCATTCGTCTCCTGCTGGATATTGGAACCGGGCTGCATGTTGTCCCGTCGCCAGCGCATTGCAAGAGCCCATCGCCGAGCCTGCCCCAATTCCCGATTGTTGGTCTTGGTCGAGGCATATAAAGGAATCTTTATATTTGCCTGTCAGGCCGAGTCTGGCTATGGGAGCCGGAGTTTCCGATCGCCCCCTTGGCCATTCGGACAGACATTCAGGAGATATTGCGTGGCCAGTGCCCCGACCCTCGACCGCAACGATTATGTCGTTGCCGACCTTTCGCTCGCCGATTTCGGCCGCAAGGAAATCGCGATCGCCGAAACCGAAATGCCCGGCCTGATGGCGATCCGCGAAGAATATCGCGCCGCCCAGCCGCTCAAGGGTGCCAAGATCACCGGATCGCTGCACATGACCATCCAGACCGCCGTGCTCATCGAGACGCTGGTCGCGCTGGGTGCCGAAGTCCGCTGGGCAACCTGCAACATCTATTCGACCCAGGATCACGCCGCTGCCGCGATCGCCGCGCAGGGCATCCCCGTGTTCGCCATCAAGGGCGAGACGCTGGAAGAATATTGGGAATATGTCGATCGCATTTTCGATTGGGGCGCCGAAGAAGGCACCACCTGCAACATGATCCTCGACGATGGCGGCGATGCCACCATGTACGCGCTGTGGGGCGCGCGCGTGGAAGCGGGTGAAGAGCTGTTCACCCCGACCAACGAGGAAGAAGAGTGCTTCGTCAAGGTGCTGAAGCGCCGCCTGGCCCAGACCCCCGGCTACCTCACCAAGACCGTCCAGAATATCAAGGGCGTGTCGGAAGAAACCACCACCGGCGTGCACCGCCTGTATGACCTCGCCAAGAAGGGCAAGCTGCCGTTCCCCGCGATCAACGTCAACGACAGCGTCACCAAGTCGAAGTTCGACAACAAGTACGGCTGCAAGGAATCGCTGGTCGACGGCATCCGTCGCGGTACCGATGTGATGATGGCCGGCAAGGTCGCCGTCGTGTGCGGCTATGGCGATGTGGGCAAGGGTTCGGCGGCTTCGCTGCAGGGCGCCGGCGCGCGCGTGATCGTCACCGAAATTGACCCGATCTGCGCGCTCCAGGCGGCGATGGACGGTTTTGCCGTGCAGACGCTGGAAGACGTCGTGTCGACCGCCGACATCTTCGTCACCACCACCGGCAACAAGGACGTCATCACGCTCGATCACATGCGCGCGATGAAGGACATGGCGATCGTCGGCAACATTGGTCACTTCGACAACGAGATCCAGGTTGGTGCGCTCGAGAACATGAAGTGGACCGAGATCAAGCCGCAAGTCGATATGGTCGAATTCCCCGATGGCAAGCGCATCATCATGCTGTCCAAGGGCCGTCTGCTCAACCTCGGCAACGCCACCGGCCATCCCAGCTTCGTGATGTCGGCCAGCTTCACCAACCAGGTGCTGGCACAGATCGAACTGTTCAGCGGCGCCAACAAGTACGAGAACCAGGTCTATGTGCTGCCCAAGCACCTCGACGAGAAGGTCGCCCGTCTGCACCTCGCCAAGCTGGGCGTGAAGCTGACCGAACTGACCAAGGAACAGGCAGCCTATATCGACGTGCCGCTGACCGGTCCGTTCAAGAAGGACGAATATCGCTACTGATCCGCTGCGTTCCGGATCTGCCGGAACCAGGACAGATAAGGGCCCGCTCCGCACCACGCGGGGCGGGCCTTTTGCATGGGCGACAATCGCCCTCGGGCCGATTTCCGTTAACGCGCAAGCCCCCGCGCGCTATAGGCCAGCGAGAATCGCCCCCTTGCTGAGGAGCCAGCCCATGAAATTCTTCGTCGACACCGCAGACACCGCCGAAATCGCCGATCTCGCCGCGACCGGCCTGCTCGATGGCGTCACCACCAACCCGTCGCTGATCGCCAAGTCGGGCCGTGATTTTCTCGAAGTGACGAAGGAAATCTGCGCGCTGGTCGAAGGCCCGGTTTCGGCAGAGGTGGTCGCGCTCGACCATGAGACGATGATGAAAGAGGCCGAGATCCTGCGCAAGATCGCCGACAATGTCGCGATCAAAGTGCCGCTGACGCTCGACGGCCTCAAGACCTGCAAGAAGCTGACCGACGACGGCACGATGGTCAACGTGACCTTGTGCTTCTCGGCCAACCAGGCGCTGCTCGCGGCCAAGGCGGGCGCGACCTTCATCTCGCCGTTCGTCGGCCGTCATGACGATAACGGCTTCGACGGCATGGCGCTGATCGAGGACATCCGCCTGATTTACGACAATTACGCCTTCGACACCGAAATCCTGGTCGCCTCGATCCGCCACCCGATCCACGTCCTCGAATCCGCCCGCATCGGCGCGGACGTCGCCACCATGCCGCCGAGCGTGATCCGCGGCCTGTTCAAGCACGTGCTGACCGACAAGGGCATCGAGGGCTTCATGGCCGACTGGGCGAAGACGGGGCAGTCGATCGGGTAATGGTCGCTTTCGGCAGGGCCACTGATTGTTGAATCTTTGCTCTTGGTGTATGGATGATGCCATGACCAAGCGCTCCAACGCATTGCCGGAAGAAGCCGTACGCTGGAATCTGTCGGTTTCGAGCGACACAGATAGCGCTCTGCGCAAATGGCTGGCTGGTAAGGGTGCGAAGCGCGGAGACCTGTCACGCTTTGTCGAAGATGCGGTGAACCGTCAGGTTTTGCGAGAAATGATCAACGACATCCATGCACGCAACGCTCATCTGCGCGCAGCCGATGTCGAGCAGGTGATTGAAAACGAGATGCGGGACGTCCGTGCGAATTTTTGGCCGGATCAGCGCAGCTAGGGCATGCGCGTGGTGCTGGACACGAACGTCCTGCTCAGCGGCGTCATTTCACCCAATGGCATTCCAGCGATATTGATCCAAGCATGGATTGATAATCGATACACACTGGTCAGTCATGCACTTCAGTTTGCCGAGTTCCGCGAGGTAAGCAGACGCGAAAAGATCAAAGCACTGGTCAAACCCCATGAGGCAGGACGCTTGCTTAACCGCATAACCTCGCTTGCCGAAATTCCCGTCCGGCTTCCCCCGGTTCAACGCTCCCGCGACGCCCGGGACGATTTTCTTCTGGCTCTATGTGAGGCAGGGGCTGCCGATCGGCTGGTAACAGGGGACAAGGACGACTTACTTGTCCTGCGCCGCCACCAACGTACCACCATATTGGGAGCCGCCGAATTTGCGATGGAACTGGGGTTACGATAGCTAATCAATCTGCAAAGCTCTTCGGTGCAGGCGACGCGACCGTCAGCGTGCCCGCGCCCACCTGCTGCACTTCGAGCAGACGCTCCGCAACACCCGCACGGTTGAAGCGGAACGCGCCGTCCAGGCCGATAAAGCCGCCTTCGTCGCGCAGGCGGTCCATCGGGAAGGGGGTGCCGGGCTTCCAGTCGCGGGCGATGCGGGTGGTGAGCAGCACGCTGTCATAGCCGAGCGTTGAGAGGCGGAAGGGATCGGTGCCGAATTGCGCGCGGTATTTCGCGGCATATTGGCGGTAAAGGCCGTCCGAGACGCTGGCGAACCACGCGCCGCGCATCGCGGCCGACGAAGGCAGGGCGCGTTCGGTGTTCCACAATTCCGTACCCAGGATGCGCGCATCGGTCCCGCCATTGGCGCGGATCAGCGGTACGATGCGGATCGCGGCCGCGCCGCTATCGGCGATCAGGATCGCTTCATAGGCGGTGTCGCCCTGCATCTTCTTCAGCGCAGCGGTAATCGCGGCATTGCCCGCGCCATAGCTCTGCATCGACACGACCGTGCCGCCCGCAGCCTTGACCGAGGCGAGCATGGCGGATGAGGCGCGCTGGCCATAGGTGCCGGCGGGGACGAGCGCGGCAAAGCGGGTGATGCCCTGCGACCGGGCATGGCGCACGACGCGGTCGATCGACTGGGCGGGCACATAGCCCATGACGAAGACGTTGTTGCCAGCGATGCCGACATCGTTCGAATAGCTGATGATCGGCACGCGCGCGGCATTGGCGGCGGCGGCGATGGCGACGACGTCGTCGCCCAGCAGCGGGCCGAGGATCAGGCGGTTGCCATCGGCGATCGCGCGCTGCGCGGCGGCCTGCGCGCCGAGCGCGGTGTCATAGCTGGTGATGCGGATGTTGCTGGCCTTGGTGTCCATCAGCGCGAGCGTCGTGGCATTGGCGATCGACTTGCCGACCGCGGCGTCCTTGCCCGACAGCGGCAGCAGAAGGGCGATACGATGGCGCGTTTCGTCGGTCGGCAGCACGCCGGTGATCTTGCCGTCATCGGGCTTGGTCACAGGCTTGTCCGGCTGCTGGCTGGGCGTCGGCGGCGGGGCGGTCTTGGGTACCATCGTCTGGCACGCCGCCAAAGCCATCGACCCCAGCACCAGCATGAGAATGGCCTGCCATTTGCGATAAAACTGTTTCACTGCTTGTCGCTCCCGCCCTGCCGGTCCATGAACATCCGCGTGATTCATGATCCCGAACCCGGCCTGTATATCGTTGCGACCCCAATCGGCAACCTTGGTGATCTTTCGGAACGCGCCCGGCAGGTGCTGGAACAGGCCGATCTGATCGCGTGCGAGGACAGCCGGGTCACGGGCGGCCTGCTCCATCATCTCGGCTTCAAGCGCCCTCTCATACGGTATGACGACCATGCCCGCGCATCGGATCGCGAGCGGCTGATTTCCGCGGCATTACAAGGGCCTGTCGCGCTGGTCAGCGATGCGGGCACGCCGCTGATCTCCGACCCCGGTTACAAGCTGGTGCGCGAGGCACGCGCGGCAGGGGTGGCGATCCATTCGGTGCCGGGACCGTCGGCGGTGATCGTCGCGCTGACCCTGGCGGGGCTGCCCACCGACAGATTTTACTTCCACGGCTTCCTGCCCAACAAGGCAGGCGCGCGCGACCGCGAAATTGCGGCGCTGTCGACAATCCCTGCGACCCTGGTCTTCTACGAAAGCGCCAAGCGGCTCGCGGCGTGTCTCGCAGCACTGCACGCGGGGCTCGGTAACCGCGAGGCGGCGGTGGTGCGCGAGATCAGCAAGAAATTCGAGGAAACCCGCACCGGTACGCTTGCCGAGCTGGCCGAAAGCTATGCCGATGCAGCGCCCAAGGGCGAGATCGTGATCGTCGTCGGCCCGCCACTGGAGGATGAAGTCGAGGCGGACGAGGATGAGGTCGAAACCGCGTTGAAACTGGCGCTCGCCGCCATGCCCCCGGGCAAGGCCGCAGGTGAGGTCGCAAAGCGCTTCGGGCTCGATCGCAAGGCGCTCTATGCGCGGATCATGGCCGAGCGCGATGGCTGAAGCGCGGCGCAAGCAGGCCGAGGCGGCGGGACGGCGCGCCGAGACGCTCGCGGCCTGGTGGCTGCGGCTCAAGGGCTGGCGCATCCTGGCCCATCGCGTGCGCACCCCCTTTGGCGAGGTCGATCTGGTGGCGCGGCGCGGGCGCATCGTCGCCTTTGTCGAGGTCAAGCACCGCCAGAGCCTGCGCGAGCTCGACGAGGCGATCGATCATCACCGCCTGCGCCGCGTCGCTGCCGCCGCCGAGGCGCTGATGCCGCGCTTCGTGCGCGACGGCCAGGATGCACGCATCGACGTGATCCTGCTTGCGCCGGGGCGCTTGCCGCGCCATCTGACGCACGTCTGGCAGGGTGACTGACCGCCGCTGCCCCTCTTTCTGGTTCGAACAAAGGCTTTTCCCCCATGAAAATCGCGGTGCAGATGGACCCGATGCCCGGCATCAACATCAAGGGTGACAGCAGCTTCGCGCTGATGCTGGCGGCACAGGCGCGCGGCTACACGCTCTATCATTATGACGTCGCGACGCTCAGCTACGAGGCGGGCCAGATCACGTGCCACGCGCATCCGGTGACGGTGCGCAACGTTCCGGGCGATCATTACAGCTTCGGCGATCCGGTGCGGCTCGATCTCGGCGAGGATGTCGATGTCGTGCTGATGCGGCAGGATCCTCCCTTCGATGTCGGCTATATCACCGCGACGCACATTCTCGAGCGCCTGAAGGGCCGCACCCTCGTGGTCAACGACCCCGCATCGGTGCGCAATGCGCCCGAAAAGGTCTATGTGCTCGATTTCGAGCGCTTCATGCCGCCGACGCTGATCACCCGATCGCTCGACGAGGTGAAGCGCTTCCAGGCGAAGCACGGCGCGATCGTGGTCAAGCCGCTGCACGGCAATGGCGGCAAGGCGGTGTTCCTGATCGGCGAGGATGGCGCGAACCTCTCCGCCCTGGTCGAGCTGTTCGGCCAGATCTGGCGCGAGCCGTTCATGGTCCAGCCCTTCCTTCCCGAAGTCGCACAGGGCGACAAACGCATCGTGCTGGTCGATGGCAAGGTCGCCGGCGCGATCAACCGCAAGCCGGGCGAGGGCGAATTCCGCTCCAACCTCGCGGTCGGCGGCTATGCCGAGGCGGCGGAGCTAACGACACGCGAGCAGGAGATCTGCGACGCCATGGGGCCCGAGCTTAAGGAACGCGGGCTGCTGTTCGTGGGTATCGATGTGATCGGGGGCCATTGGCTGACCGAGATCAACGTCACCTCGCCGACCGGCATCGTTGCGATCAGCGCGTTCAACAACAGCGATGTTGCGGGCATGATCTGGGACGCGATCGAGGCGCGGCTGGAGAACAAGGCATGAGCGATTTCGTCATCGATCTGGTCGCGCGCGGCGGATATTGGGGCGTCGCGTTCCTGATGGCGCTGGAAAACGTGTTTCCGCCGATCCCTTCCGAGGTGATCATGGGCCTGGCCGGCATCGAGGCGGGCAAGGGCAACATGAACTTGTGGCTGGTGATCTTCGCAGGCACCATCGGATCGGTCGCCGGCAATTATTTCTGGTATGCCATCGGCCGCGCGTTCGGGCTCAAGCGGCTGGATCATTTCGTCGCGCGCTGGGGCCGCTGGTTCACGCTCGATCGGTATGAGATTGATCGATTTACCACGCTGTTTCACCGCTATGGCGGCGCGACCATGTTCTTCGCGCGCATGATCCCGACGGTGCGCACGCTGATCTCGCTGCCCGCAGGGATTTTCGAGATGAGCCGCACCAAGTTCCTCGTCTGGACCTTCGCGGGTGCGGGCGTGTGGAACGTCGTGTTCGCAAGCATTGGCTATCAGCTGGGCGCACGGTTCGAGGAAATCGACAAATATACCGGCCCGGCGTCGACCGCAGTGATCGGTATCATCGTGCTGGTCTATGTGATCCGCGTGATCTTCTGGCGGCCGCATCCCGATCCCGTCCAGCAGGACTGAGCGCGATCAGGCGCGCGGATGCGCGTTCTCGTACACGTCGAGCAGATGCGCGGCATCGACCTGGGTGTAGATTTGGGTCGATGACAGGCTCGCGTGGCCGAGCAATTCCTGCAGCGAGCGCAGGTCCGCGCCGCCCGCGAGCAGATGCGTCGCAAAGCTGTGGCGCAGGGCGTGCGGCGTCGCATCCTCAGGCAGTCCGAGGAGGCGGCGCGCATTCATCATCGCGCGGCGGACCAAAGCCGGGGAAAGCGGCCCGCCGCGCGTACCCCGGAACAGCGGCTGGTCGTGCTCCAGCCCAAAGGGAACCAGCGCGGCATAATGCGCAATCGCCTCGCGAAGCTGCGGCAGCACCGGTACGACGCGCGGCTTGTTGCCCTTGCCGATGATGCGCAGCGTCTCGCCGACCGGCAAAATCTCGGCCTTCAGTCCCGCAGCCTCACTGATGCGCAAGCCCGCACCATAGAGCAGCAGCAGCACCGCCCAGTCGCGTGCCTGCACCCAGGCCGGAGCGTCGCGCGCCGCCATGCTGTCGCCCAGCGCCATGATGTCATCGGGCGCGATCGGGCGAGGGAGCGAACGCTTGAGCCTTGGCCCCTTGAGGCGGGGAGGTGCAACCTCACTACCAGCTTCGGACGCAGCAAAGGCGAGGAAGGCGCGGATCGCCGACAGTTCGCGTGCGGTGCTGCGGTTGCTCAGGCCATCGCCGCGTCTTGACGCCAGAAAGGCGCGCAGGTCCGCCGGAGTCGCGCTGGCAAGGCGGCGGTCGGTCGCAGCCTCACCCCAATGATCGCCCAGAAAATCGACCAGCCGCTCGGCGGTGGCGACATAGGCGCGCACGGTGTGCAGCGAACGGCGGCGATTGTCGGCAAGGTGCGACCGCCAGCGCTCGAGCAGGTGCGGGGGCGGGTTCGCGGTCATGCTGTCAGGCTATCAGAGCGCTTGCGGCGGCTCAATCGCAACCAGTTCAGCGAGCAGGGCATCGAGCAGCGGCATGCCTTGCTCGGTCACGGTCAGATGCGAGTCGGTCATGTGCACCAGGCCCAGCGCCGCCAGCTTTTCGGCAGCCGCCCGGTCGATCAGCGCAGCCTCTTCCACGCCCGATAGCGCGGCGATCCGGGCCAGATCGACACCTTCTGCCAGGCGCAGGCCCATCAGCAGCGCTTCCATCGCGCGCGTCTCCGCATCCAGCGGGCGCTCGACCGACAGGCCATGACCGTTGCGCGCAATCGCGCCGAGATAGTTTTCCGGCTTGCGGTGCCGCTCGGTCGCAAGGCTACCGCGCCGCCCGTGCGCGCCGGGACCGATCCCGGCATAATCGCCATAGCGCCAATAGGTGAGATTGTGGCGGCTCTGTTCGCCGGGGCGGGCGTGGTTGCTGATCTCATAGGCGAGCAGGCCGTGCGCGCTGGTCAGGCTGCGGGTCAGTTCGAACAAGTCGGCGCAATGGTCGTCATCGGCGGGAATGAGCTCGCCGCGCCGCACCAGCGTCTCGAAGCGCGTGCCGGGCTCAATGGTCAGCTGGTAGAGCGAGAGATGCCCGGTGCCGAAGCTGAGCGCGCGGCGCAGCTCGGCCTCCCATTGGCTGAGCGTCTGGCCGGGCCGGGCATAGATCAGGTCGAACGAGACGCGGCCGAAATGCTGCTGCGCGGTAGCGAGCGCGCGTACTCCCTCCTCGACGCCATGCGCACGTCCGAGAAAGCCGAGCGTCGCATCGTCGAGCGCCTGCAGGCCGAGCGACACGCGGTTGACCCCCGCGCGCGCGAGATCGACAAAGCGCGCGGCCTCGACCGAAGAGGGGTTGGCTTCGAGCGTGATCTCGATGTCCTGGCTGGCGGGCCAATGGCCGGTGGCCGCCTCGATCAGCGCCTCGACCAAGGCGGGCGGCATCAGCGACGGCGTGCCGCCACCGAAGAAGATCGAGCCGAGCCTGCGACCCGGCAGCAGCGCGGCTTCATGCGCGAGATCGGCGAGCAGGGCCGCCTGCCATTCAGGGATGTCGACGCTCTCGCGGACATGGCTGTTGAAATCGCAATAGGGGCATTTGGAGACGCAGAACGGCCAGTGGATATAGAGCGCCAGCGGCTCCGCCCGGTCATCCGCCACCGGAGACGCAGTCACGGGTTCAGCGCTCAAGACAGGCCTTGACCAGCTTGGCAAAGGCATCGGCGCGGTGGCTGATGGCGTGCTTGTGCTCGGGGTCCAGTTCCGCAAAGGTCTGCTCGAAGCCATTGGCGACGAACACCGGGTCGTAGCCGAAACCGAGCTTGCCGCGCGGTGGCCAGGTCAGCGATCCGCTGACACGGCCTTCGAACACTTCAGCATGACCATCAGGCCAGGCGAGCGCCAGGGTGCAGATGAAATAGGCGCTGCGATCGACATCGGGGCCGAGTTCGCACAGCCGCCCCTCGACCTTGCCCATGGCCATATACCAGTCGCGGCCCGGTGCGCCTTCGAACCATTGACGTTCCGCCCAGTCGGCGGTGTAGACGCCGGGCGCGCCGTCCAGCGCCGCGACGCACAGACCGCTGTCATCGGCGAGTGCGACGCAATTGGCCCCCTTGGCCGAGGCATGCGCCTTGAGCAGCGCGTTCTCGGCGAAGGTCGTACCGGTCTCTTCGGGCTCGGGCAGGCCGAGATCGCCCGCCGAGACGGGCTCGATGCCGAACGGTTCGAGCAGCGCGCGAATCTCGCGCACCTTGCCCTGGTTATGGCTGGCGATCACCAGCCTGCCGGGTTCGAGCCTGCGTGCCGCCATGACGTCAACCGACCGCCTTGCCCTGCGCTTCGAAAATCTGCGCGCAGCCCATGCGGGCGAGGCGCAGCAGGCGCAACAGCGCTTCCTCATCATAGGGCGCGCCCTCGGCGGTCGCCTGCGCTTCGGCGATATTGCCGCCCTCGATCAGCACGAAATTGGCATCGGCATCGGCATTCGAATCCTCGATATAGTCGAGGTCGAGCACCGGCGTGCCCTGGTGGATGCCGCAGCTGATCGCAGCGACCTTGGCAGTGATCGGGTCTTCCTTGATCAGCCCCTGCGCCATCAGTCCGTTGACTGCGAGGCGCAGCGCCACCCACGCGCCCGAGATCGACGCGGTGCGCGTGCCACCATCGGCCTGGATGACGTCGCAATCGACCGTGATCTGACGCTCGCCGAGCTTCTTGAGATCGACGACCGCGCGCAAGGAACGCCCGATAAGCCGCTGGATTTCCTGCGTACGGCCCGACTGCTTGCCCTTGGCCGCCTCGCGCTGGCCGCGCGTGTGCGTCGCGCGCGGCAGCATCGAATATTCCGCCGTCACCCAGCCTTCGCCCTTGCCCTTGAGCCAGGGCGGAAGGCGCTCCTCGATGCTTGCAGTCACCAGCACGCGGGTATCGCCGAAACCGATCAGGCAGCTGCCTTCGGCATGCTTGGTAAAGCCGGTTTCGATGCTGATGGTCCGCATTTCGTCGGGGGCGCGGCCGGATGGGCGCATAAGTGATTCTCCAATAGGTCGGACCCGCTGTCCGTTCCGCGCCGATAGCGGGCGGTTGGCAGATTGGAAAGCGCCAAGCCTCTTGCCAGCCGAGTGCAAAAATGGCAGGGGACGCGCCTTGCCAGCGACCATGGGCGATTAGCTCAGTTGGTAGAGCATCTCGTTTACACCGAGAGGGTCGGCAGTTCGAGCCTGTCATCGCCCACCATGGTCGGCAATGCGTTGCGCAAGGGCAACGCCGTTCGGCAAAATTCCACGAAGCCGGTTTCGTTCAGCTACCGGTCAGGCTGTGCGCCACATCACACGCGCATGTCGAGCCAGTATGTCCTCACCGTGATTCTGGGTGCAGCCCTGCCGCTGCTGCCGGTGACGTTCGTCAACCTCGATCGCAATATTCCTGCGCAGGAAGAGTGCATCGGCAAGAAGCGCGTGGCGACCATGCCGACCCGCGCCAAGAAGGAAAGCCCGCGCAAGCGCTGCCGCGTGATCGCGCCGATCCTGATGTGATGCTTAGCGCTCAACCCTTGGCGGCGAGCGTTTCTTCCATCAGCGCCGATGCGCGGGTGCCGTTCCAGTCCATCCCGCCGATCATCCGCCAGACCTCCTTGCCTTGCGCATCATACAGCACCGTCGTCGGCATCACGCCGGTCTGATAGCTAAAGCCCAGATTGTTTTCCTGATCGGTATAGGGCTGCAGGTTCTTGAAGCCTTTTTCGGCAAAGAACGGCGCGATCTTGTCCAGATTCTGCATGTCCTGCGAGATGGTCAGCACGACCAGCCGGTCCTTCTCGCGCGCGGCCAGGGCATCCAGTGTCGGCATCTCCACCACGCACGGGCCGCACCAGGTCGCCCAGAGATTGACCAGCACCGGCTTACCCTTGAACGCGGCGAGCGTGACCGTCTTGCCGTCGGGAGCCTTGAAGCTGACGTCGGGCGCGGCCTTGCCCCGCTGCGAGATATCGAGCGTGCCCGAGAGCGGCACATCGGCCCCGGCCTTTTCTGCGGTTTTTTCCGCGCCTGCGGGTTGCTCCCCGGCGGGCGATTGCCTATCGCAGCCGCCGATTGTCAGCGCGGCCAGGGCCAGCACCGGCCAGAGGCTGCGGCGCGAAAGATGGACGATAGGCATGGGAAACAACTCCAACAGCATGTGGGGCGGACGCTTCGCCGCCGGGCCATCCGACGTGATGCGGGCCATAAATGCTTCGATCCCGTTCGACAAGGCGCTGTGGCGGCAGGATATTGACGGGTCGCTGGCGCATGTCGCGATGCTGGGCGCGCAGGGCATCATTCCCGCCGAAGATGCCGAGGCGATCACGCAAGGCCTCAAGCAGATCGCGGAGGAATATGCCGCCAATGGTGTCGCCGAGGACTGGGCGCTCGAAGACATTCACATGCATGTCGAGGCGCGGCTGTCCGAGCTGATAGGGCCCGCAGCCGGGCGGCTGCATACCGCGCGCTCGCGCAATGACCAGGTCGCGACGGACTTTCGCCTGTGGGTGCGCGATGCCTGCGATGCCGCCGATGCCGCGCTGAAAGCCCTGCAGACCGCTCTGGTCGACCGCGCCGAGAGCCATGTCGACGCGATCATGCCGGGCTTCACCCATTTGCAGATCGCCCAGCCGGTGACGCTGGGCCACCATCTGCTCGCCTATTACGAGATGTTCGCGCGCGACCGCGACCGCTTCGCCAGTGCCCGCGCACGGATGAACCAGTGTCCGCTGGGTTCGGCGGCGCTCGCCGGCACGGGCTTTCCGATCGACCGCGACGCCACCGCGAAGGCGCTAGGTTTCGACCGCCCGACGGCCAATTCGCTCGATGCCGTGTCCGATCGCGATTTCGCGCTCGATTACCTGAATGCGGCCGCACAGTGCGCGCTGCATCTGTCGCGCCTGGCCGAAGAGTTCATCATCTGGGCGAGCCAGCCTTATGGTTTCGTCAAGCTGCCCGACAGCTTCTCGACCGGATCGTCGATCATGCCGCAGAAGCGCAACCCCGATGCGGCCGAGCTGGTGCGCGGCCATGCCGGGCGGATCATCGGCTGCCAGACCGCGCTGATGGTGACGATGAAGGGCCTGCCGCTCGCCTATTCCAAGGACATGCAGGACGACAAGCCGCCGGTGTTCGAATGCGAGGGCCTGCTGATGCTGAGCCTTGCCGCGATGACCGGCATGGTTGCCGAGACCGGCTTCGATACCGCCGCAATGCGCAAGGCGACCGAGCGCGGCTTTGCCACCGCGACCGACCTTGCCGACTGGCTGGTGCGTCAGGCCGGCATCCCCTTCCGCGAGGCGCATCACATTACGGGTGCGGTGGTCAAGCTGGCAGAGGGCAAGGGTGTCGCGCTCGATGCGCTCGCGCTGGACGAACTCCAGGCGATCGATCCACGCATCTCGCAAGCGGTGTATCCCGCGCTTTCGGTCGATGCCTCGGTCGCCAGCCGCAACAGCTATGGCGGCACTGCGCCCGATCAGGTAAGGCATCAGGTGGCCCGCGCCCGTGCCGCGCTGGCGGGAGAAGCATGATGCCGCGTAGCTCGATTCTGATTGCCGGTGCCGCCATTGCCGCCTTGGTTGCGCTCCCCGGCTGCGGCAGTCGGCAAAAGCTGACCACGGTCGAGGGCACGAAACCGGTGCCTCCCGCCTATGGCGCTGTCGGTGCCGCCGGACCCAACGAGCTGCTCGAGCCGAGCACCCAGGCGCGGCCAGAGCGCAACGTCGAACTGCGCCGCAAGTCCGAAGCGCGGGTCGACGATCCGTTCGATCTTCCTCCCGAATAACAGGACCGTTCCCCCCATGGATCATTTCGCACTGGTAGACGGCGAGCTGTTTGCCGAACGCGTTCCGCTGGCGCGCATTGCCGAGGAAGTCGGCACCCCGGTCTATGTCTATTCGCGCGCAACGCTCGAGCGCCATGCCGACGTGTTTCGTGAAGGCCTGGCAGGCGTGCCGCGCAAGCATCTGGCGTTCGCGGTAAAATCCAATCCCAACCTCGCGGTGCTCAAGGTGCTCGCCGGACGCGGTTATGGCGCCGATGTCGTTTCTGCAGGCGAGCTCGACCGCGCATTGGCCGCTGGCATCGCTGCGCATGACATCGTGTTCTCGGGCGTCGGCAAGACCGAGACCGAGATGCGCCATGCGCTGGCCAGGCAGATCGGCCAGTTCAACATCGAATCCGAAGAGGAAGGCCGGATGCTTGCCGAGGTGGCCGCTTCGATGGGGCTGACCGCGCAAGCGACGCTGCGCATCAATCCCGATGTCGATGCCGGCACGCATGCCAAGATCTCGACCGGCAAGGCAGATAACAAGTTCGGCGTCGGCCTGCATGTCGGGCCCGGTATCTACCAGCGGCTGTCGCAGCTCCCCGGCATCGCGCTGCGCGGCGTGGCGGTGCATATCGGCAGCCAGCTGCTCAGCCTCGATCCGCTCGAAGCCGCGTTCGGCAAGATCGGCGAGCTGGTCGCGCAACTGCGGAGCCAGGGGCATACGATCACCCATGTCGATCTGGGCGGGGGCCTGGGCGTGCCTTATCAAGCCGCGACCGAACCGCCATCGCCCGCCGATTATGGCGCGCTCGTTGCCCGTGTGACGCGCGACTGGGATGCGGTTATCCAGTTCGAACCGGGCCGGGTGATTGCTGGAAATGCCGGCGTGCTGCTCACCCGCGTGATCCGTATCAAGCCCGGCATTCGCGATCCGTTCGTGGTCGTCGATGCTGCGATGAACGACCTCGCCCGGCCCGCGCTCTACGACGCGTGGCACGATTTCGAGGCCGTGCGCCCCGATGGCACCCGGATGATGGCGAATATCGTGGGGCCGGTGTGCGAGAGCGGCGATACCTTCGCGATGGGTCGCGACATCGACACCGTCAGCGACGGCGATCTGGCAATCTTCCGCACCGCCGGAGCCTATGGCGCGACCATGGCTAGCAGCTATAACAGCCGCGGCATTGTCGCCGAGGTGCTGGTCGATGGCGACCGCTTTGCCGTCGTCGCCAACCGGATCAGCCCTGCCGAGATCATGGCGGCAGAGACCGTGCCTGACTGGCTGTGAACCAGCTCCCCATCTTCGTGAACCTGCGCGGGATGCCGGTCATCCTGCTGGGCGGTGGCGAGATGGCGGATGCCAAAAGGCGGCTGATCGAGCGGGCAGGGGGGCTGTGCGTTGGCGAGGATGATCGTGATGCCCGCATCGCCATCGTCGCCCTGGAGGATGAGGCCGAAGCGGTTGAGGCCGTCGCTCGGCTGAAGGCGCGCGGGCTGCTCGTCAACGCCGTCGATCGACCTGCATTGTGCGATTTCACCACGCCCGCGATCATCGACCGTGATCCCGTGCTGATTGGGATCGGCACCGGCGGCGCGTCGGCGGGGCTCGCCAAGGCGCTGCGTCAGCGTCTGGAAGCAATGCTGCCTGCGAGGCTGGGCGAACTTGCCAAGGCGCTCGATGCCGCCCGTGACGCCATCCGCCAGCGCTGGCCCGGAGGACCGGACCGCAGACGCGCGATCGATGCGGCGCTGGCACCGGGCGGCGCGCTCGATCCGCTGACCGATCAGAGCGACGATGCCGTAGAGCAGTGGATCGAACATGGCGGCCAAGGCGTCGCCTCCGGCGTCTATACCCTCGGCATTGCCTCGCCCGATCCCGACGATCTGACGCTGCGCCAGGTACGCCTGCTCGGAAGCGCGGATCTGGTGCTGCACCCTGCCGATATGCCCAGGGCCATCCTGTCGCGCGCCCGCGCCGATGCGGCGATGCGCGTCGATGATGGCGACTCTGAAGAGCCCGGCGTGGTCGTCAGGCTGGTTTGGGCGACGACAGCCGGAAATTCATGAAGATCGTGGCGATCGGCTTGGCGGGATCGTCCTGCCAGGCCTTGGCCTCGACATTGGCGACACGCCGCCCGATGCGCGTCACTTCGCCCAGCGCATATGTCCGCGCCTCGCGCCCGCCGCGCATGAAATTGATCGTGATGTTGACCGGCTTGATCCGCACTGCGGGTTCTTCCGCCGCCACCGTGACGCGCAGCGCGGCGATCGCGGCGATCTCCATCAGCCCGCTCATTGCGCCGCCGTGCAGAAAACCGGGCCGTCCCATGACCTGGGGACCATAATCGAACGCCATCACCGGCAGGCCCTTGTGGAGGTGATCGACGGTAATGCCCATCGTCTCTGCAAAAGGCGGCATGAAGCCGAGGATCGCGTTCATATCGGGATCGGTGCTCATCGCTCAGCCCAGAAAATTTTCGACGCGGATGAACGTGCCCGCAACATGCGCGACCGGATCATCGGGATCGCCATCATGCGCGATGCCCCGCACGAACGCCATCGACCGCGTGACCTTGTAGCATTCGCCGCGTCCGATCACGGACTTGCCCGGCGTGGCGGGGCGCATATAGTCGACGCGCAGATCGAGCGTCACCTGCGGGCGGAATTCGCCGATCGCGGTCCAGACCGACAGGCTGGTGGCATTGTCCATCAGGCTGATGATCGGGCCCGACGCGATCACTCCGCTTTGCACATCGCCGATCAGCCTTTCGGAATAGGGCAGCTCCATCTCTACCCAGCCAGTGCCATGCGCGCGATAGCGCATGCCGAGATGCCCACCATGCCCGAGCTTGCCCAATATGCCTTCGAAAGCACTGGGATCGAACCCGCCTGACATCGTCTCTGTCCTGGTCATATGCGGCGGCCGATTCGGGATGCGGCAGGGAGTGCGGAGGAAAGCTGTAACATGCGCTGCGGACTGTGCACGCTGCAGCGCCGAGGTCAATGGGTTACACATGCACCCCGCGACGCTGCAGCACCGCCAGCATGACGCCGCCGCATCTCCTGTCCAGCCTCAGCCGCCGGGATAAGCGATTGATGGGCGGCGTCACCCGGCTATAGTCGCGCTTCGCGAAGGGAGGGCGGGCCAGCATGTTCATGGCGGATTTTGATATCGGGCAGATCGGCAAGCTGATCCAGATCGCCATGGCCCCGGCCTTCCTGCTGCTGGCGACGGGCAATATCCTGCAGATGTTCGCCAATCGCCTTGCCCGCGTTGTCGACCGCGAACGGGTCCAGATGGCGGAATTTCATCGCACCCAGGGCGAGGCGCATGTCCGCGTGGTCAACGAGCTGCGGATCCTCGATCGGCGCGCGGATATCGTCAACAAGGCGATCCTGATGGGGACATTGAGCGCGATCACGGTCGGCGTGGTGATCGCGTCGATCTTCGTGCTGTCGCTCACCGGCTATCGCTTCGGGCAGATCGTCGCTGGCGGTTTCATCCTGGCGATGGCGTTCCTGATCTCGGGGCTAGTGCTGTTCGTGCTCGAGATTCGCATGGCGATGCACACCATCCGGATCGAGGAGCGGCTGCTCAAGCTCGACGGGGAATGAAAAAGGCCCCGCCATCGCTGGCAGGGCCCCTTCAGGATTTGCAATGAACTGCGGAGTTATCAGCCGCCGGTCGGGGCAGCGACCGCACCGGCTGCGGCGGCATCGTCGGCAGCGGCTTCTGCAGCCGGATCTTCGGTCGATGCTGCGCCTTCAGCTGCCGGAGCAGCTTCGGCAGCGGGGGCTGCCGGCAGCGGCAGCGGGCTGCCCGACTGGGTGTTCATCCACGCCATCAGGTTGGCGCGGTCTTCAGCCTTGCCGAGGCCCGCAAAGCTCATCTTGGTGCCGTCGGCATAGGCTTTGGGCGAGGTGAGCCACTTGTTCATTTCCTGGAAGGTCCAGGGGCCCGACTTGCTCTTCAGCGCGTCCGAATAGGCAAAGCCCGCCACCGAAGCGTGCGGCTTGCCGAGAACGCCGTAAAGATTGGGACCGATGCCGTTGGCACCACCGCTGTTGATCGAATGGCACGACGAGCACTTGGCGAAGACCTTCTCGCCCTTGGCAGGGTCGGCGCTGGCGAGCAGGGTTTCGATCGGAACTTCAGCCGCACCGCCTTCGCCTTCGGAAGAAACGACGCCTTCGATGACATAGCCCAGCTTTTCGGGACGCTCCGGCTTGTCGGCATGGAACACCTTGCCGCTGACGATCGACAGGCCAAGGGCACAAATGCCCCCCGCAAGAACCCAACCTGCAATCGTGTTTTTGCTGTCCTGCATGCCCTGTTGCCTCATCTTTGATAGCGACGCCATGCGGCCACGGCGCCCTGAAAGGTCGTCATCCGATAAGACCAGCGATCGATCACCGGCCTTTTCGCCCTGTTGAAAGACCCCGTTGCCGCGTCGCAACAGGGCCGGTCAGCCGCCCCCTCTAATCATGGTCCGTTCGCACTGCAAGCCCCGACACGCGCGATTTCGCCTTGTCGTTACTGCTGGGCCTGCCTATGCGCCGTGCCCATGCAAAGCTACCCTGAGATCGCCCGCCAGATGGTCGAGGACATGGCCCGAATCGCCTCTGCCGAACCGGAGCGGTCGATTGCCTATCAGGGCGCGCCGGGCGCCTATTCACACATTGCCGCGCGGGCCTTTGCTCCCGACTGGCACCCGCTGCCGTGCTTCTCGTTCCAGGACGCAATGGATGCGGTGAAGGACGGCCGCGCCGCGCGCGCGATCATCCCGATCGAGAACTCGCAGCACGGGCGGGTCGCGGACATTCATTTCCTGCTGCCCGAAAGCGGCCTCACCATCGTTGCCGAATATTTCCTGCCGGTGCGTCACTGCCTGCTCGCCAAGGACGACGGCCCCTATCATTCGGCCGTCAGCCACCCGCAGGCACTCGGCCAGACCCGGCACTATCTGCGGGCACGCGGGATCGAGCCGGTCAATTATCCCGATACCGCAGGCGCGGCGGCGTTTGTCGCCGAATCGAGCGAACCGGGACTGTGCGCGGTCGCCTCGCGGCTGGCGGGAGACGTGTTCGGCCTCAAGGTGGTCGACGAAGGCATCGAGGACGCCGCGCACAACATGACGCGCTTCGTCGTGCTGGCTGCGCATCGCGACGATCCGATGCCCGATGTCGCCAAGGTGATGACGACCTTCATCTTCGAGGTGAAGAACATTCCCGCCGCGTTGTTCATGGCGCTCTCGGGCTTCGCCACCAACGGCATCAACATGACCAAGCTGGAAAGCTATATCCGCGACGGCAGCTTCGCCGCAGCGGAATTTTATGCCGATATCGAGGGAATGCCCGGCCACCCCGCAGTCGATCGCGCGCTCGAAGTGCTCGGCTATCACAGCAAATGGGTGCGCATCCTGGGCAGCTATCCGCAGGCCATGTCGCGCGAATAGGCGGTTTCAGTCGTCCTTGCCGTAGATGCGCTTGGTCAGATGGCGCATGATCGGCGTCACCGTCAGGCCGTGCAGCAGGATCGATCCGAGCACGATCAGCCCCAGGGTTTCCCATAGGGTGTGCTGCATCGGAAAATCGCCATGGTTGAGGCCGAAGGCGAGATAATAGACCGAACCCAGCCCCCGTATGCCGAAAAAGGCGATGACGAACTTTTCCAGCGGAGGCCGGTCAACTCCAATCAGCCCGAGATAGCCGATCACAGGACGGATCACCAGGAGCACCAGGGCTGCCACGAGCACATTGGTCCAGCCGATATCGCTCAGCAATTCGCCGCCGGTCAGCATCCCGCCGAACAACACCAGCAGCACCATCATCACCAACCGCTCGGTTTCGTCGGCAAAATCGTGAAGCTCGCTGTTGAACTCGTCTCCCTCGGCCGAACGCCGCAGGATCAGACCGGCGATGAACACGGCCAGAAACCCGTAACCATGCGCGAACTCGGTGAGCGCATAGATGGCGAGCGTGGCGCCCAATGCGATAAAGCCGTCGCCGGTCCGCGACAGGCGGGTGTCCTGGGGCAGGCGATAGATGATCTGGCCAAGCAGCCAGCCGCCGAACGTGCCCACCAGCGCGCCGACGCCCAGACGCCAGGCGACATCGTGCCACAGCCATTCGGCGAGCACGCCTCCAGTCAGCGAAGCGGCACTCGCGGCAAGCGCAAGGTGTACGAAGGGAAAGGCGAGCGCATCGTTCAGCCCGGCTTCCGAGGTGAGCGCAAAACGGGCCTCGTCGCTGTCTTCACTATCGGGCCGCTCGATCTGAACGTCGGAGGCCAGTACCGGATCGGTGGGCGCCAGACAGGCACCCAGCAGCAGCGTAGAGGCCAGGGGCAGCCCGAGAATCCACAGCCCAGACAGGGCGATGAACAGGATGGTCAGCGGCATGACGATGGCGAGCAGCCGGATGGTCAGGTTCCACCCGCGCCAGCTCAGCGGCCTGCCGATTTTCAACCCCGCCCCCATCAGCGAAATGATGACGATGAACTCGCTCGCCTTTTCGATCAGCACCGGCGATTCGACCGGATGCGGCGAGAATTGCGCGAGCGGCGTCCAGGCGAAGATCGCCATGCCCATACCGACAAAGATGATCGGCAAGGATAGCGGCAATTTCTTGAGCAGCAGCGGCAGCCACGCGACCAGCAACACCACGAGCCCGATCCCGAGCAACCAAAGCTTGTAATTGTCGAGCAGGAACTGTCCAATCACCGAGGTGAACATCGGATCGGCAAAGGCGGTGACGTCGAGGTCCGGGGTCTGCGGAACGATGGTCTGCCGCACAGTATCGATCATCAGTGCGCGGTCCCCCAACTCGGCCCGGTGCCGATCTCTACGCCCAAGGGTACGCTGAGCGTGACGGCCGGTTCCGCCGCATTTTCCATGACCGATCGGATCACGGCGGAGGCTGCCTCCACATCGCCTTCGGGCAGTTCAAACACCAGCTCGTCATGCACCTGCAGCAGCATGCGGACGTGACCAAGGCCAGCGGCTTCGAGCGCGGGGCCCATGCGCACCATCGCGCGCTTGATGATGTCGGCGCTGGTGCCCTGGATTGGTGCGTTGATCGCCGCGCGCTCGCTGCCCTGGCGCTCTGCCTGGTTCTTCGAGGTGATGCGCGGGAAGTGCGTCTTGCGGCCGAACAACGTTTCGGTGAAGCCGCATTCGCGCGTGCTTTCCAGCGTCTCGGCAATATAGCGGTTGATGCCAGGAAAGCGCTGGAAATAGGTATCGATCATCGCCTGTGCCTCGTCCGCGCTGACCTCTAGCCGCCCGGCCAGGCCCCAGCGCGAGATGCCATAGAGGATCGCGAAGTTGATCGTCTTGGCGCGGCCGCGCGTGTCGCGGTTGACCTCACCGAACAGCTCCTGCGCGGTGCGGTTGTGGATGTCCTCACCCTTGGCAAAGGCATCGCGCAGCGTCTCGACATCGGCCATGTGCGCGGCGAGCCGAAGTTCGATCTGGCTATAGTCGGCCGCAAGGATGACATTGCCGGGCTCGGCGACAAAGGCATGACGGATCTGGCGGCCGATCTCAGTGCGGATCGGGATGTTCTGCAGGTTCGGTTCGGTCGAGGACAAGCGCCCGGTCTGCGCGCCGACCAGGCTGTAGCTGGTGTGCACCCGGCCCGTGTTCGGGTTGATCTGTTCCTGCAGCGCATCGGTATAGGTCGACTTGAGCTTCGACAACTGGCGCCAGTCGAGCACCTTGCGCGAGATTTCCGATCCTTCGCCCGCGAGCTTTTCAAGCACGGTGACGTCGGTCGAATAGGCGCCGGTCTTGCCCTTCTTGCCGCCCTTGAGGCCAAGCTTGTCGAACAGGATTTCCCCGAGCTGCTTGGGGCTGCCGATGGCGAAACTCTGGCCCGCAAGCTCGTGGATCTCGCTTTCCAGCGCGGTCATGCGCGTGGCGAAATCCTGGCTCAGCGCCGCGAGCTGTTCGCGATCGACCTTGATGCCGTGGCGCTCCATCCCGGCGACGACGGGGATCAGCGGGCGGTCGACATTCTGGTAGATGCGCGTTGCGCCTTCGACCGGCAAACGCGGGCGCAGCACATGCCACAGCCGCAGCGTGACATCGGCATCTTCGGCGGCATAGCGGGTCGCATCGGCGAGCGGCACCTCGTTGAAGCCGATCTGCTTCTTGCCCGTGCCGGTCAGCGACTTGAAGCTGATGCACGTGTGCCCCAGATGCCGTTCGGCGAGCGCATCCATGCCGTGGCCGCCGCTGCCGAATTCGTGCCCTGCATCGAGGTTGAAGCTCATCACCATCGTGTCGTCGATGGGCGAGACATGGACGCCATGGCGCGCGAGCACATTGAGATCGTATTTCAGGTTTTGGCCGATCTTGAGGATCGCATCGTCCTCGAGCAGCGGCTTGAGCCGGGCGATCGCCTCGTCGAGCGCGATCTGCTGCGGCTTTTCGGCAAACATGTCGTTGCTGCCATGGCCGAGCGGGATGTAGCAGGCCTCGCCCGGAGCGACCGCCAGGCTCACGCCGACCAAAGCTGCCTGCATCGAATCGAGCGAATCCGTTTCGGTGTCGACCGCGACCATGCCGACAGCGCGCGCTCTGGCGATCCAGGCATCGAGCGTGTCGAGGTCCTGCACGCAGACATAATCGTCCAGGTTGATCGCGGGCATCGCAAGCGGCTGCGGCGGGATGGCATTGTCGCTGCGCGGAGCATCGTTCGCAGCGTCGGAGGGGACAGGGGCCGCATCCGCCGGGCCGCTGGCGCCAAGCTTGCGCAGCAGGCTGGTAAAGCCGTGCTTGGTGAGGAATGCGGCGAGCGGCTCGGGCGGAATGTCCTTGAGCAGGAAATCATCGAGTTCGTTGGGCAGCGGGCAATCATCCTTCAGCGTCACCAGCACCTTGCTCAGCCGCGCCATATCGGCCTGCTCGATCAGGCTGTCGCGCATCTTGGAGGGCTTCATCGATGGCGCGGCGGCGAGCACGCTTTCCAGATCGCCATGCTCGACGATCAGTTTCGAGGCCGTCTTGGGGCCGATGCCGCGAATGCCCGGCACGTTGTCCACCGCATCGCCCATCAACGCGAGCACGTCGCCTAGCTGCTCGGGGGTGACACCGAATTTCTCCATCACCGCCTCGGGGCCCAGCCGCGCGTTCTTCATCGTGTCGAGCATGTCGAGCCCCGGCTGGATCAGCTGCATCAGGTCCTTGTCGGAGCTGACGATGGTGACCTTCCAGCCCTTGGCGAGCGCGTCCTTGGCATAGCTCGCGATGATGTCGTCGGCCTCGACATTGTCCTCCTCGATGCAGGGCATGGAAAAGGCGCGGGTCGCATCGCGGATCAGCGGGAATTGCGGGCGCAGATCCTCTGGCGGCTCGGGCCGGTGCGCCTTGTACTGGTCGTAGAGTTCGTTGCGGAAACTCTGCGAGCTCTTGTCGAGAATCACCGCCATATGCGTCGGCCCATCGGCCTTGTGCAGATCTTCGGCCAGCTTCCACAGCATGGTCGTGTAGCCATAAACCGCGCCCACGGGCGTGCCTTCCGGATTGGTCAGCGGCGGGAGCCGGTGATAGGCGCGGAAGATGTACGAGGAGCCGTCGACGAGATAGAGATGGTTCTGCTGTGCCATGGCGGCAGCGATAGCAGCGGCGGTGCGCAGGGTCATGCGATTTTGGAACCGCCCATGTCGTGGCGCGTAAGCGGGTCGGGGAAGGTGCCGTATCGGGCACCCTATTGAAGGAGCTATCCCATGCGAAATCTAGCCATTGCCAGCGTCAGCGCCCTCGCGCTCGGACTTGCAGCCTGCTCGGCCGAAACCGAACAGAAGGCCGATGCTGCCGCCGAAGCTGCTGGCGATGACATCGAAGCCAATGCCAACGCGGCAGGTGAAGTCATCGAGAATGCTGCCGACGATGTCGAAGCCGGTGTCGACAAGGCCGCAAAGGATCTGGATGCCGAAGCCGACAAGGCAGGCGACAAGATCGAGAAGGAATGGGACGAAGCCAAGGCCGAAGCCGAGCAGGAAGCTCAGTAATCCGACCCTTTCAGCTTACAACAGATCAGCCTGTTCGATCCGGTCGCTACCGGCGGGCAGGCTGATCCGATTTCCATCCTCGCCCATCACCACGGGGCCAGAAAAGGCCTGGGCAACACCGCGCAGGAAATAGGGGTGGAGCAGTCTCGATGGCATGCGCGGCACGATATGGGTGAAGACCAGCATCTGCGCTTTGCCCTTGCGAGCGATCGTGGCCACTGCAACCGGCGAGCTGTGATAGCCGGGAATGTCGGACATGATCTTGGCAATGCGTCTGTCGCCATGATCGGCTGCGGCTTGCGCAATCTTGCCGACCATTGCCGGGTTGAGCACTTCGTGCACCAGAACGTCGCAGCCGCTGCACGCGCTTGAAACAGTCGCCGTGGGCGCGGTATCGCCGCTGATCACGACCGAGCGTCCCTTGTAATCGAAGCGATAGCCCAGCGCGGGCTCTACCGGATCGTGCTTTACCTGAAACGCGCTGATCTTCACGCCGCCGCGATTGTAGATCGGCACCGGCCTGACCGACGCGGGAACTGTCACCGCTTGCCCGCCCGCACCGCTGCGCGGCATGATGTCGGCGCCGTGATGCGCGATGCGATAGCCGTAATCAGCGGTATAGGCGGTGTCGAAACCGCCGACTACCTTGTCGACGCCTTTCGGGCCATAGATCGGCATCTGCGCCATCCGTCCGCTGCCAGCCCAACGCAGCATCAGCACCTCGCCCAGCCCGTCGATATGATCGGAATGGAAATGCGTGAGCAGCGTCGCATCGATCTTGCCGGGCGGTATCCCAATCTGCCCTATCCGTCGCCCCGCGCCTGCACCGGCATCGACCAGGAACAGCTGCTTGCCCGCCAGCACCAGCGTGCAAGGTCCGGAACGTTGCGGGTCGGGCAGGGGGGAGCCGGTGCCGCACAGGATCACATGGAGCCCATCGGGCAGTCCGCGCGTAGCGTCTGCGCCATAGCTCGCCTTGACCGCGCGCTCGAACACGATCTCGCCCAGCCTGTCACGCGAAAGCCAGGCGAGGCCGGCGATTATCATCATGATGACCAACAGTTCGAGGACGACGCGGCGCATATACCCCTCCCGCATATTATGTCACATATAGTGACATAATATAGACCGAGCCGCCAGTGGTTTTTCAGCGGGCGAAGATGTCGGTCAAAGGAATTTCAATGTTCAGACCCGCAATCGAGATAGCCTCGTCGTCTCCATGCATTTCGTCGGTCCAAGCATTGGGGCCAGTCCGCGACAACACGCGCACGCATTCCGCTTTTGGATCAACAAGAAGCACGGCCTTGACGCTCGGGATGGTGCGATATTCATCCAGCTTCAGGCCCTGATCGAGCAATGCGGTAGACGGCGAGAGGATTTCGACAATCATGACAGGGTCATTCGCCGCCTTGATTTCGTCGAAGGCTTCATCCTGCTTGCCGCAAAACACGCTGAGGTCGGGATATCGGACGGAATAATCGTCGATGAGGATGGCCATGTCCGACCCGTGTACATGGCATTTCGAACCCTTGAGCGCAGTCCACAAGATCCCACCGATATTCATCTGGATACGCGAGTTTCGGTAGGACCCGCCTGCCATGTTCCGCACGACCCGGATCACGCCATTGTCGAGTTCAGCCTTGATGTCGGGACCGAAGTCGATCTCGAGAAACTGGGCTGCCGTAATGAGGCCTGGTCTGGGACTGGTTGCCATTGGACCAGTATATCCATTCGAGCGCTGATACGAAAGGCCGCTTGGCGGCGCAGTGAACAGCGGTTATCCTGCGCTCGCCCGCAACTGGCGCATCAGATGGGTCACCATCGGGGAGCGGGCGATTGTGTGTTGTCGCGCGCCTGGGCATTCTTCCAAGATGAAAGGAATGTCCTGTGACCCAAACCCCGTTCCACGTCGTGTTCGCGATCTTTGACCAGATCACCCAGCTCGATTTCACCGGGCCAGCGCAGTTTCTCTGCCGTATGCCCGGGGCGCAGGTTCATGTGGCCGCTGCGACGCTCGATCCGGTCATGACCGATGTCGGCTTTGCGATCGTTCCCACCACGACATTTGCGGATTGCCCGCAGGCCGACTTGCTCTGTGTCCCCGGCGGGCTGGGCGTCGCCCCAGCGCTCAGCGATGCGCGGCTGATCGATTTCGTCCGCAACCAGGCAGCAGAGGCGCAATGGGTGACCAGCGTATGCACCGGCGCCTTCATCCTCGGCCGCGCCGGGCTGCTCCAGGGCAGGCGGGCGACGACGCATTGGGGCTATACCGCCCTGCTTCCGATGGTCGGTGCCGTGTATAAGGACGCGCGGACGGTGTTCGACGGCAATGTCGTGACCGCAGGCGGCGTGACCTCAGGCATCGATTTCGCGCTGACGATCATTGCAGAACTGCACGGCGAAGATGTCGCCCGCTCGCTGCAGCTCAATTTCGAATATGACCCCGCGCCGCCCTTTGTCGGCGGTACGCCTGCGACCAGTCCCGAACCGATCGTCGCGATGATGCGCCAGCGCTTTTACGATGTCCGCGCTGCCGAGATGCAAGCAGCCCTGAACGCCACGGCCTGATCCAAAGAAAAAGGGCCGGAAGGTTTCCCCTCCGGCCCCGTTTCTTGCTCTGGCTTGTGGCCAGGCGGTGTGGATCAGAAATCCATGCCGCCCATGCCGCCCATGCCGCCGGGCATACCGCCCATGCCGCCGCCAGCTGCCTTGTCTTCCGGAGCGTCGCAGATCGCGGCTTCGGTGGTGATCAGCAGACCAGCGACCGAGGCAGCATCCTGCAGCGCAGCGCGCACGACCTTGGTCGGGTCGATAACGCCAGCGGCGACGAGGTTTTCATAGGTGTCGGTCGCGGCGTTGAAGCCCAGCGTCGGATCGTTGCCGTCGAGCAGCTTGCCCGAGACCACAGCACCGTCGTGACCGGCGTTCTGCGCGATCTGACGGACGGGGGCGAACAGCGCCTTGCGGATGATGTCGATACCGCGGGTCTGGTCGTCGTTCTCGCCGGTCAGGCCTTCGAGCGCCGAGGTGGCGTACAGAAGCGCCGTACCACCGCCGGGGACGATGCCTTCTTCGACGGCTGCGCGGGTTGCGTGCAGCGCATCGTCGACGCGGTCCTTCTTTTCCTTCACTTCAACTTCCGAAGCACCGCCAACCTTGATCACGGCGACGCCGCCAGCGAGCTTGGCCAGACGCTCCTGGAGCTTCTCGCGGTCGTAATCGCTGGTGGTGTTGTCGATCTGGGTGCGGATCGCTTCGACGCGAGCCTTGATCGCATCGGCTTCACCGGCGCCATCGACGATGGTGGTGTTGTCCTTGTCGATCGAGACGCGCTTGGCCTGGCCGAGCATGCCGAGCGTGACGTTCTCGAGCTTGATGCCCAGGTCTTCGCTGATCATCTCGCCCTTCGACAGGATCGCGATGTCTTCCAGCATCGCCTTGCGACGATCACCGAAGCCCGGAGCCTTTACGGCCGCGACCTTCAGGCCACCGCGGAGCTTGTTCACCACCAGGGTGGCCAGCGCTTCGCCTTCGATGTCTTCGGCGATGATCAGCAGCGGACGGCCGGTCTGGACGACGGCTTCCAGGATCGGAAGCATCGCCTGCAGGTTCGACAGCTTCTTCTCGTGGATCAGGATATAGGGGTTATCCAGTTCCACGGTCATCTTGTCGGGGTTGGTGATGAAGTACGGCGACAGATAGCCGCGATCGAACTGCATGCCTTCGACGACATCGAGTTCGAACTCGAGGCCCTTGGCTTCCTCGACGGTGATCACGCCTTCCTTGCCGACGCGCTCCATGGCTTCGGCGATCTTCTCGCCGACTTCACGGTCGCCATTGGCCGAGATGATGCCGACTTGGGCGATCTCGTTCGAACCGGCGACGTCCTTCGAGCGGCTCTTCAGGTTCTCGACGACCTTGGTGACAGCGAGGTCGATGCCCCGCTTCAGGTCCATCGGGTTCATGCCAGCGGCAACCGACTTCATGCCTTCGCGCACGATCGCCTGGGCCAGAACGGTCGCGGTGGTGGTGCCGTCACCGGCAATGTCGTTGGTCTTGGAAGCGACTTCCTTGACCATCTGCGCGCCCATGTTCTCGAACTTGTCCTTCAGTTCGATTTCCTTGGCGACGCTGACGCCGTCCTTTGTGATGCGGGGAGCGCCGAAGCTCTTGTCGATGACGACGTTGCGGCCCTTGGGGCCCAGGGTCACCTTGACGGCATCTGCCAAGATATCCACGCCGCGCAGGATGCGTTCGCGTGCGTCGCGGCCAAACTTTACGTCTTTAGCTGCCATGAGAAATGTTCCTTCTTGTCGAATTGGATCGGTGGGTCAGGGGCGAAAAAAATCAGCCCAGAATGCCCAGAATGTCGCTTTCCTTCATGATGATCCGGTCTTCGCCGTTGATCTTCACTTCGGTGCCCGACCACTTGCCGAACAGGATCTTGTCGCCGACCTTGACGTCGAGCGCGATGCGGTTGCCGGCTTCGTCACGGGTGCCTTCGCCGACGGCGATCACTTCGCCTTCCGACGGCTTTTCCTTGGCGGCGTCGGGGATGATGATCCCGCCAGCGGTCTTTTCTTCGGCTTCGATGCGGCGCACCAGAACCCGGTCGTGCAACGGACGAAATGTCATGCGTTAAGCCTTTCCTTGCGTCACTGAAATTAGTGAAACCCCCTTCGCGGCTGGCACAGGGTGTTGCGCCCGCTCTCGCGATTAGCACTCGGCTGGGGTGAGTGCTAACGAGGCGCTAGATAGCGCTCGTGTTCGAAGGGTCAAGCGATTCACGCAGGAAATTTTTTGCGGGAAGAGCGCGATCGCGGTAACCTGCGCCCAGGCTCGCACGAAAGATCGCACTGACAGGCAGGCTAGACAGCCGCGCTGTCCAACTTGCCAACCCTTATTCTCTTGAAGGAACTTGCCATGTCGAACTCGATCATCACTCTGGGCGCAGCAGCTGCTGCCGTTCTGGCCGCTGCCACCATCGCAGCAACCCCTGCTGCCGCAGCCGGCGAAAAGGAAAAGTGCTACGGCGTCTCGCTAAAGGGCAAGAACGACTGCGCCGCCGGCCCGGGCACCTCGTGCGCCGGCACTTCGACCGTCGATTATCAGGGCAATGCCTGGAAATATGTCGCCAAGGGCGAGTGCGCCAAGCTGGGCGGCTCGCTGACCGCGCTCAAGGGCGCCAAGAAGCCGACCCCGCGCGGCTGATGCAACGGCACCGGCGCTGGCGGCACCCTGAGCCGCCAGCGCCGGACCTGCAGATGAGGTAGTCCTTCAGCTCATGCTTCCCCCCCTTGTCGGCATAGGGCTGAAACCGGCCCATTATCGCGACGTTCTGAACCCCCAAACCGGTGTTCCGCTGCCCGGATGGCTGGAGGTTCACCCGCAGAACTATTTCGTCGATGGTGGGCCACCTCATCGCTGGCTCTCGGCAGTGGCAGAACGCTATCCGCTAAGCTTTCACAGCGTCGGCCTTTCGATCGGCACGGCGCAGGGGCTGGACGAGGACGAGCTTGATCAGCTCGCCGCTTTATGCGCCCGCTACAGTCCCGCCAGCGTTTCCGATCACCTCAGCTGGTCGGGCAATGCCGACGATCGCTATCCCGATCTTCTTCCGATTCCCTACACTAGCGGATCGCTCGCCCATGCTGCCGCGCAGGTCGAACGCGTGCAGGAGAGGCTCGGCCGAACCATTCTGATCGAAAATCCCTCACGCTATCTCGCCTTCGCGCAGGACGAGATGGACGAGGTCGAATTCATCCATGCCCTGTGCCGCCGCTCGGGTTGCGGCCTGTTGTTCGACATCAACAATGTCGAGGTCAGCTGCACCAATCTGGGCACCGACGCGCAAGCCTATGTCGATGCGATCGACCCGGCACTGGTCGGGGAAATCCATCTCGCAGGCCACGCCACCGAATGGCACGACGGAAGGCCGCTGCTGATTGACGATCACGGCAGTGCAGTCACCGATCTCACCTGGGCGCTGTTCGAGCGGTTCGTCCGCCGCGCAGGCCCTAGGCCGGTGCTGATCGAATGGGACACCAACGTCCCCGATTACGCCTCAATCATGGGCGAGGTCGAGCGTGCGGCATCGGTGATGGCACGCGCCAACGCGCCTTTGGTAGCCTGACCGACATGGGCGATCTGCTGGACGATCAGGCCCGTTTCATCGCGGTGCTGCAAAAGGGGCCATCGGCATTTCCCGAAGGCCTGTTTGCCGGCGCCCCCGACCGCGCGCTGCTGGGCCTCAGGGCGCACGCCAACACCATCAGCCATGCCAGGCTAGTTGCGCTGGAAGAGACCTATCCGCGCACCCGTGAACATCTTGGCGAGCCCGAATTCAACGCACTGTCCCGGACCTTCATCGAACGGCCCGATGTCCGCCGCCGCAAGCTGATGGGGCTTGGCGAGGGACTTGCCGAATATCTCGCAGACCAAACCCATGATGCGGCAGCCGTCGATCTTGCGCGGATTGAATGGGCGTGGCTGCAGAGCTATCATTCGCCAGAGGCGCAGGCACTCGAGCTGGCCGACCTGGCCGGCCTGGACGAGCAGGGGCTGCTCGACCTTGGTCTTGCGCTCCATCCTTCCATGCGGATTGTCGAAACCCACGCTGCGCTGAGGGCGCTGATGCCTGAGCTTTCCGAACGTGCCGCGCCCGAAATGCGTTACCTGCTGATCACGCGGCCAGCGCATGAGGTGCTGCTGCATCCGCTCGCCCCGCTATCCGCCAATCTGGTAATGCAGACGCAATTTCCCGCGACCATGGGTAACCTTTTGGCGCAAGCCATCGAAAGCGCTGGAGAGGCAGAGGCACTGCCGGCAGTCTTTGCGCTGGTCGGCGCAGGGGCGCTGGTTCGATCCTTAGGGTAAGGCCGGGCAGGGTGCCCGGTGTGATCCGGGGCGTCTCGATCTCGCACCAGTCCCCACTTGCCGGATAGCCCGTGATGAAAACCCTGATCCAACGCGGCCTCGCGCTGCTCGATAGCCCTGCCTTCAATGGCCTTGCCCTGCTGGTCGTGCGGCTTGCGCTCGCCGCGCAATTCTGGCGATCGGCGCGCACCAAGGTGGAGGAGGGGAGCTTCCTCACGATCAACCCGATCACCTATGACCTGTTCCGCGACGAATACCACATGCCCGCGCCCGAGATCACCGGCACGATCGCGACCTATGCCGAACATGCGCTGCCGATTCTGGTGATGCTGGGCCTGGCGACGCGCTTCGGGGCGGCGGGGTTGTTCGTGATGACCACGGTGATCCAGCTGTTCGTCTATCCCGAAGCCTTCTGGAACCCGCATGTCATGTGGTTTGGGCTTTCGGCGATCCTGATTGCGCGTGGGGGCGGCTTGTTCGCGCTCGACCGGCTGTTCGATCGCCGCCTCTCGCTCGCAGCGCCGCCGCGCACATCGGGCTTCGCGCACTGACCCAAGGCTTTCGCGAAGTCGGCGGTCGAACTGCATCACCCGTCTGTCGCGCGAGGCAGTGGCAAATTAACCCGGGCTCGCCTAGATAGGGCCTCTGGGGCATGTCCGCCCGATGCGGAGCAGATAATGGGTTTTGTGAAGGGCGCCTGGAAGGTGCTGGTGGCGATCAAGGACGGTCTGGTCCTGATCGCGATGCTGTTGTTCTTCGGCCTGATCCTTGCGGCGCTGTCATGGCGGCCCAATCCGGCGGCGGTGACCGACGGCGCATTGCTGGTCAAGCTCGACGGCGTCATCGTCGAGGAGCCCGAGAATATCGACCCGTTCGCCACCATCCTTGGCGGTCAGGCGCCGCTCAAGCAATATCGCGAGCGCGACCTGATCCGCGCAATCGATACCGCAGCGACCGACGACCGGATCAAGGTCATCGTGCTCGATCTCGCCAGCTTCATGGGTGGAGGCCAGGTGTCGCTCGAACAGGTGGGCGAGGCGATCGGCCGCGCCAAGGCCAAGGGCAAACCGGTGCTCAGCTTCGCCACCTTCTACAGCGACGCAGCCTATATGCTCGCCGCGCACGGCAGCGAGATCTGGGTCGATCCGATGGGCGGCTCGGCCTTTACCGGCCCCGGAGGCACGCGGCTCTATTACAAGGACGCGCTCGACCGCTTCAAGGTAACCGCGCATGTCTATCGCGTCGGCACGTTCAAGAGCGCGGTCGAACCCTATCTGCGCTCCGACCAGTCGCCCGAGGCCGAGCAAGCGCTGCTCGCGGTCTACCGTCCGATCTGGGAAAACTGGCAGGCAGTGGTCAAGAAGGCGCGGCCCCAGGCCGATATTGCCGGGCTGATCGCCGATCCCGCAGGCGCGGTGACAGCGGCCAATGGCGATCTGGTCAAGATCGCGACCGAGCGCAAGATCGTCGACAAGGTCGGTGACCGCACCACATTCGGCAAGCGCGTCGCCAAGCTGGCAGGCGCCGACGAGGACGAGGGGCCCGGCGCATTCAAGCATACCAGCCTCAAGGACTGGGTCGCGGCCAACCCGGCCAAGACCGGCGGCGACGAGGTGCAGGTCGTGACCATTGCGGGCACCATTGTCGATGGCGAGGCCGGCCCCGGCACCGCCGGCGGCGATCGCATCGAGAAGCTGCTCCACGACGGGCTCAAGCGCGACAAGGTGAAGGCGCTGGTGGTCCGCGTCGATTCGCCCGGCGGATCGGCCTTTGCGTCCGAACAGATCCGCCGCGCGATCGAGGAATATCGCGCGCGCAAGATTCCGGTCATCGTGTCGATGGGCAATGTCGCGGCCAGCGGCGGCTATTGGGTCTCGACTGCGGGAGATGCGATCTTTGCCGAGCCTTCGACGATCACCGGATCGATCGGCATCTTCGCGGTGCTGCCGAGCTTCGAGCGCGCGCTCGCCGAATATGGCGTCAAGGCCGATGGGGTTGCGACCACGCCGCTCTCGGGCCAGCCCGATGTGTTCGGCGGTTTCAACAGCACGGTCGACACCTTTATCCAGGGCACGATCGAGCATGACTATCGCCGCTTCCTGGCGCTGGTCGGCAAGGCCCGCGGGATGAGCGTCGATCAGGTCGACAATATTGCCCAGGGCCGCGTCTGGGACGGCGGCACTGCGCGCCAGATCAAGCTGGTCGACCGTTTCGGGTCGATCGACGATGCGATTGCCGAGGCGGCGAAGCGCGCCAAGCTTGGCAAGGACAGCTACAGCGTCAAATATCTCGAGACTGAGCCCGATCCGTTCGAGCAGTTCGTCTCCGGCATGTTCGCGCCCGCCGAGGAGGAAAAGCAGGCGACCGGCCTCGTCGCCCGGCTTGCCTGGCAGCAGCGCGCGGCCTTGGGCCAGGTGCTGGGCGACCTCAACGTGCTGGGCGGGGCGCAAGGCGTGCAGGCGTGGTGCCTCGAATGTTCGGGCGCATTGCCGCCGCGCCACATCGCCAAGGCCGATGCGGGCTGGTTGGCGACACTGTTCAGGCGCTGAAGGGAACCGGCTTTTGCGGTCCGCGTATCGAGACGAGAACCCACTCGATCAGGAGCATGCACATGACCGACAAGGCCGAGAACCCGAACGCGGGCAAGGAATTTGGCGAAGGCAATTACAAGGCCGCGCAGAATTATCGCGAAGCCCAGGAAGACTTTGCTGCCGACAAGCAGCAGGTCGAGGAAAAGGCTCGCGAGGCCGCCGATGCGCTTGATGGCCCCGAAGCCGCCGAACTCGAACAGGCCGAGGCTGCTGCGCGCGACGGTCACGCCGCCTGACAGGGACCCGAAACACCGAATAACCCTTCCCAATGCGCGTCCAATCCCGCTAAGGCAGCGGAATGGACGCGCATTTGACTTTCAAGGCCACCGGTCTGGTGATGGCGGGCGGCGCAATCGGCGCGGCGCTTCGGTTTCAGGCGACGCTGCTCGCTGTTCGGCTGGGGCACACCGGCTATCCTGCAGCCACGCTCTCGGTGAACGTGCTCGGCGGGCTGGCGATGGGCGTGCTGGCGGCGCTCGTGCTGAAGGGCCAGGTCGCAGAACCGCTCCGGCTGTTTCTCGGCGTCGGGGTGCTTGGCGGTTTTACTACCTTTTCCGCTTTCTCGCTTGAGCTGTTCCAGATGCTGGAGCGCGGCGCGGCGCTGACCGCACTGGGCTATGCGCTGGCCTCGGTCCTGCTTTCGCTGGCGGCCGTGGCCGCAGGCTTTGTCGTCACGAGGTCGATCGCATGAAGCCGCCGGCTCGAACCCCCGCGCGCAAGCCCGCCGCCCGGAAGCCTTCTGGCCCGCGTCGTCCGGCAACTGCCCGCGCACGCACCGCAGGTGTGGGCGCATCGATTTCGAAGGAATCTGCCGAAGCCCGGCAGTTCACGGTCGATGCGGACGATGACGGCATCCGGCTCGATCGCTGGTTCCACCGGCATCTGCCCGATGTGAACTTCAACCTCGTCTCGCGCTGGGCGCGCACGGGACAGGTGCGGCTCGACGGCAAGCGCGTCGGCCCCGGCGACCGCATCGTGGCCGGACAGACGATCCGCATCCCGCCCGCCGATGGAGATATCGACCGGCCCGCCGCCAAGCCGGCGCCGCGAACGCTGAGCGAGGACCAAGTCGCGTTCGCGCAATCGCTGGTGATCCACAAGGATCGCGCCGCGCTCGTCATCAACAAGCCGCCGGGCCTCGCCACCCAGGGTGGCACGCGCACCCATGCGCATGTCGATGGCCTGACCGAGGCGCTCATGTACGAGAGCCCGGTTCGCCCCAAGCTGGTCCACCGTCTCGACAAGGATACGTCGGGCGCCCTGCTGCTCGCGCGCACGCCGGGCAGTGCCGCCTATTTCTCCAAGCGCTTTGCCGGACGCAGCGCGAAGAAGATCTACTGGGCGCTCGTCGTCGGCGTGCCCGATATCTATTCGGGGCTCATCGAACTGCCCATCGCCAAGCAGCCGGGGACCGGCGGCGAGAAGATGCATGTCGACAAGGAAAACGGCCAGCCATCGCGCACCGCCTATCAGGTGATTGAGCGCGCCGGTTCGCGCGCCGCCTGGATCGCGCTTCAGCCGTTCACGGGGCGTACGCACCAGCTGCGCGTCCATCTCGCCGCGATCGGTCATCCGATTGTCGGTGACGGCAAATATGGCGGGCCCGATGCGTTCCTGACCGGAACGATCAGCCGCAAGATGCATCTGCACGCGCGCCGCCTGAAGATCGCGCATCCCGATGGTCCCGCCCTCGACGTGATCGCTGATCTGCCCGAGCATTTCGCAGATTCGATGGAGCAGCTGGGCTTCGACCTGTCGCTGGGCGACGCTGCCTTTGCCGATGACGGCCCGCCGCCCGCGACGCGCGAGGTGAAGAAGCAGCAGGCCAAGGCGCATGCCAAGACACTGCGCAAGGAACGACGGGGCGAACGGCGCAGCCGATCCGCTCCGACCAAACCAAGCGGCAGGCCCAAGGCGAAATCTGCCGGAACCGCTGGAAAGCCTCGGCCGGTCAAGCCACGGACAGCCCCGAAGACTGGCCCGCGCAAGCCATGACGACCAGACTCGCGATCTTCGACTGCGACGGCACGCTGGTCGATAGCCAGGCGAATATCTGCAAGGCGATGGAAATGGCCTATGCCGCCGAGGGGCTCGGCCATCCCGATCACCATCTGGTACGACGGATCGTCGGGCTTTCGCTCGTCGAGGCGATGCGGGTGATGCTGCCGGAAGCGGACCCGGCCTTTCATGTCGTGCTGGCCGATCATTACAAGAACGCGTTTCACGAACTGCGCGGCAACGGCACGCTGCAGCACGAGCCGCTTTATGACGGGCTTCCCGATCTGCTCGATCGGCTCGATGCGGCGGGCTGGCTGCTTGCAGTGGCGACGGGCAAGTCCGATCGTGGGCTCGACCTGTGCCTGACGCACCACGGCATCAAGCAGCGCTTCGTCTCGCTGCAGACCGCCGACCGGCACCCCTCCAAGCCGCACCCCTCGATGATTTTCGAGGCGTTGAGCGATGCCGGGGCCGAACCCCAGGCCGCGGTCATGATCGGCGATACCAGCTATGACATGGCCATGGGCGTGGCGGCGAATGTCCGCCCGATTGGCGTCGACTGGGGCTATCATGATGCGCATGAGCTAGAGGCGGCAGGCGCGGCGTCGATTGCCTTCACCATGGACCAGCTCTTCGACCATATCGTCGGCGGCACGCCATGAACGCGGAAGACCAGCGCGCGCGCGCGCGGTTCTTCATCATCGGCGCAGTGCGACTGGCAGGCGCGCTGACCATCGCGCTGGCAGTCGCCATCAGCTATGGCCGGATCGAGGGGTTCCCCGGAGAGCTGGGCTATGCACTGCTCGCTCTGGGTGTGATCGAATTCCTCGTCCTGCCGCAGATGCTGGTCAAGCGCTGGAAGAGCCCTCCGACCGAATGAACGTGATTGCATGAAACGCTTCTACAAGACTGTCACCACCCAGCCTGTCGAAAATGGCCGTGCGCTCCTGCTCGACAACCGCCCGGTAAAAACCCCGCTGCGCGCACCGCTAGTGCTGCCCACCGCTGCCATGGCCGATGCGGTGGCTGGCGAATGGGATGCGCAAGGCGAAGAGATCGTCATCGCATCGATGCCGCTGACCGGCTTTGCCAATGCCGCGATCGATCAGGTGGCACCGCAGCGGCAGCGCTTTGTCGATGACATCGCCGCTTATGGCGAGACGGACACGCTGTGCTATCGCGCCGATCCCGGCGATCCGCTGGCCGAACGCCAGGATCGCGATTGGGAGCCGATTCTGAAATGGGCGGAAAATCGCTATGATATCAGCATGATCCGCGTCGCCGGGATCATCCATCAGCCGCAATCGACGCACAGCCTGTCCCGGCTTAAAGCACCCGTCATGGCAATGGATCCATTCACCCTGACCGGATTTTCAACGCTGACCAGCCTGGGTGGTTCGCTCGTCTGTGCGCTGGCACTTCTCGAAAAAGCCTTTGATTCCGAACGAATCTGGCAGGCGATCTGCCTCGAGGAATTGTGGCAGGAAGAACTGTGGGGCGCCGATGGCGAGGCGGTGCAGGCACGTGAGCATCGCCGTGCGGCATTTGACGCTGCCTGGCGGTTTTGCTGTATTGCCCAAGGCTGAGCGCGGAACGATCCCCGGGACCGGGCGTTTTTGAAACGTTGCTATCGTTTTTCGTTGCAGACCAGCCTTTCCGTTTCAGCCAGACGCACGAGCGTCCGACCGGACAGGCGCGCAAACCCCATCAGGAGATGTTCCGAAATGTTGAAATCTGCGATCACCGCCCTGTCTCTTTCAACCGCTATGCTGGCCGCGCCCGCCATGGCACAGGATGCCGCTGCACCCGCCGGTCAGGCGGCAGCAGCGGCGCTGACCCCCGAACAGGCTGAAGCGCAGAACAAGGCGATCGCCGATTTCACTGCCGCTCAGCAGGCCCAGGCGGCGGGCAACCATGCGGAAGTGATTGCCAAGCTCGAACCCGCGCTGCCAACCATCCGCGAGATCGTCGCTCGTGATCCGGGCAATGTCCAGAATGCGGGATTCCTGGCAAGTGCTCTGACGATCACCGCGAATTCGCAGGGCGCGCTGGGCAAGATTGATGCGATCCCGCCGCTCTACAAGGAAGCCGCGCCCCAGTGGATGAAGGTTTACGAAGCGGACAAGGCCAATGCGGGCGTGCGCAACACGCTTGTGGCCATTCTGGTAAACCTCGGCAATTTCGGCCTGACCCAGCAGGACAAGGCGGGTGCCAAGCCGCATTTCGAGCAGGCTCTGGCCATTGCCAAGGAAGGGCGCGCGTCTGATCCGGCCAATGCCGATCTCGCCAATGCCGAATTTTCCAGCCTGATCGGTCTTAACCAGGCAACGGGTGACGCGAGCTATCTCGAGGCTGCGAAGCCGGTCGGCACCGAGCTTCGCGAGAAGGGCATTGTCAGCGCGGCGAACAAGCCTGCCGTCGATGCCATTCTCGGCGCAGCATAAAAAGGACGGCACACGCCAAAAGAAGGCCCCGCCGGATCGCTCCGGCGGGGCTTTTCGTATCCGGTCGAAGGAAAGGGGCGCTCAGAACCCTTCGTTCTTCTCCGCCTTTTCCGCGAGCAGTGGCGACACTGCGAAGCCGTGCTTCTTCAGCCCCTCGACGATCTTGGGCGTGCCTTCAAGGCCTGCCCAAAACATCGGGCCGCCGCGATAGACCGGCCAGCCATAGCCATAGATCCACACCACATCGATATCCGATGCGCGCTGCGCCATGCCTTCTTCGAGGATCATCGCGCCTTCGTTGACCATGGTGTAGAGCGTGCGCTCAATGATCTCCTGGTCGCTGATCTCGCGCTTGGGCATGTTCGAGCGCGAGCGGAAATCCTCGATGATCTCGGCGACGCGTGCGCTGGGCGTGGGGTTTCGCTTCTCGTCATAATCATAGAAGCCCGCGCCTTTCTTCTGGCCCCAGCGGTCTTCGGCGCACAAGGCGTCGCGGATGCTTTCGATCCGGCTCGGATCGCGGTGCCAGCCGATATCGACACCGGCAAGGTCGCTCATCTGGAACGGACCCATCGGCATGCCGAACTCGACATGGACGCGGTCGATCTGCTCGGGCGTTGCGCCTTCCATGAGCAGCTTGTTCGCCTCGACCTGGCGCGGCATCAGCATGCGGTTGCCGATAAAGCCGTGGCAGACGCCGGCAACCACTGCGACCTTCTTGATCTTCTTCGACAGGTTCATGACCGTCGCCAGCACGTCATCGGCGGTCTTCGCGCCGCGAACGACCTCGAGCAGCTTCATGACATTGGCGGGCGAGAAGAAGTGCATGCCGAGCACGTCAGCTGGGCGGCTGGTCGATGCCGCGATTTCGTCGACATTGAGGTAGCTGGTGTTGCTGGCCAGGATCGCGCCGGGCTTGGCGATCACGTCGAGCTTGCCAAACACCTCCTTCTTCACGTCCATATTCTCGAAGATCGCCTCGATGATGAGGTCGCAATCGGCAAGATCGTCGAGCGACAGCGACGGCGTGAGCAGGCCCATCGCCTTTTCCACCTGCTCGGTCGTCAGACGTCCCTTGGACGCACTCGCCTCGTAATTCTTGCGCACGACACCGACGCCGCGATTGAGCGCTTCCTCGGCCTGTTCGACGATCGTCACCGGAATGCCTGCCGACAGGAAGTTCATGGTGATGCCGCCGCCCATCGTGCCAGCGCCGATCACGCCGACCTTGGCGATCGGACGCAGCGCGATGTCGCTGGCGATGCCGTCGATCTTGCTCGCCTTGCGTTCGGCGAAGAAGATGTGCCGCTGTGCTGCGGACTGCGACCCGAACATCAGCTTCATGAACTCGCCGCGCTCGAACTCCAGGCCCTCGGCAAAGGGCAGGCGGGTTGCCGCCTCGACGCAGGCGATGTTCGCAGCCGGTGCATCGAAGCCGCGGAACTTGCGGGCATTTTCCTTCTTGAACGCTTCGATGGCCTCGGGATCGGCCTTTGCCTCGCGCTCACTGATCCGCGGGACAGGGCGCACGGCCTTGACCTTCTCGGCAAAGGCGAGCGCGCCTTCGAGCAGCTTGCCTTCCTCGACCACCTCATCGACCAGGCCCCATTGGTTGGCGAGTTTGGCCGGGATCGGATCGCCCTTGGCGGTCATTTCAAGCGCGGCCTTGACGCCGACGACGCGCGGCAGGCGCTGCGTGCCGCCCGCGCCGGGCAGCAGGCCCAGCTTCACCTCGGGCACGCCCAGCTTGGCCGAGGGAACGGCGACGCGATAATGCGCGCAAAGGGCCGTTTCCAGGCCGCCGCCCAATGCGGTGCCATGGATCGCGGCGACCACCGGCTTGTCGAGCGCTTCCATCTTGGCGATGACCGCAGGCAGCATCGGTTCGACCGGGGGCTTGCCGAATTCGGTGATGTCGGCTCCGGCAAAGAAGGTCTGCCCGGCGCAGATGAGGACAACGGCCTTGATGCTGTCGTCGCTGGCGGCTTCGTCGAACGCCTTGTCGAGGCCGATGCGCACGGCCGCGCCCAGCGCGTTGACCGGCGGGCTGTCCGAGGTGACGACGAGAATATCGCCATGTTTGGCGGTGGAAATCGGGGAATCGGTCATGGTTCTGGTTCCTTGAGCTTATTCGACTGCGGCGTAGAGCATCGACTTGATCTCGCGCCGGATCGGGTAGGTGCTGGACGGCATCAGCTGCGTCATGAAGATCATGATCACATCCTCTGCCGGGTCGACGAAAAAGGCGGTCGAAAACATGCCGCCCCAGTAGAAATCGCCATTCGACCCCGCGACACCGGTCGCTGCACTGTCGATGGTGGTGGCAAAGCCGAGACCGAAGCCAGCGCCGGCATTTTCCGCCTCGCTGAACAGCGCCTTGCTGTGCTGGGTCAGGTCGCCGCCGCCGGGCAGATGGTTCGCGACCATCAGGTCGAGCGTCTTGCGACCCAGGATGCGTGCCCCTTCGAGCCGCCCACCGTTCAAGAGCATACGGCAGAATCGGTGATAGTCGGCAAGCGTCGAGGCCATTCCGCCGCCGCCCGAAAGCTGGCTGGGCTTGCGGCCCCAGGCGGTGGTCGCGCCCGGATCGTAGAGCTTCATCTTCTCGGTCGGGTGGAAGACATAGCAATCGGGCACGCGGCCGAGCTTGTCTTCAGGGATCTGGAAATGGGTGTCGACCATGCCGAGCGGCTTCGTGATGCGATCGGCGATGACCTGGTCGAGCGGCTTGTCGTCCATCCGCTGCAAGATCGCGCCGAGGATGTCGGTCGAGATCGAATAATTCCACGCCGTGCCGGGATCGAACTGCAGCGGGATCTGCGCGAGGATCTTGATGAATTCCTCGAGGTCCGGCCCGGCAAACGCCTCAAGCTTGCGCGCGCGATAGGCGGCGTCGATCGGCGTGCGTTCCTGGAACCCATAGGTCAGGCCCGAAGTATGCCGCAACAGATCGATCATCCGCATCGGCTGCGTCGTGGGGCGCGTGACGAACGGCTGCGCGCCGCCGCCCGAAACGAACACGCCCAGGTCCTTCCATTCGGGGATGATGCGGTGGACAGGGTCTGACAGCGCGATACGGCCTTCCTCGACCAGCTGCATGAAGGCGACCGAGGTGATCGGCTTGGTCATGCTGGCGATGCGAAAGATCGCATCCTGCTGCAGCGGCTGACCTTCGCGCGCATTGCCCTGCAGCGACAGGTGCGCCAGTTCGTGGCCGCGCCCGATCAGCAAGGCTGCGTGCGGCAGGCGACCGGTATCGAGATATTTGGCCCGAATATGGGCAGGAATGCGCTCCAGCAGGCTCTGGTTGAAGCCAAGATCGGCCGGATCGGACACAGAGAGAGACATCAGATAACTTTCATTTCTCCAGGGAGGACAGGGATCAGGTGGCTGTCTGGCCGAAACGCTGGCGCGCATAGGGGTGCGAGCTGGTGAGGCCACCGTCGACGACCAGCGCATGGCCGTTGACATAGCTGGAACGATCGGACGCCAGGAACAGCGCCGCCTCGGCAATCTCGTTCGGCACCCCGCCGCGCTGCATCGGGTTGAGCTGGCCGATCTTGTCTTCGAAGCCCTTTTCGCGCGCCTTGCTATAGATGAACTCGGTCATGCCGGTCTCGATCAGGCCGGGGCAGATCGCATTACAGCGCACGTTGCTGCCGGTGAGCTGCTGCGCGCCGATGCGCACCAGGTTGATCACGCCCGCCTTGCTCGCGGTATAGGCGGGGCCACCCGCGCCCGAACGGAGCCCCGCGACCGAGGCGGTGCAGATGATCGAGCCGCCGTTTCCGGCATCCGCCATGGCCTTGCCTGCATGCTTGATCGCAAGGAACGGGCCGATCAGGTTGATCTTCAGGATGCGCTCCCATTCCTCCACGGTCTGGTCGAAAATGCCCTCGAACCCACCCGAGACGCCCGCATTGGCGAAAAAGACATCGAGCCGACCATGCAGCTCGAGCGCCTTGGCAACCAGCATCTGGACATCGGCTTCGCTGCTGGCATCGGCCTGAACGGCGGTGATGGCATCGGGGTTCTGCGCGGCGGTGTCATCCTGCTTGCCGGTAATGTCGGTGGCGATGACCTTTGCGCCATGCGCGGCGAACAGCAGCGAACTTGCCCGGCCAATGCCGCTGCCCGCCCCGGTAACGATTGCAACCTTGCCCTGCAAATCCATGGAATTTCCTCTCGCTTTCGTTTCGCGCGACTTAAAGCGCCGCTGCTATGGATGTGCCGCCGTCGATCACGATCGACTGGCCGGTGATATAGGTCGACGCATCTGATGCCAGAAACACAGCTGCGCCTGCAATCTCGTCGGGCTGGCCGATGCGGCGCAGCGGAGTGATCCGGCGGACATAGCCCATCACCTTCTCGTCCTCCCACAGCGCCCGGGCCATGTCGGTCTGGATCAGCCCCGGCGCGATGCAATTCACGCGGATCGCGTCGGGTCCCAGCTCATAGGCGAGGTTGCGCGCCAGCTGAAAGTCCGCCGCCTTGCTGATATTGTAGACGCCGATACTGCCCGATCCCTGCATTCCGCCGATCGACGAGATGATGATCACCGATCCCTTGCCCGCAGCCTTCATGTCGGGCAGCACCATCTGCACCAGCCAGTGGTTGGACAGGATATTGTTGTCCATGATCTTGCGGAACTGGTCGTCGCTGATCCCGCCCATCGGCCCGTAAGAGGGGTTGCTGGCGGCATTGCAGACGAGGATGTCGACCGGCCCCAGCTCGGCCCGGGTGCGATCGACGAGGTTCTGCAGGTCTTCCTTGCGCGAGATGCTGGCGGCAACAGCAATCGCGGTGCCTTCGCCAAACTCGCTATTGAGTTCGGCAGCGACTGCATCGCAGGCGTCCTGATTGCGGCTCGAGATCGCGACCTTCGCCCCGTGAGCGGCATATTTGCGCGCGATCGCCGCGCCGATCCCGCGCGAGGAGCCAGTGACGATCGCGACGCGCCCGGTCAGATCGAAGCTGCGATCGCTCACTGTGCGCCGGCTTTCTTGGCATATTCCCACGCCGCCTGGGCGAGCGGGATGACGCGCTGCGCCATCTGCGCGGCCTGCGCGCTCGATGCGGTGCCGTCGATCACGCGTTTCTTGATGCCCTGCAGGATCGCGGCGATGCGGAACTGGTTATAGGCGAGATACCAGTCCATGTCCGGGACCTCGTCCAGCCCGGCCTTCTCGACATAGCGCGCCAGCGCCTCCTCGAGCGTCGGGATGCCCAGCGCCTTGGTGTCGACACCGAGCAGGCCGTTGCGGCCCTCGGCGGGCTGCACCCAGCTCATCAGGAAATAGCTGAGGTCCGCGATCGGATCGCCCAGCGTCGAGAGCTCCCAGTCGAGCAGCGCGATGACCCTGGGCTCGTCATGCGCGAAGATCATGTTGTCGATGCGGAAATCGCCGTGCGCGATGCCGACGCCGCGCTGTTCGGGCACGGTCTTTTCCAGCCACTCGATCAGCTGGTCCATTTCCGGAATCGTCTCGGTCTCGGAAAGGCGATACTGCTTGGTCCAGCGCGAGATCTGGCGCGCGCAGTAATTGCCGGGCTTGCCGTAGTCTTCCAGGCCGATCGCGGCGGGATCGAAGCTGTGCAGATGCGCCAGCGTATCGATCATCGCGTTGTAGATCGCGGTGCGCTGTTCGGGGGTCTTGCCGGGCAGCGTGCCGTCCCAATAGCTCGCGCCATCGGTGAACGCCATCACGTAGAACATCGATCCGATGACCGAGTCATCCTCGCACAGCCCGAACTGGCGCGAGACAGGGAAGCCCTGATCGTAGAGCGCGGCCTGGACGCGATATTCGCGGTCCACAGCATGCGCCGAGGGCAGCAGCGGGCCGAAGGGCTTGCGCCGCAGCACATAGGCCGCTTTCGGCGTGGTCACCTTGTAGGTCGGGTTCGACTGGCCGCCCTTGAACTTGGAAAGGGTGAGCGGGCCTTCGAAGCCTTCGACATTGCCCTCGAACCAGCGGGTGAGGCTCGCTTCGTCGAGCCGGTCCTGTTCGGGCACGTCCATCGTGCCGGTCATCGTCGCCTGCGCGTCGATCTGTTCCATCAGATTCTGTCCTCACCCAATTCAATTATAGACGATGACTGACCGCGCAGAATCACCGACCCTGAGCGCGTCGAAAGCCTCGTTGATGCGTCCCAGCGGCAAGCGTTCGGCAATGATCGTGTCGAGGTCAAGCATTCCGCGCATGTAGAACTCGACCAGGCGCGGGATTTCAACCGGAAAACGATTGTCGCCCATCAGCGAGCCCTGCAGCTTTTTGCCCTGCAGCAGTTCCATTGCCGACAGGCCGACCTTCTCGGCGAGCGGCATCATGCCCAGGATTGTCGCGGTGCCGCCGCGCCGGAGCACCCTGACCGCCAGATTGGCCGACGCCGGACGACCCACCGCTTCGATGGCATGGTGCACGCCACCCTTGGTCAGTTCGATCACCTGTTCGGCCGCGCCATCGGCGCTCGAATCGATGCAATCGGTCGCGCCCAGCTTCTCGGCGAGCGCGCGCTTGTCGGCCACCGGATCGATCGCGATGATGCGGCCCGCGCCCGCGATCTTGGCTGCGTTCACTGCCGCCAGGCCGACGCCGCCGCAGCCGACGATCGCGACCGTCTCGCCCGGCGTCACGTCCGCTGCGTTGAACACCGCGCCCGCGCCCGTCGTTACCGCGCAGCCGATCACGCAGGCGCGATCGAGCGGCATATCGGGGTTGATCGCGACACAGGCATGTTCATGCACCAACATCTGTTCGGCATAGGCCGACAGGTTGAGCAGCTGGTTGACTGGCGCGCCATCGAGGCTGAGCCGCGGGTGCTGGTGGGGAGCGCGCTTGGTATCCTGGCCGATGCACAAGGCCATGCGCCCGGTGACGCAGAATTCGCAATGGCCGCAATAGGCGCTGAGGCAGGTGACCACGGCATCGCCGGGTTTCACCGTGGTCACGCCATCGCCGACCGCCTCGACAATGCCGGCAGCTTCATGGCCGGGGATGAAGGGCAGGGGGGCGGGATAGCTGCCATCGACGAAATGCAGGTCGGATCGGCACACCCCGGTCGCCGCGGTGCGGATCAGCACCTCGCGCGGGCCGGGCTTGTCGATGGTGACGTCGCGGATCTCGAGCGGCTTGCCCGGTTCGAAACAGATGGCAGCTTTCATGAGTCTCTCTCCATTGCTCCTCGCCCCTTCAGGGGAGAGGAAACGAAGCCTTGGCAGCTTGCTGCCTAGGCGCAGTTGGAGAGGGGATGCGGCCTAACGCACGCTTGCCCCTCTCCCTGCTTCGCTAAAGCAAAGCTTTCCCTCTCCCCTGAAGGGGAGAGGGCCTGATCGTCAGCGCGCTACGCCCAGATCGCCCGAGGTGAAGCCACCCTCGGCATCGTTGGCGCCATGCTTGCCCATTTCGAGCCGTGCGATGGTGCGGTTGTGCACCTCGTCCGGACCGTCGGCGAGACGCAGCGTGCGCATGTGCGCATAGGCCTTGGCGAGGCCGAAGTCCTCGCTGACACCCGCGCCACCATGCGCCTGGATGGCATCGTCGATGACCTTGAGTGCGATGCGGGGAGCGGCGACCTTGATCATCGCGATCTCGGCCTTGGCGTATTTGTTGCCGACCTTGTCCATCATGTCCGCCGCCTTGAGGCAGAGCAGGCGCGTCATCTCGATATCGATGCGCGCTTCGGCGATCCGCTGTTCCCAGATCGAATGCTCCGAAATCCGCTTGCCGAAGGCGACGCGCGACTGGAGGCGGCGGACCATCTTGGCGAGCGCCTCTTCGGCGACACCGATGGTGCGCATGCAGTGGTGGATGCGGCCCGGTCCAAGGCGGCCCTGCGCGATCTCGAAGCCGCGGCCTTCCCCGAGCAGCATGTTGCTCGCCGGGATGCGCACGTCCTTGAGTTCGATTTCCATATGGCCGTGCGGCGCATCGTCATAGCCGAACACCGGAAGATGACGCACGATGTTCACGCCGGGCGCGTCGAGCGGCATCAGCACCATCGACTGCTGCGCGTGGCGCTTGGCCTCGAAATCGGTCTTGCCCATGACGATCGCGATCTTGCAGCGCGGATCGCCCGCACCCGACGACCACCATTTGCGGCCGTTGATGACATATTCGTCGCCCTCGCGGCGGATCGAGGTTTCGATATTGGTCGCATCGGACGAGGCGACCTGCGGCTCGGTCATCAGGAAGGCCGAGCGAATCTCGCCGTTCATCAGCGGCTTCAGCCACTGCTCCTTGTGTGCAGCGGTGCCATAGCGGTGCAGCACTTCCATGTTGCCGGTGTCGGGCGCGGAGCAGTTGAAGATCTCGCTCGCCATCTCCACCCGGCCCATCTCCTCGGCGCACAGCGCATATTCGAGGTTGGTGAGACCGGGACCGTCGAATTCGAAGCTGTCGTCGACATGCGGCAGGTTGGGGTTCGACGGCGGCATGAACAGGTTCCAGATGCCGGCGGCCTTGGCCTTGGCCTTTTCGTCCTCGATGACCTGCAGCACCTTCCAGCGGCCACCCTCGGCCTGCTGCGCGTAATAGTCCTTCACGCGCGGGCGGACATGCGCCTCGATATGGCTGCGGACGCGGTCGCGCCAATAGGCCTGGCGTTCGGTAAGATCAAAATCCATGGCTCATCTTCCTTTCGTGAAACTCTTCAGGGTTGGGCGATCTGGGCCAGGCGCGCCTCATGATCGGCGCGGCCCAGGGGAAAGCGGGTGAACAGCCACGCGCAGACGAGACCGATCAGCGTCGTGGCGATGGCAAAGGTCAGTGCGAGCCGGTCGATCACGTCCGGCGCGACCTGGCCCGGCTGGGCATTGTCGGGGAAACCGGCAATGGCGAGGATCAGCGCCGAGGCGAGGATACCGAGCCCGCCGATGCATTTCTGCATGAAGAAGAAACCGGCAAAGAAGATGCCTTCGGTGCGCTTGCCGGTCTCGGCCTCGCTCGCGTCGGTGACATCGGCGATCATCGAACTGATCATCATCATCGCACAGATGCCGAAGGTGATCGAAAGCGCGATCAGCGACAGGATCACGATCGTTATCGTGCCGCCGCCGGTTGCCGGAAACAGGCCCGCCAGCCGCAGCCAATAGGGCGCGGTGGCAAACATCAGCGACAGCAGCGAGGCGATCGCGGCGGTCCGCGGCTTTTCGAGCCGGCGCGAGGCGGGGCCAACAATGAAAAAGGCGACCGCGACCCCCAGGAACAGCACGAACGGGTAGATGTTGAACACGCTCTGTTCGAATTCCCAGACGTACAGCATCAGATAGTTCTGTAGCGCGAAAAACAGTCCCTGATTGGCAAAGGCGCACATTCCGGCGGCGAGCAGCAGCTGGAACGGCTTGAAGCGCAGCGCGGCAATGAAGTCCCTGAAACCGTGTGAATGCGCGGCGGGGGCATCGGTATTGGGGTGCGCGAGCAGCCGGTGCGTGCCCAGCGCCGAGACCACTACCGAAACGATCATCACCACCGATCCGACCAACGCATAGCGGTGATAGCCATTGGGGTTGAGCACGCCATTGTCAAAACCCGGCTCGGGCACCAGCAGCAGCGCGTAGGCCGCGTAGAGCATCACCAGCCCGCCCATCCAGCCGAACAGGAAGCGGTAGCGCAGCACTTCGGTGCGCTCGTGATAATCGCGGGTCATCTCGGGCAGCATGGCGAGCGCCGGGACCTCATAGGCCGAGAACGAGAAACGCACCGCCATCGCCACCGCGATCAGGTAGAAGAACAGCGCGCCATTGCTCCATTCGGGCGGATTCCACAGCAGCAGCCATGACAGCGCGATCGGCAGCGCTGCGCCGTACAACCAGGGATGGCGGCGACCCCAGCGGCTGCGCGTCGCATCCGACCGGTGGCCGACAAAGGGATCGAAGAACGCATCGGCCACCAGCGCCAGCGCGACGGCGAGGCCAACCTGCTCGGCGGGCATGCCGATGACCTGGTTGAAATAGATCAGCAGGAAGACGGCAAAGCCGTTGTCCTTGATGCCATAGGCGACCGAACCGAATCCGAAGGCGAGCTTGGTGCCCATCGACACCTTTTGCGCGGCCGCAGGCAGGGGAGGGACTCCGGCAACGGTCATGCGATGGAGCTTTGCCCGCCGCCGAGCAGCCCGTCCGCCCGGTGCCGATGCACCTGCGTTGCGATGGCCGGTATGGCCCGCTGCATTGATTCTCTCCCGTTCGTGTCCTTGGGCCAATACCATATGGCAGCTACCGTAAACGTCAACTGCCGTGAGGGTGACGTTACGGCATCCGGCCTAGGATTCAACAGGCTTGCAGCCGCCTTGCGTCCACCATAGACTGGCCCGCGACGGACGGTTTTGGCCGCAGGAAAAGCTTCCCGGCCCCGCCCTTTGGGACCCTATTGGGAATACAGGCGCAGAGAGGATGACGATGAGCGATCTCGATCAGTTCAGGACAGAAGTGCGCGCATGGCTGGAGGAAAATTGCCCCGCCGAAATGCGCGAGCCGGTGCGCGGCGATGACGATGTGTGCTGGGGCGGACGCAACTGGCAGTTCAAGAACGAGGCGCAGAAGCTGTGGCTCGAGCGCTGCGTCGCCAAGGGCTATACCGTGCCCGATTGGCCCAAGCCCTATGGCGGTGCCGGCCTGACCGGGCCTGAAACCAAGATCCTGCGCCAGGAAATGGCGCGCATCAACGCGCGTCCGCCGCTTTCGAGCTTCGGCATCTGGATGCTTGGCCCCGCGCTTCTGCATTTCGGTACCGAAGAGCAGAAGGTGCATTATCTGAACCAGATCGCGCGCGGCGAAATCCGCTGGTGCCAGGGTTATTCGGAGCCGGGTTCGGGATCGGACCTCGTCAGCTTGCAGACCTATGGCGAGGACAAGGGCGATCACTGGGTGGTCAACGGCCAGAAAATCTGGACCAGCTATGCCGACAAGTGCGACTGGATCTTCTGCCTGGTGCGCACCGACAAGACGAACAAGTATCAGGGGATCTCGTTCCTGCTGTTCGACATGGAGACGCCCGGCGTCACCACCAAGCCGATCAAGCTGATCAGCGGCAATTCTCCCTTTTGCGAGACCTTCTTCGACAATGTCGTGGTGCCCAAGCACCAGATCGTCGGCGAACTCAACCGCGGCTGGGATGTTGCCAAATATCTGCTCGGCCATGAGCGCGAGATGATCTCGGGCGGGGGTCTCGGCGATGGCGCGCCTTCGCTCGGCGCGCAGCTCAAGAACTCGATCGGCACCAATGGCCTCGGTCAGCTCGACGACGGCATCCTGCGTGCCGAACTTGCGCAGTTCGATGTCGATGCGCTGGCGTTCAAGGCGATGGCCGAGCGCTTCGGCGACGAGATGAAGGCGGGCAAGGGCCATCCCGCCCAGCCCAACATGATGAAATACGCCGGAACCGAACTCAACAAGCGCCGCCACGAGCTGGTGATGGCAGGCAATGGTTCGGACGCGCTCGAATGGGAAAGCGAAGCCTCGAAGGGCGGTGCCAAGGCGCGCAACTGGCTGCGCACCAAGGCGAACAGCATCGAGGGCGGCACCAGCGAGGTGATGCTCAACGTCATCTCCAAGCGCATCCTGGATTTGCCGGGCGCGTGAACCATTTTGGCCCTCTCCCCTTGAGGGGAGAGGGTTGGGAGAAGGGGCAACCCTCTCGTTTTTCACATCATTCAAAGGGCCGGGCAGGGCTTCGTTCCCCTCTCCCCGGCCGTCTCCCCTGAAGGGGAGAGGGAGACTTAAAATGCCCATGTTCCTCAACGAAGACCAAGCCATGCTGCGCGACAGCGCGCGCGAATTTCTCAAATCCGAAGCCCCGGTCGGCCATATGCGCAAGCTGCGCGACGAAGGCTGCAAGGACGGTTTCCGCCACGCGCTGTGGAAGCAGTTCGGCGAGATGGGCTTTACCGGCATCCTGATCGGCGAAGACGATGGCGGGCTTGGCCTGGGCCATGTCGAGGCCGGCGTGGTGCTCGAAGAAATCGGTCGCAATCTGTCGCCTTCGCCGTTCCTGACCACGGCGGTCGCGGGCGTGTCCGCGCTCAACCATGGTGGCCAGCACCTCAAGGACAAGTTCTTCCCCGGCATCCTCGCGGGCGAGACCGTGCTGGCGCTGGCGATCGACGAGCATGCCAAGCATCGCCCGGCGCAGATCGCGACCAAGGCGGAGAAATCGGGCAACGGCTTCAAGCTCTCTGGCAAGAAGCAGTTCGTCGTACAGGGCGCGAGCGCCGACGCGCTGATCGTCGCTGCCCGCACCGCCGGAGCTCCGGGCGAGACCGACGGGATCACGCTGTTCGTCGTCGACAAGGACGCTGCCAACTTGGGCGTCGACAACACCCGGCTGGTCGACAGCTCGATGGCCGCGCATGTCACGCTCGACGGTGTCGAGGTCGATGGTGATGCGGTGATCGGCGAGGTCGATCAGGGCTGGCAGGTGCTTACCGCGCTGCTCAAGGCGGGGCGCGCAGGTTCTGCCGCCGAGCTGGTCGGCGTCGGATCGGGCGCGATGGACATGACCGTCGATTATCTCAAGCAGCGCAAGCAGTTCGGCCGTCTGATCGGCGAGTTCCAGGCGCTGCAGCACCGTGCGGCGCACCTCTACAGCGAGATGGAAATTGCCCGCGCCGCCGTGCTCAAGGCGCAGCAGCTGCTCGACGAGGGCCAGGACAGCGCCGACATCTTCGTGTCGGTCGCCAAGGCCAAGGCCGGACGCAGCGCCAATCTGGCGGTCCGCGAAGGTGTGCAGATGCACGGCGGCATCGGCATGACCGACGAGTATGATATCGGCTTCTACATGAAACGCGACCGGGCGCTCAACGAGTTCATGGGCGATGCGAACTTCCACGCAGGCCGCGTGGCAGAAATCTTCGGATATTGATCAACCTCTAGCCCCTCCCCTTGAGGGGAGGGGTTGCGGTGGGGAATTCAAGGGTGGCGCAGCTATGCCCCACTCCCAGCCCCGCCCCCAAAAGGAGAGGGGAGTATTTGCATGGCACTCGATCCCGAAATTTTCGACGCGCTGCTAGAGGGCGTCCGCCGCTTCGTTGCCGAACGCCTGCGTCCGCTCGAAGCCCAGGTTTCCGAAACCGACGAAATCCCCGACGATCTGGTGCAGGACATGCGCGAGCTTGGCCTGTTCGGCCTGTCGATCAGCGAGGATTATGGCGGTCTCGGCCTCAACATGGAGGAGGAGGTCCGCATCGCCTTCGAACTCGGGCGTACGTCGCCCGCGATGCGCTCCACTTTCGGCACCAATGTCGGCATCGGCAGCCAGGGGCTGGTGATGGACGGCAACGAGGCGCAGAAGGCGAAGTACCTGCCGCTGATCGCCAGCGGCGAGATCATCACCTCGTTCGCGCTGACCGAGCCCGATGTCGGATCGGACAGCGGCTCGGTCAAGACCCGCGCCGAGCTCGATGGCGACGCCTATGTGCTCAACGGCTCGAAGCGTTACATCACCAATGCCGACAAGGCTGACCTGTTCACGGTGATGGCGCGCACCGGCGGGCCCGGACCCAAGGGGGTCACCGCGTTCCTGGTGCCGCGCAATCTGCCCGGCCTTTCGGTCGGCAAGCCCGAGCGCAAGATGGGCCAGCAGGGCGCGCATGTCTGCGACGTCAATTTCGACAATGTGCGCGTGCCCGTGGAAAATCGCCTGGGCGCGGAAGGTGACGGCTTCAAGGTCGCGATGCGGGTGCTCGATCGCGGGCGGCTGCACATTTCGGCGGTGTGCGTCGGGGCGGCCGAGCGGCTGATCGCGGACAGCATCGCCTATGCCAGGGAGCGCCAGCAGTTCGGCAAGCCGATCGCCGAATTCCAGCTGATCCAGGCGATGATCGCCGACTCGGTGGCCGAGTGCAAGGCGGCCAAGGCGCTGGTGCTGCAGACCGCCAGGGCCAAGGACCGCGGCGAGCGCATCACCGAGGACTGCGCCTGCGCCAAGCTGATCGCTTCCGAGATGGTCGGCCGCGTCGCCGACCGCGCGGTCCAGATCTTCGGTGGCGCGGGCTATATCGCCGACTATGGCATCGAACGCTTCTACCGCGATGTCCGCCTGTTCCGCATCTACGAGGGAACCAGCGAGATTCAGCGGACCATCATTGCAAGGGAAGCCTTGCGTTCGGAGGGATGAACATGAGCATTGAAAATCTGTTTTCGGTCAAGGGCAAGGTGGCGCTCGTCACCGGTGGCTCGCGCGGCATCGGCAAGATGATCGCACAGGGCCTGATCGCCGCTGGCGCCAAGGTCTATATCTCGGCGCGCAAGGCCGCCGCCTGCGATGCGACCGCCGAGGAGCTGGGCCCCAACTGCATCTCGCTGCCCTGCGACGTCTCCAGCGTCGAGGGCGCACGCCAGCTCGCCGCGAATCTCGCCGAGCACGAGAGCCGCCTCGACATTCTGGTCAACAATGCCGGCGCTGCCTGGGGTGCAGAGTTCGAGGATTTTCCCGAAATCGGCTGGGACAAGGTGATGGACCTCAACGTCAAGTCGCCCTTCTTCCTGACCCAGGCGCTGCATGGCCTGCTCAAGGCCGGTGCCAGCGCCGAAACCCCGGCCAAGGTGATCAACATCTCCTCGGTCGATGGCATGCGGGTCAATCCGTGGGAAACCTATAGCTATCAGGCGAGCAAGGCGGCTCTGATCCAGCTTACCAAGCGCATGGCGGTCCGCCTGCTGCGCGACCATATCTATGTCACCGGCATCGGCCCCGGCGCGTTTCCGTCGGACATGAACAAGGCCGCGCGCGATTATGGCGACAAGGTGGCCAGCGGCATCCCCAACAAGCGCGTCGGCGACTGGCAGGACATTTCGGGCGCGGTGATCTTCCTCGCCAGCCGCGCGGGCGATTACGTCATCGGCACGACCATCCCGGTCGATGGCGGCATCGTCAATGCTTCGGTCCCGCAGGGTGGTTACGATCCCGAAGGCCATTGATCGGTCCCGACAGGACGTAAAATCACGGCGCGCGCACTGGTTGCGCGTGCCGTTTTCATGCACAGTGCCTGGAAATATTCATGGGGAGCTGTGTGATGGGAATGCGCAACGTGGCGATGGCAATCGGCCTAAGCATGGCAGTTGTTGCGACCGGTCCGATCGCCGAGGCGCAATCCCGCAAATCCTCTCCCTCACTCGGCGGATCGATGAAGAGCCTGCTTGGCAATGCATCGGACAGCGCGCTCGATCAGCTCGGACAGCCCGGTGCCTTCTATGCGGACCAGGCTGTGCGCATCCTCCTCCCCGGCACGCTGCAAAAGGCGACCAAGCTGATGCGGCTCACCGACCGGGCGGGCATCACCAACAATCTGGTCAAATCGCTCAACGATGCCGCCGGGCTTGCGGCGCAGGAGGCCAAGCCGGTGTTCCGCTCGGCGATCGATTCGATGACGCTGGCCGATGGCGTCGGCATCGTCGCGGGCGGCGATACCGCAGGCACGCAATATCTCCGGCGCACCTCGGGCGAGGTGCTGCGGCAGAAAATGCGGCCGCTGGTGAGCAATGCGCTGGGCCGGACCGGCGCTTTCAAGCAGCTCGACAGTCTTGGCAGCAGCGGTACCGGCGGGGTTCTGGGAGCGCTGGCAGGCGTCGATCTCAGCCGCGACGGCCTGATCGATAGCGTCACCGACCAGGCAATGTCGGGCATCTTCACCTATATCGGACGCGAGGAAGCCAAATTCCGGAAGAACCCGCTCAAGTCCGGCAAGAAGTTGCTCGACCGGGTGATGTAAGCTGCCTCAGGGGGCGGGCGCGTTCATCAGGTCGCGGACATAATCGATCAGCCCGGTCTGGCGCGCGCGGCGCATCCGTTCCGAGTTCAAAATCTGGCGGACCTTGTCGAAACAGCTTTCGACATTGTCGTTGATGACGACGAAATCATAGCCGTCCCAATGGCTGATCTCGTCCTGCGCGCGCGCCATCCGTCCGGCGATCACCTCTTCGCTGTCGGTGTTGCGGCTGCGGAGGCGGCGGTGCAATTCCTCGAGCGACGGCGGCAGGATGAACACGCGCACGACATCGCCCTCGGCGCGCTGATACAGCTGTTGCGTACCCTGCCAGTCGATGTCGAAGAGGAAGTCCTGCCCGTCGCGAAGACCCTGTTTCACCTGGGCCTTGGGCGTTCCGTAGTAATGCCCGAACACCTTGGCCCATTCGAGCAATGCGTTTTCCTCGACCAGGCGATGGAATTCGGCCTCGTCGATGAAATGATAATCCTTGCCATCGACCTCGCCGGGGCGCGGCGGGCGCGTGGTTACCGACACCGACAGTGCGATATGTCCGTCCTGCTCGAGAAGCATCCGCGCGATGGTCGATTTGCCCGCGCCAGATGGCGAAGACAGGATGAAAAGCAGGCCGCGGCGGGCAAGGGGGGCTTGGATAACGGTGTTGACCATGGCGGCTCATGGCCAAAGCCGCCGCCAAAGGTCAACCAGTTTGTGTGTTACAATTGGCGCGTCAAGGCTTGGGCGGCTTGGCCTTCTGCTTGCGCTGGTCATAGACCGCCTTGGCAAGCAGCGCTCCGCCGACGAGCAGCGCACCGGGAACCGAGCGGGTGGCAATGCGCGCGGCAATGGCGCCCATGACCGTGCCGCCGAACACCGTTGCGGCAATCTGGCTGCGCGCCTTGGCACCGATCATGTTGCGCACCAGCTCGTCATTGGCCGCTGTGGTGATCAGGCGGCTCGCGCCATTCCAGGCACCGACCGTCCAATGCGGGCGGGCGGCGGGTGGCGCAGCGGTGACGCCGGTCCCGTCGACCGGTGCCGGTGCGTTCACCACCGGCGCGGTGCTTGCAGGCGTTTCGGGGGTGGACGGGCTGTTGTTCACGGGGTTGGTCATGGCACATCCATAGCTGATTTGGGCTCCGTCCTCAAACGCCTGCCGCCGCAGGAGCGTTCCCGCAACCAGTCAGCGACCGATCATGTCCTGCGGGCGGACACGCGCATCGAACGTCGCCTCGTCGACCAGCCCCAGTGCCAGCCCCGCCTGCTTGAGCGTCAGCCCGTGCTCGTGCGCGTGCTTGGCGATCTTCGCGGCATGGTCATAGCCGATAACCGGGGCAAGCGCGGTGACGAGCATCAGCGAGCGATCCACCAACTCGGCGATCCGCGACTCGTTGGCCTTCATCCCCTCGACGCAGCGCTCGGCAAAGCCCTCCATCCCCGTCGCCAGCAGATCGATCGACCGCAGCACGTTCGCGCCGATCAGCGGCTTGAACACGTTGAGCTCCATATGCCCCTGCAGCCCGCCGATGGTGATCGCCTGATGGTTGCCCATCACCTGGGCTGCCACCATGGTCAGCATCTCGCACTGGGTCGGATTGACCTTGCCAGGCATGATCGAGCTGCCCGGCTCGTTGGCGGGAAGCTCGAGTTCGCCAAGGCCCGAGCGCGGGCCCGAGCCGAGCAGGCGGATATCGTTGGCGATCTTGGTCAGCGCCACCGCCAGCGTGTTGAGCGTGCCCGACAAGTGCACCAGCGGGTCGTTGCTCGCCAGCGCCTCGAAGCTGTTCTCCGCCGGGTGAAAGGGATGGCCGGTGATCTCGGCGATCGCTTCGCACATGGCCTGCGCAAAGCCCCTGGGGGCATTGAGGCCGGTGCCGACTGCGGTGCCGCCGATCGCGAGCCGATAGGTGCCCGCCACTATCGCCGGTTCGATCCGTCGTCCGCAGCGATAGAGCTGGTTGGCATAGCCGGAAAATTCCTGGCCCAAGGTCAGCGGAGTCGCATCCTGCAAATGGGTGCGCCCGATCTTGACGATGTGATCCCATGCCTGCACTTTTGCCGCCAGCGCAGCGGTCAGCCGGTCGAGGGCAGGGCGCAACCGCGTCTGCACCGCAAGGCTGGCCGCGATATGGATCGCGGTCGGAAAGGCGTCGTTCGACGACTGGCTCTTGTTGACATGATCGTTGGGGTGCACCGGCGCCTTGCCGCCACGCTGGCCGGTCAGCAGCTCGTTGGCGCGGCCCGCGATCACCTCGTTGACGTTCATGTTGCTCTGCGTGCCGCTGCCGGTCTGCCAGATGGTGAGCGGGAACTGATCGTCGAGTGCACCGGAGGCGACTTCGGCCGCCGCGTTCTCGATCGCATCGGCGAGCTCTGCGGGCAGGCCATGGTCGCGGTTCACGCGCGCCGCCGCCTGCTTGACCACCGCGAGGCCATGCACGATGCCGATCGGCATGCGCTCGTGCGGCGCGAAGGGGAAATTCTCGAGGCTGCGCTGCGTCTGAGCGCCCCAATAGCAGCTCGCCGGGACCGCGATCTCGCCCAGCGAGTCGCTTTCGATGCGGGTATCGATGTCTGTCAAAGGCCCTGTCCGTGAAAGGCGGCCCTCAAAGCCGCTATTTGCGCTTGCCGAAATCCACGCTGACGACGTTGGATCCGTCGCCATCGCCGCCGGGATGATCATTTTCCGCCGCTTCGTGCGGCTCGGGCGGAGGCGTATCGCCCGAAACCTGGAACTGCAGGCCGAAATCGACCGCCGGGTCGACAAATGCGGTGATCGCACTGAACGGGATGAACAGGTGCGCGGGCACGCGGTTGAAGCTCAGCCCCACCGAAAAGCCTGTCTTCTCGACCTTCAGGTCCCAGAATTTCTGCTGGAGGACGATCGTCATCTCGTCCGGGAAGCGCTCGACGAGATGGCGCGGAATGTCCACGCCGGGCGAGCGCGTCTTGAACGTGATGTAGAAATGATGGCTGCCGGGGAGACCATTCGATTCGACTTCGCCCAGCACGCGGCCGACGACTGCGCGCAGGGCTTCCTGGACGATCTCGTCGTAGGGAATCAGGCTGTCGGGCGCATCGTCACTCATGCCCAATTTGTTGGACCGACATTCGTTCAGGGTCAAGGCGCTAATGGGCCGCACGACAGCACGCTGCAACAAGTGGCAAAAATGTTGCGCGTCTCCGCAAGCTGATTATAGGGCGCAGCATGCGCACCGCCCGGATAGAACGCAAGACCCACGAAACCGACATTTTCGTCGAGTTGAACCTCGATGGGACAGGCCAGTTCGACGTGTCGACCGGCATCGGTTTTCTCGACCACATGGTAGAGCAGTTCTCGCGCCATTCGCTGATCGACCTGACCTGCCGGATCAAGGGCGATCTGCATGTCGATCAGCACCACACGACCGAGGATTGCGCGCTCGCCATCGGCCAGGCGCTCACCCAGGCGCTGGGCGACAAGGGCGGCATCGTCCGCTATGGCCATGCCTATTCGCCGATGGACGAGACGCTGAGCCGTGTCGCGGTCGACATCTCGGGCCGACCCTATTTCGTCTGGAAGGCGGGTTTCACGCAGCCGCGCCTGGGCGAGATGGATACCGAGCTGTTCGAGCACTGGTTCCACTCGATCGCACAGACCGCAGGGCTGACGCTGCATATCGAGCTGCTCTACGGAGCGAACAACCACCATATCTGCGAGAGCATCTACAAGGGCTTCGCCCGTGCGATGCGCGCCGCGGTCGAGATCGACCCGCGCAAGCAGGGCGCAGTGCCCTCGACAAAGGGAATATTGGGTGGCTGATCGGGTCGCGCTGATCGATTATGGCGCGGGCAATCTGCACAGTGTGCACAATGCGCTGAGGGCCGTCGGCGCCGCCGATGTCGCGGTGACCGATGATCCCGCGCTGGTGCGCGCGGCCGACCGCATCGTCCTGCCCGGCGTCGGTGCCTTTGCCGCGTGCATGAACGGGCTGTCCGCCATCCCCGGCATGATCGATGCGCTCGAAGACCGGGTGCGCGGCGACAGAGTGCCGTTCCTCGGCATCTGTGTCGGCATGCAGCTGCTCGCGACGCGCGGGCTCGAGCATGGCACGCATGCGGGGCTCGGCTGGATTGCGGGCGAAGTGCGCGCGATGGACGCGACGCCATCGATCAAGGTCCCGCATATGGGATGGAACGATGTCACGCCCTCGGATGGCGCGCCCCTGATTGTGCCGGGCGAGGCCTATTTCCTGCACAGCTACCATTTTGCCGCTGCCGACGCTGATGATGTCGCCGCCGTCACCGATCATGGCGGCCCGGTGACCGCCGCCGTCGCGCGCGGCAACATCCTGGGCGTGCAATTCCATCCGGAAAAGAGCCAGGCTTATGGCCTCGATCTGCTCCGCCGCTTTCTCGACTGGACCGTGTCATGAGCATCATCGTCTTTCCCGCGATCGACCTGAAAGGCGGCCAGGTGGTTCGTCTTGCCGAAGGCGATATGGACCGCGCGACGGTCTATGGCGACGATCCCGCAGCCCAGGCGCAGCTCTTTGCGGAAGCGGGTGCCCAGCATTTGCACGTCGTCGATCTGGACGGAGCCTTTGCCGGTGAAGCGGTCAACCGCAGCGCGGTGGAATCGATCATCAAGAGCTTTCCCGGCTATCTCCAGCTCGGCGGCGGTATTCGCACCCGCACCGCTGTCGGAGGCTGGTTCGACCTCGGCGTAGCTCGCGTCGTTATCGGCACGGCGGCGTTGACCGATCCCGAATTCGTGCGCGACATGGCCAAGGCCTATGAGGGTGGCATCGTCGTTGCGGTCGATGCGCGCGACGGCATGGTCGCGACGCATGGTTGGGCCGATGTCTCCGACGTTCCCGTCGCCGACATGGCGCGCCGTTTCGAGGACGCCGGTGTCGCCAGCCTCCTCTTCACCGATGTCGGGCGCGATGGGCTGCTCAAGGGGTGCAACATCGATGCGACCGTCGCACTCGCCCGCACCACCGACATTCCGGTGATCGCCAGCGGTGGGGTGAAGGGGCTCGACGACATTCATCTGCTCAGTCTCCACGCCGAAGACGGCATCGAAGGCGTCATTACGGGCCGCGCGCTCTACGATGGCCGCCTCGATCTCGCCACCGCGATCGCCATGGCGTCGCGCGGATGAGCGTTCGCGTCCGCGTCATCCCCTGTCTCGACGTCGCCAATGGCCGCGTGGTCAAGGGCGTGAACTTCGTTGATCTGCGCGATGCGGGCGATCCGGTCGAACAGGCGCGCGCCTATGACGCCGCCGGGGCCGACGAGCTATGCTTTCTCGACATTTCGGCAAGCCATGAGGCGCGCGGGACCATCATCGATGTCGTTCGCCGAACTGCCGAAGTCTGCTTCATGCCGGTCACCGTTGGCGGAGGGGTGCGCAGCGCCGAGGATGCCCGCGCGCTGCTGCTCGCCGGGGCCGACAAGGTCGCGGTGAACAGCGCGGCGGTGTCGCGCCCCGAGGTCGTCGCCGATATCGCCGAGCGCTTCGGCAGCCAGTGCATCGTCGCGTCGATCGACGCGCGCCGCCGCGCCGACGGCCAGGGCTGGGAAATCTTCACCCATGGCGGGCGCAAGGAAACCGGCATCGATGCGATCGAGCACGCGTTGAAGCTGACCCGGCTTGGGGCAGGCGAGCTGCTCGTCACCTCGATGGACCGCGACGGCACGCGCGACGGCTATGATCTCGAGCTCATCCGCACGATAGCCAACCAGGTCGATATCCCCGTCGTCGCCAGTGGCGGGGTGGGGCATATCGGCCATCTGGTCGAAGGCGTGACCCAGGGCCATGCCAGCGCGGTGCTTGCAGCATCGATCTTCCATTTCGGCGAAGCCAGCATCGCCGATGCCCATCGCGCGCTGGCCGAAGCCGGATTGCCTGCGCGATCGCACTGATTTTACAGCTTTTGCAGCCAGCCGGTTGTCGGCACGCTTGACAGTTGCGCCCGTTGCGGGTGGGGCGTTAACCAGTGGACGCGCCTGTTTCCGGGCGCTTGCGACATCTGGCAAAGCGCTTGCTTAACCATCAGGCATGAAGTGTCTCGGAATGAAACCCGGCATAAGCGAAAGGTTGAAGGTCGTGCGCCGCATCGCCGTCATCCTGCCTGGCATTTCCCTGGCCACGCCGCTGGAGGCCAGTCCGCTGAGCCGGATCACGCTCGACGGGCTGACCCGCGCCGAAGGCATCCGCAGCTGGATCGAGATTACCGAACCGGGCAGCGTCGGATTGCTATGCATGGGCATTATCGGCTTGCTGGTCGGACGCTGGGCGGCCGGTCGCAACCGCAAGGGCCCGCCAAAGCGCTGAGCGCGCTTGACGCACGCCCGCCTCCGTCGCAGAGCGTCGAGATATGGCAGACCCGATCATCGCAAGGCTCGAAGCCGTCATCGCAGAGCGCCGCAAGGCATCGCCCGACAGCAGCTATGTGGCCAAGCTGACCGCGCGCGGCCGCCCGCGGATCGCCCAGAAGATCGGCGAGGAAGCGGTCGAGGCGGTGATCGCCGCGATCCAGGGCGACGCCAGGGGTGTGGTCAGCGAAAGCGCCGACCTGATCTTTCACCTGCTGGTCTTGCTCGCCGATATGGGCCTGACCTGGGCCGATGTGCTTGCCGAGCTCGATGCGCGCGAAGGCACGTCCGGCATTACCGAAAAGCTGTCCCGTCCCAAGGAGTGAAGAGCATGCCGATCGATCCCACGCTGCCTTATGACGACCAGAACATCTTCGCGAAGATCCTGCGCGGCGAAATTCCCTGCACCAAGGTGCACGAGGATGATCACATCCTCGCCTTCAAGGACATCAACCCGCAGGCGCCGACGCATGTGCTGGTGATCCCCAAGGCACCTTTCGTGAGCTGGGACGATTTTTCCGCGCGCGGCACCGACGAGCAGATCGCGGCGTTCGTCCGCGGCGTCGGCGAGGTGGCGCGGATGCTCGGATTGGTCGAGCCGGGTTACCGGCTGCTCGCCAATATCGGGCTGGATGCACATCAGGAGGTGCCGCACCTTCATGTGCACCTGTTCGCCGGAAAGCCGCTCGGCCCGATGCTGATGCGCGGCTGACATCGCCTCTTCTCAAGCCTGCGCCATGGGTCTAATCTGTCTCAAGCGGGCGTGAGGGAGGATCAAGATGCTGCGATCTCTGGCCGTGCTGTGCGCCGCCGGGTGCATGACCGCGCCCGCCCTGGCTCAAGCCAGTGTGCCGTGCGAGACGATGCTCGGCGACCTGTGGGGCGAGACGGAGCCGCAAGCCGGTACTGCCACCGTGGACGGCACCACACTGCACAGCCCGGCGGATCTGGAAAAGGCAGTCGGCAAGGGCGCGATCGTTCAGGGCGGCAAGTTCGCCGGTTGGGATTTTCGTCGGCTCTCACTCACCAACGCGTGCTTTGTCGAGGCTGACCTGCAACGTAGCCAATGGGATGACGCGCGCGCGCCTGGCATTGGCTTCATCAAGTCCAACCTGACAGGTGCCTCGCTCGTCGGCATCAAGGCTCCCGGCATCCTGCTTCGCGACGCTAATCTCACCGACGTGCAGGCGATGAAGGCCGATCTCAGCGGCGGGAAGCTGGAAGGAGGCTGGTTCGAAGGGAGCATCGATGGCCTGAACCTTGACGGCGCGAACCTCTCTCGCTTCGATTTTTCGTGCGGCATTACCCTGTCTGATGGTTGCCCGCTTTATGGCAGCGACAAGACGATGTCGGCGCGCGGCGCCAATCTCACGCGGGCGAAGCTCAGCAGCTTTCATCGCTACGGGCTGAGAGATATCGCGCTGGAGGATGCCATACTCGATCGGACCGAAATGTCGCCGGCGCAGCTCGCAAGCCTGAAGGGCCTGGTGATCAGTCACCCCCTCGTGCTCGTAGGCGGTGACAACCGGCTGGAGCTGACTGCTGCAGAGGCCCAATCCCTGACGGATGACGTCGCCATTGCCGATCCGGCCGTGCGCGACCCATCCTTTGATTGCAGCAAGGCAACAAGTGTTGCCGAAAGGACCATCTGCCTGCCCGACAATCGCGATCTGGCCGATGCCGACCGGCTGCTCGCGCGCACCTTTGCTCAGGCGCGCAAAGCGAACCCGGGCTTGGTCGCAGATCAACGGCAATGGCTCAAGCAGCGCGACGGCTGCATGAGCGAAAAGTTTCCTTCCGACTGCCTGCGCAATGCCTATGCCAGGCGACAGGGGCAATTGCTGGGAGCTTTGGGCGAGAGCAATTGGCTAAAGCCGGGCGAGGCGGCCCTGTTCATCGATGACGAACTCCCGGTGAGCGAGGCGATGCGGCGGACAGCTTTGTTCGCGCGGCTGGCTCCGCTGCTGGCACAGGCATCGATGGGCTATGCCTATGTCGAACGTCGGCCCGACGGTGGCTACGATGCGAGTGGCGAATCCGTCGGCGCGAATGCGCACACATGCACCCTGGGCGCGAGCGGGTTGAGCCTTGATCCGCTGACCGGCTGGTACAGCGTGCGAGACAGCGAGAGCAATCGGCGCATCAGGGTGATGCAGATCGACGGCGACTGGCTGCGCATCTTCGCCGACGGCCATCCCTATGGAGAAGAGGCCGAGGGCTCGGCGGATTATGCCAGCTGCGGCGCGCGCGCGGCGTTCGGACCGATGCGGCGGATCGCGCTGCCTGCGGCGATCCTCAAAACCTATGCCGATCGTGCCGCGAACGGGCAATGACCGGCCCGCGATGCGACAGATGGGTTACAACCCGGTTGCCACCGCGTGAAAAGCCGCTAATCCTGTGCGCCACAGGGGGATAACCCCGGGACGCAACCGGCTGGCTACAGGCCCGCCAAGGGTGGGAAATCAAGAACATCATGAAATTTGCGCGTGTCAAACCGCTGGACGCCATTCTGGCGACAGCCAAGAAGAAGTCGCTGCATCCGACCCTGGGTTGGTTTCAGCTGACCCTGTTCGGCATCGGCTGCGTGATCGGTACCGGTATTTTCGTGCTGACCTCGGCCGGCGCCCAGAAGGCCGGCCCCGGCCTGATGCTGGCCTTCGCGATTGCCGGCCTGATCTGCATCGTCGCGGCGCTCTGCTATGCCGAAATCGCCGCGATGATCCCCGTCGCGGGCTCTGCCTACACCTATACCTATTCCGTCATGGGCGAGCTGCTCGCCTGGACGGTCGGATGGGCCCTTGTCCTCGAATATGCGGTCGCGGCGAGCGCGGTGTCGGTCGGGTGGTCCGGCTATTTCACCGGGACGATATTGAACGAGTTTTTCGGCATAACGCTGCCGACCTATCTCACCGCAGGACCGCTCTGGCTGGGCGGTGCTCCTGGCGGTTTCGTCAATCTGCCCGCGATCGTCATCGCGCTGCTGGTCACCTGGCTGTTGATGATCGGCACCAGTGAATCGGCCAAGGTCAACGCGGTGCTCGTCGCCATCAAGGTGACCGCGCTCACGGCATTCATCGTGCTGACGGTCCCCAAGACCGAGATGGCGAACTTCAACCCGTTCCTGCCCGCCGGTATTTTCGGCGGTTTCGGATCGGGCATCGGCGCGGTGGGTGCTGCAGCCACCATCTTCTTCGCCTATGTCGGCTTCGACGCGGTCTCGACTGCGGCCGAGGAGACCAAGAACCCGCAGCGCAACGTGCCGATCGGCCTGATCGGCAGCCTCGGTTTCTGCACCATTTTCTACATTCTCGTTGCCGCCGGTGCCGTCGGCACCATCGGTGGTCAGCCGATCCTCGGCCCCAACGGCATTCCGTTCCCCGCAGGGTCGGAAGAGCTCGCACGCCAGTGCGCGCTGCCGCAATATGCCGAGATGCTGGTCTGCTCGAACGAGGCGCTGGCGCATGTGCTGCGCGAAATCGGTTTCAGCGCAGTGGGCAACATGCTGGGCATCGCGGCATTCGTGGCGCTGCCTTCGGTGATCCTGATCCTGCTGTTCGGCCAGACCCGCATCTTCTTCGTGATGGCGCGTGACGGCCTGCTGCCCGAAGGCCTGTCGAAGATCCACCCCAAGTGGAAGACGCCCTATGTGGTGACCGCGATCACCGGCGGCATCGTCGCCTTTGCCGCGGCCTTTCTGCCGGTGGGTCAGCTCGCCGATATCGCCAATGCCGGGACGCTCTATGCGTTCATGATGGTGGCGATCGCGGTGATGATGCTGCGCAAGACCGATCCGAACCGCGAACGCCTGTTCCGCACGCCGATGCTGTGGCTGGTCGGCCCGGCGACGATTGCGGGCTGCATCTTCCTGTTCCTCAACCTGCCGTTCGAGGCGATGATCGTGCTGCCCGCCTGGGGCGCAATCGGCCTGGTGATCTATTACCTCTATGGCTACAAAGCGAGCCATCTGGGCAAGGGCATCGTCGAGGTGCCCGAGGATGATCCGGGCGTCGTCTCGCATTGATGCAAAAGAAAACCCCGGCGCGATCCGCCGGGGTTTTTCTTTGGGCTCGGGCTGTGAGCCTTACATCGGCGATTTGGGGCAAGTGCCGGGACGACGGAACAGCCTGCCTTTTTCCGCCCAGAGGATCACAACCAGAGCGGCGACGCCGCAGCTGAAAAAGCCGACGGCCATGGGCAGCGTCGTGCCGTCAAACGCCTGACCGACAATCGCGCCGATGCCTGCGCCTAGCACCGTGCGAAACGCCATCTGGAACGACGAAGCAGCGCCCGCCATTGCGCCAAACGGCTCCATGGCAATCGAGCTGAAATTCGCGCCGATAAATCCGACCATCGCCATGTTGAGCGCGACGATCACCAGAAAGAGCGCCATCGGCTCGCCCGGCACATTGGCAGCGGCGATCTGCAGCAGCGAAAGCACCAGAAACGCCATCAGCGCCGAATGCGACACCCGTCGCGCACCGAAGCGCTCGACGATCCTGCTGTTGAAGAAGTTCGACACCGCCATCGCGCCTGCCACGGCGGCAAAGGCATAGGGGAAGATGGCTTCGGCATCGAACACGTCGGCAAAGACCTGTTGCGAGCTGTTGAGAAAGCCGAACATGGCCCCAACGAGGAGACCTGCACCGGCAACATAGCCAAAGCCCTGGCGGTTGAAGATCACCTGGAGCCAGGTGCTGCCGATCGTGTCGAGCCGGATGGGGATGACATTTTCGGGCCGCAGCGTCTCGGGCAGGCGCAGCCAGACCCAGATGGCGACCGCGCTGCCCATCACCGACAGCAGGATGAAGATGAACTGCCACTGCGCGAAATAGAGGATCAGCTGCCCTACGGTCGGCGCGAGCACCGGCACCGCCATGAACACGATGAAGATGATCGACATGAAGCTGGCCATCCGGTCGCCAGAGAAGATGTCGCGGATGACCGATACCACCAGCACGCCCATGGCCGCAGCCGCAAAGCCCTGGGCAAAGCGCAGCAGGAGCAATGTCTGGAAATCAGGCGCAAAGGCACAGGCCCCGCCGAAGATGACGTAGAAGACCAGGGAGCCGAGCAGCACCGGCTTGCGTCCGACCTGGTCGCCGATGGGACCGTAGAACAGCGAACCTATCCCCATGCCCATCAGATAGCTGCTGATCACGAACTGACGGTCGTTGGCGCTCGCGACATCAAAGGCGGCGCCCAGCGCGGGAAAGGCCGGCAGGATCGAATCGATCGCCAGCGCATTCAGCGCCATCAGCGCGGCCATCATCGCCACCAGTTCGCGCGTTCCCATCGGGAAAGTGCCGGTTTCGCTCGGAATTGCAGACGTCGCCATCTTCAAGGTCTTTTCATTGTGCATCGCATCATAATGGGCTTCGGGACGGTGATTGCCAACCGCACGCGCGATTTCTATTTTGCCTCAACCCATGGAAGGCCCCGCCGATCCCCTTTCGCGCAAGATCATCCATATCGACATGGATGCCTTTTTCGCGAGCGTGGAGCAGCGCGACAATCCGGCGCTGCGCGGGCTTCCCGTGGCGGTGGGTGGTTCGTCGCGGCGCGGGGTGGTGGCAGCGGCCAGCTATGAGGCAAGGGCATTCGGCGTGCGATCGGCCATGCCTTCGGTGACCGCACAGCGACGATGCCCCAATCTGGTCTTCGTCAAGCCGCGCTTCGATGTGTACCAATCGGTCTCGCGCCAAATCCGCGATATCTTCGCCAAGCATACCGATCAGATCGAACCGCTCTCGCTCGACGAGGCCTATCTCGACGTCACCGCCAACAAGCAGGCGATCGCTTCGGCCACCCATATTGCCGAGATGATCCGCGCCGATATTGCCCGCGAGACCGGGCTGACGGCCAGCGCGGGCGTGTCGTACAACAAGTTCATCGCCAAGCTGGCGAGCGACCAGAACAAGCCCGACGGTCTGTGCGTCATCCGCCCCGAACAGGGGCCGGGCTTCGTCGCCGCATTGCCGGTCAAGCGCTTCCACGGGGTCGGGCCGCGCACAGCGGAAAAGATGTCTGCGCTGGGCATCGTCACCGGGGCCGATCTCGCGGCCAAGTCCGAACAATGGCTGCTCCAGCATTTCGGCAGCTGGGGCAGCTATCTATTTGGCGCGGCGCGCGGTATCGACAATCGCCCGGTCCGTCCCGACCGCATCCGCAAGTCGATCGGCGGCGAGCGCACCTATGGCGAGGACATCTGGACCGAAGACGGGCTGCGCGCCGCGCTCGAGAATGTCGCCGATATCGTCTGGGAGCGGGTCGAACGCGCCGAAGGCCAGGGGCGGACGGTGACCCTGAAGGCACGGTTCGCCGATTTCCACACCATCACCCGCGCGCGCACGTTGCCCCAGCCGGTCGAGGGCAGGGCGATGTTCGGGCAGATCGGCCAATCGCTGGTCGATCAGATCCTGCCCCTGCACAATGGCGTGCGCCTTCTCGGGCTGACGCTCTCGGGCCTTTCGCGCGCGGGAGACGAGGACCCGCAGGATGAGCGCCAGCCCGAACTGCCCTTCGTCTGATTACCATTCGCCCGGAGGGGGCAGCCCATCGCGTATCTCGATGACCCTGCGCCGCGAAGCAGCGGTGAGAGCATCTGGCAGTGCATCGAGCGGGAAGAACCGCGCCTCCAGGAGTTCCCCCGCATCGGGCCTGGGGTCATCGCGGGTTTCACCGACGATGACGGTGATATGATCGGGGAAGCCTTCGCCGTTCGAAAGGAACTCGCCGTGCACGCGCACCTTGTCGAGACGGCATCCGGTTTCCTCCAGCGCCTCGCGGATACCCGCTTCCAGCGCCGTTTCCTTCCGCCCGACGCCGCCGCCCGGCAGCATGTACCGGTCGGTGGCGAAATAGCTGTGCCGGATCAGCAGCACCTCGCGGCCCCGCAGCACGACGGCCTTCACACCGCACGTCCTGATCTGGAACGCACGCCGGAAGAACAGGCGCACCCGGTGCGCAACGATATAGCCAAGGCGGAGCGGGGTCATGCCGCCGCTCCGAACCTCAGACGTCCAGATTGGCGACGTTCAGCGCATTTTCCTGAATGAAGTCGCGCCGCGGCTCGACGACATCGCCCATCAGCTGGGTGAACACCTCGTCCGTCACATCGGCATCCTCGACCTTCACCTGCAGCAGCGAACGGTGGTTGGGATCGAGCGTGGTTTCCCATAGCTGCTCGGCGTTCATCTCGCCCAGGCCCTTGTAGCGCTGCACCGCCAGCCCCTTGCGCCCGGCCGCGAGGATCGCATCGAGCAGCGCAGAAGGGCGGTTGATGACGAGACCGGTGGCGACCACCGCTTCTTCGGCATCGTCCTCGCCCGTCTCGGCGTTCGAAGCTGCGGCCGAGCTGGCCTTTACCAAGCGGCTTGGGTTCAGATAGACATCCGCAAACTCGCCCGCGACGCGGTGGAGCTTGCGCGCCTCGGCGCTGTTGAGGAACGCGAGATCGACGACATGATGGTCGGTCACTCCGCGCCAGAAGCGCTGCAGGTGATAGCCGCCCTCGGCCGAAATCTCGCCCTGCCAGCGTGCTTCGGGATCGGCTCCGCCCATCCACTGCGCGGCCTTCTCGACCGCTGCCTGGCGATCGCCCTGCGGCATGTCGGGCGTCAGCGCGCCGGCCAGCGCGAGCCCTTCGACGATCAGCGGATCGTAGCGCCGCGGGATATAGGTCATCAGGCTCTTCATCCGGCGGGCATGCTCGATCAGTTCGCGCAGATCCTCGCCGCCGCGGGCCCCGCCAATTGTTTCGAGCACGCGGCCCTGCAGCCCGGCATCGACCAGATACTGGTCGAGCGCGTCATTGTCCTTGAGGTACACCTCGCTCTTGCCCTTGCTCACCTTGTAGAGCGGCGGCTGCGCGATGTACAAATGCCCGGCGCGGATGATCTCCGGGATCTGCCGGTGGAAGAAGGTCAGCAGCAGCGTGCGGATATGCGCGCCGTCGACGTCTGCGTCGGTCATGATGACGATCTTGTGATAGCGCAGCTTTTCAAGGTTGAAATCGTCGCGGATGCCGGTGCCCATCGCCTGGATCAGCGTGCCGACCTCCTTGGACGAGATGATCCGGTCAAAGCGCGCGCGCTCGACGTTGAGGATCTTGCCGCGCAGCGGAAGGATCGCCTGATAATGCCGGTCGCGGCCCTGCTTGGCCGATCCGCCTGCCGAGTCACCCTCGACCAGGAACAGCTCGGACTTGGCAGGGTCGCGCTCCTGGCAGTCGGCAAGCTTGCCCGGCAGCGAGGCAATGTCCATCGCGCCCTTGCGCCGGGTGAGCTCGCGCGCCTTGCGGGCGGCTTCGCGCGCGGCTGCGGCATCGATGATCTTGGCGACGATCGCCTTGGCGTGCGCGGGGTTTTCTTCCAGCCACTCGGCCATCTTGTCGGCCATCAGGCTCTCGAGCGGCTGGCGCACTTCGGAGCTGACCAGCTTGTCCTTGGTCTGCGAGCTGAACTTGGGATCTGGCAGCTTGACCGAAACGATCGCGGTCAGTCCCTCGCGCATGTCATCGCCGGTGAGCGAGACTTTCTCCTTCTTGAGCAGCCCCGACTTCTCCGCATAGCCGTTGAGCGTGCGCGTCAGCGCCGCGCGGAAAGCCGCAAGGTGCGTGCCGCCGTCGCGCTGCGGGATGTTGTTGGTGAAGCACAGGACGTTTTCGTAATAGCTGTCATTCCATTCGAGCGCGACGTCGATGGTGACATCGTCGCGCGAACCCGAGATCGCGATGGGATCGGGCATCAGCGGCTGCTTGTTGCGGTCGAGCCATTTGACGAACGCAGCAATGCCGCCTTCGTAATAGAGGTCGTGCTCCTTGGCCTCGGCATGGCGTTCGTCGCGCAGCACGATGCGCACGCCCGAATTGAGGAAGGCGAGTTCGCGATAACGATGCTCGAGCTTCTCGAAATCATATTCCTGCACGTTCTTGAACGTCTCGCCAGAGAACAGGAAGGTGACCTGCGTGCCCTTCTTGCCGTCGGGGGCAGGGCCCATCACCGCCAGCGGCGCTTCGGCATCGCCATGGCGGAAGCGCATCCAGTGCTCCTGCCCGTCGCGCCAGATGCGCAGCTCGAGCCATTCGGACAGCGCGTTGACGACGCTGACGCCGACGCCATGCAGACCGCCGGATACCTTATAGGCATTGTCGTCGCTGGTGTTCTCGAATTTTCCGCCCGCGTGCAGCTGGGTCATGATGACCTCGGCGGCCGAAATACCCTCTTCGGGATGGATGCCGGTGGGGATGCCGCGGCCGTTATCCTCGACCGTCACCGAATTGTCGGGGTTGAGCGTGATCAGCACGCGGTCGCAATGCCCGGCCAGTGCCTCGTCGATCGCATTGTCCGACACCTCGAACACCATGTGGTGCAGGCCCGAACCGTCATCGGTATCGCCAATATACATGCCGGGGCGCTTGCGCACGGCGTCGAGGCCCTTGAGAACCTTGATCGAGTCTGCGCCATAGCTGTTGGTGTTGGCGGGGTTCTGGTTGTTTTCGGAGGAGGTATTGCTGGTATCTGTCATGAATTTGCCATAGCCGCGCGCCCGCCGAAACCCAAGCATTACCGGTCGGTTTTGCACATATTTTCGAACACGCCCAGGCAGGCATCTTTCCCGCATCCATGGGCTCGACGCAGCTTGCTTGAATGCCGACTGCGAAGGCTTTAGCAAGAGACCATGAAAGCTGCCCTGCTGCCCCTCGCCATCGCCCTGACGCTCGCCGGTTGCGCCGATCCCGAGCCTGCGCAGAAGCGCGCTCCCGGCGGCGTGCAGGCGGGCGAGCGGCTTGATGCAGCCGAGCCCAGCCCGACCGCGCGCGCGGTCAATATCGGCGAGGGCGGAACGCGCTTTGCCGCCTGTCAGGGCCGCGGACGCGTGGGCAATCTGCGCGGCGGCAAGTTGGCGGTACGCGATGCACCGTTCGACGATGCCAAGCAGATCGGCGAACTGACGGAGAACGCGCACGTCTTCATCTGCACCCGCAGCCTCGACCAGCAATGGCTGGGGGTCGTGGTGGCGAGCGAGGACGGGACCAAGCCGGTGCCTGCGGCTCCCACCACTGCACCAGCGACCCAAGCTGAAGCAACGCCATCCGCGCCGGGCGTCGATTGCGGCGTCACCGCTCCCGTGCGCGGCAAGCGCGCCTATGCCGGCCCTTGCCAGAGCGGCTGGGTCGAGAGCACCTTTGTCGCGATGGTCGCGCGCTGACCCGCTCAGCACTTGACGTTCACGATAACCTCTTTCCTCGCGCGCTGCCGCTCGGCATAGTCTTCGCAGCGGCAGGGCAACTGCCAGTGGGAGAGGCATGTCATGGATATTCGCGCAGAGCTTGAGCAGGAATTCGGCAACTGGCCCGGCATCATCGCGGCCTGGGGTCAGCAGCGCCCTGACGCTCCTGCGCTTGATGACGGGACGAGCCAGATCGCGTGGGCCGAGCTCTCGTCGCGCGTTGATCGTATCGCTGCACAATTGCTCGCCGATGGCTTGCAGCGTGGCCAGGCGGTTGCGATTTTGGGCACGACGTCGGTCGCCTATGCGCTCGCCTATCTCGGTGCGATCCGGGCCGGGGGCTGTGCCGCGCCGCTCACCACCAGCGCGACGCCGCGCCAGCTCGCCAACATGCTGGCGGATTCGGGCGCGATCCATCTGTTCATCGACCGTGAGAAACGCGCAGAGCTGATCGCCAGCGGTGTCGATCTGGGCAGTGCGCGCCACATCATGCTCGATGCGGCTGACGGCGATGCGCCAGCGATGAACAGCTGGATGGCTGCGGAGGGCACCGCCCTCGACATCGCCCCGCCAGAACCGGGCGATCCGTTCAACATCATCTATTCGAGCGGAACCACCGGCACGCCCAAGGGCATCGTCCATTCGCACGCCATGCGCTGGCGGCAGTCGGTCGCGGGCTTCCAGTCGATCTACAGCGAGAACGCGCGCTCGATCCTCTCGACCCCGCTCTATTCGAACACCACGCTGGCAGTATTCCTGCCGACCGTGGTGCATGGTGGGCTCGCGCGATTGATGGGCAAGTTCGATGTCGGCCAATGGCTAAGGGCCGCCGAAGCGATGCGCGCAACGCACACGATGCTGGTGCCGGTGCAATATCAGCGGCTGCTCTCCGACCCGGCCTTCGACGCGCATGACCTCAGCTCGATGCAGATCAAGTTCTGCACCAGCGCGCCGTTCAGCGCCGAACTCAAGGCCGAGGCGCTGCGCCGCTTCCCCGGCGGGCTGGTCGAAATCTACGGCATGACCGAAGGCGGCGTCGTCTGCATGCTCCAGGCGCACAATTTCCCCGACAAGCTCCATACCGTCGGCCAGCCGGTCAAGGGGCACGAGCTCAAGGTGATCGACGAGAATGGCAACGAGCTGCCCCCCGGCTCCAAGGGCGAGATGGTGGGCCGATCACCGACGATGATGAGCGGTTACAAGAACCAGCCCGACAAGACGCGCGAAATGGAATGGCGCGACGCCGATGGCCAGCTATGGTTCAGGATGGGCGATATCGGCATCATGGATGAGGACGGCTTCGTCCAGATCGTCGGCCGCGCCAAGGACATGATCATCTCGGGCGGTTTCAACATCTATCCCAAGGACCTGGAAGAGGTGCTGATGCAGCAGCCCGGCGTCGCCGACGCGGCCGTGGTCGGCATGCCGTCCGAACGCTGGGGCGAGACACCGGTCGGCTTCGTCGTCGCCGCGCCGGGACATACGCTCGACCTCGGCATCGTGCTGGCGCAGGTCAATGCCGAGCTCGGCAAGACCCAGCGCCTGTCCGCGCTGTACCCGATCGAGGAACTCCCGCGCAGCCATATCGGCAAGATACTCAAAACCGACCTGCGCGCGATGCTGGCTGAGACTGCAGGCTAGACTCGAACGGGTAGCCAAACTATCGGCTCATCCATGACCATCGCCCATGACGAATCCGTGCTGATTGTCGATTTCGGCAGCCAGGTGACGCAGCTTATCGCCCGCCGGGTGCGCGAGGCGGGGGTGTATAGCGAGATTGCCCCGTTCAGCAGCGCCGAGGCCGCGTTTCACCGGATGAAGCCCAAGGGCATCATCCTGTCGGGCGGGCCTGCATCGGTGACCGAGGATGGCAGCCCGCGCGCACCGGAGGCGATCCTCAACTCGGGGCTGCCGATCCTGGGCATCTGCTATGGCCAGCAGGTGATGACGCAGCAGCTCGGCGGCACGGTCGAGGGCGGCGGCGAGAAGGGCGGCGAGTTCGGCCGCGCGTTCATCGAGATTACCGACCGCTGCCGGCTGTTCGACGGCCTGTGGAAGGAAGGCGAGGCGCATCAGGTCTGGATGAGCCATGGCGACAAGGTCACCGCGCTCGCCCCGGGCTTCCGCTCCGTCGCCTCCTCGCCCGGTGCGCCCTATGCGGTGATCGCCGATGACGAGCGCTGCTTCTACGCGATGCAGTTCCACCCCGAAGTCGTGCACACGCCCGATGGCGGCAAGCTGATCGCCAATTTCGTGCGGCACGTCTGCGGCTGTCGCGGCGACTGGTCGATGGCCGAGTTCAAGGCCGCCAAGATCGCCGAAATCCGCGCGCAGGTGGGCAGCTCGCGCGTGATCTGCGGCCTTTCGGGCGGGGTCGACAGCGCGGTTGCGGCGGTGCTGATCCACGAGGCGATCGGTGACCAGCTGACCTGCGTGTTCGTCGATCACGGCCTGATGCGCATGGGCGAGGCCGATCAGGTCGTCAGCCTGTTCAAGGGCCATTACAATATCCCGCTGGTGCATGTGCAGGCCGAGGCGCTGTTCCTGGGCGGTCTGGCGGGGGTCACCGACCCCGAACAGAAGCGCAAGTTCATCGGCAAGACATTCATCGACGTGTTCGAGAGCGAGGCGCGCAAGATCGGCGGGGCCGAGTTCCTGGCGCAGGGCACGCTCTATCCCGATGTGATCGAGAGCGTCTCGTTCACCGGCGGACCTTCGGTGACAATCAAGAGCCACCACAATGTCGGCGGGCTCCCTGAGCGCATGAACATGAAGCTGGTCGAGCCCCTGCGCGAGCTGTTCAAGGACGAGGTGCGCGCGCTGGGCCGTGAGCTTGGCCTGCCCGACGTGTTCGTCGGCCGCCACCCGTTCCCCGGCCCCGGCCTCGCCATCCGCATCCCCGGCGAGGTGACGCGCGAGCGTTGCGACATCCTGCGCAAGGCCGATGCGATCTATCTCGACGAGATCCGCAATGCCGGCCTGTACGACGCGATATGGCAGGCCTTTGCCGTGTTGCTTCCTGTGAAAACGGTCGGCGTGATGGGCGACGGGCGCACCTATGACAGCGTCTGCGCGCTGCGCGCTGTCACCAGCACCGACGGCATGACCGCGGACATCTATCCGTTCGATGCCAGCTTCCTGCAGCGCACCGCGACGCGGATCATCAACGAGGTCAAGGGCATCAACCGCGTGGTGTACGATTACACCTCGAAGCCGCCCGGCACGATCGAGTGGGAATGAACCTTATCGCAGCCGCTTGACGAAAAGCCCGCCATTGTCGCGCCGCTCGGTGACGAACTGCGGCGAAGCCTCGAACATGTCGAGCAGTCGCGCAAAGCCGTGGTTTCGGACGTCGAAGCTGGACCGATTGCCGGCCAGCTTGCCCACCTCGCTCAGCGAGGCGAAGCCGCGTTCGTCGCGCTTGCTTGCCTGATAAGCGTCGATCAGCAGCTTGATGACATCATCGTCGATGGGGCTGCCACCCGCGCTAGGCTTCGGGTCGGGCTTGGACGGCGCCCTGGATGACGCAGCGATTTCCGCTTTCTTTTCGGCGCTCTGCACTTTGATCAGAGCGTTGACATCGATGAAGCGGGTGCAGGCCTGCTTGAACGCCTCGGGGGTCTTTTCACCCCCAAAGCCATAGACCGGCAGACCATCCTGCCGGATGCGCTGCGCAAGAGGCATGAAATCGCTGTCCGAGCTCATGATCCCGAACCCGTCGACCCGACCCCGGAACAGCAGGTCCATCGCATCGATCGTCATCTTCATGTCGGTCGCATTCTTGCCCTTGGTCAGATCGAACTGCTGCTGGGGCTCGATGCCGAACTTGTGGACGATATCCGCCCAGCCTTTGAGTGCGGGCTTGCGCCAATTCGCATAGGCCCGGCGGATATTCACGGTGCCCAGCTCGGCCAGCACGGTCAGCACCGGGTCGATGCCTGCCGGGCTGGCATTGTCGGCATCGATCAGCAGGGCGATATTGGGGGGTGTTTCTTTTGCCATGGCAGACGGTGGCCGCTGCCGCGCTCAAATGCAACGGGTCATGGCACCAGCCACTGGCCGTGCCAGCTGCCATCCGGCTGCAAGCGGAAGATCGCGCGGCGATGGCCGGTGTGCGCGAGGTGGAGGAATTCGATCGTATCGATCTGGGCCAGCAGCACCGCGAAATTTGCGCGGCCGGGGGCGACTTCGGCATCGTCCTCCGGCTTGCGGCCCTCGATATCGGCAGGCAGGCCCGATATCGGCATGTCCGATAGCGTGCCCGGTGCGGGATCGGCGAGGTAGCACCGGCGCGCGAACAGCGTCGCGTCGTTCCAGGCCTTATCTGCCGTTTCGCCGTCCGTCTCGATCCGTCCGGTGCCCGACAGACGGAACTGGCGCTTCGCTCCCGGATCATAGGCGAGCACCGAGATCGGCGCTCCATCGCCAAGCTCGTCGACCTTTGCAGCTCTGGAGTCGGTGTGGAAGCGCAACGTTGCTGTCGCCGGATCCAACGCGCGGAGCACCATGACGCGCTGGCTGGGCGTGCCATCGACGCGGACGGTGCCGATCACCGGCGTGTGCATCGCGCTGCGGCGGTCCTTGCTGGCGCGCCCGAGACGGCGGAAGATGTCAGCGCGCACCTCGTCCAGATCGTCGATAACCTCATCCAGCGGATTCATCGCGGCACCCCTTCTTCTTGCGAGAAGCCGATCTAGTCTCACCCCAAGCTTTTACCAGTGGAAGTGCGCTTGCCCCTGCGCTAAAGCGCGCAGCATGAACGAGATCACGCCCATCGAGACGCCCGAAGGCCGACCGGCCCGTGTCCGCAAGCCCGACTGGATCCGGGTGAAGGCCCCAACCAGCAAGGGGTTCAACGAGACGCGCAAGCTGATGCGCGATCTCAACCTCAATACCGTGTGCGAAGAGGCGGCCTGCCCGAATATCGGCGAGTGCTGGACCAAGAAGCACGCCACGGTGATGATCCTGGGCGACGTCTGCACCCGCGCCTGCGCGTTTTGCAACGTCAAGACCGGCATGCCGCGCAAGGTCGATGTGAACGAACCGCAGCATGTCGCCGATGCCGCCGCGCAGATGGGCCTCGAGCATATCGTCATCACCTCGGTCGACCGCGACGACCTGGCTGACGGTGGTGCAAGCCAGTTCGTCAAGGTGATCGAGGCGCTGCGCCGCACCACGCCGAGCACCACGATCGAGATCCTCACGCCCGATTTCCGCAACAAGCACGAGGCGGCGGTCGAAGCGATCGTCGCGGCGCGGCCCGATGTGTACAATCACAATCTGGAAACTGTGCCCCGGCTCTACCCGACCATCCGTCCCGGCGCGCGCTATTACGCCTCGCTGCGCCTGCTCGAGATGGTGAAAAGGCTCGACCCGTCGATCTTCACCAAGTCGGGCATCATGTTGGGCCTGGGCGAAGAACGGCTCGAGGTGCACCAGGTGATGGACGACATGCGCTCGGCCGATGTCGATTTCCTCACCATGGGCCAGTATCTGCAGCCGACGCCGCGCCACGCCAAGGTGATCGATTTCGTCACCCCCAAGGCGTTCGATGCCTATGCCGCGATCGCGCGCGCCAAGGGCTTCCTGCAGGTCGCATCAAGCCCGCTCACGCGCTCCAGCTATCATGCCGGCGAAGATTTCGCCGAGATGCGCGCGGCGCGAGAGGCGAAGCTGGCCAAGCAGGCGGCGCGCTGAGGCGATCATGCCCTCGCACCGCGAAACCCGGCATCTGCCCTTCCGGCCCGACCAGATGTACGATCTGGTCGCCGATGTCGCGCGCTATGCAGAATTTCTGCCCTGGGTGATCGCCACGCGTGTCAAGTCGGATAGTCCGCACGAGATGGTCGCCGACATGGTCGTCGGCTTCAAGCAGCTGCGCGAGAAGTTCACCTCGCGCGTGCGCAAGGTGCCGGGTGAAAAGATCGAGGTCGAATATCTCGACGGGCCGCTCAAGAATCTCGAGAATGTGTGGCAGTTCGCCAGCGACGGGCAGGGCGGCTGCACGGTCGATTTCTATGTCTCGTTCAACTTCAAGAACCGGTTGTTCGAATCGCTCGCCGGACAGTATTTCGACCGCGCCTTCCGCAAGATGGTGAGCGCGTTCGAGACCCGCGCGGCCGAGCTTTACGGCAGCAGCAGTTCGAGCGCCACCATCGCCGCTTCCTGACGGATTTCGGAGCGGCTGAGCGAGGGATCGAAATTCTTCTGCTCGGCGCTGATGTCATTCTCGTTCTGACCGCGCAGCGCGCAGGCGAAGACCACCGTCCCCACCGGCTTGCTTTCCGATCCGCCACCCGGCCCGGCAATGCCGGTGATCGCGACCGCGACATCGGCATCCGAATGCTTGAGCGCGCCGCGCGCCATGCCCCAAGCGACCGCCACCGACACCGCACCGAACGTGTCGATCAGTTCCGCGCTGACGCCGAGCGACTCGATCTTGGCCTCGTTCGAATAGGTGACGAAGCCACGCTCGAGCACGCCGGAGCTGCCGGGGATCTCGGTGATCGCTGCGCAGACGAGGCCTCCCGTGCAGCTTTCGGCCAGCACGACCTTGCGGCCGGCAGCGGCATTTTCCGCGACGACGCGCGCAGCAAGATCGGTCAGCGCAGGCGGGAACAGGCTGGTCACTGCTTTTCACCTTCGCAGATCGTGAATGGGGTGGGCCTGGCCTGTCCCGCCTTCTTTCCGCTCTCGCCAAGTTTCAGAAATGCGACCAGCAGCTTGCCGACATTTTCCGGCGGGAGCGGTTCGAGCGCCGAGTAGAATTCGTCGATCGTACCGCAATCCTCGGGCTTGATCTCCTGCTCGACCAGCGCGCTGATCGTCGCGAGCAACAGTGGCCGCACCACGTCCGGGCTGGTGCCCTCGGGGAGTGGAAGTTCGACCGCCGACAGGAAGGCGCGGCCGGCATCGGGCCAGGCCTTGTCCGCTGCGGGACGATAAACCTGCGATATACGGGTGGTTGCGTTGCGCAGCGCCGAGCGCGCGGGGAGATGCGGAGCGCAGGCTTTCTGCGCACTGCCGAGCGCGTCGGGCAGCGCACTGACGGCCACCGACTCCGCTTCCGCCGGGGTGAGGCACTTGGCCACCTGCGCGGCATGCGCAGTCTGGCAGGCAAACGTGGCAGTGACCGCAAGCGCGGTCAGGCTGGGCATCATGCGGCGAAGCAAGCGGGTCATGCACTGGCATCCTGTGCTGAAGGAGAAGGGAAGGGGGCGAGGACAGTGGCGACCGCCTGGGCGGCGATACCCTCGCCGCGCCCGGTAAAGCCGAGCCGCTCGGTGGTGGTCGCCTTGACCCCGACCTGATCGGGGTGGAGCTTCAGGATGTCGGCGATGCGGCTTTGGATTGCCAGCTTGTGCGGCCCGATCTTGGGCGCTTCGCAGATGATCGTGAGGTCGATATTGGCGATCTCGGCGCCCTTGCCGCGCACCAGCGAGGCGGCATGCGCAAGGAAGCGCGCCGAGTCCACGCCGCGCCATTGCGGATCGCTCGGCGGAAAATGCTCGCCAATATCGCCCAGTGCCATCGCGCCAAGCAGGGCATCGGTAATGGCGTGCAGCGCGACATCGGCATCGCTGTGCCCGACCAGCCCGCGATCATGCTCGATCCGGATTCCGCCGAGCCAGAGCTCCTCGCCCGCCGCCAAGCGGTGCACGTCATAGCCCAAGCCTGTACGGGGCATGGTGGCGGTGCGCGGAATATCCATTGCGAAATCCTCGGCAAAGGTGATCTTCTTCAGCGCTTCATCGCCCTCGACCAGCGCCACGTCTAGCCCGGCGGCGCGCGCGATCTGGCTATCATCAGTCGCCAGCGCACCTTGGGGCCAGGCGAGATGCGCCGCAAGAAGCGCATCGAAATGAAAGGCCTGCGGGGTCTGAATGCGCCACAGACCCGCGCGATCGACCGCAGCTTGCATCAACCCGCAGTCGCCGCGCGCAAGGCTGTCGACCACGGGCAGCACGGGCACCGCGCCGGGTTGCATGTCCAGCGCCCCGTCCAGCCGATCGAGCACCGCAGCGGACAGGTGCGGGCGCGCGGCATCATGGATGAACACCCGGTCGCTGCCGCCCTGCGCAGCGATCACCATCAGTCCGGCGCGGACGGAATCGCTGCGCTCCGCACCGCCGGTGACAAAGCTGACATCATCAAGCCCTGCCAGCGCCGCCTCGGCCAGCGCCTGCTGCCCTTCGCCGATTACCACCAGGATGGCGCATTCGCGCGACCAACGTGCAAAAGCCTCGACGCTGTGCCGCAGCAGCGGCTTGCCCTGGTGCAGCGCATATTGCTTGGGAATATCGCCCCCGGCGCGCAGCCCCTTGCCTGCCGCGACGATCAGCGCGGTGCGGCGAAGGCCTGGCTGGCCCGCAAGGGACGGTGCATCGTTCATCGGGCAGGGCGCATAGACCAAGTGCCGCTTGCTCGCCAGCGGCTTTGCGATTATGTGCGCTGCCTAAATATTAGGCATCATATCCCCATGACCCAAGAACCTCTACTCAAGCCGATCCAGATCGGCCCGCTCCAGATCGACGAGCCGGTGCTGCTCGCGCCGATGACCGGCGTGACCGACATGCCCTTCCGCACGCTGGTGCGCCGCTATGGCTCGGGCCTCAACGTCACCGAGATGATCGCGAGCCAGGCGATGATCCGCGAGACGCGCCAGTCGCTGCAAAAGGCGGCCTGGCATCCGGTCGAAGAGCCGGTGTCGATGCAGCTCGCCGGATGCGGCCCCAAGGAAATGGCAGAAGCGGCCAAGCTCAATGAGGATCGTGGGGCTGCGATCATCGACATCAACATGGGCTGCCCGGTCAAGAAGGTGGTCAATGGCGATGCCGGATCGGCACTGATGCGCGACCTGCCGCTCGCGGCGAAGCTGATCGAGGCCACGGTCAATGCGGTCAAGGTGCCGGTCACGGTCAAGATGCGCATGGGCTGGTGCCATGACAGCCTCAACGCGCCCGAGCTCGCGCGCATCGCAGAAGATCTGGGCGCGAAGATGATCACGGTGCACGGCCGCACCCGCAACCAGATGTACAAGGGCAGCGCCGACTGGGCGTTCGTTGCGAAGGTGAAGGCGGCGGTCAAGCTGCCCGTGATCGTCAACGGCGATATCTGCAGCATCGACGATGCCCGCAAGGCACTGGAACTCAGCGGCGCAGACGGCGTGATGATCGGGCGCGGTGCCTATGGCAAGCCCTGGCTGCTCGGCCAGGTGATGCACGCGCTGCGCACCGGCGAGACGCTGCCCGATCCCGATCTGGACGAGCAATACGGGGTAATCGTCGAGCATTATCACGCGATGCTCGAGCATTACGGTGCGGAAACCGGCGTCAAGATGGCGCGCAAGCATCTCGGCTGGTATACCAAGGGCCTGCCCGGCTCGGCAGACCTGCGAAACAAGATGAACACGCTCGACAATCCCGACCAGGTCCTCGCCATGCTTGGCGACTTCTACCGCCCCTGGCTGCGCCGCGCCGCCGCCTGATGGAGCCGCTTTCCGGTCTGGCGCCGGACGCCGCCGCGCAGCTGCAGAGCCTGCCGATGGCCGTGCTGATGCTGCACGCAGACCGGACGATTGCAGCGGCCAATGCGGCGGCGGAAAACATGCTCGAACAGAGCGCGCGCCGTCTGGTCGGGCGTCCGCTGTCCGAGTTCCTGCAGTTCGACGATGCCCGGATCGGCGCTGCGCTCAATCAGCCAGATACCAATTTGGCGGCGCACGGCATGCGCGTACACATCGGCCGCACCAGCGTGCGCAAGGTGGATATCTCGCTGAGCCCGGTGGGGCAGGGCGAAGGCTGGCAGCTGCTGGTATTGAATGAATCGGGTGCGGGATCGCCGCTGTTCGACAGCGAAGTGGGTACCGAAGGCTTTGCCGTGCGCGGTCCCGACATCCTGGCGCACGAGATCAAGAACCCGCTCGCGGCGATCAAGGGCGCAGCGCAGCTGATCGAGCGCCAGCTCGACGGGGCAGGGCGCAGGCTCTCCGGCCTGATCACCGCAGAGGTGGATCGCATCGCGCTGCTGATCGACCAGATGCAATCGCTCACCCGCCGCACCGCCGCGCCGATGAAGCCGTGCAATATCTACGAACCGCTGGGGCGCGTGCGCGAGATCGTCGAGACCGCGCATCCCGACACCGTGCGCATTGTCGAGCGGTTCGATCCCTCGATCCCGCCCGTGCTCGCCGATTCCGACAATCTGGTTCAGATCCTGCTCAATCTTATCACCAACGCGCGCGAGGCGATGGAGGGGCAGAACGATGCCTGCATTACCCTCACCACCAAGTTCGTCAGCGGGGTTCGGCTGCGCCTGTCGCGCGACGATCGCTATATCCGGCTGCCCGTCGAGATCCGCGTGACCGACAATGGGCCCGGCATCGATACCGATATCGCCGAGGATATCTTCTCCCCCTTCGTCACCACCAAGAAGACCGGACAGGGGCTGGGCCTCGCACTGGTGCAGAAGCTGGTACGCGACATGAACGGGCGGATCGTGCACGATCGGGATTCGGCGGCAGGGCTCACGCATTTCCGCCTGTTCCTGCCATTGGCACCGCAAGAGGGCTGACGCATATGGCCAAATCGATTCTGCTGGTCGAAGACGACCGCGCGATCAGCCAGGTGATCATGGCCGCGCTCGAGGCCGAAGGCTGCAGCGTCGACCATTGCACCTCGATCGCGCGCCGCAACGCGCTGGTCGCAAACAAGCGCTATGCCGCGATCCTGACCGATGTGATGCTCGAGGATGGCGACGGCATCGCGACTCTGGGCAATGTGCTCGAACGCCAACCCGACACGCCGGTCATCGTGCTTTCGGCGCAGAACACGCTCGACACCGCAGTGCGGGCGAGCGAAGCTGGGGCGTACGAATATTTCCCCAAGCCTTTCGATCTCGACGAGCTGATCCGCGCCGTCCTCCAGGCGATCGCGCGCTCCGGTGACATATCGGGCAACGCTGATGCCGACCCCGCCGATAGCGGGCTGCCGCTGGTCGGGCGCAGCGCGCCGATGCAGAACGTGTACCGCATGATCACGCGCGTGTTGCGCAACGACCTGTCGGTACTGATCCTGGGCGAATCCGGCACCGGCAAGGAACTGGTGGCCGAGGCGATCCACCAGCTCGGCCATCGCAAGCAGGGGCCGTTCGTCGCGGTGAACATGGCCGCGATCCCGGCCGAACTCATCGAATCCGAGCTGTTCGGGCATGAAAAGGGCGCGTTCACCGGTGCCGTCGCCCAGTCGATCGGCAAGTTCGAGCAAGCCCATGGCGGCACATTATTCCTCGACGAGATCGGCGACATGCCGATGCAGGCGCAGACGCGGCTGCTGCGTACACTCCAGACGGGCCGCATCACCCGGGTCGGCGGTCATCGCGAGATCGAACTCGATGTGCGCTTCGTGGCGGCGACCAACAAGCCCTTCGGCCCGCTGATCGAGGCAGGGCTGTTCCGCGAGGACCTTTATTACCGCATCAATGTCGTGCCGATCGACCTGCCGCCGCTGCGCGACCGGTTGAGCGACATTCCCGCACTGGTCGACCATTTCTTGGCGCTGGCAGTGCAGGAGGGGCTGCCCCGGCGCAGCTTCGACGACAGCGCCATCGCGGCGATGCAGCGGCGCAACTGGCGCGGCAACGTCCGCGAGCTGCGCAACCTCGTCTTCCGCGCGGTCATCATGAGTCGCGACGACCTGATCACTGCCGATGCGCTGGGCAGCATCTTCGACGAACCCGCGCTCGGCACCGGTGAGATGCGCCGCGAGGAAAGCGATTTCGAACAGGCGGTGAGCCGCTTCCTGCTGACCGAGCGGCCGGAAAACGGCGCCGTCTACGACAAGGCGCTGGCGGCCTTCGAGATTCCGCTACTCCAGGCGATCATGCGCCGCTGCGATGGCAATCAGGTCAAGGCTGCGGCGGTGCTGGGCATCAACCGCAATACGCTGCGCAAGAAACTGGTAGAGCATGGCATGGCAAACGGCGAGCTGCGCTGAAACGGTTGCCAAATGCGGTGATATCCCCCGCATGTGCTGAAAGCTCTTGTATTCCGGCAACGCAACTGTTGTAAACTGAACACTATGCCCGCGTCTGCCGCACAGCTTCCCAACAGAAAGAGTCGTCTGACCCGCCGGTTTGCGGTGATGATGCGCCGAGGCAGCCTGTTTCCTGCGCTCGAGATCGGCTGCGTGCTGTTGCTGATCGGGATGCTCGGCCTGTCCTGGTGGCTGGTGAGCAGCTATCAGGGCCGCGAGGCGATGGTGCCCGCACCGGTCACCGCAACGTTGCTCGTCGCCAATCTGGTGCCTGCGATGGCGCTGCTCGCGCTGATCGGACGGCGTGTCGCGATCAGCCGCGCCAATGCCAGCGGAGAGCAGGGCACCGGCCAGCTCCACGTCCGCTTCGTCGCGCTGTTCTCACTGATCTCGTCGATCCCGATGCTGCTGGTCGTCGTGATCACCTCGCTGCTGTTCCAATATGGCGTCGAGTTCTGGTTTTCCGAACGCGCGCGCACGATGCTGGAAAATGCCAACGATCTGGCGCGCGGCTATTACGAGGAAGGGCGTCGCGACGTCTCTGCCGAGACCGTCGCGATGGCGAGCGACCTGCGCCAATATCTGCAGCAGACGCGGATCGACAGCCCCGAATTCGCCGAGGCCTATGTCTTCCAGGTCGCCGGGCGCAAGATGAACGAGTCGGCGATCGTCGAGGTAGGCGCAGATGGCGTTCTGCGCACCGCCGCGATCGTCGATCCCGACAATCGCACCTCGTCCGACCGCGTCAGCCCGGCGATAATCCGCCAGCTCGACAAGGGCGAGACCGCCGTCGTCTCGGCCGAGGCCGACCGGATCGAGGTGGTGACGCCGATCGATCGCCAGGCCAAGATCTACCTCTATGTCGCGCGCGCCTCGAACCAGCTGGCGCTCAGCCAGTGGGAACGCGCGCAGACGGTGCTGACCGATTACAAGGCGCTGTTCTCGCGCTCGCAGAACCTGCAGGTCCAGTTCAACATCGCGCTGTTCTTTGTCTCGCTGCTGCTCGTTGCGGTGGCGCTCTGGGCGGCGCTCAAGTTCGCCGACCGCATGGTGCGCCCGCTCACCGACATGGCCGGGGCCGCACGCGACATCAGCACCGGCAATTTCGCCATCCGCGTCGATACCGCCAACCGTACCGACGAGGTCGGCGTGCTGGGCCGCGCCTTCAACCGAATGGCGAGCCGCCTTGCCGAGCAGACCTCGGCACTGATCCGCGCGAACAGCCAGCTCGACGATCGCCGCGCCTTTACCGAGGCGGTGCTGGAATCGGTCAGCGCCGGCGTCATCTCGGTCGATCCGATGGGCGTAGTGCGGCTGATGAACAGCACCGCGCAGCGGCTGCTGCAAACCGAGGTCGCGCACTGCCTGGGCTGCACGCTTTCCGACATCGCGCCGCCCTTTGCCCGGCTGGTGGGCGAGGGGACCGAGAAAGCGGTGATCCAGTATTCGCGGGAGAACGATCTGCTCACCCTGGCGGTCCGCGTGGTACGCGAGCCTTATGGCATCGTCATCACCTTCGAGGACATCACCCAGCAACTGGTCGACCAGCGCCAGGCGGCCTGGTCGGACGTTGCGCGGCGGATCGCACACGAGATCAAGAACCCGCTGACCCCGATCCAGCTCGCCGCCGAACGCCTCAAGCGCCGCTATGCCAGCAAGGTGAGCGAGGACGATGCGACCTTCGGCCAGCTGACCGACACGATCGTCCGCCAGGTCGGCGACCTGCGCAACATGGTCGACGAGTTCTCGTCTTTCGCCCGCATGCCCAAGCCGGTGTTCCGCGAAGAGAATTTCTTCGACCTCGTTCGCCAGGCGATCTTCCTGCAGGAGGTCGCGCACCCGGCGATCCGCTTTGCCGCAGACGGCGCGCATGAGGGCAGCGATCTGTGCTGCGACCGTCGCCAGATCGGCCAGGCCGTCACCAACATCCTGAAGAACGCGGTCGAGGCGATCGAGGCGCGGCAGCAGATCGAGCAGGACTATTCCGGCGCCGTCACCGCAACCGTGTTCCGTCAGGAACCGTATCTCGTGCTCACGCTCGACGATAACGGCATCGGCCTGCCCGCAGACCGCGACCGTATTGTCGAACCCTATATGACGACGCGCGAAAAGGGCACGGGCCTGGGCCTCGCTATCGTCAAGAAGATCGTCGAGGAGCATTATGGCGAACTGTCGTTCGAACCCAATGATCAGGGCGGCACGCGGGTGACGATCCGCATGGATACGGTACTGCTCCAGGCCGGCGCGCTGCAGGATCCTGCTTCGGACGATCAGCGTTCCGGCACCGAAAAGATGACCACCATGACTTCGCGACCGGCCCGGGCCCGGGCCGAGCTGAGCCCGACCGCGCAGGACAAGGAAAGCAATTGAACATGCCCCTGGAAATTCTCATCGTCGATGACGAGCGCGACATCCGCGAGCTGGTCTCTGGCGTGCTGGAGGACGAAGGCTATCTCTGCCGTACCGCTGGCGGCAGTGACGAGGCGCTGGCCGCGATCGATGAGCGCCGCCCTTCGCTGGTGCTGCTCGATGTCTGGCTCAAGGGCAGCAAGCTCGACGGGCTCGAACTGCTCGACGAGATAAAGGCACGCGATGCCGACCTTCCGGTGATCATCTTTTCCGGCCATGGCAATATCGACACGGCGGTGTCCGCCATTTCCCGCGGGGCGATGGACTTTATCGAAAAGCCGTTCGAGGCCGAGCGGCTCATCCACATGGTCTCGCGCGGCACCGAGACCGCAAGGCTGCGCCGCGAGAATGCGCAGCTGCGCGAGAAGCTGGGCATCTCGGACGAGCTGACCGGCAATTCGAGCGCGATCAACACCGTGCGCGCCACACTCAAGCGCGTTGCCAATAGCGGCAGTCGCCTTTTGATTACTGGCCCGGCGGGCGTCGGCAAGGAGGTAGCCGCGCGGCTGCTGCACAGCTGGAGCGCGCGTTCGTCGGGCCCGTTCATCACGGTCAACTCGGCGCGGATGACCCCCGACCGGTTCGAGCAGGAGCTGTTCGGCGAGGAGGACCAGGGCAAGCTCGCCACGCCCGGTCTGCTCGAGCGCGCGCATGGCGGCACGCTGTTTCTCGACGAGGTCGCGGACATGCCCGAGTCCACCCAGGCCAAGATCCTGCGCGTGCTGACCGATCAGAGCTTTTCGCGCGTCGGTTCGACGCGGCCGATCAAGGTCGATGTGCGCTTCGTGTCTGCCACCTCGCGCAATCTGGAGAACGAGATTGCCGAGGGGCGCTTCCGCGAAGACCTGTTCTATCGGCTCAATGTGGTGCCGGTGGAAATCCCGGCGCTGACCGACCGCCGCGACGACATTCCCGCGCTGGTCGAACATTATGTCGCCCGCTTTGCCAGCGAGCACGGGATCACCCCGCCCGAGACGAGCAGCGAGGCGATGGCGGCGCTGCAGAGCTATAACTGGCCGGGCAATGTGCGCCAGCTGCGCAACGTCATCGAGCGGACGATCATTCTGGCGCCGCGCGGACGGCTGGCGCGGATCGATGTCGACATGCTGCCGCCCGAGCTGGTGCAGGGCGACGGCGGCCGCGCTGCCGGGATTTCCAGCCTGATGGGGGTGCCGCTGCGCGAGGCGCGCGAGAGCTTCGAGCGCGAATATCTCAAGATCCAGATCCGGCGGTTCTCGGGCAACATCTCGAAGACGGCCGAGTTCATTGGCATGGAGCGATCGGCGTTGCACCGCAAGCTCAAGCTCCTGGGGCTGCACGACCGCTAGAATCCGCGCGAGAAACCGCAAATAGCCGCAAACAGGCCATTGGCGCATTGCAGCATACGCACTATGTATATCGGGCGTCCTCCAAGCGCAGCCGGGTCGGGATGTGTCGCACCGGCTTTTCATAAACTGTGGTGCAACGTCGCCACCAAGACCGGGGGTCAAAAATGACCGAAAAGGCTCAGAACATTCAGGATGTTTTCCTCAACTCCCTGAGAAAATCGAAAATTCCCGTGACCATGTTCCTGGTCAAGGGCGTGAAACTGCAGGGCATCGTCACCTGGTTCGACAATTTCTCGGTGATGCTCCGCCGCGACGGCCAATCGCAGCTGGTCTACAAGCATGCGATTTCCACCGTGATGCCGGCCCAGCCGATTGACCTGGGCATGTTTGCCGGGCTGATGGGTGCCAAGAGCGCGAAAAACCGCAACCTTCAGGAAGTGTTCCTGCGCACCGTGCAGGAAACAGGCGTTCCGGTAACCATGTTCCTGATTAACGGCGTGATGCTGCAGGGCAAGGTCGCCGCCTATGACCTGTTCTGCATGCTGCTGGAACGCGAAGGCATGGCGCAGCTGGCCTACAAGCATGCGGTTTCGACCGTGCAGCCCAATGCGCCGATCGACCTGACCGGCGACTGGGGCGATGCCGAAGGCGATGATGACTGACCTCGTGGACTGCGGGGCGGACAAGGATAGATTTGGCATTTGACCGACCCGCAGACCCTTGAATTCGCGCGCGGTGCCCGCGCCGTGATTGCCTATCCCGATCTTGGCCGCCGCGGCTCCGTGGATGCTGACGCTCGTCTGGACGAGGCGAGGGGGCTGGCGCTCGCCATCGGCATCCAGGTGTGCGCCGCTCATGCCTTCCGCATCCGCACCGCCCGGCCCGCCACGCTGTTCGGCGGCGGTCAGGTCGAGATCATCGCGCACAGCCTGGAGGACGAGAAGGCCGAACTGCTGATCGTCGATGGAAGCCTGTCCGCGATCCAGCAGCGCAATCTGGAGGAACGGCTCAAGGTCAAGGTCATCGACCGCACCGGCCTGATCCTCGAAATCTTCGGCGAGCGCGCCGCGACGGCCGAAGGCCGCTTGCAGGTCGAACTGGCGCATCTGGATTATCAGGCAGGGCGGCTGGTGCGCAGCTGGACCCATCTCGAGCGCCAGCGCGGCGGTTTCGGCTTTCTCGGCGGCCCCGGCGAAACGCAGATCGAGGCTGACCGCCGGATGATCCGCGACCGGATGGCCAAGCTGCGCCGCGAACTCGAACAGGTCAAGCGCACGCGCGGGCTGCATCGCGAACGGCGACAAAAGGCGCCCTGGCCGGTCGTCGCGCTGGTCGGCTATACCAATGCGGGCAAATCGACGTTGTTCAACCGGCTGACCAATGCCGGCGTGATGGCCGAAGATCTGCTGTTCGCGACGCTCGATCCGACGATGCGCGCGATCCGGCTCGACGGGGTCGAGAAGGTTATCTTGTCCGATACCGTGGGCTTCGTCTCGGACCTTCCGACCGAGCTGGTCGCTGCCTTCCGCGCGACGCTCGAAGAGGTGCTCTCGGCCGATCTCATCATCCATGTCCGCGACATGTCGCATCCCGAGGCAGACATGCAGGCGCAGTCGGTCGAGACGATCCTCGCCGATCTCGGAATGGAACTCGATCCGGTGCTGGCGGGCGAGGGGCTTGCCGTGCCGCTGATCGAGGCATGGAACAAATGGGATGTCCTGGACGAGGAAACCCGCGACCGGCTGATCGCCACCGCGCCGCGCGACCGAACGGTCTGCCCGATGTCGGCGCTGACCGGTGAAGGCGTTTCCGAACTGCTGCGCGCAGCATCGCAGGCGCTGGTCATCGGTCACCGTGTGCACGACGTGACCTTGCCGCGCCATGACGGCCAACGTATCGCCTGGCTGCACCAGCATGGCGAGGTACTCGACAGCCGCGAGCAGGGGGATGATCTGGCGCTTTCAGTGCGCCTGTCGGACAAGGACTGGGGGCGATTCCAGGCGCTATAGCTTGTTCTCGCCCTGCTTGGCGCGCTGCCACACGGCTTCCTTGTCATCGAGCGAAAGCTCGGCAAAGCCGTCGCCAGCGATCGCTTCCATCGCGCGGAAGCGGCGTTCGAACTTGGCGTTGGCGGCGCGCAGCGCATCCTCGGCGCTGACGCCCATGTGGCGGACCGCATTGACCGCAGCGAACAACAGGTCTCCGGCTTCCTCGGTCCTGTCGGCCTCGGTCTCGGCATCGAGCAGTTCCTCGATCTCCTCGCCGATCTTCTCGATCGCACCCATGACATCGGGCCAGTCGAACCCGGTGCGCGCGGCGCGCTTCTGCAGCTTCTGCGCGCGCATCAATGCGGGCAGCGCCAGCGCGACGCCATCCATCGCGCTCTCCGCACCGCCTCTGCTGCGCTCCTCGGCCTTGATCGCTTCCCAGTCCCAGTTCTCGACCGACTGGTCTGCGAAGATGTGCGGATGCCGCCGCACCATCTTGTCGCTGATCGAGGCGATCACATCGGCGACCGAGAAATGCCCGGCTTCCTCGGCCATGCGGCTGTGGAACACGACCTGCAGCAGCAGATCGCCAAGCTCGTCCTTGAGCGCGGCCATATCGGCGCGCGCGATGGCATCGGAAACCTCATAGGCTTCCTCGATCGTGTACGGCGCAATCGTCTCGAACGTCTGCTCGATATCCCAGGGACAACCGTGCTCCTTGTCGCGCAGCCGCGCCATGATCGCCACCAACCGGTCGAGAGGCACCGACGATTGGGGGGAAGCGCTGGACGGAACGGTCTGGTCGGTCATGAGCATAAGTCCGATAATATATATTATGTTAAATTAACTGACATTCAGTGGCTGTGCTGGCGCGGCACCAATATCATGCTGCTCCCCTCGACGCGCCAGCTTTCCAGCTCCGACAGAAAGTTCATGCCGAGCAGATTGGTCTCGCCGAGCCCGTCCGAAATCAGCACGTCATGACCGCGCATCGCCAGCGACCCGACGCGCAGGTCCGCGATTGTCGCGCGGTCCGCCTCGACCATGCCGTTGGCGGTATCGATCACGGTCTTGAGGCCCAAACCGCTCGGTGCGACCCCGGCAGCCTGGGCCGCCTCGGCCGAGATCGCGGTGAACGTCGCGCCGCTATCGACCATGAACCGCATAGGACGCCCGTTGACTTCGGCGCTAACCCAGAAATGGCCGTCCTCGCTCTTGCGCAAGGTCATTGGCTCGCCCGTGATCTCCGGTTCGCTGGCGAGCCCCAGCTCGCCGGTGATGCGCTGCCAGATCAGCTTCATTTCGGGGCGAAAGCTCACCAACAAAAAGATCAGCGCGAAAATGCCGATCCAGGCCAAGGCCATCTTGATCGTCTGGCCGATGGGCAGCGCTCGCGAGATCAGCGCGCTGCCGACCAGGACCAGCAGCATCAGGCTGTAGACCAGGCTGGCGGTATCGCCCTCGCTCATGCCGCGATCCGGGCCAGATCGACGACCAGCCCGTCAAAACCTGGCTCGACGCCTTCGGGCAGCTCCAGGCAGAGCGCGGCATAATCCAGCGTCTTGTCCATATGCGTCAGCACCGTGTGCCGCGCGCCGCATCGCTCCGCCAGGTCAAGCGCCATCGGCAGGCTGGCATGCGTCGGGTGCTTTTCGTGCCGCAGGCAATCGGTGATCAGCAGATCGCAACCGGTATAGAGCGCAACCATCTCGTCGGTGACATGGCTGAAATCGGTGGCATAGACGATCGACTGATCGTGCAGGTCGAAGCGCAGCCCGGTCGACAGCACCGGTCCGTGCGGCTGATCGACCGTGCGCACGGTCAGCCCGCAGATCGCCTGTTCGTCGCCGAGTGCGGCTGCCGAAACGGTGGCAGGATAACCGTCACCTCCTTCGAAAACATAGTCGAAACGGGTGACAAGGCTCTGCAGCGTATAGTCTTTGGCAAAGCCCGCGATCGGCTGGCGCGTGCGGTGAAACAGCGCGCGCAGATCGTCGATCCCGTGCGTATGATCGGCATGATCATGCGTCCAGATGACCGCATCGAGCGCGCCTATATGTTCGCGCAGCAGCTGGTGACGAAGATCGGGCGACGTATCGACCAGGATGCGCTGGCCATCATGCTCGATGATGATCGAGACACGCGACCGGCAATTGCGCGGATTGGACGGGTCGCAGGCACCCCAGTCATTGCCGATGCGCGGCACCCCGCCCGAGGTACCGCAACCGAGCAGGATCGCCTTCACGGACGCGCCCGGCTGAACAGCGCGTAGAAATTGCGCGAGGTGTTCTCGCACAGATGCTCATAGCTCTCGCCGCGCAGCTCCGCGAGAAAGCGGGCGGTATCGGCGACAAAGGCCGGTTCGCCCTGCTTGCCGCGGTGCGGAACGGGCGCCAGGAACGGTGCGTCGGTTTCCACCAGCAACCGGTCTGAAGGAATGTCCTTAGCAACGGCAGCCAAATCCTTGGCATTCTTGAACGTGACAATGCCCGAGATCGAGATCGACAAGCCCATGGCGAGCACCTTGGCGGCAAAATCGGCGCTGGCGGTGAAACAGTGGATCAGGGCCGGGAAGGCCCCCTTCCCCATTTCCTCGGCCAGGATCGCCGCCGTATCGTCCTCGGCATCGCGGGTATGGATGATCAGCGGCAGGCCGGTCTGGCGCGATGCGGCGATATGCGCGCGGAAACAGCGGCGCTGCTCGTCGCGATCGGATTTGTCGTAATAATAATCGAGGCCGGTCTCCCCGATCCCGATCACGCGCTCATCGCTCGCTGCGCGTTCCACCAGACGGGCCGTGTCCATGTCAGGATGCGCATCAGCCTCGTGCGGATGGATGCCGATACTCGCCCAGACATCGGCCTCGCGATGCGCGGTGGCGGTCACGTCATCCCATTCGCTGGCGCGGGTCGAGATGTTGAGCATGGCCATGACACCAGAGGCGCGCGCACGTTCCAGCAGCACCGCCTGCTGCTCGGCCATGCCCTTGTAATTGAGGTGGCAGTGCGAATCGACGAGCATCAGGCGGCGTCTTCCGCGGGCAGTTCGATGCGCGGGAACAGCGGCTTGGGCGTAGCGATCACGAAATCGCTTTCGGCGAGCGGCGAGTACCAGTGCGACCCCATGCCAGCGATGCTGCGCACGTCATCGGGCACGCCCATATGATCGAGCAGTGCCTTGGCGCTGCCGGGGATCACCGGCGAAATCGCGATCGCAAGCTGTGCGATGGCAATATAGAGCGTCGCGAGAACGGTCTGCATGCGTTCCGGATCGGTCTTCTTCAGCGCCCAGGGGGCCTGTTCGTCGACATAGGCGTTGCACGCGAACACCGCGCGCATCCAGGCTTCCAGCCCCTGCGACAGTGCCAGCTCGCCGAACGCCCTGGGCAGATCACGCTGGAGCGCCTCTTCCAGCGTCGCAAACAGCGCCTCGTCAGCAGGCGTGTGACCGTGCACCGCCGGAAGGGCGCCATCGAGATTCTTGGCGATGAAGCTCAAGATCCGCTGTGCGAGATTGCCGAAGCTGTTGGCAAGATCGGCATTGGCGCGCTGCGCGATGGCCTCGGGCGAATAGCTGCCATCCTGACCGAAGCTGACTTCGCGCAGCAGGAAATAGCGCAGCTGATCGACCCCGAACGCGTCGGCCAGCGCTATCGGATCGACGACATTGCCGAGAGATTTCGACATCTTCTCGCCCTTGTTGAGCAGGAAGCCATGGCCGAAGACCTGCTTGGGCACCGCAATCCCGGCGCTCATCAGGAAGGCGGGCCAATAGACCGCGTGGAAGCGCACGATATCCTTGCCGATCAGGTGCAGGTCCGCCGGCCAGTATTTCATCAGCGGATTGTCCGCATCGGGATAACCAAGCCCGGTCAAATAGTTGGTCAGCGCATCGACCCATACGTACATGACATGCCCGTCGCTGCCCGGCACCTTGACGCCCCAGTCGAAGCTGGTGCGCGAAACCGAGAGCGGGCGCAGGCCCGATTTGACGAAGCTGACGATCTCGTTGCGGCGGCTGTCGGGCTGGAGGAATTCGGGATGCTCCTCGTAAAGCGCGAGCAGCTTGTCCTGATACTGGTCGAGCCGGAAGAACCAGCTTTCCTCGACCGTCCATTCGACCGGCGTGCCCTGCGGAGAGACCTTGCCCCCCTGCCCGTCATCGACCAGCTCGTCCTCGCCATAATAGGCCTCGTCGCGGACCGAATACCAGCCTTCGTAGCGGTCGAGATACAGGTCGCCATTGGCCTCCATCGCCTGCCAGATCGCCTGGCTGGCGCGATGATGATCGTCCTCAGACGTCTGAATGAAGCGATCATAGCTGACGTCAAGTCTGTCGCACATCTGCTTGAAATATTGCGACATCTCGTCCGCCAGAGCACGTGGCGTGGTGTCCAGCTCACGCGCCTTTTGCAGCATCTTGAGGCCGTGCACGTCGGTGCCGGTCTGGAAGCGCACGTCGCGCCCCATCAGCCGCTGAAAGCGCGCGATAACGTCTGCGGCGATCGCCTCATAGGCATGGCCGATATGCGGGCGACCGTTGGGATAGCTGATCGCGGTGGTGATATAATAAGGCTCGCCCATGGCGGTGTTGTCTGCCGTTTCTTGTGAGGTTGGCGGGTTATGAGCGCCTATCTAGGCGGGGCCAGCCGTGCCAGCAAGCTGCCAATTTGGAACGCCACCGCCGAGGCATCGAGATTGAGCACCACCGCGCGCGAGGCGAGCGCGCCGATCTCCTGCCAGGCCGCGATCGCGCCCGGCAGCCGCTCGTCGCGCAGATCGCGAATGCGCCGGGCCGCGAAGCGCGGCGCATAGGCGAGCAGCGCCTGAAACCGGTCGCGATTGGCCTTGTTCGCCACCAGCGCGCCCAGTGCCAGCCGCGCCCGATGCGTGCCGTCGCCATGATCGGCAATCTCGCTGAGCAGCGCGTCTATCTTCGCCATGTCGAGCCCGGCAAAGCTCAGCGCCTGCCCCGGCGCGCCCTGGCCCAGCCGCACCAGCGCCGCAATCTCGCTCTCGGGCAATTCGGGCCGCGCGGCGCGCAACGCATCGGCCATTTCGGCATCGTCGAGCGCGGGAAAGTCGAGCACCAGGCAGCGTGAACGGATCGTCGGCAGCAAGCGACCCGGATTGTGCGCGATCAGCAGGAAGACCGTGTCCGCAGGCGGCTCCTCCAGGCTCTTGAGCAGCGCATTGGCCGCGTTGCGCTCCATCAGGTCGGCGGAGTCGAAGATGATCACGCGGCGGTCGGCCAGACTGGGGCGGACGGTGAGCCGCTTCTGCAAGGACCGGATCTGGTCGACCTTGATGTTGCGCGCGGTCTCGAACGGCTTGCCGTCCTCGGCCTTGCGCGCCTCCTTGTCATCCTTGGGTCCCAGTGTGATGTAATGGCAGTCAGGGTGCTTGTCCTGCAGCAGCAGTCGCCCCGACGGGCTATCCATATCGCCATCAAAATGGTCGACCCGATGATCGGGCGAGCGCGTCAGCAGATGCGCGGCGGCTGCGAGCGCGAAGCTGCGCTTGCCGATCCCCTCGGGCCCGGCGAGCAGCCAGCCATGGTGCAGCCGCCGGGCCTGAAACGCGCGCAGCAGCGTCGTTTCCGGCTCGGCATGGCCTTTCCAATGTGCGGTAGACGCCTTCATGACGTCATGCCATCAGCGGCTGCAGGGCGGCGACGATGCGCGCATGCACCTGCTCGCTCGGACCGCTGGCGTCGATGATGCGAAACCGTTGCGGCTCGGCCTCGGCAAAGCTGCGGAAAGCTGCAACGACCCTGGCATGATATGCGGCATCGCGCCCACCGATCCGGTCGCTGTTCGCGCCGTCACGGGCCATGGCGCGCCGCGCGGCCTCTTCCGCAGGCAGTTCGAGCAGGATCGTGCAGTCGGGCAGATAGCCTTCCGACCCGAACCGGTGCAGCGAGAGGATCGCCTCGTCACCCAGGCCGCCCGCGACGCCCTGATAGGCACGGCTGCTATCGATGAACCGGTCGGAAATCACCCATCCCCCCGCCTCGACCGCCGGGCGGATCAGCCTTGCGACGTGGTCGGCGCGCGCTGCGGCAAAGAGCAAGGCTTCGCTCCGCGCGTTCCAGCGGTCCGCCCCGCCCTCTAGCAGCAGCTTGCGGATCGCCTCGGCGCTGTCGGTGCCGCCGGGTTCGCGCGTCAGCGTGATCTCGCGGCCCTCGCGCCTCACCCAATCGGCGAGCAGGCGAATCTGGGTGGACTTTCCCACCGCCTCGCCGCCTTCGATCGAGATGAAGCGCCCCCGCATCGCCGGTCAGGCGCCGAAGAAGGACAGGATACCGGCCCAGATGCGTCCGAAAAAGCCTGCCTCCTCGACCGCTTCACCCGCCACCAGCGGCATCACCTGGCGCTGCATGTCGGGGGCGGACACGATCAGGCTCGCGACCTGCTGGCCCTTGGCGATCGGCGCCTTGAGCGGGCCCTGATAGACGACCTTGAGCGAGACCTTGTCGGTATCCGCGGTGCGCGGCAGCGTCAGCGCCAGATCGCGCGGCGCGACGAGTGGCAATTCGCGCATGCTGCCCTGCTGCACCGGTGCGGTATCGACGGTCTTGCCCTTGGTGAACAGCGGCACCGACTTCCACGCCTTGAAGCCCCAGTTCATGAAGCGGACCGATTCATCGACCCGCCCGTTGAAACTATCGAGACCTGCGACGACCATGACCAGACGGCGGCCATTCTGTTCAGCCGAGCCGGTAAAGCCATAGCCCGCCTCGTCGGTATGCCCGGTCTTCAGGCCATCGGCTCCGGCCACCTTGCCGAGCAGTGGATCGCGATTGGGCTGGGTGATGCCGTTCCAGGTGAAGCTGCCCTTCGAATAGAAGCGCTTGTACAGCTTGGGGTGATTGCGGATCGTCGCGGTGGCGAGCGTCGCCAGATCGCGCGCGGTCACCTGGGTCACCCCCTCATCGGGCCAGCCGTTGCTGTTGCCGAAGCGGCTGTTGGCAAGGCCGATTTCCTTCGCCTTCTTGTTCATCATGTCGACGAACGCCTCTTCGGACCCGGCAATGCCTTCGGCGAGCACGACACAGGCATCATTGCCCGACAGCGTGACGATGCCATCGAGCAGGTCGGCCACCGTGACCTTGCTGCCGACCGCCAGGAACATGCTCGACCCCTGGTTGTTCCATTTCTTCCAGGTTTCGGCGGAGACCGGCAGTGTCTGGTCGAGCTTCAGCTCACCCTTCTTGATCAGGTCGAACGCGACATAGACCGTCATCATCTTGGCCATCGACGCGGGCGGAATCTGCTTGTCGGCATCGCGCGAGAACAGGACCGCACCCGACGACAGGTCGGTCATATAGGCGATGGGGGCTTCGGAGACATAAGAGGGGGCAGCAGCTGCCAGCGGCGTCGCGAGCAGCGAAAACAGGGTAAGACCGAGAATCGGGGTTTTCATGCGTTATCCATGGTGTGCGTGTTGCAGGGACGCAGGCCTTTGACTGGCCCGTCTGTGTCAGCGACCGGAGTCCTGCTGAATCTGTACTCCCTGATAGCCTTTCCGCCTGGCCAGTGTAACCCCCTGCTGCGCGGCATTTGCATCAGGATAGGGTCCATAGCGGACACGAAATAGCTTGCCATCGGCGCTCGCGACGGTCTTGGCGCCGATCCGCTTCGCCAGTTCGTCAGCCCGCGCCTTGGAAGAGAAGGATGCGACCTGGACGAAGTAGGAGCCGGCCGACGCCGCTGCTGGCGGCGCAGGAGGCGCGGGGGCGAGCGTCGCGCGATTATCGCCGGTGCTGTTCTCGGCCATTTGCGGCCGGCCGCCCCTGCCCCCATTTTCGCCTTCGACGATGAAGCGGTCGCCGCCTTGCGTGCGGGGAGTCGGCAGCGGGAGTTTGGCTGCGGGTTTGGCGGCAGGCTTCGCCGCTGCTGCCGGGATAGGGGCGGCAGGAACAGGCTTGCCCTCAGGGCTGGGCTTGGCGTCTGCGTCCGCCACGGCCGCTGCCGGCGCGGCCTCTGCCGCCGGGATCGTCGCCAGATTGGCGGGCTTCGGCTTGCCGTCGAGCTTGCGGCGCAGCGGCACCAGCAGCGATTCGGGCGTATCCATTCGCGCCGCGACTTCCTGGCCCTGGCGCAGCCTCGCGCGCTCGGCCTCGGGCGGATTGACCCGTCGTACGCGCACCGCAAAGGAGCCCTGCCCCAGCACACCCAGCTGGCGCGCTGCGCCCTGCGACAGATCGAGCAGACGCTCGGGCGCCACGGGTCCGCGATCGTTGAGCCGGACCAGGATGGTCTTGCCGGTGTCGAGTGCGGTTACCTCGACATAGCTGGGCAGCGGCAATGTGCGATGCGCGCCGCTGATCGCTTCGGGATTGAACGTTTCGCCATTGGCGGTGCTGCGCCCGTTCAGCTCCTGCCCGTACCAGCTGGCATAGCCGGTTTCGTCATAATTGAAGGCGTCGGAAGGCGTGTAAGTGATGCCGCCGAGCTGATACGGCTCGCCCAGCTTCACCGGATAGTCGGTGACACCGCCTGCGATTTTGGGCGGCGCGGTCTCGAGGCTGCGCGTGACGGTGCTGCCCCCGCCGCAGCCGGTCAACGCGAGGCTAAGCCCTGCCCCGGCGATCATCCAGTTCCTCATCCCGCTTCCCCCTTTGCCCGGCCGCTCAATTGCGCACGCCGTCCGCCAGCAATCCTACCGACATCGCATAGTAATTGGAGCAATTATAATCGAGAATCGCCCGATAGTTGCGCGTCAGAAGATAGCCCTGCGCATCGAGCCCCGGCGTGATCAGCAGCGAGGCCTTGATCCTGTCGTCGCCGGGCCACACGCCGCCGCGCGGCACCACGCCCAGCGCCTTCCATTCACGCAGCGTCTTCCATTCACTGTGCCGTTCGATGGCACGTGCACATTTTGTCACGGTCTCACGATTGGCAATGGCCGCCGGATTGATCGTGGAAGGAATCGAGACGGCAAAGCCCCAGGGTTCGCCGCGCTGCCAGCCGGCCGCGACCATGTAATTGGCGATCGAGGCAAAGGCATCCGCACGGCTCGACCAGATTTCCGCCTTGCCGTCGCCATCCCCGTCCTTGGCAAGCTTGAGATAGACCGAGGGCAGAAACTGCGGATAGCCGAAAGCACCGGCATAGCTGCCGCGCAGTACCGCGCGTGGCACGCCGAGATCGACCATCTTGAGCACCGCGATCAGCTCGCCCTCGAACAGGTCGCGCCTGCGCCCTTCATAAGCCAGCGTCGCCAGCGCGCGCGGCAGGTCGGTCTTGCCCAGCAGCGTGCCGTAGTTGGTCTCATGCCCGAAGATCGCGACCATGATCGAGGCCGGCACCCCGGTCTTCTGTTCGATCGCGACCAGCCGGGCAGCTTCGTCGGCATAGACCTGCTGGCCCTGGCGAATCTTCGCGGCGTTGATGCGCTTGGCCATTTCGGGACCGAATGAGGGGAAACTCTGCCCGGGGGGAGTCGGCGCGAAACGGCGATCGAGCGCGGCCACGCTTTCGTCGAAGCTCAGCGTCGGCAGCACAGCATCGATCGTCCGCTGCGACACGCCCTCGCGCCGCGCGCGGGTGGCGACACTGTCGAGATAGCGCCGGAAACCCTGGGTCTGTGCCGCCTGCGCCTCCGCGCCCGGCAAGGGCTGGACGATCTCGCGCTGCGCCGTGCTGGGACTGCCGCAGGCGAGCAGGGCGGCGGTGCTGATGACGGCGCATGCGCGCACGGCAGCCGTGTGTACGATATTGAATTTCATGCGATACTCCCAGGGGCGGTTGTGCCACCAAGCCGGTGCGGGGGAAAGGGCACAGATCATGCACCCATCCCGCCATGGCCACGCTTGACCGGCGCTCAACCACGCGCGCATGCCGCCAGCAAGTTTCGCTTTCCAGATTTTACCACCTCGGCTAACAACCGCGCCGCACACCGGGCCCGCACTGGCGCGCCCGGCGCTGCCCGTGGAAGAGTGTCCGAGTGGTTTAAGGAACCGGTCTTGAAAACCGGCGAGGGTGCAAGCTCTCCGTGGGTTCGAATCCCACCTCTTCCGCCATATCGTGTTTTGCGATCGTCCGCCGCCTTCCTTTAATCATTGTTTTTTTAGCGATTTGTCGTCGATTATCGACCGGCACCGTCCCTATCCATCCGTCCTTTGCCATCAGCTTTCGGGGGTAGATTGGTGTCGACTCAGAGCGTTTAGGGTATTGATGCTGACAGACAATGCCGCGCTAGCTGCAGCCGCTAGAGACCGGTCCTACAAGCTGTCTGATTCAGGCGGGCTCTATCTGTTTGTAACACCAAAAGGCGGGAAGAGTTGGCGTCTCAAATACCGGCATTTGTCCCACGCGAGGGGACGTGCGCCTCGTGATTCCGAGAGGGACGAGGGCCGGACACGTGCATTGAACGAAGTTTGCCTGCGGGGTAAGTTTTATGCCCATTGTCGCCACATTTCGCGCAAGACATCACCCGGCGCGAAATGCGAGCCGGTTTCGCCGCCCGCGCTGCACCAGTTGGCGAGGACGGTCGGCATTCTCCCCAATGGCGCTTGCTAATCGCCTGGCAAGCGGCGCCTCCGACGAGCGGATCAGTCCCGTCGACGCTGTCAGGGTTTAACGGACTTGAGCTCCATATCCAGCTTGCCGAGTATCCAGCGATACTGCCAGATTTCCCCGTTCCATTCGAAATTGTTGCAGCTTGAAAAGCTGTTGCCCGAACCGCGATCGGCGATCTGCAGCCGGGCCCCGAAACGTCCTTTCGTCGCCGCTTCGCTTTCCCGGCGGGTGTAGATCACGCCGGTGACCAGCAAATCATCCGGCGGGGTGCCTTTGCGATGGCCGCAAAAGGATTGTCTGCCCCCTGTTTCCATGAACGCGGGCTGGAGGACCTTGTATTTCAGCTGGAACGAGAAGTTTGCTGCATGACCGAGAAAGCCGGGCTTGCCCTGCCATGCAAAACTTTCCGTGAGCGGGGCCTGGAAGACAGGGTTGGGGGTCTTCCACGTCTTGTAGGCAACGATGACGTTCCCCTTCGTGAAAAAGGCCTCGATCTGCCTGCTGAGCGCCAGATATTCATTGTTCCAGTCATCGAAGTCAGCCTTGGCATCCTTGAGGAACCGGCCATGCTCGGGCGAACCGTCGATCACGTAGGGCTGATCGAAGAACGCGATCTGGCGACCGCGAACAGGAGCGAATTCGGGCCGACACTCCACCCGCCAGTCATCGACCTGTTCGCGGAAAGAACATTCTGCTGTGAAGGGGGTCGGCGAACCAGCCTCGGCGACCTTGCCTATCACCCTGGTGCGATGACGGTTGAAGAAGAAGCCCGTGCCCTCCTGCGGAATGCCCGCTCCGGCAAGCTGGGCGGCGATCTGATCGAAGTCGAGTTCCTCGAAAAGATCAGCTCTCAGCGCCAGATTGCCGGCGCAGCTTGTACGGCCCATCCCAGCCTGGCTTTGGGCCTCGAAGTTCTTGCAGGAAATATCCGACACCGAATAATCGGGCACCGACGCCTCGACCGCCATCTGCACATCGTCGACCGGAGGGCCGGGAGCATTGCAGCCTAAGACCAGTAGGCCGAGGGACGTGGGCGCAACATGACGAGCAAGTCTGTATCGGCGCATGATGAACTGCCTCGGATATGATCAAGGGTTGGCGCAGGGTCACGAACAATTGAGCACCACTTGCCCCTTGCTGTAGCTTTCCAGCGTGGCGCTGACGACGCGCTGTTCGCCGCTGCGGATTGTCGGGCCGGCGAAACGGCAGATGATCGTGGTGGGCGAGGCAATGTTCTGGGTCACGTTCATCCAGTCGCCCCAGTTGAAGTTGCGCTGCATCCGTTCATTCGATCGCTGCACATCCGATGCGGTCATGCGCATCGTGGCAATGTACTTGCCGTTGTTGAAGGCGATGCTGGATGGCTTGAACCGCACCTGTGCGCCGCGTGCGAAGAAGTCGATCGCGCGGGCCTCGTCGCACAGGAACATGTCGCCGATATTGTCGATAACACCGGACCAGCGGGCGAACTGACAGTTGGGATTGTTGCTCTTGACGCTTCCCGCTGCCTGTTGCGGCGGGGCTTGCGCGGCGCTGGCGGCAGCTGCATTGCGCGCGGCTTCGCGGCGCTGTTCCTCGGCGACACGCGCGAGGCGGGCCGTTTCGGCTGCGGCGATGAAGTCGCGCCGGTTGCGGTCGGGCAGGCTATCACCCTTGGCGAACCCTTGCGAGGTCTTCGCCACAAGCCGCCCGCCCTCGATCCGGTAGAGGACATAAGGCAGAGTGGCCGACTTGGCTCGGTCGCGAGCCTCTGACGACACAATCACGAGATTGCCGGACAGATCCTCGAAGGCAGACATCGCCCCGCCGCTGACCGCAGCAATGTCGCCCACCGCGACACCCTTCCAGATCAATTGGTACAGGCCGGGCCGGTCTTCTGAAATCAGCCAGTTTTCCGCCACGATGGCATCATGCCCCGGAGCGATGACCGCGCCCAGGCAGCGGGCCCGCGGCCGGGACAGCTTTTTGACCACCGCATTCTGCTCCTTGCTGCACGTCGTGGTATCAGCAAGCAGTCTGAGCGGCTCTGCGAACCGCAGGCTGCCCTTCACGGGCGTTCCCGACAGATCGTGATCGCGCAGAAAGCCCTCTCTTGCCGGCACTGCGGCAACCGTCGGCGGCGGGGCCGCCAGCTCGGATGCAAGATTGCCGTCCCAGACAAACCCGCCGGTCGCTGTCTGCAGCCAGCGGCTCTTGCCATCGGTGCCGGGCACCCACGCGCCCTCGATGATCGTGCCCGCCGGCAGGGTCCGCAGAATCGTGGATTCGGTTGCTGTCGGCTTGTTGCGTTCGCGCGCGGCCGAAGTGACGCGGACGCTGACCAGCGGGCCTGCCCGACCAGTGCCGCCCGCCTGACGGGGCGCAACGATCTTGAGATAGGGATCGGTCCAGTCGCGCAGAAACTCCGTCGACGACCGTCGGTCGCCCGGACCGTAGATGTTCAGCCAGTCAGGGCTGAAGCGGCTGGAAAAGTGGCGCAGTTCGAAATGCAGGTGGCAACCTTGCGCGGCCCCGGTCTCTCCGACCCGGCCGATCTGCTCGGCCTTGGCCACCTTGTCGTTGATCGCCAGCGGTCGGCCGTCCGAACGCTGCGGAGCCTCGTTGAGGTGGAAATAGGACGAGAACGTCCGCTTGCCGAGCTGGTTCACAATCCCGTGATCGATGATCAGCATGAACCCGAGACTCTTGAAATTCCGGTCTTTCTTGCTGTCGATCAGATCGATGACGACACCCTCGCGCCAAGCAAGCACCCCGGAGGTCTTGCATGGGGCGGGGATGTCGACACCGGCATGGGTGCGGTCGCCTTCGGAAGGATAGGTGCCGTGCGCATAGACCCCGATCCGGCCGTTCGGAACGATGTCCGTGGCTTGCAGCAACTGGTCGCTCTGGGCCGCACCCGGAGCAGCAGCGATGACGACGCCGCCGCCGAGCAACGCCAACGGGTAAATCTTGCGCAGCATCGGTATCTCCTGCCCCACGAAAGCGGACCGCAACCTCAATCGGTAACGGGTTGCGAGGATACGCCGACGATGATCGCCGACAGGTGCATGGCGGTGGGGATCAGCGGAATCCAGTTGAGACCCGGCACCATGTCGAACACGGCTGCCAGAACCGGAAACGTCACCAGCCAGCTTTTGCCGACCACCGCGCCGCGCAACCAGGTGATCAGCACCATGCCGCCGAGGCAGGCCAGATGCGCGAACATCAGGATATTGAACCCGTTACCGCCGCCCGCAGCCGCATCGGCAGCGGCAAGGCCCGCATTCACCACGGCCGAGTTCGAACCGAAATAGGGCAGCACGTAGGTCGGGAACATCAGCAGCAGGTAGAGAATGACAAAAGACGGCCCGGCGGCGACATATTTCTTGATCTGGTCCACGCGATGATCCCCTTCACTATTGTTTCGCAGTTGAGGGCGAACGCGCGACACAGTCCGCTTTATGAAAAAGCCAAAGCACTGGCAGTCCACCCTCCGACGCCGGTCTGGAAAGACTCGGCGAAACAGGTATAACTTGGGCTTGAAGGCGCTTTTCTCAATTTTGTCGAAAAAACCGAGAAAGCGGCATGTTGCAGAGCAAACCTAACTCGTGAAGAAGTGGTTTCTGCAAGCAAGGGGGCTGAGTTGCGATTTTTTGTCGATACGGGTCAGGTGCGCCTGCTGTTCAAGGAGCAGTTCGGCGGGATCGAGAATTTCGTCGAGGAATGGGCCGCGCGCCAGAACGGGGGGGAGCCGGGTCTGCAATCGCGCAGCGTGAAGACAGTCTACAAATGGCTCGCTGATGGCATGCCCAAGAACGAGAATGCCTTCTTCGCATTCTTTGGCGCGCTGGATGCCGATCCGATCGCACTGATCGACTTCGAGCGTAGCAGCTTTGCCCGGCACTTCGGGCGCTTCCGGCAGGCGATAATGCTGGCCGGCCTAAACGTCGGCGGCTTCCGCTCGCTCACCCGGCTGATGCGTCCGGCGCAGCACTGGCCCGACAATCAGCTGACGCAGCAGCATTACGGCAAGGGATGGTCGGCCCAGGAATTCGAACACGATGCGCAAGCGGTGATCAATTCCTATGTCACCTTCCGACTGGGCGGACTTGACGACGAGCATCGTCGCTGGCCACGCGCCTATCACATCGCCTATCGCCGCAAGTCCAACGCAGACGGCCTTTGGCGACCGTTCGGTTCGATCATCTCGCGGTCGTCGGAGATAATCCTCGTACACGAGAACGGCGCTGTGCAGGTAGCCAAACCAAGTTCCGCGCGGCTTCCCATCGAATTCAAGACATTCTTCGGACCCAGCGCGGCCGAGTTCCGGATCGCGAGCCTGCACCCGTTCGCGGCGCAGCTCGATCTTGTGGATGATTCCGGTGTCGAGCTGGTTTTCGCCGGATGACCACAGGTGAACCGGACAGCGCGCGGCGTTGGCGTGCGGCGCTTTATGGCAGCGGCGATCTTGGCTTCAATTTCTATTGGACCACGGTCAGTCTCTACATCTTGTACTATTACACCGATGTCCTCGGGATTTCGGCGAGTGCCGCAGGCCTCGTGTTTCTGGCTGCCATGCTGTGGGATGCCGTCACCGATCCGCTGATGGGCCTCATTGCCCAGCGAACCCGCACGCGGTGGGGCAGCTACCGGCCTTTCATCATTGGCGGCGCGATACCCTTGTGCTTGTCGCTGATGCTGCTCTTCCATGCCCCAGGTCTGCAAGGCACCGCGCTGATTGCCTATGCGCTCGCCATGCAGGTCCTGTTCCGCACGGCCTACACGATCGCCAACATCCCTTACAGCGCGCTGGCATCGAGCATCACGGACTCCTCGCTCGAGCGCAGCGCCTTGTCCGCCTGGCGCATCTCGCTCGCCACCATCGGCAGCGCCATCGTCGGTTATTCGACGTTGAAACTGGTGCCGCTACTGGGCGCGGGCGATGAGGCCAGGGGGTTCTTTCTGACAGCAGCCATTTACGGCTGGCTTTCGCTGCCTTTCCTGCTGGGAGTCGGCTGTTTCGTGAGAGAGACAAGGCCACCCGAAGTGACGGCGCGCGTGTCGTTGCGCGAGACTTTCAAAGTGCTGCGCCGCAACAGGCCGTTCCTGATCGTGCTAGCCGCCACCATGTGCGCTACTCTAGGCGGCGTCATCAGCAGCAAGACGCTCGTCTACTACTTCAAGTACACGCTCGGGAACGAGGCGGCCGTGGGTCTTGCCTTTGCCGCCAATTCGCTCACGATCCTGGTATCTGCGCCCTTGTGGGCCTTGCTGACCATCCGCACGTCGAAACGGTTTGTATGGCGAACCGGTGCACTGTGTTCGATCACGGGTTCCCTGCTGCTCTTCATCAATCCATTCGAGACGGTATGGGTGGTGGTCGCGCTCGTGACGGTTTCCGCCATAGGTGCGGCGGCCGGTTATCTGAGCTTCTGGTCGGCCTTGCCCGATACAGTGGAATATGGCGAGGTCCGAAGTCGCACACGCATCGAAGCGCCAACCTTTGGCATCATGAGCTTCGCGCAGAAGACCGCCTATGGGGTCGCTGTAGCGATGGCCGGACTGCTGCTCGATATGATCGGGTATCAGCCCAATGTGGAGCAGACCCCCGCGACGACAGGATATCTCAAGGCCATCATGACCCTTGTGCCTGCAGCCTTCATCGCGGTTGCGTACATCATCATCGGCACTTACCCCCTCGACGCGAAAAACCACGCAAGGCTTGTGACGATACTACGCAAACGGAGGGGACATATACGCCAGCCCGGCAAGCGCGCACCGCGATCGTGATGCACCTTGGACTGGCGGCAAGCTGTGGTTTGTTTCCGTGTCGTGTGTGGATGTTGGAGTCGCTTACTGGACCTCGAAAGGCCCTTAAGCAATTAATTTAATGAGCTTTTTTAGAGTTGCTTCCAAATTTACCCCCAATTGCGTCCCCCAAAATCGGCTAGCCATGTGATTTAGAGTGTGTTTGAGTCCAAAAATGTGAATGATTTCTGTCACCGAATGACGGATGCCGAGTAAGGACCGGCAAGAAAGGGCTCCCCGATCTAGCCGTCGCCAACGGCAGCTGCCGACCCAGCTTCAGACGTTCTTAGCGGCGAAAGTGGGGGACCGCTTCTGCCAAATCCTACCAATCGCAAAGCTCAAACCGATCGAATGAGGGGCGCATCGTCGGGAAACTAGGTTGTCTCGATCAGGGAAACGCTGCGCCCTCTGAGCCGGGATGGACCCGATGCAGGAAATGCCATCAATAGGCCGATCCGTCGATCCACTCCTCCAGCCGCAGGATGCGCGCCTCATAGGCAAAGGCGATGCAGGCGTGCCGCTTTTCCTTGCCGCCCATGCACTGGTTGCGGCTGGCGATGAAGGCGCGCTGTTCGGCGAGGAACTCGGTCCATACCGCTCGCGGGATCGCGGCCTTGGCACGCTCGTAGCTTTGCGCCATTTCGCGATCGAGGGTGGAAAGCTCGCCGCTTGCGCAGATCACCTTGTCGATCGTGCCGGGCTTGGCCTTGGCGCAGCTGAAGCTCGGCGACGTGATTTTCTCGGGGACCTCGGCGTGCGCGGCGAATGACGACGCTACAACGGCTGCAGCGCCCAAGACGAAGGCAGGCGCAAGTTTCTGGATTCCAAGGAATTTCATTCTGTCGCCTCTTCCGTGCTTTGCTCTGGTTGTGCGGGATTTTTCGGCTCTTGCAGTCCCGGTATGCGGAAGTGGATGAAGCCGTTGAGCGATTTGAAACTCTTCGACACCAGCAGATAGGAAATGCTGTAGTTCCCCGGCAAATTGGGCATCTCGGGAACACGGAAGCGGAACTGCCTGGCCTTGCCGGATCTGGAGGTATCGTCGGGCTCGGCGCTCACTTCGCTGTCGTCGGGAAGACGCAACGTGACGCTGAGCACCTCTGCGGGTTCGGCAAATGTCATCTCGATCTGCTGCGGGACGGCGTCCAGCACGCTGTCATTGGCCGGTGTCGACGCGACCAGCATCGCGCGGGCATCCCGCTTATCGGCAGCATAGGCTGGAGCTGCGCTCGCCAGCGCCGCAGCCAGGACGGCCCAGGTCAGAACAGCATGCATTACGGTTCCAGGATCGTGAAGGAGGAAAAGGCGGATACGGTGTCCATCGTGCCGTCCGAGCGGTTCACTTCGGCGACGTAGTTTATGAAATACTGGCCCGGCACGACGATCGGCACCGGCAGGTCATAGCTGAACACCATGCCGGTCTGACCTTCGCCATTGTTGGCCACGACATCGAACAGCACCAGCTTGGTGCCATCCGGCGTCTCGACATCGACATGGCTGACGATCACGTCGGTATTGAAGGTGAGCTGCACCTGCGACACGGGCTCGGTTTCCATCCCGTCCTTCATGGGCAAGGCGAAAACCAGCTCGGGTGCGGGCTGCGCAGCCGCCGGAACGGCAAAAGGCATTGCGCAGGCCAGCATGGCGGCGGTGAAAATGCTTCGCGCCTTGATCATGGCAATTCTCCAGTTGAAAGGGGTGGGTGTGCGAAGCATCGCCCCGCACACCCTGGGGTGCAGCCTCCCGCGACGGGTCGCATAAACGCGGGAGGCCGTGGGCCTTGGGTCGGAACTGCTGGTCAGCAGCCGGCCTTTTTCTTCTTCTTGCCGAGCCCGCCGAGCAGCGAGCCGAGCACCGCGCCGCCCTGGCCTGCGACCGCACCGCCCGCCGCCGCTCCGGCAGCCGAACCGCACGGGCTGGCCGAGCCACCCATGATCGCTCGGGCGCGCGCCTCGTCATCGGCGGCGGAAGTGTAGTCGCCGGGGCCGTCCATGCTCGCGGCCTGCGGCTTCGCGCCCTTGCCATTGGCGGCATAATAGGCCTCGGCTGCGGGCGAGAGGCAGCATTTCATCGATTCCCAGTCACCGCCGTTGAGCTGGCGATACAGGTACACTTCGTTGAAATCCTTGGTGCCATGGCCGTCGGCATGAGCATAGGTAACGCCCGAAATGTCGCCGGTGCACCACACGCCCCATTCGTCCATCTCGTTCGCGGCGCAGGGCTTGCCCTTGCTCAGCCGCGTCGCAGGCGGGCTGTCGAGCGTGGTGTAGCAGGTCTTGAGGTCCTTGGCCGATGCCCAGCCCGTGGGGCAGCGCACATCGGGCGAAGGCTTGGTCAGCCGTGAGGCTTTGGAAAGGTTCGCTTCAGCCGACCAGCCGCGAGCCTCGGGCGCATTGGTGCACCAATAGCTGCTGACGCTCTCGGGACGCATCCCGCTTGGGCAAGCATCGCTGACACTGCCCTTCTTGTGCACCATGGGCGGCTTGCTGTTGTCAGCATAGCAGAGATCGGCGCTCTTGCCCATCGTCGAACCCCTGGAATAGCCGCCAGGGCAGCTGCCATTGAATGCGGTGCCGATCTGCGCCGGCCCCGTTTGCGCCATCAGCGGCGCGGGGCTGAAGATGCCCGAGGTTGCGAGTGCGACCGCGCTGGTCGCAGCGAATGTCTTGCGAAACATGCGTGTGCGCTCCTGCGATCAAGGCTTCTTGGTGGAGCACCACAGGCGATAGACCTCGTAATAGCCCGAGGCGCAGGTCTCGCTCTCCTTCTTGGCGTAGATCTTGGGAGCAAGGCTTCCCATCGGTTCGCACAGCGCAGTATCGCCATCAGGCGTGCGCCAGCCCGAGGGGCAGGCAACGGCGCGGGTGGGCTTTACCACCGTCTCGCGATTCTGGCCCTGCGCCTGCGCGGGCATATTGATCGCCGCGACCGCCATGGTGCCGATCAGCGCCAGATTGGCGAGCGACAGACCTGCGCTGACCAGCAGTTTCTTGCGGTTCTGGGACTTGGGCATCGTCTACTCCTGTTGCCGTGCATTTCACTGGCAACAGGGATAGAGGCGGCCGCTGCGACGCGGCATCCCATGGATGATGGCTCCCATATCATGGGATGCGATCGAGCTATTGTCCGCCTTCGATTGGCGCAAAGGTTACGAACAGCAGATCGAGATCGCGAGTCGGCTCGTAATCGGTCTTGATCACCTCGAACCGCGTCGGACTCACCTTTTTGATCCCGTCCATGCACAGGCTGACCAGGCGATCAGGCTCGCCCTTGTCGACCGTCAGACGGAACCGCTTGATCGGCCCTTTCCAGTTCGCTCCCGGAGCAAGCGCGTATCCGATCCAGTTCTCGATCGGGAAGACAAGCTCGTTCTCCTTGCCCGAAGGCAGATAGCGCTTGCGATCGAAACCGCGCAGGAACGCGTCATCGACGCAATATTTGGAGACATATTCGCTGTCCGGGTGAAGCCGTCCACTATCGCGCGAATCGCGTCCGAGGGCGCTGCCGACAGTGCCGCCCTGCATCGGCGAATAGCTATGCTCCACCGTGATCGGGACGCCGGGCGGGAATGTCTGGGTGCGCACGAAGCTGGTCGACACGGTCCAGGCCGGTCGCACATCGCCCTCGGTCACGAATTCGGTGGTGAGCAGTCCTTCAGCCACCAGCGCCGACTTGTCGTCAGCAGACAGCGCATTGAGCCGCGCGGCGAAGTCCGGGTCCTTCCAGTGCACCGCCGGCCAACCGAGTTCCTTCAGCCGCTTGTCGACATCCTTGCCGTTCACCTTGGCGATATCGATGCGCATCAGGCCAGCTGGCTTGCCATTGACCAGCGTCTTCATGTCGATGAGGTCAAGATCGGGATAGGCAGCTTCGACCCATTCGGGATCAGCGCCTTCCAGCGGCACATCGGGCAGCGGAAACGCCACCAGCAGCGTGACGGGCTTGTCGCCATGATTTGTATAGGTGTAGCGGACACGCACCCGATCGAGCGACAGAAACAGGTCCTCGCTGTCCATGCTGACCTGATCATTGGGTTCGAAGATCAGCCCGCCCATGGTGACATTGGCCTGGGTATCGTTGGCCGCCGCGGGCAGCGGAGCCAGCACCGCCAGCGTCATCGCCGACAGGGTTGCGCGTTTCATGTCTTCCTCCTCATTCGCCCAGCCAGGCAGAACGGTCGATCCATTCGCCAAGCCGCTCAATGCGCGATTCATAGGCAAAGGCGATGCACGGCTGGCGGTCCGCCTTGCGCTTCATGCACAGATTGCGGTTGGCGATGAATTCGCGCTGCTCGCGCAAAAGCTTGCTCTTCTCCACAGGCGGTGTCTGCAACTTGGCGCGCTCGTAATCCAGCCCCATCGTGCGGTCGAGGATCGATAGCTCGCGATCCTGGCAGATCACCAGATCGATGGTCCCTGCTCGGGCCTTGGCGCAATCGAAACTGGGTGCCACCTTGCGCGGCGGGATGGCCCTGACCTGCGCCTGGGCGGTGCCCACCAGCGCTAGCGCCGGCAGAGCCAGCAAGGCCATCCGCATTTTTGAAAATCCATGCATGTTCATCATCCTCGATACTCGCTCGCGTCTGCGCGATGAGGGTAATGCCGCGCACCAGGAAAAGCAGTCGCGCATTCATGGTGCCATATCTGGTCAGTCCGGCGGTTTTGCCCTCTTTTCAGCCGCCTGGCTTTGCGGCAGGGCGAAATCATGCAGATGGATGGTATGTCGATAAGCGTTGCCGGGCTGCGGACAAGCGATAGAGCGCGGGGATATGGCATTCGGCTGATCGCGGCGATCGCCTTCGTCCAGATTCTGTTCTGGGGCCTGGCGCTGCTGATACGGCCACCGGTCATCGATCCGGTCTTCGAACAGAACCGGCTTACCGATATCCTGATGGTCGAGAACGATGGCAAGCGCAGCAGGGTCGAAGGCCGACCGAATTACTATCTGGGCCAGGGCCGCGTTACCCGCTTTGTTGCGCGTCCATTGATCGACCAGCCCGAACAGGGCCTCGTCGTGTTCGTGCCGCGCTACAATCGCTGGGCGAGTCTCTGGGTCAACGGTCAGGCCATTCCGATGGCAGATTCGCCGGCCTGGCGCGCGGGAAGGCTGGGCGGCAAATGGGTCGTGCCGCCAGGTTTTCTCAAGCCGGGCCGCAACAGCATCGCGGTCGAGGTTCGCCGCGAATGCTGCCGTGCGTTTCTGGGGTCGATCATTGCCGCACCTCCCGGCGCGATCGATATCGCGATTCGCCAGTGGAGGCTGCAAAGCCTGTTCCCTTCGGTGGGGTTGATGGTGGTCGGGCTTTTCGGGGCCGCGTCCTGTCTCATGGCAGCAGCCCGCTCGCCCTATCGCCAGGAAGCCCATGCCGCCGCCCTGGCTTTTGCCGGCATGGCGCTGGGTGGTCTGTGGCAGGTCGATATCCTCACGCCCTCGAGCGAGCCGATATATGGCGCAGCCGGGCAGATGACGCTGCTGGCAACTTTCGCCGGCCTGGTTGCGCTGGCCGACCGCTGGTTCCCTGGCGGACCACGCTATGACCGGGCGCTCGTCACCTGTTCAGCGATCTTCGCCTTCATCAACCTCGCGGCCGCGATCACGACCGATGGCATGCCGCTCGCCATCCGCAACCTCAACGAATTGCTGGTGGTGCTGTTTGCCAATATCGCCATCCTGTCCTGTGTGGTGCGCGGAGTCAGGGTCGAAGGACGAGCGTTGATCCCCGATGCCGCCGTTGTCATGCTCATACCCGCGATCAGCATCTCGGACCTGATCGGCAGTTTGCAGATCAGCCCGCTGTCACTCAATATCGCGCCCTTGGGCATTCTGGCGCTCGCGGTGCTGCTGCTGCTGGGAATCGTCCGCCGCGCGCGGATGCTCTCGCGCCGGCTCGAACATGCCAATGCGCTGCTGGATGCCCGGATCGCCAGCAAGGAAGCCGAGCTGGAGGCAACCGCAGCGCTGTTGCGCCAGCGCGAGGCGGAAGCTGCCGTGCAGGGCGAACGCAGCCGCATCATGCGCGATCTGCATGATGGCCTCGGCAGCCAGCTGATGTCGATCATGCTCTCCGCGCGCGTCGGCATCGCCGAACCAGCGGTCGTCGCCGAAGGTCTGCAATCTGTGATCGACGAGATGCGGCTGATGGTGGATTCGATGGATTCGGTCGGGGAGTCGCTGAGCGCGGCCCTCGCAACCTTCAAGGCGCGGGTACAGCCCCGGATCGAGACCACCGGCATCGCTTTCGACTGGCAGGAAGACCCCGCCATCGCAACGCTGTCCGATTTCGGACCGCGCGATGTTCTGCAGATTTTCCGCGTGCTGCAAGAGGCAGTCACCAACGCGCTCAAGCATGCCGAATGCAGCCGTATCGCAGTGAATGCGGTCGTATCGGACGGCCGGCTGGTGCTGCAGATTGAAGACGATGGCAAAGGCATCACCACCCGGGGTCAGGCGGGACGCGGCCTCACCAACATGCGCTTGCGTGCCGCATCGGTGCAGGGCGAGGTCATGGTGGAGCCCGGAACGAACGGCACGGGCACGCGCATCACCCTCACGCTCCCGCTTCGCCTGGCCCAGGCGGCGGAATGACATCCCATAGCATGGTATCTTCGCATCGCTTCGATTTCGGGCAATAAGACCCCATGACCGAGACCGAACGCCCCTCCGCAAGGATCGCCATCGTCGAGGACGACCCGATGGTGCGCCAGTATTTCCAGGGCATCATCGCGATGGAGCCAGGCTTTCAGATCCTTGGCATGGCGCCGGACATCGCCAGTGCGGATGCCTTGATCGACCAGTCACCCGATCTGTTCCTGCTCGACATCGGGCTGCCCGACGGGCTGGGTTATGATCTGGTGCCGAAGATCAAGCAGCACGCGGGGGCCAAGGCGCTGATAATCAGCACCTTTGGCGATCGCGAAACAGTAGTAAAAGCTATTATGGCGGGCGCGGACGGCTATCTGCTCAAGGACAGCAGTCCGCAGGTCATCCTCGACGGGATTGCAGCGACGCTCGAAGGCGGGGCCCCCGTCAGTCCTGCAGCTGCGATCTATCTGCTTGGCTTCCTGCGCGCAGATCCGGAGCCGATCGGCATCGTTGCAACGGAAAGTCGGCTCTCGCAACGCGAAACCGAATTGCTTCAGGCCTTTGCCAGAGGGGAAAGCTACAAGCAGGCCGCCAGAACGCTGGGCATTTCGCCGCATACGGTCGGAACGCATGTAAAGTCGATCTATCGCAAGCTCGAGGTGAACTCGCGCAGCGAAGCCATTCGGGAAGCATTTCGATCGGGCCAGGTCTGAACGCGGCAGCAGCGGCCCTTCAAAAGCAAAAAACCCGCCGGAAGGGCGGGCTTTTGCGAGGCATTGATTATTGGTTGCGGGAGCAGGATTTGAACCTGCGACCTTCAGGTTATGA